>Ga0209643_1000098_pt1 | contig 209949 bp, 189 predicted proteins | sample AutmiccBRH37_all_FD_187383 | JGI IMG/M metagenome (GOLD analysis project Ga0209643, IMG submission 187383) | Deep subsurface microbial communities from Mt. Terri, Switzerland - Autotrophic microbial communities BRH/37_all (SPAdes) (version 2) | ecosystem: Environmental > Aquatic > Deep... | reverse complement strand
CCTTCCTGGATAGATCTCAGCGCTGTTTCAAAATCAAATCCATGGTTTTCTTCAGTCATGTCAGTTTCCTTTTTCGGGCTGATTATATCAGCTTTAAGTTAACTGACACAGAATTCTGAACACCCTCGTCAAATATTCTGCAGGTAAGGCTTTACCCAATTTTTCAGCCATGCAATAATGCTGAATATCCGAGATTACATTAATGATACTCCTTGGCTTTACATATTGACGATTGTCTGTATTGATAAATGTGGCATTCGGGCTATATGAGCCGCCTCTACCACCACTGCTGCCGCCGCTATTACTACTGCCGGAACTGCCGCCCTTATAGCCACTAAAGCCACTACTGTTTATGTTGTCGCTCATGCCTGTTTATCTCCGTGAACTGATTCAACCGATACCAGGTCCAGGAGGATACCGGATTTAGCATCTTCCATAACGGCAATAGAATCAAACGCCTCGGCATGACAAGGCGTGTAATAGCCGTTCACGGTTGAACCTGATTTCATAGTTACGGTATAATACGCCCCAAAATATTGGTCCTTCAAAAGACCACCGGCAATGACATTCTCTTGCCGTAGTTGATGGACGATGGACAACAATACCTCCCGCATTTCTTTATCATCCATAGAGACTACTTCCAGCACTCCCGCTTTTTCCGCCTGTCTCTTGGCAATCAGTTCCAGTATCTTTGGCATAAAATAGACAACACCATTCGGCATGGAAAACGCCTGGAACCTTCGTCCCTCTAATTTATTGATATAGGGCCGCATGTCTTTCAGTAATTCTTGAGTGTTAAGCCATGACAGGTTGATGAGCTTTGGGGCAGCCACCTTCTTTTTTGTCTCTGATTTTTCATCAAATATACCGTCTTGCGCCTTTGCTTCGTTGTGCCACCCAGGAGGTTTTTCTAATGGCTGGAGTCGCTCCTGTGCCTGCTCTAGCTCTTGTTGACGTGCAAGTTGATCTGCCCGTTTCAAAGTCTTGCCCAGTAGCTCTTGAGGCTGTTTGTGGTGGAATTTTACGGCCTGTAAGATTTCCTCTTTTTGGTGAAGTTCTTTGAACGATTGAAGACCGACCAGAATCCGGCCAGCGGCTAAGGGATGTTCGCCCAGGCTGTACAAATGCCCCCGGATGGATGGCAGTTTCCCCAGATCATGGGACAAGGCGGCAATGATGGTATCCGGCATAAGATAGCCGGTATCGGATTCCTGTAGCAGCCGGACCACCTGTTCAGCCACATTCAGGGAATGGTCAATCAGGTTTGTTTGACCAAGCAGGGTGTAGGTGTTGGAATCCCAGGTGGCTTCTACATCGCGACTGACATTGACGACAGATGGACACCCTCCTTCCGTGTCCAGCAAAGACAAAAGATCACGGCAAACTGCCTGTTGCTGGGCAGCATGGCGCAATGGTTGAATATGTTTTTTGTAGAATTCCTGTATTCGTGCATTCTGAAATTCGATGAATACTTCTTCGATAGCTTCCAATACCGGCTCATCCCGCCAGATTGGAGCCAGATCAGCTATATCGACCTCTCCGTTTCTAATCCACAACTGAGATAAGTTTTTTAACAACATTACTTTTTTGGATACAGCAGGTTTTTTCCCTGACCTTACGAGAAGCATCCATATTGTGCTGGCAAAGAACAAAATTCCAAGGCCAAGGATGGTATTGATCTCTGCAGCAGTCATCCGTCCCCCCTCCCCTCTTCGCCTGACCGATCTTCCTGATAATCGTCCTCATAATCATCCCATTGTGGTCTAATTTCGGGAAAGATCACCTTAAGGCCAGCCGTGGGAACATCCGCGGTGATTCCCCGATAAATTCCTGAATAGGTAGTCATGAAGAACTGACGGGGAGCCAGGTTCAATACTTCGGTGTGCTTAACCCGTACATCCTCGGTCTCTCTGATAGCCAGCCCACCACCCACAGAGATAACCGGACTGAAGACCCGTTTTTCTCCAAGATGATCTGAGATATAGGTGGCGGTCTTGGCATCGGGCACCCGCATAAACAATTTGGTATTGCAATTATCCAGGATAGTATTGGCTCGATCCTGGCCAATCTCGGCATAAAGTTGGCTCACTGACTGGCAATAGCCGTGGATATAGACACCAGCGCCGCCGGCCTTGGCAAAGAGCTCCTCAATCCCTTCATATAAAACAGATTGGGCCTCGTCGATATGTAGAGCCAGAGACGGAAATATCTTTTTATCACTGGAGTACCTGCGACCGACAAAAGCCTGAATATTAGAAACAATAACCTTCCCAGCAGTATAAGCCGCCCGTTTGGTGAGCAAAGAGCCAAGCTGGACAATCATGATAACGCCTTTGTTTTGCTCCAGGCGGCTGATGAAACGGTTTTCGTTGGCCTGGCCAAGAATCTGTCCTACATTGCCACTGGTTAATTCCGTCAGTGCCACACGCAGCGAGGAGGCAACCTTGGAATGGTAGTCGGCTGTCGAAGCGATGATCCTTCGTAAATTCAGAGCAAGCTGTCGGGCCTGTGGGGTGTCAATACCTTCGATTTTTTCTTTGAGCTTCTCGAGATCAGCATGACTGATATTGTTTTTGACATCGTTGAGATTGAAATCCGGTTTTTTATTATTGGCTTCAGCCAACAAGATAAGGGCCTGTATCACCACCAGGCTGATTTCGTAGGCAACAGAGAAGAAATAAGGCTCCCTGCCTACCGCAACACCGGCGGTAATATGGGCCACTATTTCCTCGATCATATAGTAATGAGAGAGAGGATTAAAAACTGCACTGTATTGGGGGAAGACAGGGGTAAGCAGTATTAAATCCTCTTGTCTGCCGGTATCGAAAGCCACCTGGACAATTTTCGAGAAAAGTTCGTTGTCACCCTTGGGGTCGATGACTACCACTGAATACCCCTTGCGAATATCCTGCTCGATGATTCCTTCCATAGTGCGGGTCTTCCCCACCCTGGTTGTCCCGAAGCACCAGAAATGCCCTTTGCGGTCATTATCAGGGAAGCCAAGCGGTATTAACATATCTGGATGGTCCAGATGAAAGCCATCGCCTATAAGGGTATATGGCTCTTTGGGTTGTTTTTTTCTCCAGATCAAGATTTTTTACCCATTTCCATCTTTTCTACCGTAACCTGAATATGCTCATGCAATTCCCTGGATGCAGTCAAGATTACCTGTTTTGGTAAAAACCCACCGGCTTCAACAAAACTCTTATGGCCGACATACCGTTTGGCGCAATACAGCGTTATCTCTGTGGCAGTGCCAAGCTGCTCTCTCAGTAAAGCAGTCACCAGATTCTTTGAAACACGATCAACCACCACCTTGACCCGGGTGATCCCGCGCAATTTCACAGAGTCCACCCGTCGCAGATGAAAGGCTCGTCTTTGGCCAACGGCCAACATATTCCGTTCATGCATGCCAACACGATTCAAAGGACACTCGGCTATGATCGCCAGGCCTTTTTCAATCTCGATCTCTACCAGGAAACCATCATTGTTTTTACGGATAATATCCCCCCAGCGCAGCTGATGTTCCAATTGTTTATAACGAGCCACTTCATGCAGGCAGGCAATCTTGGTAAAATTCTGGTCAAGTGCCCTCTGGATAGTGTTCCAGCCCCGCACGGAGACAAAATCAAGCTGATTTTGTAGGGGGATACCAGACTGCTTGGCATAGTGCAGTGCCTGCAGGTAGTCGTCAGCAAACAGGACAACCGTCCCTGTCCCATACCAGCGAGACAGCATAGTCGAAAAGGTCTTCTCGATCTCGGCCACAACCTGACCTCGACTGAGGCCATATTTGTCGACGAAGGAATTGATGATTTCGTTGTATTGGGTCTGCATATTTGCCGGATGTTATTTTTCCTCCTATTATCTCTTTCCGGCCATGTATGCTTTTTTGAGGAAAAATTTTCATTTTTTGCTGTTTTTATGCAAAAAAAAGTGAAATTTCCCCAGAATTTAACGTGGAAAATTATTTTCTTGATTTCTTTCAAGAAAGGATATTTATTTGGAATATAATTCCACTTAATTTATTTAAGTAATCCCTTCCGGGAAAATAACTGAGGCTTCATGGTATATTTTTCATAATATATTTCGATGAATGACCCAGTGATTTTTGTACCTGCCATATGATTTCTGCAAGAAAAGTTTAATCACATTTGTGAACCTCTTTTTTGGATGATTTTGGATATGGCCCCCCTGACAAGACGATAATATTATTCTGTTTTTATCGTCCTCTTCGTCAACTTTTCCAACCCCTTTTTTTCATCGACAAGACAAATCCGTCCGGACAAATCCCATACAGGAAAAGTTTAATCGCATTTGCGAACCTCTTTTTTGTGGATAAATCCGTTTGATTTCTTTTGCCGTTGATTCCCCGTAGCACATTGCACATAGCAATAGAGCAACACCCCACCCCATCACCGGGAGAAAAATAACTCTCCCTCCATGGGCATAGTTGTCTTCTCCCACAATCCACAAGATTAAAGGAGAACAACCATGTCAACACTCATAGAAAAAATTAACAAAATCAACGAATTGATCAGAAGTTTTGGCCGCAATGCCGTGCAGGAAATTAAAATGAAAGACAAGGACGGCAAGGTGATTGGTCAAATTCGCTATGGCTATAAACCGCAGTATGTATTTGACGCAGTCAATCAAATCATAGAACCGGAAAACTGGCGTTATGAACTGACTAAGGAAGAGATTTTTGACAATCAGGTTGTAGCAGAGGTGACGTTATTTTTGAAAACCGATACCGATGAATGGCTTTGCAAAGGATCACACAAAGGACAGATGAATATAGTGAAAGGCAATGTTGGCGATGCTCAGAAAGGGGCAATTACCGATGCACTTCAGAAATGTCTCTCCCTTTGCTCTATCGGACAAGATTCATATCGTGGCTTACTTGAGACTGTTTACAATTCACGCAGCCCACAAGCGCCAGCGAGACAATCTTTACCGAAACACACCCCGCAATCTCAACCAATTCTTCCACCAAAAACCGAAGTGACGCAACCAACATTACCACCAACTGCTCAGTCTCTACCAGTTCCTCCAGAACCTACCAATTCTGCTTCCCTGCCCAAGATTGACGGTATCACATACGAACATCATGACAGTATTATTATCGCAATGGGCAAAGTCTTTGATAAAAAGGAGCTATTAAAAGCGGTAGGGTTCAAATGGAATAAAGATCAGAAAAACTGGTACAAAGACCTGACGACCCATTAATTCATTAGACTGACTCTAACACAAGCTGTTTACAGCGTTTTTTTACCCACCCAACGAGGGAGCAACACTCTTCCCTCAAGGGAAATCCGTGTGTTCTCCCCGCAAAATTTTCATTTCTAAGGAGAAACATCATGGATATCAAAAACACACTGCTCACCGGGTTACAAAAATTTGCAAAACAACACACTCTGACTACCCTGGGAGATCGAAGCAGCTACCTTGGCGCATCTGATATTGGATACTGCCCACGAAAGGTAATTCTTGATCGATTACATCCCGCCGAACATGACCTGGCCACATTGCTCCGTTTCCAAAGAGGACACATGGCCGAGGATATTGTCGCAAACGCAATGACCGCCGCCGGCTTTAATAATTTCGACCGACAGGTTGAGGCTATTGCCAGCGGTAGTACTCCCATCAGGTGCCACATTGATTTTGTTTTCAATGCACCGAAACTGAAAGCCGTACTCGAAGTCAAATCGGTTAGTGCCATTCCTGACGGGCCGTATAGCTCCTGGGAATCTCAATTGTATATGCAGATGGGAGCGTTAAAAGAACAATTTCCTGATTACACGATCAAAGGTGCAGTTCTGGCCATTGATTTAGGAAGCGGTGATATTGGATTTTTCAACGGCTACAAGCCAGATGAGATTTTGTACAAAGGATTGAAAGACAGGGCGACGTCCATCTGGACAGATTATCAGTTCATGATGCTCGGCCACCCAAAAAATCCACCAACCGACCCCAGCCTGCTTTGCGGATATTGTAATAATTTGACCACCTGTCCCCGATTTGCAGCCAAAGAGGTTCCTGATCTGGAAGACTGTGTCACCGAATTACGATCTTTGCTGGAACAGGGCAAAGTATTGGACAAACAGATTGAACCCATGAAGGCCAATTTACTTGCAATAGTGAATCAGGCCGGACATTCGATCAAAGTAAACAACACCATCCTTTCTAAAGCAGTTCGCTCACGGCAACATACTGATACCGGAGCCTTAACAGCCTTTTTGGCGGAGATGGGGCATACGATGCAAGAATTTCAAGAATCAAGCTCGTATTCATTCCTGGATATTAAAACCTCCAAGACGACAATCCCAAAAAACCAAAAAGCGGCATAAACCAACAACCCATAAAGGAGAGCAACATCATGAACAAAGCAATGGTAATCGGCAACTTAGGCAATGACCCAGAAATTCGTTACACCCAGAAAGGTGCTGCTGTGGCAACTTTTTCTCTCGCTACTACTGAAAAGTGGAAGGATGCAGACGGAGTACAACAGGAGCATACCGAGTGGCACAAAATTGTAGCCTGGAGAGGATTGGCCGAAATTTGCGGAGATCACCTCAAGAAAGGTTCGAAAGTCTATATTGAGGGCAAAATGCAAACCAGAAAGTGGGAAGAGAACGGTAATATTCGTTACACCACAGAGATTATTGCCAAGAGCATGGAAATGCTTGGTGGCAAAAACTTTGATAAGGAACCTACCTCGTCTTCTGCGGCTCATGGAAATAATGGGGATAACCCACCATTGCCGGACGCGGAAGTTCCGTTTTAATCTGACAGAGTCGATAAAAACCAGTTCACCCACCAGGGGCAAAACATCCCCTGCCGGGAGTGTCTTGCCCTTTTTTATTTTCAGTCAAAAGGAGACAAGACATGGCACGACTCGCATCTCAAGCAAAAGCAGGGTTCTTTCCTACACCGGATATTGTCGTTTCCCTGCTTAAAACAAAAATTTCTTTCGAGAAAGACGCAAGAGCATTAGACCCTTGCTGCGGGTACGGAAACACTCTGTCCCGACTGGCAAGCCCCGACACCATAACCTATGGCGTTGAGCTTGACCACCAGCGAGCCACGAAAGCTAAATCACAGCTTTTCAAGGCAGTATGGGGTGATGCACTTACCGAGGCAAGAGTATCAACTCAATCCTTCGGCTTGCTCTATCTCAACCCTCCCTACGATACCGCAATCAATCCAGACGACAACTCGGACAGAAGACTGGAACATCAGTTTTTGCGTACCTATATCCGCACATTGCAGATTGGTGGGATTCTCGTTCTGGTCATCCCCTATTATGTCTTGAAAGCATGTGCCAAGACACTGGCCCGTAATTTCAAGGTACAGGTGACAGGATTTCCTGACGAAGAATTTTCCATATTTAAGCAGTGTGTTGTCTTTGGAGAAAAAAGTTACATATCAGAGGAAAAAGCCAAAGCAACCCAGGAACACCTGGAAGAATTGGCCGGCATGACACCGGAGGAGTTTCAAAGCGAAGTATGGCCACTGGAAACTATGGCCCCAATCGTTATTCCCAAGGCAGACAGACCAGTAAACTTCCGCATAGATCGCCTTGACCCACTGGAAGCAATTCCAGTGATTAACAAGGCAGGGATTCTACAAGATGTTTTACAAGAACTTATCCCTACCAAAAACAATAATATCCGTCCATTGACTTCGCTTGAAAACGGCCACCTGGCCCTTATGCTGGCAGGAGGATACATGAACGGAGCCATTCTGAAAGATGGTCGGCAGTTGGTTATTAAAGGTGTTATCAAAAAAATCGAGAAGATTGTCCAGGTTCATGAAAATGAGACTGGCGGCGGCTCGATCACCACCAAAGACCAGTACATCCCGACCGTCAAAGTCATTGACATGCAAACTGCTGAATTGATTACCGTGCAGTAATCCTCATCCACCCTCATCCAACCCTTACGGGAGAAACCTCCCGCACAGGGGGTTTGGAGAAATCACATGATAACACCATACCTGATCATAAATTGTGTTGGATTCGTCTGTTATTCCAATGCCCTGATTGCAAGAAGGTCAGACGGAGAATACCAAGGCTGTTTGTTGAGCCTTATCGGTTCGCCTTCTCATGTAAAAGCCATGTCTGCGCTCATTTATAGCGGCGAGGCTGTTTGCAGGGTGTCTGACAATAATGACGAATCAGCTGACCTCAGTTTTTCCGGCTCAATCCGCACCTGCCGCACCCGCAAGATCGGTGAGGTAGTAAACAAGGTGCTGGTTGCAACAGGATTCATCGAATCTTCTATTCATGCAACTGTCTTTGGCCCTGATCTGCCTACCGTGCAGGAACGAGCCTTCCGTCGTGTTGATAAAGCAACCACCATTCCACTCAAACCACAATGGCAAGAGTGGCTCTGGGAGAAAATGATATCCCCTGAAAAACTTTATAGCTTCGGCGACGAGAATTTTCAGGAAGCGTATCTGGTAAATATCCCATGCGATGAGACCTTAGAGTCGCGTGTGCTGGAAGCAATCAAGACCGGAGAGATACAGTAGCCAACCAAGCTGACAACCTAACCCAAACAGGGGGAGAGTATTTCCCCTCAAGGGGCCATATTCTCCTCTGTTCAACCATAAAAAAGGAGAAGTATGGCAGCTATCACCGATATTGTCGAATCAGTAATTGACGGACAAAAAACCGTCAAACTGGCCGAGTTCCTTGATGAATGGGGCGATATGCTTAAGAATCAAGTCATTCAAAACATGAATCCTGTCTATTCGCTGAAAGCAGAGGATGATTGGGATTCACAGGCCAGAGAAAAGTTACAGCAATTACTGCGGAAACCGTTTGAGTCTCAAACCAGAAAAGGCATATTGCCGGTAGCCAGGTCTTTTTTCAAAGAAGATCACAAGGCAGCTTTCATGGTCGGTGAGATGGGAACGGGCAAAACCTTTATGGGCTTGGCTGTTGCTCATCTGATTCCTAAAACACACAAACGCATCCTTATTCAATGTCCCGGCCACCTGGTCAAGAAATGGATACGGGAAGCACAAGATACCATCCCCGGATGCAACTGCATCAACCTCAACGGGAAAAGCCTCGATCTGCTCATCGCAGGTAAGCTCACGTCAACAAAACCTGTTGGCATGGAGATTTGGGTTATGGGCAAAGAACGAGCTAAATTGCATTTCCAGCGTGTTCCCCAGCGGATTACGGTTTTTGGAAGGCAATGTTGTCCTGAATGCGGTGGGCAAATAACAACCGATGACGATAACAACAAATGCATCCCGTGCGAACATTGCAAGGCCCCGATGTGGATGGCAGATGGAACGAAAGTCCGCCGCTACGCCAAGGCCGAGTTTATGAAGCGGTTTTTTCACACCAAGAACTTTTTCGATCTTCTTATCCTGGATGAAGTGCATGAACTCAAGGGCGGCGGTACTGCCCAGGGTCAAGCAATGTCCTGTCTTATCGCTCGCTCAAAAAAGGTGCTTGCGCTTACCGGCACTTTAATGGGTGGGTACAGCTCGAATCTTTTTTATCTGCTCTGGCGGATGTTTTCTCGTCAGATGAAGGCAGATGGCTTTGAGTTTTGCAGGTCAATGCATTTTGCAGAACGCTACGGCGTTGTGCAACGCACCTATGACAGCAAGGATGTAAATGTAAGTCTCAATGTTGCCAGTATCGGCCGAAAGCTCGGAAAGTCACGGGTCAAGGAAGCTCCCGGAATATCACCCCTGTTACTGCCTGATCTGCTGCTTGAGCATTCGACCTTTGTCCGTCTGGCCGATGTTAATGACGCATTGCCGGAATACGAAGAAATCATCGTTCCAGTAGCATTGGAACCCGACCAACAACTACCGGAATATGCCCAACTATCCCATGATCTCATAAATGCCACCAGCGCAGCATTAGCTCGTGGTGATATGCGGCTTATGGGCAAAATGATTCAATCCTTGCTGGCGTATCCCGATGGATGCCGGAATGGGGAGAGAATCACCTTGGAGATTGCAGGGAGTGAGACAGTAGTCGCCTCTGCACCTGGCTTGGAAATTGACCTGTTGCCCAAAGAAGAAAAGTTGCTGGAGATTATAGCGGCTGAAAAGAAACAAGGGAGAAAAGTAGCGATCTTTCTCGAACATACCGGCACACGGGATTTGCTTCCTGTATTAGAGGAAAAACTTCAGAAGAATGACTTGAAGCCTCTGGTACTCCGCAGTCAAACCGTAAAACCGGAGTATCGGGAGGATTGGCTCAAAAAGCAGGTTCAGACGGGATTGTACGATTGTCTTATTTGCAATCCCAATTTAGTAAAAACCGGACTCGATCTTTTGGAGTTTCCCACAATCATCTTTTTTCAATGCGGTTATTCAGTCTTCACTCTCAGACAAGCCAGCCGAAGGTCATGGCGTATCGGGCAAAATCAACCGGTACGAGTATTTTTCATGGCCTATTCCAAAACCATGCAGGAAAAAGCTCTGTCGCTCATGGCCCAAAAGATGGAAACATCGCTCGCCGTAGAGGGCGAGTTATCAGATAAAGGGCTGGCCGCATTATCTGAATCAGAAAACAGCATGATGTATGAACTGGCAAAGGCTTTGACCGGCAAGGTTGCGGTCAAGGATATGAGTGAAGCATGGACCAGATACCGGCAGCGTGAGTTGCTGAGTAATCTATCTATGGACGATGACCAGGATGTCACCATTACGACCACAACCACCATGAGCACTGCTGCCGGCAGCACAGCCACGATCACAGAAGAGTATGTTGTTCGCGGAACTGTGTATGTCAAGAAGGCCGGAGCCATCGCTTATGTCGGCAACAACCGCTTCGATCTGAAAGACGGATTTGTTTTCTGGTCCGGCAGAAAGATAGGTTGGTACGACCGGCAAGGTTGCGGTGAAATCAACGAAAAGCCGATTCGTATTTATAAGCCTGACCAGTGCAATCATTTTGTCCTGGCTGAAATACGAAAAGCGGCATAACCCACTAACCCCATCCCATTTATCCAACCCATCAAGGGGCAAGACAACCCCTTGTGGGAAGTTTTGTTCCTTTTCATTACGGAGGAAAACTTATGAATAATTCAGAAATCGAAATGATGGCCGAGCCATTAGAAGTCGAGATTACGGCTAAGCCGATCAGAATTGAATTGCCTACACAATTACGAGAACATGCGAACACGGCATATAATTGCCCTTGGCCTTTGAGAGAAATGCTCAGACAGGCAGCAAACGAGATCGAAAGGTTACAGAGGATAGTAAAAAGTAATGACCCCGTAGCTCTGTTACGAGAGATATGGAAACATCATCAGCCCGTCTATCTCTTTGAGGCCATTGCTGACCATACTGATACACAGGAGGCATCATAATGGAATATTATTATGATCTCGAAGTAATGGCCGATTTACTGGCTGATTTAATGGATTATTTAATGGCTGATTATTTCGAGGCCGACCACCAGGAAGATCGCCAAGCTCAAGATTAGCCAAACATAAACCAATCAACCCACCAGGGACAAAACCTCCCTGACGGGGAAGTCTTGTCCCTTTTTTTATTCACTCCAAGGAGACAAGACCATGATTGTCAATTTAGTTCGATGTATGCGGACTACTGCAAAAAGAACCGACAAAAGCAACCTCGGGCATTGCATCCTACTTTTTCTGGCTGCTAATGAAATAGAACGCTTGCAAAGGAAGCTTTCTGCTGCAGAACGCCGTAGCAATCAAACCATCCCGAGCAAAATAACTCCTCTGTCTTTGGTAAACTCTTATCACTCTTTAATTCATAGGAGGAGATAAGCCATGAAGTTATTTATCCAAGACGAACAAGGACAGTACGTCACTGCGACAACCCCCGAAATCATTAAAGAGGGCCGTAGCCGTACCCGCTCCACACTGAAAAGAGGAACTGAATTTATCGGAAGTTCACAAGCGGCAAAGGAAGCAATAGCCTCAAAAATCTTTTCATACCAACATGAGGTCTTTGGTTGTCTGTTTCTGGACACCAAGAACTGCATCCTGGCCTGGAAGGAAATGTTCCAAGGGACTATTGATTCGACAACAGTTTACCCTCGTGAAGTGGTTAAGGAAACCCTGCGGCTCAATGCTACAAAGGTTATCCTCGCTCACAACCACCCTTCCGGTAATACTGACCCATCACAACAAGACATTGAATTGACCAAAAAACTGAAAGAAATCTTGCAGATTATCGATGTTAAAGTGCTGGACCATATAATCGTCGGGGATGAGATAACATCCTTTGCGGATATGGGTATTCAGTTCTAGCTCAATTCTACGCGATCAATATCAACCCATCAGGGACAAAACTTCCCTGACGGGGGTCTTGTCCCTATTTTTTTTCAATCTCAATGGAGACACGACCATGACCGCACCTATTTTTATGACCAATGACCTGATCGTTAAGTACGCTTCTGCTGCTGGTGCAACTGAGCCTGTAGATAAAGTATCCAGCCGTTACACCTTTGTTCCAACCTTAGATGCGGTTGACCTGCTGCGTGATGCCGGCTGGTTTCCGATCAAGGCAGAGCAGAGCGGCACCCGTATCCAGGATAAGGAAGGATTTCAAAAGCATTCCATTCGTTTTACCCGGAATGAAAACTTTGTAATGAATCCGAAGGATGAGCGGGTTGACCTGGTTCTCTATAATTCTCACGACCTGGGCAGTTCTTTCAAGCTGATTGCTTCAGTTTGGCGTTTGGTGTGTGGCAACGGTTTGATGATCGCATCAGATTTTGCCAACTTCACCCATCGGCATGTCGGATTTAACCAAAATGATTTTGTTGAATCTGCTGATAAGATCACCGCTGCTGCTACGGTCATCAACGACCAGATGGAATATTTGAAAGGCATCAGTTTGGGATACGACGAGCAGATCGCATATGCTGCATCAGCTCACAGGCTGGTATATGAGGATTTGGATAACGCGCCTATATCTCCGGAACAGTTGTTGACACAGCGCCGCTTTGCCGATGGCAGCAATAGTCTGTGGACAACATTCAATAAAGTCCAGGAGAATATCATCAAAGGCGGAGTAAAAGGCAAAGTCAATGGAGAAGAGGGCTCTCGAAAAGTCACTACCAGAGCGGTAAAAGCCCTTGATCGCAATATCAAGCTGAACCAGGCTCTTTGGGTCTTGACTGAAAAAATGGCTGAATTGAAATCCAGGTCGATCGCCGCATAACTACAGCCGTCTCCTTCGGGGGGCGGCTTTTTTTTGATGATTATTATATCTTTTGTGCTATACAAAGGTATGATTATTTATTTACTTTATTATATAACTATTTAGTTGTATAAATAGATCACTAAAATTTTATACAAATTGATCTTTACTACAGGAAATCATGATGAAAATAATAATACTCAACCAGAAAGGTGGTGCCGGGAAATCAACGATTTCCACAAACATGGCATATTGTCTGGCTATATCAGGAAAGAAGACGCTTCTCATCGATATGGATCCCCAGGCGCACAGCTCTGTGATCTTCTGCACGGACATTCCCAGAAATCAAACAGTGGGTGAGCTGCTGTCGAGTAAATCGTGTAAAATTGACAATGTCATTCGTCAAGCAGTGCTCGGTGAAAATGAAGAGCCAGTTGAAAATCTTTTTATTATCCCTTCCAATATCCATCTGGCCATTACCGCCGAACAGATCACAACGAGAATCCACAGGGAAAAGCTTCTCAATAATCATTTGAAAAAAATCGAAAAGGATTTCGATTTCATCATCATCGACTGTCCCCCCACAGTTAACGTCCTCACGATCAATGCCATCTATGCCTCCGACATGATTTTGATCCCGACTATTTACGGACGTTATTCCCTGGATGGTATTGCCGACCTTTTTAAGTCGATCGAGGATGTGAAAGAATCCAGCGACTTTAAATATATGATTTTGAGAAATGCCCGCGACTCCCGCAACAAGCTCTCCAATGTATTTGTCGAAGAACAATTGGAACCGTATAAAGAGCATCTATTAAAAACCGTGATCCGTAGAAATGAAGCCATTAACCAAGCGCAAATGAACAATGAACCTGTAATGGTTTTCGACCCAAGATCTTGCGGTGCCGAAGATTTCAAAGAGCTTACTGAGGAGATTCTGGGATATGGCAACTAAAAAAATTACCGGACAATCCAAGCTGGCTCAAACAGCTGAGTCAAAAAACGATTCTAAAGAACGTCTCGATTTGGTGCCATCAAGAAAAAAACCATCGTTGAAGGCCTACCGACTATATGATGATGATATTGCCAGGCTTAAAGAGATTACCGCGACTATGAACAAAGAGAGTCACCGGCACATCAGTGAAACTGCTGCAATTCGTGCCTTGATAGTGTTGGGGACAAGTACAACGGGAGAAAGGCTTTTGAAAGCATTACGGGAAACGATATAGGTTTGTATGTATATTATGCTATACAAATATATATCTGAAAATCAAAAAACATCCTGACCCACGGGGGGTAGATGCTGATGCCTAGTGATTCAGCGGGATGGTGGGGATACCCTGGTCAGGGGGGCATCTTATGGATAATATCTTTCTCAAATGAGGGAAAATGACGTGAGTGGGATGGGATCGGGGAGGTATAAAGAAGGGCGGTAATCTACAAAAACGATTCGAATCGTCAAAAAAGAAAAGGGTACCAGGCATTTAGGAATCGTGCTACTCTCTATTCTTTGATAGAAACGGGAATGCGTCGAACCGCTGTTGTGGTGAAATTGAATCTGGATGATGTGGATTTTGATAACCGGTCCTTGAAAGTATTGGAGAAAGGCGGGATTACTCATTCATATAAGATCAGTCGTGAGTGGTTACAGGCAATTCGAGAGTACCTTGAACATGAAAGGGAAGTTGATGTTGAGAAGTGGCAGAATCCTGCATTGTTTTTATCTGCAAGAACTACTGCTCATGGTGATGGTCGTTTACAGTCGAAAGCGGTAAACGAGGTCTGGAACCAGATTTGTGAAAAGGCCGGTGTGAAAGGGAAGACACCCCATAGTGCTCGACATGCTATCAGACGACACATCATTGAGAAAACCGAGAATGTTGCAGCGGTGCAGAGATAATTGGGACACAAAAATCCTGTTTACTCTATACAATATTCCCGGATCACGGCTGATGAGCTGGATAAAGTGATTAATGATCGGTGAAAGGCGAGCTATTTTTAAAATATATGAAATTTACCTATGATATCAAAAAATTTGAGAAACAATAATTTTTGCTGTCATCGTCGCAAACTCATAAGCAGAGGCTTCTCTTGCGAGGAGGCATAATACATGCCACTGATAACACTGCCGAGACTCGAAAGAATTGTTTGGAAACAAGCAGGAGGTCAAAATGAAATAGTTCAACTCCTGGCCAAGGAAAGAAAGGTAGATCTCGCGGTAATTTCGGCTGATAGAAGTCATTTGGTAATCGGCAATGATGAAGCCCTGTACTGTTTAACAGATAATCCTTCAAGTATCACTGACGGCCATGCCTATATGCTCAAAACCGACAAGAGGCCAACTGAGCAAATATTTCTGGATAATAAAATTAAATTCAAGAAATGGCTGCACCACCCAGCCTTGCAGAATCATTCCGTCGAAGCAATCAACGGGTCCTGGTACCAGGATTTTTATTTCATTGAAGAAGACTTGGAAAATAATGTTCCAGGGCTTCGTTTACCACAGATTGGTGCCATTTATGCCATTTTGAGTCATCTCAAGGTTAATAATGATATGGGCACAGTGGTGATGCCTACTGGCACTGGCAAGACCGAAGCTATGCTCTCAGTTTTGGTTGCAAACCAGTGTAAAAGACTTCTGGTCACAGTTCCAACGGACGCGTTGCGTGGACAAATATTCGAAAAATTTGTTTCATTAGGCTTGTTAAAGGATTTCAAAATTATTGGCGAACGATCCTTATATCCTAGGGTGGGGATTGTCAAAAATAAGTTTGCTGACACTCAAGAAATGGAGCAATTCTTTAGTCAGTGCAATGTCATTGTGACTACGATGAAAATCGTAGCTGATAGCTCTAGTGAACAGCAAAGAAAAATGTCAACGATGTGTTCTCATCTGTTTATCGATGAGGCCCATCATGCCAAGGCAAAATCCTGGGAACGGTTTGCAGACACTTTTCAAGATTCTCAGGTTATCCAATTCACAGCGACTCCGTTCAGGAATGATCAACAGAGACTTGAGGGTAAGGTGATTTTCAACTTCCCTCTGAAAAAAGCCCAGGAACAAGGTTATTTCAAGAAAATTAACTTCATTGCTGTTCGGGAGTATGAAAATCAGGCCGCAGATGCTCGGATAGCCATGGAAGCAGTGCAAAAATTACGGGCTGATCGAAATGCCGGGATGAGCCATATCTTGATGGCTCGGTGTGAGACTAAGGCTAGAGCTGAGGAAGTTTTCAATCTCTATGCTGAGCACCAGGATCTCCATCCAGTTTGTATATTTTCAGGAATCAGCAACAAAGCTGAAAAGCTTCGTAACATTGTCGCCAAAAAACATCAAATTATTGTCTGTGTAGATATGCTCGGGGAAGGCTTTGATCTACCTGAGTTAAAAATTGCTGCATTTCATGACCTGCGAAAGAGCCTTCCTATTACTCTGCAGTATTCAGGTCGGTTTACACGAACAAAATATGATGAAAAGCTGGGAGATGCAACATTCATTGCTAATATTGCCGACTTGCAGGTGGTGGATGCTCTGGAGCAGCTCTATGCCCAGGATGCCGACTGGAACCTGATCCTCTCCTCATTAAGTTCTGGCGAAGTTGAAAATGTCATGAATTATGAGGAATTATTGGCTGGCTTTACTAATTTTAAAGAGGCAAAAATTCCTTTCCAAAATATTCGGTCTGCCCTCAGTGCGGTGGTCTATAAAAATCATTCCCAAACTTGGCAACCGCAAAAATTTAAGCATGGTATTGCCAATTACAATGACTGCGACTTTAAGTTCCATGACATCAACGAGTCAAAAAAACTCCTGGTTATTGTAACTGCCAGCAAAGCAGCTATAGAGTGGGGCAAGTTTAACGATATTTACCAGCTCATCTGGAATATCATCATTGTCCACTGGGATTCCGGCAATAATCTCTTGTTTATACATGGTTCTGATAATAGCGGTCTCTATGAAAAATTGGCAAAGGCCTTAATCGGAGATAGTGCAGAAATAATTAATGAAGTTAATGTGTTCAAGGCCTTTCATGGAATTAATCGGATTACCTTGAAGAATGTTGGGCTTAAAGAATTTCTGGGCAAACATATACGCTTTCGCATGAGCGTAGGGACAGATGTGGAAGAAGCCTTAAGTTTAGCCGAAAAGCAAAAAGGACAGAAAGCTTTTGTGGTTGGCGATGGATACGAAAATGGTCAAAAGGTCTCAATCGGATGCTCGTATAAGGGAAGAGTTTGGAGTCGGTCAAGAGGTAATTTGAACGAGTTCATGGATTGGTGTCAGGGCGTCGGCAAAAAATTAGCCGATGAGGATATAGATCCGAATCAGATTTTACGGGAAACTCTTATTCCCGAATTGGTTATGCATAGGCCCAATGTTTTCCCTGTCTGGATTGATTGGTCCGAGGAGGTTTACCAATACTTAGAGCACAGGTATGACTTCAAGGTTGATGGGAAATCCTATAACCTGTCAACTTGCGAGCTGCGAATTACAAACCCGTCAATTGATGAAAAAATCTTTTTTGATTTTGTCACGACAGATAGTTTCTTCGGCTTTGAACTTCGTCTATTCGAGAAAAATTTAGAAGGCAATATCATCCCTGAGTTTGAGATACTAAGTCTCACAGAGAAAGAGATTACAGTATCCTTTGGCACGAACACCATACCGCTTTCCGATTTCCTTCGTGAATACCCTCCAACTATTTGGTTCGCTGATGGCTCTGCTCTCACGGGTAATAATTTTGTCCAACTAAAAAATGCCATCCGACCATATCCGAAAGAAAATATTATTGTCTGGGATTGGTCTGGCGTTGACCTGAGTAAAGAGTCTCAACATGTTCCACCTAAATTAGAGGATTCAATTCAATACAGGGTGATATATGAACTGAAGCAAGGCGATGTTGATATCATTTATGACGACGATTATGCCGGTGAAGTTGCCGATGTGATCACCATCAAACAGCACTCAAATAAATTGAAAGTTTGTTTTTACCACCTTAAATATGCCATTGATGGAAAAATAAGTAACAAAATAAATAACTTTTATGAGGTCAATGGTCAGGCACAGAAGTCAATCCACTGGAAGCATAAAAGTGGTGATGAATTTATTAACCACCTGTTGCGTAGAGAAACAAAAATTAGAAACGATGTGGAATGTTCACGGTTGGAAAAAGGTACAAAGGAGGACCTTTGGAAACTTCTTGGTGTCGCTCAAAAGAAAATTCCAATCGAATGGGAAGTTTTCATTGTCCAGCCTGGTGCTTCAAAAGCCGCTATTTCAGATGGAATTTTAACCCTTTTGGGCGTATCAGAAAATTATCTGATGGAAATTGCAGGAATAAAGTTGCAAATAATCACGAGTGAGTAAATTTTACATCAGTATAACCATGATCATCTGGACAACTCAAAAAGCGACTGATAATTACTTGATGTTGGCCGCCAAAAATTTTCAAGAATTAGCCAAGATTCCTTGGAAATTAATGGGAAACCGAATTTGTCTTTGAACAAAGACCTCGCATGGAAATCATCGACAACATAACCTCACTTTTGGGCGATAATCTAAAGAAGACACTCCAGCCCGATTCAAAACTTAGGATCGCAGCGTCCTGTTTTTCAATCTACGCCTATGAAGCCCTGAAAGCTGAACTGGAGCAGATCGACTCGCTGAACTTCATTTTTACTTCCCCCACCTTCATCGCTAATCAAGTAACCGATAAACTCGGCAAAGAAAAACGCGAGTTTCACATCCCCAAGCTTAAGCGGGAGAGCAGTCTCTACGGATCAGAGTTTGAAATCCGTCTGAAGAATGAGCTCACGCAGCGGGCCATAGCGAAAGAGTGCGCCGACTGGATTAAGCGTAAGGTCAAATTCAAGTCCAACCGTACCCATGCTCCTATGCAGCAGTTTGCTTGTGTAGAAAACCAAGAGGAGAAATCGGCTTATCTCCCTCTCAGTGGCTTTACGGCAGTGGATCTTGGCTATCAAAGAGGGGATGCCGTATCAAATTTCGTCAACAAGATGAATGACCCCGCCTTGACGGCAACCTATCTTCGTCTATTCGATCAGATATGGCATGAAAATGACAAGGTAGAAGATATAACAGCACAAGTTTGCGAGCACATTGCTGCAGTGTATAGCGAAAACTCCCCTGAATCTGTTTATTTCCTGATTCTATTCAATCTCTTCAAGGATTTTCTCGAAGATGTCTCTGAAGATGTCATGCCCAATGACCTGACGGGTTACCAAGACAGTCTGATTTGGGCCAAGCTGTTTAATTTTCAGAGGGATGCAGCTATCGGCATCATCAATAAACTGGAAAGTTTTAACGGCTGTATTCTGGCTGATAGTGTCGGCTTGGGCAAGACCTTCACCGCTCTGGCAGTGATCAAATATTACGAGCTGCGTAATAAATCGGTACTGGTGCTCTGTCCCAAGAAGCTTTCAGACAACTGGCAGAATTACAATCAGAATCTGGTAACCAACATCTTCGCCAAGGATCGATTTAACTACGATGTCCTGTGCCATACCGACTTGCAACGCACCCGTGGATATTCGCTGGGGATACGACTTGATCGCATCAACTGGGGCAACTACGATCTGGTAGTCATTGACGAATCGCACAATTTCCGCAACAACGAGGCCTACAAAGACAAAGAGACCCGCTATCAGAAGTTGATGAATAAGGTCATCAAAGCCGGTGTAAAGACAAAGGTGCTGATGCTTTCAGCCACTCCGGTCAATAATCGTTTCAATGACCTGCGTAATCAGCTTGCTCTTGCCTACGAAGGCGACTCCGAAAATCTCGATAAAAAGCTGCGCACTGAGAGTGCTGTCAACGAGATATTCCGCCGAGCTCAGGGTGTTTTCAATGTTTGGGCAAAGTTGCCACCTGAAGAACGGACACCGGCAGCAATTCTCAATGTACTGGATTTCGATTTTTTTGAGATACTCGACAGTGTCACCATTGCCCGTTCCCGCAAGCATATTCAGAAGTTTTACGACACCAAGGATATCGGTCCATTCCCGCAGCGTCTCAAACCAATTTCTTATCACAGCCCCCTGACCCATCGCACCGATGTCATCAACTTTAACGAGATATTCAATCGCCTGATTACCCTGAATATGGGGATGTATGCCCCGTTCCGTTACATCCTGGCCAGTCGTCTCGATAAATATGAAAAAGAGTACGACACTGAAGTTAAAGGGGGACTTACACGTTTTAAACAAAGAGACCGGGAGAAGAGTCTCCAGGCGTTGATGACGGTCAACTTATTGAAACGTCTCGAAAGCTCGGTGGAGGCATTCCGACTCACGCTGCAGATGTTGCAGGACAAGCATGAAAAGACCCTGGTCAAGATCGATACATTCAAGAAATCCGGTATTGCCGACAGCTTTGAGGATCCTGCAGCTGCTTTTGAAAATGTCGATGAAGATGAGATGGAAGCATTAGACAGCGACGATGCCACCATCGGCGGCAAGGTTCAGATAAGCCTGGCAGATATGGATCTCGACTCCTGGGAATTCGACCTCCGCAATGACCTGGAGATTTTCACCGAACTGCTTGGTGAAATGCACAAGATTACTCCGGCCGATGATGCCAAGCTGCAACATTTGCAAAAGCTCATCATAGGTAAGCAAAAAGAACCGATCAATCACGGCAACAAGAAGGTATTGATCTTCACTGCCTTTGCCGATACAGCCGCTTATCTCTACAATAACCTGGCGCCCTTCATCAAGGAGCAGTTCAGCCTTCACACCGCCAAGGTCACCGGCAGCGGTAGCTGTAAATCCACCCTCAAACACAACTATGACTATCAATCATTACTGACGCTGTTCTCTCCGGTCGCCAAGGAAAAGGCCATGATTCTGCCAAAAGAATCGGCGGTGATTGATATTCTGATCGGTACAGACTGCATCTCGGAAGGACAAAACCTGCAGGATTGTGATTATCTGGTCAATTACGATATTCACTGGAATCCAGTCCGTATTATCCAGCGGTTTGGGCGTATCGATCGTATCGGTTCAAAAAACTCGACAATTCAGTTGGTCAATTTCTGGCCTGATATCTCTCTTGATGACTATATCAATCTGAAAAGCCGCGTTGAAAGCCGCATGATCATTGCCGACGTTACTGCCACCGGTGATGACAATATCCTTAGTGCCGAAGCCAACGACCTGGCTTTTCGCAGAGAACAGCTCCAGCGGCTTCAGGATGAAGTCATTGACCTGGAAGATGTCAAAACCGGAGTCTCAATAACCGACCTGGGGCTCAACGATTTTCGCATGGATCTGGTCAATTACGTCAAGGCAAAGGGCAGTCTTGAGGGTGCCCCGAAAGGGATGCATGCCGTCATTGGAGTTGATCCGGAAAAGGGACTTTGTCCCGGCGTAATTTTCGTGCTCCGCAACACCGACAACGGCGTGAATGTTAACCAGCAGAACCGCCTGCACCCGTATTATCTCATTTATATAGATACCAATGGCGAGGTGGTGATCAACCATGTGGAGGTCAAAAAGATACTCGACCTCCTTCGGGCAGCCTGTAAAGATCGTTCCGCACCGATTCCCGCACTCTATGGTCCATTCAATCGAGAGACCCGCGATGGACGGAAGATGGAGACCTATTCCCGCCTGCTTGAGCAGTCCATTCACTCCATGATCAATCTCAAAGAAGAAAAGGATCTTGATAGCCTTTTCTCTGGCGGTGGCACAACTGCCTTGCTCAACACCATTAGTGGCCTGGATGATTTTGAGCTTATCGCTTTCCTGGTTGTGCGGGAGGAAGCATAAGCGTGTTCATCTACCCCGCCAAAGCAGCATTCAACCGAGTATTGCCAAAGACAAAGCTCTACGCCAACGCCAAGCCATCCAAGTCTCTCAAGGAGAAATTCGTCTCGCAGATCAGCGAAATTGTCTGGAAGTATAAATTGTCACCGGACACCATCAACCTGGCGGCTCGGGATGAATTTACCGAGATTCAGATCTTCGATATTCTTCTCAAGGATCCGGAGTTGAGTGCCGAGGTTCTGAGTGTTATAGACAAAGCGATTCCATACCCCATCTTCTTCCGGCTATGCTATGAAGAGCGGATTAAAGGGGTTGCGGCATTTAAGCGAATGGCGGCAGATGGTTCCGGTAAATGGCTGGTTGATGAGTATTTTGCAACCGAATGGATGGATTCCACGAATCCGGCAATGTCTCTGCCCGTAGCGCTTGACCTGAAGACCTTGTATGAGCAGATGCTCTTTATGTATATCGATCTGTCGCCGCGTGAGGGGGAAGCACTAGAAACCCTGGTGGAGCGGGTTAAACTGATCCGGAAACACCGCCGAGAACTGAAGGCGTTGGAAGCAAAAATGAACTGCGAAAAGCAGTTTAACCGCAAAGTTGAATTAAATGCCAGAGTGCGAGAGATACAGGAACGGTTACGGTTGTTGACTGTTCACTGTTGACCGGGCAAGCAATAATACAGAAAAGGAGCATATCAATCACATGATAAAATCCGATTTAATACGTGTGGGTGTTTTTGAAGGGAAACATATTCGCAAAATCATGAATGAAGGTGAATGGTGGTTTTCTGTGGTGGATATTGTCGAAGTGCTTACCGGCAGCAATATACCAAAACGATATTGGAGCGATCTCAAGCGTAAGCTGACTAAAGAAGGGTATTCTGAGTTGTACGATAAAATCGTACAACTGAAATTTGTTGCTGCCGATGGGAAATATTACGCCACCGATTGCGCCAACCCTGAAACCATGTTCCGTATCATCCAGTCAATTCCCTCACCGAAGGTTGAACCGCTCAAACAATGGCTGGCGCGGGTAGGTTATGAACGGCTGGAGGAGATCGAGAACCCCGAGCTTTCCATGGAGCGGATGCAGGCGTTGTATGAGAAAAAAGGGTATCCGAAAGAGTGGATTGACAAGCGGATGCGTGGAATTGCCGTCCGGCAGGACTTGACTGACGAGTGGAAAACTCGTGGGGCCAAGACCAGCCTGGAATATGCGATACTGACCAATGAGATCATGCAGGGGGCTTTTGATCTGAAAGTGGATGAGTACAGGCAGGTGAAAGGATTGGCACGAGAGAACCTGCGCGACCATATGACCGACATTGAGCTGATTCTGACCATGCTTGGCGAGGCAACCACCACCAAACTGCATCGTGACCGGGATTCTCAGGGGATTGAACCGCTGAAGAAGGATGCCCAGGAAGGCGGCGCAGTTGCGGGCAGCACCCGCAGGGATATTGAAAAACGATCCGGCAAACCAGTGGTGACGGGCGAGAATTTCAAGGGTTTGACCGGTAAAAGGAAGAAGAAAATAACGTAGGTCTGTCGGGTAAGCGCACATTACCTGTGACCGAATTTGCCATCAGTGGTGAACGTGCGATAGACCGAGCACCCGTCGATGCGCCCCTACGAACATAATGTGGATACTGAAAAGGAATTACCATGGATAAGCTGAAAATGCAGAGCCCCAACCTGGTGGACGCCAATATCGATAAAATTGCTGCATTGTTCCCCAACTGCATTACCGAAGACCGGGATGAAAACGGTAGACTGCGTCGAGTGGTGGACTTCGACCAGTTACGTCAAGAGCTGTCAGCCAATCTGGTGGAAGGACCACAGGAGCGATATACCTTGAGTTGGCCGGGTAAGAACGAGGCGATTCTGACCGCAAACGCACCCATTGCCAAGACCCTACGTCCCTGTGAAGAGGAGAGTGTTGATTTTGAGAATACCAGGAATCTCTTTATCGAAGGAGATAATCTGGATGTGCTTAAACTGCTTCAAGAAACCTATCTGAACAAGGTTAAGTTGATTTATATAGATCCGCCGTATAACACCGGCAATGACTTTATTTATGAGGATGATTTTGCAGAAAACGCGGAAGCCTTTCTTCAACGTTCCAATCAAAAAGATGATGAGGGGAATCGGTTGACCGCCAATACGGAAGCTAATGGACGATTTCACTCAGACTGGTTGACCATGATGTATGCGCGGATAAAATTGGCTCGGAATTTGCTCAGAGAGGACGGGGTGCTTTTTATCTCCATTGACGACAATGAAGTCCATAACTTACGAAAAGTGTGTGACGAAGTTTTTGGAGAGGGTCGTTTTATAGCTGCATTTGTATGGAAAAGCAGGCTAAACAAAGACAATCGCTCAACAAACGGTTCTTCAAAAGATCACGAGTATCTAGTTTGTTATGGTAAGCAAGTGCGCGGTTCTTTGCGGGATCAAGCTCAATACAAAAATCCGGACGATGATCCTAGAGGGCCATGGGCAAGTGCAAATATGGTCGGTCTTGCTACAGCTGACCGTCGCCCAAACCTTCATTATAATTTGATTAACCCGGTAACAAAGATTAACTACGGTTGCCCCAAAATGGGTTGGCGCTATGAGCCAAAAACGATGAATAGGCTTATGGCGGAAAATCGAATTCTATGGCCAGGAGATCCAAATGGTCGCCCACGTCGAAAAGCATTTAGCGATGAATTTGAATCGTTATATACAGGTTTTTCTACAATTATTGGTGAAAAGTGGTTTACCAAAGATGGAACAGCCGACATTGAAGAGTTATTCGGGAAAAGAGTTATGGACTTTCCCAAACCAACAAAGCTGATTGCAGAAATTCTTGAGCAAGGTGATCTTCACAACGAAATCATTCTCGACTTTTTTTCTGGCTCTGCCACAACCGCCCACGCGGTCATGCAACTCAATGCTAAAGATGGTGGCAATCGTCAATTTGTCATGGTGCAACTACCCGAGCGATGCGACGAAAAATCGGAAGCATTTAAAGCGGGCTACAAAAACATTGCTGAAATTGGCAAGGAACGAATCCGTCGCGCTGGCAAGAAGATAAAAGAGGAAACCCCACTGATCTCCCAGAATCTCGACATAGGTTTCCGCGTTCTCAAAGTAGACACTTCCAACATGAAGGATGTGTATTACACGCCGGACGAACTGTCACAGGGCAATCTGGAATTGTTCAAGAACCACATCAAACCTGACCGGAGCCCGGAAGACTTACTCTTCCAGGTATTGATTGATTGGGGCCTTGACCTCACAAACCCCATTACCAAAAAGACCATTGACGGCAAGACGGTCTTTCTTGTGGACGGCAATGCCCTGATGGCCTGTTTCGATCCTGGTATCAATGAAGAACTGGTCAAGAAGCTCGCCACCCACAAACCATTGCGGGTAGTCTTCCGTGATGATGCCTTTGGCAGCGATAGCGTCAAGATCAATGTCGAGCAGATCTTCAAACTGCTGTCTCCCGGCACTGAAGTAAAGTCAATTTAAAGGGGCGGGAAATGAAGCTTAAATTCAAAAGACAGCCCTTCCAGACCGAGGCGGTGACGGCGGTTGCTGACTGCTTTGCCGGACAACCGAAGGCCGAAGGTGTCTCCTATAAAATAGATCCTGGCAAAATCGGCAAAACCAGTAAAGCCGGAAAAACCCAATATGGCTTTGATTATTCTCAGTCCGGTTTCAAGAACCGGGAACTGGTGCTGACGAAGGATCAACTGCTGGCCAATATTCAGGTTGTTCAGCAGCGGCAGAATCTTCCTCAATCGCTACATCTGGTCAGCACTAAGGTCTGCGCGGTGAATCTCGATATCGAGATGGAAACCGGGACAGGGAAAACCTATTGCTATATCAAGACGATGTTTGAGCTGAATCGCCGCTATGGCTGGTCAAAGTTTATCGTCGTGGTGCCGTCGGTAGCGATTCGCGAAGGTGCGTGTAAATCCTTCGAGATCACCGCCGAGCACTTCATGGAGGAATACAACAAACGCGCCCGCTTCTTTATCTACAATTCAAAGCAGCTGCATCATCTGGAACAGTTCTCCTCCGATGGCGGCATAAACGTCATGATCATCAATGTCCAGGCCTTCAACGCCACCGGCAAGGATGCCCGTCGAATCTACGAAGAGCTGGATGATTTCCAGTCGCGAAAACCAATTGATGTGATTGCCGGTAATCACCCGATCATGATCCTTGATGAACCGCAGAAGCTGGAGGGCGCCAAGACTTTTGAGTCAATGACGAAATTCAAGCCATTGGCCATCTTGCGTTATTCCGCCACCCATAAGACCGAGCACAATAAAATCCACCGGTTGGATGCACTCGACGCTTACAATCAAAAGCTGGTCAAGAAAATTGCCGTGCGCGGGATTACCGTTAGAGGTCTGACCGGCACTAACGCCTATCTTTATTTGGAATCCATCCATATCTCTGCTTTTCCTCCCGTTGCCCGTATCGAGTTTGAGGTAAAACAACAGAACGGTATTAAACGAGTAGCACGCAAGTTTGACAAAAACGACAACCTCTATGACCTTTCAGGTGGGCTTTCCCAATACAAGGGGTTTGTCGTCGCTGATATCAATGCGGTAAACGATACGGTGACCTTCACTAATGGCGAGGTTATGGAGTCAGGCGAGGCTACCGGTGATGTTAATGAGGCCACGTTGCGTCGCATTCAGATCCGTGAGGCGATCAGGGCACATCTTGAAAAAGAACAGGCGCTTTTCCCTCTGGGAATCAAGGTGCTGTCGCTCTTCTTTATAGACGAAGTCGCTAAATATCGTCGTTACGATGATGGTGTTGAACAGCCGGGCGAATACGCCAAGATGTTTGAAGAAGAATATGTGGACGCCGTAAATGAGATTCCTCTGCTGCTTGATGAGCCGTATCGCAAATATCTGAAGGGTATCAAAACCGAAAAGACCCATAATGGGTATTTCTCCATCGACAAGAAAAGCAAAAGGTTGGTTGATCCAGATACCAAGCTTGTCAAAGATGCCGAGACAGGACAGAAAAAGGCCACTTCAGATGATGCTGATGCCTATGATCTCATTCTCAAGGACAAGGAACGTCTACTCTCCCTTGATGAGCCGGTACGATTCATCTTTTCCCATTCAGCCTTGAGCGAAGGCTGGGACAATCCCAACGTCTTTGTCATCTGCACACTGAAGCACAGTGACAGCAGTATCCGCAAACGACAGGAAGTGGGACGTGGTCTTCGCCTTTGTGTCAATCAGGTGGGTGATCGCATGGACAGTGGGTCCAATGTCCACGACATCAATCTCCTGACCGTTGTTGCCAGTGAAAGTTATAGGGATTTTACAGCTGGCCTGCAGCGGGAAATCTCCGATTCTCTTTCCGCCAGACCACGTAAGGCAGATGAGGCATATTTTACCGGCAAGGTTATCAAGACTGATACTGGTGACGTTAAGATCACACCACAGATCGCCAAGCAGATATATAAATACCTACTGAAGAATGATTATACCGATGACAACGACGGTGTAACAACCGCCTATCATGAAGCAAAGAAAAACGATACGCTGGCTCCGTTACCCCCAGAGTTGCAACCGTATGCCTCCCAGATAGTGCAATTGATCGACAGCGTCTTTAGCGACGCTGCTTTGCCTGGCATTGAAAATGACCGCAAAGGCAGACCTAACCCTCTGAACAAGAATCTCGAGAAAGCGGAATTCAAAGCTCTTTGGGAAAAGATCAACCGCAAGGCGGCATATACTGTTCATTTTGATACGGCACAACTGATCGAAAAATGTGTGACTGCCCTTGATAAGGAATTACAGGTAACCAAGCTGCAATACACCGTTGAACGCGGTGAACAGAGCGATTCCGTTTCCTACGATGATCTGCAGAGTGGGCAAAGCTTTACCCTTAAGGAAAATGAAACAGGGTTCATGAACAAAACCGTTCATTCCGCTGTGAAATACGATCTGATTGGCAACCTGGCAGAAGACACGAAACTGACCCGCAGCACCGTTGCAGAAATTTTAAAAGCTACGAACAAAGCGGTTTTCTCACAGTATCGCCAGAATCCGGAAGACTTCATGATGAAGACGGCCAGGATCATCAACGAGCAGAAAGCAACGATGGTGGTTGAACACTTGACCTACAGCCCCGTTGATGACAGGCATGAGCTTGAAAATATCTTTACTGTTGACAAGCAGCAAGACTTCAGCCGGGCAATAAAAACCCAACGTCATGTGTATGACTATGTCTTCACTGATTCCAAGACCGAGCGGGACTTTGTGACGGAGCTGGACAAAAGTGTCGAAGTGATTGTTTACGCTAAACTTCCGAAGGGATTCTTCATCCCGACTCCGGTTGGCAACTATAATCCCGACTGGGCTATTGCTTTCAAAGAAGGAGCGGTGAAGCACATCTATTTTGTAGCTGAAACAAAGGGCTCGATGTCGTCAATGGAGCTACGGAAAATTGAGGAATGCAAGATTGACTGTGCACGGAAGTTTTTTGCTGGAATTACCACCGATCAGGTCAAATATGATGTTGTCAGCGATTACGCGAAGTTGATGAATATCGTGAAATGATGCACGTCGAGAGCCAACTAAAAAAACATCTTGTGATTACAACCATACAGGTGCCCAATTGTTGAAATTTATCCAGGTTGGTAATTCGATCGGCAAGTTCGCTCTTTATGTCGATCAACCTATTTTCAACTACCCCTGGATCTGAGTAACTGATACCACCTCACTCCCAGTTGTCATTGTCATCATCAAAATCTGGATATTGTTCTGGACTTACACCATGCTGCTGCAGAAGCTTGAAACTGCCAAAATGTGGCTCTCTTGCTATATTGATGACTTCAATGCTAAATTCCCACCAATCTCCGTAGTCGAAGACATACATGAGTTTTTGGCCAACATACAAATTTAACTGGCCAACAGAGACTTCACTCGCAAATAGCAGATGCCTGCAAGGGATCTGCAGGTAGAGCGACGATATTGTCCGCACCGAACCATTGCGTGATCTTTTCCATAGCGTTCGTGCTCAGGACTTGGGTGAACAGCAGCGCAAGACGAACCTTGGGGCGCGAACATGCAACGTAGAATAGGTTGCGGTTGTTCTCGAAGAACTCCTGCTTGTTGGCAGGCGGACCAGAATCCATCCACTCAAGGGTCTGCGCGAAATTATATTTGTTCCACCCACGTCCAACAATCACGAGGACATTCTCAAACTCCGCGCCTTTGACGCCATGTTTGGTGGCAAATGGCGTATGCCCGTCGATGAACTTATCCAGAGATATAAGTTCGGTATACGGCACAGCTCGCAGCTTACGCAGTTGCGTAACGCGACGAGATTCGCCCTCAACCGGCTCAGCGCCAACTTCTGCAAGCTTTTGCTCGCGCTCCACCAAGGCAGCCGGAAGGCGCATGTGTTGCTGGGCTGCGATGAAGTCGGTCACATTGCCGATCGACCCCGTCTGACGCAAAGCGATAAGCTCATTCATCGTGTCCGACCAAGCTACTTTATCCTGGTGCCGACGAATGCGCGGCATGCTTGCGCCAAAGCATTCGAACATCTCGCCATAGCGCTGGGCTTCAAAAGCAGCGCAAGCCGGTTCGAGATGATCGGACAGAAACTTGATGTGGGGGTCGTCTTTCTTCAGCCACGGATCGTTGTATTGCCCATAGATCGGCGGGATGCTGGCATAGCCTTGCTCTCGTGCAAGGACGCTGTGGCTGAGCATGAGAATCTTGGTCTTCTCAACCGCAAAATCCCATCCTTCACTGGTCAACCGCGACTTCACATGCTGGAAATATGCACGTGCAGCTTCCGGACTTGTATCACCCGTCCAGTGACCTCCACCTTGCCCTGTGCGCCGTACACCCGGCCAGTTGTTGGTATGAAAGACGCGCGCCTCACCGGGAGCATCGGGGGTGCTGACCATTTGGGGTAGCGCTGGACGCATTCGGTTCAGTACATGAACGATTGCATCAACGGAGCGGAAGTTTGCGTTTTTGTCGATGACCTCTAGAGTCGCGTGCTCAACCAGCCCGCATCCCTCGCCATAAATCTTCTGCCAGTGATCCCCAAATAGCCCGATCAATGGGCCTTCTCCATGATCAAGGAAACACGTCTTCAACGCACCGACAAAGGCAGCATCCGTGTCCTGATATTCATCGATCAACAGAACTGGATAGCGCGCGGTCAGCACTCTGCGGAACTTCGGCAATGCCAGCGCCTGAATCATGAGCGTCAGCACGTCTTCGTGCCGAAGCGTGACCTGCTCGTCAGTTACGCCGGGATATCCCAGTTCATAGTGAACCCGGCGGTTTCCAATACCGCCGGCCTCTTCCAGACGCTCTGCCCAGCTCGGAAGGCTCGGAACGAGTTCACGTAACGTCGTCTGGAAATCCTGCAGGATGGACCAGCAAAATCCATGCACGGTTTCTGGCCGCACAGCTGGATGAGCATGGATTCGAGAAATGATCTCGTCCTTTGCCACATTGGTATACGTGATGCAGCCAACCTGCTGGCGTTGTCGCAAAAGTTCACGCCCGCGGCGGTCGATCAACCGGCGCAACGCTTTCTCGAGCGAATAGGTCTTTCCTGCTCCCGCTCCCGCTTCAAGGCGAAAGCACCGCCCTTCATCCAGGCAGGCAAACATGCGCTCTAGCGCGACGCGCCCTGCGGCGTCAGCGGGGCTTTCTTCTCTATCAGGCATGATCGAGTACCTCGTCAACATCAATGTCCACGTCCACAGCTTCCGCTACGATCTCCACCGCAATGGTCTCTGGTTGGGCGGCAGGGGCTGGATTGTCGTGCGCCAGCCAGCGCAATCCCTCATCTATGTATCGGGGCACATTCCATACGGTCTTCTCGATTGCAAGCTCAAGAGCGAACGTTGACTTCTTCTGACCGGCGGCTAGATCATATGCAAGTGCGGCCTGATCACCCTCACCAAGCTCGAACAGCGCGGGGTTGGCAAGTATGAATGCGTCCTCGAAGCTGCGCCCGCAGGCGCCACCATCCACCTCGGGAATCTGGTAGGCGAGGCGGCGGCCATTTGCGATCTTATCATCTGGCGTCTTTATCAGCAGATCAGCAGGTGAAACATCTTCACCAAACCACGCCTTGAGGCAGCCGTTGCTTGTGAACTGGCCGTCTGCGACTGGGACCGCTACCCGCTTTTTCTTGTCGTTCGGTCGCACCGCATCTATGTCGGTGATAATCAGCGTACGCAGTTCGAGGAAAGTCAGTAGGTCAAAGAAGCGGTGCGCATAGGCGCCGCCAACTTCCATAACCGTCAGATACTGACTACCGAGCTTCGGCTCTCCAACGGCCGCCGTATCCGTCTCGCGGATCATGGCCGGGAGCAGGAGCCTCTCCGATGTTCCCTCGATAAGAACAGCTTTGTCCGCGAAGAATAGGTCACACCGCGTGAGCGTCAGATACTGATGCAAAAAATCCCGATCAGGCACGGGAGCGTCACCCATGCCCTTCCTCAAATCCTTGATCTCAGAACGTCGCAGACCATCCCCGTCCGCAACCGATAGGAAATAACGCAGAGTCTCAAAGCGGGCTTCGTTCGCCATGTGGGGTGAGTGCGTCGTAACGACGAACTGAACCGGCCACGGACGGTTCTCATTGAGCTGTGCAGCGAATACATTGGTGATCTGATCAAGCTGTCTGATGAAGACTTCCTGCATCTGAGGATGCAGATGCGCCTCCGGCTCTTCAATAAAGATCAGATGTACACCGGCGGCTGTCGGCGTTGCCTGATACTCACGGAAGAAGCGCAGCAATTGAAAGAGCATATAGACGAGGTTGCGGACACCAAGCCCATTATAGGTCTCAGGGAGCGTAACGCCGTTTTTCCCAGCGTATCGCACTTTGGTGTGATCGCTCAGCAGCTTCTCAACGTCAAAGCTGGTTTCGGTAATGAGTCCGGGGTCTGGCAGACCGGGATAGCCAAACAGATCGAAGGTGGGCAGAAGCGATGTGAGCTTTGTGTTGAAATCGGCATGCAGGTCACTCTGGATGTCTTCAACTGCCACCTTAAGTTGCTCGGCGATAGTGCGCTTTTCATGATCGACCGGATCGTTCAGCGCTGACTGGAATAGGACTTCGACGACCTTGCCGAGGACATCGCGTTCCCGCTTCGTGTCATCGTCCAACCCACGCTGTGCATTAATAAAGCCGCCCTGTACGAGGGCTGTAAGGATTTTCAACTCCATCGCCTTCCTGTTCGTCCCGTCATTGGGATCTACAGCTTCAAGGCTGGAACAGTACGCGGCGGGGATACGGTTGCCCAAAACCCGGAAAAGTGCTGCTCGAACAGCGGCAATGTCCGCTTCCGGTGCAGGAAGATCGGCAAACAACACGTCGGCAGCAGTAGAGCGTGGCCCATAATTCAGAACCACGCGCGCAAAGGAGCAGTCCGGGTTTAGGTCAATAATGCAGTCGCTCAAAGGGCCGAGGTCGGGAGCGTCAACATCGTAGGCAATATCGAGTGTGATGCGGATGTACGGCAGAAGCCCTAGGACATCCGGCGCTGAGATGCCAGCATGGACAGCCTCAAAGGCTGTCCAGAATTTCTCATGACAACCGAGCGAAAAATCCTCGAGTCTGAAATTCAGGGCCTTGTCTGAGAGCAGCCTGCGAAAAATCTCGGCAATAGAGGTTTTCCCGCTATTGTTGCGGCCGACAATCAACGTCGTTCGATCTTCGAGACCAAGCTCGACATCGCGCAACAGCCGGAAATTCTCGACTTTCACGTGCTTAATTTTCAAATCACTCCTCCATTTCGATTACTTGTCGCTATACCGATACCACCTATTATCTGTTATTACAATTGATTACTCAAACCAATATCACGAGGTCGTCTGTCAGATAAGATTACAATCTAGGAGCTCAACTTGTCAGCAACTTCCAAATAGTGATGGTTTTGTGTATTGGCAATCTGGATAGTTGAATGTGCTTTTCTAGCAACAAGCAAACAAATAACCTTGACTTATTACTTTTAAATAGCCTAATAACCATTGACTTTACATCTTCCACGGCAGTAATATACGGTTGTGTTTTACACTCTGTACTTGTACTAACACACATGAAACAAGGGAGAATATTGCATGCAACGATTGGCTGAAAAACAGATTGCAGGCTGGAAAGACTCGTCGCGTCGCAAGCCACTCATAATTCGTGGGGCGCGCCAGGTTGGGAAAACATGGCTTGTTGAGAATGTTCCGGCAAAACAATTTAAGAGCTTTGTCAAAATAGATCTGGAAAAACGTCGCGATCTTCACCCTCTTTTCGCTGAGAATCTTGAGCCTCGATCGATACTGAACCATCTGGAATTGACAACTGGTCGAATCATACCCGGCCAGACGCTTCTTTTCTTTGATGAGATCCAGGCTTGCCCGCGAGCATTAATGGCATTGCGCTATTTTTATGAAGAGATGCCGGAACTCCATGTTATAGCAGCCGGTTCATTGTTGGAGTTTGCCTTCGGCGAAATATCCATTCCTGTCGGTCGCGTCCAGTATCTGCATATGCATCCGATGACATTTTACGAATATCTTCTGGCAATGGGCAAAGAGCAGATGGCTGAATATACTCTCAATCAGCCGGATGACGTTGCAGGGTCTATCCAGGAAATCATTCTCAAGGAATTGCGGATCTATTTCTTTGTTGGCGGCATGCCTGAATGTGTCAAGACCTATCGTGACTCTGGTTCCATGGTTGAAACCTTCCAAGTCCAATCAGAAATTCTGGACTCGTATCGCGATGATTTTTCCAAATACACACCCCATATCAATACGATCTGTCTGGATGCAGTTTTTTTGGGCGTGGCAAAAAGTATCGGAGAGCAATTAAAATATACACGTTTGAATGATGGTCATTCAAGCCAGATGAATCGCAAGGCGTTTGATCTGCTGGCCAAGGCGAAGGTCATTCATAAAATTCCGGCCTGTGATCCAAGTGGTTTGCCGTTAGGCGCAACAGCCAATCCCAAAAAATTCAAGGCATCCATGCTCGACATAGGGCTTATGCAGAGACTCTGCCAGGTGCCGGTTGAACTGGAACTGCAGCAGGAAAATCTGCTGGCGATGTACCGTGGAAAACTTGCGGAACAATTTGTTGCCCAAGAACTACTGGCCTGGCATAGTTCAGAGTTATTTTATTGGGCACGGGAGACCCGTGGCAGTAGTGCCGAGGTAGATTTTCTCGTTGTTCGGCAAGGAAAGATTTACCCGGTAGAGGTTAAATCGGGAGCAAGTGGGAGTTTGCGAAGTCTGCACCTTATGCTTGAAAAATATCAGAATTGTCCGCAAGGATTGGTACTTTATAGCGGTACAAGCAATAAATTATCTGACCAGAAGCTTCAATTCCTCCCATTATATTGTGTCTCGACGATTGGAGACCAACGACCGAACGTGGTTTGAGCCGGGAGAGTTGCATTTTCAATGAAGATTAGCGCCATTGAGAATGGGCCTCAGAAAAGCCCGTCGGAAGTGGCCGCTCCTTCTTGTTGTTTGTTATTAGAGTCCATAAAGGTCTCGATGAGTTGCTTGGATTGTTTTTCTGTGATTTCAGTAGATTGTGCAACGGTATTGACAAGTTCTTTTTTTGTCGTATCTATTTCACAGTAGAAAGAGTTTTTGTTCTTGATGATTTTTTGTCCTGGCTGTAATGGTTCGGTTCCATTTGTCTGTTTTTGAAGATTGTAAGGGGCATCAATATGACTGAGAAAAGTCTTTTTGGTAATATGAATTTCAATAGAACAGTTTTTGAAGAGCATAAAAAACCGCGGCAACCTCAATGGAAGAAGCCGGTTAAAGAGTCTTTTTATGATTGTGATGACCCAAGAGCCCCATGGGATGCTTACCTGGATGACCCAGCATATTGTAATGTGTCGGGGAATATTTTCTATAGCGACCCAACTGATGATTAGCCTTATTTTCTAGGGAGATTATCTCCAGGCAGATTTTCTATCTTATCATTGAAAGCATTACTTAGAAATGTTCCTGATACTGTTTTGTTGTCTCCACTGGCAACAACTCCATCCTTAAAAACTAATGGATGTTCATTTATGCTGTTTATAATGCCATTCTCCATCTGATTTTGTATAAATGGTTCTAATGTTGTTCTCCGCTCAATTTGTTCCCGCCTCTCTTCTGCCTTATCAATAATTATTTGGCCTTCTACTTCTGGCCCGACTAAAGGAGCATGATTGTCCGCAGGATGACCGCCAAAATCTCCAGTGCCGACACCATCCGTCCGCCCACTCGCTGTATTTGCCCCTGACATTACCTGTCCTTGGACATTTGCCATTCCTCCGCCGACCTCACTTCTGTTTGCATCAATGGTAGTATCCGCCTGAGCTTTTCCGTCACCCCAAGTATAATTACCACTATTAAGGAATCTTTGTTGATGGTCGTGTAATTGATTCATGCCGGCCGCTCCGCCTGTAGCCATGTGATTGAGGGCAGCACCTGCTTTGTCGATATTTTCAGGGCTACTTGAACCGTAGCGATCATTTGCATACCAACCAACAAAGGCAGTTGTAGCGTCGGCCCCCGTTGTTTCAGTTGTACGGGTCATGTTGCTGGCCTCTTTCATATATGAAGCTGCTTCGGTCGCACCGATTTTATTTGCCAGATTTGTTCCAAAAGTAAGCCCCTGGCCGCTACCAAATGTTTCTGCAATAGCCCTTTCACGAACACGCCCCTCTGTTTCCTTAATGGCTTCACCTGTGTTTTGATCTACAACAAAGGATTTAGCTTCACCATCCTTACCCACAGTTTGTACTCTATATCCACCACTTATCGGAGATATGCCTGTTACTCCCATAGAACCGGCAAGAATTTCCTGGGTGTCTTTACTCAGATTCCGGGTGAAACCAGATTTATCATTGATTGCCCGTCCCCATTCCGAGGATTCAGCGTTAGCCAGTTTTTCATTATAGCCACGGGACACGTTACTGGTGCGACTATCGGATTGCAGCTGGCTCCTCATCTTGTCCCAACTCTCATTCGTGCCAAGGGCATGAGCGGCCTTTTCTGTATTGATATGTGCGTTCTGTTCTGCAAGAGCCATAGGAGACATCCCATTTATACTGGCAGAGGTGAGATTGGTGCCGCCATGACCGTCCGAAGTAAAACTACCTTTCCCCCATGCGCCGTTAAGATTCTCTACACCAGCCCCACCAGCCCCGAAGGTTGTACCTGCCATTGTAGAACCACTTGGCATGACAGCATTCGTTTTGCCCTGGGTTGCTTGTCCGTCAGGGGCAAGAGAAACCGATGCTTGACCGGCTGCTGTTCCTGCCTGTTGGTTAAAGCTATGCTTCATCTCTGCATAGTCGGCATCCGAAGTCCCTTGTGGGATTTGCCCTGCTTGTGTCAAGGCGTTCCTGGCGTTCACAGAGGAATTGTACCCACCGACCGGACTATGGACACTATTGAAAGCCTCTGCCGAGGCCATGTTGGAAAACCTATGCTGTGGCATACCTTCCAAATTCCCTGATGCTTTAAGCTGCTGGCTCATGGCCGCTGAGGTGCCTTCTGGAGTCATCAAGGCTCCGGCGGCTCCACCTGCACCGCTTACCGCACCGCTCAAGCTCCCGGCCATCATTGCCAGGGCATGACCACCAAATTTAATCAGCATCATGGTGAAGAGACTTGCCAGCATGATACCCGACGAGCGGATAATGCCGAACATGCTCAGCATCTTTTCAGATAATGAAGGAAAGGCAGCCATCGAATAAACGCCTAAAGATGACTGGCGCATCTCTTCAAAGGCGTATTGTGCGTAATCCATTGCCGCAGTATGAACAACTGCATCAGTGATGCCCCAGATGGTGAGGAAACAGAAAAAGCCGAACATGGCTGAAAGGGCCTTGCCGACAACAGGTGTCGGCAAGAATAAGGCCAGGAACGGAATCATGCCAATGGCAATGGCAGTCATGATCGCCTTGATAATCGGTATCCATTCGTTCATGGCAATACCAATACCAACACCCTGCGAGGTGATCTTCCGGTTTGCCTCCATGAGCATTGCAGTTTCTACATCATCCTGATAGTAGAAAGTATAAAGAATTTCTGAGATTTGTCGTTGCTGGATGAGCTTCTCCGGTAGGACAGTATTACCCGTTGTGAATCTCAAAGTGCTGGTTATGAGGTCTTTACAGGTAGTATATTCAAGAGCATTGCTGGGATCAAAAGAAGCCTTGCCGCATGTCTTCCTGAGTGCTTCCGCATAATTAGTGGTATTTTGAAAAATTGGCCGGATAAGGTTCCATGCTTCGGTACAGGTTTTTGTTACACCGGCCGGTTCAGTCGAATCATAATAAACTGTATAGATTGCAGGGTGTACTGCCTTGCCAAGTTCAGTCAAGAAATCGGTGGTGTCATTGCGGAGAGTATCAAGAGATAAAGTTGTTCCGGGCCGCATCAGTTCAAAAGTCACACAATCCTTGGCATAGCGTATCAGACTTGTTCTGAGGTGATTATCTTTGATGTATGAGTTTCTAACCGACTCCAAGGTTTTGAAACCTATGCCACCAGCACCTCTGGAGTATTCTGAATCGGGAGCGGAGGCTGTATCGATAATCTCAACCAGCCCTCTTTCGATTTTGTTCAGCACACCGGCAGTAAAGACAACAGCATCAGGGATTCCACCAATAGTCTGAAATCTATTGAGCGTTGGGTCATAAACCGTGATATTCCCCTTGGGAACAAACAGGCCAAAATAGAGAATTATCCCGAAGAAAATAGGTACTGTCCAGATTAATGGGGTGGCTCTCCCGCCATTGGACACCTGGGCAAGCCAAGATATTGCTCCTGCAAGAAAGCCCATAACCGTTACTACTGCAAATAAACCAATGTATCCGGCATCACTGAAGATCAGGGCCAGTCGGGTAAAGGCTTGCGTAATCGGGCCAAAACCGCCGTAGGTATAGTATTCCATGTCCATAGCAAAGGCAGGAGTGACATAGAATATGGTTGCAACCAGCGATACCAGACACAAAATGGCAGGGAATTTGATAGGAGTTTCTTTCATTGGTTTCAACTATTGTAGTGATCGCCAGATACTTTTCTAAGAGTGGTTATTTTTCACCGTAATTACGGTTATAGTAGGCTCTGACATCCTCCTCATTGCTGATTACTCCTCCCTTTTCATCTTTCATATTTCTTGCACCAACGACATTAACCTTCTCTTCCAACACCTGAGTTTCATCAAAAATGTACGCCTTGGCGAGTTCGGCGGTATTATCGTGAAAAGTTGGTTGCCGGCCCACAACTGGCCTTGTCCCTGCCCGGTCTTGTCGGTATTCTGCGTATTCTGCGGCTTGTCCGAACATCTGGTTTTGCATGTCAGTCACTGTTTGCTGACATGCCTGTTGCTCCGCGGGGTCTCTGTATTGTGAGCACTCCTGGGATTTTTGATTTATAGCAGCTTGCTGGCTTTCCTGAGTTTGTTGTTGCGCCCGATCTTCTTGATTTTTTTGGTTGTCCCATGCTCGTTGATCTGCAATCGCTTGATTGTATGCCGCTAAATCGGCCAGGTATTGATTATATTCAGCTTTTCGACCTTCAAAATACTGCCGCATCTGTGGGGTTGTAGTTTGCCCTTCCTGAAAATCCGGATTTTCTCCAAAACTCAGGATGGGAACTGTGGATGCTAAAATTAAAAAAAGAAAAATTGTTTTTTTCATATTTCCATTCTCCTTTGATTTCCAAATCCCTTTGTGTCGGGGTTCAATTCGATTGAAACCTTGCGAGCACATTCTTCCCAAACCTCTGGGTGACTTCTTTATTCATCCGGCTTTCAAGGTCTTGCATGTGATCCAGATAGCTTAAAATGGCATTCATTTCTGATGTCGAGGCGATATAACTGGCTTTGGCCCCTTCTTTTAACTGTTGGATTTTCTCCAACATGAGGGAAAGGTCCTGACTGGCATTTTCCGCAAAAATAACAGCGGCACATGTATCTGGGCTACCAGACGACCCCGAAGCCTTTTTTTCCAAAACTTCTCTGGCTTTTCTGGCAATCATTTCCGCCCGAATATACAAATCCGAGATCATTTGCAGGCTGTAAGCAGAAGCGGTTATGTCGGCCAAGCCGCTTATGGTTGCACCTTCCGTCCTGGTGCCAACGGCACTTTTGAGAATAGGTAATGGAGACAACGGATTAGAGTCCATAAAAGCTGTCTCTGTCGCTGTGAATGTACCTTTGGTGCGTAATTTGTCGGCTATACTCATCAACTGAGTTTTCACATAAGCTCCCATATCCTTATTGCCATCAGTAACCTGCGAACATTGGCCGGTAGAGCTTTTGATGTAAATATCACCATTGGCAATGGATTTGATCGAATCAGTATTATTTTCTGAACATGGCGGCATGTAAGAAATTTTGTATGCCTCAGCCGCTCCCGACAATTTAAGATCACCAACCAGACCACGAATGAGATCAATATGCGCCCCGGGTATAGACATTTTGGCTCCGACATTAGCGAGCATCGAATCGCCGCTTAAAAACAAATCCATTACATCTGCGTTACATCCCGAGGTTACAGCGGATACATCACCAGATGAAACGGCACCACCGCTTGCTTGTTCTGCTGTTGTCAGGTCTGTCCACATTTCCGATACACCGCTGACTAATTTGTTTTCTTTGACCGCAGTACCGAGTCTTTCCTTCATCTCTTCACCGGAATGAAAACCATTCTCGTCGGCTACAATTCCAACCAATGATTTAGCTGCCGCACATTCGTCTATCTGCATCTGGTTGAGTGCGTCAGATAGAGCTTCAAAGTTTTTAATCGTGTTGGCGCATTGCTCACAGAGAGTTTTAAGTGCCAGATCGAAGGCCACCCCTGCGGCATTTGACAAGATTGCCTGGAGCTTATCCACCAGATAATCAGAGTCCATAAACGAGAAACCACCCATAAACACATCAATACCACCGCAGCCGCTTTTTACTTTTGGCGTTTCGAGAGTAACCGGATAATCGGCGGTACTTTTCCAGCGACCGGAAAAACTGCCGGCGGAATAATATCCCCGCTGTTGCCCTTCAAAATAACCGGACTGAGTTGAATTGCTCTGTTGCAACCAATCGTCCACCCAACCAGCTTGAGCAACTTGGCCTGATATTGGACTTAGCAAACTCACGGATAAAGCAAAGATCATCTTTTTCATCATCTTTCCCTCCAGGGCTGTTCTTCTGTCTCTAAAATTGCATCTGGGTCAAGTGCGCCGCCTTTTTGATAATCATACGTCTGGAAGGTATCTATGTTCGTTTCTCCGCCCATATAGCGGATGGCCTGATACAGTTTCCGCTCCATTTCCGATAGAGCCACTACCCCGACTGATATCGGCATGGATTGTTCTGTTCCATTTTTGATGAGAACCAAGGTTGGAGTGGTAGTGATGTTAAACCGTGCCGCCAAAGTGCTGTGCTGGCCGATATCAATGGGTTTGATCTGCCAGCCGTATTTTTCTACAAAATAAGTAAGAATGGCCGCTTGCTTATCACAGAATCCGCAGCCCTGGCTTACAAAAAACAGCAAGGCATGATTTTCACGAGCAGCCTGAATGGTGCCCGATATTTCCTTTTGTTGCTCCTGTACCCTGGCCGATATACCGGGTGTCGTTGTCGGATAAACCTGATTGATATTGAATTTATCGCTGTATTTTTGAGTGACGAATTTTGTGGCATTGGCATAAGCCAGAGCCTTCCGACGAGCCACATCCTGCATGATAAGATATTCCAGAATGTTCTTCTCATTCGGGGTTTGTACCGCTTTTTTTTGCACTCCATTCAACAGCCCTTGAAATTCGTCCGGATGTAAATCCCAAATTTCTTTGATGGTGTAGTTGTCCATCGACGGATTTTTCTTCTCAAATGCCTTTGGTCCGGCCTCTCGTGTTATGGTTGATTTGTTATGGCTATCAGATTCCTCCGGTACTCCTACAGGCGGGTCGTGATACCAGAACCAACCTTCTTTGGCGGTTTTATAGAAAGCTGGTTCCGGCGAAAGAACCTCTTCGGCCAAGGCCTTTGTCGTCATGGTGATGACCAGAAGCCAACAACATAGCCAGCTACCAATAATCCCGTTACCAAAGCCGGTTACCAAAGCGGTAAAGCCTTATGAAGAATTTTGCCTGCATCAACAAATCCAAAATATTTGCTGTCGTAACTGCGAGGGTTCGTGCCGATCATGAAGAAGTTTTTTTCCGGTACAATCCCTGAATATTGAAATTGAGGCAAAGGACGCTTGAGGCTATCGGCTTCCAACGCCTTGCCGACAAAAACACCCTGGCAGAAGAATTGCCCTTGGGCATCTCGGGTAAGCGTTTCACCTGGAGCGCAGCCAACTTTTTTTATCAGCTTGTCGAGTCTGTTGTTCAACATTGGCTTGGCATGTTTTTCCACTTCTTCTTTGCTCCCTTGAAAAACGAGATAATCGCCATTTCTGATTTTATCCGGATTGTATCCCGTCATGAAAAAAAGCCTATGGTCGAGTGAATCGCTGAGTGCGACAATGAGCCGTCCAGGGATGAATGACCCCAGCAACATGGCAACTAGAAAAACCATTGCCACGGTCTTTTCCCAGCGAGTCAACCCGAAGAAAAAACCCGCCAACCGGCTATTTAGGAGAAATCTCAGTACCATTTCGCATCACCACATCTTTCAAAAGTATGACGTGCCGGCTCTTTTCCGCTTCTGCATTGAGAAGAGCTTCTGTCCTGTCCAAGTTTGATTTGAATTGCTCTTCCGTCATTTCACCTGCTTTTATCAAAGCCGTTTGCTCCCGCAGATAGCCATTGAGGTCAAAGGTCAAAATCTTCTGGGCAAGGAACTGATCGTATCCCCAGATCGCACCACCTACGATCAGAATCGTGATGACAATTATTTCCAAATAGCCGGGAGTTGTTTTTGGGGTTTCTGCTACTGGTGCTTTTGCTGTGAGTGTTTTTTCTTCACCAGGAGTTTTTGTTATTTCTTCTGTCATGCTTTCTTCTTTTCTTTTTAATAATCTTTTAAGAACTTTTGCCGACTTCAAATTCACCAAATAACATGTTGTTTTAACGCTTTTTTTTGATGGTAAAAAAAACAAGCTTGCTACCGCTATGCCATGGTCGTGCTACCGTTATGCCATACTCATTGCTACCGCTATGCCATACCTTGCTACCGCTATGCCATACCCTTGCTACCGCTATGCCATGCCTTTGCTACCGCTATGCCATATCCTTGCTACCGCTATGCCATGCCTTTGCTACCGTTATGCCATACCTTTGCGGCCACTATGCCATGCCTTTGCTACCGCTATGCCATACTCATTGCTACCGCTATGCCATGCCCTTGCTACCGCTATGCCATACCTTTGTGACCGTTATGCCATACCCATTGCTACCGCTATGCCATACCCTTAAACTGGTTTTTCTGTGATTTTTTTGTTCTGAAAACGAACGATATGAATCTTGTCTTCGTTATCTATTGTCCAGGATTTTAGAGCTCCAACTTCTACAAGATTATCCAGTGATCGTCGCAAAGCTGCTCGAAAATTGCTTAACCTACCGCAACTTGAACCACTCAATTCTAATAATTTGGACACCTGCATAGGGAAAATGGTTTGCATGCTATTGTAAAAACCATGCAACCATTTTGATAAATTATTGGATAACGATACCCGCTGTTCCCATTGTAAAGGAGTCCATCCTCGCTCAAACATTGCGCCTAAACTACCGTTTAAACGAAGTGAATATGTTTCTGTTTTGTAATCGTAGTAAAAATCGTGTATTAACGAGCCGCCGTACATTTGCCGCTTTCCCGTATATGAATCAGGGACTTCGATATACACCATATTTGCAGCCAAACGATCAATGACACCCATCAACCATTTTTCACCGGAACCACCAACACTCTTTCCGGTGGCCGCCAAAAAACCATTCATCGAAAATCGCACGGCATTTCCCGGCTGGATATTTTTTTCGTCTGCCGTTAAATGAATAGCGTGAAGAAAAACATCAAGATCGCTCTGGTCGAGTTGCTCGCCGGTGTACCAAATTTCTATTCCATTCAACGAAGCGACTTTCTGTTGTTTTACGTATTTTCGCGTTCCTTTTTCTATCAGACCAAACAGGGCCGATTGCAGACAACTGTTTGGCGCCACATGTTCAATATCGGCATGAACAGGCAAGGCCGGGAGTTGCTGGTCCTCGAGATTATCAGGTAGCATTTGCAGAGATTTACTTTTGGTCATAGCTGTTCTTCTTCACATTCAGAAGATGCGCTAAATGACTCATCAATTGCCCCTGACCTTGGTTATAAAAGCAGTTAAACTTGGGCTTTTGGCTTCCTGATTAACTTTTTCCAAGAGGGTCATAATGCCCACATCGCCTTGAATTTGAAAAATATCATCGCCTCGGTCATAGACCAGGGCTGGAACTTCGGTGATGCTGTACTGATTAAAGAGTGCGGGTTTGATCGAAATAGCCGGTTTAATCAGGTCACATGGCTCCTCCGGTGTCTTTTCGCAGGTGGTATCTTTTTTCAGAACCTTGCTCCACCATTTTACTCTCTCTTTTTTGTTCTCTTTACCCAGACCGCCTACCATTCCCTTCATGACCGGCACGATTTCAGGCAGTCCTTCGAGATAGGCCATGTACCCCTGAAACGATGCCTCTGGGATGGAGCTGGACAGGAAGAGATAAACTTTTTCAGTCTCAAGAAGGATGCCTTGTGCTTCCTGTTCTTTTTGTTTGTTTTTCCCGCTTTCAGGTATAAACAAATCTGCCTGCCTGTTGAACTCATCTGCTATTTTCTGCTGAAATTCGGTCTTCCTGAAATCAGCATTGGTCTTTTCCGCTGCTTTTATTCCTGCCTCTGTATGGATATTTTCAGGAATAGTCATGGTCTTAGCCAGCTCTCTTGCCGTATCCATAGCGTTCCTGGTTGCTTTGTCGTCAATTACAGCCTGTGCCCTGGCATTTTCCAAGAGATCAGGTGGCAAAGCAGGAACAGTCTTGTCAGAACAAGGGCATGCATCGCCTTGCACCGCTAAAGCAGATAAAGCCGATAAACCGACAGCCAATCCGGCCAGCATGATGATAATTATTTGTCTTCGCATATCATTCGCAGCAAGTGCAACAGAGTACCTTCCTGAATACCACCCAGAGAAATTCATCATTTGACCCCTTTGCTCCCTCATAGGGTGGATTGAGACCGGAATCATACATCTTGGCTGCTTTGCCGATAGGGTAAGTGGACCGAAGATCGGGCCTAGCCGTGTGCATCTTGTAATGGCTCTTTGTCCAGATCGGCGTGTACTCGCAGCCACAAACTAAATACGGATCGCAAAGCATAAACAGACGATTAAGCTTGAAGATCAGCCGTGACGCTGCCGTATTGCTAGCCTGAACAATATTGTCGTTGTCCACATGGCCGCTTACGGGATATGTTGACCCGCTGCTCCCAATACACCAGGGCATCGCATCGAGCGGGAACCCTAAATTAACAGCCGCCGCATCTGTCATACAAAGCAACTGCATGGCTTTATTGGCAAATAATGCAACTTCAGGAGTGATAGTGGCTGCAAGCTCATCACTTTGCCACATTGAATCATATTCAGTCCACCAACCTCCGGAGTCGTCATTTTCACAAGGGTTTCCATCCATCATCGAAAAAATAAACGCATGTGCCTGGAAGAAGGTTGATTCATCGGCAATAGATACGGCATCCGAAGATTTGTTCTTTCCGCCTAATTCGTCAGCAATCGTACCCTCGGCATCTCCACCAGAACCTGTAAACGGAGAATAATTTGCCACTGAAACCGTATCTATGAATAAAGATGGGTCCCAATATTCATAAATTTCACCTTCCTCGTAAAAAATTGGCGGTGGTCTGGGACAGATACAAATACCTAAAAACTTAAATTCCATATCATCCCAGTTGATATCCGAACCAGCGTTGAAAGAATCGCCTTTTTTAATGATGCCGGCAAAGGATGGAAACGCAGAAAACAACAGCACTAAGACCAGCAGGTATTTAATCATAAATCGATCCATCGATCTTTATCTCCTGCACCATCATTTTTTTACCATTTTGGGTAATCACGCAAGGAACAGCGGCCAATTGCAGACGGTCAGCTATGGTTTTTGTCAGATAAAAGACGGGCCTGTTTAATTGCTTTATCAAGGGGGCGGCAAATCCTGCGGAAATCAGCAATTTCTGTTGACGATTCTTGTTATAGGGTGACTTCACAAACCACTCCACCTGCTTTCTATCCTCGCTATTGATGACCACCAATCCATCGGGTAGAGAGACATAATCCAAAGGGTTCCAGGTAAGCCCTCGCTGGTACATGATCTCCCCATTTTCACCAAAGATGTCGTGATCTAAAGTGTAGGTCATATCGACGAAAAACGTCCGATCTCTGCCCGCTGCAGGCAGGGCATGGATGTCTTTTGCTTTGTAGTTCTGCCTGTTCTCCTCCATGACCTTTGCCAGCTTTTCATAGTCAATACTGGCCTTGACCTCTTCAACTAGGTCAGGCTCCACTATGGGATAGGTCATCCCGACGGTGCCAAGATTTTTTCCATAGGCAAGAGAGGCCGGCAGAAGGCCAAAAATGAGAATGAAAATAAAAAACTTACAGTTTCCCATTTTTCCGCAACTCGACCATTTCCAGGATGGCCTCATGATAGGTCATGCCGGACTTAACTCGCTCTTCGATCATGGCGATTTCTGAAGCCTTTGAGGTGTAAATAAAATAGGCGTAATCGTTTACTATCAAACGAGCCGGGCCAATTCCAAAGGGTGTGTCAAAGAAGATTTCTGAGTAGTACGGAGGGTTGGATTTGATACTTTTCAGGAGCTTCATGGAAAAATCATCGTAATCAATTAACTTCAGGTCTAGCGCCTTGTCAAAAGCAGGAGATTCCAAAAAGATTTTGAAGGCAGAGTTGTCTTTGATTACAGTTCCAACCTCACCGAACTGGTCCAGATCAAGAATAGATTGGGTGATAATCATGAAACTGCCGGAGTATTTCCTGGCTCTGCGGTAGCCCTCATTGACAACCGGCGCAAGCATTGAGGACTTATCGAGAAACTGCCATGCTTCATCAAAAATAATCAGCCGATGCCGTGACCGATCTGAGAGATAGAGGTCTTGAGTTACGGCATTGATAATGAGCATGGTGACAATCTTGTAGAGATCAGGTTTTACCTTCAGGTTTTCCAACTCAAGGACAACAAACTGATCATTGCGAATATCAAAGGTGCTGGGACCGCAAAAGAATTTTCCGTAAAAGCCATACGATGTGAAGTTCATCAAGAGAAAGCCTAACTTCCTTGCTTTCTCGATTAAATTTTTATTCTCATCATATTCTTTATGTTGTTCCATGCCTGGGCCGGTCGGAAATAATTTCATGAATTCCCAGACCGTATTGGCATCAGCGGCTTGTCCTTTTTGATTCCATGCCCAATTTACCGCCCAATAAAATAAATTTATTTCCTCTATATCCTCACATCCTGTTTTTGAGTTGGCGTAGGCCATTTGCGCGAATACGGTGGCAATGGCAGATAATTCTTCCTCCGGCTCTATAATATTTGTAAAGGGATTGAGGCATATATTTGAATCAGGACTGAAATCCAGATACCTCGCACCCAACATATCAGCCATTTTTTTGTAGGAACCACCAATGTCAATGATCCGGATTATGGAACCGCAAGCGTAATAATTAAAGGCTATGAAGTTGACCAAAAATGACTTGCCGGAACCAGATGTAGCGCAGCAAAAGCAATTAAAGTTGGTTGCCCCTTTTGCGAAAAAATCTAACGAAATCATTTGCCCTTTTCGGCCAGTGAAAATCAGATTCGGGATGCCGCCGGAACCGACAAAATCGCCCTGAACCGGCAGCAATGGGGTAATTGAAGGTACTGATGCAGTAAAATCACGCTCCAGATTTTCTATGTTCTTACCGTCAGCGTAAAGACAAAGAGGAAAAGACGAGATAAACAGAATTTTCAGAATCATGTTGTCCTGTTGCATCACATAACCGTTATTCTCCCACAACCGTCTGACCCTGACACATGAATCTCTGGCATTTTCTACATCGTTTGAAAAAACCCAGAAAACGGGAATGATCTTGAGGAATTTTACACCGTGTTCCAGATCATCAGCGGCCTCTACGTGTTCCGCTTGCTTACGGTAAAGCAAAGTAGATAATGAACCGACTCCTTTCTGATTGAGCATAAGATTGGTTTTGGCGTGGATCGTTACATCTATCCCCTTCTGAAAGACGATATTGAAGCAATAGAGAAAATCGGACTTGATCTGGTCAGCATCCGAGACAATGCCCCATATCCCGCCAAACAGAGAGTTGGTCTGCATCGGGTCAACTTCTTTGGGAAAGCTCTTTGGGGTCGTGCAACACCAGTATTTATCTCCAGCCTGAATATAATCGCTCCCTTCCTTGATAACGGTATCCGCATTGATAATCTGTTTCAGAATTGGAATATCAGGACTGTAGGAATTGAAGTTATGCTCTGGATAATCCTTGGGGTAGGTATTGAGCAAGCGCCGCAACCATTCCATAAGGTTGCCTGGCTGCAGGTTTCTCGGGTAAAGCTGGGCAGCTCTCAATGTCTCGTTGATCTGCCGCTTGATGTCGAGTAACGATGCAATCTTCTTTTTATCACCCAATTCTTCTGGTTTTGGCATACCAGGCGCATCCCCGGGGACTTTAACCGCTACAAACAGCCGGAAATTTCTGACTGGAATAAAGCTGCATGCCTCCAGCCCCTTTTTCCCTTCGAGTAAAAATTCAGTAACTCGTTCGGTATTGGTGACAATTATCGGTTCTGTTCTGGTCCGGCTTTTTCGATACGCATCTATGATCGGTTCTATGTGGGAATCAGCATGCAAAATAAACTGAATAATTGTGCCATGAGGCATCCCCGCCCTGAAAATACCCTCAAGTGAGTTCATGGCCTTTTCCCCTGCGTAGGTAAGCGGGGCACACTCCCATATTATCCCAAACGTGCTGTCCTGATTCACATAGATTTCATGCCCCTGATCGTAAGCGACATAGTTCAGGAAGGCAGAAAAAGGATGCCGCCTGGTCAGCTTGGCAATATCGCTGTGTTTCAGGTATTCAGTGTTGCCGTAGAGAAGCCGCTTACAAAAGTCTATCATTGTAATGCCTTTGCCTTTTCACTTATATCTGTCAGCACCCATTGAGATTCTTTCAGCTTCAAATAGACATAGCGAGTCATAAACAGTTCGTCGTTCTCTCCTTTGTACGGCAGCATCAGTACCCGCATGACCTTGGGTGGTTCCAGCATAGGCTTGTCCGGTTCCTGCATGAGTTCCGTAAGTGCCTTGTAACGGCTATTCTGAGCAGTGAGCTGGTTGATATTGGTCCTTATACCTGACTCAGCGGTTGTTGCCGGTGGACAGGGAATAGTGTCACCACTTACGTTCGTGCAGCTTGTCTCGCTTGCATTATCAACATCAGGGAACCTGGCCTCCTTGTAAGCGGATGACGTATCGATACACTTACCGGCATCATCTCTGGTGCGGCATTTGAAATTTTCCTCATAGGGATTGACAAGCTCTCCTACCAGCCCACCACAACCTGACAGGGGAACCAGAAGCAATAAGGGCAGAATGACATATTGTAATTTCATAACGATTCGTCTCTTTTGTAGTCTTTAATCTCCAGTTCTTTGCCTTCCGAGACGATAACCGTAACCTTCTTGGTAGCAGCCACTTCAATAACCGGAGTCGTTTGTTTTGCTAATTCCATGTAAAAATTCTGCAGGGTGTTTGCTCCCTCTGATAGTCCACCACCAATGGCGTACTTCCCGAGTTGCGCAGAATCAATTATTTGGGTTGTTCCCAGGACAGAAGTTGAGGTTGTGGCGGCCGCCGCTTTTAACGCGTCGCCGGCCCCGCCAAAAAATCCGGCTATGATCGCCCTGGCAGTTGCAGCGCCCATCCGGGAAACTACTCGTCCAGAGAGGCCAACCTTGGAGTCGGAATCAGTTACAAAGCCTTTGAGAGGGGTATCAATAATGGCACTGCCTTCGTTGGATAGACATGAAAGTGAGACTAAGCGCACATCTGCTCGTTCTTTATCCAACCTGCCTACGGCCTCGGCAATAACAAAACAGCCGGACAGGTTGGCCTTGATGTCATTTGGCAGCACTGCCGGGGTCTGGATACGGAGCAAAAGAGGTTCGGAGTTGCCCCCCTTGGCACCGCTCGAAGTAGCAGCATCGAAACCTGTCAAAAGTCTCGCCTCCATGAAGGAAGGAGGAAGATAGACTGTTCGACCTTTTTTTTTACCGTCATCTTGGGGAAGAGCAGCGGCTTGGTTTGAAATCACTGAAATCTTGCCGACGATCCTCCTTTCCTGCTTTTGGTTTCCACGGCCACGGCCACCCCCTTGAGGCGATGGCCCCAAATCACGACCGCCTAATGATGGTTGACTATTGTAAAATACAGGCATTCCCTGTTCATCAAGAACTTGTTTTCCATTTGCACCGAGTACAGGTATAGGTATAGGTTTTCCAACAGATAATTGTTCAGGCGTGGGGATAACTAATTTGCTGCTTTCTGCATCTTTTTTTTTCCTCTCTTCAATAGCCAAAAAATCGGTCTGGCTTTTTGTCAGATCGGCCATGCCCTTTTTCAGAGCATCAATCTGCCGCCCCTGTTCCTTGAGCATGGTCTTTTCAATCATGTCAGGGTCAAGGTGAATGGTCCTGTTTTTTTCTGTCTCCGCAACATCCACCCTTTTTTTAGCGCGGGAATTATAACCAGTAACAGCGATTCCCAGAACAATGAGACCGACTATCGACCAGACTAAAACCTTTTTATTTTGTGGTGTCAGGTTGTTGAATTTTTCTTTTAGGGTCATTGCGATTGCTCCCGTTTTTCAACCACAAACACCCGGGTCGCCTCGCCGGTGTTCAAAACCTGATCTTCTATTGCCACGGCTAGGATGGCTTCACTGATAAAAAGTGACAGAAAGGTTTTCTCCTTCAATTCCATTGTTTCATCCTTGGTAGAGGCCACCTTGAATTGCTTCAATCGCAATCCAACTCCTTCTACATCTACGGTCTGCATAAGGTTGACGCTGAGATCACCACAGAGGGGAATCAGAGTGTCCGCATTTGAAACCTTGTAGCTGGATGGATAGCCGCCTTCATAACCTTCCTTGATGATTTGCAAGACCTGTTTTTCCAAAGGCATGTTTTTGTAATGGTCGATATTCTTTTTGAAAACATCCTTTGCTGGTGCGGCCAGATGCAGGGTTACAGATGAGGTTGGGTGAGGTTCCGCAATCAGGGTATAAACTGCCCCATTGCAGACAATAAATAACTCGCTGGGTGTCTCAGCATAGGTTAGCAGTCCGTCTAACTCCTCGGCCTTGAATTTGATAAAGGCACTATTGCCGGAAAAATGACCAGTTACGCCCTTTTCTTCCGAGTAAATCAAATCACTCATCGGCCCGGAACAGACAATCCGGTTGATGTCACGATTGGACAACTGCACGATGCTTGGCATATCCGGGGAAATGAATTCGACAGTCGTAGGGTTGTCAAAATGGTCATTGGTCATAGTTGAAATTTTCAGGGGTTCTGGCTCCCTTATAACCGGGGACTGCACGGCTTGTGGTAGAAGAACAGAGGGCTGGTCTTTCAGATCAGCGGGTGGAGCCGGTGCTTCTTCTGCTTGGACCGAGGAGGCAGCCAATAGCAGGCACAGGCTTATCTGAATAATTATCTTCATTTCGTTTCCACCTCTGCGTGTTTGTCCATCTTCATTTTTGCATCTGCTCTTTTTTTGAGCTGTTCTTCTGTTTCTCTTTCTGCTTTCTGTGCGTCTATGTCTGCTCTGAGATTCTTCTCCTTGAACTCGCTAATCTCAAAACGACCGTCACGGATGCGATACGCGACCACAAAGGTTTTGGCGGCCTTTTCGAGTTTTGTATCTCCAGCAAACTGCACTAAATTCCCAAACATCTCTATAGTGCCTTCGCTTATTGTGATTTTCTCCATGTAAAATGACGAACTTACTTGCGATTCTTCAATACGACCCGCCAAGGAGTACCAGCTTTTCGAGGCTTCTGGATAGGCTTCGGAGGTGTAGAGAGAGAGCAGATCATTAAACTGCCCTCTTGCCGTGGGTGGGGAGTAGGTAGTTGCAAGGTTGACAATCTTTCTGCTCATATCCTTGATGTAACCCTCGGTAGGCTTGCCCTGAACGAACTCAATTGTGCCGGTCATAGCGGGTGGAATCAGCACAACACGTTGATATTTAACAGCCCTATACACCATAAGGGAATTGAAGCAGACGGCTACGGCTATTGCCCCGACAGCAAATTTAAGCAGTCGGTTTTCAACGAATAAATTACTGGTTTTTTGTACGAAAATGTCTGCTTTCACTCGTTAAACTCCTGCTGGAAATAGTCGGGATAGTTGTTCATCTTGAGCAGGCCAAAGACATAAAGGACATGCTTCAAGAATCCCCGTGCCTGAGATCGTTTGATTTTGGTGTAGGAATACTGAAATACCAAGAAGATAAGCCACATTAACTTGCCGTAGAGCAATGACAGTGTAAGGAAGAAGAGGAACAAGACCAACTCATCCACCTCAAACCACAGCACTTGAAACGGTTTAGATAGATATTGCGGAAACTTTCTGGCAATCATTGCTTATGGCCTCCTCGTTAAACGATTACAGCGCCGATAGACTGCACAACGGTATCAGCGGACAGCAGAAATGCACCCCCAAGGACAACGCCTGCCGCAGGAAGAATCATCTGCCGGATAGCAAGGATGGCCGCAAAAACCATAGAAGCAACACCAGCGACAAATCCAATAGGGCCAAGCAAAATCTGAGTTACCGCAATATCGTACAAGTCAAAGGCAAACGAACCAGCCGCCGGAGTTGTCATAGCGAAGACACTGACTGTCTGGAGCAGTAAAACGGTTAAAATGGCAAAAAAAGTTACTTTTTTCATGATGACATTTCCTTTTGTTGCTGTTGTTGCACGAGCTTGTGCTTTTCAGTTTTTAGTTAGTTTTATCTCTACCCTTCGATTGCTTTCCGGGGTGCTCCCGTAAATCATCCCTTTTCCCTCCGCCGAAGCCACTTTGAAACCATTTCTCCGAAGCATGGTAGCAACAGCCTCGGCTCGATACCTGGAAAGTTTGAGGTTCTGGTTTTCGATTCCAATCGAACAGGTGTAGCCGGTGAGATACAGAGGACAGGTGGCACAACAATCTTGCAACTCCATCAGGAGCTTGTTGCCGGCATCCGGGGATAACCTTGCGCTGCCCAGGTCAAAATAAACCACAGGGAACGGACGGCTTTCTGGTCGAGCGTAAAAAGATGGTAGGCTGGCAATGATGAAAGTTTGGTGGAATGGAATTTGTACAGGTGTGTTTATGGCAGGTGCATAGCTGAAAAAATCCTGTCGGATTTCAAGCCCCCAAACCGGATTGGAAACGGAACTGGTGAACATGAAAAATCCTCCTGAAATCAGAATGAATTTTTGAATTTGTTTTCTGGCCCGATTCATCATTTCTGTCGCATTAAAGAAACTACTGTTTCTTTCTCTTTGATTATGTTTTGTCGCATTATTTTCATGGTCATTTTGCAATTTCCGGTTCACTTTTTTCGAGGTCATTATTTGACATTTCCATGCCCTGATTTTGCTCTTCATTCAGCTCTTTTTTCATTTGTCTTTCTTTGGCTCGATGGGCTCTCTTTCGTACTCGATAAAGTTTTTTGATTTCAAAAATTGACAGCTTAAATCGATAGGTAAATTCAATTTCTACTATCAGATTATTCATAAAAAGTCGTTTGTTTGGCTCCAGGTTCATGAACCTGGAATACGCATAGCGTTCCCATTTTGTTTCCAAGTCACAGGTGTCAATGAGTGCTTTTCTATATTTTATGTTTTTCTGACTCAACTGAGGTCTCAAGAAATCATGCAGCCCCCAAAGATTTTCCAGCAATTTCATACCGATTAAATCTTCATCCAAGAGAGGATCGCTTATTGTTTTTGTCCTTTTCATCCAGCGGAGTGTTTTCAGCGGAATTTTAGAGGTCTTCGCATATTCTTTGATTTCCATAGCCCTCTATTCTTTTGATAGCGTTTGATAAAATTTTTCTGGCCGATTGGATATGAATCCCAAAATGGTTGGCAATCGTGTTAAAACTGACGGGTCTTGGCTGTGAGAGAATCCACAGGGAAAGAAGCCTTTGTCGGCTAGTCAGTGCAGACAATGTCACGGCAATGACTGCGTCATCCAGCTCGCAACATTCATTCAGGTCCGGGGATTGTTCGTTTTGAATTGCCATGCTCGCCTGTTGCTCGTTAGCTAAGGCAACACCAGCGGCCAGCTGGATACATCTGGTACCAAAAACAATACGGAAATACTGGCTAGTTAAGGACAAGTCCTTGTTTTGATCGATTAAAACTGAGATCACCTGATACACAGCAAGCTGGGCCTCTCCCGCCAAGTCTCTTGAATCACATGACATGTACCGATAATATGGTGCGGCTATGCACCATATCAACACCCTGTTTGCGCTCACCCAAGATTGAGCCAGTGGCCAGATGTTTTGTTTATTTGGGTTAACAGAACACATTTCGATTACCTGAGTTCCATCAACCGTTCAATCAACTTAGGATCCGGTATCTCTCTGTATTTATCTAAAAACTCATCAACCTTCGAGGATCGCAACAAAACCGTACGGCTATTAATTTCTATTCGTGGCATCCCATCACACATCAGCTTGAGCACAACTCGTTTTCCACACCCAAGATACTGCTGTTCTCCAGGTATTCGATTGAGATAGATTCCATTCATGCTTCATCCTCACTCTCGGTGAGATACGACTTCAAATATGCTTGTGAAAGCCGTTGATAAAGTGATTCTCCAGTTGATAACGTTAACGTCTCAAACGGTATTTGTATTTTTAGTGACAAATCTTTAGCCTTTGTTTTCGAAAGCAATCGTCGCCCCAAGCGCAGATCACTTATCATTTGCGGGGACATGCCAAATCATCTACATAACGTGAACACACAACCGGTTAATCCACAAAAAATGTACATTTAACGTGATGCAGGCACACTTATACACGTATTGTGAATTTATTGTAAATATAAATCTTCACATTGGTTGTTTATTTTTATCCGCAGAATGCGTATAATGCGCAAATGGAAAATCACAAATCTGACATAATGGAAATTTTCAGCATCGCAACCATGCATATCTTATCCACCAAAGGAATAAAGCAAAACGCGATAGCCAAAAAGCTGAATATTGGAACAACCACTCTGAATAATTATATAAATGGAAGGAGACAAGGAAGTGAATCTACGCGAAGAAGGATTGCAGATCAACTTGGTTGGAATTATGAAAAGCTGCTAGAGCTCGGTCAATGGATACTCAGAGGGAATCCTCCCGAGAAATTTTATCCACCTTTTGTGAATTCTACAAAACAAGACCTTTCCGAATCAATTAGTGACGCCACTTCGTCCTCAAAATTCTCAGGTACCAAAACAAAACGACCTGATTATGCAACTCCTCAAAACACAGCAAATTTTATTTCTGTTCCCAAATTTGCAGCACAGCTACCAGTCGACCAAGGTACTTTTCCAGATACAGACCTTGTTGAATCAGACATGATGTTCCACAAAAACTTCCTGATGAAATATGGAAATCCTGATCAAATGGCACTATTTGAGGTTATAGGTAATTCTATGAAACCTCTTTTATATAATGGAGATGTTGTCCTGGTTAATTTATCAAAAAATAATATCACCGACATTATTGATGGTAAAGCATATGCGTTTCGTGAAAATCGTACCGTCAAGGTTAAAAGGCTATCGCTCCAAGGAACTACATTAATTGTGACAAGTGAAAATTCGATACTTTATCCACCATACATCGTTGACACAGGAAACTTCAGCATGATTGGCGAAGTTTTATGGGTAGGACACGAGGTCAATTAAAGGTTTTCTATGCCAGCAATGCCAGCAACAGTCTGAGAAAAGTTAAAGGCTCTGACCGAGGGTATGTGATGGTCCATTACAATTGACAACGAAAGCTGTTGCCAATGATAAGCAACAAGCGACTGACAATGCTCCTTGGCACAGTCTTAAAATACAAACCGGGACATATCCCTGACATTAAATTTTCCAAATCCACTCAACAGGAGATCTGATCCACTGATTAGAGTCTCTTTTGAAAATTTCAAAAATGCCTCTACCGCATCGACAGCCTGGGTTTTCGTCAGGTTATCATGATTTTTGTATACTTGCTGAACAAGATCTGCTTTGGTAAGTGTCATGTGATTTCACCTATGGTTGATGAAAAATGATTTCGGTGATCTAATGCCGATCATATTCAAAAATTGAATATATTCAAATATATTGGTGTGATATGTTCAATTTTCGATACATTTATTTCTTACCGTGAGAGATGGAGGCTAACAGGGTAAGGTCCTCTCAGAACATCCAACCTATGAAAAAATTTCTGAAGGTCGATAATGATTTCACGCCGTGCCCCGCTGACATCGGTGATGAATTGTATCCAAATGGTATTTTTGAGTTTAATATCACAAAAATTCTCGAACGTATTCAAACAACTCCCGACGGCATCACCGTTGAAGATGTAGAGGTACTCGATTTTCCAAATGATTTTTCTTTAATCAACGAATCCCATGTGGATTCAACTGATATTTCCACACCGGTAATATTGGCGGAAATCTCTCCTGGACGATACAACTTAATCGACGGGAACCACAGAATGGAAAAGGCTCGCAGTATGGGTGTCAAGAATTTGGTAGCATATAAATTGAACGTCGAACAACACATTCCATTTTTGACCAGCAAAAAGGCTTATCTCGCCTACATTGAATACTGGAACAAAAATTGAGGAACTGAGAGAGCAGGGACGGGGAATTCTCGAAGTTTGATCTCTGTTATACCGGTTACGATTCTTTTGAATATGTTGATTCTTGGAATCAACCTGTTCTGTTACGTATCGAGGATGTCATCTCGGATAATGGCAAGGGAAAAGCAAGATCCCCAAATGCTCCATAACCTGCCATTTCTTCTGAGATAATTTCGAATTTACAAAAGAGCCGATTACTCCTTTTCTGGTGTGATGTTTGGCTTTTCTCAAAAACAAAAATGATCAGGAAGCTCAGCTATGACCTCTGACGACTGAGGTTAAGATGTTCATGGATAAGCTCTTATCTCCGACTCCTTTTTTGTTGTTAGGATTCTGGAAAAGCAGAACTTCCTGAATACAGTAGGAAGGTACAACCAGAGAAGAGTCTAGGAAATTGTACCTTTAATGTGGTAAGCTTAACTACTGTTGTGGCGGGAAAATCCGAGTTTGTGATGCCGGATTAACTCATTAAAATCTTTCTCATGCGGTGATACTCTTCCTGGGTAATTTCTCCTTTTGCAAATCTATTTTTCAGGATATCCAGGGAGTCGTGCTTGTCGGTTGCACCATTTGGCTTCGGAACCATTGAAATAGTTAATTTGATCATGACATAGACTAGCAGGAGGAAGAGCAGCAATCCCAGCAGTCCGCCAAGGGGTCCGATGCCCATAAAAAAATTTCCAAGACCAAAAGGCAGTCCCGCTCCCCAATTACCACAGTTCCACATAATCATTTCTCCTTCAAATGAACACCTGGAGGGGGAATTCCCCTCCAGATATCGCTTGTCTGTATCTTACCACATACACGGACCGTAGCCACCGTAGCCACCATAGCCCATGCCGGAGCCTCTCATGGAATGTCTATTAGCCGGGCCACCATTCCATCCGTAGGTGTTCGCCTTTTCCTGGAGTGCAAGCTGATTGGCCGCAATATTTTCCGATAACTCACGTACCCGCTTGCTGTCAGGATTCGGGCCTGCCACCAGGGCGTCGAGTTCAACCCGATCTGCTGCAACTTGTGCACGGGATTCCCTTGTTTCGTCAAGAAATTTCTGGTTTGCGGCATCGGTGGCACCGGTTCCGTACATTGCGCCATATCCCATCATATGCCCCCCATTGCCCCAGCCCCATGCCGAGACGTTCATTGCCGAGAAACCAACGACGATGGCTACGGTTGCTACTGCTGCGATCATTTTACCTTTCATAATAACTACCTCCTGTTTTTGTGGTACGACTTAGTTGTCGCTTTACTTGTTTTGTAGACGATCAATCGTGCCAAAGAGGAGAAAGAAATAAATAGTTATTATATACAAATAGTTATTTGTATTCGTTATTCATCTCCATGAAAGTCGCCTTGTAAAACATCCAACTGGTGATTAAAAAGTGTACACTGCGACAGAGTGGTGATTTAAAATTAAACACTATGACTTGGAGTAAGCAAAAGGGAAACAACATGTTTCAACGCAATCGCCGATATTTTGGTAACGCTTCCGCTTGGTTGGTAATAGGCATGAGTGTGATTCTTGCGATCGTGGTGATTGGTCTGGCTACCATGAACTACAATCGGGAGCGGCGATATATGGCCACTTTTTTAAGTGAGAAAGGAGCAACTCTCATTCGTGCTTTTGAGGCGGGCGCGCGGACGGGGATGATGGGGGCGTTCGGCACGCTACCCCGTCTCGATACATTAATAAAGGAAACTGCCGAACAACCGGATATTCTCTATATCGCTATTGTCGATCCGACCGGGGAAATTATCGCTCACAGTGAATCGGACGAGACCGGCCGGACATTTCTCGACGCAAAGAGCATGAAGGCTCTTGAGGCGGATAAAGAGGTTAAATGGCGTACAGTCAGCGGTGAGCCGCTTGCAGCGTTTGAAGTGTAAACTTTTCCTGCCCGTGCTTCCCAACCCGGCCAACTCGCATATGATGCAAATGATGCAACACAGAAGGCAGATGATGTGGACCAGGATGGGCATTTCGTCTGAACCTGAGTGGCTGCGTGGATTGCAGGGAGAAAAACTGCTTCATCCGGAGAATCGGCCGGTAATCGTTATCGGCATGGATACGACCTCTTTCGAGGACGCCATGAACGAAGATATCAAGCTCATTATTGTCATCTCGAGTATTCTGTTTTTACTTGGGATGGCAGGCGTTGTCTCTCTCTTCTGGGCTCAAAGCCATACTCGATCAAGGAAACTGTTGAGCAACATAAGCGCCATATCTTCAGAGATGATCAACAATCTGCCTGAAGGGGTGATTCTGACGGACAATGATCTGAGGATACACTACATCAACGAGATTGCCGGAACGCTCCTTGGCATCGACGCGCAAGGATCAATTGGCCGCAACTCTTCCGACATACTTTCCGCGACGATCGGTTCCATGAACCTCTCTACGACTCTCAAAGGTACGGTCCTTGAAAATGAAGTCGAGATTCCGCAAAAAGATGGGAAAACGATATCCGCCTTCGTCATAGCGACCGAGGTCGTGACGGAAGATGGGATTTTTGTAGGAAGGATGTATCTCTTGAAGGATCTGACGCAAATCAAGCAACTGCAATCTGAAATACAGAGAAAAGAAAAGCTGGCGGTAATCGGCAACCTTGCTGCCGGGGTAGCCCACGAGGTGAGAAATCCGTTGAGTTCGATAAAAGGGTACGCAACGTACTTCAAAAGCCTCTTTGGCGAAGAGAGCGAAAACAGGGTGGCCGCCGAAATGCTGGTCAATGAGACCGAACGGCTCAATCGGGTAATAACGGAACTGCTCGAAATTTCAAGACCATCCGATATAAAACCGAAAGAGGTCGATATTCAATCGGTTTTTGATACCACTCTGCGGCTTATCCAACCCGACTCGAACCGGCATGCAAAAACAGAAATCTCACTGGATATCGCGGATGACCTGAAGAGCTTTGTTGTCGACCCCGACCGTTTTGTTCAAGTCCTGGTGAATATATATATCAACAGTCTTCAGGCAATGCCGGACGGCGGCCTCCTGAGCACGAAGGTTGTACCTGGAAAGGATTGTATAGACATCACCATAACCGACACGGGCTGCGGCATGTCGGAGGAAACCAGGAAGCAGATATTCAATCCATACTTTACCACGAAGACGACAGGTACCGGGTTGGGCATGGCCATTGTCCAAAAGATAATCGAAGCCCATGGAGGAGAGATAAGCGTTTTTTCTGAAGAGGGAAAAGGGACCGAAATCACACTTCATCTACCAAAAAACACAAGACCGGCATCTCTATGAATGGTGAAATTCTCATCGTCGACGACGACAAAGCGCATCTATCGATGCTCAGGACAGTACTGAAAGGCTGGGGGTATCAGACCTTTGGAGTCGAGGATGGTTCGGATGCCATCTCTCAAGTTCAAGACAAGCCCTTTGACTGCATTCTGATGGATGTTCGCATGGCTCATGTCGGCGGCATTGAAGCCTTGAACGAAATCAAGACCATCAATCCTTCCATCCCGATTATCATAATGACCGCCTATTCTTCTGTTGATATGGCGGTTCAGGCCATGAAACTCGGAGCCTACGATTATTTGACGAAACCGCTGAATTTTGACGAACTGCAGCTGACCCTTGAGAGATCCCTGGAACATCAGCAATTGAGCCGGGAAAATCAATCACTCAGACTACTTCTTTCAACGAGTGATGCTCTTTCCTCGATAAGAGGATCGAGCATACCGATAAAGGAGATGAAGAAGATGATTCAAACCATTGCCCCTTCTGAAGCCACCGTACTGATTCTTGGGGAGAGTGGAACCGGTAAAGAGCTTATCGCCAAAGCAATCCACGGCTGCAGCAAGAGAAACAAAAAGCCCCTTGTCTCGGTCAACTGCGCAGCCCTTACCGAAACACTTCTGGAATCCGAGTTATTCGGCCATGAGAAAGGGGCATTCACCGGGGCGGACAAACGCCGTGACGGCCGTTTTATGCAGGCCAACAAGGGAACGATCTTTCTTGATGAGGTCGGAGAAGTCCCCTTGCCCATGCAGGCGAAATTATTGCGCGCCATTCAGGAACGGGAAATTCAGCGGCTCGGCAGTGATACCGTTTTGTATGCAGATGTGCGGATTATTGCAGCCACCAATAAGGATCTGCTTGCCGGTGTTCAAGAAGGCAGGTTCCGGGAAGATCTCTACTACAGACTGAACGTCGTTGCCTTGGAGGTGCCTACGCTTCGAGAACGCTCGGATGATATACCACTTTTAGCCAAATATTTCCTTGTGCAACTTGCGGAAAAAAACAGAAAAAGCATCGTAGATTTTACCCCGCTGGCGATGGATTGCCTGATACGACATGACTGGCCTGGAAATGTCCGTGAGCTGGAAAATGCGATCGAACGTGCTGTTGTGTTATGCGCCGGCAACTATATCACAGAGCGTGAGTTGCCCCCCGCTCTTACGAAAACACTTGAAGCAAATGATATACTGCATGATGACCGTTTGAAAGGAATGGCGGGATTGCCTCTGGAGGAAATTGAGAAAGAAGCTATTATTCAAACTCTTCAAAAGACATTGGGAAACAAGAGTGAGGCTGCGAAACTGCTTAATATCACCAGAACGACGCTGAATAATAAAATTAAAAAATACAATATCGTACAGACTAACTCCGTTTCAAAATAGGAGCCTATTCTCGTACGATGGGCAAAATCTCTTAAAGATAATACTTATGCCCTTTACCGGCATCGAAAGATCTGCGAGTTCCACTTTCGGTGAAAATTGTCATCGGCGCCCGGTTGGCTTACACTTTGAGTCCCCATTGATTTACTACCGGACTTTAGACCGCTTATCGACGACATAAATGATCCACCCTGATCTTGTCGTTGTCAAAACAGCCGAAAGCAGACCAGGATCAATCTTTGCAAACCTTTTTGTGTATCTTCGTCATGTTCAAGATCCATCTCTCGGCTTTAATTAAATTAAGCTCACCGTAATCGGCGCATCAGTCTCATGCCATTCAATGTTACCAGGAGAGAAGCCCCCATATCGGCCAGCACGGCAAGCCAAAGGTTCGCCATGCCAAGAAAAAGCAATAACAGGAAGACTGCCTTGATCGAAATGGAGAAAGCAATATTCTGTTTAATGATAGCCACGGTTTTGCGGCTCAGCTTGATGATATAGGATAACTTGCTGAGATCATCATTCATCAGCGCCACATCCGCAGTTTCCAGAGCCACATCCGACCCTGCCACACCCATAGCCACACCGACCGTGGCCACTGCCATTGCCGGGGCATCGTTCACCCCGTCGCCGACCATAACCACCTTGCCGTAGTCGCGAACCATTGTCTTGATTGTTGAGACTTTACCCTCAGGCAATAGCTCACTATAAAAAGTATCGAGATCCAGTTTCTGGGCTATCGCGCCGGCTACTCGGCTGTTGTCGCCAGTCAGCATCGCGACATGCTTCATCCCCGCTTTATGCAGCGCCGTTATCGCTTTTCCGCTATCCTCACGTAACGTGTCGGCTACAGCAATCAGGCCAAAAATACGATTTTGCGCACCCACCAACATGACAGTTTTGCCTTGTCGCTCAAAATCCGCGAGTGTTTTCCCATGCTGGGTCAAATTATAACCGAGGTCTTCGAATAAACGAAGATTGCCTATGTATATCAGTTGGCCATCGATCTCCGCCTGGGCACCGCGTCCGACCAATGCTTTGAAATGTGTCGCAGCCTTAAGTTCGAGCCCCTTAGCTCTTTCAACGACAGCATGGGCCACGGGATGTTCAGACCATTTTTCGATCCCCGCGGCCATTTCTAAAAATTCGGCTTCGGAGAAACCATTCGTCGCAACGATATCCGTCACCACCGGTCGACCATGCGTTAAAGTCCCGGTTTTATCAAAGGCGATGGCATTGACTGAGCCCATTTGTTCCAGATATGCGCCCCCTTTAATGAGAACACCGCGTCGGGAAGCATTGCCGATAGCGGAGACGATAGAGACCGGGGTCGAAATAACCAGAGCGCAAGGACATGATATTACTAGCAAAACAAGTCCATTATAAAACCATGGGGCAAAAGGCTGATTAAAAAACAGCGTTGGCAGAACAATAACACCGACGGCAGCCATAAGAACAAGGGGAGTATAATACTTTGCAAATACATCGACAAACTGTTGCGAAGGGGCTTTCTGTGCCTGGGCCTCTTCCACAAGATGTGAGATTTTGGCCAGGGTTGAATTGTCGGCATTCTTCGTAACGGTTATCTCCAGAGCTCCATGTACGTTCATGGTACCGGCATAAACAGTATCACCTGCTATTTTTTCCACAGGGATAGATTCACCGGTGATAGTGGCCTGATCTACCGCTGAAATGCCACTGAGGACAATGCCATCCATCCCGATTCGTTCACCGGGTTTGACAATCACGATATCGCCTATCACAATGTCCTCGACGGGCAAACGTTTTTCCTCTTTACCCCTCTTCACTAAAGCCTCCGATGGAGCAAGTTCCATCAACGACCGGATGGATTGCCTTGTTTTATCCAAGGTGTAAGCCTGCAGTGTGTTGCCGAAAGAAAACAGAAAAGCGACTGCAGCGCCCTCACTCCATTCGCCTATGGCGGCTGCACCGATTATGGCGACAGTCATCAGGAAATTCATATCGAGCGATAATGAACGGAGAGAATACAATCCACTTTTTGCTGCGTGGAATCCACCTATGACGGCAGTGAGGGCATATAACAAAACAACTATGTTCCCTGTGGTCCCGAACCAATCTAGTGTAGTTGCGATTGCAAGCAATATTCCGGAGATGAGGGTGGAGAGAGTACGAGCATTTTTCCACCAGATGGTTTCCGTGACCGGCTGATGACGAGCGTCAGCTTCCTTTATCGCTCCATAACCTGCATGTTTTACCGCTTGCACAATAGCGTAATCTGCGATGGCGTGATCGATTGTCAACTTTCCTGCACCAAAGTTGATAATCGCCGATCTCACGCCCGACATAGAGGCGAGTCTTTTTTCGAGTTTTGCAGCGCAGTCGCCGCAATCCATGCCTGAGACGCGAAAAACCGTTCTCCGGAATCCCTCTTCGATTTTATTGAGAAGACCGTCGATCGCTGCTGTACAACTTGGACAAGTGCAGCTTTCTTGGATGACCGCTTCACCCTTAGATGAACAGCATGCTTCCCTGCAATGCGGCCTGTCCAATCCGTTATCCACAATTTCCTTGTAATATTGGAGTTTCATTGAATTTACCCGCACTTAACGTGTTCTATCCCCTTGGCTAAAAGCATGGAAATATGCTCATCGTCAAGTGAATACCAAACCATTTTTCCTTCCTTACGGTATCTTACCAGTCGTGCCCCACGCAGCAGACGGAGCTGATGAGATACCGCCGATTGGCCTATATCAACTATGGCAGCAATGTCACAGACACAAAGCTCTCTTTTGGAAAGGGCATGCATAATTTTGATTCTCGTGGTATCTCCGAGAATTTTGAAGGTTTCAGCAATTTGTCTCACATCTTCGTCAAGGAGCATATCAGCTCTCGCCAGGCAAACAATCCGGTCATGTACGCATAATTGCTCGCAAACGTCGTTGTAGTCTTGCAGTTCATTCATAAAATCACCTCTATATATGATCGTATGTTCATATAGTAATTTGTGTGCCACAATGTGTCAACTGCTTTGTTCCGGTGTAATGATTCAATGAGGAATTTTGATCAGTTAGGGGCTGGGTAGCCTGTAGTACATTTCAAGGTCAGGCTCAAAGATATCCATCATCTGGCGCTCCCCTTCCATTTCTGGGTGATCGACGAATTTTTCCAGGATCAGTCGCTCAGGGGCTCCTGCCTGGTCATAGTTCTTGATCAGGGTACGGTCGAGGATCGCCCATTCCGCCACGAGGACTCTCTCATGCGGGTATTTGCCGCGCTCGATTCGGTCGACCGAGTAGGTGTTGACGACGAGCGCCCTCCGATAGGCGCCGAGGGAGTCGGGGGCCGGGATCTCCGTGGTCTGGTCGAGCCTGCCCTCGACCACCAGCCTTTCGGCCGCCTTGGCGTGGCGGCTGCTCCGTTCCCCGGCCAGGCGGTTATGGGAGGCGATCTTACGCTCTGCAAGCGGCTGGTCGTAGAGGGCGAGACCCTCCAGGATGCCGTGCCAGCCTCCCGCCGGATCGCCAAAGCGGAGGGTATCGATGACCTCGGAAAAACTGAACCTGCCTGTTTTTTTACCAAGGCTCCTGCCGTCAATAAAAAGCTCCGCGCCCTCTCCGGTGATATTGAGGACGAGGTGCTGTGGCTGCCCGGCGAGGAGCACTCCAGGCCAGCTGAGCCGCTCGCCCACGCCCGGATGGATCAGGAGATCGCCACCTTGTTGGGCCACGACCAGCCCGTGATTTTCGCCAGCGGTAAGAGAAACAATCCTGCCCTGCTGCCCCTCTTGCGAAGTGAGCGTCAATTCCACGGCAGCCTGGCCGCTTTTGGCCAGGGCCGCGCCGATTTTCCCGCCCGCCTCCCCGGTCTCACCCCAGCCGCCCCGGGTCGAGAGCTGCAGGTTGCTGGTGTACAGGGCCGCACCTCGCAAGTCGATGTTGCTCTGGAAAAAGCCCACCGGGCTCTTTTCGTCCAGCTGGTTAGCGACCTTCATATTCTCCCAGACAAAGACCAGACGGTCCCTTGAGGCAGGCCATACGGCCTCGGCCGGCCCCTCAGTTTCGGCCACGTTCCCAGCAATCGTCGCCTCTCCGCCGCCCTCGACCCACAGGTCGGGAAAGAAATCGGCCCGATCGTTGGCGGTCACCTTCAACCAGTCCTCGATTTTTAGCGCCCGCTCGTCGAAGCGGCCGATATAGATTTCGACCTTTTCGCCGCCTCCGCCGATCTTGTTGCCTTCCTCCCCCTTCATATACGGGCCGGTAAGGACGAAGTAGCGGGCATGATTGCTCCATCGCGGATGATAGACCTCGTAGCCGCCGATGCCCGGCGCTCCGTTGAGCGGGATATTCCAGCTCTTGCCGGCCTGGACATCGTGCATCTGTAAATTGCGGTGCAGGCCGTCGAAGATCCACAGGAGCTTGGAATTGTCGGGGCTGAGCGAGGTCCAGCAGCCCTTACCCAGCCGCTGGAAACGCTTGTCTTTTAGCCACAGCACGCCCCCATCCGGCCAGGGGAAAAGTCCGCCCATCAGCTCGCCGTCACGCGACAGCTGGATGTTCGACCAGTTGAGATTGGTCTTGTCCCAGAGCAGCTCCTTCTTCTTTGGGTTGTCGAGCCGGAACCGGTACAGCGGCTGCCCTGAGCCGTACTTGTTTTCCGGCTGCTGGCCAGACAGGCAGTAAACCCAGGTCGTGGTCCGCCGCAGCAAGAGACTCGGTGTCGGGTCCTGCCACACCGCCACGGCGACGCCGTCGCCCAGATCCCTCACTTTGCCGCCCTCCCACTCCACCAAGTACATCTGCCTCTTAGCTCGATTGCTGACGATCACCTGGTTGCCATCGGGGGTAATGAGCGGCACGAACCAGTTGTCGGCCTGGGACAGGAGCGGCCGTTCGCCACGGCCGTCCCGGGAATCGTAGCCGTAGAGCATGAGATTCTTGCCCTCGGCCAGGCTGTCCGCGCCGTTTCCGTGATCCTGCAGCCATACCAGACGGGTATGGCTGCAGGTACATTGAGCGACACGGTCGATTTCATTATTACCAAGTGCCTGCCCAGTGAAAAACACCGCCGCGAGCAAAATGATCACTCTCCAGAGACCTATTTTACATCTCTTCATAACACCACTTTGTTAAGACATTCTTCCTTTAAAGGTTCTTGAAAATAGGACAATCCGCGATTTCTTGAATGGAATCTCCGCTTGATATTATGTTGCAAGTTCAACCGGAGCCACTTCTCAGATAGCGGTTTCTCTCATCGAATGGAAGGCAAGTACCAAATCGCCGCTGGGAGGGAGATTGTGAAGGCAGAACCCTTGCCGAATTCACTGGCAACATGGATGCTGCCCTGGTGGGCTAAGATGATAGCCTTCACCTGACTTAATCCAAGGCCGAGCCCTCTTTGGCTCCGGCTTTGCCTTCCCCGGTAGAGTCGATCCCAAATCCGGGGCAATTCTTCGGGGTCGATGCCTATACCATCATCCTGGATACAAATAACCACACGATCATTTTGGATATAATAATCGACATCCACCTTTCCACCGACGGGAGTGTATTTTATGGCATTATCCATCAAATTCGCCAGAACTTGACTCATTCGGTTCGGATCTATCGTGGCCTTTAACATGCAGTCACCGTTTATCTTGATCTGAATCGATTTCTCATCAGCTATCAAGTTATACGCATCCACTATGTCTTGCACCAATCGGTTGATTTCAATATTTTGGTAATCAAGCTGCATAGCCCCCGATTCCGCCTCCGAAATATCAAGCAAAATGTTGAGCATTACGTTGATACGTTCAGACTCTTCGGCGCAGGAAGCAAGCGCCACATGCTGACTGGCTGCGTCGTGGGGCGTTTGGAGAGCATTTTCAGCCAGGTTGCGCAACCGTGTCACTGGAGTCCGCAGATCATGGGCGACATTGTCCACACAGTCCTTCATCGCCTGCAGCACAGACGCAATTTTATCCAGCATTTTGTTGAAATGAATGGCTAACTCATCCAATTCATCATCGACCCCGCGCACTGGCACAGAGGCATCCATAACACCAGTTTGTACCGATTTTACAGAGAAAAGTAGATTACGTAGGGGCCGTAAAACATTATAAGCAAGTATCCATCCGCAGATGAATCCGAGTATCACCATCGGGCCGAGCACTATCCAGAACGTGGAGCGAAGTCGATGGAGGATTTTATCCCTTTCCTCACTGCTCATCCCCACCTGCAGCCAGTAACCATTGCTTAGGCGGAGTGAAGTCACATCGAGATAATGGCTACCCCCTATTGCAGGGAGATTGAGCCATTGCGGTTGTGCCGCTGGAACTATTTCTTCCAGTTTATTTGTATTAAATTCCGTCCACGGCGCAGGTAAGTAAATATTTACGGTACGATTCTCGGTATTGGCAACACGTACCAGAAATGGATGTTGCCGATGGAATTTGCGTTTCACCTCAAGCATCCTTTCGATGGCCTCCAAACCGCCACTGGTAAATTCGGCTGCCAACTCCCTGAGTTCTGTCAGCAGCATTTCATGATCATGGCGGGTCAAGGTCGAAGCGATGGAAAAATAGGTGGCGGCAAACAACAGAAGTGAACTGAAAAGAAAAAGTCCTGAATACAATATGGTTAACTTTAATTTGATGCTTTTTGATGATTTAAGCAGATATTTTAAGGACATAACCGACGCCACGGATAGTGTGAATAAGTTTGTAGGGGAAATCCCGGTCGACTTTGCTGCGCAAGCGAGAGACCAGAACATCGATTACGTTGGTCTGAGGATCGAAACGGTAATCCCATATACGTTCCAAAATTAAAGTTTTCGAAAGCACTCTCTCGGCGTTGCGCAGTAAATATTCCAACAGGGCGAATTCTCGGGGTTGCAACTCTATCACCTCTCCGGATCGTACCACTTGTCTTTTCAGCAGGTCCATACTCAGATCGGCGTACGACAGACTGGTCGGCTCCAAGACGCCACTGGTGCGACGAATCAGAGCATGCAGACGTGCAAGTAATTCAACAAATATGAAAGGCTTGACCAAATAATCGTCGCCCCCTCTCTCTAACCCTCTGATACGGTCATCCACACTTCTCTTGGCGCTTAAAATAATGACAGGCGTTTTGATTTTGTCCTTTCGCAAAGATTCGATCAGGCTTAAACCATCCAGCACGGGCAGCATCAAATCGATAATGGCCGCGTCATAGAGGTTCTGCCTGGCGAGATATAGCCCAGTTTCACCATCCTCGGCTTGATCCACAACAAAATTTGCCTGGATCAGGCCTTTGCTTATAAAATCTGAGATTTGGCGATCATCTTCAACTAATAGGATTCTCATGGAGCATAGCCTCCCTTCTAGGCATACAATTTGTTATCTTCATATCTATATCTCTTGCCGGATTGGGAAAGACACATATGGTTCCATTTCTAACTCCCCACAAGGGGAGATATTCATTGCCACTGCACGATACATGGACGCAATCACCTCATCGAAAAGACAAGTGTGATTGCGTCTCTCAGCATTTACTTGTTATTCGTATCCTCCTTCGGCTTTTCACTCCCTTCTTTTTTAACGAGTGTATTTCTTGTGATTTTCAGAAGATTTTCCACCTGAATTTTATGCACTTGGCAATAGATATCTCGTTCTGATTGTTTCAATACATAATAGTCCTTCGCTTTGGCGAAACGATACTCAGCGGTGGTCCCGTTCTTGCGGGTGATCGAATATTTCAGAGCAGGTGCCTGAGCAAAAAGCGCTTCTGTTTCCTGAGGATTCATTGCCGCCTCTATTGTGAGGTCGGTCACCTTGTTTACCAACTCATCTACAGCTTTGCTGTCGGTTTCCCGACCTTCCTCGAGTCCTTCCATCTGCCACTTTTCATCCTTTTTCTGCAGGACAAAATCGGGAAACGAGAGCGATACGATATCCTCCTTATTCAGCTTGAATGGATTCTTGTCGAGCCACGGCGGAACGGCCGTCTCCAACTCGAAAGTACTGAGTGCAACGGTGAAGACCTCGTCAGTACCGGCTTTCCGGATATGGATCTGACGGAATCCCGGAGAGGTTCCGACATAGAACTCACCGACGATTTGGTCTTTTTCCCGCAGAATGACATGGCGCTCGAACAAATCGTCGGCGACCTTGAAGCGCTTGGCCGCGCCCGCTGTAGTTGCGACAGCAAAACCTTTTTTAAGCTCGGCAAGCTTATTGAGGAGAGCATTTACCTGATCGTCGCCCGCCGGAGCACCGTAAGCATCCTGGATAATCCAGTCAGTTCCGCTTTTTTCCAGAACTACACGCTCTTTTTGCGGGCCGATAATCTCCAGGGCAGTCACCTGATCGGCCTTCATTTCAAAAAACGGGGTGTCGGGTGCAACCGTTTTTTGTTCCGTTTCGCCCAGATAAAAAAGCATTACCAAGCCTATCTGAAACACGAGCAAAGTCGCTGCTATCGTAAGCATTCTCTGCATGGTTAGATCCTCCCAATGCTCTGGCGAAGCAGAGCAAGCTGCCTTTGTTTTGTTATTTTTCCGATCTGTTTTCTGATAAGCCAGATAATGATCAGGCCGAGCATGGCCAGTCCGTAGTTGACATATTCAAAGACGAGATGCATGTCCTTTGTTATCGGCAACAATGGTCTCGCAAAATGACTTCTGCCGCGAATCGCTAGCAAACCACGGTCTTCCAGCGCCCAGTCGACGGAGTTGGCCATCAGCTGCACGGGTCCGAGATTGTCGGTGCGCATGACGCTTGAGCCGATTCCCAAAATGATGTCGCTGAGAAAGGTGTTTGAAGAAAAAAGGATGATTCTGGCGCTTTCCGGCGACTTGTCGAGTTGTCGGGCGATTATCTGTTTCGCTTTTTCCTCGTCAGGCTCCTTATCCTCGCCAGGTTTTTTATTCATGCCGGGTTTCTTCTCCACAGGCTGCTTGTCGCCCGCCGGCTGTTGAGATTCGGCCAGCAGGGGCGACTGCTTGCCGCTGAAGTAGGAGGTAAAGTTGCCTTCAATGGCAACGCCGAGCAATTGTTTGCCGGAAGCCTCGCCAGCGGCAAAGCCGGCTTCCCCATAGGCCCGGAAATTCGGTTGGATCTTGGTGTCTGCCGAAACCCAACTCTTGATCGAGCTTTTCAACAGCTGGACAACCATTTTGTTAAGATTCTTATTCACATCGACAGTGATCGGTGAGGCCCAATTCAGGGTGAGTTGCGTGAGCCCCGTCATCAGTCCGCTGTCCTGGTCCATGGAATCCGGTCTGATATCGACAAAATAGGGATAATTGACCAGTTTCGTCTCCTGGACGGTAAATCCGGCAACCTGACGCTGAACCGGAACGGGGAAAGCGCTGTTTTGCGGATCAAGCACCATCTCTTCGCCGATTGTCAGGCCTTGGAAGCGCAGCCACTCTTCAAGCCCCGACTTCTTTTTCTCGATTGAGAGTTCACGCTCCAGACCGACACTGAACGGCGAGCTGGCAATGACTACCGTGCCACCCTGCATAAGAAACTGATCGATCGCGAAGAGTTGTTTTTCATCTACGTTTTCCGGCGCCACAACCATCAGCAGATCCGCTTCTTCGGGGACGCGGCCGGTGGCCAAGTCGGTCGGTACGACCCGGTGTTCCTTGCCAAGCACATCCTTCAGGATATCGAACTGCAAACCCGACCCCGGCATGCCGAATTGCGGCATTGGCGGCATTGCCTTCGGGGTATGCAGAGCCACCGTTTTGGAGAACCCGGCGCCGAACCGCTTGAGGCCCGCCTCAATCGCTCTCTTGAGACTCTCCTTGGCGAGATCTTCCGGCAATGGAATCTCGACGACCTGTTCTCCGCTGGTAAGGGTCATATAGTACCAGAACGAGCGCTGGTCAAACAGGCTGGCGGCCATCGGCCGGAAGCCGTATTCCTTGCTGATTTTTTCGGCAACAGCGCCTTTTTCGGCATCGGGATCGAGAAAACGGCTGGAGAAGAGTTTGCCGCCCTCCGTTTCCATCTCGGCCAGGATCGTCTGCAGTTCTTTCTTCAGCGACACAAGTTCTTCCGGCAAATTCTGATCGGGCGACATGTAGCCGGTAAACTGAATCTCCTTGCCGATGCCGGCAAAAAGATCGCCGCCGCTCTGATAACTGTACAGCACCTTCTTTATGGCCCGGGTGATATCGTATTCGGGATTGCGAAGCTCGACATCGAGGTCCGTTTCACTTGTCGATTTCAATTCAATGAGATCTCGGAAGCCAAGGGTTTCGAACTGATCGCCATATTGAATCAGGATATCGAAATATGAGTTGGTCACCGCTGCCTGATACTTGCTCGCCGTCTGGAAGGGTACCGGTCGAATACCATACTTTTGTCCAGCTTCCTGTTCCAGGTCGGGATGTTCGAGCGGATCGATGAACTCGACGCGGACATTACCGCCTCCGGCTACCGCGAACTCCTGCAGCAGATCACGGATACGCGGAACTAACGGGGCGAGAAGGGGATGGGTCTGCGAAGAAAAATATCCGCGCAGGAGCAGGGGCTCTTTCAGCTGTCCCAGGTAGTTTCTAGTCGATTCGGAGATGGAGTAGATGTTGCCCTTGGTCATGTCGGCCCGAAGAACGCCGATCGGCGCCATCCAGAAATTGGCAACGAGAAAGTTGGCGATAACCAGACCACAGACCAGCTGCCACCGGCGATGGCGACTGTTTGCGGGATTATCCGCCCAGCGGATTCTCTCCAGCCCGTAAATATTGAGGCTGAGAAAGATCCCCATGATACTGAGATAGTAATACAGATCGCGGAGATCGATGACGCCTCGAGTGATTGAGTTGAACCGGGAACCCGAACCGAGGAGTTGAAGCAGTTCCGACCCTCGGTTGCCGAAAAAGGAAGCCAGGGTTTCGGAACCGATCAGATAAAACACCGAACACACCAGCACGGTGATGATCAGACTCACTATCTGGTTCTCGGATTTGGCGCTGATGAAAAGACCGATGGCAATGTATGCTGCGGCGAGGAACAAGGTTGCCAGATATCCGCCGAAGACCGGTCCCCAGTCGAGAGGTCCCATGAGGCTGACGGTAACCGGCAGGGGCAGCGTCAAGAGCAGTGAAACCGCGATCAGGCCGAGGCAGGCCAGGAATTTGCCGAACACCAGCGAAGGCGGTGGCACCGGTGAGGTAAGCAAAAATTCCAGGGTCCCGGACCGTCGCTCTTCGGCCCAAAGGCGCATGGTTACTGCTGAGGTAAGAAAAATGAGGAGGATCGGCATCCATCGGAAAAGAGGCCGGACTTCAGTAATATTGTTAGCAAAAAAAGTCTCTACCCAGAAAAAGACGAACAGAGTCACCGCGAGAAAAACGCCGATAAAAATCAAGGCGATCGGCGAACTGAAAAACGCATCGAATTCCTTCCGGGCGATACGAAAAATTGTCTTCATTGTTCTCATCCTCCCTATCGCTCGCTGATTTCGGCAAAGACTGTTTCAAGGTTCTGGGATTCAAATCCCATCGAGTAGAGGCGCCAACCATGGTCATGCACGGCGCGGGCAAGAGATGCCGCTCTCTCGTAACGATTTTCCGACCTTTCAAGGTTCAGAGCGAAGATGTTGCCATGATCGGATTGGTCGACTGAATGTACCGGGACGGCAGTCCCCACCCCGGCAAAATTCCGCAGGAGGGGGATGGCTTCCTGCGCGTCGACATCCAGGGAGATGAGCAGCCGACCTTCATTGCTGAGCGAGTCGAGTCGCGAGTCGAGGGCCTTTTTCCCGTCCTTCAGGATGATCACCCGGTCGCAGATGGCCTGAACCTCTTGAAGGATGTGGGTGGAGATAATGATTGTCGATTTTTTCGCCAATCCGGTAATGAGTTCGCGCATGTGCTGAATCTGCGTCGGATCGAGACCATTCGTCGGCTCATCGAGGATAAGGATTGCCGGATCATGAAGGATTGCCTGAGCAACTCCGGTCCGTTGCCGATAGCCGCGGGAAAGGGTGGCGATGGACTGAACCGCCTTCTCGTGCAGCTCGGTCCGGCCAATTGCCTTTGCGATCGACGCGCCCCTCGTCTCTTCCGGCAAACCGTGCAGGGCAGCGGCATAGTCGAGATAATCGATAACCGTCATCTCCGGATACACCGGGCAGTTCTCCGGCAAATAGCCAATTTCCTGCTGTATGGCTTGCCGGTCGCTGCCGATATCCTTGCCGTTTACCGTGATCGTCCCGCTGGTAGGTTCGAGATAACCGGTGATCATTTTCATGATCGTTGTCTTGCCGGCCCCGTTATGTCCCAGGAGCCCGACAATCTCCCCTGTCGATATCTCGAACGAGACATTGTCCACCGCGGTGATATCGCCATATTTTCGTGTAATACTGTCTATTTTGATCATTCATCAACCTCAAATTTGCAAGTTATCGGAACCGCATCATTGCCGTCACGTCCTGACTGGATGTCAGGCGTGACGGCTTGGATTACAATCCTATTCTTTTTTTTGGTTTTGGATCGTCTCATCTATCAACCGCTGCATCTCCTCCACAGTGCGCTGATTCACCTTTCTGCCGTTCACAAAAACGGCAGGTGTTCCCCTAATCCCAAGGTTATTCGCCTCGACCATATCCTTGGTAAGTTTTTCCCGCAGAATTGGCGATTGCATATCCTTGGTGAATCTATCGAGATCGAGTTCCAGTTTTTTGGCGATCTTGGTGATCGAGTCGGGATTGATTTTGGGTTCGGCGAAGAGAAGGTCATGGTATTCCCAAAACTTCCCTTGTTCCTTGGCGGCCAATGCACCTAAAGCCGCCGGTTGGGCCATTTTATGGTTATTGAGAGGGAGGTTTTTAAAAACAACTTTTACGGTTGTCGGGTTCTGCTTGAGCACCTGCTCAAGAAGCGGCAGCAATTTGCCGCAGTAGGGTCACTCAAAATCGGAAAAAACGGCAACGATAACCGGGGCGTCCGCAGCACCTTTGAACGGGGCATCGGCGATGTTGATATCAACGATAAAATCAACAACAAGGGCGGAAAGAAAATTCTTATTGTTGTCAAGTAGATATAAAAACTCGCCCATTGGTGCGACAGCAATATCGGATACACCTGCGTCGACCGGAATACGTCCCTGCAGGACCCCGTTCTGGTCGTAAATCAAAACCTGGCTGCTTTCGGTCAGGACAAATGCATACTTCCCATCCAGGGAATAGGCGAAATCTTTTGATTTTTCGGGTAGCTTCAGCTCCATTGCCGGTTTCCATTCCACGCGGTTGTCTCGGCCGCTGGTACTTGCCGCCGCGAAATTGGTGATTCCCGTCGCCATTATCAACGAAACGGCCCCAGGCAGAACGATTTTTAAGTATTTCATTTTTATCTCCTAGTTTTTTAACAGTTCTCTTGAACCTCTTGTTCAAGAGAGTATTTGGGTTTGTTTCTTATGCGTGGTCATTTCCAGCGCTCACCACGCCCGACCACAACTTCGGTTGAACTTCCTTCCGGATTTGGGACAAACGTTTGTCCATCGCCATCGGTTGAAGCTTTGCTGACAGCGTTTTCGGTATCTTTCAGACCACCGATGTCCGATGGCAATACAATCCCTCTTGGATAACGAGGGAGTTTGGCAATATCGTCAGTCAGGTTGTCTCTTGTCATCACATGACGTGACAGTCGATGCCAGGAGGAGGCAATAAGATTCAAGGTTAATAAAAATAACAAAAACCAGAACCATATTGAGGAATACGTACAATCGAGATCGAATACCTTTATAAGGATTGCCAGATGCTTTCCGTACTTATCAATATAGAATGCAACCGGTTCACCTTGGGGGATGATGTTGCCTATAATCGATGTCACTGCCAGCAGCGAGAAGAGCAGCATGGTAAGGCGGATAGAGGCAAATAAATCCGGTGTACGATTCGTGATCGGTTTCATTGAAACTGACTCCTACCGATAGCCTGAGAGATACACACGCAGGCGAAATAATACTGTAAAGACTTCTCTCTTGGAGAGAGCAAAAGTCGCAACCATTGCCTTCTTGGAGTTTTTCCTGATATATCAGTAAATTATTTGTTATAGCCGGCTGCTGGACATTGTGTGGTGCCAAGCTGGCGATGGAAAATTGGCGATGACAGAAAGACTCCGGTCGATTTCGTCTCTGGTTGCCGACACGCCCGGCAAAACGAGAGTTGCACCAACAGCATCGATCGGCCTAAGTCAATATCAAATCAGAAGTACTATGGAACGGAGGGATTTGGTTCGAATGTTATCGAGGATGAGTGATGGGTCAGATGCCAGGACTACGGAGATTGAGTTGACGGCAAAGCTTGTAGTAAGAGCAGCTGACTGCAAAAAAGTGGTCCTGGTTCTGTCCGGGAGGATGGAAACCGGGAGTTTCAGTTGATCGTCGGAAGTCTTCCAGCCGGAAATCGATTGCGAGTTGATATCGAGACATGTAGTAGATTCGGTATTTTTTGAAAAATCAATGGCTTCACAGGTTAGAAAAGAAATGTACACCGAATCATACATTTCAGAATAACAAGAGGTCAATTCTAAGCGGTCATCCTTGTCACTCCAGTCCATGCACCAGGCAATCCCTGAAAAACCGGGCAGCCCAACACAAACAAGGCATATAGTGAGTAGTATGACCCTGATCCGACTATGGTTGAATCGAAACAACATGCTTTAGTGTAAATAGAAAGATTAGATTTTTCCGGGGAGTATTCAAAACACTACGCTGTAGTATAAACACGGTTGAGTATTCTATCAACATTCTTCTTGGAGGCATTCGCTCTGACCGTTGCTTGTTTTTCCTTTGTGTAAGTAATCCATCTCATTGTAATTTTTGCACCACTTCAGACAACTCTAGTGAAGCCGCAAACAATTGTTCTTGCCGACGACATTGCATTTTAAGGGCGGCCCCGTTTTTTAGGCGACAGGCGAAAAAACCGACCAATTTGGAATGGCTATATCTGAATGTTTGTACTTTGACCATTAATATTCGAGATTCCTTCAAAAAAGTAATGTTCCAGTAAGGTTCCGGTAATTTTGTATTGGTAAAAGACTATCTGATATGGTTGCCGGGATCTCTTTCCTTAAGACCCTTCAATCCATTTTTTTATATGGCCCCGTGCACCTTCCGCCTCCAGTAAGGTGCACGGGTGCCTCAATGATGTGCCGTCTTGGGAAAAACTCGGAATTTCCGGCCAATAGTGTCGGGTATCATAGGAAAAATGAAACAGACAACTCACTCTATTCTCTTGTTCGTTGTCTCTGTCTTGATATCGATAGTTCTCCTCTCCGGCTGTGGGGATTCGCCGCAACCTCCGGATACCGATACAATTGCCGTATTCCAAGGCGGTCGGATCACTCGTCAGGAGTTGAAGAATACTGTTGGTGAACTACAAAAGGCTTTTGAAAACGACAAGGAAGCGACGAAACAGCTTCGGGAAAAAGAAACTTATCGAAAACTAGTGAGTTCTAGACCGAATGGTTAATAGCAAAATCATCTCCATGAAGCTGGATAATAGAAAAAACATCAAACATGTGATGAAACATGTGTCGGAGCAATTGAATATATCGGAACTGCCCAACACCCATAAGCAAAATATAAAAGTTTCGGACGAAGAAATTAAAGAACGTTATGAACTGGATCGCACTGCTTTCGGTCAAGATACGCTTGCCCAGGCAACTGACCGGATTCGTGCGCAGCTTGAAGCTGAAAAAGAGGGGCGTTTCTTTCAAGATTATCTGGATAACTTACGCAAGAATGCTGTGATCACACGATACGACGAGTTGCTGGATGTTCCCGAACCGATAGAAGCCGATTTGCGAATGTATTACGAACAGAACAGAAATTTATATCAAGAAAGATCTTTCGAAGAAGCCAACAATGACATCGTAAAAGCAGTTCGGGCAAAAAACACGGCACTCTGGTTTCAGGAGAAGCAAGACCGGACATTAATGACCATCCATGGCAAGCCTTTCACCGTTGGAGAATTTATTGAAGAATTTGAAAAACTTCCGTTAAATGAACGTGAACGCTACCAAGGTTTCGAATCCAAGAAGAAACTTCTGGATGAAATGGTCGATAGGCTATTGCTGGTAGAAGATAGCTACGACCAGATGTTGAGCTCTGAAACCAAAGACCAGGGTGACCATATTCGGCAGGATATTCTCAAGAAGATATTCCATCAAGAGGAAGTAGACGACCAAATTCAAGTCTCGGAGGAAGAGATACAATCCTTTTTTGAGGATAATTCTGAGTTATTTGTCCAGCCGCCCCAAGTGCAGGTCAACTATATTCGAATTGGTGCCGGTCAAACGGATGCAGAGAGAAAGCAAGCTGAGAAAAAAGTTAAGGACGCTTATTACAAGCTCAAGCCCAGTCTGTTCAAGAAAGCCGAACCTTTTGAAAAAATAGCGGAGGAATATTCAGAAGACCCTGAGACAGCTAAAAAAGGCGGCGTTTTGGATGGATGGATTTCAGAAAAAAACGAAATAATTGGAGAAATCGCCAATCACGGATTTCATGAAAACGTTCTTGGCCTTGGAGAACATGACATTAGCTTACCGTTTTTATTTCATAACAGCTATTACATCGTTCAGGTGCGGGAGCGCCGGGAGCCTATCCTCATGACTCTTGAACAGGCCAGTGAAACAATCAAAACCGAGCTTACTGCTCGCAAGCATGATGAAATGACTTTACAGAGAGAGAAGACCCTGCTGGATCAGGCCGACCTCATCATTTTTGATAAGACCATAGATTCGATGCTGGATGAAGATGCATAAGGAGGATGACTAAACGTGCAACTAAATAGAAAAGAGCGAACATTGGCGGTGACCAGATCCACTCATCGCCGGAGGTGATCCAGTTTCTTTCAGGAGACGGCAATATCGTCGATATCCAGGCTGTTGTCCAGTACCGTATCAAGGATGCATCCGCATATTTGTACAATGTCAACTTTCGAGATTACCAACTGATCAACGAAACCATTCGCGGTTCCATTACAGAAATCGGGGGCGGAATGCAAATTGACGATATCTTGACCATCGGCAAGGAACGTCTTCAGGAACTGATTCGAGTCAAGTCGCAGGGATTGCTGGACCGATATCGTAGCGGACTGGAACTGGTGGGGATCAACCTGAACAAGGTATATCCTCCCGAGGAGGTGGCTGAGGCGTTCCGAGATGTCTCTAATGCCAAGCAGGATCGCGAAAAGACCGTCAACGATGCCTTGGGCTACCAAAACACAGTTATCCCTCAGGCAAGGGGCGATGCAGCCAGGATTCTTCATGAGGCGGAAGCATACAAGGTTGCAGCCATCAATAAGGCTGGCGGTGAAGCCAGCCGTTTCCAGCAGATGTTGGCTGAATATGAACTATATTTACGAAGAGATACAACAGATGTCACAGTGACTCGCCTGTATTTGGAAAGCATGGAGAAAGTGATGGCGAAGGTGAAAAAATATATCGTAAGCCCACAGGATGGCGGGAAATTGAATTTGCGTCTTCTGCAAAGTGAGAGTGATCTTAACAAAAATCTTTAAGATTTAGCGGTTAACCGAGAAAATGAGAAAAGTCATATGATTCGAATAATTTTCAAGAACTTAAAGAGATTGGAAGTGGAAAATGACGTTGTAATGGAGCGGCTCCAACGTGTGATCGATAGGTTTCCAGCTTTAAAAAAATGCCGGATCCATGTGACTCTTGAGATGCACAGTTCACCAACTCAAGCACGACCCGAACTCTTTACGGTGACGATCCATGTGAGAAATGGCAGGTATCGTGGTATCAGACTCAAAAAATCAGCCCACAGCCTTTATGCCGCGCTAGCGGATGTGGTGGAGCACTCGCTTGAAAAATTCAATCGTTTCGGGGATCGGTCACGTGTTAAAGAGAGGAGTAAGGCAAGGAAACTTTGCCGTTTGGGTCGAGAGATCAGAGGTAAGTTGATACTTAACCTGGTGTAAGAAAGGTGGTCGCTGGTTTGGGTCTACAGAAAGGACATTGCCGCACTTACGGGAGTCGGTTTCAGTTGCACATTGAACAGGTGGTGCTTAATAACCATACAAATAGGTTGTGTTTTGGATTGAGAATTTAAAGCTCAAACCTGATCTCAACATCATCTCTAATTGGTTGGGACGGAAGAGGTACACGCGTAGGCCAAAGGTCAGAGAATTTAAGGAGCATTTAACGGGAGTTCTGTTTGTTCAATGCCAACATAGGTTGACCATCCAATGAACAGCGAAAAACTCATCCACGACGCACACGATGTGCTGGAAGGACGAAGCCAGAGAAACCGTTTTTCAAGAGTCCTGGTTTTTATGGGTCCTGCGGTTATCGCCAGTGTGGCCTATATGGATCCCGGTAATTTCGCGACCAACATCCAAGGCGGCGCTCAATTCGGTTATATGCTCCTGTGGGTTGTCGTCACCAGTAACCTGATGGCGATTCTGATACAGACCTTGTCCGCCAAACTGGGATTGGCCTCAGGAAGGAATCTGGCCGAAGTCTGTCGTGAACAGTATCCTCCCTGGCTGGTCTGGATCATGTGGGGCCTGATGGAAGGCGTAGCGATGGCCACCGATCTCGCGGAATTTCTCGGAGCGGCGGTCGGCTTCAATTTACTGTTCGGCATTCCGCTCTGGGTCGCCGGACTGATCACAGCGGTCGTAACGTTCCTGATCCTCGGTCTGGAACGTTACGGTTTTCGCCCGCTGGAAGTGGTCATCACAGCGTTCGTCGGCGTGATAGCTATTTGTTATCTCGTGGAAACAATTCTCGGCAAACCGGCTTGGGCTCTTGTATTTAAGAGTGCGGTTACGCCTCGGTTTCAAGGCCGCGAAAGCATTCTTCTCGCCGCCGGCATTCTCGGGGCTACGGTCATGCCCCATGTTATTTTCCTTCATTCCGCGCTCACTCAGGGCCGTATCGTCGTCAAGGACCCGGTACTGCTAAAGAAACTCTTCCGTTTTGAGCTCCTTGATATCATGGTGTCACTTGGCCTGGCTGGCGCCATCAATGCCGCGATGTTGATCATGGCGGCTTCGACCTTTCATCGCGCGGATATGACGACGGTCGGCTCATTGGAAGAGGCCTACAAAACCCTGGAGCCTTTGCTCGGACCAGCGGCCAGCTGGGTTTTCGGGATCTCCCTGTTGGCCTCCGGCCTGTCTTCATCCTCCGTGGGAACAATGTCCGGACAAGTGATCATGCAGGGATTTCTGAAGTGGCATATAGCGATCTGGGTGCGGCGCCTGATCACTATGGCCCCATCGCTTGTGGTAATCATGATTGGGCTGGACCCGACGCGAACGCTGGTGATCAGCCAGGTGATTTTGAGTTTTGGCCTGCCATTTGCGGTCGTACCGCTGATACAGTTTACGCAGCGGCGCGACATCATGGGCGAAATGGTCAATAAGCCCGCCACTACGGCGATTGCCTGGACCATTGCCGGCTTGATAATTGCCCTCAATCTATACTTGCTGTACCGAACATTTGCAGGAGGGGAATAAATGTTTAAACGTCTTCTCATACCGCTGGACGGCTCCCGCCTTGCCGAGACAGCGATACCTGCCGCCATTTTTGTCGCACAGAAAGCAGGCTCTTCGATGGTCCTGCTGCACATTATCGAAAAGGATGCCCCGCAAAGCGTTCACGGCGAGCGGCACCTGACCTCGACCGAGGAGGCGAAATCGTATCTGGCCGAAATCGCCAAGCGGTGGATTCCTGAGTCGATCAAAACCGATTTGCACGTACATGATCTCGCGACGGAAAACGTGGCACGCGGCATCGCCGATCATCTGCTCGAGTTGCACCAGGACACGGTGGTAATGAACGCGCATGGACATGGAGGGCTGCGTGATATTCTCTTCGGAAACATCGCTCAGCAGGTGGTTGCGCTCGGCACGATGCCTGTTCTTCTCGTTCGTCCGGGTGACGGCAGCTTCAGTTGTCACAAAATTTTGCTGCCGCACGATGGCGTTCCGGAACACGATCCGTCTCTGCAATACGGAATGGAACTGGCAAGACTGGCAAACGCCGAATTGAAATTGGTTATGGTTATTCCTACCACCAGCACCCTGAAGGGCGCCGAGGCGGCAGTGGGTCAGATGCTCCCGCGCTCTACCCGGGCGATGTTGGAACTGGCGATGCAGGAAGGCATTGAACACCTTCGAAAAGATGCGGAGGAATTGCGCAGTAAAGGTTTGCAGGTCGATTTTGAAGTACTTCGCGGCGATCCAACGACCCGCATCATCCAGATTAGTGAGCAATTTTCAGCGGATGTAATCGTTCTCGGCACGCACGGTAAATCCGGCGCGAAAGCCTTTTGGGAGGGCAGTGTCACAGCACGCGTGGCGGCGGCGAAAAGCAAGTCCTCGCTATTGCTTGTGCCGGTGGCGAAAAACGCGTCATAAATTGAGCCTGAGGGGCAAAAGCTATTTTCAATTGCATCCTCTGGCACAAGGAGCCTTTATGATTTTTTTTAAAAAATCTTATAAAATTGCGACTGTTGCACTTTTGGTTCTGATTATTGCTTTCATCGATTACACCGTCACGTTCCGCCTTTCCAAAATCGATCTTGTATATCGCGATGTCTATTTTATTCCAATACTGTTAGGAGCCTATTGGTTCGGGAAAAAGGGAGGATTATTCACGTCTCTCGCTGCATCGGCTTTCTATCTCCCATGCGCCATACTGGGAAATCCTTTGGGCAGTATCATCTTCTTTAGCAATATGCTGGAAATATTTTTCTTCATTGGGGTTGGATATTTTGTCGGCAGTTACCGCGATCTTCTAAGATCACAGTTCGTTTTGACCTCAAACGGCTACGAGGAAGAGCTGTACCAACCAACCAAGAACGTACTCTTCTGCATTTATAGTGCAGAAAATACATTTAAAGCAGCACGCTATATAGCCGACAACTTTTCCCATCAAAGCGAAACAACCGTCACTGTAATGGGACTCCTAAGAGTTAAACCTCAAGACTTCTTTGCTACAGAAGAAGAGTTCCATACAGCATTGGAAAAATCAAATGCCGAAATGACCACCATAGTGGAACGCGCCAAAGCGATCATACGCCAGGGCGGAGTTTCCGAACCGAATATTCGAGAACGAATGATAACTGTTGAAGGAGAGAACACAGCCAAAATAATCTTGAAAGAGCAGCGTCGCAGCCATTACGACATGATCATAGCAGGATGCACAAAGAAGACCAAAGCTGAAGAATTTCTTTTTGGAAACACCAACGTTACGCTTGTGAGGGAAGCACCATGTCCTGTGCTTGTTGTTTGCTGATTGACCTAACTTGGGAAAATAAATTGAAAAAGGGAAGAAAGGCTTCACCAACCAACTCAATACAACGGACTCCTCTATACAACTGAAGCATTATAATACCGCTGGACGGCTCCCGTCTTACCGAGACGGCGATACCAGCCGTCATTTTTGTGGCACAGAAAGCAGCTTCTTCGTTGGTCCTGTAGCACATTCTTGAAAAGGACACCCCGCACAGCGTTCACGACGAGCGACACCTGATCTCAATCGGTGAGGATAGAGCGTATTGGGCCGAAATCGTTAAGCTGTCGATTCCCGAGTCGATCAAAACCGATTTGCATGTACACGATTTTCGTGCGGAAAGTATGCAGGCATCGCCGATCATCTGCGGTGCGAATGACAACCGGGAGTTGATGGTGCCTAACCATTTGAATCGGAGGAGTTCATGAAATTGAACCTATTCTGGGTTCCCGTCACCGTGGCCTTGTTCACGACGGGATGCGCCACCCAGCATGCATCAATGGCGCGCAATGAGCCCCCACGGCATGTTTTTGAGTTCAAAGCGGGTGGCAAGGCCGGAGAGTTTACCTCGCCCGCTGTCCCGGAGCTTGATCAGACCGTTCCCGATGACCTCACGATGGCTGCGGCCATGGCGTTGGCGCTCAGAAAAAATCCGTCGTTGTCCGGGGTTTCCGCAGAAATGCGAGCCAGAGACGCCGCCACGCTGCAGGCAGGACTCCTCCCGAACCCTGAGCTCGGGGTGGAAGTGGAGAATTTCGGAGGCAAGGATACCCTTCAGGAATTTGACGGAGCCGAGACCACCATTGCCTTTTCGCAGCTGGTGGAACTGGGCGGCAAGCGCGGTAGCCGACGGATGGTTGCATCTCTGGATAAAACGCTGGCAGAATGGGATTACCGGAGCAAAAAGCTCGATGTTCTCGCCGCGACAGCCAAAGCCTTTGTGGAAGTTCTTGTTGCGCAGGACCAGGTTGCGTTGAATGGTGAGCTGCTCAAGCTCGCGGAGCAAACCACCTCGGCCGTCTCTGAAAAAGTCGACGCCGGAAAAGTCTCTCCGGTTGAAAAGTCGCGAGCTCAAATCGAACTGGTCGCCGCACGAACCGAAGCAAGCAAAGCTGTTCGCGAATTGGAAGCGACCAGACGCCGCCTGGCGGGATTCTGGGGAGCCGATCGCGCAGACTTTGTGCGGACTGTTGGCCGATTGAACGGAATCACGGCATTACCCTCCGAAGCGACCCTCAAGGCTGTTCTGAACGATAACCCGGATCTCGCCCGGTGGACGACCGAAATCGAACGAAGTGAGGCAGCTCTTTCCCTGGCCCACTCCCAAGCCGTTCCCGATTTTACATTGAGCGCGGGAGTCCGTAATTTCCAGGAGACGGACCACAACGCTTTCGTGGTCGGTGCTTCCATGCCGATCCCTTTATTTAATCGCAACCAAGGAGGCATCTCCGAGGCTCGGGCGCGTATAGACAAGGCCCAGTCGGAGCAGCGGTCAGTCAAGATTGCTCTTCTGACCGGCCTTTCGGATGCATGGCAGAGCCTTTCCGCCGCTTACACGGAGGCTGTCGGCCTTCGTGACGAAATCCTCCCTAGTGCGCAAGTGGCCTATGAATCCACAGAACTCGGGTATCGCGAGGGCAAACTCGATTTTCTGCAGATACTCGACGCGCAGCGCACGCTCTTTACCGTCAAACGCCAGTACCTTCTCTCTCTCGGCGCATACCATCTGGCCGATATCGAAATGGAACGTATCGCTGGGATTTCGCTGAGCGACTTCGCCAACAAAAACAAGAATGGACCTGAAGATAAGGAGTCTCCGGAATGAATAACAGATACGTAATCAAAGGAATTGTCATTTTCTGTGCGGTCGCACTGGGAGTTCTTGTGATTCCGGAAACGTACGCCGGACAAAATGCCGCCACCCAGGAATATGTGAATGAGAATGGAGATGAAAAAGGTGACCATGCATCATCGGCGGCGGATAAGCATGGCGAGGTAGTCCGGATTTCCGATGCCGAACTGAAAGAGTTCGACATCAGTCTGGCAATCGCGAAACCGGGTACGATTGATCAGCATATCGAACTTCCTGGAGAAATTGTTCTTAATTCCGACCGCATCGCTCACGTAGTTCCCAGGGTCGGAGGGATTGTTCGAGAAGTACACGCGACTGTTGGTGATCGTATCAAGTCCGGCCAGCTTCTCGCCGTGCTGGAAAGCCGTGAACTTGCAAACGCCAAGGCGGCTTATCTCGCGTCCGTCGAAAAACTGAAACTGGCGCTGGCCAATTTCCAGCGGGAAGAGCGGCTCTGGAAAAAGAAGGTGACCAGCGAGCAGGAGTACCTCGACGCACGGCAAACGCTGGCAGAAACAAAAATCGAGAGAAGTTCGACCGAGCAACAACTGCATGCGCTTGGCGTCTCCGATGACCTGATCCAGAAACTTCCGAAGCACCCGGACGCAACGTACACCCGCTTTGAAATTCGAGCCCCCCAGAATGGGACAATCATCGAAAAGCACATCACCCTTGGTGAAAATGTGGGTGCTGACACGGATGTGTTCACCATTGCCGATCTTTCATCAGTCTGGGTGAACCTCAATGTCTATCAGAAGGACCTGGTCAGTATTCGTAAAGACCAGGCGGTGGAAATAGAAATAGGTCACGGCATTCCCTCGGCAACAGGAGTGATCGCCTGGGTTGGGCCGCAGGTTGATGAGGCGACCCGCACGGCCAAGGCCCGGATCGAACTGCCTAACCCAGATGGAATTTTCCGTCCGGGACTGTTCGTGACCGCCAAGGTTGCGGTCGGCAGTTCTGCGGCGGGAATCGTGGTGCCTAAGGGCGCGTTGCAGACGTTTGAAGACAAGACGGTGGTTTTTGTGCGAACCGATGAAGGCTTCGAACCCAAACCGGTCGAGCTGGGCGAACAGAATGGAACCACCGTGGAGATAATTTCGGGGCTTGCGCCCGGTCAGACTTACGTGACAAAGGGTGCTTTCACTCTCAAGGCGCAATTGTCCAAGGGCGCATTTGGCGAAGGACATAACCATTAAAGAGGGAGCGCATCGTGGAAAAACTTATTCGCTTTGTTCTTCACAGCCGCCTCTTGATGGGTGTAATCGGTGTACTTGTACTGGCCGCCGGATGGTTGAGTTACAGGCAACTGCCTGTAGACGCCTTCCCGGACGTCACACCTGCTCTGGTTCAGGTCTTCACTGAAACCGAGGGCCTGGCTCCCGAGGAGGTAGAAAAATTCGTCACCTTTCCCGTTGAAACTGCGATGAACGGATTGCCGAACCTCAAGGAGATCCGTTCCATTTCCAATTTCGGTCTGTCGGTCATCAACATTTACTTCGAAGATGGTACGGATATCTACTTTGCCCGGCAGCTTGTCGGCGAGCGCCTTCAAATGGCCCGTGAAGAAATTCCCGAAGGATTCGGCGATCCTGAAATGGGGCCGATAGCGACCGGATTGGGACAAATACTGTTCTTCGTGGTCGAGGATGAGAAACAAAACCGCACGCCCGAGGAAATGCGGGAGATTCAGGATTGGCTCATCAAGTTCAATCTGCAGACCGTACCCGGCGTTACCGAGGTTCTCTCCCTGGGCGGAGAGGTGAAACAGTTCCAGGTGCGCGTGCGCCCCGCCGACCTGCTTCGCTACGACCTGACCATCAATGCGGTCAAGGAAAAGGTCGAGGCAAACAACGGTAACGCAGGAGCGCAATTCCTGGTGAAGAATGCCGAAGAATACATTGTCCGCTCGGTTGGTCTTGCCGAAAAAATCAGTGATCTGGAAGGGGTTGTTCTCAAGGTTAAGGATGGCACGCCTGTCTATTTGAATCAGGTGGCCGATATTGTCATTGGCGGAGAAATGCGCAGAGGTCTCGCCACGATGAACGGCAAAGGTGAGGTGATAGTCGGCATGGTCCTGAAACTTATCGGAACGAACACCTCAACGGTCATTGCCGATGTGAAGACCAGGTTGAACGAGATCAACAAAGTGCTTCCCGAAGGTGTGAAGGTAGTTCCCTATTATGATCAGGCCACCTTGGTTGCCAAATGTCTGAAAACGGTAACAGACGCTTTGGTAGAGGGGGTGATTCTGGTTGCCGCTGTGCTTCTGATCTTCATGGGAGGGTTCCGAGCAAGTCTTGTCGTGGCCCTGTCCATTCCCTTCTCGATTTTTTTTGCTTTTATCCTGATGAATCTCCTCGGGATCAGCGCGAATCTTATGTCACTGGGAGGACTGGCCATTGCCATCGGCATGATGGTCGATGCCACCATTGTTATGGTGGAAAACGTCGACCGAATGCTGCGGGGGGCTGACCCTGATGATTCTCGCATGGCGGTTGTCGTGCGCGCCTGCAGCGAGGTAGGGCGTCCGATCATCTTCGCCATCTCCATTATCGTCATTGTATTTCTGCCGCTGTTCACCTTGCAGGGCGTCGAAGGCAAGACCTTCAGACCCTTGGCGCAAACGGTGGCATTGGCCATGTTTGGCTCTCTTCTCTATGCCTTGCTGCTGGCACCGGTGGCTTCCCACATATTGATGCGCCGGCCAAAGCCGGTAGCATCAGGCGAAGGGCACAAGGAGATCTGGATCGTGCGCTGGCTGTTGTCAGTTTATCGACCGACCGTACATCTCTTTGTCCGTTTTCGTTATCTGGCGGTTAGTTTAGCTGTGCTGATGGTTGGCATGGGGGCGTTGGTGTTGCCTCGCATCGGTTCCGAATTCGTACCACGCCTCGACGAGGGAGATTTGCTCATTCGCGCCACGATGGCCCCGTCAATTTCCATGGAGGAGTCTCGGGACACCATACTGCGATTTGAAAAAAGGCTGATGGACAAGTTCCCTGAAGTAACCAGGGTGGTTTCACGAGTCGGCCGTGGCGAGGTCGGCGCGCACGCTGACCCGGTCAACAATGCTGAAGCGTTTGTCGCCCTGAAACCGCAAAAGGAATGGACAAGCGCCAAAACCCCGGATGAACTTTATGCCTTGATCAGCGAGGCTTTTGAGACATTTCCCGGCGTTCAGTTTAACGTCACACAACCCATCGCGGCAGCTGTAGATGAGCTGCTCACCGGCACAAAAGCGGAGTTGGCCATCAAAATCTTCGGGGCGGACATGGACGTGCTCAAGGAAAAAGCCGCCGAGATCGAGACCGTTATCCGGACCATAACAGGCGCTGCCGACGTACAGAAAGATCAGGTAGCGGGAACGCCGCAGTTGCTGATCCGTATCGACCGCCAGGCCATCGCCCGTTACGGTATCAATGTCGAGGATGTGCAGGATGTCATCCGAATTGCCGTAGGAGGCGCTACCGCCGGTCAGATATTTGAAGGGATCCGCCGCTTTGATATTTTCGTGCGGTTCGCAGAGGAAGCAAGGAGCGATGCCGAGGCGATCCGGCACATCCTAATTGCCGCCCCCGACGGCGCCAAGGTTCCCCTCGATCAGCTTGCTTCCGTCGATGAAATTGTCGGTCCTCGACAGATTACCCGCGAGAACAACCAGCGGTTCATCACGGTGCAGTGTAATGTTCGAGGCCGAGATATTGGCTCATTTGTCGCCGAGGGTCAGAAGGCCATTGAAGAAAAAGTACAAATGCCTCCGGGGTATCTTGTCAGTTGGGGTGGACAATTCGAGCTGCAACAGGAGGCCAACAGGCGCCTGGCTTTAGTGGTACCGGTCACTTTGTTTGTTGTAATGCTGTTGTTGTTCATGAATTTCAATTCACTGAAGAACACTTTCCTGATCTTGCTCAATATTCCGCTGGCCCTGGTCGGTGGCGTCGTGGCCTTGTGGCTCACCGGACAGAACTTTTCCGTTCCCTCCTCAGTTGGCTTTATCGCCCTGTTCGGTATCGCTTTGTTAAATGGCACGGTATTGGTAACTTACCTTAACCAACTGCTGCGCGACGGCGTACCGATCGACGAAGCGTCGGTGCGAGGAGCCTGTCTGCGTCTGCGGCCCGTGTTGATGACGGCCATCTGTGCTACGTTGGGGCTCATCCCCCTGCTGTTCAGTACCGGGACAGGCAGCGAGGTCCAGCGTCCTCTGGCTACGGTCGTGATTGGTGGGCTCGTGACTTCAACTATTTTGACGTTGCTGGTCATCCCGGCCTTGTACAAGTGGTTCTCAATTCGTCTGCAAAAGGAGGTTTGAACATGAAGGAAATCACGGCATATATCGGTAAACACAAACTGGGAGCGGTTATTCGCACACTGCACAAAGTGGACGGGTTGACCGGCATCAGCATCCTTGACTGTCGCGGTTACGGCAGAGGGCTCGTCACCGCTGCCGATCCGGAGTCAGAATTCCATCCTCGCGTCAAACTCGAACTCATCTGTCATGACGAACTTATCGACCTCGTTGTGTCCGCCATCGAGAAGGCTGCTCATACGGGGCTGAAAGGCGACGGAAAAATTTATGTCTCTCCCATTGAAAACGCGGTGCGCATAAGCACCGGTGAACGAGGAGAAGGCGCTGTTTGAACAGACGCGTCCGTCGCATGAGTCAATAAAATCATTAGGGCCGTGGGAGTCGAAAGATGAGGTGAATGTCATGAAGAAATACCAGAGTTTGATCGTTGCATCCTTTCTGGGAATAGTGATGTTCGTGTCTGGTTGCGCCACAACCCGGAACATGTTGGGTACGGAATACCGGAAGGAATCTGTTCCCAACTCGAGGACATACTTCAGTCAAGTCTGGGCCGTGGCTGACGACGATGGGTTCAGGATTTCTGGAAAGCTTCGGCTGAAAGGACCCTTCGGAATCAACGTTCCCGACTATGTTGAGGTAGCGCTGATCGACGAGGCAGGTAATATTATTGATAGCCGGAAAGTTGGCTATTATCCGAGAATTCTGAGCGGAAGAAGGAAGCATCGCGAGGCGCGTTTTACTGCCCGGTTTGAACAAGCCCCTCCATCTGGAACGGTAATACGGCTGGAGAATGTGAACTGAGGCAACCAATGAGATAATTCGATTCAAAAGGGTGCGCCTGCCTCCTGCCGATCGCCCCGTCGGCCGGTGAGCCGGGCAAGGAAATTCTCCGGGCAGGCCTTTTCCCGGCAACGGGTGTGGGCCGATTGTCCACAAGTTTGTCGGCGAACGCTGGGAAAATAGAGTCGATTTCAAGGAGTCCGGCATGATATCAAGGAGGGATTCAGTTGAGGACTCGGCGACAGCCGGCCATCGCCAAACTGGAGTCAGGAAATCTTGATCACGGCAAGGGTGATGTCGTCCTGCTGCGGCGCCTTGCCCCGAAACGCGGTAATACTTTCGGTGATCGAGGCGAGCATCTCGCGCACTTCGAGGCCATGGCAAGCGGCCAGGCATCTCTTCAGCCGCTCCCGCCCGAACTGTTCTCCCGCTTCATTCTCGGCTTCCCAGGCACCGTCGCTATAGATGAGAATGCAGTTCGGATCGGCGGCGAGGGGTATCTTGTTGCATTGGTAGCCGCCATCCGTCATTATCCCCAACGCCACTCCCGGGCCGCTCAGCTCGGAAAACCGGCCAGTTGCCAGGGAATAGATGATCGCCGGTTCGTGGCCGCAGCGGACCCAGGTGATGGAATTCTCACCGCAATCCACCTCCAGGTAGAAGAGGGTGACGAAATTGCCGGACTTGACGGTATCCTGGCAGAGAAGCCGGTTGACATCGTCCATGTTTCGACCGAGATCACCGGGCTGGCCGATATGGCTACGAAGCAGGGCACGAACGGTGGCCATGAGCAGGGCCGCGCCGATCCCATGCCCCACCACATCGCCGACCACCACCCCGGCCCTCAGGTCATCGCCGTCAAAACGAAGGATATCGAAATAATCTCCGCCGGTCTCGTCGCAGTAAAGACAGATCCCCCCTGCGGTGATCCGCCCTTTGCTGAAAACCTCAAGGGGCAGCAGGTTCTGCTGGACTTCCCTGGCGATATCCATTGCCTCTTGCAGCACCAGCCGATGTTGCAGTTGGCTGGTCATTTTGTTGAAACTTCCGGTCAGTTCGCCGACCTCATCTGTCGCTATGATTGCCAGCGGCGGTCCGAAACGGCCTTGGGTAAGATCGTCGGCGGCGGCGGACAACGCCTTGATTCTGGCGGTCATCCTGTTTGTCACGCCGAGAATTAAAAGCAGGATGAGCGGGATACAGACGGCGAACAAGATGACGTAGAAAACCTTGAACCGGATAATGGGGCGTAAAACTTCCTGCCCGGGGGCGATGATCACCATGGTCCAGGGTGCCTCGACAAGGCGATAAAAACCGCTGATTTCCTCGGGTGGACTGCCTGCCCCGAATACCGTTCCGTAGGACTTGCCTGCCATTGCCGCCAGGGTGCTACGTTCGAGAGGGTTGCGGGTTCCAAAATCCGGGACGGCCCGCGACGGTTGCGCATCTGGTTGGACGGAAGTGCTTGCCAGGACCTTGCCCGAATCATCGATGAGAAACGCCTTGTTGTTGTTCCACCAGGGAGCCTGAAGTATCTCGTTTATCAGGATGTCGAACGAGAGGACCACCTCCACACGATTCCGGGGAGTGTTGTCGTCGCTCCGGATTTCTGCGGTCAGGGAGACAGTTCTGTTGTCCTGACGGTGGCTGTATTGGGGTTGGCCGACGGTCAATTTCCCGGGGATGTGGAAATGCGGAGCGTTCGTTGTCGAGGTATGGGCATGATCGAAAAGGGCGCGTTGGTCACTGTTGTCCGGTTTATTGAGATTGACGCCGACCACCCCTTCGAGCCCCTTAATCTGTTGTAGGATGTGTGAGAAAACCTCTTGATCGACACCGGCGGGCTCCTTGCCGGCCTTTAAGATATTGAGCAGGTCTTTGGGCTGGCGCAGGCGCATGTCGATATGGTGGGCGGTGCGCTGCAGTTCGGCTATTGCCGTTTCCCCCCATTGACGTAGCAGCAGGTCCCGGACGAAGACGTAACAAACCGTGGACACGCCGAGCAAAAGCAGGAATGTCGGGAGCAGGATGAAAAACAGGGTCCGATGCCAAAGACTTGTGGGGCGAAGGGTCATTGTAATTTTTTCCTAGCCGACGATGTTACCGACCTCTTCCGGACAGCGAGATCGATCGTGTCGCTTCCTTGAGCGATCTCATCAAATGATAAGCACAAAACAGCCCAAGGAGTGTCTTTTGTGCTTATCATAACGAGGAGAAGTGATGACAAAAGGAAGCGAGCCGCGCTGGCTGCCGGCGGGTAAGGGATAACTTTCAACCTCTTTTCACAATGATCGATTCCGCCATGTCGGCATCGACGGCATACTGGCTGTAACCTACCGAAAAAACGAAAGAGGGGAAATTGTCATCCAGCACGATGGCATTGCCGGGCAAAACCCCCATAGCCATGATTTTTTGCAATTTCTTTGAGTCCCCAGCCTTGATGTAGGCGATTACACCTTTTTCTCCCTGCTTCAGATTTGTCAAGGGAACTACGTATCTCTCCCCGGTTTCGCGGGCTTTATGGCAGCAATCGCCGGGAGGTATCGGCTTTCCGTGGGGGCAGGTTTCCGGGTGGCCGAGCAGACGGCAGATCTCCTCTTCTATGCCTTTTTTGACGATGTGCTCGACCTGGCAGGCCGCCTCTTCCATATCTTCCCGGTCGGTCTCGATGATATCGTGAAACAAGCGCTCCGAGAGACGGTGCCGGCGAATAGCCAACCTGGCCTCCGATGTTCCTGCCGCCGTGAGGCGGACAACGCCTGCCGCCGTGAGGCGGACAACGCCTCCCGCCTCCTCTACCAGCCCATGCCGTAACAGGTGTTCGAGAGAGATTTCCGGGGCATGGGCAAGAATTTTCTCACGACTCAGGCAAAGGCTGGGCTCTCCTTCAAGGCATACCCATAATTTTTCTAGTGCTTCCTCGATTCTTTCATCGTTGTTCATTGGCGGGACTCCTTGGTTCTATTTATTAATTTTCTTATTTTTTCAAAAAAATCCGGTTCTTTGGGTGATTCGTAACCACAAAATGGACATTTGACTTTCTGGCAACCGCCAAACGACGAACAGGATCGGCACCCCTTTTCCGCCTGCTTCGCAGCAAATTCCTTTCGGCAGAAAGAGCATATCATAGCTGCACTCCGAGCAGATTGAGCATTCCGTTCACCATCCCCCCGGCGAGAAAGGCAAAGGGGAAGATGAATAGAGCCATCCCACATGCCATCTTCAGCCCCCGCTCCTTTTTCATCATCAGGAACTGGGCGACGCAAGGAACGAAGAGGGTCAAGGTGATGACCGCCACGGCCAGCTGGTTGCCGGTCAGTGCGCCAGCCTGCTGCAGGTCGTACAGTCCGGCGGCGCCGTAGTCGCGACGGAAAAAGCCGAACAAGAAGGCCACCGCCGCCTCCTTCGGCAAACCAATCCAACCCATGACGTGCGAGAGCCAGGAGGTAACAACGTCGAAAGTGCGGGTTAAGTTGCCGAGCCAGATGAGTACGCTGGCAAGGATGAAGAGCGGCAGAATCTCCACGAAATACCACTGCATACGGGTGTAGGTCTTTATGAAAACCGCACCAGGACGCGGCATTCGCATTGGGGGCACCTCCATGTAGAAGTTCGGGCGGGCGCCGGGCATCAGGCGGGCCGTCAGAAAGCCGATGAAGAGAAAGATGAACAGCATGAAGCCACCCCAGACCGCCATGGCGGCCGGTTTTTCCGCCACCATTCCGAGGATGACGCCGAGTTGGGCGCTGCAGGGGATAGCAAGGGCCAGCAGCAGCGTGGCAATGATCCGCTCCCGCTTTGTTTCCAAGGTCCTGGTGACCATGGTGGCCATCGTGTCGCAACCGAAACCCAGGGTCATGGGAATGACCGCGCGGCCATTCAAGCCGATTTTCTTGAACACCCGGTCGACCAGCAGCGCCAGGCGTGGCAGGTAGCCGCTATCCTCGATGATCGAAAAAGCGATGAAAAAGGTGCCGACAATCGGCAGGATGATGGCGATGGCATAACGGATGCCCAGGGTGACAATGCCGTAGTCCATGCCGATCAGGTCGCGCAGCGGCGCCCAGGGAACATAGGCTGTGAGCAGGCCGTTGATCCAGGGATTGACGTATACTTCGAAAACGTCTGCCTCAAGGAAGTCGACGATGGTGCCGGCCCCGAATTCGCCGACAAACTTGTATAGCCCAAAATACAGGACCAGCAGCAGTATGGGTACGCCGGTCAACGGCCGCATGGTCCATCTGCCAATGATACCGGAGACGGAATTGCTTCCTTTGACCGGTGCCGAAAAGGCGTCTTCACAGATAGCGGAGGCGTTCTCATGAAGCTTCATTGATACCAGGTAGTTGGTTGGGTTTTCAAGCCCTGCTTCCAGTTCGGTAAGCGCAGCGTTCACAAGGTCGAACGAACTGCCTTTTGCTTTCCGGCCCTCCTCGCCGATGGCGGCATCACCCTGAATCAGCAGCAGGGCCATAGCCCTTTGCGACAGGCCGCGAGATTCCGGCATATTCGGCACCAGTATGTTGACGGCCTTTTCGATCGCTTCGCCGTAATGAATTTTCGGACTCGCCACCGGCTGCCTGTAGGAGGCGATCTTCCCGTTCAGGGAATCGATCCCTTTGCCTGACAGGGCGGAAATCGCCGCAACCGGGATGCCGAGTTTCTTTTCCAGCAATCGGGTATCGATCTGGATGCCAAGGCGTTCAGCCTCATCGATCATATTGAGGACCAGTATCACCGGCAGCTCGGCTTCGATCAATTGCAGGGTGAAGGCGACCATACGCTTGAGGTTCTTGGCATCGACCACGTGCAGCACCACATCTGTTCCGCCGGCGTGGAGGATGTCGCGGCTTACCCGTTCCTCCTCGGTGATCGGCAAGAGGGAATACATTCCCGGGGTGTCCTCGACGAGGAATTCTTCCTTGCCGATCCGGCATTTCCCCCGGGCCACTTCCACCGTGGTTCCGGGGTAATTGGAAACCACCACATAGGAGCCGGTCAACCGGTTGAAAAGGGCGCTTTTGCCCACATTCGGACATCCAACCATGACAATCTTTCTCAGACCGCTTTCTGTGCAGGTCTGGCCGCCATGGCACCCGCAACTACTCTTTTGACTCATCACTGCCTCCAACTGGAATCGCTGATTTCCGTGAACATATGACGATACGTTCATATGTTTGAATAAAAAAAACTACCCTTCTTTCAGATGACGAATACCTTCCTCAAAAAGATTGCGGACATGCTCGTCATCGAGGGAATAGTAGACCATCTTGCCATCTTTCCGTGACTTGACCAATCGGTTGGTGCGCAGAATGCGAAGCTGGTGAGAGATGGCCGAGGGGGTTGTCTCGACCACCGCAGCAATATCACAGACGCACAGTTCCTCCTCCGAGAGGGCCTGCAGGATGCGAACCCGAGTTGGCTCGCTCAGCACTTTGAAGATCTCGGCCAACTCCACGAATGTTCTCTCATCGAGCATTCGCGCTCGAGAACGAGCGACACGATCTTGATCCACTTGGAAAATTTGGCAGATATCTTTTGGCATAATAAATGAACAAATGAGTAGTCGTTCATGTGTTTATGCTCGCTTGATATCATTTCCGGCCGGGCTTGTCAAGGAATAATATCAAATGAGTTCCCGGCGATAGCGCCGCCAGCCGAATACGTAGACGAATGGCCTTCCCACACAATATCACTGAATATGCAGGCAAGGGAGAGACCACCTCCACCTGCCTGCATGTCGATACACGGAAGAAAACTCAAACTTTACCATTTTCCTCCATCACCACCCGACCCACCATGGCCACCGCCATCACCGCCCGAGCCGCCCGATCCACCATGGCCACCACCATCACCGCCCGAGCCGCTGCCCCCGCCCGAACCGCTTCCTCCACCTGAGCCGCTGCCCCCTCCTGAGCCACTACCGCCACCTGAGCCACTGCCGCCGCCTGAGCCACTGCCTCCACCGGAGCCGCTACCGCTGCCGGAACCGCCGGAACCGCCCGAACCGCCCGAGCCACCATGGCTGTCAGAGTCGCCCTTGTCACCAGAATAACCACTATCACTTGAATCGCTGTAACTGCCTGATTCCTGCTGACTCCCCAAATTCCCAAGGGTCCCTGAGAGACTGTCTTTACCCATGTTGTCACGGGCGTCTATTCTATTTCCAGATGCGTCGACTCCGTGTCGAACCCCTCCTGTTCCGGAAATCCCGACTGCGTCATCCGTAGATCCTGATCCGGAATGCACACCGGATTGCATGCCAGCGCCATGACCTTGCGACCAACCGGATGACATATTTCTTGCTGTAGCCTCGTTCAATTCATCGGGGTCTATCCCGGCTGGATGATTCGATTGTTTTGACATCCCCGCCGAATGCTTTGCGTCGTCACGATTATGATCAAATCCAACCAGGTCCGGATGCACACCCAGTTCATGGGCCACTTCTCCCCAGCCCATGCCGGTATCGTGTATCGCCCTGATATCTTTATTGCTTACTCCGGTGATATCGGCAAGGTCACGCGTGTAGGTCTCTTCCGCTTTTGCCAAGGCCTGATTGGCCCTGTTTATAACATCCCGATCTTTGCTGTTTACCGCCTTGTTCAGAGAGTTTTGGGCTTTTTCGACATTGGCAAGAGACTGCTTTAAATTACTCTTGCTGTTTACCGCTTCTTTGGCGTGGTTTGCGGCACGTAACGCCTCTGCCGAGGTTGCAAACTCAGGTTTGATATTATCGGCATCGGTTGCAGCCGACGAAAACTGCTGTCTGCCTTGAGTTGCCGCAGACACTGTCGCTGCCGGCGCGATCATTCCCACCGATAATGCCAGCAGTACCACCGCATAATATTTTTTATTCATATTTTTTCCTCCTTTAAAGGATCTCGTCTTTGTCCAAAGTTCGATTGGCTCCGCTTCCCGATTTATGCAGGCACAGCGATTGGCGGAAACAGAAGAATGAGCAATCAACTTTACACAGCATTTATCATGCTTTCTTATCCTTCTATACGGGGGGCAGAGCAAATCGTCACATATTGGTGGTCTGAGTTTGTTTTAGGGGATGGATGGTGTTACCTCTCTGCGGCTTCTTCTTGAATTGAAAGACGACCGCAAATCGAGGATCGATTCCAATCCTTTTGATTAGGCGGAAGGTGGTTTTCTCCTTTTGGCTGAAACTGCAAACGGGTTTTTGATTTTACTTTTGTCGCAGTAGCCGAGCTGAATTGGCGAGGATACCTAAATCCGGTAGCGATTGTGCGGCAGCGGCAAGCACAGGCGGCAAAAAGCCAAACGCCGCTAACGCCAAACCTGTTACGTTATAGGCAGCTGTAAACGCAAGGTTTGTTTTCACAACGCCCATCGTTCGGCGCGCAATGCGTATCACTTCCGGCACAAGAGACCAGTCTTCGCGCATAAGGGCCACATGAGCGGCTTCAAGGGCAATATCCGCGCCTGCCGCGCCCATTGCGATACCGATATTCGCTTGCGCCAATGCGGGTGCGTCGTTTACGCCGTCGCCTATCATTACAACCGTTCGTCCTTTGGCTTGATAGTCTTTCACTACTTCAATCTTGTTTTCGGGCAGAAGGTTGGCGCGATACTGAACACCCAGTTTTTCTGCAAGCGCTGCTGCAGTACGTTCATTGTCGCCTGTGAGCAATTCGATATGCTTAATACCGAGCGCGCGCAGTTCGGCGAGAGCGGCAGGGACTTCGGAACGGAGCGTATCGGCGGCGGCGAGGATTGCCGCAAGTTGAGCGTTGCAGGCAACAAACAAGAGGGTCTTGCCTTGCCCTTCCAGTTGTCGAGCAATCGTCAATGATTCTGCATCTGGAATAAGACGGCGGTTGCCAATGGCGACAAGACAACCATTCACCCGTGCCCGAATGCCCATGCCGGGGAGGGCTTCAAAGTCTTGCGGCTCGGCAAGTGACAGGTTTTGAGCGCGGGCGGCTGCGAGTACAGCTTCGGCTAAAGGATGCTCCGAATAGCGTTCTGCGGAAGCGGCGAGGGCGAGAACTTCCGAGGTGGGCAAGTCATTGAGCGAGATGACATCCGTGATTTGCGGTTTACCGAGTGTCAGCGTGCCGGTTTTATCCACCAATACAACATCGGCACATGCCAACGTCTCAAGATACCTGCCGCCCTTGATAAGCAAGCCGCGCTTTGCCCCTCTGCCGATGGATGCCAGCATTGCTACAGGTGTTGCCAGCGCGATGGAACACGAACACGCCACGACGAGAACGGCGGTAGTGGATAACGGGTCGCGGCTGATGAGAAAGGTGAGTGCGGCGAGGCCGGTGACAACGGGCAAATAGTATGCGCTGAATTTGTCAGCAAAACGTTGGACGTCCGCGCGGCGGGTTTCGGCTTCTTCCACCATTTTGATCACACGCCCGAAAGTTGTGTCCGCCCCGGTGCGGAGAGTTTTCACGCGCAGGCTGCCCAACTTCGCAATCGTGGCGGCAAAAACTTGCGAACCGTTTGCCACTTCAACGGGCATAGACTCGCCAGTGATAGCCGCCTGGTCAACAGTGGCTTGACCTGCAACGACTTCACCATCTATCGGAATCTTTTCGCCGGGGCGGACACGCACGATTTCTCCAACTTTCACTTCCGCTACCGGTACTTCCGCTTCCGCGCCGTCGCGTTCCACGCGGGCTGTTTGCGGCGCGATAGCAGTCAATTCTTTCACGGCGCGGCGGGCGCATTCGGTGGTGAAGTTTTCGACATACTCGCCCACGCGCATAAACACAACGACAATAGTAGCTGTGACCCATTCACCAACAGCCAAAGCAGCAACCGCGCCGATGGTCATGAGCGTGTGCGAGATGATTTGCCGCTTGAGCGTGGCGCGAATCACATTGCGAAAGACAGTCCAGCCGCCAACAAGTACAATGGCAACTCCGATGGGGAACGGTACGAGTTTGTTGAGTATTTCGAACATTCCCAGCCATTCGCCCACAATGACAATGGATGCTACAACGCTGAACGCACCAGCCAATAATAGCACCAACTGCCGGTTGAAATCACCCATCGGCGGGGCGTGGGATGAAGCGGTTTCAGGGATCGAATAATTGCCCGCGCTTACCACGGCTTTGCGAATGGCGGATAAATCCACTTGGTCAAGGTCAAGCTGGATGACAGCTTTCTCTGTGGCGAGCAGAACGTCGACTGACTCCACTCCGGGCAACTTGGCGATAGCGTGCTGGACGTGCCGAGTACATTCGGCACAGTCCATGCCTCTCACGGGAACTTCAAGAGTGGTTATTTTAGGCATTGGATGAATCTCCTTGTGATTTCGTCTTGGTCTTCAATCCAGCCGTGACGCGTCTCATGATCTGGAGTTATTGTAATTCCCAGCGCCCGTATTCATCTCGACAGGCGGTCGCCAGGGTCGTTTCTCTTCTTCCGTCTATAATACTATCGATTTCCGCAGTTCGGCAGACACCGGACTCGGTCCTCACCGCGGCCTGTGGGGTCACACTATGTGTGTACCCGTTATCCGGATTTCTCCAGGTTGTGGTCTGCCCGGAAATACCCCGCTCATACACCTGCCCGAGTTGCTGGCTATCGTATTTATCCATCTCGTTGCCGACGATATAGCCCACCATGGTTCCTACGGCGGCACCTATGAGCGTAGCGCCGGTATTGCGACCGATAGCCTGGCCGATGATCGCTCCGCCTGCCGCGCCCAATCCGGCGCCGGATTGGGCGCGGTTGCTACAAGAACTTATTGCCGCCACGAAAATACAGAGAACCGATAATCTTATAAGAGTATTCATTGTCTTTTTGATTTGTTAGATCTTGTCAGATTCGTCTTATGAACAACACGGACACGTCAGAGGTCGTTTCGTCAGATAGAAAACCGTTGCTCCTTCCCATCTGAAAAAATGGGGAGGCGAGAAGATGGGAAGGGCAACGGAGAGATCACCACCACCCAGTGCCGCAGCCGGAGTAGTAATGGTTCGAGCCACGATATGGCCTCGAATATCCGGCGGATGGGGTGCCGATATAAACAGCGGGATAGGGCGTTCTTTCATAGTCCCGGGTATATCCGTATGCGCCGGAATAGGTGGTGTATCCGTGACTGCAGGAACTGACACCCATTGCCAGCAGGGATAAGAGCAAAACCGTAAAAAAAGTTTTCATGTTCTTTTAATTTCCTTTTTGTTTGTCAGGTAGGGAGACAGGGTAAAGCCATAATCCCATGACTTTCACGAAACGATGCACCACGATATTTTTGCCGCCAAACTCTCCATGATACGGCCAGTACCTGGCAAGCTCTTCTTGCGATTCCATAAGTTCCGCATCATTAATACGTTGTTGAATAAGCAGGCAGGGAGAGATCCCCCTGCCTGATCTACGCTGATACGTGCATCCCCGCATCCACGGCACTGCAATACTGATGTGTCGCTATTTTATTACCCGTGGTGGGTAGGTGAAAAGAGGCTCTGGCTTTACCATCTTCCTCCGCCATGCCCACCGCCGTCACCGTCACCGCCACGTCCGCCGCCGTCACCGCCACGTCCGCCACCGTCACCGTCATGGTCCCCGCCTGAGCCGCTGCCGCCGCCGGAGCCGCTGCCGCCACCTGAACCGCTGCCGCCACCTGAACCGCTGCCGCCACCTGAACCGCTGCCGCCACCTGAACCGCTGCCGCCACCTGAACCGCTGCCGCCACCTGAACCGCTGCCGCCACCCGAACCGCTGCCGCCACCGGAGCCACTGCCGCTACCGGAGTCACTGCCTCCGCCGTAGCCGCCGTCGTCACCGTCATGGCCTCCGCCGTAGCCGCTACCTCCGCCGTATCCACTGCCGCTACCGGAGCCACTGCCGCCGCCGTAGCCGCTACCCCCGCCATAGCCGCTACCGCCGCCATAGCCGCTACCGCCGCCGTAGCCACCCATTCCGCTTGGGTCGCCGTAATTGCCTGATCCAGAATAATTATCCTTACCCATGTTCATGTCGCCAGCCATCATGTCATTGGTCATCATGTCGTTATCCATGTTCATGTTATTATTCACGTTCATGTTGTTGGGATCATTGACCATCATGTCGTTCATATTCATGTTCATGTTGGTATTCATGTTCATGTTGTTGGGATCATTGGCCATCATGTCGTTCATATTCATGTTCATGTTATTATTCATGTTCATGTTGTTGGGGTCATTGACCATCATGTCGTTCATATTCATGTTCATGTTGTTGGGATCATTGGCCATCATGTCGTTCATATTCATGTTCATGTTGGTATTCATGTTCATGTTATTGGGATCATTGACCATCATGTCGTTCATATTCATGTTCATGTTATTATTCATGTTCATGTTGTTGGGGTCATTGACCATCATGTCATTCATATTCATGTTCATGTTATTGGGATCATTGGCCATCATGTCGTTCATATTCATGTTCATGTTGGTATTCATGTTCATGTTGTTGGGATCATTGACCATCATGTCATTCATATTCATGTTCATGTTGGTATTGCTGGCCGTCGTTGGGGTATTCGTGTTGCCCTGGCTGGCGGGTTTATTTCCTGATGAATCAACCACCCGCCGACTTTCTCCAATTCCGGAAACCGAGCCTGTAGATCCGGAATCCACTCCGGATTTTCCCCCAACGCCCGGCGAGATTCCAGTCTTATGCTTTGCGCTGGCAGAAGACTGCATTACACTGCTGTTGCCGGTCACTGCTTGTTTGGCACGGCTTGCGGCGCTTGCCGCTTCCGCCGGGGATGCAAACTCAGGTTTTATGTTTTCCGCGTCGGTTGCAGTCGCCGAGACCGGCTGCCGCCCACCCTGAGTTGCCGCAAACACTGTCGCTGCCGGCGCGATCATTGCCATCGATAATGCCAGCATGAGTACCGCACAATATTTCTTGTTCATATTTTTTTCTCCATGTTAGGATTGTTCCTTGGAGCACTGAAAATCAGCACCCCTTTTGATAGATTGATTTTGTCCTTATCCAGGGTTTCGATTGGCTCCGCCTCATCAAACCAGCTGACGCCGACCGAGTCGTTCTCTATTCCTTCTGTCCGTTCGGCGATTGCCGAGCGCAGAGAATGAGCGATTTTTTTTGCCTGTTGGGCATCGTCTTGAACGAACACCACGATATTCAGTTCTCCCAACGACCGATTGTTCAGATGACGGGCAAGATAATCAATCTCTTTTGCCCGTTCGCGCCCCTGCGGGTCAAGCAAGCGGTCCTGGTTGATAATGACGGACTTTTGGCCAAGCTGATAGCTGCGATAGCTATATTCCCCCAGTTCCTGGAGATGCTGCATTGCCCGGCTGGCCGAGACCCCGGTCCGGTGGGAATCGAGATAGCTTTTCCAGGCTTCTGCCTCTTCCTTGGGTTTGCCCTGCAGGCGTAAAGCGATTGCCCTATTGTAGAGAGCTGTTCTCTCCGTTGGCTCGCTAGCCAGAATCTGTTCATAGAGTTGCTGGGCCTGAAGAGCCTGACCATCCTGCAATAAATTATTGGCAAGATATAAGCGGGCCGGCAGCAGATCGGGCCTTTTGTCAACCAGTTGCCGATACGTCTGGCGCTCTTCTTCGACAGCCCCAATGGCTTGGTAGGCCGCACCTTTCCATAGAGCATATTGGGGATTATCCGGCCGCAATATCTCTGCTTGCCGGAAAGCGTCCAATGCTTCCGTCGACTGGCCTGCCGCGAGCAGACTTCGGCCGAGATAGAATAACGCTTTATCATTCATGTTCCCCTTGACGGCTATCGCTTCGTTCGCTGCTTCGAAATTCCCCGGAAAGAATCGGTCAAACTGCATCCCCCCGTAGAACGTCAGAGCCAGGCTTGCGATCGCGCCGGCCGTACGATACAAAAGGGGACCGGTGTCGATCCATCGCAGCACACGCCTGAACCACGGTTCCCTGTATTCCGGCAGAGCGAGCATTATTTTTTTTCGCAAATCGGCCGGCGGTTTTTTGCCCGGCAGTCTGCGAATCCCATCTTCAAGCGATGGTTCATTATTCCATCCCTTCATGGCGGCCACCTCCCAAAAAGACTTTCATTTTCGCCAGTCCCCGTGCTATCCTCATTTTCACGGCACTTTCGGAAGCCTTGAAAATATCGGCAATTTCAAAGACAGGAAGCTCCTGCTGATACCGCAACATAATCATCTCTCTCGTTACATCCGGAAGCTCATCGAGCGCCTTGTACAAGTTGCCGACCTCTTCCCGGCTCAGCATCTTTTCTTCCTGATCCGCACTGACTTCGGCTTCAGGGATATCCCAGTGCAACTCAACCAGGTTTGTTCTCTTGGCTGCATTGCTCCTGTGCCAGTCGTTGGCTCTGTTGACCGCCAGGGTATACAGCCAAGGGAAAAATCTCCTGTTTCTGTTGAAGGATGACAGCCGGTCATAGACTCGGAGAAATACGTCCTGGGTCAAATCGTCTGCTTCCGGTTCGGAACGGCAGTATCTATACATCAGATTGTAAACAGGCCATTCATAGCGTTCGACAATCTTGGCGAAGAGTTGAGTCTCACCTTTCAGAACCAGTTGCACCAGGGTTTCGTCACTCGCATTATTCATGCTTTCTTATCCTTCTATACGGGGGACGAAGGGGATCGTCACACCTGATTGTCTTAATTTTTGCTGAAGGACGGAAATTTTTTGGGAGCTGCTACTTTTTCTTCCCTTGCTTCTTTTTTGACTGAACGCCATTGTCCAGATCGGTAAAAAAGAATTGAACGGATTCCGGATTCTGCAACTTTTTGCCTTTAATCTCGAACACCTCTGGTTTGCCGAACCAACTAATGCCGATTCTATCCGGCGTCAAACCAGGGTATTTGGCAAGCAGGTACCGCCTGATGCTGATTGCCCGAGCCTTGGCCAGGTTTTTGTTGTTTTGCTGAAATACCACTACCTGCAATTTGCTATTACTCATATTTGTGGCAGTTGCACCTACGACATTCAGTGTACGTGAGGAGATCGGTGCGAGTTTATCGGTCAGAGGCTCGTACCAGATTTTGGTCAGTGTCGTCGTGCGCCCTCCGAGGTTATGATTTTGATAGGAAAAATCACCCAGTTGATTCAGATAGCCGGTCGCCGTGATGGCGAAATCCCCGGTGGGATACCTATACAAATAGGCCAGCCAGCCGGCTTTCTCCTCGGGAGTATGTTTGAGAATTCGTGCAATCAGGGCTCGGTTATACAAAGCCGATGGACTGTTCGGCCAGATTTCAAGTACGTTATTGTAGGTAACAAGAGCCGCTTCATACTCTTTGGCCTTGAATTGATTGTGACCGAGATAGGTCAGGGCTTGGACGTGCCTTGCGTTTAGCTCCAGGGCTTTTTGGTAGCTTTCACGCTCCATCTTGCTATTGCCAAGTTCGCCATGAGCTACCCCTTGCCAGAAGAGGTAATCGGCATTTTTCCGGTCCAGTGACGCAGCCTTTTTCAGGTACGGCAAGGCCTGCTTCGGTTTGTTTTGGACAAGAACAAAACGGCCTAAATAATAATTGGCAAGCGGGTCGCTGGGGTTTTGAGCGACGGCTTCGCGAAAGGTCAACTCGCCCTGCCTGTAATCTTTATTCTCCAGGTAACGGTTTCCTTGATAACTGTTTTTCATCGTCTGTCCTGCCGAACAGCCGTTGAGTAAGAACGCAAGGCACAATAAAGAAATGAAATGTTGGAAACGCATAAGTTTCTCCTCTGTTTTGTGATTTTGTAATGGTTCTACCGAGCCACCTGCCCGAAGCGAGTGCGTCGGTTTTAGGAGGGGCGTTTTTGTGATGCTCTTGTCAAATCTACGGATGAGTACGACGGACGTCACATCGATTTGAGCTTTTTTATGATCTCTGGGCAATGAAGGGATTCTGAATTGAAGGTACTTTTGCTGGTCCTCCTCACCATTTTTTGGTCTTTTTGCATGTATCTTGTGGTTTACAGCCAGGAGCCGAGGGTAAAATCTCTGACAAGTCCGCCAATGCCTTATGATTGTGAAAGAACCTGTTTCATTTTGGTAAACTCTTCCTGAGTTATCTCTCCGTTGGCAAATCGTGCTTTCAGAATTTGCAGAGAATCGATGCGGTCCTGAGACGATGCATCTCTATTGGGCGTCCGAGTCCCGAAAATCCGGGTTACCACATAGATCGCCAATGCAATAATCAGGATCCATACCAGCATGAAAAAGATCCCGTGCGGGAAAATCCCGCTCCCCCACCCGCCTAAGTAGTCGCAACCCCACATAAATCAATACTCCTCTGGTCTTGTAATTGAGACGGCCGGACTCGATCCAGCCGTCTCGTATTTCCTCGTTGTTCTTACCAGCATCCGTACATGCCGTATCCGTTCATATGGCCATAGTTTCCGGTGCCTGGTGCCGGCAGATTAAAAGACTTGGCCTGGGCGCTCAACTGATCGTGGAGCACGGTCATTTCCCGGTTCAGATCCGCGGCGCGCTGGGGGTCGGGGTTGGTTGTGGCCATCAGCGCACCGTACTCGCCCTGTTTGGCAGCAAGATCCTGGCGGATTTTTGCTGTTTTTTCATAGAAGCCCTGAGAGTTACCGCCGCCGTTGACCATTGCCATCGGACCACCCATGGGGCCGCCCCAGTATCCGTCCCAATAACAGGCGAATGACAGGGTGCTGGTCAGGGTGATGGCTGCTGCCGCTGCGATGATGAGTATCGATTTTTTCATGGTTTTTTCTCCTTTGTGTTGTTGTTTGCTTGCATGTTTAAGATTCAATTTTTGTGTCATCATGGTTGCTGTTGACGTAGTAATTCCAAGATTCGTGCCATATGCAAAAAAAACAATCAAGCTAATGAAATAACTATATTTAATTTAGATGTATTTTGACTTTTGTAAAATATTGGATTGTTTGATGGGTATTATGGCCCCGTTTTTCGAGATGAAGGTGAGGTGTGATGTCCATAAATTACCCATTGGCCCGGGTGCTACATCTCGGCCAACAATAAAGGAACGGAAATATGGGATGTTGCAAAGAAAGAAGTATTTGTGCGCGATCCGCGTTCAAATACGTATCAGGAAGGAACTCCGGGGTGAGGTCCGGGTTACTGTTCAGAACAGCCTTGAGCGACGCTTCGGAGGGTAATGCCGTAATTCCAATCGGCCGAGAGCCCATACAAAATCTGCGTGTCATCACCGGAATAAAACTGACCCATTTAGCGCGACAGACCTTTTCTTCCTCAGGCGATGACCTTTCGGGAATACCAGTCGATCAAGGCGAATAAATTTCACAATGTACAGTGCCGTGACCACGACGATTGGCGGTTGATCCCACGAATCATGAGTGCCAAGTGCCTTCAAGTTCGCGGAGCCTCCTCATGGTTCATTCAAAATCAGCAAACAACAAGCACAGGACATGGTGCTTCCCGCACAAGAGTAACGTTCGTGTTTCCAAAAAGAAATTCTTGAGCTTTGCTCTTCTTTGTGCATCCTGCAATGATCATGTCGTAATGGCTGCGATGCTGTTCTTCCAGGATTCTTTCGGCTGTGGTCTTTCCATCAACAGTTATCATTCGTTCTCGAATATTCGTTTCGGAAACTCCGCCTTGGCATATGATCGTTTTAGTACGGTCCACAAGGGTGCTCATTTCGGCATTTGATTTTTCAAATGCCGCATGGAACTCTTCCTTTGTATCAAAAAAGTCTTGCGGTTTGACTCTTAGAAGTCCCATTACAGTGATGGTTATTTCGCTCTTATGTGGAAAGTTTTCGACTATATAGCGAGCTGCCTTAGATGTATTTTCTGCACTATGAATGCAAAAGAGTATATTCTTGGTTGGTTGGTGGTGTAGCTCTTCCTCGTAGCTGTCTGTGTTCAAGACGAACTGTGATTTTCGAAGATCGTAGTAACTGCCGACAAAATATCCAACCCCAATGAAGAAAACTATTTCCAGCATATTGCTAAGATAGATGATGCTGCCCAAACGAGTTCCCAGCATGGCGCACGGGAGATAGAACGCCGATGATGCAAGAGACGTGAATAATCCTCCCTTTTTCCCGAACCAATATGATCCTAAAATTATTGGAACAACATAGACATCGCGATATACAAGATCGATTTTGGAGAGGTGGAGCGTAACAGTGTAATCGAAGAAAGCGATAATCAGAATCAAGATTGAAACAGTGGCAATCTTATAAGATTTTTTTAAGTAAATCATAAAAGGCTCCTTGTTTCTAATTGAAGTCGTAATGCTTAAGTTGGACCTGGAGAGTCCGTTTATATTGAGCTAGTGTTTACTTGCATAATTAAACGATATAATCTAGACTCCTTTCATCCTCTACATGAAAGGAGTCGCCTATGCCGAGAAAAGCCTCGCCTCCGCCATGCACCGAAAAAGATCGCCAGACCCTTAGGGAATGGGCAGGCAGTCGAAGCATGGAGGCGCGTTTGGTCGAACGAGCACGTATGATCTGCAAACTTCTTGACGGAGAATCCGTCAGCAAAGTCGCCAGCGACCTTAATGTGCGTCCGAATATGATCATCGATTGGCGCAACCGCTTTGCCATTCAAGGAATTGCTGGGTTGTACGATCGGCCACGTTCCGGCAAGCCGCCCAAATATGACGAAGAGTTCCGCGCACAGGTTTTAAAAACATTGGAGCAGCCTCCGCCTCGCGGCCAGTCCTGCTGGGACGGCCCGGCAGTTGCCAGGCATCTCGGCGCATCCGATGATGCAGTCTGGCGTGTACTTCGCAAACAAAACATCTGTCTGGCCCGGCAACGAAGCTGGTGTGTCAGCACCGATCCAGAGTTTGCACCAAAAGCTGCCGATATTGTTGGACTCTATCTGGCCCCGCCTGAGAAAGCTTTGGTGATCTCGGTGGATGAAAAACCAAGCATTCAGGCTTTAGAGCGAGCTACGGGCTATGTCTGCACCAGCAACGGCAAAATTGTCCGCGGCCTCAAGAGTACCTATAAGCGGCACGGCACCTTGAATCTTTTTGCCGCGCTGAACGTGGCCACGGGTGCCATTCATACGCAGACCACGGAGTTTAAAAGGCGCGTAGAGTTTTTGGCGTTCATGGACCAGGTGCTCTTGGAGTTGCCCGGCAGTAACGAGAAAGAAATTCATGTCATTCTCGATAATTATTGTATTCACAAACGCAATGACGAATGGCTGGCGCGACACCCGAACGTCAAGTTTCATTTTACACCGACTTCTGCAAGTTGGCTAAACCAAGTGGAGATATGGTTCGGAATCCTCTCCCGCAAAGCCCTGAAGAATGCTAGCTTTCAAAGCGTAAACGAACTATGTGCAGCCATCGAAGCCTTTGTCGAAGCTTATCAACTGAACGCCAAGCCTTTCGTGTGGCGCAAGCGAGAAGTCAAAGGCTCGCAACTGAGAAATACTATCTCGAACTTATGCAAGTAAACACTAGTTGGTTTAACATCTCTTCCCTCTTGCTATCAGCGCGTTATACTCGCCTTGTTTGGCGGCAAGATCCAAACGGGGTTTTGCTGTTTTTCATAGAAGCCCTGATAGTTGCCGCCGCCGTTGACCATTGCCATCGGACCACCCATGGGGACCGCCGCCCCAGTATCCGTCCCAATAACAGGCGAATGACAGGGTGCTGGTCAGGGTGATGGCTGCCGCCGCTGCGATGATGAGCAACGAATTTTTCATGGTTCTTATCTCCTTGGGTTGTTTGGGGTACTTGATTGTTTGATGTCCAGAGAGACGAGAATCCGATACGGTCGGGTCGCCTCGTCTCTCGTGATTGCTATTACCAGCATCCGCCCATCATGGCGTATCCGTTCATATGGCCAGAGTGTCCGGCGCCTCGGGTAGGCAGATTAAAAGACTTGGCCTCGGCGCTCAACTGATCGTGGAGCACGGTCATTTCCCGGCTCAGATCCCCGGCGCGCTGGGGGTCGGGGTTGGTTGTGGCCATCAACGCGCTGTACTCGCCCTGTTTGGCGGCAAGATCCTGGCGGATTTTTGCGGTTTTTTCGTAGAAGCCCTGAGAGTTACCGCTGTTGTCCATTGCCACCGGCCCACCCATGGGGCCACCCCAGTATCCGTCCCAATAACAGGCGAATGACAGGGTGCTGGTCAGGGTGATGGCTGCTGCCGCTGCGATGATGAGTATCGATTTTTTCATGGTTCTTCTCTCCTTGGTGTGTTGTTTGGGGTACTTGATTGTTTGATGTCCAGAGAGACGAGAATCCGATACGGTCGGGTCGCCTCGTCTCTCGTGATTGCTATTACCAGCATCCGCCCATCATGGCGTATCCGTTCATATGGCCATAGTTTCCGGTGCCTGGCGCCGACAGGTTAAAAGACCTGGCCTCGGCGCTCAACTGATCGTGGAGCACGGTCATTTCCCGGCTCAGATCCCCGGCGCGCTGGGGGTCGGGGTTGGTTGTGGCCATCAACGCGCTGTACTCGCCCTGTTTGGCGGCAAGATCCTGGCGGATTTTTGCGGTTTTCTCATAGAAGCCCTGGTAGTTACCGCCGTTGACCATTGCCATCGGCCCATCCATGGGCCCGCCCCAGTATCCATCCCAATAGCATGCGAACGCCTGGGTGCCGGTAAGGGTGATGGTAGCGATTGCAGCAAGAGCGAGAATCGATTTTTTCATGGTTGTGTCTCCTTGTGGTGTTTGAGGTACTTGGTTGTTGTAACGTTTAAAGCCAATTGTTCTTAGTTGCTGTTGGTAGAGTTATTCCAAGATCCATGCCATACTTCAGGAAACAAAAAATGTTCTAAAATATAGGTATATTACCCAGATATTTCATCTGTTCGCAATCCATCCGACATGGTCTGATGGGTATTTTGGCCCCACTGGTTCAACGAAAGGCAGAGTAAAATGTTTACAAAGTACCCATTCGTTCGTATGGTAGGGCCATCAATCTATTCTTCGGAGGGGTTATGATTCCAAAACAAAAGCCCAAAGGTCGCCTGCGCTTACCCACATCACCGTGGATGATCATCGGATCGGTGGTCATCCTGCTGATTGTCGTGGTGGTGTTTGCGGCACAAAATTACAGCCGCGAAAAGCAATACATGTCCCTGATTTTAGCTGAAAAAGGGGCAGTAATTGCCAAGGCGGTAGAAGCCGGAGCCCGGACAGGAATGATGGGCATGATGTGGGGGGGGAGGCAGATCCAAACATTGATCGAGGAGACCGCTCAGCTACCCGGTGTGCTCTATATTACAGTGACAAACCGTGACGGTCTGGTCCAGGCAAGCAGCAATCGCGAACTGATAGGTGCCCGGCTTGCCGGTCTCTTGGCGTCTGGTAGTCAACCGTCGGAAAAAATCAGCTGGCGATTTAAAGATATCGGCAATCAGCAGCAATCGTTTGAAGTTTCAAGGGCCTTTGCATTGATTGCAGGCCAGGGCGGCGGGATGCATCACCAAAGCGGCGCGATAATGTCGCAGGGTGACGACTGGTGTTCTCCAGGAGGAGAAGGCGGCGGAGAGAAAGTCATCCTGGTGGGTTTGGATCCCCAACCTTTTCAGGATGCGGCCAGAGAAGATCTTCGCAACACCGCTGTCATTTCAGGCGTCTTGATCGTGCTGGGAATGGCCGGGTTCATATCTCTGTTTTGGCTGCAGAGCTATCGCACGTCCCAAAGGTCGCTTCAGGATACCAGCGCCATTGCCGATCAGGTTGTCAAAAGTCTTCCCGTGGGGTTGCTTGCGACCGATAAGGATGGAAAGATATCAATTTACAACAAGGCTGCCGAGCGGATAACAGGGCTTGATTTGAAGAATGCCCGGGGAAACGAACCGGCAAGTATAATGCCGGCAAATTTTTGCGGTTTGAGGGAATACCTGGATCGTGGCGAGTCGATATCCGAAAAAGAAATGGAGTGTGAATTCACCGAAGATAAGGCTGTCCCGGTCAGCATCAGCGCATCGAGTATCGTCAATGAAGAAGGGAACTTTGTCGGGCAAGTGCTGATTCTTCGCGATCTGGGCGAGATCCGCCGATTGGAGGAGGAAGTTCGCCGCAAGGAAAAATTGGCGGCTATCGGTGGCCTTGCCGCCGGTGTGGCCCACGAAATCCGCAACCCGTTGAGTTCCATCAAGGGCATAGCCTCCTATTACAAAAGCAAATTCGCCGATGACAGCGAGGACAAAGAGATGGCCGGGGTCATGATCGAGGAGGTGGATCGTTTGGGCCGGGTTATCAGTCAATTGCTGGAATTCGCAAGGCCGGCGGAGTTGAAGTTGAGTCCGGCCAATCTCAATGAAATCCTTGAACATTCGGCCAGGCTGGTAAAACAGGAGGCAATCGCCAAAAATATCCGGATCGAATTGGACCTTACACCGAAAGGGGAACCGGTGGTGGTCGATCCGGATCGGCTGACCCAGTGTTTCCTGAATGTCTACCTGAATGGTCTGCAAGCAATGGAAAATGGCGGTCGACTGACAATCAGCAGTTACATCAAGGGCGGCAGCTTCGCCGTCGACATCAAGGACAGCGGTTCGGGAATATCCGTAGATGATTTAGCCAAGATATTCGACCCGTATTTTACCACGAAGGCGAAGGGCACCGGGTTGGGTCTGGCGATCGTTCACAAGATCGTCGAAGCCCACCAGGGTCAGGTGAAAGTGCGCAGCACCATCGGTCAAGGCACTGTGTTTTCCTTTAATCTGCCGCTAAGGCCAACTGGGGTGAGGTCTTTATGAGTACACAACAAAAAACCGCGCATATCCTTATCGTCGATGACGATTCCAACCATCTGAAGATCCTTCAAACCATAATCAGAAGCTGGGGCTACCAGGTCTCCATGGCCGACGATGGCAGCGTTGCGGTGGAAAACATCAAAGAGCGGCCGTTTGATTTGGTCCTGATGGATGTCCGTATGACCCGGATGAATGGGATCGAAGCCCTTCGGCATATCAAGCAATACAACCCAGCCATTCCGATTCTCATAATGACCGCCTACTCTTCGGTCGATACGGCGGTCGAGGCGCTGAAAGCCGGGGCCTATGATTATTTGATCAAACCCCTGGACTTCGAGGTACTCAAACTCAGTCTGTCCCGCACCTTGGAGCATTCCGGCCTGAAAGCCGAAAATGCAACGTTGAAATCGAAGATGGGTGCCGATTACGACTTGAGAAATATCATCGGCAAGAGCAGGCCGATGAAGGAATTGGTCGAAATGCTGGCTATGGTCGCGCCTTCTGAGGCAACCGTTTTGATCACCGGGAAAAGCGGAACGGGGAAAGAGTTGATCGCCAAATCCATCCATCACAACAGCCGGCGCAAGGACCAGTCCCTGGTGGTGGTCAACTGTGCAGCGCTTACCGAGACCTTGCTCGAATCGGAACTCTTTGGCCATGAGAAAGGGGCATTCACCGGAGCCGACAAACGCCGTGAGGGTCGCTTCATGCTGGCCGACAAGGGAACCATTTTTCTCGATGAAATCGGTGAAACCTCCCCAGCGATGCAGGCCAAACTGCTGCGGGTCATTCAGGAAAGGGAAATCCAGCGGGTTGGCGGGGAAGAGACGTTGAGCGTGGATGTGCGCATTTTGGCCGCAACCAATCGAAACCTGGAAGAGGAGGTAAAAAGCGGAAAATTTCGCGAAGATCTTTTTTACCGCCTGAATGTTGTCACCCTGCGAATTCCGCCCTTATGCGAACGGCAAGATGACATTCCGCTGCTTGCCCAGTATTTCCTCGAAAAATTCGCCAAAAAAAACCACAAACAGGTCAAGGGATTTACGCCCTTGGCCATGGACATGCTGCTGAAACACCCGTGGCCCGGCAACGTCAGAGAACTGGAAAACACGATCGAACGTGCCGTGATTCTGCTGCTGGACGAGCATATCACCGAGAAAGAGTTGCCCGTCACCATCACGGAAAGCTACACCGAGAAGAGCGATTGGGTCGAGCCATCGGTACCGGTTGTCGCCAATCGTCCTTTAGAGGAGATTGAAAAAGAAGCGATTCTGGCCACCCTTGAAGAGAGTGGCGGCAACAAAAGCGTAACTGCCCGAAATCTAGGTATAAACCGTAAAACTCTTTACAAAAAATTGAAGGAGTATGGCATTGAGTAGATACTCGGGCAGATCACGACTTCCAGCCAGCCACGATGATCGCCATGCCTAGCAAGGTGACGCCAGCCCCAACCCAGTCAAAAGCAGATAATTTGACCCCATCAACCACTCGGAGCCAAACCAGGGCGATTGTTACATAGACCCCGCCATAAGCAGCATACACCCGGCCGCTGGCGACGGGGTGCAGGCTCAGCAGCCAAACGAACAGCGCCAGACTTGCTGCGGCAGGCATCAGCAACCAAAACGGTCCACCTTTACGCAACCAAACATAGGGCAGGAAGCAACCGATGATTTCTGCCAACGCCGTTACGACAAATAGCATTGTGGTTTTCAGCATAAGGTTCTCAACGGCAATTCTCAAGATACAGGCATGTTGCCGAGTTGGTTCATTTTTAGTTTCAGCGTTTCTTATTTCCGAATGATTCTATACTCACCTGATCGTGTAATGAATAATTCCGCATCCAGGTAGCCCGCATCATAACCGCTTTTCTTTAAAATGAGGTAAGCCATTTCAGCGCGGATACCGGCGCTGCAATACGCATAGATACGCTTGTCCCGAGATACTTCACCTATTCTTTCGGTAAGCTCATCGACTGGAATGGCTAGGGCACCGGAAATTTTCCCTTCTTCCACTTCTTCATCGGATCGGACGTCGAGGAGTATCACGCTTGAAACTGTTGTCTTCACGGCTTTAATAAAATCTTCAATATTTAGAACGCCGGGTTTCTGAAAAGGAACATAAGTAATCGTGGTAGCAGGAGTATCGTTTTGGATAGGCAGACCATTGGCTTGCCAGTTGTTAAAACCTCCTTCCAAGACTGTCACATTCAAGTACCCCCAACCCCGAACAAGTGGGTAGAGGGCGAGACCGTCCTTGCTGTTTTTGCCGTATAAAACAATCGTGGCATTTTTATCTGTTGGAAATTTATCCTTTGATTCTATGAATACATTCCACGGGATGGAAACATCATTTTCAATGTGCGCCGTTTGAGCCTCCTCAGCGTCGCGTACATCTATTAACACTATTCTTTGATTGTTCTGTGCCGTACTTATCACATAATCTGAAGTTGAGTACAGCGGTTTTCCAGCTTCCTTCCAAGCCGGTATGCCACCTTGAAGAACTTTCACGTTTTTATAGCCGAGTTTTTCCGCTCGCCGAGCGGACGATAAACTCAAGTTTCAGGCGGTGCCCCCACAATAAAATACCAATAAACCGTTTTTATCTTTTGGCAGCAGGTCCGGCTGCTTCTTCATTTTTCCGTCATAAAGAGATATGGCTCCCGGTATATGACCTTCGTCGTATTGGCTTTCAATTCGTGAGTCTATCAGGGTGGAGGTTCCATCCTGCGGCCCTTGTTCCAACAATTTCGCCAACTCTCCAACTGTTATGAATGTGGTCGTTTCTGTATCGCTTTGCTGTTTCATTACATCAATACTATCGGCAAAGAGAGAACCTCCTTCGTCATGATATTTAATCGTGATCTCCTGTCCGATCATCAAATCTCTCAAAGAATCTGCCCCGGTGAGCAGTGTCTCGTCGGTAAATTTGACAAGGTACGATTCTTTTTCCGTATCGATCTTAAGCATTTCAGCCTTGAACGAAATGCTGCCAATTTTTGCTTGGGCTATCGATATACCTGTCTTGTCATTGCATTCGACGCATGTTTCAGAAGTTTTGGGTTCTTCGGTGCTTGCAATGCTGATCCCCTGACTTGCTTGAAGCAAAGTGAAGATCGAAAACAACAGGATGTTGATGTATTTGGCATATGTCATAAATAGATACCTATATGAGTAACGAAAAAGATAGACAACCTTTGCTATCCATTTTCTCTTATGTCTTCTACAATTTCCAAACCTTCAGAGAGGTATTTGCGGGGATCTGTTTGTTTCCCCGCAAGTAATACTTCAAAATGCAGATTTGCACCTGTAGTACGACCGGTTTTTCCAACCTTACCTAATATTTGTCCCTCATTAAGATTTTGTCCCTTGCGGACGTTTACCTTCGTGAGGTGCGCATATCGGGTTTTAATGCCATTCGAATGAACTACATCCACTGTAAGCCCATATCCTCGCAGCCACCCGGCCCTTGTAACCACACCACCATCCCAGGCGAACACTTTTGTTCCCAATGGGCGGGGGATGTCGATGCCTTTATGGAATTTCGAACGATCATCGATTGGATCGGTTCTCCTTCCGAAACTCGATGAAATTTCATCATCCCAATTATTGTTGGATGATGTCTGTTCTATCAAGTTCTTATATTTCTTGGTGTCTTTAGCGGCAATCTTGGTGGTGGGTTGGGATTTATCGATGGAAAATCTTTTTCCAAGAATTGCTTTTATTTTAATTGCAGTTACCATGTTCTTGCCTGGTATGCTTAATGTTTGGCCCACCTTGAGGTTTTTACTGTTTATCTTTTTATTGGAAAGCAACAATTCACGAAGAGAAATGCCGTGCTTCGCTGCTATGGAATCGGGTGTATCTCCTTTCTCGATCGTGTAAGAATTGCCCGACCTGTCCTTTCGATCGCTTATAGTTGAAAAATTGTTCAATGTCATATTCTCTGGGCGTAATGATTGATCACCAGACAAGGCTGTTTCTCTTTCGTTGAGAGCATCGGTGTAAGGAATTTCTTTGTCAGTTTTCAGTGTTACGGGCACGGAATGAACCAGAGAAACTCTGCCGGTATTCTTCTTTGGAGAAGACCCTAGATTGTGAGCAAATTTGATTTTCAACTCGCCAATAAAGGTCGCAATATCAAATGCATTAAATAAAAATACACAACAAATCAGGGCCAAAGGAATTGAGATATTTTTATATGACATGTGACCTTGTGTTATTGATATGTTCCAGCCAACATGTATTGGCTGATTTATTGCCAGACACCGAGCTCCATTCATATGCATCGGTCGGCCAAAATGAAGTCTCATCATAAGAGATCTGTGCCGGGACTTCTTTGCAAAAGAAGTCCCGGCACAGATAATTATAATTTTTTAGCCAATTCCTCGGCAATTAATCTTTGAAGCTCATCAATTGTAGGTTGCTTCAGTTTCTTGCCATTGACAAAAACGGTTGGTGTTCCCGTTATGCCCAGGTTGGTTGCTTCCGCAGTATCTTTGTTGAGTTTGAAAAACATCAACGGCGATTTCATGTCTTCATTGAACCGGTCTTGATTTAAACCTAGTTTTGTTGCGATTTTGTTGAAAGAATCATCTGTAATTTTTTCTTCAGCGAACAATTGATCATGAAATTCCCAAAATTTTCCTTGCTCTTTGGCCGCCAATGCGGCCAAGGCCGCCGGCCCCGCCATTTCATGCATTTTGAGTGGAAAGTTTTTAAAAGCAATTTTCACCGAATCAGGATTTTCTTTGAGCACCTGTTCGAAGACTGGCAATATTTTCTTACAGTACGTACATTCAAAATCTGAAAAAACAGCAACAGTAACCGGCGCATCAACCTTCCCTTTTATCGGGGAATCTGCAGTGTCGATATCAACGACAAAATCAATCGATAGCATGGAAAGACGATTAGCAGTGCTGTCAATAAGATATAAAAAATCGCCACGGGGCGAGATATCTATAGCCGACACCCCTGCATCGACTGGAATTCGTCCTTGCAATTTTCCTTGCTGGTTGTACACCAGAATCTGATTGCCGGTTGTCAGAATAAAAGCGTAACTGCCGTCCAATGAATAGGCAAAATCGACAGGTTTGCTTTGTAGTTGTAAATCGCCGAGTTTATTCCATTGAACTCGATCATCTTGACCACTGGTGACAGAAGCTGCGAATGACGGCGATGCAATCGCAACCATGAGCGATATGCAGGGGATGATGTATTTCAAATATTTCATAGAATACTCCTTGTTCTATAAATGTTGGACTAAAAATAGATCGGAATTCTTATCCTACCCTCCTAGCCTTTTATTAAGCCATTCAGTACAAGCGTAATTTTTGGATTTACCGGATCGTTGGTTAAAACAGAGATTGTCCGACGATATTGTGAACCGTTTTTCTTACTTATCGTTGCCTTGATACGAATATTTCCCTCACCACCGGCGGGGATTTGTCTCGGAAAAGAGACAGCCGTACAGCCTCATCCTGTTTTTACATCAGAAATAGTCAGCTGTTCCGTCCCAGTATTTTTTATGAGGAAGTCATGGATCACTGTGCTTCCTTCAGAAACCTGGCCAAATTCATATTGGGGATCAGCAATTGAAGCGATGGGTCCAGTGCTGCCATAGAGGGTAGCGGGCTGGTATGTCAGAAAAAGCACAAAAAAGCTCGTCATAAAAAGAAAGCTCGTCAATACAGAGCGAATTGAAGTCTGCTTCACTTGACTATTTATAGATGTTCTTGTTGTATTCATCTATCTCCTTGCATGTAATTGTTCTGATTGATTTTAGCTAACAGCTAATTGATGCGATATTGCCGCCGGGTTGACCGCTGTTTTTATATCACCCGCCATAGCTATGAAGACCTGAGAGGAGGAAATTGACACCGTAGTATGTGAAAATGACCGACAGGAAACCAACCAGGGCAACCCAAGCCATGCGAGTGCCGCTCCAGCCTCTCGTGTACCGCGCGTGCAGCGCAAGTGCATAAACAAACCAGGTTATGAGCGACCAGGTTTCTTTCGGATCCCAACTCCAGTATGTACCCCACGCCGAATTTGCCCATACTGCACCAGTTATGATTCCTACCGTCAGCCACAGGAAGCCGAAAATAATCATCTTGTAGATTATGTCGTCGAGTTGCTCCAAATTAGGCGTTTTTGTTTCAGACACGGAAGCCTTGTATCGGATGTTTCCAGTAGAATAGGTCTTGATCAGATAAAGAATCGCCAAGCCACCCGCTATGGTAAATGCAGCATATCCGATAAAGCAGGTAATCACATGAGCGGCCAGCCAGTTACTCTGCAAGGCCGGTAGAAGAGGCTTTATGTCTTTTGAGAATTCTGTGGAGATAGAAGCATAGGCCATCGCCAGAAAAGCGAACGATAGTATATAACCACCTAGATATCTCGTCTTATAGACACGTTCAATTACCAGATAAGTCACTGCAATTGTCCATGCGAAGAACACAAGGGACTCGTACATATTTGAAAGAGGTATGTAGCCGATGCCCTGTCGATATGACTCGACCCATCGCAAAACAATTCCGATGGTATTGGCCGACACGCCAACGATCGTCAAAGCGGTAGCCAACAGGCCAAGCCTGTCGATTTTGAAAATCAACATACCGACATAGATGATAGTCGCTGCGAGATAAAGAAAAGTCGTATATCCTAAGAATTGAGCGGAATCCATATTACATTCTCCTGAGTTCGAGAGTCTTCTCGTTAAGCAAACGAGTAGCAATATCCTCGAGAGTTCTTGAAAATCCAGCCTTATTCTTATTGCTGGAACCACTCAGGATAATCGTAAAATTTGCACCGGTTTGCTGGATCGCAATCCACAGACGCCGATGAGACATGAAAAATGCTACATACAGCCCAAACAGCATCAAGGCAAACCCCACATACACGATCCATACGCCGGGATCTTTTACCACCTGAAGCCCTGTGGCATAGCGTTGCTTGACAGTAAAACTGTAGGACAAATCACCTCGTTCAATAGTCACCGACTTTTTGTCTTCTGCGAAAAATTGAATAGGCTCTCCCATTTCATCGTCAAACCAAATCTTATACGGTCCATGGCCATGTCCATCGGCTCCCGTTTCCAAGATCTCGAGCATCTGTTTGTCTTTCAAGGCTTGTCTTTTTCGTGGTTCCGCATAAAACTTTTGGTTGATCATGGTCTGCCGATTGTTCTCCTTGGAAATCGATTGGGTAGAGGCCTCAACTACATACTGATCTTGCATTGGCTCATAACTTGACTGATAGAATGTGAGCCCTGCATAACTTAAGGGGTCGTTGACCGTAATCCTCTTTTTCATAACTACCCTGTCATCTTCGAGGGCGACCAGATCGGAACGGTATTCCTTGGGCATCCCATTATCGTAATATTCAATATCGAAAGCATCGCAACGCAACTTGAACGGTAAGGGGATTGGAGCCTGCTCGTCATTCAGGCTGTATATGGCTGTCGCTGTCTCTCCTTCCGGCACCATGACAGAGGCCTTGAATCCGAAAGAACTGCCAATGAGAGCGCCCAAAAAAATGACGAGAATGCTTATGTGCACAAGATATGCTCCCAGTCTGGACCAGGCTTGCTTTTCTGAAAAGATCAGGAGATAATCGGTATTACGCTTGGTCTGAACTTTCCAATTTTTCTGTTCAAGTACCGCTTGCACCCCAGTTTCGGTCAATTGCCGATCTTTTTTGGAGGTGAGGAGTATCTTGTCCTTGTTGCGCATTAATTTGGCTATATCTGCACTCAAGTTATCTTTTTTTATAAAGCTTAAAACTTGAGGGATACGATCCAGCGAACAGATGACCAGATTGTTGCACAAGATAAGAAGAAGGGCTTGAAACCATATGGCGGAATACATGTTGGAGAATCCAAGTATCTCCATAATTATAGCGTTTTCTTGGCCATATTTGGCTGCATAAAATCCCAACGATTGCCCTTGGGGGATAATCGTGCCTATGATTGAGGTTAGCACGATCAAGGAGATGATTAAAATTGCAAAGCGGACGGAAGTAAAAAGCTTTGCAATGGAATATTCTTTAAAATCCATATAGATATACCTGAATTGGAGCTTACGCGCCTTTGACAAAGATTGACGGTTACTTGATACTTTCCAGCAGCTGTTGAATCGTTTGCCCCGTAGAAATAGGATAAGCCGGTTGCAGTTTTGCAACTTCCTCCCATGCTTTTATAGCTCCTGCTTTGTCGTTCATATCGTGAAAGAGAACTACTCCTTTATTGAACCGCGATTGAATATGTGTCGGGTCAATCTTTGCCGCTTTGTCGAAGGTTTCGATAGCCTTGTCTAACTGTTTGTTTCGACGATACATCACTCCCAGATCTGTCAGAACGTCGGGATTGTCCGGTGACAGGGCAAGTGCTTTGAGATACGCATTGATTGCCTTGTCCGGAATTTCTCCATCGAAGTATGCATTACCGAGCTCGATCCACCCCTTGACGTCCTGCGGATTTTTGGCAGCTTCACCTTCCATATGCTTGATATGTCTAGCTATTTCATCAGGCGATGGTCCTTGTTGTTGTGCTTGGGGCATTTTGGAAAGTATCGATGGTGCTTTGTAGACTGTAACAACCACGCCAGTCGTAAATCCGACGATCAGAGAAATAAGAATGGCAAGAAAAAGCCGTGATTGACCTTGGGTATTCTTCACAGGCGACTCCAAATAAGATTATTTTTGTATTGTTTTTATGATTCAGGCTGAAGATCTTAAAAACAATGTTGATTGGGGGAAAATTCCAGTATTACTCCGCTCCACGAACGATCAATCTCCCCAAGGGGATAAGTACCTTCACGAGATTCCTTTCTTACTCTTTTCAGCACCCTCTTTGAGGGGTGAAAAACAAGAAATGAATATCTAGGACACTAAAATGATGTGGAACCTAAAATGTTTCGAAAACACGCTGGGCTTGCGGTTTATTCTTCTTTGCCATGGCATCGAAGTGCAGAGAAGAATGACAACGAATCAGGAGGTGAAGGGGGGTATCAAATCAGAAGAACAACAGCGCGGATGGTTTGCTGGGTTTGGCGACGCCAAGATGATTGATCAAACGTCGACACGTAGCCCGTCGATAAAATCGAGGAATGTATGATGTCTAAATATTCTTGAGGAGGGAAAATTTTGTTACAGAGTGGAGGAGGAACGAGTGATCCGAAAGAATCGTCAATCACCTTCACTGCTATGATATCAAGTCTAATATCATAGCAGGTAGTGCATTTGGAGTTATCTGTGGAGTGTGCTGTCTCGACGCCATCTCTCATCGAGAAATCAGAATGGCAATCTGATAATTCAATGTGGGTGCCGATATTATTATCACCATTATCAACACACCACCCTTTGACGCTTGAAAAGCTCATGGTGATACCGATGATAACGATTATTAATAATTGATTGTTTAGTGTTTTCATTTTCTGAATATGATCCAAGTGCCACAATGCAGTATGCTGATACTTTTTAACACAGCGAGAATCCCTTTTCAAGTGGTATCCGTGCTACCTCATGCTGACACCGAAGACGAGCAGTACCCACCACGCTTTACCTCAAATGCCTGGCACTTAAACCAAAAACGGTGTGAGGGCAGCTGACGAGGTAAACGCCACTTCCTCGAAAGGTTGTGGAACAACTCACCACAGTTGTCGTCAACTTGCAAGCAAACACTTCTATAAAGATTTGCGGTGCCAACCTCTTCTCGAGATGAGAAGATAGGAGTTTAGATGTTTCCTGTTATGGAATAGCCTGTGTCATTGCAATTGTTAAAAAATGGAGTAACCGGCAATTCAAACTTACCAAAGACAAGGGCATGCCAGCGTCAGAAGTGCATACCTGTCAATCTCATTACCAGTCATTTGATAATGAATTTTTTCTTGCTGACGGCACTGATTTCGGCGCTTGCTACTTCGGCAAGATCGTGCACATTTCTTTCAATGGTAACCGTATTTTTGACGCTGCCGCAGAAGACCATGCCCAACATCAGCAACCCATCGGCCTGACGGATGTTTATTGTTCCAAATATCGTATTATCCGATTTGACCAATTAGATAATTTTGGTTAGATATCCATGGCAGTTTCTATGATAGGGTAGAATCTCAACGCCCTTTGGCATGACCTATATGAACTCGTAGGAGACCAATGAAACGAGGAAAAAATATTTTCATTGTTTGCCACTGCCTTCTAAATAGCAATGCAAAAATTTATCCTCTGGCAGATACAAAGGGCGTCTATACGGATGATCTAGCACCGCTTATACGCAAAGGCGTCGGTCTGGTGCAGTTACCTTGCCCTGAGACTAGCTATCTTGGTTTAAGCCGTTGGGGGATGACAAAAGAGCAATACGATAACAAGGCCTATCGGGATTTCTGCAAAATGATCCTGCACCCTATTCTGTTACAAATTACCGCATACACTCAAGCCGGTTATACCATTTCAGGAGTTGCGGGTATGGATGGCAGCCCAAATTGCGGCATCGCTAAAACCTGCATTGGCTATCGTGGCGGCGAGATTTGCTCCGGTAATGAACAGAACCTCGGTAGCAATCTTGAAATGGTGGCCGGACGAGGTGTTTTTATGGAGATCCTTGAAGAGCTGTTGAAGGCAGAAGGAATAGTGCCTCCATTTGTCTCTCTTCACGAGGAAAATTCTGAATAACCAAATAGCAAAAGAAGATGCGTACGGTAAGATTGATAAAAATAATGGTTGCACTTGATAGAATAGCCCTGATGCTGAGTATTGATGTTGTCAGTGCAGGCACGCCTATAGCCCCGTTGAACAAGTGACGCCTTCTGGTGAGCGACAGTGTCAATTTTGTCCACAATATGGCGGCTTTTCAAGCCAAGAATAAGTCAATCGGACAGTTTTATGCTCCCGTTTAAGAAGCGATCACATATCACCATCACCAGTGGGGCACGATTTTGACATATGGACTGAAAGAAAACGAAAGTATGTGCAGGATGCGGCACCAGGCGTTCTGGCACAATGAATCCCTGGGTACACCCTTGGTGTTTGCTCTTGGGGAAAAGCCCGACTTCACACCCAAGCCTTGGCAAACATCCCTGTCCAGGAAGGCTTGGGATCTTTCTCCGGACTGGCATGTGAACATGGTAGAAAACTACCTTTACGGGACCTGTTTCTGTGGAGATGCCATGCCTGTTGCCAGCCTCATGGTGGGCCTGGATATTGTCAACACAGCTATTCTGGCGGGAGGCGATTATGACTACAGCGGCGGGGCTGATTTCATAGGATTTCTGCCTGGAAGCTTTTCACTGGAAGAAACCGTCCCCGGGTTTGATCCGAGCCATGCCCTGGTGCAAAATCTTGAGGCCTGCTATGACAAGGTCATCCAGAGGGTGGGACAGGATGCCCTGGTCAACACCCCCATGACTCTGGACGCTCTCTCTTCCCTCTACGGCATGTGCGGCAGTTCCGCCTTTCTGATGAAAATGCTTGACAAGAAGGGACTTATTAAACAACGGGTCCATGAAATGACCCAAACCTACCTGGCATTTTACGATTATTTTTATGAGCATTTGAAGGTAAAAGGGTACGGGGAATCAGCTTCTTGGTTCCAGGTTTTTGCAGAAGGCAAATTTGAGAGTGTCCGCTGTGACTTCAGCCTGATGCTGTCCCCGGATATGTTTGCCGAATTTGTCATACCGGAATTGACCCAGGTCTGCGATCATATGGATTTTACCCTGTTCAACATGTGCTCAGTCCAGCATGCAAGATTTTTGGATCAGCTGTCTGCCATCCCCAACCTTGACGGTATTTTCTGGAACCCAGAGCCCTATCTTGACGGGGTCAAGGGGTATCTGCCGATTTTACAACAGATTAAAGAAAAGGGAATGTGTCTGGAAATTGTCTGTCGCAGCGTGGAAGAGGGAGAACTTGCCGCAAAAATCCTGGGACCGGATGGCTTGTATATCTTGTTCGAAAATCGCTTCAAGACCGCGGACGATGCCCAGGCCGCTGTGGAACGCGTATGGAAGGCCTGCCGGTAATAGTTCCTGGCAAGGCAGCAACTCGTAACTTTTTAATGGTGAAAGAGGTATCAACGATGCAAAAAAACATTAGCCTTAAACTGATGGTCCTGCTGCTGTCCATCATCCTACTCCCATGCCTGGCCTTGAGCGGGCAGAGCAAGTGGGAACAGATCAAAGACTCAGGGAAGCTTGTGGTTGGCAACTGCCCGGAATATCCACCATTCTCTTTCAAGAATGCCGACAATCAGGTGGAGGGGTTCGACTCTGATTTTGCTAAAGCCCTGGGCAAGGCCCTGGGGCTGGAAGTGGTAGTAAAGGATACGGCCTGGGAAGGGCTTGTGGCCGGGATGAAAAAGGGCGACCATGATATCATCATTTCCTGCATGTCCCCAGAAGAGGCAACCCAGGCGTCAAAAAACGTCAGCATGAGTATTCCTTACTTTCATTTGAGCGAAATCATCGTCACCCGGACTTCGGTGGCTGATATCCGGTCCAAGGAGGATCTTGCCGGCAGGGTGTTGGGAGTCCAGGCCAACTGCACCAGTGAGGTGGCAGTAGACAGCCTTAAGGACATGGGTATTGTCACCAAAGATATCCGGCGGTACAACCGGAACAGCGAGGCTCTCATCGATCTGAAAAATGGCCGGGTGGATGCCGTGGTGGTCGGTCTGGCCTATGCCGCCACCCAGGTCAAGGGTAATCCGGATTTGAAGATTATCAATGATCCTGTACGGTCGGTGGACATTGTGGTGGTCATGGACCACGACAGCGAGGAACTGACCAAAAAGATCAACCAAGCCATTCAGACCGTCCAGGAAAACGGCGACTTCGACAAGGCCAAGGATAAGTGGCTCTCCCTGTAATACCTTGAAAAATCTTGATTTTGCTTTCCTCGTCCCGTATTTCCCCCAGATTCTTGCCGCGTCAAGGGTCACGCTGATCATCGGGGTGCTGTCCTTTGCGGCGGCACTCCTGGTCTCCGTCTGTGTGGGGGGATCCGGTCCGGTCAACCACCCAGGTTCTTGGATTTTTTTCTCGGTATTTATGTGGAAATCTTCAGAGGGACTCCCCTGTTGATCCAGCTCTTCTTTATCTACTACGGCCTGCCCACCTTCGGTATTCTGCTGAATCCTATGACGGCAGCTGTTATCGGTCTGTCCCTCAACTCAGGTGCCTATATGTCGGAGGTGATCCGGGCGGCGATCTCTTCGGTGAGCAAAGGACAGTATGAGGCTTCCCTTTGCTTGGGGTACACCCGCCCCCAAGTCTATCGGTATGTAGTCTTCCCCCAGGCCTTTAAAGTCGCCTTGCCCACACTCATGAATTATTTTTCGACCATGATCAAGGAGACCTCCCTGGTATCGGTGCTCTCCATTGCCGAAATCACCCGCATCGGCAACCAGATATATGCAAGGACCCTGAGTCCCTTTGAGATATACCTTACCATTGGCGCCATCTACTTTGCCATGACCTACTCGGTGGCACTGATATCAAAATGGATAGAAAAGAGAACTGCCAGATGGACCCTTTAATCAAGATAGAGAGGATCTTCAAATCTTTTTCCGGCCAGATGGTCTTACGGGGAATTAGTCTGGACATCTGTCAGGGAGAGGTCCTGGCCATCATCGGTCCCAGCGGTTCCGGAAAGAGTACCCTTATTCGGTGCCTGAATGGCCTGGAACAAGTGGATCAGGGACAGGTGACAATTGACGGCACCTTGGTGGAAGATACTTCTTCAGTGGCGGGCCGGGTGGGCATGGTTTTTCAGCAGTTCAATCTGTTTCCCCATTGCACCGCCATTGAAAATATTGTCCAGCCCTGCCGGGTGGTTAAAAAAATGACCTGTCAAGAGGCTGAAGAACTGGCCTTTTCCCTGCTGGAAAAGGTCAAGATGACCGATCAGGCAGCCCAATATCCACACTCCCTGTCAGGCGGGCAGCAGCAACGGTTGGCCATTGCAAGGTCCTTGAGTATGTCTCCCGATATTATGTTGTTTGATGAACCCACTTCATCTCTGGACCCTGAACTGGCCTATGAAGTCTTTGACACCATAAAAGCCCTCTCCAAGGAGCATATCACCATTATCATGGTCACCCATCAGATGAATATGGTCAGGGACTTTGCCACCCGGGTTCTCTTTCTGGACAAAGGCAAGGTCCGTTTTGATGATACTTTTGACGCCCTTGTGGTATCGGATGACGTCCGGATCAGGCAATTCCTCAAGAAAGTTTACGGCTGATACCTGGCTGTTTTTTTGATTCACCGCACTTTCCAATGACTTTTACAAATCTAATTTTTTTGGCGAGATATCCAGAATCCAGGTCGGGATTACAGGCTAATCATTATAATCTTGGATTAAAAATGCTCTTCAATAATTAAGCGCCAGAATGCGCCCCTTGGTCATATGCTTTTTAGCCATGATCAACCATGCCATCTAGTGAATCTAACTTAATAGATACGATGGCAATGTTAAAAACGTTAACGACAGCCAATTTTTACCTTCCTGGCAGGGTAGTGTCCTAGAATCACTGGGAATAGATCAGAAATGGAGCAACTGCAGATTGTAGCTTACCAAAGACAATCTTCCGTTGAAAATTGTCATGGATAAGCTTATCAGCCAAATTCATATTTTGTTGCTAGGAATCTGGGCAAGCAGAAGCTCCAAGATACAGTAGTTATGTTAAGTTTGGGCGAATGACAAGTTGGTTTAGGTTTGGTCTGGCAACCTTAAAAAATTGCTGTCTCACATTGACTATCAAACATTAGACAGAATGAAATATTTTGTCTAATACCATTGCCATAGCCTTAATGAAGAGTGTACCTTGAAAAGAGTATTATTTAATACCGTTGAAGGGTTTTTGGATTAAAATCCGCAGGGAAATTGTTACTCGTCAGCCCAAGACATTCTCCCAGAATGGAGACAATGGATTACACAACAACGATAAAATCAATAGCATATTTTATTCTTGCCGGTCTTTTTGAGATTGGTGGTGGATATTTAGTCTGGCTATGGCTACGCGAAGGAAAACCCTTGTGGTATGAGGGGTAATACTTGTCCTATACGGTGTTGTCCCAACTCTGCAACCGGCTAATTTTGGCCGTGTTTATGCAGCCTATGGAGGAATATTTGTTGTTCTCTCGATCTTGTGGGGTTGGAAAATTGACAAAATTGTACCAGATAGATTTGACATCATCGGTGGATTAGTGGCTTTGGTTGGTGTAAGCATCATCATGTATTGGCCTCGACCACAATAGCTGCAAAAACACTGGGACATCTAACGCATTTTCGTGGATGTGCGCTTATAGCACGCAACTAAAACATCAGGTTGATAACTGCTGGTTAATCTGGAACACCATGCGAAGTGAAGTCGCGATCTTGCTCTTCCAATTTTTTACGGAGCGTGTTGCGGGAGATACCAAGCAGCCTGGCGCTTTGTACCTGGTTGCCGGCGGTCATCTCCATGGCCTTTCTGACCATTTCCTTTTCGAACAATCTGATGGTTTCCTGGAAATGCCCCTGGCAGCCCTGGGTGAAGATGAGTGCCACCAGTTGCTGCATCGCCTGCTCAATCGGCGCACATTGGCTGTCTCCAATTGCCCCTGGGTTTTCACAGCATTTGGGCGTGAGATATTCGCTGCTGCAGAAGACGACCGCCTTCTGGATGGTATTGGCCAGTTCCCGGACATTGCCGGGCCATGAATAATTCCGTAACCGGTTCAGTGACTCGGCAGTGATCCCTTTAATATTTTTGGTGAATTTCTTATTGAATCTGCCGATGAAATATGCGGTCAGATCGTCGAGATCCTCCAAGCGCTCACGCAGAGGCGGCAATTCTATGCAGACTACGTTCAAGCGATAGTACAAATCCTCCCGGAAAGTACCGGCCTTAACCATTTCTTCCAGCTTTTTATTAGTCGCCGCGATAATCCGCACGTCGGTTTTAATTGTTTCCGAGCCACCCAGCCGCTCGAAACCGCCGTCCTGCAGTACCCGAAGCAACTTGGCCTGCAGGCCAATTGGCATGTCGCCTATCTCGTCCAGCAGGATAGTCCCGCCGAGACATTGTTCAAATTTACCGATACGCTTGATATTGGCACCGGTAAAGGCCCCCCGCTCATAACCGAACAGCTCGCTCTCCAGCAGTTGCTCGGGAATAGCGGCGCAGTTCATCGCCAGAAAAGGTTTGGCGGCTCGGTCACTATGGTGAAAAATAGCACGGGCGACCAGTTCCTTGCCGGTTCCGCTCTCCCCCTTGATCAACACGGTAGCGACGGTGGGTGCCACTTTGCCAACCTGTTTGTACACCGCCAGCATCTGAGGACTTTTACCGATGACCCTCTCGGCTTCGCCCTCTTCGATCTCGTCAAAGAACACCGTTTTGGCAACCAGCTCTTTGCTTTTCAAGGCATCCCGTACCCTTGAAAGCAGTTCTTCGTTGTCGAAGGGTTTGGCAAGATAATCGAATGCGCCCAGCTTCGTGGCCTCTATTGCCTTGTCGATGGTGCTGTAGGCAGTCATCATGATTACCTGGATCTGCGGCTGTTCTTTTTTAATTTGGGCCAAGGCCGCCAAACCGTCCACCCCAGGCATTCGCACGTCCATGATCACCAGATCCGGGGTCCGGCTTTTGGCAATTTCTATGGCTTCCCGACCATCGGCTGCAGTGATCACTTCGTAACCGGCAATCTGCAGAAGACGATTGAGGGAGTAGACTACAGTTTGCTGGTCGTCGACCACAAGGATTGTACTCATACTTGTAACGGCAGTCTCAATGTAAAGGTTGTCCCGTCATCATTGCTGACAAAATTGACGGTTCCGTTGTGCAGCTGGGCGATATTATACACAATGCCAAGGCCCAGGCCGGTTCCTTCTGGTTTGGTGGTAAAGAAGGGATCGAATATTTTGTCCTTGATAGTTTTCGGAATACCTGCTCCCGTATCCTTGACGGAAATCTCCACCTGCCTGTCGGCCACCCGGCTGACTAGAGTGAGCCGGCCATGGGACGGCATGGCTTCGATGGCATTCATAACCAGGTTAAGCAAGGCCTGGCGGATCATATCGTCATCACCTTTCACCGGCGGAAGTTTTTCAAGTTCCAGGACAAGCTCGATTTGTTGATTTTTAAGCTGAAAATGAACCAACTGCAAGATCTGTTTCAAGATGGCGTTTGCATAGATGTCGTTGGAATGAAAGTTGTCGCTGCGCGCGAAGCCGAGAAATTTGGCCACCAAATCATCCATTTGATTGACGGCAGTGAGCACCATCTCAATATCTTCCTGACGCAGTTCGGGTTCGTTCCTCAATGCCTGGAACAGGGCTTTGATCGAGGTGAGCGGGTTCCTGATCTCATGAGCCAGACCGGCTGACAGGCGACCGAGAGCGGTTTGTTTTTCAGCCTGAAGCATCTGCCGGTATGTTTCCTCCATTTTTTCACGAGAAGCCTTTAGCCCCTGGGAAAGAGTATTGAAGGTGGCAGCGAGTTCGCCCACTTCATCCCTGGCATGGACTTCGACCTGTTGACCGAATGCTCCCCTGGAAAGGGAGTGGGTGAATTCGGCCAAGGCGGCCAGATGCTTGGTCACGTGCTTGCTGAGGACAAAGGAAAGCACAAAACCGACCGTGGTGACCGCAACCATGATGGCGATTACCATGGTGCGCAGCCGAACCAGGGTCCGGGTCAGCCGGGTCTCGCTCAGACCGAGATGCAGCTGTGGGGCCATTTCCGGAAAGAAGCGGATGCCGATGTCGCGAATCAAGCCATGTTCAGTGGCGAGCAATTGAATGACTGGAGATTGATCGGAGCCCACGGGATTCCAGGCCAATAGATCTGCGGGATATCCATTTGGAAAGGTGTGAAAGAGTAATTCTCCACTCTGATCGGTGACAAAGATATACTCAATATCCTTCTCCGTATCCATCAGCTCCCGGCCTGCTTCCTCGATATCATAGCGATCCTCCAGCAGCACCGATACCGTGATCCGGTCGGCAAAGTTTCGGGCGATTGAGACTCCCTGCCGGCTCAATTCATCCCGCAATGCTCCGATGATGACATCCCGGATGGCTAAACCCACCAGGGTTCCCATGCAGAGCACCAGCAAAATGTTGAGCAGGAATAACTTGACCCAGAGTCTCATGGCTGCGGCTGCCCGGCCGGCGGCAGAAAGCGACCGACCAATTCCTCGATTTCTCGCAATGAGTTTGCCTGATATTCGGCGAAACCGCTGGGCATCTCGGTGCGTTCCCAATCGACCAGAAGGTCGCGATGGACTCCCTTGGGATCCATCTCAAGCAAGGCTTTTTTCACGGCTGCCAAGGTGGCGGGGTCGACTCCTTTGGCGTAACAGATCATGCTGCTCGGATAGGCTTTGGAAACGGCGAGGATCCTGATTCGGCCTTCACGACTCAGGCGGCCGGCCAACACGTCCTGGATTGCACCCGCTTCATAATCGCCGTTCAGGACGGCCTTGGCCGTGTTGGCGTGCGAGCCGGTGTAAACGTAACTTTGTAAATCCTCCAGGGTGACCCCCGCGTCTTCCAGCATCTGTCTGGGAATAACGTGCCCTTGCGTGGAAAAACGGTCGCCGAAGGCAAAAGCCTTGCCCCGCAAATCTTCAAGGCGGGTTATCGAGCTGTCCTGTCTGGTAAAAACCACTCCCCGATATTCCGGTTTGCCGTCCTGATTGAGGCCCATCGCCAGACAATCCACCCCGTACTTCGTTTTGGCCGCCACATAGTTGACCGGCCCCAGGGCGGCGAACTGGATCAGCCCCCGGCCCAGATTGTCAGCGGTTTCTTCGTATTTTTCCGTGAACTTGAGGGAAAATTTGCGGCCGGTCTGCCGGCCCATGTACTGGATGAAGGAGAGGTAGATCCGCACATCATCCTTCGGGCTGAGCCGGTGGTCAAAGCCGAATTTGAGTGAGGTATTCGCGACCTTTGCTTGATCCGGCGATTCGTTAAGTGGAGACCTGTCCAGAATGCTTACTTTTTTGGGTTCCTCTCCGTCGCTGCAGGCAACCAGCGTCACTGCCAAAAGCGCAAGAACCACAAAGCAAGCTCCGGTGATCCATCTGGGGAGTGTCATGCTCATGGGCGTCAGATTGTGGTTTTTTCATTCACTCTTCAAGGTAGCAGAAAAGATCCGATCCGGCACACCATTTCGCTGGCAGATCAACCAAGGGAATCCAGGGAGGCGACCCCCTTGAGGGCCAGGGCCACCCCCCGGTAAAAATCGCTTTCCGCGCTTTCATGCATCCGCTCGGCAAAGAACGGCACCCATTTCGCCAGGTGTTCCCGATGGAAACTTTCCAGTCGCGCACCTCCCTCCGATGCCGCCCCGACATCGCCCTTTTCCAGGCTTTTTGCCGATTCGTCGGCCAGATAGGCCATAAATTCCAGCTCCAAGGCGATGTGGTCGTCCGGAACACGGTGAAGGCCCGTTACCGCCATGCCCGCATCCAGATAGTACCTGCGCACCTGAATGGTAATATCAGTCATCAGCTGCTTGGTTTCGGAGAGATAAAACGAGGCAAAGGGAACGGCAGCTGGATGCTGGGGACCCAAAAAAAGCCGGGCGAACTCCACCCTCCGTTCTTCCCGATACTGGGGAAAGCGGCCGGAATTTTTTTGAACATCCTCGCATACCATAGCGAGACCGCGTTCTATATCATCCTCCGGTTCAACCACTTCGATGGTCATGAGCCGGGCCAGCAGTTCCTCGCCCGGTTCGCTCACCAAAATCAGTCGCAACATGCTGCAAAGATCGCGAAACTCCTGCAAGCTTTCCTTATCCATTGTCACCTTTTCCTTGACCGATAATTTTAATAAGAACATCCTTCCGCTTCCGGCAAGGAAGCGGAAGGATGCAGAGAAAGGAGTGTCAGACCTTTTTCACAGCTACCAGCATATCTGCATACGCCGGAAAACCCATGATGGGGCTCAAGGCCTCCGCGTCCATCAGGTCGTTATGGCTCGGTGTGTACTTTCTTTGTTCATAGGCGGGTCCCAAGCCGGCGCAGAACCTGTTGCCGGTGGCAAAACCGAGCTTAATAATTCCCGGCCGCATCCCTCCGGAGGCAAAAACTTTACCGCGGGTCACATGCCCAAGGGGCGTCTTCAGTTCAACCAGATCGCCGTTTTTGATGCCCGCCTTGGTGGCGTCGTCGTTGTTCATCCAGATTGTGCCTACGGAATAGGAATTTTTAGCAAAGGTCTTTTTCACTGTTTGCATAACTTCTTTCCCTGCCGGAATGGCTTCCGGCACTTCGGCAGTGAACTCCTCGTTCATGGGCTGCCAGATTCCTTCCGTCTTCACCTCACCCAGCCATGGAACCATCTGGGTGCCGCTCATGGCGTGGTGTACGCGGCCGCAGATGAGCTGGAAGGGATAATCCACGGCGTATTTTTTGTATTCCGGATTGGTATGGAAATTCCATTTGGTTTCGAACCAGTAGAACGTCTTGGGAAATTTGGCCATGCCGATTTCCGCCAACCCCTTGGGACCCTCATTGCCGGCTTTCTCAATGAGCTGGTTGTAGCCGGCGTAACGCCCCTTGCGCTTGCCGTCCACCTCGAAATCCCAGACAAATTCTATAGTTTTGGTGTCGGTCGAGGGGAAGAATTTGTTCGGTTCGTCGGCGTTGCTTTTTTTGTAGCGATGCCAGCTCATCGGCCAGACGGCAACCCCGTGATGCTCGCGCAGCCAGGCGACGGTGAGAGGCTCGCCGACGACCTTTTTCTTTTCGTCGTCGACTTTCACCCGCCCCGCTTCCAGGGAGTCGGGAGTGCCGACTAGGGTGTAGCCTTCGGGATACTTCGGATAGGGTAGAGGATTGCCCACGTTGGCCCGGCCCGGTGAGACCGAAAGCATCTCGTTGGTGAAGTCCTCTTCGTTTTTATATTTCTCCCAGAACTCTTTGGGATCGATGTCGGTATCGCCCAGATCGTGCAATTTCCTGGCGACGAGGTTCATGATCTCGAAGGGTTTCTTACACTCATGCAACGGCTTGATCACCTCGTCGCGGTTATACACAACCTGGTGCGAGGGATAGATATCCGAGAGGCTCATCCGTTCGGCATAACTCGCCTCGGGAAGAATCAGGTCGGCATACAGGGCGCTCTCCAGGTAGAGGGTATCGATGAACACCGTCAGTTCAACTTTGTAGTTGCCGGAGGCATCCTTGGCGGTGAGAGCCTCCTTCCAGCTCGCCGGATTGCTGCCGGTATAGACGGCATTGCCGGTGCGGAGGAGGAAGGCTTTGATGGGATAATTATGGCCTCGGAAGGGACCGTACTTCAACTCCACACCGTGCATGAAGGCGTGGGGGAAGTCGGCCACGGAATCATCCCAGGCCGCCGGATACCGGCCGCCGTAGTTGTCCATGTGCAGATTGCCCATTTCCGCTTCGATCTCCTGGCCATTGATGGTGCGCTTCACTTTTCGTTTCTTGAAGGCGCTGCCGTTGGCGGGGCCGCCCTTGTTGCACTTGACCAGTTCGGTGTCGATCGCTCCGCCCGGGGCATCGAAGTTGCCGGTGATGATATTCAGCACCGTGCCGATGATCGAACAGCAGTAGCCGTTGTAGTGATGGCCGGGTGACTGCATGCCCCAGACGAGGGCCGCCGGTTTGGTGATGCCGAACTGATGGGACAAGTCGGTAATCTCTTTTTCCGTGAGGCCCGTACGGTTGGCTGCCCAGGCAGCGGAGAAGTAACTCAAGCCGTTTATCGGATCCTTTTTGCCCCACCAGGATTTGAAGGCATCCATGAACTCATCCCAGCCGGTCACGAATTTTTTCATGTTCCATTCGATATAGGCGCGGTTCTTATCCTGCGGATTGTCGTTTTCCAGGATATAGCGCAGCATGGCGGCAAAGAGATCGCCGTCGGTTCCGGCCCTTGGGGCCAGCCACTGGTCGGCCCGCGAGGCGGTGTTGCTGAGCGATGGGTCGATTACCACCACCTTGCAGCCATTTTCCACCTGAGCACCTACCGTACCCCTGTTTTCATAGAAAATCCTGGTGGCCACGAAGGGATTCCAGCCGTTATAGATGATGAGCTTCGTTTTGTAATCGTATTCCTTTTTGAGGGAACCGTCCGCCTGGCGCACCAGCTTTGGGGTCATGATGTCCGGCTCGATGCGTTTGCCGCCCAGGATGAGCTTGGGACCATGACGCCGGGGAGTGTCGCAGATCGCCCCGTGCTCGCAGCAGTGTGGAGATCCGTAGGCGTAGGCCAGCCGGTAATAATTGTCGCGATCGGTAACGTCGCCGCAATCCATGATCACCGATTCGGCGCCGTATTTTTTCTTGATCTCCGTCAGCTTGCCGCCGAGCATGTCGATAGCCTCTTCCCAGGTAATCCGCTTGAATTTGCCTTCGCCGCGGGCACCCACGCGCTTCATCGGGTGTTTCAAACGATACGGGGAATAGATCAACTGCTGTCCCGCTGCCCCCTTGGCGCAGCAGATGCCGTCATTCATCGGCACTTCCTTATTGCCGTAGATCTTCTTGATGACCCCATCCTGGACCCACATTTCCAAGCCGCACTCGGCCGGACAGAAGGCGTCGGCAGTATATTTGACCTCATACGTACCCATGGTCGTGCGCATGGTGGCGGCCTCGGCTTCGCTCAATTTTCTTAAGGAAAGCAAACCACTCTGCTCTAAAACGGCGATTCCGGCCAACGCCGAGGTGTAGTGCAAGAATTTTCGTCTCGTTATCTGCATATTTTCTCCTTTCATCCGTTAATGGGGCCGTCGGCGGCGCTGAATACATCCTGATCGGGGACGATGAAATAGACGGCTGGCTTGGTCCCGAAATCCGGTGCCCAGGTTGAGGTTTTATTGGCTGCCAACAATTTTGAGATCTCAGAGTTCCGGTCATTAAGATCCCCAAAATAACGCGCTCTGCCTACGCAGTTGCGGACACAGGCCGGCTCTTCGATGCCTGCGTCAATACGATGCAGGCAGTAATCGCATTTATCGGCAACGCGCAGATCCCAGGCCTTTTTACCCCTGACTTCGGGTACAGTTTCGGCGTACTTGGCCGGGTCGTTAACGACCGAGATGTTCGGATGCAAATACCTGGCGCCATAAGGGCAACTATTTATGCACCGGCCGCAACCGATGCATTTGTTTTGGTCGACCACCACGATACCGTCATTGCGCTTAAAGGTTGCACCTTTGACCGGACATGGCTCGACGCAGGGTGGTTCGTCACAGTGATTGCATATCTTGGGAAAGAACATCCGCTTCGCCTTGGGATACTCGCCGGTGTCGGCGATATCCACCTTGGAGCGAAAGCTGCTCAGAGGTACGGCATTCTCCATCTTGCAACTCACTTGGCATGACGTGCAACCCACGCATTTTCGCAGGTCAACGAGCAATGCATACTTTTTAGGCATAACCTTCTCCTCCTCCATTGTTTTGCTTGTTTGACAAAGGCCGACTGTGTTGGTCGGTTGCTTTTCTTGCGACCCGCCGACGTAACAAATAAATCTTATCACCAAAATTCCTAACCGGCAAAATCTACACAACAAATTAGCAAGTAGCATGCCAGCGACAGATGGACAGGGTCATTCCGGCAGGAGGAAGGGTATTGACGCGAAATCATGGTGAAATCCGACAAAAGACCACTTCGTCAGAAGTTTTCTAGAAACAAAATGCGCTAGGCAAGTGTGCAGTAGTTGAGCAGCATCTGTATAGACTATGAACAAGCCTTTTCCGATTATCGCACTTCAAGCAACTGCAGAAACTGTCGAAAATTTGCTAAGATATCAAATGGAGACGGTAACGTTAAACGGGGTGTGATCGGAAATCGATCATCCTGTACTCGAAGGTTTTCGCTGATTATCTCCGAGTGAGTGATGGATTTTGGCTGATCAATATTTCAGCATGCAGAGTTGCAGATTTGCCATGGCAAGGTTAAGTTTTTGGGCCATCCTTTTGGGTTCACCTTCCTCCTGAGCAGTTTTTGCCTGATCATGGACCAAGATGTGCTAGAAATGGAGCATTTTGAGCTCTGAGATAATTCCAGACTATCATTGCGCTTTCGCTACATGTATCAGTCTTTTTAGAAATGACCTTTTTCGGGTTGGGATTTTCTTCCTGGCTTCAGAAGGAAAAGTGTTAATGCTCCGGAAGAAATCAGGTATTGCCCTAAATTTGGTATTTCCACTGGAATGAAACCAGTGGATCATTCCTTGCTTTTGGCCCTGAACTTTTGCTCTCGCACTCGACATGAACCCGACATGGCCTCTATATGAGGTTACTTTGGACCCTATTCCTCCAGATGTCCCCTATTATCCAACCGGTTATCGGATTACAAAGAAAACGAAGAGATACATTTCGCGATCAATTTAATCCTCATGGAGGGTCTCAAATGGAGATTTTTGCGCAACGCCCCGAAAAGGTGCATTCTACATACATCATGTACCAAGCACGAATCGTTGCCGTTGTAACATGATGTATGCAAGTAGTTGTTTCAAAGATCGAAAAATTTTCGCGTGTTTGGGATTACAACCCTCTATTGGGGGTAACTCCCTAGCAGGACGGCAAAACATAACAATGGATATGGAAATGAAGAGAATGATAATGTTGACAATTGTAATGGTGACAATGCTTGTATCTCTTGGCGGATGCTATTTGGGTCATTGGCAAGACAGAGGCGGAGGACATGGCCGGTATTGGAACGACGGTTATCACAATGACAGGGGAGGACATGACCATCACAGGAATGGCGGATATTACCATGACAGGGGGAGAGGAGGACATGACCGTCCCTGGAATGGCAAATATTACTATGACAGGAATTGAGGACACGACGAAAAAAGATTCTTCCAGACCATCTGGGAAGGGGGTGTATTATCAAGACCTCTGCTAGTTTTGAGCCAGCCAGCATGTCAGTGAGAAAAAGGTATTCTTGGGCAAGCTTCAATTTTGTCGAATAACGCATAGGATTAGCTTCTTCCTGAGAGGGTAGGATCGACTAATAGCTCAGATTTTTACAAAAATGGAGCAACTGCAAAGAAGAGCTTTCCAAATAATTTCTTCTACTTGCCATTCCCAAACTCTTCAATATGCTACCTGCATGTTCAAAATCACGAAGAACAGCTATAGTGTGACACGCCACCAGCGTTAAAAAATTCCTCAGGTTTCAGACGATAGTATTTGTCTTCTACTTCCTGTGATTGCTCATCATAGGGATGGCTCAATACCTCTTGTAACTCTCTAACTAACGTGTAGTCGCCCTGCATAGCCTGTTGGTACGCGGGCACAATTAACCACTCACGCCATGTGTATTTTGGGTTAATTTGCTTCATATTTGCTGATATCTCAGCCAGGTTGCCGCTTTTAATGACAAGATCGCGCCATCTTTTCAGCCAAACCTGCCATTGCTCATCAAGTTGTTGTGGTATTTCCTGATAGAAACTCTTTTCCAGTGCAGAAATATCCTCTGGTATGTGGGATAACTCACGGAAAAACATGGCGTAATCAACCTTCGACTTGGCCATTAATTCCATACATTTTTCTATGATTTTAGAGTGATATTCAGTTAAGCCAAGTTTAGCCGCCCACGTTTTCTTGAGTTGTTTCTGCATTACTGCTGCAAAGCTAAGACGTACCTGATCGAACTTTTCCGAAGCATGAACATTACTCACGAATAGCGGTCTCACAGCCGTCCAGAACATATGGTAATTGGCTTCCGCTGCAATTGGCTGATTGAAGAACGAAAAGTGTTTACCACCACCAGTCCAGGGTTGAAACTCGGGGTCAAAAAGTTCACAAAATCCGAATGGTCCATAGTCGAGGGTGAATCCACCGGCGGCGCAGTTGTCGCTGTTAAAATTGCCCTGGCAGTAGCCAACGCGTTGCCAATTTGCCACCAGAGAGGTAAGGCGCTGGCGAAATAGTGTTGCCAACTCAACCAGTTGATCTTCAAAGCCATGGTCCTGGTTAATATTGTTCTTGTATTCCCGTTCAATTAGATGCGACACAATCATACGCAACTCTTGCAATGCTTTTGGGTGAGCATCGCTACGTACGCGGCGGGCAAATAACTCCAACTGGCCAACTCGAAAAAAGGATGGTGCAACTCGAGTTGAAATTGCCACCGGATTTTCAACCATGATATCAGGGTCAATAGAGCGGGAGTTTTGAGAATACCAGGGCCGGGCAACGGTCTCAGATTTAGAGACATACAGTGTTAAAGAGCGCGATGTTGGAACACCTAAAGCGTGCATATATTCCTGGGCTAAAAACTCACGTATACTTGAACGGAGCACTGCACGCCCGTCGGCACCCCGGCAGTAAGGTGTTGAGCCACCACCTTTTAATTGCATTTCCCAACGTTGTCCTTTGAATATTCCTTCAAATACAGATATCGCACGACCATCGCCATAACCATTACCAGTACCAAATGGACATTGTTGGGTATATTCGGTGCCATAAATCGATAATGCATAACCTGTCGCCCAGCCAAACTTAGGCATAGGTTCATAGACAGCAGAAATGTCACCAGAAAAGAGTTGACGAAATTTTTCATCATGTACCAATTCGTCACTTAATCCGAGTTCATTAAAAAAAGTGGTGCTATGGGTTACATATTCTGGCTCGGGAAGCGGTGTGGGTGTCACTGGCACGAAATGACCAGAAGTAACTTGGCGGGCAAGGTGGTCGTCACCGTCGGTTGTAGCATCAGGGTCACTATTCAAGGTGTCCATTAGGGAATAATCAACTAATTGTATAAAATTATCGAAGGTCTTTACGGAGGGTTCAGCAGGTGGATTGGATGTAAATGACATTGCAGCAAAACCTCAATTATTGGAATGTGTATTTAAAGCTATTTCAAAACATAATTTTGCCTTTTAAACTTAAAAATACTGATTTATCTTTATGGGGTAAGGTCAAGTCGATTTTTTATGTTATTTGGTTTGGGGCCCAAAAATCAATATTCTTGGCTCTCTCAAATCATTCAGAAATGGAGCAACTGTTGACTTTAGCTTACCAACGAACACCTCTCAAAAGTTCAACGGATAGCTGACGAGATGTGTCTATTGTTAATACAATCATGTAGTTAACTCGAACACCTAGCAACATAAGAAGGTCATATTGATCTTTTGAGAAGCAAACATTTCCTGACAGGAAAATAAAAGTAGAAGCCCCAGATTATTCCTGAGTCTCCGTAATGGTCAGTGAGTATACGTACCAAATCTCACCAAATCTATTCTTCTACTTTTTTACTTGAGCTTTTACTTTCGGTAAGCCATGTTTTGATGGCCCTTCGCACGTCCAGCCTCAACGGGTGCGTAGTCGATATATACTCACTCACCAGAGGCGATTATTACAGAAATCGAAACCCTTTTTCATCAATACTCTCAAAAAGCAACTAGAGATGCATCTGGCTAAAGTCTCGGTGCTTAAACAGACCGCCCGCTATAAACCTTTTGAGAGAGAGAGGATTTCAGATCGAAGAGATTAACACTGTCCTTTGTCGCTAAGAGATGTCACGTCATCTCCTACAATTATGTGATCCAGCACCAGAACATCTACAAGCAACAATATGTTTTTTAACATGCGAGTGATCTCAATATCTTGTCGTGTTGGACTACTACTCCCTGAAGGATGGTTGTGGGCCAAAATAACTGAGGCGGCATTTAGACGTAGGGCTTCTTTGACCACTTCGCGAGGGTGAACAACTGTAGAATCAATAGTACCAAAAAACATTTCTGTCCATTTAATAATCCTGTGGTTACAGTCTAAAAACAGACAACCGAAGACCTCATGCTGTTTTTTTATGAGAAGGGTGGAGATCGCCTCCTTTGCATCTTCTGTCGATCCAATATAATCAGTTCCTTTTTTCAAAGCAGCACGAGTGCGACAACGACCTTCTTTGATGATCATTTTTGACGTTGCAGGGGTATATTGTCCCTGTTCGTTTTGGATAAACAATATCATGGCCTCACCTCATTAGGCATCAAAGTAAACGACCATGCCAAGGACAAGAAAAATGTTGCGCTCCGATTAGACTTTATGTGAAATCGGTTATTATTCGTATTTTATTGGGGGGATTACCATTCTCTTTTTTCTCCATCAAAAATCATAGCTTAGTTACATGTTGTGGTCCGACGCACCAATCTAATTACTGATTCTGACATATTTCACACATTTCGAACAAACGGAATTTTTTTTTGTGGTTGGAATCAATAAAAGGACTTTCTGTTGTTATCCTATTTGCTTATATGCTGATTTCCAGGGTAAATATCAGCACCATGTTTGATCCAAACCTCTATTGCGTTTTCTCGCAATTTTCACGGCCAAGCCCCCAGTCCATGCAAAAAGTTTATCTGGTCTTTTTTGTATGTGAATAATGCCATGATATTTCTGTTGTGAGAGAGCGACTTCCGGCCTGCCAACCAATTCAAGGGAAATCGCTTTTTCGTGTCCGGTCGTTAAAGTGGCACATTTTGTTTCTGCAGGTCATCTGAGGTAGAAATCCGCCTCGCTTCCATGAATGCCACAACATCATCGACCAAATATCTCACTGATTTTCCATTTTTCACGTAAGGAAAACCACGTCCATGAAACCGATCGTTCCGTAGGGTTTGTAATTTCCGTCCTGTCATCGCCTCAACTTCTTTTTCACTAATCCATTTTTTTTCTGCCATCACATATTCTCCTTATGTTGAATAATATAAAACCCAATATCCTGTTGGATATGCGGGGATAATTACACAATCAAAAAAAAGCTGCAGAAGCAAAAACGGGGATAAATTGGGGAAAACAGAGAGGTGATACAGGGGGATATTAGGGGTAAATTGGGGAAGATAAGGGAGTGTAGTTATTTTTTATTGTTTCGCAACATCCAAGCATTTAATTCAGACGGTAATGCCGTCACTGTCCCTGTACCGACTGACGACGCGGGAAAATCCTTATCACGTTTTCTCCAAAGCTTAATGGTTTTTGCGTGGACTCCACAATACTTCGCTATCGTCTCTAAGGTTCGCAACGGTTTTTCTTTTTCTCTCAATGTGATGGACATATCTTTTGGAGCGACAGGTTCAACAGGAATTGGAGATATCGAATTCGTATTACTTGAATGTAACATTTTTAACAGACTAAAATTCCAGTCATTAACCAAAATGTTATCTCTTGAAACTTCCACTTTCTTAATCAAAGAAACGAGCCTTTCAGGATACTCAAGCGAGCGAAAACTAACGCCCCCATTTGGGTCTTCGGTATTGACATATGGATCTATTTCGTACGATTGCCCAGCAGGACGCGATTCCAATGCTATATATTGATCGCGTCTTTCTATAAAAGAGGAAAGGTAAACAGGCTTCAAATTTGTTAAAATTATTGACACATCAACAGGCCGAATACCAAGGAGGCCATTCCATTCTCTGAGACCTCCCAAGACATGTTCAGTACTCCTTTTCCAAAGAAAACCTGTATACCAAATTGATAAAAAAACATCTGTATAGTCGCTGAAAAAAGAAACATCATCATTGCTAAGCATTGCTCTGCGTAAAATATCGTTCTCGGTAGCCTGTATTTTATCGGCTGTCTCTTTGAGAAAATACACTATATCCCAACCCCATTTAGATAATTCCCTTGATATAGAAATCAAACTGGTAGGCCGTCAAGGGTACGGCTTTTCGGGAACTACCCTATCCAGTTTGAAAACCGATTATAATGGGTCGTTTTCTGGTTACCCTTCTTGAGCCCCAGTTATCCCCTGCATGAACAAATTGTCAATTTAATTCTCAAAAACCATGGCAAGGATTTCTTACTCTCAATGCTCAACAAAAGTAAACTACTTGTGCTGCTCGAAATTGAGACAGATGGTTGTGGTAGGAAGTGCGGTGTGAGGATCCGGATCAATCATCCTCGGGCAGCAGGAGGAATGACTCGAAATTGTCAGAAGTCACTATGGTGGGTCTGCATTGCGGATAGGCTTCTACGAAGGGTCTTCGGGAAACGGGCCATTGCTCTGACATTCCAATTGAATACCCAGGTAAGAAAAACCAGCCTGATTCTCCTCAACATAGTCCACTTTCTGTTGTTGGGTGATGCGTCAGAAGAAATCTTCCGCGCTCATCCCATGATGAGCAAGAAGCTTTCGCCGCTCACTCTTTCATTCTGGAGTAAATATAATAATTCCAGATTTGAATCCACGTTGCTTATCCATTATTCAACTCTGCAAGTGGGTCTATAGTTTGGCAATTCTGATTTATTGCATCATTGATTATGTCCCCGGCCAGATCTGCCGCTTGTCTTAATGCATCATCCCTTAAATGAGCATATAGGGTATTTCGGACAACCTGTGGGGAATGGTGTGGGGAAAAGAAAAAAGGACTTACGACATAAAGCCATAAGTCCTTGAATTTACTGGAGCCAGCAAGCGGAATCGAACCGCTGGCCTGCGCTTTACGAGAGCGCCGCTCTACCAACTGAGCTATGCTGGCCTTCACCGGACAGGATGTGATTAAACGCTGAGAACTGTGCTTCCTGCCGCGTTACCGTACGCCTATATATCAGGTAATGGTTGAAAATTCAACCATTATGAAATATAAGCAAAGCATAAAGTTGTACGAGTTTGCTGGAATCCGTAATAAAATCCTGTAGAAGAAATAGGGTTATATATCATGCACAACAGCCCCACAATGGGGTAATTTTTTCGCGTTTTTGGATAATGACCCGTATTATCTTCCCTCTTCTTCTCCTCTTCTTGCTGGCCGGCTGCCGGGAAGAAAGCATGCCGGCGGCAAAGCTGCTGCAATGCACCGGTTGTCATGCTGTTGAACTGGATACCAATCACGAGCTGTCCTGCATAACCTGCCATCGAGGCAACAACGAAGCACAAGACAAAGAAACCGCCCACATTCAACTTATTGCCCGCCCGGCCCATCCGGATTCGATGGGAGATGTCTGCGGCCCCTGCCATGGTGCAACAGTTGCCGGAGTTATAGATTCACAGCATTTTACCCTGAAGAACAGCACCAACACTTTCAGGGAAGTTTTCGGAGCAGAGAAACCGTTAACCAATTTCCTGGAAGTTCCCGTCAAAGAGAATCCTGAAAACATCCTCGAACTGGCCGACGATCTCCTGCGGCGCAGGTGTTTTCGGTGTCATCCCTATTCTCCCGGCGACAACTATCCTGCAGTCGGACACGGCGTGGGGTGCAGCGCCTGCCATCTGTCTTTCTTTGAAGGCAAGCTGCAATCCCACACGTTCCAAAAGCCGCAAGACCAACAATGTTTGTCCTGCCATTATGGCAACTATGTCGGCTTCGACTATTACGGCAGATTCGAACACGACTACAATGCCGAGTACCGCACTCCATATACAACTAAAAATGCACATTTCCGCCCATTTGGCGTGGAATATCACCAGCTGGTGCCGGATATTCATCAGCAGAAAGGCCTGGTCTGTGTCGACTGTCATTCAGGGCAGGAGTTGATGCGGGATTCCGCCGTCAAACCTTCCTGCGCAGCCTGTCACTCGGGCGATGAACTGGCAAAATCTCTGCCGCCGCGGGTAGAACGCCGCGAAAAAGACGCCTTCGTTTTACTGGCCGGTAATGGCAAGGAGCACCCCATTCCCCTGCTGCAACATCCCGCCCATTTCAATAATCCGGAAAAAATTACCTGCCAGGCGTGTCACGCCCAGTGGACCTTCAACGATATCAGCAAACATTACCTGAGATCAGATGTCGATGACGTCGATCCCTGGACATTGCTCGCCACACAGGGCAGTTTTGAGGTGGAAAATCTGGTAGAACACAACAGCGATTTCAATAATACTGAACTTCCTCTGCAAATGACCGATAAGATCACAAGGACGCCGCGCCAGGGACTCTGGCTTAAAGGTTTCACCATGCGTCGCTGGGAAGAAGTAGTCCTTGGCCGGGATCGGGATGGAGCCATCGCCACCATGAGACCGATGCTCGACTATTCGCTCTCCTGGATTGACGAAGAAGAAAATGTTCGTTTCGACTCTCTTATGGCAATCGACAATATGCAGGGACTTCGCCCATATGTACCGCATACCACCGGTCCGGCGGGTGTATTCTACCGCGAACGTATTGACAATTATTTAAAAAAAGAACAGACCGCGACAACCAGAGAGTTTTACACGTTGCTTCCCAGACGATCTCGGCCTCGGCACCATACTTCCCCCATTCCTCATTCTCCCTTTTAAATATCGAAGACTTTTTCTTTGCATTCTGTTGATGCTGATCGTCTCGCTGGCACGCGGCAACACATCGCATGCAACCAGGAACGTGCCGCGGACCCAGCATCCATACGTGATTTTCAATAAAAAATATTACCCGATCCCGTCTGCGTACGGTTACATCGAAAACGGGATTGCTTCGTGGTATGGCGGCGATTTTCATGGGTTGAAGACCTCAAACGGGGAAGTCTACGACATGCATGAAATGACTGCCGCCCACAAAACCCTGCCCATGGATACAATGCTGCTGGTTAAAAATCTCGACACCGGCAAGAATGTTGTAGTGCGGGTCAATGACCGCGGCCCGTTTGTGCGGGGAAGGATTATCGATCTCAGCTACAAGGCGGCAAAAGCCTTGAAGATTGTCAAGAATGGCACGGCAAGGGTGCAGATTGTTGCTCTTGCCGAAGGTGAGGTGGAAGAGAACGGAGGCCAGCCCATCCTGCGCAACAAGGATCTGTCGGCCGGGGAGTTTTACGTGCAGATCGGCTCGTTCGCGCAACAATTGAACGCGCTGAAACTGCAAAAGCGGTTCGCCGACGCCGGTCATGCCGCGGTGATCCGGAAGTCATTGAAGGCGAATAGAAGTCTCTACCGGGTTCAGGTGTATGCCGGCAACACTTTAGAGGACGCCAGGCAGTCGGAAAAATCCCTTCTTGAAAAGGGGTATGCCGGGTCTTTTATCATCGCCAGGTAGAGCTTCCCCTGGATGTCGCAGCTTTTTTACCGGCATGCATGTTGGGCGACAACCTGCATCAGGGTCTTCAGACGGCCGTGGTCCTTTACACCCGGCTCAACCTCGATACCCGAGTTGATATCCACCGCATAGGGCCTGACTGCGGCAAGGGCCCCCGCCACATTTTCCGGGGCCAGCCCACCTGCCAGAATCAACGGGCGCTGCAGGTTCAGACTTTCAATGATCGACCAGTCAAAGACCTTGCCGGTCCCTCCACTTTCGCTTTCGACATAGGTATCCAGGAGAAACGCATCGACGCAATCATTATAGCGCTCGAATTCTTCGGCGGTGCTTTTTTCACTCACCCTGAAGGCCTTGATGACTCCACAAAAAGGAAGCATCTCACGGATTGCGCAACAGTACTCCACAGATTCGTCGCCATGCAGTTGCAGATACGTAAGTCCGCACCCAGCCGCGCGAACCACCTCGGTTTGCGGCGCATTGACAAATACCCCGACTCTGTCGATAAAAGGCGGTAAATTCCGTACTATCGTAACGACTTTTTCAGGTGCGATATACCTCGGGCTCTTCGAATAAAAGATGAACCCCAGAGCGTCCACTCCGTAGCCCATGGCAGCCCGGGCGTCCTCCAGTCGGGTGGTGCCGCACATTTTCACCCGGACTCTCTGCAGCAGTTGAGTATCACTGTCCATCAGACCTGCTCCCGCAAATATTTCAGAAGATCGCTGTCGGTGCCGGCCCGCATCAATGTTTCGCCGATAAGCGCGGCCGCAACCCCCTCTTCACGAAGACGCCTGAAGTCATCGACCGTTTTCAGTCCCGACTCGCTGACCACGGGAAGAGTGTCCGGGATGAGCTGTTTCAGCCTGAAGGTTGTTTCCAGATCGACGGAAAAATCCTTCAGGTTTCTGTTGTTTATACCAATAAGGTCGCTTTCGGCTTCAAGAGCCTGTTCGGTCTCCCATTCATCATGCACTTCGACCAGGACATCCATGCCGAAATCCCTGGCACAGGCTTGATAATCCTTTAATTGCACTGTATCGAGGATTGCCGCTATCAGCAAAATGGCGTCGGCACCATGCAGATGGGCCTCCTTGATCTGCAATTCATCGATGGTAAAATCTTTTCTCAGAACCGGCAACGATACTGCCTCCCGCACCTGCATCATGTAGAGGAGCCGGCCCTGGAAAAAATCGACGTCGGTCAGCACCGAAATAGCCTGAGCTCCGTTGCGCTGATAATTTTCGGCGATCTCGACCGGATGAAAATTTTCGCAGATAACGCCTTTGGAAGGCGAGGCTTTTTTCACTTCGGCTATCACCGACACTCCGGAATAGGAGAGCAAAGCCCGGCGAAAGCCGCGTGGCGGTGCAATATCTTTTTCTCTGAACTGCACAGGAAGCTGGATGCCCTTGCTTCTCAGCTCCGCCACTTCCTGTTTCTTTTTTGCAACGATGGTATCCAGGATCATGATTCTTTATTGAAATTAATTACCGGCTGTTGCCGCATTCCGGGAAAAACGGATTAATTGTTCGAGCTTCGCAAGCGCCGCACCGGACCCGATGATCTCTCTTGCCTGTGCCACTCCCTCCTTGATGCTGCCCGCCCGACCCGCAGCATGGAGAGCCGCCCCGGCATTCAACAGCACCATGTCAAGCTTTGCGCCCTGCTCTCCTTTCAGCACGGCCCGGACCTGCTCGGCTGCTTCAGGGGGCGTTGCCCCGCCGCGAATATCTTCGAGCGTCGCTCTCGTCAACCCGACATCCTCGGGCTCTATGGTATAGCAGGACACCTGGCCGTCACAGCCGTCGGCGACATGGGAGGTTCCGGTTACAGTCATCTCATCCAGATTGCCGTCGCCCCAGACTACGAGCGTCCGCTTCATTCCAAGCCGGACCAGGACCTCGGCCAGTGTCTTCGTCAACTCTTTGGAAAACACGCCGGTGAGCTGAACGTTTGCCCCGGCGGGATTGGTCATAGGTCCAAGAATGTTGAAAATCGACCGGATTCCTATCTCTCTGCGCGGCCCGATGGCGTACTTCATTGCCCCGTGTAGCATGGGTGCAAAAAGAAAACCGATACCGACAGTACGGACGGACAAGGCAACCGTCTTTGGCGACAGGCCAAGATCGACACCAAGCGCCTCAAGAACGTCGGCGCTGCCGCAATGGGACGAAACCGCACGATTTCCGTGTTTGGCCACGGGAACACCTGCGGCGGCGACAACAAAGGCCGTGGTCGTCGAGACATTGAAGGTGCCCGAGCCGTCGCCGCCGGTGCCGACGATATCCATCAACACTTCGCCGGCAGCCGTATTCACCCCGGAATCGACAAAGGTCGCTTTTTCGCGCATCACCCGGACCGCCCCGACTATTTCGTCGATCGATTCCCCTTTCATCCGCAGCGCGGTAATGAAGGATCCGATCTGCGCATCGGTTGCCGTGCCCCCCATGATCTCGTTCATAACCGAAATCATCTCGGCTTCCTCGAGACTCCGGCCGGCGACTACTTTACCTATCGCTTGCTTGATATTCATGATGTTGTTCGAACAGTTGAGTTTTCCATACATACCGGGACAACCTCTTAAGCCCGCAGCATTTCCTGATAATTGTCTGCCATAAAGTTTTTCAGCAGGAGAATACCGGCCGGGGTCATAATCGACTCGGGATGAAACTGTACCCCCTCGATAGCGAGCTCTTTGTGCCTTACTCCCATCAACTCGCCCTCATCGGTGCGGCAGGTGACTTCGAGGCAATCGGGCAGATCACTGTCCTGGACTACCAGGGAATGATACCGCATGCCGTCGAAAGGATGGGGCAGGCCGGTAAAAACTCCTTTGCCGTCATGGAACATCGGACTGGTCTTGCCATGCATGATCCGCCTTGCCCGCACAACCGTGCCGCCGAAGGCATCGCCGATTGCCTGATGGCCGAGGCAGACCCCGAGAATCGGCAATTTTCCACCGAAATAATTGATCGCCGCGATGGATATCCCAGCTTCTCTCGGGGTACATGGCCCCGGTGATATAAGCAGGCGATCCGGCTGCAATGCTTCAATTTCCTCAACGGTGATCTTGTCGTTGCGGAAAACCCTGATGTCCTCGGTCCGCCCTTCTTCCAGACCGTTGGCGGCTATGGTCTGCACGATATTGTACGTAAATGAATCGTAATTATCTATTATGACAATCATTTCAAAAGCCCTTCTCTGCCAGTTCGACTGCTCGGCGCAACGCCAAAGATTTATTAACCGTTTCCTCGAATTCCTTATCCGGGTCGGAATCGGCAACGATCCCGGCACCCGCCTGAATCCAAAGGTTGTCCCGGTTCATGACAAATGTCCTGATGGTTATACAGAAATCCATGTTTCCTGAAAAGCCGAAATATCCGACCGATCCGGCGTAGGGACCGCGCTTGTCCGGTTCCAGTTCGTCGATAATCTGCATGGCCCTGATCTTCGGAGCACCGCTCACGGTCCCCGCCGGAAAACAGGCAGCCATGACGTCAAACTGGTCCCGGCCGTCCTCGATCTCGCCGTGGACCCCGGAGACTATGTGCATCACATGACTGTAACGCTCGATGACCAGCAGATCCTGGACCTTGACATGACCGCCTTTGGCCACCCGGCCGACATCGTTTCGGCCGAGATCGACCAGCATCAGATGCTCGGCGGTTTCCTTCGGGTCGGCCAGCAGTTCCTTTTCCAGGGCAAGATCTTCTTCAGGAGTCATTCCGCGCCGTCTCGTCCCGGCAATAGGCCGCAATTCAATGTTGCGGCCGTCTTTACGTACCAGAATTTCCGGCGAAGAACCAATTTGAATGACATCGCCCAGCTGCAGATAGAACAGGTAGGGGCTCGGATTGATATGTCTCAGCGCCCGGTACAGCACAAGCGGCGGCAACTCCGTCCGGGTGTGAAAGCGCTGGGAAAGAACGACCTGAATGATGTCGCCTGCGCGAATATATTCTTTTGCCTTTTCGACCATGGTCTTAAACTGGCGCTGGTCCATATTCGACGAAAAGACATGGCCGTCGGCACATCCCGTGCTGCTCTCTTTGAACAGGGCAGGCGCCACGGGCTGCTTTATCCTGTCAATGACCTCATCGATCATTCGGCAGGCGCCCTTATACAGCGATTCGCCGGTATCCTCATCGGTTCGAACCCAGCAGACGATGGTAACCGTCTGCTTGAAACTGTCGTGGACCAGGACGATCTTCGGCACCATAAACGACGAATCGGGGAGTTCGGTCTCCGGCCTATCATCCGGGAGATCCTCCATGAACCTGACCATATCGTACCCGAGAAAACCGACCGCACCACCGCAGAACCGCGGCAGGTGATCGTACTCGGCGGCACCCAGTTCACCCACCAGCGATTTCAGGGCATGGAGAGGGTTGGCGTGAAAGCTCCGGGTATTGCCGGCTCCACTGTCTCCTTCCTGAATTGTGACCGCATCGTTTTTGGAGGTAAAAGTCACCAGCGGATCATAGCCGATAAATGAAAACCGGCCCCATTTCTCGCCTCCCTCCATGCTCTCGAAAAGGAAGGCGTGACTGCGTCCGTCGGCAATCTTGGAAAACAAGGTCAAGGGGGTATCTAAATCGGCGACTATCTGGGTGCTTACCGGAATGAGCCGGGCCGTTGCCATGTCGCGCTGAAATGTCTCTTGATCGGGGGAAAACGTAATTTTTGCCATGGTCCGCTGATCGGCTGAATTTCTGGTTTATTTCGTTACATTAAACAGATGAACACCATACCAGTTATCGGACCACATTGTCCAGTCCGGCAGGGACGGACGAAAAAAAAAGCCATGAAATCTCGCGATTCCATGGCTTTCATCACATCCTTCCGACCCTGCATCCGGTCGGCAAACAAATATGCCTACGCTGCTGCGGTCATTGCATTGACCCGCTTGGTCAGACGCGAGATCTTGCGAGAGGCATTTTTCTTATGGATAGTACCTTTGCTCGCTGTTTTGGCGACAACCGAAATAGCCTTTCTCAGAGCTTCTTTGGCCTCATCGCTTGAACCTGCGGCAACAGCTTCATCAAGTTTATGAATGACCGTTTTCATTTTGCTTTTGTTCATTCTGTTGCGCAAACGTTGAGCCTGTGCCTGACGGTTTCTTTTTCCAGCGGATTTATGATTAGCCACGTAGATACTCCTCCTGTAATTATATCATCTCTTCAAATTTTTGATTCGATTGTATTCGACACAGCGACGGGATCTTCATGCGGATCGCGCCGTCGGTTCTGTTTTTTGTATCCAAAGATCGCAATTTATAATTCAAGTTAAAAATTCTGTCAACAAATATCACGTGATCGACAGGATTTCGGGAAAAAATCAAGGTCACGGTCAATTTGACACTACGAGCCCATTTGATGTATGCTTGAACACCGGAATGAGTTGAGTATTCTTCTATTCGGCTATTATGATACAGATAATTTTACAGCAAGGCAAAATCAATGGGGTTCCCGAAAGTTGTTTTTAGAATAGTGGAAAATCGCAGTTGTCCGCTCTACCAGTATGGCGATGTCTTCGAGCTGTCGGGGATCGCCATCCCCATCAGCAACGACAGCGAAAATTCTTTTATAACCACATCGATAATCAAATATCCCCTCGCCAAGAAAGTCTGCAAAATTCTTAACGGCGATCTCAGCAAAATCGTCATGCTCTATGAACGCGGCGATAAAATCCCGGTGTGCATGATCAGCTGCGGCGGATGTACCGGCTCGATCAAGCTCGAACACAGCAAGGACGATCTGTTGAAAAATGGCGACAGCACCCTTGCCGACGAACTGGGCTCGATGATGCACCTGCTGAGCAGTTTTTCCTTCTTTAAAAATATTGAGGAGAAACATCTCAACACCGTCATCAGCTATTTCAAGCTGATAAAATTCGATACCGGCAATATCGTGATTCGCAAAGGCGACCCGGGGGGCCGGTTCTATATCATCGTTACCGGCAGCGTCAACGTTCTCAACGATGCCGGCATCATCATCTCCACCCTCGACAAGGGGGAGGTGTTCGGAGAAATGAGCCTGATCTGCAACGACAACGTCAATGCCACCATCCAGGTCAAGGAGCCAAGCTCCATCCTCTATATCGACCAACCTAACTTTCAGAAAATACTGGACATATATCCTGCCATCCAACTGTATTTCTCACGTCTTATGGCCGAGAGACTGAACCGCTCGAATAGAATCAGGGCCGAAGATCTTTCTTCCGGCATGACCGGCAATCTCTCGGAGATTCCTGCCGAGGCGCTGTTCCAGACCTTGAACATGAACAACAAGACCGGCATCCTGACCATCACCGACCTCAGCAAGGGAACCGCCAGATTTTCTTTCCGTCAGGGGTCGCTTATCAAGGCCAAATATAACGAGTACAGCGGGGATCTGGCCTTTTACCAGATTCTCAAGGAAAAATCGGGAAGATTTCGCTTCACCCCGGGAATCGCCCCGGAAGACTTCAGCACTCCGGAAATCGGCTTCTTCATGAAACTTCTGATGGAAGGCATGCGCCGGCTGGACGAAGGAAAGCCGCAGAAAACAAACTGACCCCCAAGTTGGGGATCTGCTCTGTTACTACTCCAACGTGCCCAGGTAGTTGAAGGTCGGCAGCTTCCCGTACCTGCCGGAATTGGTCAACCTTTCCTGCAATTCCTGAAGATTTCGCGTCGTCGACATCCCTTCGCAGACATCGACGACCACATAGCTTATTCCCATTTCGCGGAGCTCGGGCAGGTATGGCAGGAGGGAGAACGGTCGCTCCGGAAAAGTCTGGGTGAAGCCCTCCTTCTTTCTGATCACGTACCCTTCGTTCTTCGGACTGAGAATTTGCCGGTCGTATTGGAAATGGCTTGCCGCCAGCCTGGAGGTATAGAGGGCCGGTGTACCATAGACCGTAAGACCAAGGGGAATCGTCCTGGCCCAGGTTTCATCCCTGTTGCCCCGCCCTCTCCTGTGGCCGGCGACGAGCTGCTTGAGAGCATCGCGGTCCATCTCGATCGAGGTCTGAGCCTTTTCCAGACCAAGCCCACTTGCCAGGGCGATGGCCTGATTATTGAGCAGGTTGCAAGTGTAATCGGCTGAGAGATGGACTTTTTCGCCGGCAAAAATAGATACCTGACTGATATGACCGAGCTGGAAGCTCCTGAACCCGGAACGGATCAATAAAGCAATCTGCTTACGACAGCGAGGCAGGTCATTTTCCATAATCAGGGGCGGCAAGGCCCAGGTGACCATGCGTGATCTCTTTCCCAGCCAGCCTTTGATCTGCCCTGCCTGACTTAACATCTGTTTATCGAAGCTGAGGAGAAAACGATCCGGAGAAAACGGCAGATCCGCCAGTACCGCCTTGGCGGAATCTATTTTCAGCCACCACTCGATCCCGGGTCCTTTTGGCGTGGAAGAAGGCCTGCCGTGATGACCGCTCCTCATCGCTTTCTTTTGAATCTCCGACTGCCCTTCAGTTTCACCGGAAACACAGACAGTTGCAACTATATCTTCAATTTTTTTGGCAAGTTTTCCTTGCAGGCCGGTCAGTTCCCTGCTCACTGCCGACACCTGCAGATAACTGCCGTCGGAAAATTGCCCACCTGAAGCACCATCGATTTTATACACCTCGACATGACCGCCCGGCCGAGGTTGAAACTCATCCGGCAATGCTATCGACACCTTGCTGCCGGCAACGGCCTGCTCCTGCGGAGAGCCTCCGACGAACAGGGTCTTCAGCCGAAAGGCAACGCGCTCCCCGCCAGGCTCCTGGTGCAGCCTGAGGCGGTCGCCGACCGCAAGTCCGCCCTTCACGACAAATCGGCAGATCCGCTCTTCGCCGGCCGTCTTCACTGCGGAAAACCGGCCGAGATGGATCCCCATGTTGCCTGAATGAAACGGAGTGATCGCTTCGGCCGGTTGCGGCGACAAGAAATAGCCGGTCGACGTCTTGCGGCTCATCGCCATTTCGGCCAGCACCTTTGCCTCTGCCACCGCCTTTTCCTGCTCGCCCGGGGCGGCATCGAGAACCTTTCGATAAGCCATGACGATATTTCTGACGTAATGGGCGGACCGCAGGCGACCTTCGATTTTCAGCGAGGTGATGCCGCTTTCGAGCAGCTCGGGCAATACCTCGAGACCGTTCAAATCGTTCATCGAAAAAAGATAGCGGGCCGGATCGACTTTGCCGTCCCTGCCTCTGCCTTTCTGTCTGGCGGTACTGTATGCCCGGCGGCACGGCTGGACGCACCTTCCCCGCAAGCCGCTTTTACCGCCGAGGTACGAGGAAAACAGACACAGGCCGGAATAGGAAAAACACATCGCGCCATGGATGAAAATCTCTATCTCGGTTTCCCCTCTTTTCGCGGTAATGATTCGGATCTCTTTTAAGGTCAACTCCCTTGCAAGGACCACCCGTCTGCACCCGAGATTTCCAAGAAAGCCGACCGCCTCGGAATTATGGGCCATCATCAGGGTCGAGCCATGCAGCTGCAATTTCGGAAAATATTTCCGCACCAGATGAATGAGGCCCAGATCCTGCACAATCAGACCATCGGGCTGCAACTCCTGAAGAAGGGCAAGATTTTCTATGAGGGCGGGAAGTTCTCTTTCAAGAACAAGGCTGTTGGCCGCGACATACAGCTTTTTGTCCAGGCTATGGCAATGACGGATCATCGCGCCGATTTCTTCAAGGCGCAGATCGCGGGCCAGGTTCCGGGCATTGAATCCCGGAGCGCCGACATATACCGCATCGGCGCCACCGTCAAGTGCCGCCCGAAAGGTTTCGACACTTCCGGCCGGTGCAAGGAGTTCTACATTTGCCATCAGCTTTCTATGATTACCTCGCCGCCGGCGTCCTGGGCATCGAGCATCACGCTTATCCGCTCGTTGTTCTGGATACCGGTGTGCATCCCGGTAAAATCGGGCTGGATAGGCAGCTCTCTGCCTCCCCGGTCGACGAGGGCAGCCAGCTGGATGGTGTTGGGCCGGCCATAATCCATAATGGCATCCATAGCCGCACGAATAGTCCGGCCGGTAAAGATCACATCATCGACGAGAATCAGGTTGGTGTTGTCGACATCGAAGGAGATTTCGGTGGTCTTCACTACCGGATTCTGACTGATCAGGCTCCAGTCATCCCGATACAGATTGATATCGAGCGACCCGAACGGAATGGTACTCTTCGTCTGGCTCTCGATGAATGCATGGATTCGTTTCGCCACGTACACCCCGCAGGTATATATGCCGACTATGGCCATTCCCTCGCCGCCATGATTCTTTTCAAGAATCTGCAGAGATATCCGCTGAATGGCCAGGTCTATCTCCTGAGCCGACATAATCACTCTTGCCTTGGCACTCACAATCCTACCCTCTTCCAGAAGAATTCTATTCCCCGTTCATCGACCCTGTTGATCGCCTCCGGGAAGGCCTCGCATTCGGCCGCAAATACCTTTGCGGCGATGGTATCGATGTCGTCGTCATAGGCCAGTTCAACACATTTCTGCAGGATGATCGGCCCTTCATCATACTTTTCATCGGCGAAATGGACGGTGCAGCCGCTGATCGTACATCCCCGCGCCTTGACGGCACTGTGCACGTGGTGACCATAAAATCCATCGCCGCAGAAACTGGGGATGAGCGAGGGATGGATGTTGATCACCGCCCGGGCCAGTTCCGGGGGCGGAGTATAGAGCTTGAGATACCCGGCCAGACAGACAATATCGATATCGTAGTCGGCCAGAATCCTGTTGATCCCGGCGTTATCGCCGGCGTGGAAGGCGGGATAACCGTACTTTTCGGCCTTGCCGAGGCCGAGCACCCCTTTGACATTGGAGACGACCACCTCAATTTTCCCGGCAAGGGTGCCTTTTACAATCCGCTCATGAAAATTATCGAGGGTTCGTCCGCTGCCGGACAGTAAAACCGCCATTTTCAGCATCTTTTATTCTCCTGCAAAATAGCTGTTGGTCTCGATATCGACCTTCTCCAGCCACCGTGAAATCGCGGTGTCGTATACGGAAGTCAAGGCGAAAACCTTCTTCATCAACTTGAACCGAGTCTTCAGCGTGGTATTGCCGCTGGCCTTGATCTCCTGCAGCACCTGCGGGTAGTCGGCCGGATCGACGATAACCGTTACATCGTGAAAATTTTTGGCTGCCGCCCGAAGCATGGTGGGGCCACCGATATCGATGTTTTCTATGGCGTCGGCCAGGCTGCAGTTCGGGTCGGCAATTGTTTTCTCAAAGGCATAGAGATTGACTGCAATAAGATCGATATTCTTCAGTCCATGTGCGGCGCACTGCTGCCGATGTTCCCTGTTTGCCCTCTGGTTGAGGATACCGCCATGGACCTTGGGATGCAGGGTTTTCACCCGGCCGTCAAGCATCTCGGGAAAACCGGTAAATTCGGAAACGTCTTTTACCGCAAGCCCCGCTTCCCGCAGTTTCTTCGCCGTCCCGCCGGTCGACAACAATTCTATATCAAGCCTTGCCAGTTCACCGGCAAAGCCTTCAATGCCGGATTTATCGGTGAGGCTTATCAACGCTCTTTCTATCTTTGCCATTCTCTACTCCTCTTCATCTTTTCTTGTAAAAGACAGGATTTTTCGACGGTCGCGTTTGCCCGGTTTCTTTGCCGGGCCGCTAAAACCGGCGTTGCTCAACCGCTTCAGTTCCCGCTGCTGTTCACGGGCTTTCATGCTTTCTTCCGTTTCAACATACAGCAGCCTGGCCTCCGAGGCCGGTCGCCGAAACCTTGAAAGGGCCAGGACGGTGATATGAAATTCGGCAGGGCCGATGCCGATAACCAGCCGGTCTCCGACCACAACATTATGCGCGGCCTTGCACCGGTTCCCGTTGGCATGGACCTTACCGCCGTTTACCGCCTGGGTCGCAAGTGACCTGGTTTTAAAGAAACGGGCCGCCCACAGCCATTTATCCAGCCGTACTGTCTCTGTATTGTTTTCCATAGCCGCACCTCTCACTCACCGCTCATAGTCGGCCGATAATCGTTCCGGAAGGGAGTTAGAATACACCGATTTGCCGTGAAACGCATGAAAAATTCAAAATCACCGGCAGCCAAACGGCAAAAGAGTATTGTCGAACAGATCCAAAAGGAGTAAGTAAGAATCGTTTTCAGCTAATCAAGAGTATTTGCCGACGAATGCGGACCGCATTCCGTCACAGCAATATGATCTGCTGTTTTTTCAACACATTAATGGTGACTGAGCGGAACAATGCACATTCAGACAGTTGGTTTACAGGGTCTTAAGGCTCCGGTCAAGGTAAAGGAAAGAAGCGGCAAGCTGCAGAACACAATCGCCACGATATCCATGCAGGCCCGACTCCTTGAAGGCTCTCAGGATAACTGTGTAGAAAAATTCACATCGATTCTCAATGATTATCTCGGTGAGCTCTCAGTCACCAGTTTCAGAACCATCCTCGCTCGCTTACAAGACGGCCTGTGTGCAAAAAGCGTCCGGCTGGAAATGGAATTCCCTTATTTTCTCGACAAAAAAGCCCCGGTCAGCGACACCCACAGCCTCATGGAGTACTCGTGCACCTTCTCCGGCGGGGTAGGTGACGATGAAGGATTTATCCTCTCGGTAACCGTCCCGGTTACCACCCTCTGTCCCTGCTCAAAAGAGATCAGCGCAGGCGGTGCACACAACCAGCGGGCCGAAGTAACCTTGAATGTCAAATTCAAGAATTTCATCTGGGCTGAAGACCTGATCGAGATGATCGAAAAGTCGGCTTCCTGCGAGGTCTACGCCTTGCTCAAACGGCCGGACGAGAAATACGTGACGGAGAAGGCTTTCAACAACCCGATGTTTGTCGAGGACGTGGTCAGAAAGGTGGCGGTTGCCGCACTCGCCGATCCGAATATCACCTGGTTTTCCGCCGGAGTGGAAAGCTTCGAATCGATCCATAAACATAGCGCCTATGCCTATGTGGACAGCGACGAGGTACGCTGACCCTCAAAAGATAGATTAGCCGTTCGCTGGTTTGTGTCTCACGATGCAGTGAAGCCGCCGAAAAACCAGGGGCGGTTGAAAAAACAACCAACATGGTCTATACTCGACCATGTGACTGTATTTGTGCTCCCTCCCCATCTGTCCTTGCTGAAAAAAAACCAGGCCGCAATGGCAATACACCTCTGCATATTTTGCAGAGGCAGGAGTTCGCTTTCACTCCGCCTTAAATGCCGATCAGTCCCTTTGCCGTAAAATTTCGGCCAAGGGGCTCCCATCTCTTACCAATAGGAAAAATAATGACCAAGCAAACCGCACAATTAACCATCGACGGAAATACCTTCGCGCTACCGATCTGCGAAAGCACTACCGGTGAAAAAGCCCTTGATATAAGAGGGTTGCTGCGCGACACGGGCTGCATCACCCTTGACAGCGGGTACATGAATACCGGCTCTTGCCAGTCACAGATTACCTACCTGGATGGCGAAAAGGGTATCCTTCGGTATCGCGGTTACGAAGTAGCAGATCTGGCTGAACATTGTCAATTTATCGAAGTTGCATACCTGCTCCTGACCGGCGAGCTGCCGACCGCAATCGAACTGGCACAATTTAAGAACGACATGACCAAGTTCGCCCTGATCCATGAAGACATGATCCACTTCTTCGATCATTTCCCGCCAAAAGCATCGCCGATGTCGATACTGTCGACGATGGTCGGCACCCTGCATGATTTCTACCCGGAAATGGACCTCGACGAGGACCCCTATGGCGGTATCACCACCACTACGGCGCGATTGCTGTCGAAAACCAGGACCATCGCGGCGTTTTCGTACAAGAAGAACATGGGTCATCCGCTCGCCTATCCCCGTCCCGATTTAAGTTATTGTTCCAATTTCTTATATATGATGTTCGATCGCCCCAACCTGCCTTACACCATCGAGCCGGTACTGGTCTCCGCTCTGAACAAGCTGCTTATTCTGCACGCCGATCATGAGCAGAACTGTTCGACTTCGACGGTGCGGCTGGTCGGCAGTGCGGGGGTCAGGCTTTACCCTTCCATCTCCGCCGGCATCAGCGCCCTTTGGGGGCCGCTGCACGGCGGCGCCAGCGCAGCCGTCATGCGCATGCTTGAGAAAATATACGCCGACGGTATGAATTATGACAAATATATCGAAATGGCCAAGGATCCCGGCAATCCATACAGGCTTACCGGATTTGGTCATCGCGTCTACAAGACCTACGACCCGCGAGCCACGATCATCAAAAAGACCTGTCACGAAGTGCTCAGCACCCTGAAGATATCCGACCCGCTGCTGGACATTGCTCTCGAGTTGGAAGAGCGGGTCGGCAACGACGAGTATTTCCAAAAGCGAAACCTCTACCCGAATGTCGACTTTTATTCGGGGATCATTTACCGGGCCATGGGCATCCCGACCAACATGTTTACGGTCATGTTCGCCCTCGGCCGACTGCCCGGCTGGATCTCCCACTGGCAGGAGATGAATCTGGGCAAGGACAGCAGCAGAATCGGGCGACCGCGTCAGGTGTACAGCGGCATTCCCACCCGCTCCTTCGTCCCGCTTGGAGAGCGGCATTGAAGTTGAAATCATTGACGCAAGACTTGATTGAACAGCAGGGCTCCGGGGCCCATCGCCGCTGCATCGTATGCGAGACGTTATCGGCCGGTTTATTTATGGCCGTGGCGAGCCGGAGTTACCTGCGGTGCAGCGCTTGCCAGGCAACTTTTCTCGATCCGGCGCACAGAGTATCGACCGAAGAAGAGCACCTGCGCTATCGCCGACATCATAACGATCCGGTGGATGAAGGCTATCGCCGGTTTTTGGCAAAGCTTGCCGAACCATTATTGCAACGGCTGTCGCCGCAGGCCAAGGGACTGGATTATGGATGTGGTCCGGGGCCGGCCCTTGCCTGCATGTTGGGCGAGGCGGGACAGCGGATGACATTGTTCGATCCGCTTTTTTTTCCCGATCCGGAAGTGCTCGATGATCTGTATGATTTCATTACCTGCACTGAGACCATTGAGCATTTCCATCGACCGGCCGAGGAATTCGCCCGGTTCGACCGGATGCTGCGGCCTGGAGGATGGCTGGCACTGATGACCTGTTTCCAAACCGACGACCATCGTTTTGCGTCCTGGCATTACCGCCGCGACATGACCCATGTTGTGTTTTACCGTGAGGAAACACTACGCCATATCGCCCGGCGATTCGGGTGGAGCTGCGAAATCCCGGTCAAGGATGTCGCTTTGATGCAGAAGCCATACGATCCCGCAAGTCCTTCAGGATGAAATGAACCGATTTTTATGATAAAACATTTCGCGCATTGCCGGTTGCGGCGTAACCTCTCACAAGAAAAAGGACAGCTTTATGAAAATACTGGTAACAGGAGGCACTGGATTTACCGGCCATAATCTCAGCAAGAGGCTTTTACAGGAAGGCCATCAGGTCAGATTGCTGGTACGCAGCAGGGCACGGGTTGCTCTTGACCCGCATCCTGCCCTGGAGATCCTGGATGGAGACATCAGGGACCGGGAGGCGGTGGATAAAGCGGTTGCCGGAACGGCTAAAATCTTCAACATCGCTGCGATGTATCGGTCTGCTTCTTCGGTTGACCAGGACTATTGGGATATCCATGTCAAAGGAACCCGGCATCTGCTGGAAGCCGCGGTACAACATGATGTCGGCCGGTTTGTCCACTGCAGCACGGTGGGTGTGCACGGCGATGTGAAGGTGCCGCCGGCAACCGAGGAGTCGCCTTACGCCCCCGCCGATATCTATCAGCGGACCAAACTCGAAGGAGAACTGCTGGCTCGGGAGTTCTCCGCCAAAAACGGCCTGCCGCTGTCGGTCGTCCGGCCGACGGCCATTTACGGACCGGGCGATATGCGGCTGCTGAAGGTGTTCAAACTGGCGACAAAGAGCATCTCCCCGGTCATCGGCACCGGCAAAATCTTTTACCATATGGTCTATATAGACGACCTGGTACAGGGATTCATCTTAGCCGGCGAGGTCGACGCTGCCATCGGCGAGGTCTTTATTATCGGCGGCGAAGAGAACATGATCCTTGACGAACTGCTTTCCACCATTGCCGAAATAACCGGCCGTCCGGACACGAAGGTCCACCTTCCCGCTTTGCCCTTTCAGCTTGCCGGTTCGCTCTGCGAGAAGATCTGCATACCTCTCGGCATCGAACCGCCGATTTACCGAAGGCGGGTCGATTTTTTCACCAAGAGCCGCAGCTTCGATATCGGCAAGGCGAAAAGGCTGCTGGGCTACTCCCCGAAATATGGTCTGCGGGCAGGGTTGAGCAAGACCGCTGAGTGGTATAAGGATCAGGGTTTACTTTAGTTACAGACTAAAAAGGGGCGTATATTCAGCCTTTTTTGATTTTCACCACGAACACCGGCAGGCAGGTCGGGTGCGTTGAAGGAAGCCCCAGCATGGCACATCAAACTTGATTTGTTTGAGAGTATGGTTTATAAAACGAATAACTAAATAAAAATCCGTCGATTTGTGAACTCAATCACAAGAAGTAGTGCCTTATTGAAATAATGATTTTTCATCCAACACCCGATATCTTCGCCATACCAATCAGCATCCTTGTACTCTCCATGCGCAACCATGCGCCCTCCTCCCTGACACCACCTTGAGATAATCGTTTCATCCCGGAAAACATTGGCGGCGTTCAGTTTTCAACTCTCCGACTAAGGTTTCCAACCCTTTTTCCAGTAACATTTCCATTACTATTTCGGTTGTATACCGTTTTAGTACCTTAGTACCTTAGAAATTTATTTCTTGTTTTTCACCCCTCAAGGGGGTGCTGAAAGAGTAAGGAATGAATTTCGTGAAGGTACTTATCCTCCCCTTGTGGAGGGTTAGATCGGTCCTGTCGTATACGTTCTGCTTTCTCGTCAGTTCATTTGCGGGAAGGGAACGTCGAGCGGATGAAGCACATTGCAATGAGCACAGGGTTTATCTTTTCACCCATTTTTTCCTGAGTAAGATATAAAAATATGCATAATCAATTAATTACACGAAGTCCTCGTGATAAATGCGGTGTCTGCGGCGTTTTCGGCCACCCCGAAGCCGCACGGCTGACGTATTTCGGACTTTATGCTTTGCAACACCGAGGCCAGAATAGTGCCGGAATGGTCAGTCACGATGGCAGCCGGACATGGACGCGCAAGGCAATCGGCCTGATCTCCGAAGTGTTTACCGAAGAACATTTACAGTCCCTCAAAGGTGAAGCAGCTCTGGGACATGTCCTGGATTCGTCTCTTTCCGATATTTCGATACTCAATATACAGCCTTTTACCGCCACGCATCGAGGTAGAACCATATCGGTGGCCCATAACGGCAGCATCACCAACATCAAGCAGTTGCGTGCTGATCTTCATGCGAAAGGTGCTATTTTTCACTCCGAAATCAGCAGCGAGATAGTTGTCCACCTCCTGGCGCACTGCGTCGGATTGGATCTTGTCTCGGCGCTGCTCACCACCTTTGCCGAAATCAAAGGCGCATTTTCCATGCTGCTGCTGGTTGACGGCACTCTGGTCGCAGTTCGCGACCCTCATGGCTTCAGGCCGCTTTGTCTTGGCCGCCTGGACAATGGCGGCTATGTCGTGGCCTCGGAAACATGTGCTTTTGACCTTATCGATGCCAAATATCTACGGGATATAGAGCCGGGAGAAATTCTGCTGATCGACTCGAATGGTCTCCGCTCCGTTTATCTTCCCCAAAAGTGTCCAAGTTTCTGCATATTCGAACAGGTTTATTTTGCCAGGCCGGACAGCAATATGTTCGGCACCAGTGTCTACCAGAGCAGAAAGCGTATGGGCGAGGCCCTCGCACGAGAATGCAGGGTAGAGGCGGATCTTGTCATGCCCTTTCCCGACTCGGGCATCTATGCCGCCCTCGGCTATGCCCAAGCCACAGCCATTCCCTTCGAACTTGGGCTCATCCGCAACCATTATATCGGCCGGACATTCATTCAATCGGCCCGATCGGACCGGGCATTGGCTGTTCGGATGAAACTTAACCCGGTCCGCTCGCTTCTTCGTGGCAAGCGGGTAATTATTATCGACGACTCGGCCATCAGCGGCGCCACCGTTTCAAGCAAGATCCGTTCGCTGCGAGAGGCGGGGGCACGTGAAGTGCATCTGCTGGTGAGCTGTCCGCCGATCCGCTTTTCTTGCGCCTACGGCATTCATTTTCCGGCAAGGGATCGGCTTCTCGCCAACGGAAAATCCATAGTGCAGATCCGTGACAATCTTGGCCTGGACACCCTGCACTACCTTAGTCTGGATGGACTGATCAAGGCAGCCGGAGGCGAAAGCGTCTCATACTGCAAGGCGTGCATGGACTCCATTTGCCCGGAACGGAAAGATCCGGTTGAACATGAAAGCGGTGGTGTCGAGAAAATAATGTAAGGGGACCGTCCCCACTACCTTTAAAGCTGCCACAATGCAAACAACTCAAAACAAACTCCTCCACAAGGAAATTTCCCGCCGCCGCACCTTCGGCATCATCAGCCATCCAGATGCCGGTAAGACCACTCTTACAGAAAAACTGTTGCTTTTCGGTGGCGCCATCCAAATGGCGGGTTCGGTCAAAGGCCGCAAGGCGAGCCGCCACGCCACCAGCGACTGGATGGCGATCGAACGGGAACGCGGCATCTCGGTCACCAGTTCGGTTATGCAATTCGACTATGGCGATTGCGAAATCAACCTCCTTGACACCCCAGGTCACCAGGATTTTTCCGAGGACACCTACCGGGTGCTGACGGCGGTGGACAGTGCGGTAATGGTGATTGACAGCGTCAAGGGCGTAGAAACCCAAACCCTCAAACTGATGGAAGTCTGCCGGATGAGAAACACGCCGATTTTGACTTTCGTCAACAAGCTCGATCGTGAGGGCATGTCGCCCATCGATATCCTCGCCGACATCGAAGAAACCTTGCAGATCGAGTGTGCGCCGCTCTCCTGGCCTATCGGCATGGGTAAAAACTTTCGCGGCACGTACAACCTCTACCGCCGGGAGCTGATCCTCTTTACCCCCGGTCAGGAACGGCTGTCCGGCGATGCCATTACAATTCGCGATCTTGATGATCCACGGCTCGATCAGATTCTCGGTCGCCAGGCCGACGAACTGCGCGCCGACGTTGCCCTGCTGGAGGGTGCGGCCAACCCCTTTGATCTCCAGGATTTTCTCAAAGGCAACCAAACGCCGGTCTTTTTCGGCAGTGCGATCAACAACTTCGGCGTAAGGGAACTGCTCGACACCTTCGTGGAAATCGCCCCCTCGCCCTTGCCTCGTCCGACCACCACCCGTATGGTCTTTCCGGAAGAGGAAACCTTTTCCGGCTTCGTCTTTAAAATCCAGGCCAACATGGACCCGTCTCATCGTGACCGGATCGCCTTCCTGCGCGTCTGCTCGGGTCGGTTTCAAAGGGGAATGAAGGTGCGCCATCACCGGCTTGGCAAGGATATCCTAATCTCCAATCCAATTATCTTCATGGCTCAGGATCGTGCTTTTGCGGAAGAGGCCTGGCCTGGCGATATTATCGGCATCCACAACCACGGCACAATCAGGATCGGCGACACCTTTTCGGAAAAGGAACCGCTGGCTTTTACCGGCATTCCCAATTTTGCCCCCGAGCATTTCCGCCGGGTGCAGCTAAAATCTCCGCTTAAGGCCAAACAGCTGCAAAAGGGCTTGACCCAGCTGGTGGAAGAGGGCGCAGTACAGCTGTTCCGGCCGCTGCTGGGAAACGATTTTATCCTGGGGGCGGTGGGTGTGCTGCAGTTCGAGGTGACCATGGCTCGGCTCAAGGCGGAATACGGTGTTGATGCAGTGTATGAACCGGTTGACTACGCCACCGCCCGCTGGGTTCGATGCGATGATAAAAAACAGTTTGCCCTCTTTGAAAAAGCCAACATCGCCAATCTGGCACTGGACGTGGAGGGGAACTTAACCTATCTGGGCTCAAGCGAATGGTATCTCAAATTCGTGGCGGAAAAGTGGCCGGACATAATTTTTCTTAACACCCGTGAATACAACTGGCCAAGCTCCATATTTATGTTATTGAAAATGCTATGACTCAAAAGGAGAAATAAACAATGAAAGCCAAATCCATTAAATTCGACCAACAATGTAGAAGTTCCATCCTTCAGGGCATCAATACGCTCGCCGATGCCGTCAACGTAACCTTTGGCCCCAAGGGACGCAATGTCGTCATTGAAAAGCCCTTTGGCTCTCCGCTTATCACCAAGGACGGAGTCACCGTCGCCAAGGAAATCGAGCTGGAAGACAAGTTCGAGAACATGGGAGCCCAGATGGTGAAAGAAGTAACCTCAAAAACCGCGGATGTTGCTGGTGACGGGACCACCACCGCTACCGTTCTGGCCCAGGCCATCTACCGCGAGGGCGTCAAGCTGACAGCTGCCGGGCACAACCCGATGGAAATCAAGCGCGGTATGGAACGAGCCGTTGAAACCCTGGTCGATGAACTGAAGAGGCTTTCCAAGCCGATCAAGGACTCTGGGGAGATTGCGCAAGTAGGTACTATCTCCGCTAACAACGACAAAGCCATCGGCGAGATAATAGCCCAAGCTATGGAAAAGGTCGGCAAGGAGGGGATTATTACCGTCGAAGAATCCAAGACCATGGAAACCGGTCTGGAGACGGTCGAAGGGATGCATTTTGATCGCGGCTATCTTTCCCCCTATTTCGTTACCGATCCGGAGAGCATGGAAGTGAACTTGGAAAACGCCGGGATACTTATCCATGACAAGAAGATTTCCACCATGAATAGCCTTCTTCCTCTGCTTGAGCAGACCGCCAGGTCAGGTCAACCCCTGCTGATCATCGCCGAAGATATCGAGGGTGAGGCCTTGGCTACCCTGGTGACTAACAAGCTCCGAGGAGTCCTCAACATCTGCGCTGTCAAGGCCCCAGGTTTCGGCGATCACCGCAAGACCATGCTGGAAGATATTGCCATTCTTACCGGCGGCACAGTGATTTCCGATGAGCTCGGCTTAAAACTCGACCAGGTCGCCTTAAATCAGCTCGGCACCGCCAGACGGATTACCATCGACAAGGATACCACTACCATTATTGACGGGGCCGGCAAGGAAACCGACATTCAGGCCCGCAGTAAGCAGATTCGTGCCCGGATCGAGGAGACCACTAGCGACTTTGACCGCGAGAAACTCCAGGAGCGATTGGCCAAACTGGTTGGAGGTGTAGCCGTAATCAAGGTAGGCGCCGTGACCGAAACCGAGATGAAGGAGAAAAAAGCCCGCGTCGAAGACGCACTCTGTGCAACCCGTGCCGCAGTTGCTGAAGGAATCGTCCCCGGCGGCGGCGTCGCTTACCTGCGCGCATCAAAAGTCCTCGACAAGCTGATGCTCTCCGCCGAGCAGCAACTCGGCGTCGACATCATCAGGCACGCACTCGAGGAGCCAACCCGTCACATCGCCCAGAACGCCGGAGCGGTGGGCTCCGTCGTGGTGAATAGGGTAAAGAGCGGCGAGGGCAACTTCGGTTATAACGCAAGCAACGATGAGTACACCGACATGATAGCGGCCGGCATCATCGACCCGACCAAGGTCGCCCGTTGCGCCTTGCAGTACGCAGCCTCCATCGCCGGGCTCATGCTGACCACCGACGTCATGATCTCCGAGGAACCCAACGAAGCCACTTCACCAGCAGTCCGGTCGGCATAATGTAACTTTAGATTCCACTTGAAATTGAACGAAAAATGATCAGTAAAACTCGTAGCTCAACTGCAAGCCATCCGGAGATTACCGGTTATCGAATGCATTGAAATCAAATATTCGACCTCGCTCAAGTATGGCGAGGTGGAGGTTGTAGAATGATCGGCGCAATTGCAGGAGATATAATCGGGTCGGTGTATGAGGCTCATTCCATCAAAACCAAAGAATTCTCTCTTTTTCATCCGAACTGCCGCTTTACCGACGATACCGTGCTCACCATCGCGGTGGCCCAGGCGATTTTAACGGATGGAGACTATCGCCGGTGGGTTCGGGAAATAGGCCGCCGTCATCCCAATGCCGGTTACGGAGGGACATTCATCCATTGGCTCCTTTTCAGCGACTCCGAACCTTACAACAGTTGGGGGAATGGTTCAGCCATGCGAGTCAGCCCGGTAGGCTGGGCCTTTGACAATGTCGACACCGTCCTGCAACAAGCGGCACGGTCGGCGGAGATATCCCACAACCATCCTGAAGGTATCAAAGGGGCACAAGCGGTCGCCCTGGCCGTCTTCCTGGCCAGGACGACACGGGACAAGGCGCTGATCAAAAAGGAAGTGGCCACCCGTTTTAATTATGACCTTAACCGAACCATCGACGGAATCCGGCCTGCCTACACCTTCGATATATCCTGTCAGGGAACGGTTCCGGAGGCGGTCATCGCCTTCCTGGAAGCCGACAGCTATGAGGATGCCGTCCGTAATGCGATATCACTCGGCGGCGACAGCGACACACTCGCCTGTATCACCGGAGCGATCGCCGAAGCGTACTATGGACCGGTCGCCCAGCCGATCCTGAAAAAAGTTAAAGAATGCCTGACAGCTAACCTCTGGTCGATTACGGAACAGTTCTGCCGCAAATACACTGACCTTGAGTAGAATTTCCCCCTGTCCACCAGTATGACTGTTACTCCCACAACAAAAGCGAATACAACCATGACTAACGAAGCAGAAACGGAAGAAAAGGCGCATCTGCAAGGCGCGAAGATAAAGTTGCAGACGTCTGTAGAGCGAATTAGAATCACATGGCCTGTTGGAAAGAGTTTTTTTGGAAACCGGAAAAGCAATTAACTTATCACTCATTTGGCGCTGTGCCTTGTAATTACAGCAAACTCGACCCGCAGTATCATGCCAAAAGCCCCCAACCTCCCTGGAAACAATATGATGAATAACACTGCCAATAAACCTATCTACATTCGATTCTTGAAAAGTCTCTCGTCGCTTATCCCTGGGGACATGCTGAAAACATTTATCTATTTAAATGGCATCCACAAGGTGCGCAAAGTATTGCGGACGGCTATCTTAAGTTTTTATCGCATCGAACATATTTACGAAGTCATCGGTGATTTCTCCAAAAATTACCGGGGAAATTTTTCAGTTCTCGAGTTTGGTGTGGCAGACGGGTATTCCTTTACGAAAATGCTTTATGCCACTCGATACCTTAAATGTGAAAACAGAGTCACAATTCATGGTTTCGACTCCTTTGAAGGAATGCCGAAAACTGATGATTCTAAGGATCGAGACCTCATCGCCAATGACGGCTGGGTTGAAGGACAATTTAAAACAGATTTTGAGAAACTCAGTGAGTATTGCAAGGGGAAGTATTTTAATTTTGTTTTCCACAAAGGGATGTTCGACAAAACCATTACGCCGGATTTTCTTGAAACATTGCGTACCCACTTACCTATACTTGTATGGATCGATTGCGACTATTACACCTCGGCAAAGATCGTCTTTGAAAGGATTAAGGATTATCTGCCTAGTGGTTGTGTGATATATTTTGACGAACCGGAATTCAACTACGGATGCCGATATACCGGAGAGTCCCGATTGATTCACGAGGTGAATAACGGATTATTCGGAGATGGAATCGAACTGGTTCTTGATCCTTCTTTGTCACTCACCTCGAATCGAATTTACCGCTTCATCAATATCAATGCAAAAACAGTATATGATAGGGTTAAAAATCTCAATTCCGCCGGAGAACTTCATCGCCGAAGCAATGATTCTCCATTCCCCTGATCTTCAGGGAAATCATTCCTCGTAACTGTAGCGACCCGCAATGATAAACGCCCGGACACGCAATAATGATTATTCTGGGCTCACAAAATCATGATCTCCGAGGCACCCAACGAAGCAACTTCACCAGCCAGTCCGGTCGGCATAATGTAATTTGTCTAGTTTCCACTTGAAATGGAAAAAATTGCCGAAGCGTACTATATGGACCCATCGCCCCCGATCCTGAAAAAAGTTAAAGAGTGCCTGAAGGCGGACCTCTGGGCGATAAAGGAACATCTGCCGCAAATACATTGACCTTGAGTAGGATCTCCCCCTCTCCACCCAGTATCACTGTTACTCACACAACAAAAGCGAATACAACCATGATTAACGTAGCAGAAACGGAAGAAAAGGCGCATCTGCAAGGTGCGAAGATAAAGTTGCAGACGGCAGTCGAGCGAATTGATTCCACACTGAGGGATCATGCAACGAAGATTCAGGAACAGAAGACCTATTTATGGGAACATAGAACGGATATGGATCATGCCGAAAAGGTATCGACTCGGCAATCCGCAGAGCAGCGAGTCCTTGCCGCCGAAGCCGTCCTCGCCAATAAAAAACGCATCGTAAAGCTTCTTCAGTCTCCTTATTTCGGCCGCTTCGATTTCATCCGGGACGGTCAGACACAGTCTTTAGCGGTCTATGTCGGCATTCACGCTTTTTTCGACGAGGATCGAAGAGAGAACCTTATTTACGACTGGCGCGCACCGATTGCCACGATGTTCTACGACTATGAAACCGGTAAGGCGCGTTACGAAGCGCCATCGGGGGATATTGCCGGCACAATAGCATTGAAGCGTCAATTCCGGATCCGCAACGGCCATATGGAGTTCATGCTGGAGAGCTCGCTGAATATTCAGGACGATGTCCTGCAGGAGGAGTTGAGCAGGGCCTCCGACGATAGAATGAAAAACATCGTGGCAACCATCCAGCGCGACCAGAACGCCATTATTCGCAATGAGGACTCCCATGTTTTGATTATCCAGGGTGTGGCCGGTTCGGGCAAGACTTCGATCGCCCTCCACCGGATAGCGTTTCTGCTCTACAGGTTCAAGGATACCTTGACGTCGAAGGATATCCTGATCATTTCGCCGAACAAGGTTTTTGCCGATTATATTTCCAATGTATTGCCGGAGCTCGGCGAAGAAAATATCGCCGAAACCGAGATGGAGATTCTGGCGGACGACTGGCTGGATTACAAATACAAATTCCAGACATTCTTCCAGCAGGCGGCTCTTCTTCTGGAAAAAAACGATGAAAAATTGCGGCACAGAATCCAGGAGAAGTCTTCCCTCGATTTTTTGAAAAAACTCGATGAATACGCCACCTATATTGAAAAATCGAGTTTCTGCGCCGAAGATTTACGGATAAACTGTTACTCGGTTTCCGCCCGGTTCATCGAAGAATCAATGCAAAAACATCGCGGCAAGGCGGTCGCCGAACGGACAAGAAATGTTGCACAGGACATCGAGCACAACATCGACATTTATCAGCACTACGAACTGACGAAAGAGGAAAGAGCCGAACTGAGGGCATCACTCAAGAAGATGCAAAAGCGGTCGACCCTTCGCGGCACGTATAAAAACTTTTTCATCTGGATGGGAAAGCCGGGGCTGTTCAAGCCGGGGAAAAATTCCATTCTCGAATACTCGGATGTGTTCCCGCTCATCTACCTGAAGATCCGCCTGGAAGGGATCAAAGGGGTGCAGAAGAATGTCAAGCATTTGCTTATCGACGAAATGCAGGATTACACCCCCGTGCAATACGCGGTTATCGCGAAACTGTTTCCCTGCAAGAAAACGATTCTGGGAGACGCAAACCAATCGGTTAATCCGTTCAGTTCATCCACGGCAGAGAAAATCCAAAGAGTTTTCAGGCAGGCGGAGTGTGTAAAGCTGTGTAAAAGTTACCGGTCGACATACGAAATCACCCGGTTCGCGCAGCGCATTTCACCAAACCCGGACCTTGTGGCAATTGAGCGCCATGGGGATGAGCCACTCGTGCTGAAATGCAGCAGCAAAAGTAAGGAAATTGAGCGGATACGGCAGCTGATTGAGGAATTTTTCGCACTCGGATACCACACAATTGGAATCATATGCAAAACACCGAATCAAGCGGAACATCTCCATGGTATCCTTCATGGCGAAAAGCATCACGTGCGATTATTGACCTCGAGGAGCACGTCCTTCGCGAAAGGCGTGGTTATCTGCACCGTGCATCTGGCGAAAGGGCTGGAATTCGATCAGGTAATCGTTGTCGATGCAAGCGACAATAATTATGCAACCGACATCGAAAGAAACCTGCTGTATGTTGCCTGCACCCGTGCCATGCATACACTCACCCTGATTTTTACCGGCAAAGTCAGCCGCTTCATCTCGCCTGAAAACCAATGAGTCAGCCGCAGTTTTCATCCTGCTATTTTGCCTCCGCCTTCTGCGCGCAGGAGATGCAGGCCGGAACACTGGGATCGAAACGCAGACGGCCTTCGGCAATTTCCTCCTCGCAGATGACACAGTAACCGTACTCACCTGACCGGATTCGCTTGAGCGCCACCTCGATACGTTGCCGCTCAAGCTCGGTCAGGCGGGCCGCCGCCTGGATCATGGCCTGCTGCTGCATGGCGTCCATCCGCGAAAGCCGGCCAACCCGCGCCTGATCCAGCTCTACCGGGCTTTCGCCTTTTTTTGCCGCCTGTCCCGCAACAATATCGGCAAGTCTGTTCTCCAGGCGTTTTTTGAAGTATTCCAGGTCAAGATCGTCATTCATGGTTTAGATTGAGGTTTAATATTTTTTTTGAAATTATTGCGAACCAAATGTCGTTTTGCTGAAAACCTAGCCGAATCGTTTTTCAATTTCTTAAAATACAAAAGTCAGTGAGAGCCCTTGCCAATCTTTGCACTCCCTCCGCCACGGTTTCCTTATCGACGCAGGAAAAGCTGAGTCTGAATGTGGCCGTTTTGGTGGCACCGGTGTAAAAAGGATTGCCCGGCACGAACACCACCTTCTCTTTCACCGCTTCCTGAAAAAGCTCCATCGAATCCATGCCCTCCGGCAGTCTGCCCCACAAAAACATCCCGCCCTCCGGACGGGTGAAGGTGACTGAGTCCGGAAAATGGCGGCTTGTCTCCTCCTGCATCGCCAGACACTGACTGCCATACGCCTCGATAATTCGGGCAATATGAGAATCGAGATCGTTTTCCGTAAGATACGTGTTGAGGATTTTCTGAGTGAAACTCGAAGTATGCAGATCGGCGGCCTGCTTGGCGATGATGAGTTTCTCACATATCCAGCGGGGAGCGGCAATCCAGCCAAGACGAAAACCGGGGGCGACAATCTTGGAAAACGAGCCGAGAAGAACAGTCTCCGGGATATAATGGGCAAAAGACCTGGCCGGTTTGCCGGAAAATCGCAGCTCTCCGTAGGGATCGTCCTCCACTACGATGAATCTTTTTGCCGCGGCAACGGCTGCCACTTTTTCCCTGTTTGTTTCGGAGTAGGTAATCCCCGAGGGATTTTGAAAGTTCGGCACGGCGTAGAGCATTTTGGCCTTGTGGCGGCCACTCGACTCTTCAAGGGAATCAACATCCAGGCCGTCATCGCGCATCGGCACAGGCAAGAAATCGATCTTGAAAAGAGACAGTGACTGAATCGCCCCGAGATAGCCGGGTTCCTCGATCAGCACCTTGTCTCCGGAGTTGAGGAGAATCTTCCCGAGAAGGTCGATGCCCTGCTGAGAACCATTGGTGATGATGATATTTTCCGGAGAAACTTGCAGCCCTTTTTTCAGCAGGTACCTGGCTGCAATCCATTCGCGCAATTGCAGATCACCTTCGGTATTGCTGTATTGCAGCACCTTCGCCCCGTAATCGGCGAATACCTTCTCGGTTGCGTTCCGGATCTCCCGCACAGGGAAAAATGCCGGATTGGGCAAGCCCCCGGCAAAAGAAATGACTGAGGGATCGAGGGAGACCTTTAAAATCTCACGGATAAACGATCTTGGCACGCCCTGGATACGCTCGGCAAAAATTTCTTCCATTTCAGAAAGCTCCATATTCACGGCTTGAACCCGCCAAAACCGGAAAATCGCTTTCGAAACGATCCGGATTCCTTTTTGCCGTCAAGCATTCGACGAAGAGTCTGCAACTCCTGTTGCGCCGCACGCAGTTCCCGGGCAAGTTCATCTTTGTCTTCGGGGGTCGCAGTGCTCAAGGCTTTTTGCAAGTCATCGACATTTTGCTGGGCTTTGTACAGATCCAAGGCCAATGCTCTGATGGACATCGTGTGCTCCACTTGTTTTTTTCAATTGTAATACGGTCGGCCTCTCTCTACTCAAACAAGTCTTTTCAGCATCTCGTTTTTTTCGACCGCCGCTTTGATGATCCGGAATATCTCTCGATGGTGATTGTGGAACCTGGTCTTCACATACTGGAAAACCGTCTTGCGCAAATCGCCTTCATCAATGGGATACTGACGCACTATTGCGTCAAGATCCTTCCCCCGCCAATCGGGTTCCCACACCACTCCCGCCTGCAACGAGTATTGCTGCTGCTCTATCGCTTCGTTGATGAGTACATCGCGAAGTCTTTCCGCCTCGCGGTGCAGGGTGTTGGCTTTGAGATGTGAGCCTTTCCTCTCGGTGAGAAAATCAAGGATCGTCTCGACGGAATCTTCTTCCCGCATGATTTTAGCCAGATGTTTGACCTGACGGTTCCTCGCCCCGCCCTTCATATTGCGGCAGCGGAGAATTTCTTCTTTCACCGCCTGCCCTGCGGGAAGCCTTTTCAAGTCCTTATCCGTCAGCAGCGATAGCTCCTGGGCAGCACTCTCTTCATCTTTAAAACGTCTCTTCAGGGCCGATCTGCTAATTTTTTCTGTCATATAATCCTGAACAAAGCTTCGTGAGAATAATCATGGAAATCCATGACCTGTGTGACACATTATTGCATCAGTTCAACCAGTGACGGTTCGTATTCTCCCGGCGGCACAAATCCCAGAAGAGTACAAAGAGTCGCCGCAACATTGGCCAGGCCGGGCTGACTCACACCACTCAGCCGGAACCTGTTTGCGCCGCTGTAATCCTTTATAATACAAGGCACCGGGTTGAGGGTGTGGGCAACCATCGGTAGAATCCTGCCGTTTTTTTCCGTCCACATGCAGTCGGCATTGCCATGGTCGGCGGTGACGACAACAATTCCGCCGGCCTTTTTCACGGCGCCGAGAATCCGCAGCAGACACAGATCGACGGTTTCCACGGCTATCCTGATGGCCGGCACCACCCCGGTATGCCCAACCATGTCGCCGTTAGGATAGTTTAGGCGGATAAACTTGTAGCTGCCGCTCGCTACCGCTCCAACCACCTTGTCGGTGATCTCCCCTGCTTTCATCCACGGCTTCAGGTCGAAGGCGATCCTGTCGGAGGTCACCTCTTCATATTGTTCAAATGTTTTATCGATATAGCCGGAACGATTGCCATTCCAGAAATAGGTTACGTGGCCGAATTTCTGGGTTTCGGAAACCGAATACGAAGTAACCTTCGCCCTGCAGAGATAATCGCCAAGGGTATTGCCGATGACAGGGGGTTCAACAAGAAATTTTTTCGGGATTAACGCATCTCCGTCATACTGCATCATCCCGGCATACACGACCCGCGGAACCCGCACCCTGTCAAATTCGCTGAATTCGGTTTCTTCAAAAGCCCGGGAGAGCTCTATTGCCCGGTCGCCGCGAAAATTAAAAAACACCACGCCATCGCCATCTTCAATGGTACCCACCGGGCCGTTCCGATCGATGACGACAAAACTGTCCATGTACTGGTCGGTCATCGTGGGGTCTTCTTCATAAAATGCGGTCACCGCTTCCGAAGCCGAACTGAAGGTGCGCCCTATCCCCAGGACATGGGCCTTCCAGCCGTTTTCCACCACCTGCCAGTTGGCATTGTAGCGATCCATTGTGGTTACCATCCGCCCGCCACCGGAGGCGATGCGGTAATTTCGGCCATCCCGGGAAAGAAATTGAAGCCTTCCCTCAAGCGGCTCGATAAATCGCAGCGCACTCTTTTGATCGACGTCCCGGCCGTCAAGCAGGGCATGGACACGAACCTGCTGAAATCCTTCGACCGCACATCGATCGAGAAGGGCATTAAGATGGCGTATATGGCTATGCACATTGCCGTCGGAAACCAGGCCGATGAAATGTACGGTGCCGCCGGCGAGGGCGGTTTTTTTCAGCTCCTGCCAGACCTCGCCGGTAAAAATGCGGCCCGACTCGAGAGCTTCGTTGACCAGCTGGGCACCCTGCGCAAACACCCTGCCTGCGCCAAGGGCGTTATGGCCGACCTCGGAATTGCCCATGTCGCCATCGGAGGGCAGACCTACTGCTTTGCCATGAGCTTTCAACTGCACCATAAGCGGTTCCTTGAACAATTCGTCAAGCACCGGCGTATTGGCGACATAGAGCCCGTCCCGTTCATCCCTTGATCCTATGCCCATACCATCCATGATGATGGCTACCACCGGACCGGTAAAGGGAGTATATCCTGGGAGAGGTGAGAGAGATTGCGCTGTCATTTTTTGTCCTCACAGGTAAGTATAAGTTCAGGACAACAATTTTTGTTATCTTGAATTTGGAAAGAAAATGTTATTATACTAGAACATCTTGAAAAACCATGCATAAGCGACTCCATGGCTTCGTTGCCGTTTAATTCTAGTTTAATGTCTCTCCATGAAAGAGCAACCATCTTTGTCCCGACTTGAATTCGAAGTCAAACCGGAAAGCCTGCCTCTATTTACCACTGTTTTACAGTCGGGTATAGAGGTAATGACTGAAAACGGCGTTACTCTCGGTCGCCTGCTCAGCAGTTTTCCCGGATTTACCGCAGAATATCTGGCCGAAACCGTGCAGACTATTTTTCTGAACGGAACTGCCATAGACGATCTTACCACCCCGCTCAGGGGCGCTCACCCGGTACTTGCCCTTTCTGCCGCAATGCCCGGTCTGGCCGGGGCGATTTTCCGGAAAAACAGTTTCCATGCGGCATTGCGAACCGAGACAAAATCCTCGTCGCACGCACCCGCAAAAGAGGACGACCTTACCGTTACCCTGAAACTGTTCAACAGCATTGCAAGAGACCGGGGCGAAGAACTGCTGTATCGCGGTGTATCTATACAGACCGGACATCTCGAGGGGTTTCTTGCAATCCGACCGAATCTGCTTGAAGATATCGCCTTGATACGCCTGAACGACACGGCAATAGACAAGGCCGACCTTCCACGAATTCTGACAACTGAAAAGAAAGTGAATCTCATTATAAAAAAAGCGGATGACTGACAAAAAAAACACCAAAGACATGCTCGGCCGCAGCGGTCTGGTCCCGGTTCGGCAGGCACTTGACACCCTTCTTGGCGCTCTTGCCGGTGTACGGATCGCAACCGAGACAATCCCCCTGACGGAAGCGTTCGACCGGGTACTGGCCGAGCCGGTCATTGCCCGCGAGGATCTGCCGATCCAGGCCCGTTCGACCATGGACGGTTTTGCCGTGCGTGCCGCCGATACCTTCGGCGCGAGCCAGTCGATGCCCTGCTATCTCAATATTACCGGCGAAGTCAGGATGGGCGAGGCGGCTTTCGGCGAGGTAAAAAAAGGCTGCTGCCATAAAATTCCCACCGGCGGTCTGCTCCCTCAGGGGGCGGACGGGGTGGTGATGCTCGAACATACCGTTCCCATTGACGACACCATGATTGAAATCGTCAAGGGTGTCGGTTCCGGCACCAATCTCATCCAGCGCGGTGAGGATATCGGCGCCGGCAAAGAGGCTTTGCCGGCAGGACACCTCCTGCGGCCTCAGGATGTCGGCCTGCTCGCCGGCCTTGGGGTATCCGAAGTGCCGGTTACCAAAAAAATACGGGTCGGCATCCTTTCGACAGGCGATGAGATCATCCCCCATACATCCATTCCCCTGCCGGGCCAGATTCGCAACATCAACACCCTGGCTTTGGCGGGACTGGTCCGCAGGGCCGGCGCGGTCTATGTCGACTACGGAATTGTGTCGGACCGGGAGGAAATTTTCCTGCCGGCCATGAAAACAGCGGTCAGGGAAAACGATATCGTGCTCTTTTCCGGCGGCAGCTCGGTCGGCATCAGGGATCTCGGCACCCAGGTGGTCGAAGCACTCGGCCCACCGGGCATTCTGGTGCACGGAGTGACCCTCAAGCCCGGTAAACCCATCCTGATAGGGCTCAGCAAAACCAAACCGATATTCGGCCTGCCCGGCCATCCGGTTTCCGCCATGGTCTGCTTCGATTTTTTCGTTCGACCGACAATCAAATTCCTTTCCGGCAGGAAGAGCCAACCCGATCTTCCAGTGCCTTCAGTCATGGCCAGGCTGACCCGGAATATCAACTCGGCTCCCGGCAGGCGCGACGTGATCCGGGTCAAACTGATCAAAGAGGACGATGGCTGGAAAGCCGAACCGATCCTTGGCAAATCGGGCTCCATATCAACCCTCTCCCGGGCTCACGGCTTTTTCATGATCGACGAAGACAGCCAGGGAGTTACGGAAAATTCAGTTATAAAGGTGCATCTCTTCAAATGAACAAGCAAAATATTTATGTCAGCAACAAACCGCTCGGGGAAGCAAAACAACTGTGGCATGACGCCCTGACCCTGCATGGCTTTTTCGCAAAAAGACCGACCGAGCTGGTTGCCGTGGACGATGCGCACGGTCGCATTACCGCCGAACCGATTTTTGCCAGACGCTCGTCACCTTCCTATAACGCTGCCGCCATGGACGGCATCGCCGTCCATTTTCTCGATCTTACCGGGGCCAGCGAAGCACATCCGGTCCGCCTGAAAAGAGACAGATTTGTTCCGGTAAACACCGGCAACGCCGTCCCGGAAGGATGTAACGCGGTGGTGATGATTGAAGATGTTCACTCTCTCAGCGAGACTGAAGTCGAACTGAACATGCCTGCCACGCCCTGGCAGCATGTTCGGACGATCGGCGAGGATATTGTCGCGACCGAGCTGATCCTGCCTGAAGGACACCTGGTTCGCGCCATCGATCAAGGGGCAATGCTTGCCACCGGCGTGACCAAAATCAGAGTGCAGCGTCCGCCCAAGGCCCATGTGATCCCCACCGGCAGCGAACTGATCCAGCCGGACAAACAGCCGCAAGCCGGACAGATCATTGAATTCAATTCGCGCATTCTCGCCGGCTACCTGAATGAATGGGGGGCAAGCGCCACACGTGCCCTGCCTGTGGTCGACGATCCCGCGCTGCTGAGGAAGGCTCTGCTCGATGCTGCAGCCGACAACGATCTGGTTATCCTCAATGCCGGCGCCTCGGCCGGAACCCGCGATTACAGCGCCAAGGTGCTGGCTGAAGTGGGCGAAGTGATCGTCCATGGGGTTGCCATCAAACCCGGAAAGCCGGTTATTCTCGCACTGATCGGCGACACTCCGGTGATAGGACTGCCCGGTTATCCGGTTTCGGCTCTTTTAACCATGCGGATTTTTGTCCGGGAGATGATTTCGGCCTTTCTGGGTAAAGGTTGTCCGGAGTCTGAATATGTCGAGGCTACCCTCTCCCGGCCGCTGCATTCGCCGATGGGCGTCGACCAGTTTGTCCGGATCACGTTGGGCCGGGTCGGCGACACCCTGATGGCGACACCCTCCGGCAAAGGCGCCGGGGCGGTAATGTCCCTGGTCCGGGCCGACGGTCTGTTGACTGTTCCTGCAGGCAGCGAAGGGATCGGCGCGGGCGAAAAAGTCCAGATCGAGCTGCTCCGGCCGCAGACCGAAGTCGATGCGACCGCCGTCTGTATCGGCAGCCATGACAATATCCTCGATCTTCTTGCCAACCATCTGCACAAGCGGCGGCCGATCATCCGCATCTCGTCCGCCCATGTCGGCTCGATGGGCGGGATCATGGCCATACGCCGGGGCGAGGCTCATCTTGCCGGCAGTCATCTCCTCGACGAAGAGACCGGCGAATACAATATTGGCTTTATCAAACGCTTTTTAAAGGATATTCCGCTGCAGTTGATCAATCTTTGCTACCGCGAGCAAGGGTTGATCGTCGCCAAAGGCAATCCGAAAAATATTAAAAGCTTCAGGGATATTGCCGATAAACAGTACACCTTTATCAACAGACAGAACGGTGCCGGAACGCGGCTTCTGACCGATAAAATTTTACGGGATGAAGGGATCGATCCCGCCGGGATTGTCGGATACGGGCATGAGGAATACACCCATATGAGCATTGCCGCATCGGTTGCCAACGGCAGTGTCGATACCGGCCTCGGTATCAGAGCGGCGGCCAATGCCCTCGAGCTCGATTTTGTCCCCGTCGCGGAAGAACGCTACGACCTCATTGTTCCGAACCGGTTTCTGACTGACCGAAAAGTTACCGCGATTCTTGAATTGATCCGCAGCGACCGCGATTTTCAAGCCGGTATTTTAGCCCTTGGCGGGTATAATCTTCGTGATTGCGGCAAGGTTATGTACGAGCAGTAAAAGTGCGGCAATTCGGCTCGCCACCTGCTTTAACTTATTGAACGTTTGCAAAATAACATACATTAAAAGGAGAATGCCATGGCAGACAAGATTTATAGAGTGAATATGACCGATCTTACCAGCACCATCGAGGAGGTCCCTGCAGCCTGGGCCGGCCATGGCGGGCGCGGACTCACCTCAACCATTGTCGCAGCCGAGGTGGAACCGACCTGTCATCCGCTGGGACCGAAAAACAAGCTGGTTTTTGCCCCCGGCCTTCTTTCCGGCACGGTGGCAGCCAACTCCGGGCGGCTGTCCATCGGCGCGAAAAGTCCCCTCACCGGCACCATCAAGGAGTCCAACGCCGGCGGCACTGCGTCGCAACTGCTGGCACGGGCGGGCTGCAAGGCACTGATCATCGAAGGCCAGCCCAAGGGCGATACATGGTACAGTCTTGCTTTGACACCGGACGGAGTGACCATCAACGAAGAAAAGGAACTCATCGGCCAAGGCAATTTCCGGGTGGTGGAGACTCTGGCAAAACGCCTGGAAGGTAAACCCGGCATAATCACCATCGGCCAGGCCGGAGAAATGAGGATGGGCAGCGCCAACATTTCCATCAAGGACCCGGACGGCGGTCTGCGTTCCAGCGGCCGCGGCGGTCTTGGTGCAGTAATGGGGGCAAAGAAAATCAAATTCATCGCCATTGATCCAAAAGACGGCAAGGTGGCAATAGCCAATCCCGAAAAATTCAAGGAAGCGAACCGGACGTTTGCCAAGGCTCTTGTCGACCATCCGGTAAGTCAGGCGCTGGGTCAGTACGGCACCAATGTTTTAGTCAACATCATCAACGAAGCGGGTGGACTGCCGACCAGGAATTTCAGCACAGGACAGTTTGCAGGGCATGAAAGCATCTCCGGCGAAACCATGCACGACACAATCCTGCAGCGCGGCGGCAAGATCAAGCACAATTGCCACCCCGGCTGTGTCATTCAGTGTTCCCAGGTGTTTAATGACGCAAAAGGCGAAAAGCTGACCTCGGGCTTCGAATATGAATCGATCTGGGCGATGGGCGCGGATTGCTGCGTCGAAAACCTCGATCATATTGCCGAGGCCGACAAACTGATGGACGATATCGGACTTGACACCATCGAGACTTCCGTCGCCATGGGTGTTGCCATGGAGGCAGGCGTTCTGCCGTTTGGCGACGGTGCAGGAGTTTGCCGGATCCTGAAAGAAGAAGTAGCCAAGGGAACCGGACTCGGCCGGATTATCGGCAACGGTGCAGGTTCCGTCGGCCGCGCGTATGGAATCACCAGGGTGCCGGTGGTCAAGAACCAGGCAATTCCGGCCTACGACCCTCGCGCCATTAAAGGCATCGGCATCACCTATGCCACTTCAACCCAGGGTGCCGACCATACCATGGGCTACACCATCGCCACCAATATCCTTAACGTCGGCGGCAAGGTCGATCCTCTCACCAAAGAAGGTCAGGTCGAACTTTCGCGCAACCTGCAGATTGCCACCGCTGCCATCGACTCAACCGGAATGTGCCTGTTTATTGCATTTGCCGCCCTTGACGATGCAAAATGTCTGCCGGCGCTGATTGACCTGATCAATGCCCGGTTTAACCTCTCGCTGACCGGCGACGATGTGGTCAATCTCGGCAAATACATTCTGAGAACCGAGAGGGCCTTCAACACTGCCGCCGGTTTCACTTCGGCCGACGACAGACTGCCGGAATTCTTCTACACCGAACCTCTGCCGCCGCACAACGTCGTCTTCGATTTCAGCGGCAAAGAGATCGATACTTTTTGGAATTTTTAGATGATAAAGAAAAGAATCACAGTCAAACTCTTCGCCTATTTTCGCGATAATCGTTTCAAACAAGAGGATCGTGAGGTTGGCGAAAACATAACGGTAGGCGATATTGTCGACTCTCTTACAATCGACCGGGAAGAAGTCGGTGTGCTGATGCTCAATTCGCGACACACCGAATTCTCTACCTGCCTTGCGGAAAACGATGTCCTTGCCATTTTCCCGGTAGTCGGCGGAGGGTAAATCCGGCAACCCGGGGGGCAGCACTCCCCAACAAGACCTGAGCGTCATCGATTGCTCAGGTCTTGTTGCCTCTTCCGGTATTGACGGCTTCAAGTGCCATCCGGCCTACCTCGTCATGGCGAAAGCAATCCACCAGGTGATCGTTGACCATCCCAACCGCCTGCATGAAGGCATAGCAGATAGTCGATCCGACAAAAGTGAAGCCGCGCCGCTTCAGATCCTTGCTCATTGCATCCGACTGCAGCGTCCGGGCAGGCAGCTCCGCCATGGACTTCCAGCTGTTCTGCACGGGAATTCCCTCGAAACAACGCCACAGATAACCGTCCAGGGTGTCAAACTCTTCACGTACGGTGAGAACGGCCCGGGCGTTTTTGATTGCCGCATTGATCTTCAGGCGGTTCCTGACTATGCCCGGATCGGCGAGCAATCGGGCAACGTCGGCTTCGGAGTATCCGGCCACCTTCGCGGCATCGAAATTATCAAAGGCCTTCCGGTAATTTTCTCTTTTCCGCAGAATCGTCAGCCAGCTGAGCCCGGCCTGGGCTCCTTCAAGGATAAGCATCTCAAAAAGCTTTCGGTCGTCATGAACCGGAACGCCCCAATCTTCATCATGATAGGCAATATACAACGGCTCATTGCCACACCATCCACATCTCGTACACATAAATCTCCCCGCACTCGATATATAATCAGGTTCTGTGTTTCTTCCAAGTTACCCACATCACTACTCTTCCCTGGACATGATGTCAACCGTCCCGAAGAAGACCCCTCACAAAACCTGGCGACATGGCAATCGCGGTCACAATGGCTATCTTATTACAATTCGATGGTACTTGTTGGGCGCTTCTAATGTCTTACCGATTTCCTGAAGATAATTGTGTTGCACAGCACTCAGCCGAAATGTTAACTTGATCAATAATCCTGCTGCGTTTTCTCACAACCTTATTCCCCATAGAGGATTGTTATGGATCTGTCTCTCAAGAAAACTCTCCTGAGATATATGCTGGAAGCCGATGGGGACGATGTATTCATCGGAAAGGTGCATGGCCTCTATACGTCCCGTGGATCGATTGTTCTGCAGACCGTTTTTCAACTCCTGGCCGGCATTGATTTACCTGATGGAAGCAGCGAGGAACATTGGGAAAACACTCTGCAGCACCGACAAAAAATGATGCACCGGCTGGAAAGAAATATCAGCATCACGACTGCGTTGAGCGACTATCTGCAGACTCAAACCGAATTTTTGCACCATCCCCGCCTGATTGAGGCAATGCAGTACGAGAATGTTGTCCACGAAACGATCCATGATAACCTCACAGGCCTGTTCAATCGCCCGTATTTCGATGAGGCGTACAGCCAGCACGTCTCTCTGGCAAACAGATATCTCCATGATTTGACGGTTATTTTTCTCGATATCGACAATTTCAAGGATATCAACGACACCTATGGTCATCTGGCCGGCGATGAGGCCCTGAAACAGATCGCATCGGTGATCGATCAGGAGAAGCGTGAAAGCGACATTGCCGCCCGCTACGGCGGCGAAGAGTTCGTGCTGCTGTTGACCTATACAGACAATGTCAGCGCCTTCGTTTTCGCCGAGAGACTGAGAAAGAAGATCGAGACCCTGGACTTCTGCTATCAAAACCAAATCATCAAGCTTACGGTCAGCGGCGGGATCGCCTCTTTCCCCTTGCACTCGGAAGACCCGCAACAGCTGCTGCAAATGGCCGATAATGCCGTGTATCTGGCCAAGGGCGCGGGGAAAAACAGAATCACTCATTTCAAGGAAGAAAAACGCCGTTATCTTCGGGTAAAAATTCATCAACCGGTCCTCGCCAAAGAACTCGATTTCCACAGCTCGCAGACCTTTACCGGGATGAGCAAGGATATCTGTGTTGGCGGGATACTCTTTGAAAACGATGAATCTTTGCCGCTCGGCGCCCTTATCAAGGTGAGGATTCCAGTCACCGAAGGCGCTCCGCTCATCCTGATCGGCAAAGTGGTCCGGGTTGAGGCCTTTGAAAACGGCAAATACGATATCGGCATGACAACTTCATTCAAGGAAATGGATAAAATTGCCAACACTGAAATAGCCGGTATTCTTCATACGCGGAAGGTGACAGAATAGCACCTGTCCACTGGATCCTTTCCGACATTTAATTCCAGCGACAGGAGCAAGACCATGAAAATGACCCATGTGATTGTCGAGGGACACGTTCAGGGAGTGTTTTTCCGGAGTTACACAGAACGCCAGGCTTCTCTCCTCAATCTCAACGGCTGGGTTCGCAACATCGGAAACGGGACGGTTGAGGCCATGTTTGCCGGCGCCGACAAAGACGTGGCGGCTATGCTCGAATGGCTGAAGATTGGATCTCCCGGATCGAGGGTGGATAATCTGAGAGTTGAGACGGTTGATTCCGATGAAAAAGTAACTTCTTTCGAAGTGCGTTACAATCACCATTAACCAGCCAGAGATCCTTCCATGTTCTTAGAAATAGACCACTTCAACCTCTGGTTCAACGGCTTTGACGATGATAACCGGCAATTCCGGAATCAGGTGCTCTTCGATGTTTCCCTCGCCCTGGAAAAAGGTGAAACAGTCGCCCTGGTGGGGGAATCCGGTTCCGGTAAATCGATAACCGCCCTGTCCATCCTGCGCCTTCTCGAGGAGAGCGGCAACACCAGCAGTCAGGGAGCCATTCACTTTGAGGGCCGCAACATCCTGAACCTCTCTGCAAAAGATATCCGGGGGATTCGCGGCAACAGAATTGCCATGATCTTTCAGGAGCCGATGACCTCACTCAACCCGGTCTATTCCATCGGCAACCAGCTCATGGAACCTCTCAGGCAGCATCGCAACCTGGCCGCAAGAGAAGCGGAACAGGAAGCCATCCGTCTTCTCGACCGGACGGGAATAGACGATCCCGCAGCTCGCCTGCGAGCCTTCCCGCACCAGCTTTCCGGCGGACAACGGCAACGGGTGATGATTGCCATGGCGCTTGCCTGCAGGCCTTCCCTGCTGATCGCCGACGAGCCGACAACCGCCCTCGATGTGACCATCGCGGCCCAGATACTCGAGCTGATCAGGGATATCCAGCGTGAGTTCGGCATGGGCGTTCTGCTCATTACCCACGATCTCGAGATAGTACGCAAGTACGCATCTCGAATTTACATAATGAAGACAGGCCGCATTGTCGAACATGGCACGATGGACGAGATCTTCACCAACCCTTCCCATGAATATACCAAGCGCCTGATGTCGGCGATCCCCAGAGGCAGGAAAGTGCCGGCTTCCCCCGGGCCTCTGCTCCTTAAAACCGACAATCTCACCTGCCGGTTTAAAAGCTATACCGGTTGGGTGCACCCTTTCAAGCGAAGACAAAAGATCACGTACGCCGTCGATCGGGTAAGCCTCGAACTGCAGGGAGGGACCACCTGGGGGATCGTCGGGGAATCGGGATCGGGAAAAACCACGCTGGCGATGGCTATCCTGAAACTCGTGCAGAGTACCGGCGATATTTTCTTTCTGGGAGAAAACATTCAGAACTGGCCCAATAACAGGCTTCGGCCGTTACGGCGGGAGATCCAGATCGTTTTCCAGGACCCCTTCTCGTCGCTCTCCCCACGATTCACCGTCCAGGAAATCATCGAAGAAGGGTTGAAAATTCACCTGCCCGAGACCAGCAGGGAAGAGCGCTACGAAATGGTGGTGGATACCCTGAAAGAGGTAGGGTTGACTGAAGATATGGCATTTCGGTATCCCCATGAATTTTCCGGAGGGCAACGGCAGCGGATCGCCATTGCCAGAGTCATTATCCTGAAACCCAAGCTGCTCATTCTCGATGAACCGACCTCGGCCCTCGATGTGACCATCCAGGGCCAGATCATCGACCTGCTCCTCAATCTCCAGCAGAAATATGGCATGACCTATATGTTCATAACCCATGATCTGCGGGTTATCCGGGCGCTGGCCGATTTTGTCGCGGTGATGCAGCACGGCAAAATCGTCGAGGCCGGACCCGCGCAGGAGATTTTCACTTCCCCTGCGCAGGAGTATACCAGGATTCTTTTTGCCGCTGCCCTTGGCAGACCGCGGGATCAGTCCACCGCCGGCTGATTTTTCCCATGCCGGCATTTATCGCCGCTGATATCGTCTTTAAAGAGCGAAAAGCCCCTTTCCATCGCACAGAAATCCCCGCACATGGTGCAGGTGGCTTCGTTTTCCGGCATTCTGCTGTTGCGTACCTCGCTCATCTTTTCGGGAAACATCGACAACCGGAAATACTCGGCGAAATCGCTGTCGCGTCTGGCCAATGCCACCCTTTTTTCCAGATCGCGCCGTTCAGGATATTTGGCAATGTCGCCGATCCGCGCGGCCAGCCTTGTCGCTCTTACCCCTTCCCGGACATCGTCTTCGTTGGGCAGTGCCAGGTGCTCGGCAGGTGTTATGTAGCAGATCAGATCCGCTCCATGCCAGGCCGACTGGGCCGCCCCGATGGCTGCAGTAATATGATCGTAACCGGCCCCCGAGTCGGCGGGAAGTGGCCCCAGCACATAGTAGGGTGCGCCGCCGCTCATCCGTTTTTCGAGCATGATATTGCCGGCGATTTCATCGAGAGGTACATGGCCGGGTCCCTCGACCATCATCTGACACCCCATCTCGCGGCCGAGGTCGGCCAGCTCGCAATTGATTATCATCTCGGCCATCTGGGCGCGGTCGTGACTGTCGTGAATGGCTCCCGCCCGGATACCGTTGCCGAGAGAAAGCACCGAGTCATACTTCTTCATCAGCGCGCAGACCCGGTCGAATTGCTCATACAGCGGATTCTCCCGGTTGTTATACTCCATCCACGAAACCATGAAGGTCCCGCCTTTGGACACCAGACCACCGTAACGAAAACCCTGCTTGCGCAGCCTCTCGATAGAGAACCGGTTGATGCCGCAGTGGATAGCCATAAAGGATAAACCGTCGGCCAGCTGGCGTTCGATCAGCTCAAAGAGATATTCCGGATCGAGTTTATTGGGATTGTGAAATTTTCTACCGGCCTCGGCAAATGCCTGGTAAAGAGGCACATTGCCCACCGGCAGCTTGACGCTGTCGAGAACCGCCCGCCGGATGGCATCAAGATCGCCGCCTGTGGACAGCTCCATCAGGGTATCGGCCTGCTCCTGTTCGGCAATTTTGGCTTTTCTCATCTCGAGGGCGACATCGGAAATATCCGAGGATGTGCCGATGGAGGCATTGACCTTGGTCCGCAACCCTTTGCCGATACCGCATATCTTCTGACCCGGCCTTACCGGATTGGCGGGAATGACAATATGACCGGCCGCAACCCCCTGGCGTATTACTTCTCCGGTAAACCCCTCATCTTTTGCCACCTGTTCCATATACGTGGTAACGACTCCTGCCCTTGCCAATTCAATCTGCGTTTTCATCTGTACGATTCCCCTTGGTAGAAAGTAAAAAAATATTCTCGTCAGGTGGGCAAAAAAAAAGTCCGTGCCACGGGAAACACCGCGACACGGACTTATATGGACAAGAAAGTCTTTTTCTCCCAGGCAGGTCTTCTGACTTGCGGATCATCCTCGGACTGCACCTTCCCGTTCAAAAACCTGAACAGTGGCTTTTTCGCAGTCGTCGTCCCCGCTTACAGCGCTGGCCCAACGTTACGGATTTACACCGTATTCCCTTTTCACCACCGGGGTTTCCCGGGGCACCTGGCAGATATGTAAACAACGAAGACGATTGTACCTTGAACGGAAAAAAAAGTAAATCGCCGAAATTCGGTAAAACTGACCTGACCAATCCACCACCTCCGGCTTCTTGCCGGGCTTAACATGGCTTATCGGGTATCCTCTCTGCAGCACAACTGACTCACAACGTTGCAGCACTCTTCCACTACCCGACGGTCGTACTCTTCCGGCAATCCGTCGCGGGCTCCTCTACTGATCATCTCGGCGTGCCTTAAGAGCGCGGCGCGATCCTCCTGCCGATGTGCAAAAGTCGCGATCATGGCAATGGTTTCCAGCATACGAATGGTCACCGATGCGCTGGATCGTCCGTATTGCCTGATCTGATTAAACGCCGTATCCATAATGACCGGAAAGGTGACGGCGGCGGCTATCACCCGAAGCCGATCCTGCTCGTCACGAAAATAGAGTGACGGCGTGTCTCGTTTCACCAGGCGACACAAAGCAGATCCCAAACGGTCAACGCAGGCAATGGCGGTGAACGGGTCGTTCAACCCCGGCGAGAGAGCCCGCACCGCGATTTCGACAAGTTGGTTGACGACAAACTCGATGTCCTGCCTGGGCATTCTCTCGCGGCCCAGGGCAAATGCGGAATTGATCCTGCGCGTGAGTTCATCGGTAACCCGATCCCCCGGCAAGACCTGTACCAGCGGACACCCAGCGACCAAATAGTGGCCTGGCCTCAGCTCTATGCGAATAACAATATCCTCTTCCGCAGCCAATGCTGTCAAGGTCTCAGTGTCGATGAACTGAAGGTAGCCGTCCCCTTCTGCATCAACCGGACGAGCCTCCCGGCCGAACACGTCGAGGAAGGCGGCGTCAGGGGGTTCCGCCTTCCTCGGCGGTGCTTCCTGTCCAGTGCGCTCAGGGAACAATTGATCAATCCCCTCGATCAACTCCAGTCCCACCTTTGCCACAATCTCGTTGGCCTGAATGGAAACCGACACATGATGAATGAAGTAGATCAACACCCCCACACTCACGACCGCAAACAGCACGCCCAGGGTGACGGACAAATGAGGAACAAATGCACCTTCGTCTTCTCGTTTGATGGTACGGAGGACCAGCAGGCAATAAAGAAAGGTGGCGACGAACGTACCGAGAACCACCTGGGTCGTGGTATCGCGCATGAAATTGCGGAGTAGACGTGGCCCGAGTTGTGACGAGGTAAGCGTCAGAGCGACCAGGATCATCGAGAAAACCACCCCTGCGATTGTGATCATTGATCCGGTGACGGTCGCCATCACGGCACTCGCCCCCTCTGCCCCACCACTGAACTTCCAGCCCAGGGCCATTCGGAACCAGTCCGTTATCGGCCCATCCAGAACAATGGTTACGCTGGCCAGCGCCATCGCCCCGCCGGACATGATTACCGGGAGAAACCAGAAACTGGAACGAATGCGGTCCCAATACTTGAAAATCTTGGATTTCGATGTCGATACTTTATCCATGCCCATGTCTCCATGGCTGCACGCCGTCTACAGTCGCCGGCCGGGGCTCAACGCTCCACAGGTGATCCTCACTTTATCTCATCTACTCAACACAATAATCTAACAATTTTCAAGAGCATTGTCAGCAGCAAAACAGAGACGGCAGGAAGGCCAGGATATGAGAAACCTGCAATGTCAAGGAGTTAGACAGCAAGTGCTTCTTCTGCCGCTGCCCGTGCATGAATGGCTGTTGTATCAAAGAGCGGCACCTCAGAATCCTGTTGATCGACAAGCAGTGAAATTTCCGTGCAGCCGAGGATGATCGAATCGGCACCCTGTTCCACCAGATCTGCCATGATTCTTTGATACTTGCTGCGCGAAGCGGGCAAGACGATCCCGCGGCACAGTTCTTCGTAGATGACCCGATGGACGGTCTCGCGATCCTCGGGCTTTGGAATGACCACCCGAAGACCATGACGTTCGCTCAAGCGGTCGCGATAAAAGGCATCTTCCATCGTGAACCGCGTGCCGAGGAGACCAACGGTGGAGTGACCGTCCTGCCTGATCCGGACAGCCGTAGGGTCTGCGATGTGCAGCAGCGGAATGGAGACCGCGGCCTCAATACTCGCTGCCACTTTGTGCATGGTGTTCGTGCCCAGCACCAGAAAGTCGGCCCCGGCCACTTCAAGCGAGCGGGCGATGTTTCCCAGCATCATCCCTGCGGCCTCCCAGTCGCCGGCATGCTGAAACCGTTCGACCTCATGGAAATCGACGCTGTACAGGATGATTTTCGCCGAGTGAAGCCCACCCATGCGTTCCTTGATCGCCTGGTTGATCTGGCGGTAGTACGGGATCGTCGATTCCCAGCTCATGCCGCCAATGAGGCCTATAGTCTTCATAATCGATTTTTGATACTATGTTCCTGGTGATTTTCGCGACCGCTGTCTATTTCATCGGTTTCAATTCAACCCGACGGTTGTTGCTCCTGCCTTTTTCCGTCTCGTTGGTGTCGATGGGCCTTGATTCGCCATAGCCTTTGGCCGTCATGCGGGAAACTGCAACACCCTTTTCCTGCAAATATTTCATCACGGTATGAGCGCGACGCCGGGACAGATCCATATTATGAGCATCCGAGGCTGTGCTGTCGGTGTGACCTTGGATTTCAACCTCGATATCGGAGTGAACCTTCAAGATCTTCACGATTTCGTTCAGCTTCCGGTAAGAGCTGTCCATTAATACCGCCTTGTCGATTTCAAACTTGATGTCCTTGAATACCCAGGTGCCTGCTTTGCTCATCTCCGGCAGCGCAGCCTCAACCTTCCTCAGCAGTACAGTCTCAACGAAATCGGCCATCGCCGCCCCGGTAGTGACATCCATGGCATTAACAGCCCTCCCGCAACCCGGAGTAATCTGGCTGAGCGACGAGAGCAGTGCGCGACCGTTTTCATCATAGCCGACGAGAACGGTATAGATGCACAGCCGATCCTCGTACTGTGCCTGCAATTCCCTGGCAGCGCGCAACGGCGAGTTATCCATGTCCTTGCCGTCACTGACCAGAACCATGGCGATTTTTCCCCTGGCGTCCTTGAGATCGTCCGCCAACGCTTTGAGCGATTTTTCCATCGGGCTCGGCCCGCCCGCCGGAATGATTTCTGCCAGCGCACCGGCGATGCCTGAACGTGAATACTCAGTCAAGCCGTAATTGAGAATAGTGCTTTTATCGGAAAATGCCGGCGAATGCCCGAAACTGCGCAGTGCGGTTTTCAGTGGCAGATCGGGCATGGTTTGATTGAAGTGAACCAGGAAATTGCGACCGATGACGAATTTTTCCAAACCGTCATAGCTTTCAGACATCGAAGAAGATGCATCAAGAACCAATATCAGGTTATCGGCCTTCTGCTGCCACATATCCTTGGCCAGCGGCTGGACCTGGAATGGCTTTGATTGCTGCACGTTTTGCTGCGTAGCGCAACCGCCCGCCAAAAGCATGAAAACCAGGACAGCCGACAGCCAACAGAGTCTCTTTGGGTTCATAAACCTCCTCTTTGTGATTTTTTTCATCACATGACGCAAATTATAGCAGCCGGAATTGTCGGCGAAAAACGTGAGAAACCCACCGTATCTCAGCATGAAGGCGCGAAGATATCATATTTGAGGGAAAAAACGCAATGGAGTTTATTTGTATCTCAGGAATCGGCGGAGGCGCCTCCATTGGCGCCTCCACGATGGAAGGATAGTACCTTAATTCATTTCTTTTTTTTCACCCCACAAGGGGGTGCTGAAAAGAGTACCCCCCTTGTGGGGTGTCAGTTCCGAGTGAGAAATCGCGCAATAACTTCATTTACCTGGCCAGGACGATTAACAGGGCCCATATGGCCAAGATCCTCAAACTCCACAAGCTCTAGAGGCAGTGCGTTCGCCAGAAGACGTGTTATAAAGCGCGACGTTGCAGCGCTTCCAGATCGCGGCTCGAGTCCGGATATTGATTGCCAAATGAAAACATCATGAATACTGGATTCCACGTGAAAGCATGTTAGAATGACAGTTACACCGACACAAACTCGAAAGAGTACTCATCCTATTACTACGAAAGCATCAATCTCAACTATGTTTCCAGACACAATTCTCTCTTCCGCTCCACATGCGCCAGGAGTGTACCTGATGCAGGACGGCAAATCGACGGTCCTCTATGTCGGCAAGGCCAAGGACCTGTTCAAGCGGCTCTCCTCCTATGCCCGTTTTTCCGGGGCCGAATACAACAAGACTTCGGTCTTGCTGGACAAGGTCAAGAAAGTCGATACCATCATCACCAATACCGAAAAAGAGGCGCTTATCCTCGAAGCGTCTCTGATAAAAAAATATAAGCCGAAGTACAACATCATCCTCCGCGATGACAAGAACTATCCATACATTAAAGTAACCGTTCAGGAAGAATGGCCGCGGGTGTTTATGGCCAGACGCAAATCCCGCGACAAGGCCCGCTATTTCGGTCCCTACTCGTCGGCCGGCTCGATGTGGGCGACGTTGCGCCTTATCGGCTCGCTCTTCCCCTTGCGCAACTGCAAAAGCAGCGAGTTGAAAAAAAGGGACCGCCCCTGCCTCAACAGGCAGATCGGCAAGTGCCTGGCACCCTGTGCCGGAAATGCCGACCGGCATTTATATATGGAGCATGTCGACAAGGTTGTGATGCTCCTTGAGGGGCGGAACCGGGAGCTGGTCGGCAATCTTCAGGCCCAGATGCTCGATGCCTCGGCAAAGCTCGATTTCGAACGGGCGGCAACCATCCGGGACCAGATTTCCGCTCTCAATCGAACCTTGGAAAAACAGGTGATTGCCGCCAGCCACAACAAAGACCAGGATGTGTTCGGCTTTGCCAGAAAAGATGCCGCGGTCGCGATTGCGCTGCTCTTTATCAGAAACGGGTTGATCAACGGCAGCCGGAACTTTTTCCTTTCCGAACCGTTCGGGGAAGACGCATCGATCCTCTCCCAGGTGCTTGTACAACTGTATGGCAGCGATGCCGTTATCCCGCAGGAGATCCTCCTGCCTTTTGAACCGCTGGATCTCGATCTGTTTGAATTACATCTGCGCGATAACATCACCAGCCGGGTTACCGTGAAAATCCCGAAGCAGGGAGACAGCCGGCAGCTCGTCGCCATGGCCACCGCCAACGCCCTTCAGGCTTTTGAAGAAAAAGAGAAAAAATCCAAGTCGTGGGATAACCTGTGCGAGTCCATGCAGAAGACCCTCCACCTGGACCGCCAACCGAACAGGATCGAATGCCTCGACATCTCCAATATCGGCGGCAAGCAGGCGGTCGGATCGCTGGTCAGTTTTCACTTAGGGGAACCGGACAAAAGCAACTTCCGCCACTATCGGATAAAAACCGTCGAGGGTCCCAACGACTACGCCATGATGAAGGAGGTTCTGACCCGCCGCCTGAACCGCGGTCTTGCCGAAAACACTCTGCCGGACCTGTTTGTCGTCGACGGCGGCAAAGGACAGCTGGGAATGGCGCTGGCTGTCGCCAAAGAGCTCGGCATTACCCATGAAGTCGATTGGATCGGCATAGCCAAAGAACGGCAGGACGAGGGAGAAAAGCTCTATAAGCCTGACCGGAAAAATCCCCTGGTGCTGCCGGCACATAACCCCGTTCTTCTCTACCTGATGCGCATCCGCGATGAATCGCACCGCTACGGCGTGACCTTTCACCGTAGATTACGCAACAAGGTCACCCTTGCTTCCGAACTTGAGAAAATCCCCGGCATCGGCACCGAAAAGAAGAAGCAGCTGCTCAAACACCTGGGCAGCCTGAAACGGATCATGACGGCATCTCAAGCCGAACTTATGGAGGTTGAAGGCATCGGCGAGGGACTGGCGGCGGAAATCTTCAACTATTTTCAGCATAACGAAACCGGGTTCACTCAATCGCTGTCAGACAATTGACATCGGCCCGGAGAAGGATTATGGAAATACATTATATTGAGCATTTTGTGAAATAAAGCCGCTTTATGAAGGGATACGACTATGGGAAAACTAACGAAAAGCCAGATCGACCGAGTAAAAAAGTACAAGTGTGAAGTGTGTCTGAAGGATATCCCGATAGAATATTATTTCACTCCCGGTGACTCGATAACCTGCACAGGGTGTGGCACCGAATACCTGCTCCAATCCAAAAGTCCGTTGGAACTCGTCATGCAGACAATCGATTACAGCAAGATGGATTACGACGGATCGTACTGACACACTCCGACTGTTCGGATCACAACAAAAAAAAAGGGGCAATTCGACTGTCTGCAAGTCGAATTGCCCCTTTCCTTTTTCCTCCTCTCTTTCTCTCCAGTTACCCGTCATTGCTGAACTTTTCCTCTGGGTCCCTTGACACCTCCATGACAATGCAGTACGTATTAAGAATATCATACGTATCAATAGGAGCATATCATGACCAAGAAAGTGACAATAAGCATTCCCGATTTTCTTCATGAAAAGTTGGAAAACTGGCGGGAATCGTTCAACCTCTCTAAAATATTCCAAGACGCTGTCGCCGAAGCCATCCAGAAAAAGGAGGAGTTCCAGAAGCGTCTCCGGGAAGATCTCGACCTCGGGCAAATCATCGACAGGTTGCGTCACGAGAAGATGCAGTCGGAAGGCAACTATCATGAAAGCGGCAAAAACGACGGCATACTGTGGGCTAAATCGGCCCACTACGACGACCTCCAGCACGCCCTGCACTGGACGGATCTGGAGAATGCAGCGAAGGACAAGATTCTAGGCCACTATTTCTCCACAAATCCCACGGCGAGCCGTTTACTCCCAGGCAATACGTATTACGACTCCAAGTACTCCCTCAGCTATCTTCAAGGCTGGAAACAGGGAGTTGAACAGTTCTGGGAAGAAATCCGGGAAAAGTTGTAATCCCGCAGAAGCTGCTCCTCAAATGATCTGATGCAATGAAGGAAGGAAAATTATGACTTCTTACTCTGCTGTCCTAGGGATAGATGTTGGATCGGTAGCCGCCGGGGTTGCGGTGATGGACAACAACCGGCAAATCCTCTTTTCCGGATATGCTTTCCACCACGGAGACATCGCCGGCACCCTGACCGGGCTCCTCAAGGATCAGGATCTTGGCAGTATCCGCTACCTCGCCGCCACCACCTCGACCCCTTCCTCCGTCAAAACAGAGAATCGATTAAACAACCGGATGGCGGAGATTACCGCAGCGAAAAGATATCATCAAAGCATGCGTGGACTGCTCGTTGTCGGAGGCGAAAAGTTCAGTTTTTCGACTTTTGACGCCGAAGGCCATTATCTGGGCTCTGCCGCCAACACCTCGTGCGCAGCGGGCACCGGCAGCTTTCTCGATCAGCAGGCGGGCCGGCTGAAACTTCACGGCATTGAGGAACTCAGCAAAATCGCCTGCACCTGCACCGGCAAATGTCCGCAAATAGCTTCACGTTGTGCCGTTTTTGCCAAAACCGACCTGATCCATGCCCAGCAGGAAGGATATCAACTGGACGAAATCAGCGACGGCCTCTGCCATGGCCTGGCTAAAAATATTGTCGACACCCTTTTCAGCAGCACAAAGCCGCCGCAGGGCAAAATTGTTTTCTGCGGGGGAGTCGCAAAAAACAAGGCTGTTGCAGGGCATATCAGTGACCTGACCGGTCTGTCGCTTACCATCCCCGGCAACGGACACCTGTATGGAGCCATCGGCGCCTGTCTGCTGTTGCAGCAAGAGTTGGAGAACAATAACGAGACTATCGCCCCTGTTTCGATCGAAACGATGAACCAGTTGTTCGAGACCGCTGAATCGCCTGCCAGAGAGTACTTCTATCCGCCCCTTCAGCTTCATCTGTCTTCCTATCCCGATTTTACGGACCACACGCAATACCTGACGAAAAGAGGCGAAAACGGTATGGAGGTCGAGGTCGATCTCTATCTCCCTCTTGAGCGTGGCCAAAAAATTGAGGCATATCTCGGAATCGATATCGGTTCAACCAGTACCAAGGCTGCGATCATCGACGAATCGGGTGACCTGGTCGCCGGTTTTTATACCCGGACCGCCGGTCGGCCGCTCATGGCGGTGCAGAATATTTTTTCGGCCATTGACGAATTGCAGCAGAACAATGATGTTGCCATCTCGATCCGCCAGAGCGGTACCACCGGGTCCGGCCGCAAATTCATAGGCAAACTGATCGGCGCCGACGCAATCATCGACGAAATCACCGCCCATGCCCGAGCCGCCTGTCATTTGAATCCGGAGGTTGATACGATTATCGAGATCGGCGGCCAGGACGCAAAATTCACCACCCTCAAAAACGGCCGGGTCACTTTCTCGACCATGAACAATGTCTGCGCCGCCGGCACCGGCTCGTTCATCGAGGAGCAGGCGGCAAAGCTCGGCTGTCCGGTTGAGGAGTATTCGGCAAGAGCGGAAAACCTGCGCGCACCGATGACAAGTGATCGTTGCACCGTCTTCATGGAACGCGACATGAACCACTTTCTCAGTGAAGGGTATGATATCAACGAGGTTTTGGCCTCTGCCCTGCATTCGGTCAGGGAAAACTACCTGCTGAAAGTGGCTACCGAAAACAACATCGGCAAAACCATTTTATTCCAGGGCGCCACCGCCAAAAACAAAGCCCTCGTCGCCGCCTTCGAACAACGCCTGCAGAAACCGATATTCGTCTCCAGGTACTGCCATCTCACCGGCGCCCTCGGCACCGCCCTTATCCTGCGTGAGGAAAAGCGGCGGGAAAGTACATTTACCGGAATCGATCTCTACAAGAAAACCATTCCGGTCGCAAGCGAGACCTGCGAACTGTGCACCAACCACTGCAAGATAAGCGTGGCAACAATCGATTCACAGAAAGTTGCCTACGGTTTTCTCTGCGGCCGCGACTATGAAACGCGCAGCTACGTTGCCCGGGATTGCCGGGCAATCGACCTGCTGCAGGAGAGAAAACGGCTGCGCCGTTTTCAAAAACAGACGGTTGACGGCGACCTGACCATCGGCCTGCCTGCTGCCGTCCATCTGGTTGACGATCTGCACCTGTGGCAAATGTTTTTTGATCGTCTTGGCATCAAAACTCTTACCAGTGAGAAATACGATGAAGCCCTGCAGGAAGGAAAAAAACTGAGCCAATCGGAGTTTTGCGCCCCAATGACTGCCATGCACGGCCATGCCCAATGGCTCCTTGACCGCACCGATTTTCTCTTCATGCCGATGTATCTTGAAAACAAGGCGAAAGACGCCAGACGGCAATACTGTTATTACACCCAGTTCCTGCCCAGCCTCATTTCCTGTATGGCAGGGCAGGAGGAACACCGGGTTCTGCGGCCGATTATCAAGTATCTCTACACCAGCTTTCACACGAAAATGCAGTTGTACCGGATGCTGCAGCAGATACGCCCGGGCAGGTGGAATTTTTTCGAGGTGACCTCCGCCTACGACAGCGCCGTTGAATTTGACCGGCAGTACCGCCAGAATCTGAAAAAGCTCTATTCTTCCCGGAAGGCGCAACAAGGGCAGGCAGATGTCGGCGTGGTCTTTGTCGGTCGCCCCTACACTCTGCTCTCCCCTTCGCTGAACGGCAATATTCCAGGGATCTTCAGGAATCTTGGAGTCGACACCTTCTATCAGGACATGTTGAACGACGAGCCGGGAGATTTTACCGGGCTGCGCCCTCTCCTTCAGGAAATCCACTGGGAATATGCAGCCAAAATTATCGAAGCCGCGGAAATCATCGCCGCGACAGACGGCATCTATCCGGTGTATGTAACCTCGTTCAAGTGTTCCCCCGACGCATTTGCGGTTGAATACTTCAAGAAAATCATGGATCGCCACAACAAACCGTACCTGATTCTTGAACTCGACGGCCATGACTCGAGTGTCGGCTATGAGACGAGGATAGAGGCGGCGATCAGGTCTTTCAAGAATCATCGCGAGCAACGCCCGTTTTTTCTGCCGGTTGATTACAGCACCCTCAATCAGACCTATGCCGAATCCCTCGCCGGAAAGCATGTTCTTTTCCCCAACTGGGATCACATCACCTGTTCGCTGTTGACCGCCACCCTGAAAAGAGAGGGCTACGATGCCCGCCTCCTGGAAGAATCCGATCGGATTATCCGCGAGAGCCTCAGACATAACTCCGGCCAATGCATTCCTTTGAATGTCGTGGCCCAGTCCTGCATCAATTACATTAAAAAACAAAATCTCGATCCGGCCAAATGCGTGCTGTGGCTCAATCGGTCGTATCTGGGCTGCAACATCAGGCTGTACCCCAACTATATCAGGCAAATTTTTGTCACACATGGTGGCGGTCTGGAGCACGTCTCGGTCTATCAGGGGGATATCTCGTTTTCGGATATCTCCGTGCGGGCTTGCATAACGGGGTATTTTGCCTACATGATCGGCGGCATGCTGCAAAAGATCGCCTGCAAGATCAGACCGTACGAGATTGAAAGCGGCCGAACCGACAAGACGCTGAAGAAAAGTATCAAAGTGCTCTCGGACGCTTTCATGGGGAAACGATCGATCGAGAAGACCCTCGATGAAATCGTTTCCCAATTCGAATGGATTGAAACCAGTGTTTCCCCCCGCCCCAAGGTGGCCATCTTCGGCGATATCTATTCACGCGACAACGAGGTGATGAACCAGGACCTGGTACGGTTTATCGAGACCCATGGCGGCGAAGTGATCACCACCCCCTACAGTGAATATGCAAAAATGATTGCCGGCAGCTATTTCCGTAAATGGTTCAATGAGGGTAAGTATTTTAATGTCCTGACCAGCCGGGCTCTCTTGACCACCATGACTGCGATGGAGAAAAGCTATGCGAGAATATTCAACCGTATTCTCGATACCCCGCAGCACACCTATGACGACGATCCGGCTGAGATTCTCGCAAGGTATAATATCTCGGTTGAAAATACCGGAGAGTCGATGGATAATATCCTGAAGATTCACTATATTAAAAAATACTATCCCGAGGTGTCGCTGTTAGTTCAGGCAAGTCCGGCCCTCTGCTGCGCCTCCCTCATAACCGAAGCAATGAAGGCAACGATAGAGAATATCACGGGAACACCCGTTGTATCGATCACCTATGACGGCACAGGCGGCGGTAAAAACGATATCGTCATTCCCTATCTGAAGTATCCCCGCATACCGGGAACCAAGGAAAGTCGATTGGCGAAATACTACAGGGCGAAGTAAGCACAGCAACATCATTACTACAGATTACGGCGTGCAATGGCTTGACTCCATGCAATAAAAGTGTGATATAATAATCATTCATCCTCACGCATCTTCCGGAGGCAACATGAACTTCCTTGGCGCGCTCTACCTTGAAAAAAACATGTCCGGCACTTCAACCGGGACTGTCTGGCTCAACAAAGGGAATAAAAAAATAGCCGTCTCCTCGCCTGTCGACGGCGACAACTTTGCAAATATCGGCAAGGCTTCCGCAACCGATTATGACCAGCTGATTCACCAGGCGCAGCAGGCCTTCCCGATCTGGAGGGCAATTCCCGCGCCCAGACGCGGAGAAATAGTCAGGCAGATCGGTCTTCGCCTGCGGGATTTCAAGCTGCACCTCGGCACGCTGATCTCGTACGAGACCGGCAAACCACTCCAGGAGGGTCTGGGGGAAGTACAGGAAGTCATCGATATCTGCGATTACTGTGTCGGCCAGTCCCGCATGCTCTACGGCATGACTTCGGTTTCCGAACGGCCAGACCATCGGCTTTTTGAGCAATACCAACCCCTTGGAATCGTCGCGATCATCACCGCCTTTAATTTCCCGGTGGCGGTCTGGGGCTGGAATGCGATGATTGCCGCGATATGCGGCGATGTCTGCATCTGGAAACCGTCCTCCAAGGCCCCGGTTACAGCCATAGCCATGCAGAAAATCGTCGCCAGGGTGCTGGAACAGAACAATCTGCCGGAAGGAATTTTCTCGCTGGTTATCGGCGATAGAAACGTTGTCGGCGAAAAGATTCTCAGCGATCGGCGAGTTCATTTAGTCTCCTTCACCGGCTCAGTGGCCGCGGGTCGCATTGCCGCCGCCAAGGTGGGCGAACGTCTGGGGCGGACCATTCTGGAGCTTGGCGGCAATAATGCCATTATCATTACCGAATTCGCCGACTTAAAGCTTACCGTTCCGGCCGTCGTTTTCGGGGCGGTGGGTACCGCAGGGCAGCGCTGTACGACAACGCGACGGCTGATCATCCACGAATCCCGCTATGAAGAGGTGAAAGACCACCTGCTCCGCGCCTACGCCAGTCTGAAAATTGGTAATCCCTTGCTTGAAGCCAATCATATGGGGCCGCTCATCGACCGCAATGCGGTGAAAGCGTATCAGAAGGCGATTAAAACCATCACACGCCAGGGCGGAACGATTCTCTTTGGCGGCAATATATTAAAAGGAGAGGGATTTTCCTCCCAATGTTACGTAGAACCGACGTTGGCCGAGGTGGAGAATCACTTCCCCGTGGTGAAAGTGGAGACCTTTGCTCCCATCCTTTACCTGATAAAATATTCCGGGAATGTCGAAAACGCAATCGCCTTAAACAATGATGTCGATCAGGGCCTTTCCTCTGCCATTTTCAGCACCAACCACAACCAGGTAGAAACTTTTCTTTCGGCCAGAGGCTCGGATTGCGGCATCGCCAATGTCAATATCGGCACCTCGGGGGCAGAGATCGGCGGCGCCTTCGGCGGCGAAAAAGATACCGGCGGCGGCCGCGAATCGGGCTCGGACTCCTGGAAATCCTATATGCGACGACAGACGGTCACCGTCAACTACGGGGAAAGCCTGCCCCTTGCCCAGGGCATCCGCTTTGAAATCGAAGAGTAACAGGAGACCGCCATGGTTGCCGCAGAAGAAGTGAAAGCCATTATCTCCAGACATCTGCTTACAGATGGAATGGATATCATTGTCGATCTGGAAAAATCCAAAGGAAGCTGGCTTGTAGATCAGCGCAACGGCGATCGATATCTCGACTGTTTCTCGATGTTTGCCTCGATGGCGGTAGGGTTCAACCATGATGGGATTCTGGCGATGCAGAATCGGCTCGGCAAGGTTGCCGTCCAGAAACCGGCCAACTCCGACGCCTATTCCGAGCCTATGGCTGAATTTCTGCAAACCTTCGCGCAGTATGCCATCCCCGATTATCTGCCCCATGCTTTTTTTATTGAAGGTGGTGCGCTTGCCGTCGAAAATGCGCTGAAGGCAGCCTTCGACTGGAAGGTGAAAAAAAATTTCGACCGTGGCGCAAAAAAGGAGTTGGGCAGCAAGATCATCCATTTCCGTCAGGCCTTTCACGGTCGGTCCGGATACACCTTGTCCCTGACCAATACCGCCGATCCGCGCAAGACCGAATATTTTCCCAAATTTTCCTGGCCGCGCATCGTCAACCCCAAACTCACCTTTCCCATAACCGAGGAGAGCCTTGCTGCCGTTGCCGACCTTGAAGCCGAGGCTCTTGCCTCGATCAAGGAGCATATCGCAGGCGATGGCGATGACATTGCCGGTCTGATCATCGAGCCGATTCAGGGCGAGGGCGGCGACAACCACTTTCGCAAAGAGTTTTTCCAGGCCTTGCGAGCGATCTGCGATGAACACGAGATCCTCTTCATCATCGACGAAGTGCAGACCGGCATCGGCCTTACCGGAAAGTTCTGGGCTCATGAACACTTCGACATTCAACCCGATCTCATCGCCTTCGGCAAGAAAACCCAGGTTTGCGGCATACTGGCGTCCAGGAGACTCGACGAAGTGGCAGACAACGTTTTTACCGAGCCCAGCAGAATCAATTCGACCTTTGGCGGAAATCTGGTCGATATGGTTCGGTGTTCCGCCATTCTCAAGATAATCGACAGGGAAAATCTTATCGATAATGCTTGCCGCCGCGGTCGCGAACTGCTCCAGGGATTGAATGACTTAGCCGGGGAATATCCCGACATCATGAGCAATGCCAGGGGAATGGGATTGATGTGTGCCTTCGACCTGCCGGACGGCCAAACGCGGAACACTTTCAGGAAAAAACTGCTCGCCGAAAAGCTCCTCGTGGTCGGTTGCGGTGACAAAAGCATCAGATTCCGCCCCCACCTGATAATTACCGGTGAAGAGATACAACTGGTCCTTGACAGCATACGCAAAATACTGAAACAACTTTAATTAGTACCTTAGAAATTCATTTCTTGCTTTTTAGGAATGAATTTCTAAGGTACTTATACCCCCTTGTGGGGTGTTACATACAATATCGAACATCCCCCTTTCAGATACGAGGAATACCAATGAGCATGACAACGGAAATTACCGACTATATGGGCCTGCGCGGGCTTCTGACCGATGAAGAAAAACTTGTCCGGCAGACCGCCAGGGAGTTTGTCAACCGGGAGGTTATCCCCATCATCGACAGTTATGCTCAGGAAGAAAAATTTCCCGCTCATCTGGTCAAAACCATGGGCAGCCTCGGCTTTCTCGGCCCGACCCTGCCGGAAGAGTACAACTGCGCCGGGCTGTCGAACGTTGCCTACGGAATTCTGATGTACGAACTGGAGAGAGGCGATTCGGCCATCCGCAGTTTTGCCTCGGTGCAGGGATCCCTGGTCATGTACCCGATTTATGCCTACGGCAGCGCCGACCAGAAGAACCACTGGCTGCCGAAGATGGCCGCCGGCGATGCAATCGGCTGTTTCGGCCTGACCGAGCCCGATTTCGGCTCGAACCCCTCGGGCATGCGGACTCGGGCAAATCGAAACAGCGACGGCACCTGGACCATCAACGGCACCAAGATGTGGATCACCAACGGCAGCATCGCCGATGTCGCCATTGTCTGGGCGGCAACCGATGAAGGCATCCGTGGATTTCTGGTGGAGAAAAACCATCCCGGATTTACCACGGTGCGGATGAAAGGCAAGTGGAGCCTGCGGGCTTCCGTCACTTCCGAACTTATCCTTGAAAATGTCATCGTCGACGAAAAAACCAGTATGCTGCCCGAGGCCAAAGGCATCAAAGGTCCGCTCGGCTGCCTGACCCAGGCCAGATACGGCATTGCCTGGGGAGCTCTCGGGGCGGCCGACAACTGCTACCAGACCGCCCTGGCTTATGCGTTGCAAAGGATCCAGTTCGATAAGCCGATTGCCGCTTTCCAGCTCCAGCAGAAAAAACTGGCGGAAATGGTGACGGAGCTGACCAAGGGCCAGCTTCTGGTTCTGCAGCTCGGCAGGCTGAAAGATCAAGGCACCTTTACCCCTGCCCAGGTTTCCATGGCCAAGATGAACAATGTCAACGTCGCCATTGAAATCGCCCGAACGGCGAGAACCATGCTGGGCGCCAACGGCATCATGGGCGAGTACCCGATCATGCGCCACATGAACAACCTCGAATCGGTCTACACCTACGAGGGCACCCATGACATGCACACCCTGATTATCGGCCAGGAAGTTACCGGAATCGCTGCATATCGTTAAAGCGCCAGGGGGTATTCCAACTCCCGCAGGGCGGTGATTCGGGCATGCAGGGCGATGACGGCGGTATCGACCTTGAGAATTCTCTCGCCCAGGGTACAGCAGCAAAAGCCCTGCTCCTGGAATTTTTCGATCTCATCGGCAACCCAGCCGCCCTCCGGTCCCACCGCCAGGACGATCCTGCCGGTGTTGCCGGTCACCGCGTCGGACAGTCGCTGTCGTCCGGCTGGATCGGCAAGCAGCAGATATCGATAGTTGCCTGCAAGAGCGGGGAATTCATCTTCGATAAACGGCTTGAATTTTGGATGAATCCGCACATCCGGCAGACGGGTGTCAACGGCCTGCTCAAGCCCCTGCAGAAGATGGCTTCGATACTCGTCCGGCTGCAGCAGTCCCGCCTCCCAGAAACTTTTTTCCACCCGATTGGCATTGATGAGATGGATGGTCCCGACCCCGAGAGCGGTGACCTGGCTGAGGATACGCTTCAGCATAATCGGCCGCGGCAGAGCAAGGATAAGATCGATCGGCGGCAGTTCCCCCGGAGGCTCGTTCAGCTCGAGGTGCAGCTCAACCATAAAAGGGTATTTTCTCTGCATGCCGCCAATCGTGCCGAATCCACGTTGCCCGTTGATCAGACCGACCCGCACCCGGTCGCCGGTCTCGGACCGCAGCACTTTGACGATATGCTCGGCCCGGCGATCGGTCAGAGCCAGTCTGCCGGCAACGACTTCGGCTGCTTCCGCCAGTATGATATTCATTTTCTTTCGGAGGGTTAACTAAAAAAAGTTCGTGTTATTACCTTTGAATCCTTGCATTTACTGCAAGAATCCCTTTAAGGTAGAGAGCCAAACAACCTTGGGGGCCACATCATTTATGTTCGTACTCTATAATATTCTGCAACTGGTCTTTGTACTGGTTTTTTTACCATTCATCATTTTTTTTATTGTCACAAAACGCAAATACCGCAATCGCGTTCCATCCCGCCTTGGTTTCGGCCTGGTACAAAAAGTACGACCCGCCGCATCGACTCATCATAGATTTTGGCTGCATGCCCTGTCCGTCGGGGAAGTTACCTCCGCCGTTCCCCTGGTCAAAGGCCTGCGCAGGGCGTATCCCCGCAGCACCATCATCGTTTCGATAACTACCCGTACCGGAAGACAGGTGGCCGACAAACTGCTTGATGGCATTGCCGACCATGTCGTCGACGGTCCCTTCGATCTGTTGCCGGTAGTCCATCGTTTTATCAGGTGTATTCGTCCCGACCTCTTTATTCTGGTAGAAACCGATTTCTGGCCAAACCTCCTCTCTTGCCTGAAAAAACGAGGCGTGCCGACACTGCTCGTCAATGGCCGGATTTCGCCACGATCAATGGACAGGTATCGACGGATGCGGCTGTTTTTCAGTCCGATGTTTCAAAGCTTTTCATGTCTCTCCATGCAGACCGAGCGGGACCGTGAGAATATGATGCACCTCGGCGTACCGCCCGGTAAGCTGCCGATCCTTGGCAACTTGAAGTTTGCAACTCCGGCGACTACCGATACAGCCCAGGCAAAAATCCGGCTGTTACCGCCGCAACGGCTGATTTTCATTGCCGGATCGACCCACCCCGGCGAAGAAGGCATCCTCATCAATTGTTATATCGAGGCAAGGAAACTGCACCCAGAACTCTTTTTGCTCATTGCGCCAAGGGATCCGCAGCGAACACATGAAATAGAAACCATCGCCGCCGAGCACAACCTGACCGTTTTCTTGCGGTCGGCAGGTGAGTATCGTTCTGCCGATGTGTTCATCCTGGATACGATCGGCGAGCTGGTGGAGTTCTATGCCCTTGCCGATATTGCTTTTGTCGGCGGCAGTCTCGTGCAAAAAGGCGGACATAATCCCATCGAGCCGGCGGCAATGGGTATTCCGGTGCTTTTTGGACCGGACATGACCGATTTCAGCGAAATTGCCGATTCCCTGATCAATGAGGGCGGTGCCTTAAGAATCTGTGATCCTCAGGAAATGACCGAAATTCTTCTCCGCCTGCTGAATTCGCCCGAACAGCGTATTGACGCGGGTCGAAAGTCACGGCAGTGTGTTCTCCGGCAGAGTAATGTAATTGCCAGACACATCGAACTGATCGATACGCTTCTGTGAAACATCCGGTCACCTTCATCGCAGACCATCTGCTGGTCTGCCTGGCTCTGGCATTTATCTCCGGGATTGCCCTGGCGCCGATTTTTTCTCCGGCTCTTCACGTTATCAGGTTGTCCGGAGTCGCTCTTTTTTGTTTTCTTATACTGCTTGCCACTCTGTATTTTTATCGCAGGGAAGATACTGTCCTCTGCCTGCTCCTCCCCCTTCTGTTCGGGATTGGCTGGTATCATGCGCAGCTTCATCTCCAACCGCCGGCAGAAAACAATCACGTTTTCAACAGAATCGCCATAAAATCGGAAGCGGTCATCATCGGAACGCTCTCATCGATGGCCACCTTTGACGGCACCTCAAGCCATATCACAGTTGCAAGCGAATTCCTCCGCTTCGAAGATAGTCCCGATCTTCAGCCGGTCATCGGCCGGGTTCTTATCAGATTATCGGGTCCCTGGCCGGAAGACCTTGTCCCCGGCGACAAACTCGCCGTTCGCGCCACCCTCAAGCGCCCCGAAAGCAGCAGGACCCCCGGAGTCTTCGATTATGCCAACTACCTGGCCCACAAGGATATCTGGATTACCGGTTTCGTTCGTTCTGCCGTTCATCTTCACCGAGTTGAAGAATCGGCGAACCTTTTCCATACCCTGCGCTATCTCCCCGAGAAAATCAGAGCCACAATCGGCAAAAGAATCGACTCAGCCGTTCCCGCCGCGAGCAGGGGCGTGTACCGGGCAATATTGATAGGCGACCGCAGCGGGGTGGACGAAGTCACCCTGGAGAGCTTCAAAGGCAGCGGAACGATGCATATCCTTGCAATTTCCGGACTCCATATGACAGTTATCGGCGGACTTCTTTACGCGATACTTTACTGGCTCCTCAGCCGTTCGGAATGGCTTCTCCTGCGCTATCCGGTGCGGAAGATCGCCCTTTTTCTCAGTCTGCCTATCCTGGTGTTCTATGGTCTTCTGGCGGGGATGAATACCCCCGTGCTGCGCGCGGTCGTAATGAGTTGTGTCGTCATTGTCGCCATCTGCACCGATCGCAGGAAATCCCCTTCCACCCTTCTGGCCTTCGCGGCGTTAGTTATCCTGGCCCTTGACCCGCTTCAGCTGTTTACCGCTTCCTTTCAACTGTCTTTTTCCGCAGTAACGGCCATCCTTTTCCTCTATCCGGCACTTCAGAAACTGATTTTGCCCGACATGAACCAGCCGACACCTTCCACCGGCAAAAAAATCGTCAACTGGATAGCTGCCGGTCTTTTGGTATCCATAGTTGCAACTCTCGCAACCGCCCCTATCGCCCTCGGTTTCTTCAACCGGTTCGCCACGGTCGGGATCGCAGCCAATCTTTTTGTCGAGCCGCTCATCTGCCTGTGGAGCCTTCCAGCCGGATTTATCGCCATTCTTTTGCTGATCATCCAGCCTGAAATAAGCGATCTGCTGTTGGTCTTCGGGGCAATTGGACTCAATGGCGCGACGCATGTCGCAAAGTTTTTCTCATTGTTGCCCTGGTCGACACTCTGGCTGCCTTCTCCTGCCTTGTGGTTGCTGATACTCTACTATGTTGCGCTTTTTGCCATAACATACCTGGCAGTCCGGAAAAACAAGCTGTTGTACGCCGGCTTGCCGGTCCTTGTGCTGTGCTCCCTGATCATGATATTCCCGCCACGAGCACTGATCCAGAAGCGATCGGTTGCCATGCAGGTGTCATTTCTCGATGTCGGCCAAGGCAGTTCCACTCTGGTGCAATATCCCTCCGGCCTGAACATTCTCATAGATGGAGGCGGGCCCGCCAACAGTTCGACATCCGTCGGCGAACGAACAATTGCACCTCTGCTCTGGCATAAAGGTATACGCAAACTTGACGCGATCGCCATCACCCATCCCGATGCCGACCATTACAACGGCCTTGAGTTTATTCTCAAACACTTTTCCCCGGCAATCATCTGGGTAAGGGATCCCATCGGGCATGACACAGCGTTCGAACGGCTGATGCTGCTCGCAGCCCGGGAGAAAATTCCAGTTGTCGTACCGGAAAAAGGTCAACGCCTTGGCGAGGACAGTGACTATCTGGAATGCACTGAGAATCTCTTCACCAGGGAGAATTCGTCAAATACTTCTGCAAGTCGACAGGATGCCAACATCGGTATTGTCCTGAAGGCCTGCTCCGGCAAACGGTGCACACTCTTTCCCGGCGATATCGGCAAGAGCGAAGAGAGATCTCTTGTCAGCGGTGATTACGGCTTGGCAGTCGATTTTCTTTTGTCGCCTCATCATGGTTCAAAAACTTCCAATTCTCCGGAACTTCTCACCGCTGTCTCTCCCGAGGTAATAGTTGTTTCGACAGGACGGGCGGGCGGAGGTCATTTCCCTCACAATCAGCTGGTGGAAGAATGTGCAAAGAGGAACATTCCTCTTGTGACGACTTCACGCTGGGGCACGATAAGCATCACCTCCGAACAGGCGACATATCAAGTCTTTGGATTTACCAGGCCGGACAACAATCCACTCCGGCCGTTCCAACCGGTCCTGCTTGCAGAAGGCGGTTTTTAAAGACGCCGGATAACCCGGGAAGAACCGCAGCGCGATTCTCCCCGGACCAAAGCGTGCCGCATGGCCACTATACTTCAGTGAAATCCGATGGTGCTTTTTTGAGGAATTTGAGGAATTTTGCCTTCTCCACGCAATTCGAGTAGGCATCGTTCGGATCTATCATCTTCTTTTCCAGAAGGATCATAATGGCATCATCGAGCGTCTGCATCCCGAATTTCTTGCCGGTCTGCATGGAGGACAGAATCTGAAAGGTTTTTCCTTCCCGGATGAGGTTTCGTACGGCTGGAGTGGCGATGAGAATCTCCAGCGCGGCACATCGCCCTTTAATATCGATACGCTTGAAGAGGGTCTGCGAGACTACCGCTTTCAGCGCATCGGCAAGAGTTGAGCGAACCTGTCCCTGTTGACCGGCCGGGAATATTTCGATGATACGATCGACCGTCTTCATGGCATTGATGGTATGCAGCGTGCCGAACACCAGATGGCCGGTCATGGCTGCCTCCATCGCAAGAGAGATGGTCTCGAGATCACGCATCTCACCGACCATGATGATATCGGGATCTTCACGCAAAGCTCCCCGCAGGGCTGCCGAAAAGCTTTTGGTGTGTGTTCCGACCTCTCGATGGTTGATTACGCATTTTTGACTCTTATGAACAAACTCAATAGGGTCTTCAATGGTCAGGATATGGTCCTTGCGATTCTTATTGCACTCATCGACAACGGCGGCCAGGGTTGTCGATTTACCGGAACCGGTGGGACCGGTCACCAGCACCAGTCCTTTGGGCAGATGAGCGAGACGGGCAATGACCGCCGGCAGTCCAAGCTGTTCGACCGTCATAATTTCACTTGGAATCTCCCTGAAAACCGCGCCAATTCCGTATTTCTGCTGGAAAAAATTACACCGGTAACGAGCAAGGCCTGGGATTTCATAGCCAAAATCGACATCCCCGGTCTCTTCAAAAAGCTTGATTTTTTCTTCGGGACAGATCTCATAGAGCATGGCGCGCAGTTCATCGTTCCCCATCTTCTTGAACTTCACCCTCTCCATATCACCGCGTATCCGGAGAACCGGCTGCTGCCCCGATACCATGTGTAAATCGGAGGCCCCTTCATCGTTCATCAATTTAAAAAAACCATCTATCTGAGCCATATCACTCCCCGAAATTCAGTTATAACCGGATGCGATACCCTGGTTATGTGCTGTTCATACACCTTAAAATTGCTTTTCAGATAATTCGCGATTCCATTCATTTTTTCAGGCCGCTGAATAATAAAAAAAGCTTCATTTTCAATGTTGCCGTTACTCAGCAGTTTATCTTTTATCCAATCGACAAGTCCAGCCCAAAAATCGTAATCGTTCACCGGAACACATCAAAAGACTGCATACGTGCAAGAACTATGGATTGCCGACACAAGATATCCTCTTTCTCAGATCGTTGAGCGCTCTCTCATTCAGGTCGGGTTGTCCGTGCTTCTGAGACGGAACTTTTTGAAACCATCCGTTGGCCTTGGAATTTTTACCTTCCTGTCTGTAGCTCATACCGAACAACAGCTGGGCTTGCGCCTTAAATTTCCGGTTTCGCAGACATCTATAGAGGTTTCCCCTTGCTTCCCGGACCATGAGACAACGTAACTGCACCTCGGCCAGGTTCACTCTATAGGCGAGATTTAACGGCTCCAGTTCGACACTTTTTCTACATAAAGAAAGGGCAATTTCATCCCCTTCGTTCTCTTCAAAATATACCATTCCCAGCAGGTTCATGGCTCTGTCGTCAAACTCGTTGAACTGCAATGCTTTCTGCAGTACAGCCATTGCCTTGCGATTTTCCCGCACTCCATGATACGCACAGCCCAGATGAAAAAGAACCCGGTCGGCTCTCTGTTTCTTTTCATTTCTGTGATACCACGGCAACAGATACTCGAGCGACCTCGCATACCTGCCCAGATCTCCCGCCAGGACCCCAAGTTGCAGTTGAAGGTCGTCGACAAGTCCGTCCCCCTCACTGCAACACCGCAAGGCACTTTCGAAATAGGTGAATGCTTCCTCTTTGTGACCGCGAACCTGTTCGGCCAGGCCGAGGTTGTATAAGGCCATCAAATTCACATTATCCAGAACAAGAGCCCGCTCAAAACTCTGCATTGCCTGGTTGATTTTACCCATCATCGCCAGGGCAACGCCAAGACTGTTATGCAGGTTGACATCCAGTTCGTCACACTTCAGGCCTCGTCTGTATTCCCGCACCGCTTTGGCTAAATCACCGTCGCCAAAATAGATATCGCCACTGATATTCATACTGACCGAATCAAAGACCGCAACACTCGGATCACCGTAAAATGCTGCATGAAGGAGAGCCTTGCGGCAATTGAAAACCATCTCCGACTTCTTGAAATCAGCGTAGGGAAACCCACTGATGCCGACCGAAATGCGGTCTCTCGAGGCGACATCGTCAATCGTTTGTATACGTTCATTCACCCATGCCAAAGCGTCACAGGTCTCGACACCCTCAAGATACACGAATGCATCGTCGTCATCGGCAACGACCGTCCCCCGATCCAGGTGGGGCATCAATGGAGTTTCTGCGGCATGGATATCGTTTTTGCTGTGAAATTGAACCAGGCTGAAGGATTCGGCATTACGCCAGAGTCTGCTCAACCTGTTTCCAAATTTTTTATCGGGAGAACGCAGGGGGTGAGTCTCGGGAGAAGCAAGCAGACTATAATCGCAAAAGCTGAAGGGTCCTCGTTTTGCGGCATGGCGAAGGGCAGTCCAGGCCTTATCGAGGAGAGGCCGACCACTCTGGGAAATCTCGTCCCCCGCGTCATCGATATCGGAAAAACTCGACCCGATGTGGATTCTATGGCACCCCTCCCTTTTCAGATATGCCACAAGAGCGGACTCGACTTCGGCCTTTCCTTCGGCCGGATTGTTTTGCAATACCAGGGCAAAAGTGCACTGACCGAGATAATGGAGCACGGTATCACTTTGAAAGAAATTGAGCAGAGCCGTCGCACACTTCTGCGAATGCCTGAGAACATATTGAAAAGAAACCCGTTTAGGCGGCAGCTCGACCAGAATCAGTTGGAATATTGTTGTTGTGTAGGTATCGAGGAGATAGCAGAGATTTGAGACATTCAGCAGACCGGTCTGAATATCGACGCGGGCTTCCTTCAGCAAGAGAAACTCTCGCTCTACCGTCAACCTTGCCTCGCTCAGCCAATCCTCGCTCACCTTTCTTATAAAGACCGGATCGGCTTCGGATACGAGGGCTACGACTCTCTCTCCGCCTTTTACTGTAAAGGCAAGCATTATGCATTCCGAATGCAGGCCAACCGGATTTTCGCCACTTTTTACTCTTTGGTAAAGATCGGTCAGCTCGGGTAGAATTGGACTTTCAGGAAATATCTCCGCGAGTTGTACCGAACTATGAAGAAAATTCACCTGCCCTGCGGTTGGCAGATGTTTTCTTAATATTTCAGCGTAACTTTTGGAAAATCTGGAAAAATCCTCTCCGTTTAGCCCACGGTTAATGAAGAGCAGGGGAAAACTTTCAATCACCGCTTTCACCTTGGCTGAAGAAATCACCGATTAAACTTGTCAGTTCGCCAATTTCCCGATCCTGGATAGTACGAACATCAAGCAGAAATCGTTCGTTTTCTATCCGTCCAACTATTGGAATAACGAGTTTTCGCAATCGCTGTTCGAAGGTGCTGAGCTTCATCGTCACAGGTTGCAGATCGATTGCCCAGCTGTCGATGTTGAATTCCGGCAAGGCGCCGCCTCCCACTCTTGATACGGTCGCGACTATTTTCACTCCGCAATTCTGCGAAATCCGCTTTTTCAGTTGCCGTGCTATACGCTGGGCGCGCTTTTTCAGATCGGCACCTGCAATGGTCAGCATTGCCAGTGTGGGAATATTTTTTAACGCCTCCTCAATATCGAAATACTCACGAAGAACGCTTTCAAGTGAGGCAAGAGTAAACTTGTCAATCCGCAACGCTCTGTTCAGAGGGTTCTTCTTTATTCGGGCAATGACCTCGTTTTTGCCGATTATAATTCCGGCCTGTGGTCCACCTAGAAGCTTATCGCCACTGAAAGTGACCACATCTACTCCGGCCCGGACAATCTCATAGACCGTCGGTTCCTTCGGAAATCCGAATTGGGAAAAATCGATCAAACTGCCGCTGCCGAGGTCTTCCATGGTAATAAGATCATTCGCCCGGGCAAGAGCCACCATCTCCTCCGGAGAAACCTCCGATGTAAAGCCAATAATGCGGAAATTAGAGGTATGAACCCGGAGCAGCATCGCCGTATCCGGGGTAATGGCTCGTTCATAATCAAAGAGGTGCGTTCTGTTGGTTGCACCGACTTCGACCAGGTGTGCACCACTTTTCGCCATCACGTCGGGTATCCGGAAAGAACCGCCGATCTCGACGAGCTGTCCGCGGGAAACGATCACTTCGCGGTCTTTGGCCAATGTATCGAGGGCAAGCAGAACAGCGGCTGCATTATTATTTACAACAAGAGCAGCTTCAGCTCCGGTAAGCTCACAGATCAAATCTTCAACAAGACTATACCGGCTCCCCCTTTTGCCGGTTTCAAGATCGAACTCAAGGTTTGAATAGTATCCTCCAGCCTGCACCAACTTTTCCATAGTTGCCTGGGAAAGAACCGATCTGCCAAGATTGGTATGAATTACTACACCGGTTCCATTGATCACTCTTTTAAAATGAGGCGATAATTTCCTGGCGACATTCTTCTTGAAAATGCCAAGCCATTCAGCCGTAGTCCTGATTGTAGAAGACTCACCCCTGAGAATTCTCTCCCTCTCCTCCTCAATCGAGCCTTGTATCACGCTCTTGATAATCCTTGAGGGGGCAATGCATTCAGGGTCGTTTTTCAACAGGCCGATACAGTCATCGACTTTCGGGAGTGCCTTGAGGAGTGCTTTCTTTTCATCCATTGTCATATATACATTGAAGATATCGGGAAATTCAATTCACTTATTGATGAGTGATTAGCACAGAGTTTCTTACAGTTCCATATAAATTCAACAAATTATCATGCTGCCGCAACAATCTTTCCTTCATGCGCCGCTCAATGAGAGCCCATCCGATTCTTTTTTCAAGAACCTCACTTTTACTCTTGACTCATCCGCGGCAATCTTGTAGTTTGCCGCGGTCCTGACGATGAGGCGATGAGCTGCCGACTGCGAAGTTGGCGGGCAAATCACCGAAACGGAGGGAAAGAAAAAAAGAGTAAAAAGATATTGACAGAACGATCTGTTTATATTAAATTACTTGCTCTCTGCGGCTTTGCACCGCGGGGCTTTTTTGCTGGATGAAAGAGCCTGAACGATCCTTGACAACTGAATAACAACAAACAAGCAAACGGGCCCACGCGGTGTTAATTACCGCAAGGGCATCTT
>Ga0209643_1000097_pt1 | contig 213402 bp, 198 predicted proteins | sample AutmiccBRH37_all_FD_187383 | JGI IMG/M metagenome (GOLD analysis project Ga0209643, IMG submission 187383) | Deep subsurface microbial communities from Mt. Terri, Switzerland - Autotrophic microbial communities BRH/37_all (SPAdes) (version 2) | ecosystem: Environmental > Aquatic > Deep... | reverse complement strand
ACGGCATATGGCTCGTCTCCTTCATGCACTATGACCTCGGATACGTTGACCTCGAGCAGAGAACCCTGCAGACAATCGACAACCCGTTCGGAGCAAAAGTGTAACCCATCTCTCCGGTACATACTGTTACCTATGTGTCCGGGCCGGACATCGCAAGAAATGGCGCGAGTGACGGGACTTGAACCCGCGACCTCCGGCGTGACAGGCCGGCACTCTAACCGACTGAGCTACACCCGCGTATTTCTCCTGCCGCAACGCGGCGAGCCGTCTCTCTAGTCAAGCGGACTAGGGCGGTCAAGCGACGAACGTCAGGCCAGGCGCGATTATATGCTTTTCAAGCGTCATTCATCGGTCACATTGTCGAATTACCCGTAGAATAGACGGAATCAGGACCTTCTCATGAAACGCATATTTCTCATCATCGCCGGTGTCTTGGGGTTGCTCGTGGTCGCGGCACTGGTCGTGCCCTTCCTGGTGCCCAAGGATGTCTACAAGGCCCAGATCGAGAAGGCGGCGACCGGCGCCCTTCAGCGGGACGTGACACTCACCGGAGACGTGAAGATTTCCGTCTTCCCGCGCATCGCGGCGGGCGTCGGCGGCGTGACCGTGGCCAATCCTGAAGGGTTTGACCGGCCATACATGATCGAGGCCGGGGAGTTGCGCGGATCGGTCAAATGGCTGCCGCTGCTGTCCGGGCGCGTCGACGTGCAGGAGATTTCGTTCCTTGACGCAAATGTCGACCTGCACAAGCTGGCCGATGGCACGTCGAACTGGGAATTTGGCGCCAAAACCGAGCCTGATGCGGATACAGGCGAGTCCGGCGGCGGCTTTGACGCGGGCGTCGCGTCTGCCCGGCTCAAGAATGCCCGGCTGACCTATCGTGATGATGCCTCCGGCGCATCCTACGAACTCAGCGAGCTGGACATGCAGGCGTCGCTGCAGGCGCTCGACAAACCGCTTGATCTGGACGCGTCAGGCCTCTTTCAGGGTGAGACTTTCGACGTGGTCCTTCGGCTCGATTCGCCCAGTGCCATGACCGCTGGCACGCCGGCCAATGCGGAATTCACCCTGAAATCATCGCTCGGCAATGCCAGCTATGAGGGCAGCGTGACGCTGGGTGACGCGGCCTCCCTCTCCGGCGCGTTTACGGCCGGGACAGACGCGGTGGGGAAACTGGCCGCATTCTCTGGGACCGAATTGCCGATGGACGTATCCCGGCTCGGCAAGCTGGACGCGAAGGGCACCGTCTCCGGGCCTCTGGATGCGTTGAAGATTGACATTGAGAGCTTCAGCCAATCGTCCGATCTCGCGAAAACGGACTTCACGGGCAGCGTCCTCCTGTCTGACGCCCCGACGATACAGGGCACGCTCGGGCTGGTAGCGTCCGACGTGCATGAACTTGCAAAATTCGGCGGCGTCGAACTTCCCGAAGCGGCGGCCCCGCTTGGCGCGGCCAATCTCAAGGCGGCGATATCCGGCGATCTGACTGCGCCGCAAATGGTATTCGAGACGCTGACCCTCAAGGGCGCGCTGATCGACGCCAATTATACCGGCGGCATGAAGATCGGCGAGGCGATCAGCCTTGACGGCAAGTTTGCGGCAACCCTTCCGCAAGCCGGTGACCTTGCCACGCAATTGGGTTTGGACCTGCCGGCCAGTGACGCGCTGGAGCGCGTGGAAATCAAGGGCGCGCTGACCGGCGCACTGGACGCCCTGAAACTCAGCGCGCTCGACGTGAAACACACAGGCGCACTGCTGAAAGCCACCTATGCCGGTGAGGTCGGGCTGGGCGGCGACGGGCGCGTCACTGGCCGGCTGACAGCCTCAAGCGATGAACTGCGCGCCTTGCTGGAGGCAGCGGATGTCGAGATGGCGCCGGGCGAAACACTCGCGGCATTCGACGTCAAAAGCGCGGTTGCCGGCAGCTTCAAGAAGCTGTCCCTGACTGACCTGACGCTGACCCTGGACGGCATAACCGGCACGGGCACAGCAGGCGTGGACCTGTCAGGCGAACGGCCAAAGCTGACGGGCAACCTTGCGATGGGACCGCTCGACCTGTCGCCATTCCTTGGCGAGGGCGATCAGGCCGGCAAGCCGAAACAGGCGGGTACGGGCTGGAGCACGGAACCGCTCAACCTTGGCGGCCTGAACGCCGTCGATGCCGACGTCCAGATCACGACGAGCGCGCTGACAATCGGCAAGGTCAAGCTGACCGATGCGGCCATGTCGACCAGGCTGGACAAGGGCGTGCTGGCGGCCGACCTGTCACGGTTCAAGGCCTTTGGAGGCGACTGGAACGGGAAGCTGGGCGTCAATGCGCAGGGCGCGAGGCCTGCCCTGGATTTCACGATGAATGGCAGCGGCGTTGGCATGTCGAGCCTGCTGGGCACGCTCGCCGGCTTCGACAAACTCACCGGCACAGGTGGCTTTACCGTGACAGGCGCTGCGTCCGGCAACTCGATGAATGACATCATGAACGCACTGGACGGCAAGGTGACGACAAACCTGACCGATGGCGCGCTGAAGGGACTGAACGTGGCACAACTGGTCCGCAGCGCGTCGTCGCTCCAGCAGGCGCTGGCCTCCGGGAACCTGTCGAACCTGGATTTCTCGCAAGCCCTGTCCCCATCGGCCGAGACGGACTTTTCCAGTTTCGACTCGGTTCTCACCATTACCGATGGTGTCGCCAATGTGGACCTGATGAAACTGATCAACCCGGTGCTTGGCATTGACGGTTCGGGCAAGATCAATCTCGGCGGCCAGGCGCTGGACCTCCGGCTGGCGACCAGCATCGACAAGGCGGGAACAGGGTCGGGCAGCGTCGTTCAGCTGAACGGAATCCCGGTGCCGGTGCGTGTTTCGGGTTCGTGGAGCAATCTGAAAGTGTCGCCGGATACGTCAGGTATCCAGGCTGCGCTGAAGGCCGAACTGGGCAGCAAGCTGAAGGACCAGCTGTCGGACAGGATTGGGGGCGATGCCGGGGACATCCTCGGGACTGTGCTGGGAGTTCCCGCCACGCCCGCCACTCCCCCTGCGCCTGACACGGCGGACCCCGCGACCGCACAGCCAGAGCCGGAGCCCAAGGCACCCGTCACGCTGGAAGACGCAGCCGAGGAAGCCGCGCGGAATGCGCTCGGCGACCTGTTTGGCAGGAAGAAGAAGGAAGAACCGGCGCCCGCTGAACCGGAATAGTGCCCGGCCTGCAAGCCTAATAGGCCTGCGTCAGCGCATACTCGATCTGCTGGCCGCGGGCCTCGAAGGCGAGTTTCACCCAACGGCCCTGCGCGTCGTACCAGAGGTCCACGTCTATGTCCGAATCCATCAGGTAGCGGCGGGCATCGACCGGCTGTCCGTCAACCATAACGGTGTCGCTGCCCTTGTCCTGGACATTGACCTTGATCAATTCGCCATCCTCGGTGGAGAGCAGCTGCGACGCCCCTGTCTGGGCAAAGTTCCAGTGACTTGAAGGCAGTATGCCGAGGGGTACGGTGCCTGAATATTCGGTCCCCTTGACGCTAAGCGTCTCGCCATCGCGCAAGGCCTGAACGGATCCATCCTTGCCGCTGTCGTCGACAACGCCCGTCAGGCCAACCAGCAGGCCCTCTTTCCACGTTTCGGTGGCGTCCAGTTCATAGTTGAAAACCGTAATCGGCCCGAGGCCGGCTTTCAGCCGTACATCCGTGGTGGCGGTCAATGTGCCGTCGGCTGCAACGCCAAACGATACCGAGTGGCTGCCAAAGGGCTTGCCATTGCGGAGCACATCGAAGCGGATCTCGTCACCGTCCTTGGGCGTCCAGACCGGTGATGAGGACGCAGGGGTGGCGGTGGGGGCAGGGGCGGTATCGGCATGCGCAGGGGTGGCGAGGAGGGCGAGCGAGAGTGCGGTAAGGGTGTGGCGGATCATCGGAACAGGTTCCAGAGGGGGTGGCTGGTTTCAGCGACGAAACAGATACAGGTCTCATCCCCAACGGCGGCTGGCTTGTGGCGTTTGCCCGGTTCACCCAGAACGATATCCCCGCGGGAATAGACGCCATGTCCATCACTGAAACGCCCCTGGAGCACAACGGTTGCTTCCAGGGCGCCGTGACCGTGAGCGGGCGCAGACTGGCCGGGATCCAGCCGCATGAATTTTGCGCCGCGAGTCCGGGTATTGGCATATGAAACACCCGTGATGCCCCGCTTCCAGTCAATCGCGCCATCCGCCATCGCGAGCAGGTCTTCGGCCGTCTCCCTTAATGGCTCCAGCAGGCGGGGCCGGGCAGCGCGGGGCCTGACACTTGCCGCCTGCCGCGGATCACGTTCAAGCAGCGCGCCGCCGACGATTGACCATATCTGCACCTGCTCTGCCCCTGAAGGGCTGAGCATCATGTGCATGTCAGCAGCCAGCGCCAGCGCATCGGCGTGATTGCCGGCGGCATGGTCCATCATGAAGGATGCGTAGGATTCCTGCATATTCAAACGGCATTTCCAGTTCGGTGTTCGTGTTGGATCAATCGGTTTACGGGCCACAGGGCCATCTGGATCACTTTAGATGTGGCTGTTGTGCATTGGCGCGCCGCACCCTAGCTTGGCCTGATCCGCCTCCCCAACTGAACCGGACTGACTGCATGACCATTCACCGCTCCGTAATTGACCTGATCGGAAACACCCCCCTCCTCCGCCTCAATGCCATTTCCGACGCGACCGGGTGCGAAATCCTCGGCAAATGCGAGTTCCTGAATCCCGGACAGTCGGTCAAGGACCGTCCGGCCCTGGGCATTGTGCGCGATGCAGAGGCCGCGGGCCTGCTGAAGCCGGGCGGCACGATTGTCGAAGGCACGGCAGGCAATACGGGGATCGGCCTGGCCCTTGTCGGGGCCGCGCTTGGCTATCGCGTGGTCATCGTCATGCCGCGCACGCAGAGCCAGGAGAAGAAGGACGCCATCCGCCTGCTGGGCGCAGAACTGATCGAAGTTGACGCAGTGCCCTACGCCAACCCGAACAATTACATCAAGTATTCCGGCCGCCTCGCCGAAGATCTCGCCAAATCTGAGCCGAATGGCGCGATCTGGGCCAACCAGTTCGACAATACGTCAAACCGCAAGGCGCACTATGATACGACGGGGCAGGAAATCTGGAAGCAGACGGATGGCAAGCTGGACAGTTTCATCTGTGCAGTCGGATCGGGCGGCACGCTGGGCGGTGTCTCGATGGCCCTCAAGGAAAAGCGCAAATCCATCCAGATCGGACTGGCCGACCCCGGCGGCGCCGCGATGTACGAATATTTCACGAGCGGCGAATTGAAATCGGAGGGCACGTCGATCACCGAAGGCATCGGACAGGGGCGCATTACGGCGAACCTTGAGGGTATCGAGGTCGACCGCGCCTATCGCTGCACCGATACCGAAGCGCTCAATGTGCTGTTCGACCTTGTCCAGAAAGAAGGCCTCTGCCTCGGCGGATCGGCGGGGATCAATGTCGCCGGCGCGGCCAAGATGGCGCGCGACATGGGGCCGGGCCACACGATCGTGACGATGCTGTGCGATTATGGCAATCGTTACCAGTCGAAACTGTACAATCCGGAATTCCTGAGGTCGAAGGACCTTCCGGTGCCGCCGTGGATGGAGAAATAAGCAGATGGAATCGGGTGACCCGCTCGTCAGTGCAGACTGGCTGATCAACAATATCGCCGCGCCGGATGTCCGCATCCTTGATGCAACCTATTTTGCAGATTTCACCAATCCGCCTGAAACCGGGCGCGAGGCCTGGGCGCGCGGCCATATTCCCGGCGCCGTGCATTTTGACATCGACGAGATCGCCGACACGTCATCCGACCTGCCCCACATGCTGCCGGATTCCGTCAAGTTCTCGGCCCGCATCCGCAAGCTGGGCGTCGGCGATGGCAACCGGATCATCGTGTATGACCAGAACCGGTTCTTCGCATCGGCCCGCGTCTGGTGGATGCTGCGGGTGATGGGGCACACGGACGTGCGCGTGCTTGACGGCGGGCTGTACGCCTGGGTCGAAGCGGGCGGCGTCCTGGAAGACCTGCCGCCGGTCGTCAGCGAGCGGCATTTCACGCCGCGCGTTCGTACGGACCTGGTCATGGATGCCGCCGGACTGGAAAAGCTGGTCGGATCGGCGCGCATGACCATTGTCGACTCCCGCCCTGATGGACGCTATTTCGGGCGCGATCCCGAACCGCGCAAAGGACTGGCGTCAGGGCATATTCCCGGCAGCGTCAACCTGCCAGGCAGTGCTTTGGTCACGGAAGACGGCCATATGAAACCGGCTGACAAACTGGCGAAACTGTTCAAGGACCCGAAAGCCCCAACCGTGACGACCTGCGGCTCGGGCGTCACGGCGGCGATCGCGGCGCTGGCGCTCGCACGCCTCGGCAACTGGGACGTGGCGGTCTATGACGGCTCGTGGACGGAATGGGCCTCCGATCCATCCCGCCCGGTTGCGACTGGCGCCTGATGAAACAGCCCGAAACCCGCCTGATTCACACGCGCAAGGAGCGGCTTGGACGGGTGACGGTGAACCCGCCCGTTGAGCGTGCATCCACCGTGCTGTTTTCGACTGAAGAGGCGCTCTACGGCCCGAAGCCGACCTATGGCCGTATGGGGCTGACGGTCCACCGCGAACTTGAAGCCGCCATGTGCGAGCTGGAAGGCGCGACCTATGCGCGGCTGGCTGCCAACGGCCTGCAGGCCTGCACGCTGGCCATTGCGAGCACGGTGCGCGCGGGCGACCATTTGCTGTTTCCCGACTCTGCCTATGGCCCCACGGCCCGGTTTTGCGAGCGGCGGCTGCCGGCAATGGGCGTGAAGACATCGCGCTATGATCCCCGCATCGGCGCGGGTATCGCGGACCTGTTTCAGGACAATACGAAAGCCATCTTCCTCGAATCGCCGGGATCTCTCACATTCGAAGTGTGCGACACACCGACGATTGTGGAGGCTGCCAAGGCGCGCGGCATTCGCACGATTATGGACAATACGTGGGGCGCGGGCCTGCATCACCAGCCGCTGGCCCTGGGCGTTGACCTGTCCGTGCAGGCACTGACGAAATACGTGTCGGGACATTCCGATGCGTTTGGCGGCGCCGTGATGACCGGCACGCCGGGCATGGCCGGGCGCCTTGAAGCCGTGTCGGAAGACTGGGGCATCTGCCTGTCGCCGGACGATGCCTTTCTGTGCCTGCGCGGCCTGCGGACCCTGAAGACAAGGCTGAAGGCACATGAAGCGGCGGGGCTGGCGGTGTCGGAATGGCTGGCGGCGCGGGACGAAGTGGCCAGCGTGCTGAACCCGGCTTTGCCGACCCACCCGGACCATGCGCTGTGGCAGCGCGACTTCAGCGGCTCGAACGGCTTGTTCGGAGTCATCCTGAATCCCGTGCCCGCAGGCGGCATGGAGCGCTTTTTCGAGGCATTGCACCTGTTTTCCATGGGATTTTCATGGGGAGGCTTTGAGAGCCTGATCATTCCGTGCGATCAGCAGCTGACGCGCATGAAGGGAAACTGGACCGATACGCGGGCTGGCCCCCTGTTGCGTCTTCATATCGGGCTGGAGGCTGTGGATGATCTTGTTGCGGACCTTGCGAGCGGGTTTGCGGCCATGACGGGGAAATGAACGAAACATGGGGGTAAAACAAGTCGGACTGGTTCTGGGCCCTGCCCTGGCGGGACTCATGCTGCTGGTCGGTGCGCCGGACGGATTGAGCTTCGCGGCCTGGGGCACCGGGGCGCTGATGGTGCTGATGGCAACATGGTGGGCGACCGAGGCGATCCCGATCCCGGCGACATCGCTGCTGCCGCTGGTCGTACTGCCGCTCATCGACGCCGGGACACCGCGGCAGGTCGGCGCGGACTATGCGAACTATATCGTCCTGCTGCTGCTGGGCGGCTTCATCATCGCGATGGGGATCGAACGCTGGGACCTGCACAAGCGTATCGCGCTGAACGTGATTTCCCGCGTGGGCGCGGCGCCGAAAGCACTGATCTTCGGCTTCATGCTGGCGACGGCGCTGCTGTCGATGTGGATTTCGAACTCCGCAACCACGCTGATGATGATGCCGATCGCCCTGTCGGCCGCCCAGACGCTGGATGACAAGAGTGGCCGCTTCGCGACGGCACTGCTTCTGGGCATATGCTATGCCGCCTCCATTGGCGGTGTGGCGACGCCAATCGGGACCCCGACCAACCTGATCGCGATCAACTGGCTGCAGGTCGAAGCGGGCGGCAATATCGGCTTCCCGCAATGGATGGCCTTTGGCGTGCCCGCCGCAGCCTTGCTGGTTCCGGCGGCCTGGTGGTCACTGACCCGCACCCTGCCGAAATTCAGCGGCGGCCAGGAGGTGCTTGAGCGGGTGCGGCGTGACAAGCACGCGCTGGGCCGCATGACGCCAGCCGAAAAGCGCGCTGCCATCGTGTTCGGATGTGTCGCCCTGCTCTGGGTCTCGCGGCTCTGGACGGTGGACCTGCTGGACGCAGCCGGCTGGGGAACGCTTGGCACCTATGGCGGCGCCGAGGTGGACATGATGATTGCCATGGCAGGCGCGGTCGTGATGTTCCTGGTGCCCGCGGGCGGCGGCGAGAAGCGCATGCTGCTGACCTGGGAAGAGGCCGAACGGCTGCCCTGGGGCGTTCTGGTCCTGTTTGGCGGCGGCATCGCACTCGGCAATGCCATCTCGCGCACAGGCCTGTCGGAATGGCTGGGCAGCCAGTTGTCGATCCTGTCGACTTTCCCCCCCATCCTGTTCATTGCCGTGGTCGTGACGCTGGTCATTTTCCTGACCGAGCTGACCAGCAATGTTGCGACCATGACGACGCTGGCACCCATTCTGGGCTCGCTGGCTGTTGCGGTGGGCATGGCGCCGGAAAGCCTGCTGGGTCCGGCAGCGGTCGCGGCGTCCTGCGCCTTCATGCTGCCTGTGGCGACAGCGCCCAATGCGATTGTGTACGCGACGGGCCACGTGCCGATTCAGGACATGATCCGCCGCGGCCTGCGGGTGAACCTGATCGGCATCATTGTCATTACGCTGATCGGCTACTTTATCGCACCTCTGGTGCTCTGACCGCGTGTCGTCGCCCCACTCGAAGGGTGAGGGAGAGTGGGAGGACACCGCTGCAGGCCAGGGGGAGGGTTTGGAGGTACCAACAGCGGGAACGCGAACAGTCCATGATGCCGGCCTGGCGGGAAGTCCTGGCCGAAATCACTTGGGTTCAACGCGCATCTGGGCATTACCCGTCGCGGAACAAGCGATGTTTCGAATGACAATTTCGTCATTAACCAGCCGCCTTGTCCTGCTGCGGCTGCAACAGGACGCGGGCGAGGCGCTCAGTTCGGTTCGTCAGAGACCCGGACGACAAGCTTTCCGAGATTCTTGCCTTCAAACAGGCGTGACAGGCTGGAGGGCGCATTCTCGAGGCCTTGAACAATATCGGTCTCGAACTTCAGTTTCCCTTCCATCAGCCACTGGGCCATCTGCTGGATGCCTTCGGCGAAGCGCGGGAAATAGTCGATGACGATGAAGCCTTTCAACAGCGTGCGGCGCATCAGCAAATTGTCGAAATTGTAGGGCCCCGGCACAGGCTCTGTCGCATTATAGGTCGAGATCAGTCCGCACAGCGGCATGCGCGAGAAATCGTTCAGGCGCGCGATCACGGTGTCCATAATCTTGCCGCCGACGTTTTCAAAGTTGATGTCGATGCCGTCCGGGCAATGCCTGTCGAGCGCGGCGCCGAGGTCTTCGGTCTTGTAATTGATCGCAGCATCGAAGCCCGCCGTCTCGACCAGCCATTTGCACTTTTCGTCCGACCCGGCGATGCCGACGACGCGGCAGCCCTGGATCTTCGCGATCTGGCCGACCATCGAGCCGACGGCGCCCGCCGCAGCGGACACGACGACCGTTTCGCCTGCCTTCGGCTTGGCGATGTCCATCAGGCCGAAATAGGCGGTCATGCCGGTTGCCCCGAGGGGGCCCATGAAGGCGGTGAGCGGCACGCCGGGAAGCTGGGGCATCCTGGCGAGGCCCGCGCCGGGAAGCGTGTTGTAGAGCGACCAGTGGGCGAGCCCGGTATTGACGATGTCGCCGGGTTCAAGACCGTCAAAGCGGCTTTCGGTCACGAGGCTGAGGCCGCCACCTCGCATGGGTTCACCAATGCCAACCGGCGGGAGGTAGGCATCCCTGTCGCTCATCCATATCCGGTTGGTCGGGTCGAGGGAGAGATAGATGGTGCGGGCGCGCACTTCTCCCTCCTGAAGCGGCGCGAGCGGCGCCTCCACCAGTTCCAGATCGCTCTCCTTGACGTCACCTACGGGGCGGGCCCGCAGCACCCAGGTCTTGTTCATCTGTGTCATCGTTCTCTCCCATTTCCATGGAAGCTACGACGAAACAGGCTCAGCGCAAGACGTCCCGCCGGGACATCCACCATGCATAAGCCATGAACAGAGCGGCGATGATGATGATGACAGCGCTCATCACGCCGGCGCCTTCCATGCGGGGCGCGTCCTTGTCGAGCGTCCCGACGAGCATGCTGATTGCAGCGGCAAGGAAAGATGCGGCGAACAGGGGAAATGCGAGTTTCCTGCGAAGCAGCAAGAGGATGCTGGCGAACAGTCCGCCGAACACGCCGATCACCCACAACGCCCAGACCCACAGGGGCATGGCGAACCAGTAGTCGAGCATTTCCTGCGGATAGGGTTCCAGATAGGCGGCATTACGGGTGGCCGTCATCGTGAAATCGAAACAGCCAAACGCGTTCCACAGCAGGCTTACTGCGCCGACCACCCACAGGTGCCATGGCGTTTTTGCGCGGGTTTCGTCTGAACTGTCTGTCATGCGTATGCCCTCCCAAGCTTGTTTCGGGAAAGAATACTCCAAAAAGGGAAATGACAGAACGCCAGCACCGGAAACCGGATCGCGGGGGGACGCGTCCGGTTTCCGTTACTGATCGGGCGGGCAAGAAGGAGACCGCGCTGACATGGGCTGGTGTGACAGGGATTGGGGGCGCGATTCCCCGTCCTGCCCGAAAGATGAGGCCGCGCATGCTGGCCACACCCCTTCGCCTCCATTCAGGCGACCGGTACATAATACACCCGACTGGCCGGTGTGGGATAAGCAGCGGGTGACGGGCCCGCCTCAAGGCGTTAAACCTTCGGCCTGCAAAGGATTCTCGCTCATGGCCACTGCCCCCGTTACCAAGGACAGCCACCTCTATCTCGTGGACGCGAGCGCTTATATCTTCCGCGCCTTCCATGCCCTGCCGCCGCTGACACGCGCGTCGGATGGCCTGCCGATTGGCGCTGTCGCCGGCTTCTGCAACATGCTGTTCAAGCTGCTGGAAGAACTCAAGGGGCCCGAGCGGCCGACGCATTTTGCCTGCATCTTCGACGCCTCGTCCCACACGTTCCGCAATGACATGTACGACCTCTACAAGGCGAACCGGTCCGAGCCGCCGGAAGAATTGCGGCCGCAATTCCCGCTGGTGCGGCGCGCCGCGATTGCCTTCGCAGCCCATGCGCTGGAACTGGAAGGCTATGAGGCCGACGACCTGATCGCGACCTATGCACGCCAGGCCGAGGCCAAGGGGGCGCGCGTGACGATTGTGTCTTCCGACAAGGACCTGATGCAGCTCGTATCTGACCGCGTCGTGATGCTCGACACGATGAAGAACAAGACGATGGGCATTGACGCGGTGTTCGAGAAGTTCGGCGTAGCGCCTGACCGGGTTGTCGACGTGCAGTCTCTGGCCGGCGACAGCGTGGACAATGTGCCGGGCGCGCCGGGCATCGGCATCAAGACGGCCGCGCAACTGATCAATGAGTTTGGCGATGTCGAAACGCTGCTGGAACGCGCCGGTGAGATCAAGCAGCCGAAACGGCGCGAGAGCCTGATCGACAATGCCGACCAGATCCGCCTGTCGAAGCAGCTGGTCATGCTGAAGGATGACGTGCCGGTGACGCTGGAACTGGAAGGACTGGCCGTCGCTGACCCGGACCCGGAGACGCTGATCGCCTTCCTGGAAGAGATGGAGTTCCGCACCATCACCCGCCGCGTGCGCGAGATGATGGAACTCGAGGGCGCCATCGAGGCCGCCCCGCCCGCCGAAGCGCCGATTGACCGGACGCAGTATGAGTGCGTGCGTGACTTCGAGCGGCTGGAGGACTGGGTAGCCCGTGCCGTGGCGCAGGGCCATGTCGCCGTCGATACCGAGACTGACAGCCTTGATTCCGTGGCCGCCAATCTTGTCGGCGTGTCACTGGCGCTGGCGCCGGGCGTGGCGTGCTATATCCCGCTGGCGCATGTCGATCCGAACGGCGCAGGCGATGGCGACATGTTCGGCGCCGACCCGCCGCGGCAGATACGGATGAAGGATGCGATGCGCGCGCTGAAGCCGATGCTGGAGGATCCGTCAGTCCTGAAGATCGGCCAGAACATCAAGTATGATGACAGCATATTCGCGTCGCAGGGTATTCGCGTCGCGCCGATCGATGACACGATGCTGCTGTCCTATGTGCTGAATGCCGGCAAGCACAGCCATGGCCTGGACACGCTATCGGAACGCTATCTCGGCCACACGCCGATTGCGTTCAAGGACGTCGCCGGCACCGGCAAGCAGCAGGTGAGCTTTGACCGCGTGGCGCTGGACAAGGCGACGGAATATGCTGCCGAAGACGCCGATGTGACCTTGCGCCTGTGGCAGACATTCAAGCCGAAACTGCACACGGAAAAGGTGACAACCGTTTACGAGACGCTGGAGCGGCCCTTGGTGCCGGTTCTGGCGGAGATGGAGCGGCACGGCATCAAGGTGGACCGGGACCAGCTCTCGCGCCTCTCGGCGGATTTCTCGCAGCGCATGGCGGCGCTGGAAGCCGAAGCCGAGGAACAGGCGGGGCGCGCGTTCAATATCGGCAGCCCGAAACAGCTCGGCGAGATCCTGTTCGACGAGATGGGCCTGCCCGGCGGCAAGAAGACCAAGACCGGCGCCTGGGTGACCGATGCCGATGTGCTGGAAGGCCTTGCGACGGAGGGCCACCCCCTGCCCCGCACGATTGTCGACTGGCGTACGCTGTCCAAGCTACGCTCGACCTATACCGAGGCCTTGCAGGCGGCGATCAACCCGAAGACAGGCCGTGTGCATACGAGCTTTGCCATGGCTGTCGCGCAGACCGGGCGCCTGTCATCCTCAGACCCTAACCTGCAGAACATCCCGGTGCGGACGGAAGAGGGCCGCAAGATCCGGCAGGCCTTCATTGCCGACGAAGGCAATGTTCTGGTGAGCGCCGACTATAGCCAGATCGAGCTGCGCATCCTGGCGCACATGGCGGACATTCCGGCGCTGAAGGATGCGTTCCTGCAGGGCCTCGACATTCACGCCATGACGGCCAGCGAGATGTTCGGCGTGCCGATCGAGGGTATGGACCCTATGGTGCGCCGCCAGGCCAAGGCGATCAATTTCGGCATCATCTATGGCATCTCCGGCTTCGGCCTCGCGCGCCAGCTCGGCATTCCGCAGGGCGAAGCGAGCGAATACATCAAGACTTATTTCAAACGCTTTCCCGGCATCCGCGCCTATATGGACGCGACCAAGGATTTCGCGAAGGAGACCGGATACGTGCAGACCGCCTTCGGGCGGAAGATCCATCTCGAAGCGATCAAGTCAAAAGGCCCTGCCAAGGCCTTTGCCGAGCGCCAGGCGATCAATGCGCCGATCCAGGGCAGCGCCGCTGATGTGATCAAGCGCGCCATGATCCGCATGCCTGAGGCGCTGGCCAGGGCGGGCCTGAAGGCGCGCATGCTGCTGCAGGTGCATGATGAACTCGTGTTCGAATGCCCGGAGGCGGAGGCCGGTACGCTGATCAAGGTGGCGCAGGACACGATGCAGGGCGCGGCCATGCCGGCCCTGAACCTGTCCGTGCCGCTGGTGGTCGAGGCGCGCGCGGCGACGAACTGGGCGGAGGCGCATTAGCGCAGGCCGGGTGGGTCCACGCGAAGCGATACCCGCCATCCGCCCTCGCCCCACACACTGAACTCATGCTGAGCGCTTCCAAAGGTCCGGGCTGTAGGGCACAACGCACTTCTGCGAGATCCCCAGGTAACCCTGCCACCCGCTACGGAATTGACAGACCGTCTTTGGCAATCATGGCCCCCTGCCATCTTGTTTCCTTAAATCGCCGTAATGTGAGCGTTTGCTTGCCCTAGTCTGCTGTTTTCATTGGGACAGCACCGAAGGAGGGCTTTTGTCATGTCGCGAACCGTGGTTGAACACCATATTGGAAGACGGCCAGACCCCGCGTCGGGGTATGCACTGGCCGAGAAGGATCGAGCGATGACGACTTTGGCACTGGTGGATGACGACGAGAACATCGTCGCGTCGCTGAAAATGTTCTTTGAGGCTGAGGGCTATAATGTCCGCACCTATCATGATGGCGAATCCGCCCTGCCGGCGCTGACCGAAACGCCACCGGACATTGCCATTCTCGACGTCAAGATGCCCAAAATGGACGGCATGGAACTGCTGCGCCGCCTGCGCCAGACCAGCGAACTGCCGGTGATCTTCCTGACGTCGAAAGACGAAGAGATCGACGAAGTGATCGGCTTCAATATCGGCGCCGATGATTTCGTGCGCAAACCCTGTTCCAACCGGCTGCTGGCCGAGCGCGTGAAGGCCGTGCTGCGGCGCGCGCGCGGCGGCGTGGCGGGGCCTGAAGAGGGCGACCACAAGCCCATCGTTCGCGGCAAGCTGACGCTGGACCCGAACCGCCATGCCTGCACCTGGGATGGCCACCCGGTGCGCCTGACGGTGACCGAATTCCTGATCCTGCAGGCGCTGGCCTCGCGCCCCGGATATGTGAAGAGCCGCGACCAGCTGATGGACGCCGCCTATGACGACCAGATCTATGTCGACGACCGGACCATTGACAGCCACATCAAGCGGCTGCGCAAGAAGTTCCGCGAAGTGACAGACGAGTTCGATGCAATCGAAACACTCTATGGCGTCGGCTACCGTTATACCGAATAGAATCAGGTCCCGGGCCCGTGCCGCTGACCGTCGCGGCGTTGCCGAAGTCTATGTCGGTGGCGCTGCGGATGGCCAGTCGCGGCTGGTGGCAAACTATGTGCGGGAACGCCAGCGCCTGTTGCAGGCGCGCAGTCTGGACCATTTCCGGACGGCCAGCTGGTTTGCCCATTATGATACCGATGCCGTGCGCGCGCATTGCGATGCAGCCCTTGCGCGCGGCGAGCAAATTGTGCTGGTCGGACATAGCTGGGGCAGCGACACGGCCCTGCGGGCGGCCCACATGCTTCACGGCCCCATCGCCCTGCTGGCCGGTGTCGATCCTGTGATGCGGCCCGGCACCCTGTTTTCAAACGTCACCCACCGGCCGGCGAATGCCGAGATGGTGGTTTACGTTGATGCACGGCCGAAGCAGATGGACCATTCCGATCTGGTCAAGGCAACGGGCGTCATCCTTGGGGGAGGACTCGCGCCGGCCTTTCGGGTGGCCGATGTGACGATCCCGGCAACCCTCAATCACTGGGCCTTTTCAGAGATGATGGCCACGGCGAGCCCTGCTGGCCTGACACTTGACCAGATGATCCTGGAGGTCGGTCTCGGCGCGCCCGCTAGCCAAACAGGCTGAAGCGCCAGCTCCAGTTCGGCATCATCATGGTGAGGCCGACAAAGGCCATGCCGATGAGGAGACAGAGCGGCGAATAGAACAGGCGGTTGAGGCGGAGGAACGGCTGTTCGGGCAGCGCCTGTTCGAAGGTGGGCAGGATGCCGATCACGCCGCGCAACAGGAATACAGCCGCGAGCACCAGTCCGCCGGGCGCGATCAGCCAGTCTGACACCGGTGCCTCCACCAGGCGCCCGAGCAGAAGGGCCCAGAGCGATGCCCCGAACAGGCAGAGGGCGACCAGGGCAGAGGCGGCCGTTGACGGCATGCGGGTGATGCCCCGGCGCCCGACAACGGCGCGCGCAAGCGCCTGCTCATTGGCATAGGGAAACGTGCTGCCGAAGGCCCAGGCCAGATGCACCAGGCCTGTAATACCCAGTACGGCAGACAGCAGGATCGAGAGGGAATGGGCAATCATGGGCTGACCTATCCTGATGTGAGACGAACACAATAACATGCCTGTTGGGCTTGCCGCCATCGCCTTCATTCAATAGCCAGTCATAAACCCGCGCCACACATAAGGAATTTTCCATGAGCGACCTTGAAAACACACTCCTTCTTGAAACCTCCAAAGGGCCTGTGAAGATCGAACTGCGCCCTGATCTTGCGCCCGGACATGTCGAGCGCATCAAGGAACTCGCCCGTGAGGGGTTTTATGACGGCATCGTCTTCCACCGCGTGATCGCCGGCTTCATGGCCCAGGTCGGCTGCCCGAAGGGCACTGGCACCGGTGGTTCGAGCAAGCCTGACATCAAGGCCGAGTTCAACGCCGAGCCGCATGTGCGCGGCACCTGTTCCATGGCGCGCACTTCGGCGCCGAATTCCGCCAACAGCCAGTTTTTCATCTGCTTTGATGATGCCAGCTTCCTGAACCGCCAATACACGGTGTGGGGCAAGGTGACCGAGGGCATGGATGTGATCGACCAGCTTGCGAAAGGCGAGCCGCCGCGCAATCCTGACAAGATTGTAAGCATGCGCGTTGCGGCCGACGCCTAAGATTCGCCGCAGCCCGGAATCAGGGTGAACGGGATGGGCGAGTCGAAACGCATCAGATTGCCAGGCTCAAGGCGCGGATCCATGTTCCTGGGCTCGCGCATTGCCCGGCTGATCTTTGCGTCGAACCTCGCTGGTCTCGCCATCCTGATTATTGGCGCGATGGTCCTGAACGAAATGCGCGCCGGTTTCGTCGTGTCGAAAAAGCAGGACCTGGTTGCGCAGGCGCAGATTTTCACCAGCCTGCTGGGCGAAGACGCGACGACGCCGGAGCCCAGCCTGGATGTGGATGCGGCGCGGCAAACCATTGTCAGGCTGAACCTGCCAGAACGCGTTCGGGCGCGCATCTACTCGCCCGCAGGCGAATTGATCGGCGACAGCTTCTACCTGTCGGAACGGGTCGATATCGACGCCCTGCCCCCGCTGAAGGAACCGAGCCGCATCGCCCGCACCGGAGCGGCCCTGTCGGAATGGGCAGGCCGCGTGTTCGGCCCCATCATGCCCCGGCGCAGTTCAGAAGCCGTGCGCACACAGAGCTTCGAGGAGGAATTCGACAGCGCCGTGCTGGGAGACATCGCCGCCAGCCAGCGGTTCTCCGATCGCGGCCAGCGCATCATCTCGGTGTCGATGCCGATACAGCGGGTCTCTGCCGTTGTGGGCGTGCTCACGCTGGAGGCCAGCGACATTGACGAAATCATCCAGTCGGAACGTGCCGCGCTTGTGCCGTTCATCGGCGTGGCCGTGATGGTGGCGTTTATAACATCATTCCTGCTGACGCTGGGCATTGCCCGCCCCTTGCGGCGGCTGTCGCTGGCGGCGGACCGCATCCGTTCCGGAACCTCCGACAGGATCGACATTCCCGCGCTGACCCGCCGCAAGGACGAGATCGGCAATCTTGCCTCCTCCATGCAGGGCATGACCGAAGCCTTGCTGGAACGGATCGAGGCGAACGAACAGTTTGCAGCGGACGTTGCGCACGAACTGAAGAACCCGCTCACATCGATCCGCTCAGCCATCGAAACAGCCGAGCGCGTCCAGGACGATCCGGTCGCCAGCGAACGTCTGCGCGCGGTCATCGCGTCAGATGTGAAACGGCTCGACCGTCTGATTACGGACATTTCAAACGCCTCACGGATCGAAGCGGAAATGACCCGCGTGCCAAGCGAACAGATCGATATTGCGCGTTTTGCGCGCGATGTGGTGCGCACCTATGAATCGATGAGTAACGGCGAAGGGGCGGTCACGGTCGTGTTCGAAGACGCGACGATGGGCGCCCGGTTGCTGGTGCGCGCTCGTGAAGGGCCGCTGGGCCAGGTCATCCGCAACCTTGTCGACAATGCCCGCTCCTTCTCGCCGCCGGGCAGCAGCGTGCACGTGACACTGGAGCAGACCAATAGCGGGCCGCAGACAGTCGCCCGGCTGCGCGTCGAGGATTCCGGGCCGGGCATTCCGGCAGACAAGCTGGAAGAGATTTTCAACCGCTTCTATACTGACCGCCCGAAAGGGACGGCCTTCGGCAACAATTCCGGCCTTGGCCTGTCCATCGTGAAGCAGATCATCGCCACGCATCGCGGCAATGTGTTTGCCGAGAACCGCGAAGAGGGCGGCGCCCGGTTCGTGGTGGACCTGCCGGCAATCTAGCGGTTCTGGCGGTTCTCGATCAGGTCGTTCACGACTTCCGGCTCTGCCAGTGTGCTCGTGTCTCCCAGATTGGAAAACTCGTTCTCGGCGATCTTGCGCAAGATGCGGCGCATGATCTTGCCGGAGCGCGTCTTGGGCAGGCCCGGGGCGAACTGGATCAGGTCCGGCGATGCAATCGGTCCGATCTCGTTGCGCACGTGCTGAACGAGGTTCTTGCGCAGCGCGTCGTCCACCTCAACGCCCTGGCGGAGCGTGACATAGGCATAGATGCCCTGCCCCTTGATATCGTGCGGATAGCCGACAACGGCGGCCTCTGCGACGGCGTCATGGCTGACCAGCGCGCTTTCAACTTCAGCCGTACCCATGCGGTGGCCGGACACGTTGATCACGTCATCCACCCGGCCGGTGATCCAGTAGAAGCCGTCCTCGTCGCGGCGGCATCCGTCGCCGGTGAAATAGTTGCCCGGATAGGCGGTGAAATAGGTGTCGATGAAGCGCTGATGGTCGCCATAGACGGTGCGCATCTGGCCGGGCCAGCTGTCGGTTATGAGCAGGTTGCCGTCGGCAGCGCCCTCAAGGGTCTGGCCTTCGGCATCGACCAGCGCGGGCTTGACGCCAAAGAAGGGATGGCTGCCTGCGCCTGGCTTCATGTCGGTCGTGCCCGGAAGCGGCACGATCATGGTGCCGCCCGTTTCGGTCTGCCACCATGTGTCGATGATCGGGCAGCGCCCCTCGCCGACCGTGTGGAAATACCATTCCCAGGCTTCGGGATTAATCGGCTCTCCGACGGTGCCGAGGAGGCGGATGGACTTGCGGGACGTCTTGTTCACCGGGCCTTCGCCCTCGCGCATCAGGGCGCGGATGGCCGTCGGCGCAGTGTAGAAGATGGTGACCTTGTGCTTGTCGCATGCCTGCCAGAAGCGGCTGGCATCGGGATAGGTCGGGATGCCTTCGAACAGGACACTCGTGGCGCCGTTCGCAAGCGGGCCATAGACGATATAGGTGTGGCCGGTCACCCAGCCGACATCCGCCGAACACCAGAAGACATCGTCTTCCTTCAGGTCGAAAACATATTCGTGGGTCATGGACGCCCAGACGAGATAGCCGCCGGTCGTGTGCAGCACGCCCTTCGGCTTGCCTGTGGACCCGGACGTGTAGAGGATGAAGAGCGGGTCTTCGGCATTCATCGGTTCGGGCGGGCAATCGGCCGACACGGTGGCTCCGACCTCGTGCAGCCAATGGTCCCGGCCCTCGGTCATGCTGACTTCAGAGCCGGTGCGGCGGACGACCAGCATCTTCTTGACCATGCCATTGGCGATCTTCGCTGCCGCGTCGGCATTCACCTTGAGCGGCACCTTGCGCCCGCCGCGCACGCCCTCATCGGCGGTGATCAGCACTTCGGATTCACAGTCGACGATGCGGCCAGCGAGGGCCTCAGGCGAAAATCCGCCAAACACGATCGAATGTACCGCGCCGATGCGGGCACAGGCGAGCATCGCATAGGTCGCCTCCAGGATCATTGGCATGTAGATGGTGACGCGGTCTCCTTTCTTGACGCCAAGCTCCTTGAGGACGTTCGCAAACTTGCTGACGGCGACATGGAGCTGCTTGTAGGTGACCGTGAAGGTGTCGTTCGGGTCGTCGCCTTCCCATATGAAGGCGGGCTTGTCGCCGCGCGTTGCCAGATGGCGGTCGATACAGTTGGCCGACACGTTGAGCACGCCGTCCGAATACCATTTCACATGCAGGTCGCCGGTTTCCCACGAGACGTCCTTCACGACAGAATAGGGCGTCATCCAGTCGAGGCGCTTGCCATGCTCGCCCCAGAAGGATTCGGGGTCGGCAATTGAGGCTGCATACATCTCCCGGTATTTTTCCGGCGTCAGATTCGCCTTCGCGGCAAAATCGGCTGGAACGGGATATGTCTTGCTGGCGTCGCTCATGTCGGGCCTCTCCTTTGGAACGTTTCTGACTGTTGCTTATAGGGAAGTCCGCAACTTGAGAAGTTTTCTAGCCAATTGCGGGCCGGATTAAAGCAAGTGCGGCAGGTCGGCATAAACCTGACCCATTGGACTGTATCAGAAACGAGACAGTCCGATGGGGTAAGTTCGGGCTCGGATAACCATCAAGACCTCAATCAACGGGCAGCATGCCCGCGTCCGCCACGCCATGCGGCGACCGTGTGCCCGGCACGCGGATATCCTCGACGAGATCCTGGATGTCCTGTGGCGGCGCCTTGGTCATCAGCGAGACGATGATTCCGACGACGAGGGCCACGAACATGAAGACAAAGCCGATGCCCTCAGGCGAAACGCCAAGGAACCAGTCAGACGCGGTCGATGCCTTTCCGGCGCCGAGCTTGAAGTGCCAGATATAGGCGAAGGTCGGCACGAGGCCGGTCAGCATCGCGGCGATGGCACCTTCCCGGTTCATGCGCTTCCAGAAGATGCCGAGGAATATGACCGGGAACAGCGAGGCTGCCGCAAGGCCGAAGGCGAAGGCAACGACCTGCGCCACGAAGGCGAGCTTGGCCGAATAAATGCCCATGAACCCGGCGGCGACAACCGCCCCCGCCGCCGCGACGCGGGCGATGCGCAGTTCGGTCTTGTCGGACATGCCCTTGAAGAAGGTGCGCCGGCAGAGATCGTGGCTGATCGCTGACGAGATCACCATCAGGAGGCCCGCTGCGGTGGACAGGGCCGCAGCAAGGCCGCCGGCCACGACGAGGCCGATCACCCAGTCGGGCAGCTTGGCGATTTCAGGATTGGCCAGGACATAGATGTCATTGTTGATGGTCACCTCATTGTCGAGGCCATCCGGCGCGGCCGGGCCACGGATCTGCATCAGGCCATCGCCATTGATGTCGTCAAAGCCGACAAGGCCGGTCTTCTCCCAATTTGCAAACCAGGCCGGGCTGGGCGTGCCGCCGCGCTCGGTGATGGCGGCCGATTCGTCGTCATAGGCGGCCGCAGGCACGTAGGTCGTTTCATTGACGGAGCTGATGACGTTCAGGCGCGCAAAGGAGCCGACGGCAGGTGCAACTGTGTAGAGGAGCGCAATGAAGACAAGCGCCCAGCCAGCCGAGAGGCGGGCATCGGATGCACGCGGCACTGTGAAGAAGCGCACGATGACATGCGGCAGGCCGGCCGTGCCGAACATCAGGGCCGCCGTGATGCAGAACACATCGAACATGGTCTTGTTGGTGCTGGTATATTCCGCAAAGCCGAGGCCCGTGACGGTCTCGTTGAGCTTCTGGAGCATGGAGACGCCTTCACCCTTGATGTCGGAAATGAAACCGAGCTGGGGCACCGGATTGCCGGTCAGCATAAGCGAGATGAAGATGGCGGGGACGGTATAGGCGAAGATCAGCACGCAATACTGGGCCACCTGCGTATAGGTGACGCCCTTCATGCCGCCCAGAACGGCATAGAAGAACACAATGCCCATGCCGACGAAAATGCCCGTGTTGAAGTCGACCCCCAGGAAGCGCGAGAAGGCGAGCCCGACACCGGACATCTGGCCTGCGATATAGGTGAACGACACGAACAGGGCGCAGATCACGGCGACGACGCGGGCGGCGTCACTGTAATAGCGGTCGCCGACAAAATCCGGCACCGTGAATTTGCCGAACTCGCGCAGGAAGGGTGCGAGCAGGAGCGCGAGGAGCACATAGCCTCCGGTCCAGCCCATCAGGTAGACCGATCCGCCATAGCCAAGACCGGCAATCAGGCCTGCCATGGACAGGAAGGAGGCCGCCGACATCCAGTCCGCCGCCGTGGCCATGCCATTGACGACAGGATGGACGCCATGGCCGGCGACGTAGAAATCATTGGTCGAGCCTGCGCGGGCCCAGACAGCGATGCCGATATAGAGGGCGAAGGTCGCGAAGACCCAGGTGAGTGTCCAGTCCATGATCGGCCCCTAGCCCTTGATGCCGAATTTGCGCTCGAGGCGCCGCATGGCGGTGCAATAATAGAAAATGAGGCCGACGAAGACGTAGATCGACCCCTGCTGGGCGAACCAGAACCCGAGGGGGGCGCCCCCGATGTGAAACTGGTCGAGCCAGCCCCGGAGCAGGATTCCCGCTCCGAACGACACTGCAAACCAGATGACCAGCAAGCTCACCGTCAGGCGGATAACCGCCTTCCAATAGGCTTTTCCGTCGATTCCAACCGCCTTTTCCGTCATTGCTGCGTATGCTCCCCGGCTTTTGTGTTTTCCCAGTCATCCCGCAGAACCGCGCGATAGGCAAACAGGACTTGCCAGGGGTGCCGGCCCCGCTTGCCAGCGGAAGCCTGATCGCCTATAGGCGCCGACTGGAAACGACGGCGCAAGGCCGTACGTGTCAGGCTGTCACCGTCCGGGCGTCCGGCGGCGGACTTCAGGGCGAAAGGAAAACAAATGTCCAAGAAACAGATTTCATTCAATGTCGAAGTGCGCGAGCGCACCGGCACCGGCGGCGCTCGTGAAGCCCGTAACAATGGCTTCGTGCCCGGCGTCCTGTATGGCGGCGGCGACAAGCCTGTTGCGATCAACCTGCGCCTCGCAGAAGTGCTGAAAGCCATTGAAACCGGCCACTTCCTGTCTTCGACCGCTACGCTGGTCCACAAGGGCGAAAAGCAGCTCGTGATCCCGCAGGCGATCCAGATGCACCCGATCACCGACCGTCCGGTCCACGTCGACCTGTTCCGCGTGACTGCCAACCAGAAGATCAAGGTCGAAGTGCCTGTGCACTTCAAGGGCGAAGACGTCTCGCCAGGCCTGAAAAAGGGCGGCACGCTCAACGTCGTGCGTCACAATGTCGAACTGCTCGTCCCAGCCGGTCACATCCCGGAATTCCTCGAAGCTGACGTTTCGAAACTTGAAGTCGGCGACAATATCAAGATTTCCGACATCAAGCTTCCATCGGACGCTGAACCAACGATCAATGACCGCGACTTCACGATCGCCACGATTGCCGGACGCGTCGCCGTCAGCGACACGGACGGGGACGAAGACACTGATACTGCTGAAGCCGAAGGCGAAGCAGCAGCTGAAGAAGGCGGCGAAGACTGATCCGTTCGGTCTGGCGCAGCGTGCTTGGCCTGTTCGGGCCAGGCACGCGGCCAACCCCTGCACGGTCGCACGAGGGAGAACGCCCCATGCTGATCCTCGCGGGACAGGGAAACCCGGGCGCAAAGTATGCGGGCAACCGTCACAATGCCGGATTCATGATTCTGGACCGGATTCACGCCGAGTTCGGCTTCCAGCCGTGGCGCTCCAAGTTCGAGAGCCAGATTTCCGAAGGCACGATCGAGACCGCCGCTGGCCGGATCAGGACGCTGCTGGTGAAACCCGAAACCTTCTACAATGAATCAGGCCGGGCGCTGTCAAAGGCTGCGGCGTTTTACAAACTGTCTGCCGAGGACGTGGTCGTGTTCCACGACGAGATCGACCTGGCACCCGGCCGCCTTCGCATGAAACAGGGCGGCGGCCATTCCGGCAATAATGGTGTCCGGTCAATGATTGCGCACCTGGGCGAGAATGTCCGGCGCGTGCGTATTGGTGTTGGCCATCCCGGCGACAAGTCGCAGGTCATGCCTTACGTATTGTCGGACTTTTCCAAGGCGGACCAGGACTGGTTCGAGCCCCTTCAGAAGGCGATTACGGGCGCCCTGCCCTTTCTCGCAGCCGGAGACGACGAGCGCTTCCAGACCGAGGTGATGCGCCTGGCGCCGGCACCGAAGCACGATCCCAAACAGTCACAGCGCGGCTAGTTCAGGCGTCCAGCTTGGCGAGCGCGGCCGCTTCTGCTGCCTCCGCCATCGCGACCGCCGCAACCGCTCCATGGGCGGGCACCGGACTGCGGGCGAGCCCGAGGCAGGCTGCGTAGAAACCCTCATCAGCGGCGCCGAGCGGGTCTGGCAGGTCGGCAGCAATATCCACGCGCACTTCGTAAGGCGTGGAGTTCTCCAGCTTGCGTGTCAGGAAGTCGATCGCGATCTCGCCTGACGGATAGACCACACGCATGGTCCGCTCACGCACCTCAGCGGCCCGGCTGGCACGCAGCCGCGCCACGCCGCCACTTGCATAGGTGAATTGGGCGCTGGCCTCATCCAGATGCGCTGAATGCACCCGTTTGCCCGTGGCCATGACGCCGGTGAACTCCGTGCCAAGCATCATCGCAGCCAGGTCAAGATCATGGATCATGAGATCCCAGATCACGGAAACATCACCCGCCCGGTTTTCCGGCGCAGGCGGCCCGGCGCGAACGGATTCGATCAGCAATGGTGTTTCCTCGATGGAGAGAACACCCATGGCGCGCGCCACAAAGCGTTCCTGATGGCCGACCTGAAGGATACGTCCGCGCGCGGCGGCTTCATCCGCAAGGCTGCGGGCTGCCTTGCCTGAGAGCGCCAGCGGCTTTTCGACCAGCACATGGCAGTGCGCCTCGATGGCCTCACGCGCCAAAGGCTCGTGGAAGGTAGCCGGAACCGCAATCACGATGGCGTCACACAATTCAAGAAAGGCGCGGTAGTCCGACGTGCCGGGGGCACCGAACGTGCTGGCAACGCGTTCGGCCCGGGCCTGGTCGATATCGTACACGCCCATGAATTCGGTCCGCGCCGACGCTGCCGCCTTCTGCGCGTGATAGTTCCCGAACACACCCGCGCCCGCGACGCCCACTTTCAATTTGTTCATCAATCAGGCCCTCTGTCCCTGCGGACATGACACCGCATCGCGTCCTGCTGCAAGGGTTGCGGGCAGCATAGATTGCCACAGGCCGCAGCGGGCGCGACCGAAGATAATCGGCCCGCCCCCTTCACAGCCGCCATGTCACGGTCCACTTAAACGACAACGAAAATGGAGGAAATCACAATGGCTAAACTGAAATCGACTGAATGGGCCCTCGCGTCCCGCCCTGAAGGCATGCCCAAGCCGGCCAACTTCGCAAAGAAGACCGCTGAGATTGCCGAGCCGCAGGACGGTGAGATCCAGGTGCAGAATGAATGGATGTCTGTTGACCCCTACATGCGCGGCCGCATGTATGACCGTGAAAGCTATGTGCCGCCTTTCCAGATCGGCGAGACGATGCAGGGCGGCGCTGTCGGCCGCGTGACGGCCTCTGCGCATCCTGACTACAAGGAAGGCGATCTTGTGTCCTCCATGCTGGGCTGGCGTACCGCCTGGGTGGCAAAGCCCGAGGCTGCCATGGTGCAGAAACTGCCCGACGTCGGCCTGCCCGAGAGCGCCTTCCTCGGCGTTGCCGGCATGCCCGGCCTGACCGCCTATGCAGGCCTCCTGCGCATCGCGGAGCTGAAGGAAGGCGACATCGTCTTCGTATCAGGCGCGGCTGGCGCCGTCGGCTCCACCGTGGTCCAGATCGCCAAGAACAAGGGCTGCACGGTGATCGGCTCTGCCGGCGGACCCGACAAGTGCGCCTTCGTGAAGTCGCTCGGCGCCGATCATGTCATCGACTACAAGAAAGCGGGTGGCTTTGCGGGCCTCGTGAAAGCCCTCAAGGACGCCTCGCCCAAGGGCATCGACGTCTATTTTGACAATGTCGGCGGCGACCACCTGACAGCGGCGATCGAGGTTGCCCGCCCGATGGCGCGGATGGCACTTTGCGGCATGATTGCCCAGTATAACGAGACAGGTACACCGGTCGGCCCGCACAATATCATCATGGCGGTGGGCAAGCAGCTGAAGCTGCAGGGCTTTATCGTGTCGACACATGCCGACATGCAGCCGGCATTCTTCGCGGACATGGCGAAGTGGATCCCGGCCGGAAAGATGAAGTTCGAGCAAACTGTGATGGAAGGGATCGACAAGGCGCCGGAAGCCTTTATGGGCCTCTTCACAGGGGCCAACACCGGCAAGATGTTGGTCAAACTTACCTAACTCAAACTCGCCGCACCGCGTCTTCAGGGCTGCGGTGCGGCCACGGAGACGCGAAACATGGCTCGGTTGTTCGATGCCTATATCATGGTGGACTGGAGCGCGGCGACGAAGCCGGCGCTTGGCGCCAATTCAATCTGGATCGGCATCCTTGCCAAGGATGCCCGCCTGAAGCTGCAGTTCAAGGCGGTCAATATCGATACGCGGCTCAAGGCGCGCGAATTCCTGGAGGACATGGTCGCCAAGCTGACAAGGCGCGGCGACCGTATCCTGCTCGGCTTCGATTTTTCGCTCGGCTACCCAGCGGGGACCGCGAAGGCGCTCGGTCTCGACGTGGCGTCACAGCCTGCCTGGGCCGCCATGCACGCGCACCTTTCCAAGAAGCTGAAGGACAAGCCGGACAATTCCAACGCGCGCTATGCCATCGCCGCCGGGATGAACTATGCCATATCAAAAGGCCCGTACCCGTTCTGGGGAGCGCCTGCGCGCGACGTTGTCTCGACCCTGTCATCGACGAAGCCGGACTATGCGGGCCAGCCCCTGCCGGAGTTCCGCATCGTCGAGACGTATCTGCGGGACAAAAAGCTGGGCCAGCCAAAGTCTGTCTGGCAGCTTGCCTATACCGGGAGCGTCGGCAGCCAGTCGCTGACCGGCATTCCGCATGTCCATGCATTGCGAGCGGCCTGGCCGAATGCGCGGATCTGGCCCTTTGAAACCGGAACGGGTGAAATGACCGCCGATGACCTTGAAGGCATCGAGGTCGTCATGGCGGAAATTTACCCTGCCCAAGTGAAGGTAAAAGCCGAAAAAGGTGAAACACTCGACGAAGCGCAGGTTCGTGAGATCGCCCGTCATTATTCGCAACTCGACGAAAAAGGCCTGCTCGGAGGCGCGTTTTCCACAGGCAAATCGCTTGACGCGGGAAAAATCGAGCAGATTCAGGCCGAAGAGGGCTGGATTCTCGGCGTATAGCCTGTGTTTACTGGCGTTTCGGCGTGTTCACGCAAAACGAATCGTGGGCATGTCGGCGCAACGGCGGGGGATCGCCGTTTAACTTAGAGGAGAACCCCTATGAACAAGGGTGAACTTACAAAGGCAGTTGCTGCCGAATCCGGCCTCTCGCAAAGCGAAGCTGGCAAGGCTGTTGACGCTGTTTTCGACACAATCGCTGCTGCAGCGAAGTCGCGTCAGCAAGTTGCAATCGCCGGCTTTGGTACGTTCGCGGCCAAGACCCGCAACGCACGTGAAGGCCGTAACCCGGCGACTGGCGACAAGATCAAGATCCCGGAAAAGACATCCCTGGCTTTCAAACCAGCCACGGCTCTGAAAGACCTCTAGGGCTTCGGCCTTCTTATCGGAGGCCTACCCCGAAATTCAGGCGGCGCGTTTGCTAGGCAAGCGCGCCGTTTTCAATTCCAGAAGCAGGGTCTGCCCCACACCGGCAACAGCCATGCCGATGAACGCGCCTTCCATCATGCCCTGCGCACCCCTGCCCGCCACAAGTCCGAGCATGTAGCAGGCCGGGATCATCACGAAGAAGAACGAGCCAATGTGGATGATGCTGGGAGACCAGACGATTTCCTGCGCTCGCAGCGCCATGGAAGACGTTGCCTGAAGCCCGTCGAAGATCGAGGCCGCTGCTGCGAGCGCCAGAAGGCCCGCAATCGCCGGGGCCAGTACGATCCCGTTCAGCACAGCGTCAGGCCGCACCAGGATGCGTGAAATCGGGCCGTGGAAAAGGACGAGAATAATGCCCAGAATGATGCCCATCACGACCGTCGCCGCGACACCGAGGCGGCTGGCATTCCGGATCTGGTCAGCATTGCCGCGCCCGAACGCCTCGGCCACCCGAACGCTCGTGGCCGACCCGATGCCCAGATAGAACATGAAGCAGAGGCCGACGATCTGGATGGCGTAGCCATAGATCGAGTTGGCCGCGAGGCTGATCCAGGTCGCGATAATATAGGTCATGTTGAAGCCACCCCATTCAGCGACATTGCTGATGGCGGTGCCGATGCCGACATTGAACTGGCGCCGCGCCTCACCAAACGGACCGGCGACCGACTTGCGGAATGCGGGAGTCATCACGATGACCAGGATGAACATCGCGATCGTCAGCAGCCAGCGGGAGCCTGTCGTCGCCCAGGCGACGCCCTCCGCGCCCATCGGGGTGACGCCCCACCAGCCGCCGACAAAGGCCAGGTCCAGCACGAGGTTGATCACCACACCCACATACATCACTACCGTGACCAGCAGCGGACGGCGCAGGGCCTCCAGATAGAAGCTGCAAACCTGCGACACCATGAAGGCCAGCAGGCCGCTGGAGAGGATGCGCGTCACCTTGGCGGTTTCTGTCGCGATGAATTCAGGCGGCAGCTTGTCTGCGGCTTCCGACACGGGCGCAATGGTCACGAAGATCCAGTGAAACAGCGGCTCTGCGCCGAAAAAGACCAATGAGGTCAATATCACGCCGAGGCCCAGTGCTGCCCACAGTCCCCGCCGGAAGATCCGGCCGGTCTCAGCCTTGTGTCCAATCCCCAGCAGTTCTGATGTCAGCACCTGCGTGCCGAGCAGCAGCCCCATGCCGAAACCGAGGGAGACACCCATCGGCAGCCAGGAGTTGAGGATGAAGGGCAATTCTCCCGGCGCATACTGGCCAAGCACGATCGCATCGGTGATGCCCATGAGCATCATCGACATGCGCGAAATCGCGATCGGCACGGACAGCCGAAGCAAATCCGAAATGTCGGAGGCCCGCGCCCAGGCGGGCCAGCCTGCGCGAGCCATTGGTTGTTTCGTCCCTGATTATCCGGCCTTGAGGGAGATATTCGTCTCGCCCCGGCCTACTCCCTGCAGCTTTTCGGCGATCATGAACGCGAGTTCAAGCGCCTGTTCGCCATTCAGGCGAGGATCGCAGTGAGTGTGGTATCGTGACGACAGGTCTCCCTCCGAGATTGCCTGAGCGCCACCGATACATTCGGTGACATTCTGGCCGGTCATCTCGAAATGGACGCCGCCGGGATAGCAGCCCTCGGCCGACAGGACGTCGATGAACTGGCGCACTTCGGACAGGATACGGTCAACAGGACGCGTCTTGAAACCGCTCTCGGTTTTCAGCGTGTTGCCGTGCATCGGATCACAGGACCAGACGACCGTGCGCCCGCTCTTCTTGATGGCGCGGGCCAGCGGCGGGAGCCCTTTTTCGACGCCGTCAGAACCAAAGCGCGAGATCAGCGTAATGCGGCCAGCCTCGTCCGCCGGGTTGAGCACATCAATCAGGCGCAACAGCTCGTCGGTTTCCATGCCCGGACCGCACTTGATGCCGATCGGATTCTTCACGCCCTTGCAGAAATTGACATGGGCGTGATCGACCTGGCGGGTCCGGTGACCGATCCACAGCATATGGGCCGAGGTGTCGTACCAGTCGCCCGATGTGGAATCGATGCGGGTCATCGCTTCTTCATAGCCAAGAAGCAGGGCCTCGTGGCTGGTGTAGAATTCGACCTGCGCCATTTGCGGCACGCTGTTCGATGTCACGCCGCATGCGGCCATGAAGTCCATCGATTTGGTGATCTGGTCGGCCAAGGCCTCATACCGTTCGCCCTGGGGGCTGCGGTCGACGAAGCCGAGCATCCAGCGGTGGACGTTGGACAGGTCAGCATACCCGCCCTGGCTGAAAGCCCGCAGCAGGTTCAGCGTGGCGGCCGATTGCGAATAGGCCTGCATCAGACGCTCAGGATCGGGGATGCGCGCCTCCGGCGTGAAATCCATACCGTTGATATTGTCGCCCCGGTAGGACGGCAGCGTGACGCCATCAATGGTTTCGATGGGCTCCGAACGTGGCTTGGCGAACTGGCCCGCAATGCGACCCACTTTCACGACCGGCTTGGCAGCCGCAAATGTCAGCACGACCGCCATTTGCAGGATGACGCGGAACGTGTCGCGGATGTTGTCCGGGTGGAACTCCTTGAAGCTCTCGGCGCAATCTCCGCCCTGAAGCAGGAATGCCTCGCCGGCAGCGACCTCTGCCAGGCGCTTTTTCAGACGCCGCGCTTCACCTGCAAACACGAGCGGCGGATAGCCTTTCAGGCGCGCCTCTACTGCAGCAAGGGCTGCAGCGTCGGGATAGTCCGACGGGATGTGCTTGGCGGGCAGTTTCCGCCAATCTGAAGGTGTCCAGGTCATGTTCCATTGCTCCGTTCGAATGCTGCATAAATCACATGGACGTCCCTTGCTCAAGTTTCACCACAATTTCACAGCACAAAGGTGGTGGAATCAGCGCTAAGCCCTTTAGAAACGGGATCACAGCCGCCACCTGAAGGACCGTCAAAGCCGCATGTCGCATGTCTACATCAGCCATTCATCCCAGGATCTCGACGCGCTGCTCGAAATTCACGAGGCGCTGCGCATGGCCGCAATCCCCGATTGGTACGCGCCGAACGAGAGCCAGGACCGCCCGAAAGCCGACCAGGCCATCGATGACGCGTTCGCGATGATCGTCCTGGTCTCGGCCAGCTCTGTCAGATCCAAATCCGTTCGCCAGGACGTGGAGCGCGCCAAGGCGCGCAATCTGCGGCTCATTCCCTACCAGATCGACAAGGCGCGCCTGAACGGCTTTTTCAAGCACGAAGTCCTGCCGCACCTGAAGCTGTCATCGACGCTGCCTGACGGGACCGAGCAACTCGTGAACCAGGTGCAGAAGGCCTACAAGCGCAAGTGCCCCGTGCTGGCCGTGATGAACCTGAAAGGCGGCGTCGGTAAGACGACGGTGACGAGCCAGGTGTTCGGCGCGTGGCAGGGGGCGCTGGGCGGGCGCGTGCTGCTCGTCGATCTCGACCCGCAATATAACCTGACGCAGACATTCTTCGACATGGAATATGCCGATGCGAGCGCTGCGGCTGACCGGTCCGTGATTTCCCTGTTCGAGCGGTCGCGCCTGCATTCACGGGATGTCGTGAGTCCGGGCGAGAGCTGGCTGACGCTGTCGACCGAACCATTCGCAGCGGCGCCGCGCCAGGATCTTGTCCACGACCTGATGGGTGAAGGCAGCCCCGGCGGCAGGCTGGACCTCATTTCGGGTCAATTCGAGATTTCGAAGTACGCCTTCGCGAACGATTCTGAGGCGCTCTTGAAGGTGAAGGCCCAGTTCCTTCGCATGGTCGACAATTATCGCAGCGAATATGACCTGATCGTCTTCGACACCAACCCGAATGCGACTTTCCTGACGCGCTGCGCGCTGGAAGTGGCGGACCGGGTGCTGGCTCCCATGCACGCTGACGTCTATTCGCTGCGGGGCGTGCGGCTGCTGAACCAGGTGATCTCGGAACAGGTCGAAGAGAGCAAGCGGCCGGCGCTTTCCGTCTTGTTCAATGCAGTCGGGCGCAGCGAGCAATCGACATTCGAGGCCGATGCGCGCAATGGGGCCTTCGACATAAAAGCCGGTTTCCCGCTGTCCAAGGCGTTGCTGAAATCAGCCCTGCCCCGCTCAGGTCACCTTGTGGTGAAGGCGCCAAAGGATGGCCAGCCACCCTGGCGGCAGCTGTTGATTCACTCCGGCCGGGGCGGCGGACTGAAGTCTGTCCGCGAAAGCCTGAAGACCGTGGGCATGGAGTTGCAGGCCCTGCTCGAGAGGTAGTGAGCGGGATCAGGCGGTGACTTCGGGCACCCATTTCTGGCGCATCGTGACCAGCTCCTCGGCGACGCTTGGATGCAGGGCGCATGTCCGGTCAAAGTCGGGCTTGGTGACACCCATCTTGATCGCAATGCCGATGGCCTGGATCATTTCGGCAGCGTCTTCGCCGACGATATGGACGCCAAGGACGCGCTCGTCGTCCGGCTTGACGACCAGCTTCATGAGGACCCGGCTGGTATCGCCATTGAGCATGTTTTTCATCGGCCGGAACCGGGTCTTGTAGATATCGACATTGCCGTACTTTTTACGCGCGTCAGCCTCCGACATTCCCACGGTTCCAACTTCCGGCTGGGTGAACACGGCCGTCGGGATGTCTGAATGATCAAAGTGCCATGGCTTGTCGTAGAACTCGGTCTCGGCGAAGGCGTGACCTTCCCGGATAGCAACAGGTGTCAGTGCGACACGGTCGGTCACGTCACCGACAGCCCAGATGCTCGGGACATTGGTCTTCGACCATTCGTCCACGATGACAGCGCCATTGGCGTCAAGCGCAATACCGGCCGCTTCGCAGCCAAGCCCGTCCGTATTCGGGCAGCGCCCAACGGCCATCATGATCACGTCGGCCTCCAGGTGGTGACCGTTCTTGAGCTGGATGCGGAGCGGAAGGTCGCCGTCAGTCTTCTCGATCTTCTCGAACACGGTTTGCGTGATGACGCGCACGCCAGCCTCCTTCAGGCCCTCATGGACCGCCATGCGGACATCTTCATCAAATCCGCGCAGTACCGTATCGCCGCGATAGACGAGGCATGTCTTCACACCCAGCCCGGCAAAGACGTGGGCGAACTCTACCGCGATATAGCCGCCGCCCGCGATAACGAGGTGTTTGGGCAGGGTTTCGAGATGGAATATCTCGTTCGAAGTGATGGCGTGCTCGACGCCCGGCAATTCCTCGGCCGAAGGCATCCACGGGCGGCCACCGACGGCTATCAGGATCTTGCGGGCCGTGACCGTCTTGCCGCTGGCCTTGAGGCGCAGCGTGTTGGCGTCGACAAATTCGGCGCGCTCTTCGATGATTTCGACGCCGGCATTCACGAGGTTGCGGTGATAGATGCCGGACAAGCGGTCGACTTCGGCATGCATGGCTGTCGCGAAAACCTCGTGGTCGTAGGACACTTGGCCGACGCTCCAGCCATACCCCCTGGCATGCTTGATGTGCTTTCCGTAGCCGCTGGCATAGACCATGAACTTTTTCGGCACACAGCCGCGGATGACGCAGGTGCCGCCCATCCGGTATTCTTCCGCCACCGCGACTTTGGCTCCCGAGAGCGCAGCCAGGCGCGCGGCGCGCACACCGCCGGAACCGCCTCCGATGACGAATAGATCAAAGTCGTAGCTCGTGTCAGCCATCGGGCAATCCTTGTGTGCGGCCCGAGTTGTTCAACGCACCTTGGGGCGCGGCTGCGGGCAATCCGTTGATTCTTCTGCAGATGTAAGAGGCGAAGCCTAGAATTCAAACACGGTTGCGCCGTTTTCATTGCCGATGATCACGGTGCGCGCGATATTGATGAACAGGCCGTGCTCGACCACGCCGGGCACATTGGAGAGGCGCGCGGCGAGGGCTTCGGCGTCCGGAATCCGGCCGCAATGGCAGTCGAGAATGTGGTTGCCGCCGTCGGTGACCAAGAGGTCCATACTGCCCGCTTGCTTGCGCAATTCGACCCTTGGGCGGTCGATCCCCGCAGCGCACAGGACGTCATAAACCTTCTTGGCGGTGATGGTGTATCCGAACGGCGTAACTTCGACCGGAAGCGGGAAAGCGCCGAGGCGTTCGACCTGTTTCGAGGGGTCGGCGATCACCACCATGTGATCGCTGGCGCTGGCAATAATCTTCTCGCGCAGAAGCGCCGCTCCGCCGCCCTTGATGAGATAGCCGTTGCTGTCGACCTCGTCGGCCCCGTCCACGGTCAGGTGGATCCGGTCGACCTGTTCGAAGGGAACCAGCGGCACGCCGAGGCTGGTGGCGAGCGCCCGCGTCTGCTCACTCGTCTCGATGCAGCGAACGAGCAAGCCATCGGCGACCTCGTCTGCCAGCATCTCGACAAAGTATTTGGCCGTGGAACCGGTTCCGAGACCGATGGTCATGCCATCCTCGACATATTCCATCGCAGCCTGCGCCGCGTTTTCCTTTTCGTGCTCGTTTGCCATCCTGGCTAATCCTTCTTGCTGGCGGCAGCCTTTTCGGCGCTTTTACGGGTTCTGAAGCTGATCGCCCAGCCCTGGTGTTCGACACGTTTTCCGCGTGCGACGGCGAGTGCATCAGCTTGCACATTCGTGGTGATGACACTGCCGGATCCGACAATCGCGCCCTTGCCGATTTCAACCGGCGCGACCAGTGAGGAATTCGAGCCGATGAAGGCCCCGTCCCCCACGATGGTCTGGTGTTTCATGAAGCCATCATAGTTGCAGAAAATGGTGCCGGCGCCGATATTGGCCTGCGCGCCAATCTGGCCATCGCCGAGATAGGCGAGATGGTTTGCCTTGGCGCCTTCACCCATATGCGTGTTCTTGGTCTCGACGAAATTGCCGACGCGGACACCGGCTTCGAGAACGGTGCCGGGGCGGAGCCGCGCATAGGGGCCAATCTCGCAGCCCGTCGCGACGATGGCGCCTTCAAGGTGACTGAAGGCCCGGATTCGCGCGCCGCCTTTTACGTGGACGCCCGGGCCGAAGACGACATTGGGCTCCACCAGCACATCGGCCTCCAGAATGGTGTCGTGGGAAAAGAAAACGGTTTCGGGCGCAACCAGCGTGACGCCCGATTCCAGGGCTTCAAGGCGGCGGCGCGCCTGGAAGATGGCTTCAGCCTGCGCAAGGTCTGACTTGCTGTCGCATCCGATCAGGTCCGCTTCTGCGCAACGTACGGCCTTGCAGATGGCGCCCTCGCTCCGCGCCAGCCCGACAAGGTCTGTCAGGTAATACTCGCCCTTGGCGTTCTGGTTGGTCACACGCCTGAGTAGACGGAACATGGTTTCAGCGCGGCCCGCCATGACGCCGGAATTGCAGAGGCGGACCACAAGCTGCTGAGGTGTCGCCTCGCGCGCCTCGACGATGGCCTCAAGGTCGCCATCACCGGCGAGGATGAGACGCCCATAGAGACCGGGCTCGGCCGCCTCGAAGCCCAGCACGCCGAGCGCCGCCCCGGTTTCGAGCACAGCATAAAGGTCTTCGATGGCGCTGACAGGCACGAGAGGACTGTCGCCATAGAGGACAACAAGGTCGCCAACGAACCCTGTGAGGGCGGCTTCGGCACACTGGACGGCATGGCCCGTGCCTTGTGGCGGATCCTGAAAGGCAATCGCATCGCGGCCCAGGCTGGCGGTGACATGGTCGATGAGGACGGTTTGCGACGGATGGGCGATGACGACGATACGCGAGCAGCCGGCATTGCGGGCAAGCTCGATCGACCAGTCGATCATGGGACGGCCGCCGACGGCGTGCATGACCTTTGGCAGGCCGGACTTCATGCGCGTACCCTTGCCTGCGGCAAGGATAATGGCGGCGCGGTCTCTGGCGATATTCGTCACGGGCAGGCCCTCTCGCTTTCCCCAGACCTTTCGCCTAGACCAAAGGCCGATTCAAGGCGAGTGGCGAGAGAGGAATTCATACAGGCATGAATGGAGCGTTTGACGGCTGGACGATTGTTTTCGATCTCGACGGGACCCTCGTGGATACGGCGCCGGACCTGCTGAGCGCGCTGAACCACGTTCTGGTTGAAGCCGGATTGCAGCCGGTGGGGCTCGAGACGATTGCCACGATGATCGGCCACGGTGCCAAGGCGATGATCGTGAAAGGCATGGCCGCGCAGGGCGTTGAGCCTGAGAGCCGCCGGCTGGATGGCCTGTTCAATCAGTTCCTGGCCTATTACGAGGCCAATATCGCGCTGGGATCGCGGCCTTTCGAGAATACGATAGCTGCCCTGGACGCCCTGACGGTGGCCGGCGCGAGGCTGGCCGTATGCACCAACAAGCCACAACGTCTGTCGGACCAGCTGCTGGCGGCGCTTGAACTGACGGACCGGTTCAGTGCGATTGTCGGTGCCGACAGCGTGCCGGAGCGCAAGCCGCATGGAGACCATATCCTGCTGACGGTGGATCGCGCAGGCGGTGACCGGTCACGCGCGATCATGGTGGGCGACAGCCGGACAGACGAAAGGGCAGCCCGGAATGCCGGGCTGCCCTTCATTTTCGTTCCGTTTGGATACGAGACCGAAACTCAAGACGAAATCGACGCCGACGCAGTTGTCAGCAACTATTCGGATCTGGTTTCGGTTTTACTTGAATTCGTCAGCTAAGCTGACGCTTCGGATCTGGGACGGTAGCTGGGGCGAGCTGCGCCAGCTTCACCTGCCGCACGGCGGCGAGGCATTCCGTTTACCATATTGCTGCGAACATCCGTGCGGGCACTGCGCATTGCGGGGACGAAGCCAGCGTCGATAAGGTCGACATCCACTTCGTAGCCACGCTCGGCCCAGTACGCATTGATCTTCTCACAGAGGCGCTTGGCGCCGTCTTCGTCACACCAGTCTTTCATTGTCTCTCTCTCCAGGCTTCTTGTTTATATTGGCGAATTACTTCACCAAGGCCTGTCCTTCTTAAATCAACACCGCGAACTGCTCTTCAGTTCATCGTTTATGACGTGAAGATGACTATGTTTGCCGGGTTTCTCAAGGGCGAAATCGAATGAAAATCGCGTAACATTGGAACATGAACAGCCATTCACAATGAACAGTTGTTCATCCAGCTTTTCCGCTAGGTTAATCCGGGCCGGAAATCATACATTCCGTTGCGCAACAGGCAACCATTGGTGTGATTGGGCCCCACGACGCAAACATGATCGTACGGAAGCGGAAATAAGGCAACACAGCTAATGCATGTCGATTTGCTTAGCATCGGGATGCTGGAATGCATTTTTGCATTGATGAAAAAGACGCCATCAGGACCGGCAGCCTCGTTACGGCCTTCCCGGCTTGACGTTGAGAGGGCATCGGATTACGGACGCGCTTTCCTGGAAACGGGGCGATTAGCTCAGTGGTAGAGCACTGCCTTCACACGGCAGGGGTCGCAAGTTCGAACCTTGCATCGCCCACCATCCAAAACAATTCAGTTGTCATTGCCAGCAATCGTGGCGCAAGGCGCAAAGCGAAGTATAAGCGACGCGATGAAGTCCCTGTTCCGCTCCAAACCTGTCACTGTCCTGCTGGGTTTCCTCATCTGGTCCTGGATGGCCCTGATTGGCCGTACCGTGCGCTGGACCATCGAGGGCGCATCAGAAGCCAGGGCATCGTGGGTCTCCGCACCAGGGATAGTCGTCGCCATCTGGCATTCCCGGATCATGCTCATCCCGTCGGGCTGGACCCGGCTGATCCGTCGCTGGCCGGGCCGGACGGCCGACGTGTCCATGCTGATCTCCATGTCAGGCGATGGCGAACCTGTTGCCCGCGCGATGCGCCACCTCGGCGTCGGAACGATCCGCGGTTCTGCTGGCAACAAGAAGAAGGCCAAAAAGGACAAGGGCGGCGCCCGCGCCATCATTGATGCGGTAAAGCTGCTCAAGTCTGGCGGCGCGGTATGCATCACACCCGACGGCCCCCGCGGGCCGCGCGAGCAGGTCAGCCTCGGCGCCATCCTGATCGCGCAGCGGGCAGGCGCCCCCATCCTGCCCTATGCGGTGACGACCAGGCCGGCCAAACAGCTGAGCAGCTGGGATGGGTTCGTCATCCCCTTTCCGTTCACGAAAGGCGCTATTGTTTTCGGACAATTGCTGGAGACACCGCGCAGCGCCGATCCGGAGATGCTGCGCGCGGAACTGCAGCGCCGTCTCGATGCAGTCACGCGGCGATCCGAAAGGCTGGCAGGCTATGAAGGATCGCCAGCCAATTCGGAGCCGACAACAGCATGACGCCAGCCTTTCATCTTTATCGCGTCGTCGGACGGCTGGCGTCACCCTTCCTGCCGGGATTGCTGCGCCGCCGCGGACGGGCGGGCAAGGAAGATTTTGGCCGGCTGAACGAGCGGCTGGCGCGCGGAATGCCGGGTCGCCGCCCCGGGCGGCTGGTCTGGCTGCATGGCGCGAGTGTGGGAGAAAGCCGCCTGTTGCTTGAACTGGGTCACCGGCTGGTGGCAGAGCGGCCTGACCTGATGCTGGTTTTCACCAGCCAGACGCTGACATCGGCGCGCCTGATGGGCCCCGCCCTGCCAGACGCCGCGATCCACCTGATGGCACCGCTGGACACACCCGCGATTGCGAAGCGCTTTATCCAGCACTGGCAGCCTGACCTGTGCGTGTTCGGTGAAGGCGAGATCTGGCCGAACCTGATTTTCGAAGCCGAACGCAGCGGGGCAAAGCGCGCGCTGGTGAACGCACGGATGACGCAGGGCTCGGCAGATGGCTGGCGCAAGGCCAGCAAACTGTTCCAGAAACTCGTGGGACAATTCGATGTTGTGCTCGCCGCAGATACGGACACGGCCCAGCGGCTGGGCAGCTTGCTGGGACGTACTGTGCGGTCAGCCGGAAACATGAAATCTGCCCTCCCGGGCCCTGAAGCGAGCGACTTTGAAATCAAGCGGATCCGGGACGGATTCGTCGGCGGGCGCCGCTGCCTCGTGGCCGCATCGACGCATGCAGGCGAGGAGGAACTGTTTCTCGATGCCGTATCCGATATGCCGGACACGGCGATCATCATTGCGCCGCGCCACCCAGAACGCGGCGATGAGGTGGAAGCATTGGTCAAGGCACGGGGCCTGCCGCATGCGCGCCGGTCCAGGGGACAGGTGGCCAATACACGTACGCGCGTGCTGCTGGCGGATACGATGGGCGAAATGGGCCTGTGGCTTCGCCTGGCCGACGCCGTCTATCTGGGTGGCGGACATGCCGAGGGGGTTGGCGGACACAATCCGCTGGAGCCAGTCAGGTTTGCCAAGCCGGTTGTCACCGGACCGCACGTGTTCAATTTTGCCCCCATGATGGCCGACCTTGAATCGCGCGGTCTTGTCAGGATCGCAGCGGATGCAGCAGGTGTGGCCGATGCACTGAAGAATTCCCCGCCGCCGTCACAGGCGGCGGTCGATGCTTTGGCGGAACATGCGGATGCGCCGATGGTGGAAACGCTGGCTGCTCTATTACCCCTGATTCCCGAACCAGGATTGTTGCAATGAAGGCGCCGCATTTCTGGTCAGCCGGGCTGGACCCACGATCACGGGAAGCCGCGCCACTGACCCGTCTTCTGCTGACGCCGCTGGCCTTTGCCTACCGGCTGGGCGTGCAGCGCAAGCTGAAAAGGGCGTTACCGGCCAGCGTGGACATTCCGGTAATCTGCGTCGGAAACCTCACTGTTGGCGGCGTGGGCAAGACACCGGTCGTGGCGGCGATAAGGGGTGTGCTGGCGGCGCGCGGGATACGCGCGGCGACCCTTTCGAGGGGGTACGGTGGGGGCATCAAGGGTGTGGCAAGGGTGCAGCCGGGCACGCATACGGCGGCTGACGTTGGCGACGAGCCGCTGATGCTGGCCGCGAGCGGCGAGAGCTGGATCGGCCAGGACAGGGTCGCCGCTGCCCGCGCGATGCAGGCCGACGGGGTTCAGCTGATTGTCATGGATGACGGCCACCAGAACCCGTCGCTGCACAAGGACCTGTCTCTCATTGTGATTGATGCGGCGGCGCCGTTCGGGAACGGGCACCTGCTGCCCAATGGCCCGCTGCGCGAACCTGTCGCTGACGGACTGGCGCGGGCGCAAGGCGTTATCCTGATGGGTGAAGGCGAGGTTCCAGCCCCGGTCATGCTGGCAGCGGCCCCTGTCCTGCGCGCGTCGGTTGAGCCGGTCGGCGCCATGCCGGAGGGACCGCTTGTGGCCTTTGCGGGCATCGGGCGTCCGCTCAAGTTCTTTGACGCGCTGAAGGCCGCTGGCGCGGACCTGCGCGAAGCGGTGGGATATGGCGACCATCATGTCTATTCCGAAGGCGAGCTGAAATTCCTGCACAAGCTGGCGAGCCACCATGGCGCACGGCTGATCACGACGACCAAGGACCATGTGCGCCTTTCGCAGCCGGAACAGCAGCGCGTGCTTGCCTTTCCGGTCGCCGCCCGCTTTGAAGATGCGAGCGCGCTTGACGCGCTGCTGGCCCCGATCATCACGTCTGCGAGCGCATGACCGAAACGCCCTCCACCTATGTCCGCCCGAAGGACATCGACAACCGCGCCTCGTTTGGCCAGCGCGTGCAATGGCGGCTGGAGACAATCGCATGGGACGTCATCTATTGGTGGCCGATGAAGCTGCTCGGGCCAGACAAGGCCTCTGACTTTGGCGGCTGGGTGATGAAGAAGATCGGCCCGCGCCTTTCGCAGCACAAGACGACACGGCGCAACCTGAAGCTCGCCTTTCCGGATTGGAGCGATGCCGAGATAGACCGCATCGCGCTGGCGGCCTGGGAAAGCGCCGGGCGCACGGCGGGCGAGATACCCCACCTGCCCGCGATTGATCCCTATACGAGCGGGCGTGTTGACGTGGTCGGTGTTGAACGCCTCGATGCCATCAATGTGAGCGGCAAGGGGGCGGTGTTCATTTCCGGGCACTTCGCCAATTGGGAAATCATGCCTGCGGCCATCTGCAAGCGCATCCCGCATGCCGTGATGACCTACCGTGCACTGAACAATCCGTATATTGACCGGCGCATCAACAAGCTGCGCCACGACTATGGAACGGGCACGGCTGCGCCCAAGGGCATTGGCACGCGCGAACTGATGCGGGCGCTGGCGCGCGGCGCGCCGGTTGCGCTGATGAATGACCAGAAATTCCGCGAAGGCATCGCGGTACCCCTGTTCGGGCATGACGCGATGACGGCGCAGGGGCCAACCCGGCTGGCGCTGAAATACGGCGTGCCCATCGTGCCGGTGTCGACCGTGCGCACCGGCCCGGCCCGATTCCGGGTGGAAATCCATGAGCCTTTCCTGCCGCAGGACACGGGCGACACGGAGGCGGACATCCTTGCCTCGGTGACGCGGATCAACCAGTTCCTGGAAGCCTGTATCCGCGCCGAACCCGGCCAATGGTTCTGGCAGCACCGCCGCTGGCCGAAGGAGGCCTGGCGCAAAGCGGGCGTGATCCAGTCCGCTTGATCTCGCGATATCTAGGCAGCGACCAGGAGCTTTTTCAACTGGCCGTGACGTCGCTCTGCATCGGCCTGCGTCTTACCCATCACGATTCCTGTACAGGTCGTGTTGGCAGGCGGCTCAGCATGACGTGCCCCGTCTATCAGGCGGAAGGGCATGTACCACCCATCGTCTATCGGCCCGCTGAGCTCGAGTGCCAGTTGTCGAATGTTGAGCGAACTCCTGAAATTCGCAGACCGCGAAGCCGGCAAGCCGGACCGCTTGGTCGCGGACGCATGCAGCATTACCTGGGCTGTCGAACCTTGAATCCTGAAATTCGGATCGAATACGATCAATCGTCCTCGGGTGGTTAGGCCAATGTCGAGCCCGGCAACACCACGGAATCCCATGGCGAGTGCCGCTTCGCCAACCTCCAGCGCCAGCGAGATTGCGGCCTTGGGAAATGGATTGGATGGATTGATCACGCTGCCGGACTGCTGGCCCGGCAGGTCGAACAGCTGTTCCGCCGCACCGGCATAGTGGATGCCCGTTTCCGACAGGACGAGCGACACGCACCAGCAGGAGACGACGTCCATGTCGTTCTCGACAATCACGTCGCTTGCGTCACCCAAGGCCTTCAGACTCTCGAAAGCAGCCAGGTATTCTGCTTCAGTCGTACAGTGGCGAACAGCGTAACCGATTCCTGTTGCCTCGTCGGTGCATGATTTCAGGAAGACCGGACCATTGAATGTAAACGCAGCAGGATCATCGAGCGGAACGATTCGGCGGTCAGACAGGTGCTTCGCCGGTACGATGTCTGGAAGATTTTTCTTGTTGTTAAGCCGACGCCACAAATCGCGCGAGACCAGTTGGGCTTTTTGCGGATAGGTCCCGACAGGTAGCGGATAGGGCGAGGCGAGTTTGTAGCCTTCCTCGATCAACTCTTTCGTGCGGCGTTTGGCCTCGGCGGCTGTCTCGAATATGCGCATGTCCTCGTCGACATGGAGACCAGCCCGTTCGAGCACGGCGAGTCCCTCGTCCGTGACCCCGCAAATGTGGCGCACCGTCGGCATGCCGTTGAGCAAGCCCAGAAGCCCATTGGTAACACTGTCGAGATCGAAAGCTGAAAAGCCGATCATGCGCGTCTGGCGAAGGTCCGTTCGTGCGGCGAATGCGACCCCCCGGTCGAAAAGCGGCATGAGTGGAACCAGGGGCTTGGTGTGGCTTGTCATCTGGCTCACAGGAAAGCCTCAATGCCTTTGGCCAACAGCCGCATGCGCGGCGTCGGGGTTCCATCCGAAACGGGATACGTCGGGGTCTTGTTCGCATCGAGAAGTATCGGCACGCCATCGTGTTCGACATAATCGAACTTGCCGAAGTCGAACTTCATTTTTTCGCGAAGCGCGGCCAGTTCAGCCGGTACCGCGTCAAGTATTTCGCTACGGACCAATGAAGTGGCTTTGACAAGCGGGTCTTTTGAAAGACTGCGATAGGCATATCCCTGGTCGCCAAAAAATATCCATCCGCGCACGCAGTAAAGGCCATCATCTGAATATTCCGGCAGGAACTTTTCGACCACGAGATGCTGATCGCTCCACACCCAACCGGGCACGTCATTCAGCGACGCAAGAACAGGATAGTGCTTCTCGGGAAGCTTCCTTGCCCATCGCCATGAATGGCGCGCCAGCCGCTTTTGTACACGCGCAACAATGCCTGCCCTGTCATCGCCGCCGTCCTGCAATCCGTAATGGTTGAGATCTGATTTGATGATGACCGGTCCAGCCCAGTCGGATTCCGGCGTGAGCAAAAGCGTCGAAATCAAGCGCTTTGAAATATCGAGCACATCCTCATTGAGTGGTTTTACGCCGCTTGGCGCGTCCGGAATTGTGTCTTTGCTCAAGCGCGTCTTGTCGTGATGCAGAATGCATAGCCGGGCATCGTCGGCGTATTCACGCGAGACCTCGACATCCAGACCCACCTCACGCCATATCCTGGACAGGTGCGATATCGCGTAATAATCAGGAATATCCGGCGTCAGGTGCGAAATACTGATTTTCGGCGCGTTCACCATCCCTGAAATACTTCTCTGACTATGTTTGCCGGACCGATTTGCAAGGATTGTGCCTTTTTGAAGCAGGCGCGCCGGGTCCCTTGCGACAAGGGTCATTCGATCTGGACGCCAACCGTCGGGCAGACGGCCTGTACCGAGCAGAGATATTGACGCGCAGGGTGGCGCAGACCACACCTATTCGCACGGACCGCGTCAGCTTAAAGGCAAGCGACGTCCCGAAATTGCCGTGCGAGAACATACAACCTATGGGAAGAATTGACCGGACATGACGAAACGAATCCTGACGAGCCTTGCAACATTGATCCTGGCGGGGTGCATCTGCGTGCCCTTGAAGGTGGCGGCTGAGCCAGCAGACGTGGACAAGGCTGTCGAGATTCTGGGAGCGTCTGTGGCGTTTGACACGGTGGAAGGCCGTGGCAAGGTGCCCGCCTATGCCGAATACCTGGCCGGGGTGCTGATCGCGGGCGGCTTTGCGGCGGAAGACGTGGCAGTCGAGCCCTTTGGCGAGACGGCGGCCCTGATGGCGCACTATGCGGGCCGCAGCAGCGCGACGCCGATCATTCTGAATGCGCACATGGACGTCGTGGAAGCGGACCCGGCCGACTGGGTGCGTGACCCCTTCAGGATGGAGACCGACGGGACCTATTTCTACGGGCGCGGCGTGCTGGACAATAAATACGGGCTGACCATGCTGGTCACCACGCTGATGCGTCTGAAGCGCGAAGGCTTTGTGCCGGAACACGACATCATTCTGGTCCTGACGGGCGATGAAGAGACAGCGCAGGTGACAGCTGCGGAACTGGCGCCACGCTTCAAGGGCGCGCGGATGCTGCTGAACGCCGATGCGGGCGGCGGCACGCTTGGCGAGGATGGAACGCCTCTCTATTACAGCCTGCAGGCGGGCGAGAAGACCTATGCCGATTTCGAAGTTGTGATCACAAATCCCGGCGGGCATTCCAGCCGGCCCACGGGCAGCAATGCCATTGTCGACATGTCGCATGCGCTGGCGAGGGTGGCAGCCTATGCCTTCCCGCCGCAGACGAGCGAGCTGACGCAGGCCTATTTCCGCGAGACGGCGAAGCAGACACCGGGCGCGCTGGGCGGGGCCATGGCGCGTTTTGCCGAGGACAAGGACGATGCAGAGGCCGTGGCCATCCTGTCGGCCGAGCCAGAATACATTGGCCAGGTCCGCACGACCTGCGTCGCGACACAGATCGAGGGCGGCCATGCCCAGAACGCCCTGCCCCAGCGTGTCGCAGCTAATATCAATTGCCGGATATTCCCGGGCGTTCCGCCGCGCACGGTGCAGGCGAAACTGCAGGAACTGGTGGGCGATGCGGGAATGGTGACCTTTCCACTGGAGTTCCCGCAAAGCGAGACGTCACCTCTGGATGCCGAACTGATGGCGGCGGTCCGCAAAGCGGTCGACACGCATGTGCCAGGCCTGCCGATCATTCCGAGCATGTCGGCAGGAACGACAGACAGCCTGCTGTTCCGCGGCCAGGGCATTCCGAGCTATGGCGTGTCCGGCGTGTTCATGAAGCCGTCTGACGACTATGCGCACGGCCTGAACGAGCGGGTTCCGGTGGATTCCATCCCGGGGGCGCTGGAACACTGGCACGTCCTGCTGACCGAACTGGCTGGCTAGGTTTCCACGTCCGCTTCGGTCACGGCGTCCGGCTCCTTGAGCTTGAGAAGGTTTGCGAGCGGCGCGATGGTCCAGCCCTGCGCGATGAGCGACACGACGACGATGACAAAGACAATATTGAAGAATTCGATCGTGACTGGCCCCGGTGTGATAACAGGATAGATCGCCAGCAGGACCGGCACCGCACCGCGCAGGCCGACCCAGCTGAGGAAGAGGTTTTCGCGAGCGGTGAAGCCCATCCAGCCTATGCTGACCAGAACAGCCAGCGGACGGGCGACGAACATGAGCACTGCCGCGATTGCGAGTGCGGCCCATATGTCCTTGAGGAGGTGACTGGGCGCCACCAGCAGGCCGAGCAGGAGGAACAGGGCCATCTGGCTGATCCATTGCAGGGCCTCGTTGAAGTTCAGGATATTGTCGAGCGGGCGCTGCAGGCGGTTTCGTATCACGATACCGACGATGTAGACGGCTAGGAAGCCGCTGCCGCCCAGCAAGGCAACTGAAGCGTAAATGGCCAGAGCACCGGACAGCGCCATGGCAGGATAGGTGCCATTGGGAAGCGTCATCCGGTCTATGATGAAGGTCAGCGCCCGCCCGCCCAGAATGCCCCCGGCCAGGCCGACGCCGATTTGTGTGCACAGGAAGAACAGGAACCCGCCGACCTCCTGCAATGACCCAGGCGGCCCGCCATTCACGATCGCCGTAAGGGAGACAACGAGGAAAATGGCCATCGGATCGTTAAGGCCGGATTCCAGGACAAGCGTGTTCTTGACGCGCTCACTGATGCCCGCCTTGCTTTGCTGGATCAGCAGGAAGGTTGCGGCCGCATCGGTCGATGCAACCGTGGCGCCAAGCAGCAGGCCGACAAACGGGGGCAGGCCGACGACGACGCTAGCAAACAGGCCCACAACAGCCGCCGTCACCAGGACGCCAAGCGTGGCCATCATGACGGACGAATTGCGCGCATTGTGGAACATGCCGCGTTCTGTCTCCAGGCCACCGGCGAACAGGATGATGGCGAGGGCAATGCTGCCGAGATCAAAGCCTGTCTGGAAACTGTAGAACCGGATGCCCCCCGGACCATCCACGCCGAGCAGCATGCCGACACCGAGCACGATGAGGAGGATCGGCGCGCCGGACCGCCGGGCGAGCGGCATGAGCGTGAACGTCGCGAACACAATCACGCTCGACAGAAAGATCGCCAGTTCCATTTCCATTCCCTCAAGAACAGGCCGAGCCCGCTGGAGCCTGCATCATGTTCCCGGCGGGGCAGGCGCCCCACATCCAGTTTGAACCGTACAGGTTCGCATGGGAATGATGCACCCCGCCGCCGCCGGAGTAAGCAGCGCCAGCGAGTCACCTGCCAATTTGATGATGCACTACGCTTTCACCACAAATGCTCTAGGTTGGGAATGAGAAGGAGGACGGCCGCATGCATTATGGGGAAATCATTTCGTTGCTGGCGCTGGGGTTTGGCGCCATCCTGGGCGTTATGGCGCTGATCTCGCCGCGCTGGGCTTCCGGTGTTGTCCGACTGGTTGAAGACCCCGATCCAGACAAGCCGGGCGGCTATTCCGAGTTCCGGGCGACGTTTGGCGGGTTTTTCATGTTGTCCCACATGATGACGGCGGCCCTGCTGCTGACCGTTTCGGCCAGCGACGTGAACCTGCTGAGCGTGCTTGTGGTGCTGCCTCTGGCGGCGGCGTGGATGGGCGCGGCCCTCGGACGGACGGTTTCCCTGCTGGTCGATGGCAGCAAGAACCGGTCGAATGGCATGATCCCGGTGTGGATTCCGATGGAATTTCTTGTCGGACTTGCTATTGCGGCCCCTCTCCTGCAATTCCTGTAGGGCCGAAACGAAAGATACAGATATGACGGAGCGTCGAGAGACGGGCCGCACGCGCCAGGAAAAACCTGGTTCGCGCCCCCAGAAAACCCGCACAGGTGCGGTCAAGAACAGCCCGGATACAGCACGGAAAAAGCCCGGACACAGCCCGAAAACGCTGGCCGAGCCCGACTGGAGCGAAGGCGAGCGCATTGCGAAATATCTCGCGCGCGCAGGCGTCGCCTCGCGCCGCGAAGTTGAGCGCATGATCGAGGCCGGCGAGGTGATCGTGAATGGCGTGAAGCTGACATCGCCTGCCTTCAAGGTCACCGGCCGCGAGACGATCAAGGTGGGCCGCAAGACGATCAGCGCACCCGAGCCGACACGCCTGTGGCGATATCACAAGCCAGCCGGCCTGATTGCCACCAACAGCGACCCCGAGGGCCGCCGGACGATCTTTGACGAATTGCCGAAATCCCTGCCCCGTGTCGTGACTGTCGGGCGTCTCGACCTGACAACCGAGGGCCTGTTACTGCTGACCAATGATGGCGAGCTGGCGCGGGAACTGGAACTGCCGAAAAATGCGCTGGAGCGGACCTATCGTGTGCGCGCACAGGGCACCGTGACGGACTTCAAGATTGCCGACCTGGCCGCAGGGATATCGGTAGACGGTGTGGACTATGCGCCGATTACCGCCGTGTTCGACCGGGAGAATGGCGCGAACTCGTGGCTGACCGTGACGCTGACCGAGGGCAAGAAGCGGGAGGTGCGCCGCGCACTGGAGGCCGTGAACCTGATCGTCAACCGGCTGATCCGCATCAATTACGGGCCCTATGAGCTGGGTGACCTGCGCCCCGGCGCCGTGGAGGAAATTCCCGCCGAACTGATGATTGAAACGGTCGGCCACATGATTGCCGATGCCAACAAGCCGCTGGGGGAGGCGCCGAAACGCGCCGCACCTGCCGCCAAGTCACACCTTGGCACGCGGCCCGGTTCCACTAGACTTGCTGACAGGAAACGCAGACCCAAAAAATAGCACACGGAGACCTCCATGGCCGATACCGCGCTTGCCACCCCGCCCGAGACCAAAATGGATCCGGGCCGGACAATGAGCGCGGCGGCGGCCGCGACGTGCAACCAGATCGTTGACCCGGCGGTTTATGCGAACCAGCCTGTACTGGACGCCGCCTTTGCCAAACTGAGGGCGGAAGACCCGCTCGCATGGTGCGAACCGGACGATTTCCGGCCTTTCTGGGCAGTGACCAAGCATGCCGACATCATGGAGATCAGCCGCCAGAACCAGCTGTTCACCAATGGCGAACGGGAAATGCTGTCCTATGTGGAAGCGGAGAAAGGCGTCTATGCCAAGTTTGGCCAGCCGCACCTGCTGAAGACGCTCGTCCAGCTGGACGACCCGCTTCATTTCAAGCTGCGCCACCTGACCCAGGAATGGTTCATGCCGCAGAACGTGAAGAAGCGCGAAGACGGTGTGCGGGCGATTGCCAGGCAGTTTGTCGACCGGATGGAAGACCTGGGCGGGGAATGCGACTTCCAGCGCGACATCGCCCTGCACTATCCGCTGCGCGTGATCATGCAGATACTGGGCGTACCGGAATCCGACGAGCCGATGATGCTGAAGCTGACGCAGGAGATATTCGGCGCGCAGGACGAAGACCTCAGCCGGCGCAGGGACGCAATCGAGAACCGCGACGTGGAAGCCGGGCTCGCCTCGATCCAGCAGACGCTGGCCGAGTTTTTCATGTATTTCACCGCAATCACCGCAGACCGTCGCGCCAATCCGCGCGACGACGTGTCCACCGTCATCGCCAATGGCATGGTGGACGGCGAGCCGATCGGCCAGCTGGAAGCGATGAGCTATTACATTATCACGGCAGCCGCCGGGCATGACACGACCAGCGCCTCGACCGGCGGCGGCGTGCTGGCCATGCTGCAGGACCGCTCGCAGCTGAAGAAGATCATGGATGATCCGAAGGGCATGGCGCGCACGGCCGTTGATGAAGCCATCCGCTGGACAACGCCAGTGAAGCATTTCATGCGCACCGCCCATGCCGACTATGACCTGCGCGGCAAAACCGTGAAGGAAGGCGAGAGCCTGCTGCTGTGCTATCCTTCCGGCAACCGCGACGAGGACGTGTTCGACGAGCCGTTCAAGTTCAAGGTGGATCGCAGCCCCAACAAGCTGATCTCGTTCGGTCATGGCGGCCACATGTGCCTTGGCATGCACCTGGCCCGCCTTGAAATGCAGATCATCTATGAAGAGCTGTTCAGCCGTATCAAGTCGATCGAGCTGGCGGGCGATCCGACCTTCATCAAGGCGAACTTCGTCGGCGGGCCAAAGTCCATTCCCGTCAGCTACAAATTCTAGGAGACGATCATGGGCTTTCAGAACGTCACGGACACCTATCAGGTCGAACATGCGCCTACCAAGCCGCGCCACCCGCCTGTGTTTGACCTCACGCCACCGGTGGACCTGACCTCACCGACCGTTTTCTCTGACAATGGCGGCTATACATTCGACGCCTTTGCGACGATGCGTGAACGGGCGCCCGTGATGTGGCACCCGGAAGAGTATGGCGCCGGTTTCTGGGCCGTCACATCCTATGACCTGGTCAAGAGGATTGAACTCAACCCGGAAACCTATTCCTCTCAAAAGGGCGGGATACTGATGAATTATGGCATGGAGGGCACACCGCGCCATCCGCTGCTGCATTCATCCTCGCTGAACTCGCTTATCAATCTGGACCGGCCCTACCATACGCCGCTGCGCATGGAGCATATGGCCTATTTCCGCGCCGATTTCGTGGCCGAACTTCGCAAGCGCGTGGCTGCGCATGTCGACGTACTGCTCGACAATATGGTAGCGCAGGGCCAGGTGGTCGACATGGTGGAACACTTCTCCGCAGAGCTGCCATTGTTCACACTGTGCGAAATCCTCGGCGTGCCGCCGGCCGACCGGCCGAAGCTGGTCCACTGGATGCACTTCCTGGAGACATCGCAATACCAGGCGCAACAGGAGGGCCTGGGCAATGTGAGCATGGAACAGATCACCGCCTTCATGAACGAAATCCAGGCGATGTTCGACTATGGCCGTTCCCTGCTGGCGGAACGCCGGAAGAATCCGCAACCGGACCTGCTGAGTGCCATCGCGAACGTGGAGATTGACGGCAAGCCGCTGTCACCGGAATTCCTCGATGGCTCGTGGCTGCTGATCGTCTTTGCGGGCAATGACACGACGCGCAATTCGCTGTCTGGCACGATGAAACTGCTGACGCAGAACCCGGACCAGAAGGCGAAACTGATGGCTGACGACAGCCTGTTTCCGAACTTCGTGCACGAGTCGATCCGCATGGTCAGCCCCGTGACCTATATGCGCCGGACTGCGACGAAGGACACAGAGCTTGGCGGCCAGGGCATTGCCGAGGGCGAGAAGCTGGTCATGTATTATGCCGCTGCCAATCGCGACCCCGCCAAATTCGATAATCCGGATACGTATGACATTACCCGCGCCAATGCGAAGGAGCATTTGTCATTCGGGCACGGGCCGCACGTCTGCCTTGGACAGCGCGTGGCCAACATGCAGCTGGAAGCGGCCTATCGCCAGATTCTCAGCCGCTTCCCCGACATTGCCTGGACGGGTGAACAGGAAATTGCGCCGAACAACTTTGTTCATGCGATTTCGAGGCTGATGGTGGATATGGGCAAGCCCACATGAGCACGCTGGTCACGCGGGAGGACAAAGACGGGCTGGCGCTGCTGACGCTGAATCGGCCGGACAAGCTGAATTCGCTGACCGTCGGCATGTTTCGCGAACTGCGCGCGCATGCGATTGCCCTGAAGAAGGACGAGACAATCGGGTGCGTGGTCCTGCGCGGCGCAGGGCGCTGCTTCTCGGCCGGTCATGACCTTGGCGACATTGCCGAAGGCGAGAAGGTGCCCTCCCCCGGCTGGCATTCGGAAACACTGCGCATGCTGGAAACCCTGCCCCAGCCCGTTATCGCCGCCGTGCACGGGCATTGCTATACCGGCGCACTGGAAGTGGCGCTGGCAGCGGACTTCATTATCGCCGCCGACACAGCAAAGTTTGGCGACACGCATGCCAAATGGGCGCTGACCCCGATCTGGGGCATGAGCCAGCGCCTGCCGCGGCGCGTGGGCGTGGCGACGGCCAAGCGCCTGATGTTCACGGCAGAAATGATCAATGCGGCAGAGGCCCTGCGGATCGGCCTCGCCGAACAGGTGGTTCCGGCTGACGAATTCGATGCGGCGATTGACGCGCTTGCGCGCCAGATCCTTGCAAACTCCTCCTTCTCCCATGCCGCCAACAAACGCTTGCTTGAAGCCACAGATGCGCGCGACATGGATTCCGGCCTTCAATGGGAAATTCTCAGGAATGAGGGCGTCGGACCTGACATGCAGGCGCGAATCGGCGCCTTCATGCGCAAAGACTAAGGGGACGCAAGACCATGGACTACCTGATCAGGCGCGATGACCTTCGTGATTGCCACTGGGCCGATGCGCCGGTGACCGACCTGGCCGACGGCATGGCGCGGTTGCGCGTCGACGCGTTTGCGCTGACCGCCAATAATGTGACCTACGCCACGTTCGGCGAAGCGATGGAATATTGGAAATTCTTCCCGGCAGGCTCGTCCGAATTCGGGCGCGTGCCCGTCTGGGGCTTTGCGACGGTGATTGAGTCCAAAGCGCCTGGCGTCGAAGCAGGGGCACGCGTTTACGGATACCTGCCGATCTCGGGCACGTTCGATGTTCAGCCAGCCCGTGTCGGCAAGGAGAGCTTCCTTGACGGCGCCGCACACCGGCAGGGCCTGGCGCCGATATACAATACCTATGTGCTAACCGCTGCCGACCCGACCTATGATCCTGCCTTCGAAGCGCAGCAGATGCTGTTCCGGCCATTGTTCACAACCGGCTGGATGATTGATGACTGCCTGATGGAGACGGGTGATCCCGTGCCGGAGACGGTCGTGATTTCCAGCGCGTCGTCCAAGACCGCGATGGCGCTGGCGCACTGCCTGAAGGCCCGGGGCGTCGTCGAAGCCGTGGCGCTGACATCGCCGGGCAACGTGAAATATGTTGAAAGCACAGGGCTGTATGCCCGCACGCAGACCTATGACCAGGTCGACAGCATGCATGCGCGCGGCCTGACGGCCTTTGTCGATTTCCTCGGACGGCCGGCCCTGACGGCAGACGTGCACAATGCGCTGAAAGACCGCCTCGTGCGCAGCCTGGTGATTGGCGTGACCGACTGGGAGGGCAATCGCGCGCCGATCAGCCTGCCTGACCCGCAGCCGGAATTCTTCTTCGTTCCGACCTATGCGGCGCAGCGGGCAAAGGATCTGGGCGCCGATGTGCTGAACCAGAAGCTGGGCACGTCACTGATGGCCTTCTACCGCGCGTCATCTGCATTCGTGACGCCGCAGCAAGATGCGGGCATGGATGCCATTGATGCGGCCTGGCACGACACGCTGGAGGGCAAGGTCAGCCCCGCGACGGGACGCATCCTGACCTTCTGAGACCCGTCAGGGGCGACGGGAAATCCGGAATTCGGTCCGCACGTTGCGATCGCGCGAATCCGGCGTATCGGCCTTGTCCAGCGGCATGCTTTCGCCAAAGCCGATGGCGGTGAGCTGGTCGACCGCCACGCCCTGTTCCAGCAGGTATTGCCGGATCGCATCGGCGCGCTTCTGCGACAGGACCAGATTGTATTCATCCGACCCGCGGGAATCCGTGTGGGACCCGATTTCGATGGCGTAATCGTCGCAGAGCATGGAAATCCCTGCGACGGCATCGAGCAGACCGGTGCTGACAGGCGAGATGTCACTGCGATTGGTCGGGAAGTGGATCTTCTGGCCTTCCATGGTCTGGTTCAGGGCCTGCTGGCAGGCGGCTTCCGAAATGCCGCCCTGGGCAAGCGCTGCGAGGCTTTCGCCCGGGCCACGCTCGCCGCTTTCAATGCCAATCCCGTCAACGATAATCGTGATCTCGGCGGAGCTGACGGGGTCAGTCTGGAGCGCTGTCGTGCCGATTTCCAAAGCGCGGCGTTTGGCGTCGGCATCAGGGGCAAGTCCGGTGAGCGTTGCCACATTTTCGCGCGCCACGATGCCCATCCAGGGATAGCCCGCCGCCGCAAGGGCCGTTTCAATCTCGCCAACCCAGCCCGTCGAGACGCGTGTCACACGCTCCACCACTTGCGGCACTGGCGCCGCGGTCGCGGTGAATTTGCCATTTTCGAACACATAGAGGCCTTCGGCGATGGTGATGCATTCAGGGTCATTGCCTGCTGCGCTTGCTGCGACTTCAGCCGTCTCTTCGCCAGCGCAGGCAGCAAGTCCAATCAGGGCCAAGCATGCGACGATCCGGGCCAGATTGCGGTCACGATTAGCCATGGCGAACCCTTTCCCGCCAATGGCCCGAGGTGCTGAGGCTTGGAAATTCTGCATGCCTGACTTTCATTCCTTTGCCGCGCATTGTCAAAATGCTTCGCGGATTAGGCGAAGCTATTGCACATTTCGGGCCAGAAATGACTGGAAGGCGCTAATTCAGGCCCTTGTGAACCACGCCACCTTTCATCACGAAGTCGACCGATTCAAGTTCCGTGATCTTCTTCAGGGGGTCAGCGGTCACAGCGATGAGATCGGCATATTTTCCAGCTTCCAGCGTGCCAATGTCAGTCTCCATTTCCAGATGCCGGGATGCGGTCACAGTCGCAGAGCGGATCGCCTCTTCCGGCGTGAAGCCAGCCTGGACCATGAGCGCGAATTCCTTGGCGTTCTCACCGTGGCGGGAAACGCCCGTATCAGTGCCGAAAGCCACATTTACCCCGCCCTCACGGGCACGGCGCAGCATGTCGAGCATCAGCGGCCCGACGATCGCGGCCTTCTTGCGCGAGGCCTCAGGGAGCCAGGGCTCATTGGTCCAGCCCGTGACGGTTGCGCCAGCCAGCACCGTCGGCACAAGGGTGGCGCCGTGTTCCTTGAACAGGGCAATCGATTCGTCATCGAGGTAAGTGCCGTGTTCAATGGAATCGATACCGGCACGAAGCGCGGCATTGACGCCGCCCTTGCCGTGGGCATGAGCGGTGACCTGACGCCCCATCGCATGCGCTGCCTCGACGATGGCGACGAGTTCATCCTGCGAGAATTGCTGCTCGAGCCCGGCCGACGTGTTCGACAGGACACCGCCCGTCGCCGTGATCTTGATGATGTCGGCACCTTCCTTGACCTGCTGGCGGACGGCGCGGCGGCAGTCATCCGCACCGTTGCAGACATTCGTGCCCGTGAACAGTTTCATGACCGGCGAGGAATAGCCGTTCACGTCGCCATGGCCACCCGTGACGGAGATCGCCTGGCCCGCCGCACGCATCCGCGGACCGACGACCGCGCCGCGGGCAATGGCATCGCGCAGGCCGAAGATGGTATCGTTGCCGGCGCCAACATCCTGAACAGTGGTGAATCCGGCTTCCAGTGTGACCTTGGCGAAGGCGGCGCCATCAAAGGCGGTATCCACGGCGGAATCCGTGAAACTTTTCAAGCGTTCATCCGGGCCATTCTCGCCGGTGATATGGACATGGCTGTCGATGAGACCGGGAAGGACATAGGCGCTTTTGAGGTCAATGACCGGCGCGCCCTTCGCGCCGGACTTGTAGCCAGGCTGGATCGATACGATGCGCCCGTCCTTGACGGTGATTGTCTGCTGGGTGAGGTAGCCCTCGCCCGGAACCGCCAGAACGTGGCCTGCGTGCACGACCGCGTCCTGTGCGCTGGCAACACCCGCCGCGACGATGCAGGCAGTCGAGAGGGCCAGAGATTTCAAAAGTGCAGTCTTCATCGGATTGGCCTTTCTCGGGGCGTCTGGGTGATTTTCATTGCACCATTTTCGCGGGCGTCGGTCAGGAAGGCGAGGCCCTGATGAGGCGCGTGTCCCTGGTGCGATTTCGGGATTCAGGCCGGCAGCCTGTCGGCCGGGTAGTGCGGATAGCTGGCTTTCAGAACGCCATGATTGAGAAGCGTTTCCGCGACCTGCCTGGTGCCCGTTGAATCGAATATACGTGTACGGATCCAATAATTCTCGGCCCGGCGGCTGGCTGACAGCGCGACGACTTCACGGCGGAGGATATAGTCTTCGCCAACAAAGAGCGGCCCGTCGATCATGCGCATTTCAAGGTCGGCAAACAGGCCGATGGACGGATGCTTGACCGGCCAGTTGGCCATTCCGCCGGTATAGTTGGCGAGGACGCTGACCATTTCCAGCGGGATGACGGGGCGGCCCCAGGGAGACGCTTCGGCATCGCTGTACCAGTCGCTTGGCTCGGTGATGACGGCAAGTTTCTGATTCAGGCTGAAAGGATACAGGTTGCCCATATGCTGGTCGGCGTCCATGCGGACCGGTTCGTCCTTCGTGGTGGTCAGGCCAACCTTCATGTCGGCGAGGATCACAAGATCCTCAGCCGGACGGAGTTTCGCCATGCGCGCTTCGAGCAAGGTCTCGCCATGGTCAGGGCCGAGCGTTGCGCTCGCCTCCAGGACAGGTGTGCCGTCTTCCTTTTCCGCCCAGCATTTGGCCCGTGTTTCGCCGGGCGCCGGACGCTCGACAAAGGCGCGGACCTTCTCGCCCTCGAACACCATGTTCAGGAAATGGGTAGAGAGACAGCCGCGCTCGAACCAGTCCTTGCCCCAGATATCGAAAAGCATCGGCACGAATTGCTGGAAATGCGTCGGGCCTTCGATCGGACCCGCCTTGATGCCAAGCCGTTCGGCCTCGGCATCGTCGTGCAGGGACTTGTGGCCGCCATAGGATTGCTCCTGCAGCATCTGCGCGGGCGCGCGAAACGGGCCTTTCAGGACGTCGCTCATGTCTTCTCCCTTTTCGGCGGACAGTGCCACCTTCCTGCTGTCACGTCACCCCGCGGACCCGGCACGGCGCTCCTATTGCGTACTTGAATCAATCGCGCGCTGCACTGCCTTGTAAAAGGCCTTGCGGGCCTCGAATTCGCCATCGCGGTCTCCCAGAGCCGATGTCCAGCTGCTGTTGGATGCAATCACCAGATTGCGCGCGGGATCAATGAATATGCCCTGCCCGAATATGCCGTCGGCCTGGAACGAACCGTCGTCCCATGTCCACCATTGGTATCCGTAGCCTTCGCCCGGCACACCATAGTCGACCTGTTTCTGCGTGGCGCTATCGAGCCATCCGTCTGGCAATATCTGCCCAGCGCCGGTTGCGCCGCCGTCAAGGATGAACTGGCCGAAGCGGGCAAAGTCACGCACCGATGCCTGTATGCAGCAGCCGCTGATCTCATGCCCGTCGGAGCCGAGCAACCAGGATGCGTCCTGTTGCATGCCATAGGGCTTCCAGATCTTTTCCGACAGGTAATCAGCCAATGGCTTTCCCGTCGCACGGCTGACGAGCACGCCGATCAGATTGGTTTCACCGGTGGAATAGTTCCAGACCTGTCCTGCCGGATGCGCACGTCCTAGCGACGCCATATAGGTCGCTATCGCGCTCTTGCCGGGCTCCACCGTCAGTGTATCAAACTTCGCCACGTCTGAATCGGGATCATCGTAATCCTCGTTCCAGGCAACGCCCGATGTCATTGTCAGCAATTGCACGACGGTGACGTCATCATAGGCCGATCCGCGCAACTCCTCGATATAGTTGGCAACCGGATCATTGATGCTGGCGATTGCGCCATCTGCAATGGCAGCGCCGACCAGCGTCGAGGTCAGCGACTTGGCGACGGAGAAGCTGGTCCACCGGCCATCGGGCCTGAAACCGAGACCATAGCGCTCCAGTCGCACCTTGCCGTCCTGAATGACCACCAATCCCGATGTGCGGTTCCCGGCAAGGTAAGCGTCAATATCGACATCCAGAACGAGCGGATCTCCGTCCGGCAGCGGGCGGACGTCTCCGTCGGACTGAATTTCGCTCGATTTGATGATGAACGGCACCTTGTCGAGCATGCGGAAACCTGCATCTCGCTGGCCCAGGTCCCAGAACAGGACATCCCTGCCGTACGGCTGGTGGCTGAGAAAGGCGCGCCAGTCAGGACCGATCACCGTCCAACCGACCGCCGCTGCAACGACAATGGCTGCCAAGCCGATACCCAAGCGACGAAGAAGTCCCATACGCATGCCCGAAATGCCCGGAGGCATTACCCTTCCATGCCGGCCTTGCGCGCATAACTGGCCGCAAACCGTGCGAGCGGTATGACACGTTCGGCATTGGCCTCGGCATTGGCGCTGTTTGCCGTGCCGTCACGCACGCGCCCGACAATTCCCTGCAGAATGCCCGCCAGTCGGAAGGCATTGTAGGCGAAGTAATAATCAAGCTCCGGCAAGCCGTCGCGGCCTGTGTGCGCGCAGTACATGCCGACATACTCTTCCATGGTCGGGATGCCCCAGGCCTTGAGGTCCGGAATGGCAGACAGGGAACCACGGCTCGAATCGCCCGGTGGCATGACCCAGTTCATCAGGTGGTACGAGAAGTCGGCCAGCGGATCCCCGAGCGTTGAAAGCTCCCAGTCGAGCACGGCGATGACTTTCGGCTCGGTGGGGTGGAGCACCATATTGTCGAGACGATAGTCACCATGAACGATCGTCGTCTTGTCACCCGGCGGAATATTCTTCGGAAGCCACTCGATCAGCTGCTCCATTTCGGGAATGTGCATCGTTTCCGATGCCTTGTACTGCTTGGTCCAGCGATGAACCTGGCGGGCGACATAGTCGCCCTCCTTGCCGAAGCCCTCGAGCCCCGCCTTTTTCCAGTCTACATTGTGCAGGTCGGCGAAGGTCTTCAGTTTGGCTTCATAGATTTTGCGGCGCATCGCGGGCTCATAATCGGGGAGCGTGCCGTCCCAGAGGATGCGGCCTTCCACCATGTCCATCACGTAAAAGATCGTGCCGACAACATCTTCGTCCATGCAAAGACCGTAGGGCCGCGCGACCGGGTAGCCGAGGGGATAGAGCGCGTTAATGACACGAAATTCGCGGTCCACGGCGTGCGCGCTGGGCAGGAGATTGCCGGGCGGCTTGCGGCGCATGACGTATTTCTTTTTGGGCGTGACCAGCTGGTAGGTCGGGTTGGACTGGCCGCCCTTGAACTGGCGCACCTCCAGAGGGCCTTCATAGCCCTCCACATTCGCCTCCATCCAGGCGGCCAGGTTGGCCTCGTTGAACTTGTGCGATTCGACAACGGATTTGGTGCCGCTGAACAGATCCTGTGCCGTTTCTGTCTCTGCCATGGGGTCGGTCTCACTTCCAGGGTTTGCTGGTGAATACAATAACGGCCACCCGTGCCGTGCCAAGGCCTGCCGTAAGGTCGCCACAATTTCAGGGCAGGCTTTTTTATGATGAAACGACTGGCCACAATTTCCTTCCTGTTGCTTCTGGCGGCGGCACCTGCCCATGCCAAGAATCTTGCGCCGAACGGTGCCCTGCGGCCGCAGCTGCTCGCTCAGGCCCTGGCCGCGCACACGGCGCATGCCGGCAAAGCCGCCAATGAGGGCGTTGTCGTGGTCGTCGATTACTCGCTTCACTCGAAAGACGAGCGTCTGTTTGTCGTGAACCTCGAGAGCGGCGACATAACCTCCTATCGCGCGGCGCACGGACGCGGCTCTGATACAGATCATGACGGCTTGCTGGACCGGTTCTCCGATACGCCTGGCTCCAGCGCGAGTCCCGCGGGTGCCTTACGCATAGCCGAGCCCTATTATGGCAAGCATGGCCTCAGCATTCGCCTTGATGGCCTGGACGAGACCAACAAGTCATCACGGGAGCGCGCCATCGTTGTGCATGCGGCAAGCTACGCTGAACCGGAATTCCTTGCCCAGCATGGCAAGCTCGGGCGTTCGAACGGTTGTATTGCGTTTTCGAAGGCAGACTTTGACCGGTTCATTGCCAGTGTCCCTGAAGGGACGCTGATTTTCGTGAGCCGCTAGCTGCGCTTCAGCGCACGCCAGCCAATATCGCGGCGGCAGAATCCTTCCGGCCAGTCAATTCGATCCACACCCGCATAGGCGCGTGAAATTGCCTCCTCGAGGCTCGCACCGGATGCGGTGACGTTCAAGACCCGCCCGCCCGCTGCAACGATGGCTCCTTCGGAATCCCTGTCGGTGCCTGCATGGAACACAGTGACACCCGGCATATTGTTCGCCTCAGCCAGGCCATTGATCACCGATCCCCTGGCATAGCTGCCGGGATAGCCTTCAGACGCCAGCACCACGGTCGCCGTCGGATCGAAGCGTTCGAGTTCAAAGAGGGATTCGAAGGCGTCCTCATTGCCGTCGAGTCCGCCAGTCGCGGCGGCGAGAATGGCCGGAACAATGTCGCCGGCGAGCCCTTTCATCAGGACCTGGCATTCCGGATCACCAAAGCGGGCATTGAATTCGACAACCTTTGGCCCGTCCCCTGTCACCATGACGCCAACATAAAGTACGCCCTGATAGGGCATGCCGTCTTTCGCCATGCCTTTCAGCATGGGCTGGACGATCTCGGACTTGATGCGGTCCATGACGGCCTGCGTCACCACGGGCGCGGGAGCGTAAGCACCCATGCCGCCAGTGTTGGGACCGGTGTCGCCGTCACCGACACGCTTGTGATCCTGCGCGGCTGGCAGGTAGACAGCGCCATGGCCGTCCGTGATCACGAAAATGCTGGCCTCCTCGCCATGCATGAATTCCTCGATGATCAGAGTTGCCGACGCGTCACCAAACTTGCCGGACAGCATGTCGTCGACTTCGGCATCAGCCTGTTCAAGCGTCTCGGCGATGACGACGCCCTTGCCAGCTGCAAGGCCATCCGCCTTGAGCACGAAAGGCGCCTCCATCGTGCGCAGGAAGGATTTGGCGAGCGCAGGCGTGGTGAACTCGCCATAGGCGGCCGTGGGAACGCCATAGGCCATCATCCGCGCCTTGGAGAATGACTTGGAGGATTCCAGCTGGGCGGCGAGACGGCTGGGACCGAACACGTCGAATCCGCGGGCACGCAGGATGTCGGCAAGACCGAGGGCGAGTGGGGCTTCCGGGCCGATCACGACGAGGTCCGGCTCGACCTGCAGGGTCAGTTTCACGAGATTGTCGATATCGTCAGCGGCAACATCGAAGCACGGGCCGATCACGTCCATGCCGGGATTTCCCGGTGTCGAGTGGACCACGTCCACAAGGGGCGACTGGTCGATCTTCCAGGCCAGCGCATGTTCACGCCCGCCGGATCCGATGAGGAGGATGTTCATGGGATTTGGCCCCTCGCCTGCAGCTTTCCAGTCGCTATAAAGGCTGGATGCCTGACTCGCCAGTGCCCAATGACCATGCCGTTTCCGTCTCGGAGCTCGCCGCGAGCCTGAAGCGGACGATTGAATCGAATTTTGACCATGTGGTCGTGCGCGGCGAGCTTGGCCGGGTGACGATTGCGCGGTCAGGTCACATGTATGCCGACATCAAGGATGAGAAGGCGGTCCTGAACACGATCATGTGGAAGGGGCAGGTCGACAAGCTGCCTTTCCGGCCTGAAGAGGGCCTGGAAGTGATCGCGACGGGGCGGCTGTCCATTTATGAGGGCCGGTCGAATTACCAGCTGATTGCAAGCTCGATGCGTCCTGCCGGCGCTGGTGCGCTGATGGCGCTGCTGGAAGAGCGCAAGAAGAAGCTGGCCGCAGAAGGCCTGTTCGACGCGAGCCACAAGAAGAAACTGCCATACCTGCCGCTTACGATTGGTGTCATCACGAGCCCGACAGGCGCAGTGATCCGCGATATCCTGCACCGTATCCAGGACCGTTTCCCGGTCCGCGTGATCGTCTGGCCAGCCCTTGTGCAGGGCGATGCAGCCGCAGCGCAGGTGACTGCAGGCATCAAAGGCTTCAACGCCATGACCGGGGCTGACAGGCCAGACGTGCTGATCGTGGCGCGCGGTGGCGGCTCAATCGAGGATCTGTGGCCATTCAACGAGGAGATCGTTGTCCGCGCGGCCTTTGAAAGCGAGATTCCGCTGATTTCCGCGGTCGGCCATGAAACCGATACGACCCTGATCGACTATGTCTCCGATGCTCGCGCACCGACGCCCACGGGCGCCGCCGAGATTGCCGTGCCCGTGCGCAGCGAACTGTTGCTGAGCATTGAGGAAAGCGGGGCCCGCCTGAAGCGCGCGCTGGCTCGGCGGACGGCACGGTCACGCGATGCCCTGCGGGCGGCACGCATGCCCCGGCCTGAGACGCTGCTGCAGTCGAAACGCCAGAGGCTGGACTATGCGGCGGCTAACCTGCCGCGCGCGACCCGCGCCCTGATAGAGCGCAGCCGGTCGCGGCTGGCTTCGGCGCAAATCAGCCCGGCCGGTCTGAGAGCAGATATCCGGCGGTCGCGCCAGAGCCTGCGAGAAACCGCCGTGCGCGCCCGACCGGCCCTGATACGCCTGATGGACCGTCGGCGTGTGGCGCTGGAATCGCAGGGCAAGCTGCTGGAAACGCTCTCATACCATGCCACGCTCAGCCGGGGGTATGCCATCGTGCGGGGTGAGGATGGCAAGCTCATCCGAACATCCGGCATTGCCGGAAAGTCGGCAACATTTCGCGTCAGCTTCTCGGATGGCGACGTCATGGCCGCACCGCTGGATGGTTCTGCCCCGTCGCCAGCGGCGGCCCCCAAAGCAAAAAAAGCCCCGGCCAAGGGAGGTCAGGGCTCTTTGTTCTAGAGGTTATGAACGATCAGCTGCCCGAAAGGTCTTCCTGCAGGACCGTCATCTGGAACTGGTAGGATATCTCGCCCTCGTCAATATCCTTGTAGACCAGGGCAATGAACTCGGCGCCGAGATAAACCTCGACGGAATCATCAGTCTTGTCTCGCGCCAGCAGGCGCAGGCCCGGGTGCAATTTTTCTTTCAGGTACGCCTCAAGACGCAGTGTTTCTTCACGTTCCATGACGCGCACTCCTTGGTAATTCAGCGGCGCAACCTAGTCTTTTTCTTTTGCAGCGCAACAGGGGCGCCTGCAAACAGATGTGAGCAGGCACGCGTGACTTACTTGGCCATTTCGTCCGGAATGTTCTGATCCATCGTCTTGGCCGGCTGGCAACAGAGCGGTTCGCCGACAATCCTGGCCGGGACGCCAGCCACGGTGCAATGAGCCGGCACGTCCTTGAGCACGACGCTGCCCGCAGCCACCTTGGCTTCGTCGCCAATCGTGATGTTGCCCAGAACTTTTGCACCGACGGAAAGGAGCACGCCGCGGCCGATTTTCGGGTGGCGGTCTCCCACTTCCTTGCCGGTGCCGCCCAGCGTCACGCCGTGAAGCAGCGAACATCCATCGCCAACAATGGCCGTTTCGCCGATCGTGATGCCGGTGGCATGATCGAGCATGACGCCCGTTCCGATGCGGGCGGCGGGATGGATATCGACGCCAAACAGTTCTGAGGCAACGCCCTGGAAATGGAAGGCAAGCGATTCCCTGCCCTGCCGCCAAAGGACATGCGCGATGCGGTGCGTCTGCAACGCCAGGAAACCCTTGAAGAACAGGAATGGCTGCAGCATTCCCCGGCAAGCCGGGTCACGCTCCAGCACCGCCTGCATGTCTGCCTCCGCCGCCGCAAGCAGCGAGGGATCGGAATCATAGGCAGTGGACAGGATGTGGCGCACCTGAAGCGTACCCATGACAGGGCCACCCAGTTTCTCGGCCAAATGATAGGACAAGGCCTGGCAGAGCGAGGAATGCGCCAGGATCGCCGCGTTGATATAGCTCGCGAGCGTGGGCTCTTCAGCCGCTGCAGCTGCAGCCTCGAAACGCAGCCGGCGCCATGCGGGCGGCGGGGCACCGATATCAGGGTTTTCGACCATTCCGGCCTCCGTCAATAATCGCTTCTTAGGCACATGGGCAAAAGTTGCGCCCGTATCAAGTTCCCTGCTTTCACAATTAACTCATTCAGCCGGCATCTGGCGCCGTCCAAACAGGTAGGTCAGCGTCTTCCGCATGGGTTTCAGCGTCATGATCCGGAATACGGCCGGGGTAAAATAGAGCGCCAGCAAGGCTGAACCGGCGACACCACCGGAAATGCCGGCCGCTAGCGGCATCCAGAATGAGTCCCCCGTCAGGAGGATGGGAACGAAGCCCCCCATCGTGGTGAGCGTGGTGGCGACGATGTGCCGGGTCGCATCCACGACAATCTCGCGCTGGGCAATGATGTCATCGGCCATGGCCGCAGGGCTGGCTTTCAGCAATGACAGAACAACGATTGAACCGTTGATCGCGATCCCCAGCAGTCCAAGGCCGCCAATGATCGCGTTGAAGCCAAATGGCAGATTGAAAAGCCAGACACCGAAGAATGCGAGCCCGAGGGACAGGAATCCTGTAGCCAGGATCAACAGCATCATCCGGAACGAGTTGAACACAAGCATGATGGCCCCGGCCATGACGAGGACCAGCGGAATGCCCACACCGGCCAGGTTTCCGATCGCCTCGCCGGAGTTTTCCGCTTCGCCGCCGATGCGGATGGTATAGCCCGGCGGGAGCTCAAAATCGCTGGCCTCGAGACGCGCCTGAAAGTCGGCGAAGACCGGTGCCGGAAGTGTGTAGGGATCAAGGAAGGCAAGGATCTGGTTCATGCGCTGCCCATCGCGGCGCGACACAACGGCTGTCTTGGCGTCGAGTGTCATTGTTCCCAATGCAGATATCGGTGTGCCGTCACCGACCGTCATGGCGCGCAGGTCAGTCAATGTACCTCGCCGGCTATCGGGGCCGATGACGATGACGGGCAATTCTTCGGTACCTTCAACAATCGACCCGGCGCGAACGCCTTCCAGTTCGGCATTCATCGCCGAAGCCAGTTCGGTCAGGCGTTGTCCGGCAAGTGCGGAGGCAGATTCGTCTGCCTTCAGGCTGACGGTCGGGGCGCCGAGTTCGAGCGACGCGACGGTATACGTTACGCCGGGCGTCTGTGCCAGAATGGTTCGGGCTTCGTCGCCAAGACGGCCGAGCGTTTCAAAATCATTGCCCATGATTGTGAAATCGATGGGCGCGTCGGCGGGAGGCCCTTGCTCGAACGGCAATGCAAGGAACCGCGCGCCGGGAAACGCGTCACGCATCTCGTGTTGTACCCTGGCAACGATCTCATGCGTCCGCTCATTGCCGTCCAGCTGGACCCAGCCGGCGGCAAAGCCTTCCACGCCCTCGGTATTGTCAATCATGTTGTAGTAAACGCGCGGCGACGGCTCGCCCAACACCCAGGTGACTGACTGCACGCCTTCCATCGCCTCGATAAGTTCGCTCGCATACTGTGTCGACGCGATCGTATCGGAGAGATTGGCTTCAGGGGGCAACTGCATCGAAATCTGGAACTGGTCCCGCTCCGTTTGCGGAAAGAATTGCGAGGGCAATTGTCCGACCAGATAGAATCCCAGAATGGCTGGCGCGATGCTCAGCACGATTCCCAAGGGCGGAAAGCGTAGAACGGCTTCGATCGTTGCCCGGTATCCGTCGGCGATGAAGTCGATCGTGACGCCGTCACGCCACCAGCGGCGAGGCCTTCTGGCCATGCCCGTTTCCCAGCCGCGTGTCCGGTCGAACCAGCCCGCCATTGCCGGGATCAGTGTCATCGAGACGATGAATGACGCGGAGATCGAGAAGACAACCGACAGGCCAATCATGCCAATGAACTCACCCGCGCCACCCGGCAAGAGAGCGATCGGGGCAAACGCGAGGGCGGTCGTCAGCGTCGAGGCTGCGAGCGGGGCAAACAAGTGGCGCAGGCTCTTGTCTATCGCCTGTGCGCGCGATGAGCCGCGGGCGCGCATCTGGTCGAAATCGTCGACAACGACGATGGCGTTGTCGATGAGCAGACCCAGCGAAATGACGAGGCCGGTGACCGACATCTGGTGCAGAGGGTGTCCAAACACCTTGAACAGGATGAGGACGAGCGCAACCGTCAACGGAATGGCTGACCCGACCACCAGTGCCGACCGCCAGCCCATCGTGAAGAACAGGACCACGAACACGATACCGGCAGACATCAGCAGGTTTTTGGCGAGGCCATTCAGGCGCGCATTGGTATACTTGCTCTGGTCGAAAACCGTTTCGATACGCAGCCCCGGCGGGGCATTCTGAGCGAAATCGTGGACGACCTGCTGCGCGGTTGCCGCCCACTTGTCCACACGCTGGTCGTCGGAAATGAACGCGCCTACAAAAATGGACCGTTTTCCGTTCTCCAGCGCCATGCGGACGGGCGGATATTCGAACCCCTTCTGGACGGTCGCGACGTCACTCACCCGCACTTCGGAACCGTCCGGACGCTGTACCAGCGGAACGGAACGAATGCGGGAAATGTTTTCAAACTCGCCGCCGACTTCCAGGCCCACATTGCCACCATCGGAGCGCAGGCGCCCTGCGGGTGTCTTGCTGTCTGCCGATGCGACCAGTGACGCGGCCTGCCGAACGGTCAGGCCGGCAGCGGACAGAGCTTCCGGGTCGACGACGATGCGGATTTCTTCAGCGGGAACGCCAAACAGGTCGGTCAGTTCGGTGCCGGGCAGGCGCTGGAACCGGTCTTGCAGGTCAAGCGCCATGCGGCGCATCACGGCAAGGGGGGGCTCCCCCTCTCCTTCCCATACCAGCCCGACCACCAAGGTGGCCGCACCGACATACTGGCGATGGATTTCGGGCGTGTTTGTGCCCGCGGGAAACTGCGACTCCGCAAACGCGACCTTCTGGCGGATCAGCGTCCAGGCATCGTCGACTTCGGCCTCAGTGAGATCCTCACGCACCTGCAGGCTGACTTGCGACACGCCCGGCCGGGAGACGGACTGGATTTCATCGACCTCCGGCAGCTCCATCAGGGCCGCCTCGATCGGCTGTGTGACGAGCGCCTCCATGCGTTCGGCGTCAGCACCGGGCAGCGTGGTCAGGATGAAACCATACCGTTCGATCAGCGTCGGGTCTTCCTGCCGGCCCAGTGAAAACATCGCGCCAATACCACCAATCAGGATGACCATCATGGTGAGAATCGCGAGGCGTGGGAGGCGGAAGAATATGGTGCGCATGGCGGCCCGGCCCCTCAGCCTTCGTTCGGCGCGTCAGCGCTGGTGGCATCGCGCGGTATCACCGGCATGCCGGGGGCAATCCGCTGCAGACCGTCAACGATAACGCGGTCGCCCTCCTGAACGGGCCCGCGAACGAAACCGCGGCCGCCTTCCGAATGCACCATCTCCACGGGCCGCGGCTCGGCGCGCCAGCCAGCATCGGATGGCGCCGCCACAAACACCGTCCATAGCCCCCGCGAACCGGTGGACATGGCTTTGACCGGCACCCAGAAGCCCGGCTCGTCAATCTCGCGCTCCATGGACAGCCGCACGACGGCCCCTGCCGGCAGCTCGCCCGGGTTTTCGATGTCGAATACGGCGGTCACTGTGCGCCGGTCGGCATCGATGACCCCCGTGACCGTGCGCAGAATGGCATCGACTGTGCCGGTATCGGCAATGAGTTTATAGGTTTCGCCGGGGTTCAACCGCGCCGCACTGACAGCCGGAAGGCCGATCTTGGCTTCCAGATGCCCCGCCTCAACCAGTTCGAGGATCAATGTTCCCGGTCCGGCGATGGCGCCCTCATCCACCATGCGGGCCGTCACCACCCCGTCGAAGGGCGCGGTGATGCGTGCAAGATCGATCTGGACGCGCAACGTATCGGCCTGGGCCCGGGCCGCTTCAATACGCGCCATGGACGTGTTTGCCTGCGCTTCCGCTTCGTCGACCCGCTGCTGGGAGACGTGTCCCTGGAGTTTCAATGTCCGTTGGCGTTCAACCGTATTCAATGCCAGTGAATGCGCGGCGCGCGCTTCCTCGACAACCGCCTGGGCGGATGCCAGCTGCGCGCCGAGGCTGCGCGTATCAAGCCGAGCGAGGGTTGCGCCTTGTTTGACCCGGTCGCCGACATCCGCAGCAATCAAATCAATGCGCCCGCCACTCGAAAACCCGAGCTGGCTTTTGCGGCGGGCTTCGGCGAGCCCGCTGAACGTCTCATCGATCCGGAACTCACTGGCCAGACGCACGGGCATGACCGAGACGGCCAGCGGATCGGGCGCCACGGAGGCAACTTTGGGACCTTCAGCGCTGCGCAACTGCACGGCCGCATACATCAGGCCTGCCGCCGCCAGGCAAAGGATCACAAGGAAGATGACCCCCTTCAGGAAGGTCGGGCGTTTCTCGCGGGCCTCGTCGCCCTGATAGTAATCGGAAGGCGTCATGGTCTCAGTCCTCGAGAGTCAAATGAGTTTGCCGCGCCAAAGCGGGCCTTTGCAATCCCCGAAACACCAGGTCAGCGTGGAATGCGATAAATGTACTTGCCGGCACGGGCGGATTTGAAGGCGACAGCGCAGAAACGTTCGGCATGTGGGTTATCAGCTGCGCCAGACCGTGGGACGCCGCCCAGACCGACTTGGCGGAGAGGAATGGGTCCAGGGCGGGATCGAATACATTCAGTGACTGCCCCTCGCGAACCATCTCAACGAGAATGTTGAACGCCCGCCCCTTGTAGGTCTTTTCGAAGTCTTCCCATTTCTGGGGCGGGGTCTGCGTATCGTGATCGGTAACAAGGGGGCCGGAAAAGGCCGCCGCGTAATGATGCGGGCGCTCCATGGCCGTTTCAATGTAGGTTGAGACGCAGGCCCTTCCGCGTTGCGCGAAAGGCGCATCGGCACAGGATATCCTGTCGACCCGGGCCAGGAGTCGCTCAAAGAACGCTTCCTTGAGCTCGTCAATCAGCGCCTCCTTGGAGCCGAAATACTTGTAGATGGCGGACGGCGAGTAATCGATTTCTTCGGCGAGCCGCCGAATGGAGAGACCGGTCTCGCCTTCCGACGCGAAGACCCGCTCGGCTGCATCGATAATGGCGCCGCGCACTTTCAGCCGACGGCGCTCGGCCGGCGTAGGCTCAAGGGATAGGTCAGAAGGCATGAAGCTGAATCTACCGCGGATGAATGTTCAAAAAGTGAACGCCGTTCACTCATCTAGGCTCCGCCCCTGCCCCCGACAAGCAGAAACATGGAAGCTTGCCTCTTTCGGGAGTCAGACCGGCTAGCTATGTAGCGTCCATGTCACACATGTTCCCCCCTGCCCCCCCGGTCGGCACCACCATGCTGCCCGCACGTCCCAGTGCAGACGCCCGCGCCCTCCTCGCGCTGCGCCGGTCCGCCAGCAAGCATCACCTGACCGAACCGGGGCCTTCCCCCGACGCGCTGGATGAATTGCTGCGCGTTGCAGCCCGGGTTCCCGACCACCGCAAACTGTCTCCGTGGCGTTTCATCACCTTTGAAGGCGAAGCCAGAACGGCATTCGGCAAGCATCTGGCTCGCATCCATGATGCGAATACGCCGGGCGCAGAGTCCCGGGACATTCTCGAAGCTGCAGGCCTGCCCATGCGCGCACCTGTTGTGGTCGCGGTGATTTCGTCGCCCGACCGAACGCATAAAACACCCGTCTGGGAGCAGGAATTGTCAGCCGGTGCGGTGTGCCAAAACCTTCTGCTGGCCGCAAATGCGGCTGGCTGGGGCGGTGTCTGGCTGTCCGAATGGATGGCATTCAATCCCGAAGTGGCCAGGCTGCTTGGCCTGACTGACGACGAGCGCATTGCAGGGTTCATCTATCTTGGAACGGCCACGATGGGCTGCCCGGAACGGCCACGGCCCGACATGAGCGAGAAGATCACCCGGTGGGCGCCGCCGACGTGACCTCAGCCCCGGCCGCGATAGCTCGCAACGCCCGTGTCCGGTACGTATAGTCCTGCAGGCACATCGCCGGATTGCCAGAATACGTCGATCGGTATCCCGCCGCGCGGGTACCAGTAGGCCGAAATCCGGAGCCATTTTGCTTCGGTGAATTCCTGAATGCGCTTGCCGATTGCCACGGAGCAATCCTCGTGGAATGCGCCATGATTGCGGAAGCTTGTCAGATAGAGCTTGAGACTCTTGCTTTCGACCAGCCATTCCCCGGGCGCATAGTCGATGACGATATGTGCAAAATCCGGCTGTCCCGTAACCGGGCAAAGCGATGTGAACTCGGGCGCAACAAAGCGCGTCAGGTAGAGCGTGCCGGCATGGGGATTCGGGACGCGTTCAAGGCGAGCCTCTTCCGGCGTCTGGGGCGCGCTGGTCTGCTGGCCGAGCTGGCCAAGCCCCTGATAGATCGGATTGTCAGCCATAAGGGATGATTCCTGGGACAGGGATTAGGTCGAACAAGAGACCGAAATAGAGCACATAGGCGAGCAGGAGAACCGCACCTTCCCACCGTGCGATGCGTTTTCCCGTCATCGCGAAAAGCATGAGCAGGAAGACCGACAGGATCAGCGCACCAATGTCGGTGGACGAAATGATGCTCGACGCCCGCCCCTGTGACATCGCTTCAACCGCGATATCACCGCGCAAGGTGAATGGATGGACGACTGCCGTTACGCCGAGAATGCCGAGCACGTTGAAAATATTGGACCCGATGACGTTGCCTAGCGCCACATCCGATTTGCCGCGATAGGCCGCCACGACAGACGTCACAAGCTCTGGCAGGCTGGTGCCGACCGCCACAATCGTGAGGCCGATGACCGTTTCGCTGATACCCAGGTCTCGCGCAATGACCACGCCGCCATCGACCAGCAACCGGGCGCCCAGAACAACGCCGACCAGTCCTCCCAGCGCGATCAGCAGGCCCACAAACAAGCCGTAGTGCGCCTCAACCACTTCACCTTCAGCAGCATGCATGGCAGCGGCCTCACTGCCCCGACGCTGATCCGCGATGAAGGAATATGTCAGGTAAGCAAGCAGAAGGCCGAGCAGACCGATGCCAACTGGCCTTGTAAACATGTCAAACCAGATCAGCGCACAGAGAAGCGCTGTCACAGCCAGCATGATCATGCCGTCACGCGCCAGAGCCCGCGGATTGGTCAGAATGGGGCGAATGACGGCCGCAAGGCCGAGCACGAGCAGGATATTGGCAATATTCGACCCGACCACGTTGCCCACGGCAATCCCGACGGCATCCTGCCCGATCGCCCGCAGGCTGGTGACCAGTTCCGGAACCGATGTGCCGAAACCGACAAGTGTCAGGCCGATGACCAGTTCCGAAATGTTGAGCTTGCGCGCAACACTGACCGAGCCGCGCACGAGTGCCTCGCCGCCAATGAAAAGCAGAATTAGGCCACCCAGGACCATAAGGTACGTCATCAATTGCCCCGCAAGAATTCGATCTGCCAATCATAGGGCGTGTGCAGGCTGGCTGGCAAACGGAGAGTGCTGTGCGCGCTGCAGTCGCCCGAACACCGTGGAGTGCGCTGATTTCCGCCCGGAAAATCCCGTTAACCTGCAGCGTTCGGGGCGAAAATGGCCGTAACAGCGCCTATCTTCACGTCAGACAGGCCCGTTCAGCCTTCATTTAGGGAAACTGGCGCAATCCTCGCATTCAGATCCGGATGGTAAATTCTTCGATGGCACAACGGCTTACCCGCCTGACGACAGTAGCCGGCAGCGTCCTGACGCACCCGGCAACTGGCGTGTGCCTTTTGGGAGCGGTCACCGCGTGCGCCAATTTTCCCGGAACCAATGGAAACGGCATTGGCGCGAGCCCTCGCCAGGTGCCTGTCGAGGTCGATGGCGTACCGGCTGGCCTTGAGGCCAGGGCAAAGACCGTGCTCGAAACGGATGTTGCGGCGCCGCGCAGCGTGCTGGAAGCGCGCAACCGGGCAAGCACGTCGGCGGATACGCTGGAAGAGTTTCTCGCGTCCGAGGGTTATCTCGCGGCAGACGTGTCGCCCGCGCTGGTCGAATCGATCGAAACAAAGCCGCGCCTGGACGTGTCGGCGGGTGACCTGTTCCGCGTCGCTTCCGTGACCGTGAACGTCGACACACCGGTTGGCGATGCCCTGCAGGCCAGACTTGATGCGGAGAAAGAAACGCTTTCACCCGGAGCCCCGGCCCGGACCTCAGACATTGAAGACCTCGACCGCCGGCTGGTGCGTGCCTTGCGGGATCGTGGTCATGCCTTTGCCGAAAGCGATCGCATTGATGTGCTGGCATCGCGCAAGGACAAGACCGTCGAACTGACCTACGCTTTACGGCCAGGACCATTCGTACGTCTCGGCGACATGGTATTAACGGAGACCGGCAGCACGGATGCCGATGCGATCCGCGTCTTCCGCACATGGACGCCGGGGGATCCCTATTCCGCCGACAAGATTGACCAACTTCGACTGCGGCTGCGCAGCAGCGGCCTGTTCGACGGCATCGGCGTGGAAGTGTCTGCGTCACCTGACGATGATGGTCTCTATCCGGTCAATCTTACCTTGAGTGAAGCCAAGCGCCGCTCGATCGGTGCGGGTGTCACAGCCTCAACCACCGACGGTGTTGGCGCTGATGCCTTCTGGGAGCGCCGGAACATTACCGGTGCCGGCGATACACTCCGTGTACAAGCCGAAGTCGCAACGCTCGCGCGGGAGCTGGCCACAACCTATAGCCGCCCCAATATCGGCCGGTACGGACGCACACTGACCGCCGAGGCCGGCATACGCGGCGAAGAGACGGACGCCTACGATTTGCAGGGCATCAAGTTTGGCGCTGCCCTTTCGCAGCCGTTCAACAAGAACTTCACGCTGTCGGCCGGGGCGTCGATCGACGCCACCCGCACCAAGGAACTGCGTCTTCGCGCACTTCTCGACCCCCGTGAACTCTACACGATCTCGTTCCCGCTCGCCGCAACCTACTCGACAGTGAAAGAGCCGCTGGATCCGCAATCGGGGCGCAGGGCCTTTCTGGGTGTTGAACCCGGCCTGTCACTCGGCGACGCGACCGCTGGATATACGCGGATGCTTCTGTCGGGATCGACTTATCACAAGATTAGCGACGGCCCGTTCGTCGCCGCCCTGCGGGGCCAGTTCGGCGCCTTCTTCGGATCTGATTCTGTACCGCTGGACCGATTGTTCTTTGCCGGTGGCGGCGGGTCGGTTCGCGGGTTCGAATACCAGAGCCTGTCCCCCCGGGATTCAACCGGCGCACTGGTCGGGGGACGCAGCCTGTTCGACGTGTCAGCGGAACTGCGCTGGCGCCGGAGCGAGAGGCGCGGATACGTGCTGTTTGTCGATAGCGGCGCGGCAGCAAATAACGTCGACGACGTGTTCGGTGAGCTGCGCACAGCCGTAGGCGCTGGCTTTCGATATTATCCTGGCTTCGGCCCAATTCGAGTCGATATCGCAACCCCACTCGACCGGCGCGACGGGGAAGACCCTGTCCAGTTCTATGTCTCGATCGGGCAATCCTTCTGATGACCATGGTCCGCGCCACACTCGACATGATACGTCGCCACCCCTTCATTTCCGGTGCGCTTGCAGTCGTGTTGCTTCTGCTGACCGCCACGCTTGGCCTGCGCCTGTGGATCAACAGCGACAGCGGGCGCGCTTATGTCCTGTCACAGATTGATGGCCGCGAGATCGGCAGTCTTGGGCGCATTTCGGCGTCTGGCCTGACGGGCGATCCCCTGAGGCAGATGCACCTGGAACAATTATCCATCGCAGACGCAGACGGCATATGGCTCGACACGCGGGACGTTAATCTGAAATGGACCCCGCGCGCGCTTCTTTCCCGAACCGTCGACCTCAATCTGGCCAGCGCGGAGGAAATTTCGGTTCTCAGGCGGCCGACGACATCATCCAGCAAGAGCGGGAGTGGCAACCGCTGGGCCATCGAACTGGACGATCTCAACATCGCCAAACTGTCGCTCTCCGAAGGTGTGGCCGGACCCGCCGCCGCGTTCAGCGTTTCGGGCGCCTTCCTCACGGATCGCGATGGCGGGATGAGCGCCCGGCTGGACGTTGCCCCACTGGAAGGGCTTGGCGACCAGCTCAAGATTGACGCACGCCGGGACGCCGCTGGCCAGATCAAGCTTGTCGCAGACGGCATGGCACCTGCGGGCGGAACCTTTGCGACATTGATGCGCCTGGCGGATGATCAGGACGCTGAGTTCAAGGCCTCGGCGGATGGCACGCTGGAGGAAGGCGACGGCTATTTCCTGATGCAAGTATCCGGCAGTGATGCTGCATCGATGACGGCAAAGATTGTGGCTGGACGCCTGACAGCCAATGCCGATCTTGATGGCACGCTCCTGCCCTTGCCGGAGGTCGCGCAAGAGCTGTTGGGGACGAATGCCCGATTTGTTCTGGATGCAAACATCGGCGAGCGTGAGACGCTATTCGACCTGTCGGCGACACTGGCATCCGGCGCATTCACAGCTAGCGGCACCGCCAACACCGACACAAGGGCACTGACCAGTCCAGTCGCCATCAATCTCGACTTCACCGGCTTCTCGGACATCACCGGCATCGCCGCGAACCTGAAGCTGGACGGCGACATCGAGATTTCTGGCGACGTGCCTACCTACACGGGCGCCGCGGAACTCGTGGCGGATGAAGGCGCTGACCTGCCCTTCTCACGTCTCGAAGGCCCGGTTGTCGTCTCGCTGATGCCCGGGCAAATTCCATTCAAGGCGGACCTCACAGGCGATGGCGTCTTTGCCAGGAATGACAGCGTGTCGCGCCTGATCGGTGACCAGCCGCATCTTGTCACTAGCGGCGTGTATGAGCGTGATACCGGCATCCTAACCCTGAAGCCGTCTGCGCTCGATCTGCCCAACGGAAAGGTCACCGCCTCGGGCACTGTGGGAACAAGAAACCGTACGGTGGGCCTGCGCGGTACCATCGAACAGGCCTTGCAGAGCTTGCCTGGCGAATTTGGCGGGCGGGCGTCCGGGACATTTCGTTTGTCGGGCGCTTTGAGCAAGCCGCTGATCGACACCGATTTGTCCATGGCGGAATTCTCAGGCCTTCCGGATACCGTCGCTCCGCTGATGGGCTCTACGCCAAAGGTCATCGCGTCACTTGCAGTTGACGGCAAAGTAATCCGGATCAGCAAAGCGTCCGTGATTGGCGACGGCATCAGGTTTGATGGCGGCGGCACCTATCGGATCGGTGGCATCAGTTCCCTGCAATTCGACTTTGCGCAATCCAAGCCACTTTCCGTCAGCGGCAACAGTTTCGACCTGCATGCCGGGACGGTCTCCGTTACCGGCCCGTCGAACACACGCGAGATTGGCATCACGTCCTCTGATGGCATGTTCAATATCGCCGCTCGCGACCTTTCCGGCGTTGCGACGACCGCCACACTGACCCTCGCCAAGGGGCAGGTTTCCGGCCCGCTATCACTCAACGGGCAGTTTGTCGGTGAGGCCCTGCAGCTGACCGCAAACCTGACACGCGCGGACAACGTCACGTTCATAGAGACAATCGTGGGATCATACGGCCCCCTTGCGCTTTCGGGCCGGGCCGAGATTGGCAATTCCGGGGATCTGGTCGTCGCGCTGAATGCTGATGGTGACGGCCTGAAGACTGACGACGTCCAGGTCGAGAGCTTGAGGGCTGACATCAGCATCCTGAAGGAAGGTCAGGACCCGATCGCGATCGTCGCCCATGCCGAGGGAAGCGGCGCAAAATTGCCAGCTGCCATCCAGCTTGATTCTTTCTCGGCTGATATCAAGAACAACAAGGATGGATACGACTTCATAGCCAGCCTCAGAAGCGATGCTCCGACCCGCCCGTTCGACTTCACATTTTCCGGTCAGGCCGACCTGTCGGGAGAGGCGCCGAATGGAACATTCAATGTTTCTGGGTCAGCTCTCGGCGAATCTTTAAACACGCCCGAACCAGCAAGCTGGCGCCTCGGTGACCGCCCGGAACTGAATGGCCGCCTTGCCATTCTTGGTGGCGAAGTGAAAGCCGGGCTGTCCGGCACCGGTGAGACCGCCCTTCTCGCCATCGACGTCACTGCGGTCGATTTCGGTGCCTTGTTCGCCATGGCCAATCTCGGCGAGATCGATGCGCGGCTGAATGGCCGTGGCGAATTCCGCCCCATCGGCCTGTCGCCCTCGGGCTCATTTGCCTTCTCGGCGACAAGTCCGGTTCCGGGTCTGGAGACATCGCTGTCGCTTGACCTGACCGGCCGTCTTGATGCCAGCTCGATGAAGGTCAATGCCAGAAGCAATTATGGCAGCGACCTCGTTCTCGTCGCGGATGTCGCCCTGCCGGTCAAACCGTCAGCGGACTCGCTTGCGAGCCTTGACCGCGAAAAGCCTCTCACTGGCCGCGCAACGCTTAACGGAGACCTGGGCGCCCTTCATTCGGCCGCCCTTGCCTATGGTCACGATATCGGTGGACGCGTGGATGCGAGCGCAATACTTGCCGGAACGCTTGCCAAGCCGATTGTCGCAGGCAATGCGGAAATCTCAAATGGCATCTATGAGCTCGGCGCGACCGGCCTCCGGCTGACCGGCATAGTACTCAATTCCTCCTATGCAGACCGGACACTGAGCCTCAATGGATCCGGCAAAAGTCCAGGCAATGGAACCGTCCAGCTTGACGGAACGCTGGGCCAGGGAGCCGGACAGCTGAACGCTGATCTGTCTCGCCTTCTGGTCTACGAGCGCAACGGCGACACTGCGCGCCTGAGCGGCAATGTCGCCCTGTCACAGGACAAGAGCGGCCATCTCTTATCGGGTAAACTCATCGTGGATGAAGCACGCGTGTCGCTGGACAACCTGCCTTCTGCCGGCCCCAGGGCCATCGCCGTGCGCTGGAGTGACGGTGATGATCCGACCGATGCCCCCAGCCAGTTGCGTCAATCATTGAAGCTCAATCTCGATTTCGATGCGACGCGGCGTGTTTATGTGACCGGCCGCGGGCTGGACAGCGAATGGGCCCTGGACCTGACAGCGACAGGGACTGCCTCCAAGGTCAACCTCAGTGGCAAGGCGACCATGCTGCGCGGGGACCTTGATCTGGCAGGCCGGCCGTTCGTCTTTGATGCGGGCTCGATCACGTTCGATGGCCCGCTGGACACGGCCCGCATCAACATTTCTGCCGACCGCTCGGTGAATGGCTTTGTGGCGCGTGTCGAAGTTTCGGGCAAGCCGACCCAGCCCGTATTTGAACTTTCGAGCACACCTGACCTGCCGCAGGACGAAATCCTCTCCCGGCTCCTCTTCGGACGCTCCTCAATCGACCTGTCCGCACTGGAAGCTGCGCAACTGGCCTCGTCCATCGCCCGCCTGAGCGGCCGGAGTGTGGGGTTTGACCCCGCCGCTGAGTTGCAGGCCGTATTTGGCGTCGACCGCCTGTCCATTGGCGCGAATGAAGCCGGCAATGCCGAACTAGGTGTCGGCCAGTACCTGGCAAAGGATGTCTACCTTCAACTGAACGCCGCCGGCGCTGATGGCAGCTCGGTCGAAGTGGAATGGGAGCCTGTCGACCAGGTTTCGGTCACGTCCGAAACGACATCGACTGGCGAGAACAAACTCTCCATTAGATGGAAAAAAGACTATTAGTCGCCAATTCCTTGAAATCCTGCGTTTGAAACCAGCGGTATTATTGTCCGGCCGATTTTCGCCCTTCAATAGCGGCCTCAACAGTATGGGCACCGCAAAAGCATCTCGCGTTTCAATTATTTTATAAGTGCGCGTATTGCCTAAACACCCGTAGCGCGAAATGAAATAGACCAAAGTTGAAGGGTTTTAATGTGAGACACGAGCCACGACAGTCCAGTTCCCGCGCGCCCACCCGGGTTGACCAACTCGTCGGCGGGAAGATTCGCGCCCTTCGGATTGCCCAGAACCGGACCCTTGCTGAGCTCGGATCAGAACTCGGCATCAGCCATCAGCAGTTGCAGAAATATGAGACCGGAACGAACCGCCTCAGCGCAGGAATGCTGTCTGTTGTAGCGGAGGCATTGCGCGTTCCGATTGCCGATCTCTTCGAAGATGAGAGCGATGTCGACAAGAGCACGCTGGACCCGGCCCTGAAGGTTCGTGCTCAATGCCATGACTGGATCGAGCGCACCAAGTCCACAGAAAAACTTGAGACCATGGCGCGCGTGCTGAAAGCCCTGTCAACCGGCTGACGGTGCAGTTGGCTTGAACGCTTTCAAGGCCTCCTCGCGATGCTCCTCCCGATTGGGATGGATGAAATGCTCAGAGAACCAGAACGCATCTTCGGCTTCAAAAATAGCATTCAGCCAGTCGAGCACGATCTTTCCCTGAGGCAGACGCCAGACTCTTTCAGTATACGTCAGCCAGAATTCGATCGGTGCGACTTCAGGCAGTTCGAGCGGAATCAATGTCGGCGCGACGCGGCCGATATATGATGGCAGAAGCGCGATTCCCCCTCCATTCTTGCAGACCTCGATCATCGAACTCGCAGAATTGGTCACAAAAGCGAAATTGATCATCTTCTTGAGGTCCGACATTTTCGGCGCCCAGCGTTCGATCTGGTTCACATAAGACTGGTGCAGGATGCACCGGTGCCGAAAATACTCGAAGACGCTCGCCGGCTCGCCGTGCTGGTCGAGATAGTCGCGCGAAGCGAAGCTGATATAGTGGAGCGTTCCCAGTCGCCGCGAGATGGTGTCGTGGCTCTTCGGCTCCGTGAACTGGATCCCGATGTCAGCCTCGCCGGACTCGACATCGGGCGCCCCTGGAGCCACGTTCATCTTGATCTGGATGCGTGGATTTGCAGCGTAGAATCCGGGGAGTCGCGGCGCGATCCAATAGGGTCCAAGACCGTCGCCGGTCCCCAGCGTGATCACGCCTTCCGCCGGCTGACTTTTGTCGGACGCTTCTTCGTTGATCAGCTTTGCGGATTCGGCCATGGCATGCGCGTGACCGAGCGCGATCCTGCCCGCATCGGTCAGTTCGACACCGCGCGTCGAACGGATCAGCAATTGTGTATTCAGCGCTTTCTCAAGATCGTCGATCTTGCGGCCTACGGTTGGTGGTGACTCGCCCAGACGGGTCGCGGCTGCGCTCATACTGCCAAGCTCAGCAACGATCCTGAAGACCCGCAGGTTGTCCCAATCAATACGTTCTGACGACATTGCCGATTACCTGCCCTTTGCGACCAGTCGCGAGTTCGGTCAGGCACGGTATATACGGGGCATGGTTTGCCGTCATCACATCAATTGGGCGAGTAGTCAAAGCGCAACTCGCCTAAATACCACGCGCTACGCGGCTCTTCTCAAAGTGATGAACCCCGGCTCCACCACGACAGACTGACAAGTGACCTTGAGCACCCAGTCGCAAATATATCCCGGGCCGCCGAGAAACAATTGCCCCTCACGCCGCGCAATGGGCAGAGGACGCGCCATTACTGCACCGAGGCTTGAAAAGCCGCGCATGCATTGCGCTTCACACCAGTTCCAGCGGTCTTCGACCGTCGCACACCGGAGTCCGTCATGGTCCAGCGGCTTGCGCAGCACATAAAGATGTACACCATCAACAACGAGGTAAGACACCGCCGTGTCGAAATAGGCCGGTTCGCGCCCGCCAAAAGTCTCTGGATCGGTCAGGAGCCGCACGATCTCGTCCTGTTCAGCGGTCACCTCCGACTGAGGCAGGTTTCTGCGCGAGGGCATCCGCAGGCGCGTGGGAATTTCTGGATAGAACACGGACTGTCTCCATTCATGGTCATGCCAAACGGCCCCGCCATCTGCAGGCTGGAGAATAAGTCCGTGACGACGAGCCAGCCAGTTACGATTCGGCCACATGACGGAGGTTTAAGAAAAACTGGACCGGCGCCTTGCCCGCCATCAGATGATACCGTGTCGCAAAACCGCCCCACAACAACAACCACGGGAGCCCGTGCGCAGCACGCTCCCAACCGGTTGTCCAACTGCCCGCAGCTGTTACACGTTTGAGAACACTGATCTCACGAACCCTCTGTAAAGCATCAGTTGCTGGCCCAGCAGTGTCGGCGCCTGCAACGATCTCGACAAAATGATGCCGCCATCAACCAGTGCGGAAAACATGTCGGCAAGCGCGTCGAAATCGACATCCATTCTCGGCGGATAATCTGCCGCGATACGGTCGAGACGCTCCCGGATCACACGGCGCCACGTCATATGCCCGCCCGCGCAGAGATCGCGCACATCCTGACTGAACAACTGTTCCTGATAGCAGCACAAGGCGACGATGCAGCCCGGATGGCCATTCGGCAGGTCGCTGAGCCGGTCTGATAGCAGTTTCAGGAAGATGAGGAAGCTGTGCAGAGAATCCTCGCTGAGGTCATCTGCCTGTTCGAACAATTCATCCATGAGGCTGACTTCGTCCGAGACATAGCGCTGGACCAGGGCCTTCGCGAGATCGTTCTTGTCCCTGAAATGATAGAAGAAACCCGACTTCGTCATGCCGGCCTCGGTTATGATCTCTTCAATCGATGTTGCGGTGAAGCCCTTCGCGAGCACCGAGACCTGCGCAATGTCCATCAAACGTTGACGTGTTTGCTCACCCTTGCTGGCTACTTGGATCGTCATCGGATTTCCTGCTGCAAGTACAGTACTCAAGGTACGGTAATCTGATGCCTGAAGCCGTGCAGTTCAAGAAATTCCTTGGCGCCAGCCGTTAGTGTGCTGAAATAAATGCAAAAACTTTTTCTCAGTTTCCGTACCACGCGCCTTCTATCGGCACTGTCCCGCCTGCCTTAGGTCTTGATGCAAGCCGGACATGTCTCGTCCGTGCTCCCATCAAGGAGACCTGCCATGTTGAATGACCGTTATGGAAACCCTGTTTCCACCAGCTCGCACGCCGCTGTCGCGCACTATGACGAAGCCCTCGATCTTATCCGTCTCTATCGCGGCGATCCTGTCGGCGCGCTCGACGCTGCACTGGCTGAAGATCCCGAATTTGGAAGCGCCTGGGCCGCAAGGGCGGGTCTGCTTGTTCAGCAGACCGACAAAGCGCTGGCCGACGAGGTTGACAAGAGCCTTCGTGCAGGCGCCGTTTCCCGTCTGTCGAACCGCGACCAAATTCATCTCGCCGCCGCCCGGGACTGGTCTGACGGCTACTATCTTGACGGCACGCGACGGCTCGCCAGCCTCGCGCGGGAGATGCCGCGCGATCTGCTTGCGGTCCAGTTTGCGCACACGGGCTGCTTTTTCCTCGGCATGCAAACAGAGCTGCGAGACGGACCGGTTCAATCCCTTCGTGCGTTCCGGCGCGGCGAGGATGGCTATGGCGTCCTCATGGGCATGGCCTCTTTCGGATTTGAGGAATGCGGCGACTTTGCCCTTGCCGAAGACTACGGCAAGGAGGCCGTGGCAATCGACCCGCGGGATGGCTGGGCTGTCCATGCTGTCGCGCATGTGAACGAGATGCGCGGCGATCTCGATGCCGGTATTCCCTGGCTCGCAGACACTGCGCAAGACTGGGCCCCGGAAAGTGGCTTTGCCTACCACAACTGGTGGCATCTTGCGCTTCTGTATCTCGACGCCGGCAACACGGACGAAGTGCTGCGCCTGTATGATACGCAGGTCCGCCCCAACCCGGACTCGCAGGTTCTCCTCGAAGGGATCGACGCGTCCTCACTCCTCTGGCGTCTGTTGCTCGAAGGCGTGGATGTTGGCGACCGCTTCGAGCCGCTCGCCGCTGCATGGGAACGGGCAGCAGAAGACGGTAACTATGCCTTCAACGACCTGCACGCACTGATGGCGTTTGTCGGGGCGGGCCGGAATGATCTGGTTGAGCTGACCCTGAAATCCATGAAGCGTGCTGCTTCGTGTGAGGGTGACAACGCCTATCTCACCCGGGCAATCGGCCTTCCGCTGGCCCAGGGCTTTGCCGATTTCGGGGCGGGACGTTTTGCCAAAGCCGCGGAACAGATTCTCGGGGTGCGCGGCATCGCCCAGCGCTTCGGCGGCAGCCATGCGCAGCGGGACATTCTGACGTTGACGGCGCTGCATGCCGCGATCCGGGGCAAGATGAAGCCGGTGGCTGAGGCCCTGTCGCATGAGCGCCTTCAGCAAAAGCCGCGAAGTGCCTGGGCCGGGCGCCTGGCCCTCAGGGTTTCGGATATCGCGCGTGAGCCCGATCTGGCTCGCGCTGGCTAATCCTGAAGCCGTCCCTGAGGACAGGGTGGCTGGAAACGGCCACCCTGTCCCGGTTGGCCACAGCGAATCCCGGTGTCGTATTATCCCGCCTCGTCGGATCCTGCCGTCCCTAGTGAGACGCCCAGAGCGCTTGCCAAAGTGTTATAAATAAATCAGGTCTGCCGATGCAGTCTTGCGGTTCATTGTCCGCGCGCTGGTTAAATGCGTCTGTGGCGATTGGCTGCGTTGAGCCGGCCGGACCCGGCCATGGTGAAAGGGACAACAGGTTGACGATCAAAGCCAGGCAAGGTGAGGGGCCCGTCAAGCGCGCCATTCGCAATGCCGGCTGGCTTTTGGCTGGCAAGGGCGTCGGCGGTATTTTCAGTCTCGTCTACCTCGCGCTGGCCGCCCGGAGTCTGGGCGCGGAGCCGTTTGGCGTATTTGCGCTGATCCTGTCATACGGCCAGGCCGTTTCAAACCTGGCCCAGTTCCAGTCCTGGCAGACTCTCGTCCGCTATGGCGCCGTGCATGTGGCCGCAGGTCAACATGACAAGCTGGGACGGGTCATCTGCTTCACGGCCCTTCTTGACCTCGGGGCCGCCTCAACCGGGGCAGTCCTCGGCGTGGCGGGCGTCTATCTTATCGGGGCGCAGTTCGGTTGGTCGGATAGCGAGCAGACGCTGGCCATGCTGTTCAGCATCTCGCTCCTGTTCGGGCTGCGCGGCACACCAACCGGCATCCTGCGCCTGTTCGACCGCTTCGACCTCGCAGCCTATGCTGAAACAGTGCTTCCCGCGATGCGCCTCGCGGGCGCGCTGGTGGCCTGGATGACCGGAGCGTCGATCCTCGGCTACCTTGTCGCGTGGAGTCTCGCCGAACTGGTGACGACCGCCGCGATCTGGTGGGCCAGCCTGCGAGAGGTCAGCCGGCGCAGCACGGGCCGGGTTTCAGCAAAAGGCCCGCGGCTGCGGGGGGTCGTGCAGGAGAACCCTGACATCTGGAAATTCGCCTGGGCGACCAATTTCACGACATCCCTGAGCCTCGTCTGGAAGCAGTTTCCTGTGCTGGCCGTCGGCTGGGCGCTGGACAGCGTGGCGGCAGGCGGCCTGAAGATTGCCACACAACTGGCAGGCGCACTGCACAAGCCGACCCTCGCTCTCGCCCGGTCTGTCTACCCCGAACTCGCCAAGCTCGCCGTGACTGGCCACGAAGAGGTGAGGCAGGTGGTCGCGCGCGCTACGGTTGCCGCCGGCCTGGCTGGCCTGCTCGCGGTGGGCATCATCGTAGCCTTTGGCCAGTTCGCCTTGCAACTGGTAGGCGGAGACGCCTATCTCTTTGTATATTCTGTCCTGATCGTTCTGACCATTGCGGCCGCCTTCGAGCTTTGCGGTGTCGCGATTGAGCCGGCACTGGTGGCGTTCGGCAGGCCTGGTCGGGTCCTGATGGTCAGGATGATCGTCGCGGCAATATATGTGGCGCTTCTGATCTGGATGGTTCAGGCTCTCGGCCTGATTGGTGCAGCCTGGGCCACGGTCTGCAGCTCTGTGATGTTGGTCGCTGGCCTCTATGCCGTGTTCAGGCGCGAGGTGGGCGTTTCGTCCAATCGCACGGCCATGACGGACAGGACTGATAGCGTTTCCTGACAAAAAATAGCCATAGGTTGAAACCCCGACGCTTTATTTGGGTCCAATCCATTTTGAATGGTTTGCCTTGGCTGGCGAAATCATCCCTATTTGTCAAATCTGTTGCATATCTGGCAAGAAAACAGACGACTAATCATTAATATGCGTCAGTTGGCTTGACGATACATGTCAATCTTGTGACTTCAATAGACAACACAGCGTATCCATATCGCTTCAGTAGAATTTTGGTCAAAGACTTGGGGGTAGTGCGTTTTGGAGCCAACCGTAACGACGGCAGGTATCAGGCTATGCGCGGGAACATTCCAGACCCTTTGTGAAGCGCTCGACTATGCAGCCGAGGGCCATTCCGGCGTCAATTTCTATTCTTCAGACGGAAGCCTGACCGCTCGACTCACCTATCGCGAACTGCGACAGAACGCCAAGGTCATGGCTGGCCAGCTGGCAGCCGCTTTCCCGCGCGAGGCCCGCATCGGCCTTGTCGCCGAAACCTCGGCTGACTTCGTGACCGCCTTCATGGCCTGCCAGTATGCTGGCATGGTGCCTGCCCCGCTCGGCCTGCCAGCGGCCTTCGGCGGACGAAAAACGTATGAGTGGCAGGTCGGACAAATGGTCCGTCAAGCCGGGCTCTCGGCCGTGATGGCCCCCGTCTCCATCCGCGATATCCTCCTTTCGGCGCTCACCGAGAAATCAATACCCGTCATCGACCTGTCTGGTTCAGACCTTCCAGCCCGCACAGCACCCGCCCTGCCACATGGCCCTCAGGACCTGTCGTACATTCAGTTCTCATCCGGCAGCACAAGCGAACCAAAGGGCATTGTGGCAACGCAAGCCAGCGTTTCGGCAAATTGCCGCGCAATCATTCAGGAAGGCCTCCAGGTTGTTGAGGGCGACCGGGCGGTGTCCTGGCTGCCGCTCTATCATGACATGGGATTGGTCGGTTTCTTCATCGCCCCGATGTATTCGCAGCTGTCGATCGATTTCCTGTCGCCGACAGATTTTGCCCGGCGTCCGGGCACCTGGCTCAAGCTGATCAGCGAAAACCGGGGCACGCTCTCCTACAGCCCGAGCTTTGGCTACGAACTCTGCGCCCGCCGGTATCGCGGTGAAGCGCTCGATCTGTCATCCTGGCGGGCCGCAGGCATCGGTGGCGACATGGTGCGCAGCGAGGCGCTCTCGGCCTTCACCCAGACCTTTGCGCCAACAGGCTTCGACCCGTCCGCCTTTGTCTCAAGTTACGGACTGGCCGAGGCGACGCTGGCCGTATCATTTGCCCCGCTCAAAGGGGGCCTGAGCACGGACGATATTGACCTGGCAAGGATGCAGACCTCCGGGCGCGCCCTGCCCGCTTCTGATTTGACCCGTGAAGGCACCGCCCGGAAATTCGTTTCCAGCGGGCGTCCGCTGCCTTCGCTTGACCTGAAGATCGTGAATGACACCGGCGAGACGCTGGGTGACCGGCAAGTGGGCCGCATCATCGTCCGCGGCCCGTCCATCGCGGCAGGATATTTCCGCGTTGATCAACCCCTGCAGCCTCTTACCAACGAGGATGGCTGGCTAGAAACCGGCGACCTCGGCTACTGGAATGAAGGTGAAATCGTCATTACAGGGCGCTCGAAGGACCTGATCCTCTGGAATGGCCGCAATATCTGGCCACAGGATATTGAATGGGTCGCGCAGGAAACCGGGGGACGGAATATCGCCCGCTCGGCCGCGTTCGAGGTTCAGGATGAAACCGGCGCGACCCATATCCTTCTGCTCGCCGAATGCCGCTCTCGTGACGAGGCCGTTCGGACTGAACTCAGCCGCGACATCTCGGCCGCAGCCCGAGCGGCAACAGGGGCCCCTGTCTCCGTCGAACTCGTCCCGATCCGCTCCCTGCCGATGACCAGTTCCGGCAAATTGAGCCGGGCAGCCACGCGCATCGGCTTCCTGGCCGGTGATTTTTTCGAACAAAGGGATGGTCAGGTCGGCCTGCCGGCCGTCGCGGGCATACACGGGGCCTGACCGCCATCGCCAGCACATCATGCCCAACCGCCAACGCATAGGCCTGACAGGCGCGACCGGCTTCGTCGGCCGGCAATTATTGCCACGGCTGCTTCAGCAAGGCGCGTCGGTTCAGGCGCTCGCACGCCCTGCACCGGGCCGCAAAATGGCCGACCGGCCCGGCCTTAAATGGGTAGCCGGTGATCTCGGTTCCGCTGACGCCCTTGACCGCCTGACCCGCAATACAGACATCGTGATCCACCTCGCAGGCGCCACCAAGGCGCGCAATCGGGCAGCATTCGATGAGGTCAATGCCACCGCCACGGGCCGGCTGGCCGGGATCGCGCGGAAGGCCGGGGTCAAGCACTTCATCCTTGTCTCATCCCTTGCCGCCACGCGGCCGCACGTCTCGGCCTATGCCGCATCCAAGGCCGCAGGAGAACGCCTGGTGCGTGACGCAGCCGGCACGATGCCAGTGAGTATCGTCCGGGCACCCGCGGTAATCGGACCGGGAGATATGGCGACGCATCAGATGTTCAGGCTGCTCGCCAAGGGGGTCCTCCCGGTACCGGGGGGCTACGCCAGGAACCACAGGTTCTCGGTGATCGACGTCGAAGACCTTGCGGCAGTTCTGGCCCGGTGCGCCCTTGTTAACACGCCACAATCTGCCTTGATGGCCCCCGCCAGTCATCTGAACGTCGAGTGGCAGGATATTGCAGACAGCGCTGCCCGTGTGACAGGACGCAATGTCCGCATGGTGTCCGTGCCCGCCTGGCTTTTCAGCACTGTGGGTATTGTTGCTGATGGCGCTGCGCGCCTCACAGGCAGGCCGCACGTCTTCTCCTCAGGCAAGGTGCGCGAATTGCAGGCAGGCGACTGGCTGGCGGATCGGGTGGTCGACTTGCCGACACCGCTGGACACCACGATGACTCGCAGTCTTGCCCCTTTTCTGGATTCTGGTAGGTCCCACTTTGTACACGGCACAGGTAACGACGGGAGAGACATGTGAAAGTGCAAAATTCCGGCGTTTTTGACGATGTGTCGAGAATACTCAAAGCGCATGCTCATGCCGACGTCGAGATTACCATGGACTTGCGCATCAGCGCTGATCTCGAGATCGATTCCGTTGAAATCTTTGATATCGTCATGGAGATCGAAGACATCTATGACATCAGCTTTCCGGTTGAGGCCGCGTCAAATATCGATACGGTCCGGGACCTTGTGGAGACCATCGGGCAACTGACCCATGTTTGACAGTGGCATGAAAAAAAACGATATTTTCGGAAAGTTCGAAAAGCTTGCTGAGCGCTTTCGGGGCGTTGCAGACTTGGGAACGCAGCCCTTTGGCATGGCGTTTGATGAAATCCTGTCGCCCACCAGGGCGCGGGTGGGATCGCGCGAAGTCATCCTGGCCGGCACCAACAATTACCTCGGCCTGACATTTTCCGATGCCTGCACGACGGCCGCAAAGGCAGCCATCGACCATCATGGCACCGCCACGACCGGAAGCCGGCTCGCCAATGGCACATTCCGTGAGCATGTCGAACTGGAAACAGCCCTGAAGGACTATTTCGATGCTGCCTCGGCCATCGTGTTCACAACAGGTTACCAGGCGAACCTCGCCGCCATCAGCGCCCTGGTGGGACGCGGCGACCATTTGCTGATCGACGCCGACAGCCATGCCTGCATCTATGACGGCTGCCGCCTCAGCGATGCCGAGACAATCCGGTTCCGCCACAACAGCCCGGAAGACCTGGCCAAGCGGCTGTCACGGCTGCCGGACGATGGCGCACGTCTGGTCGTCGTCGAGGGCCTGTATTCCATGCTGGGCGATGTTGCCCCCCTGGCTGAGTTCGTCGATGTCGTCAGCGAACATGGCGCTTTCCTCTATGTGGACGAGGCGCATTCGGTGGGGTGCTATGGTGAACGCGGACGAGGGGTTGCGCAGGCGCAGGGTGTTCTCGACAAGATCGATTTCCTGTCCGGCACGTTTTCCAAGAGCTTTGCCTCGATTGGCGGCTTTTGCGTGTCGCGCCATGAATCCTTTGAATACACGCGGCTTGTCAGCCGCCCTTACCTGTTCACTGCATCCGGTTCGCCGGCCAACATCGCGGCGGCGCGCACGGCCCTGGCCGTAATTGCCAGCAGTGATGACCTTGGCACGCGCCTTTGGGATCGTGCCAACCAGCTTCATTCCGGCCTGCGGGCAGCAGGTTTCGAACCTGCCTCCGCCCCCGGGCCGATCATCGCCCTGCCAAGGGCAGACGAGGTGACGGCCGTGCGCGAATGGAACGCACTTCTCGAAGCCGGCATTTACGTCAATCTCGCGGTACCGCCAGCAACACCGCAAGCCAAGTCTCTGCTCAGACTGAGTGTGTCTGCTGCTCACAGCGAGGACGAGATCAACCAGATCCTCGCGGCGTTCAAGACCCTGCCCGCGCTCGTCAGCTAAGCTGGAAGTTCAGCGGAAGGCTCCGGCCCGGAAAAGGCGCCAGGCCAGCACTGGCGCATGCAGCACGGGATGTTTTCGCTCATTGTCACTGACTATCAGCTTCACGCCGGAATGACTTTCGACCTTTTCAAGGATGTAATCGAGTCCGGCGTCGAAGGTCGCAGCGGCCTTTAGAACGCGCAGGGCTCCAGCAGGCTTGCCGATCACCCGCCGCAGGAACCAGCGCATCCGGCACAGCGCGGCCGCCACGCCCCAGCCCGTAGTCGGCAGCGATTGCTCCGCGAAGATCAGGTCGGTGAGTTTACGGTAACGAGCCTCGAAACGGCCAACGATCTCTCTCGCGCGCGCCTCGGGTTTTTCCGGGCGCAGCTCCGTGCGGTAACTCTCGGCCAGCCCCCTCACCCACGGGTCAAGCGGCTGGACGGGGTAATCCAGCATCGGCGCAACTTCCCTGGCGAGCTTGACGCAGGCGAGCGCCAGCGTGTCGACGAGGGCGTCGTAGACCGCCGGGTTGTCGGCAATGATGGTGGCAGGCTGGGCAAAGCGTGCCCAGAGCATCGACTCGAACGCGCCGCCGCGTGTGCGCCGGTGGAAGGCCTTTTCCGAGACGATCGCGTACTTGCTGCGCAGGCGCATGCCGTCGGCGTCCCGGATCTCGAGGAAGTGGACACTTGGCGGGATGAGGAACGAGGCGAACTGCTTCAGACCGAACCCGTGTATCGCCCGGTAACTGTCGACGATGACATAGAAGTCCAGCATCTTGTCGGCCCGCTCGCCCATGCGCAGGGCGGAGCCGTAAAAGACCAGGGCCCGAACGGCGCCCGGATGTTTCGCGCAGATGGCATCGGCCATGCTGACCGCTGCCGGGTTCAGCGGCAGCTGGTCGGCACGTATGATCTCGCGCAGGCCCTGAAGCAATGCATCCTCTTTCATCGCATGAACCGGATGGGCGGCGTGACACTGACAGTAAAAAGCCCATCCTCCGGCACGGGCAGTATTTCGCCATCGAGCATGACCGGCCCCTTGTATTCAAGCCTGACCCCGTCAACGCGATGACTGACCAGTCCGTGACGGATCATATGGCGTCCCGCCTGCCCGGTCATCACCTTCAGCAGCGCCGCGTGCAGGCCCCGGATCGGCCAGCGGGCATGCGTGAACGCAATCGGCGCAGTCCCCTCGCCCCAGTAGGGCCTGAGGCGAAGGCTCAGCGTCGGCAGGGTTGTCATCAGGCTAAGCGCATGATCGCCTTCCACGCGGAAATGAGACGAAGTGGCTGTCAACGGACTGGGGCGGAGCAGCGGCTCGCCGTCCTGGCCAAGGTGCCGGCTCGGCCACACCATGAGCCGCGCAAGGGCTCCCGCGATGGCGAGCGAGCCGCGATGCCCCTCGCCGTGCAGCTCCTGCTGAGTGTAGACCATAGCGCGCGCCAGGGACCCGGTCGACAGCAGGAAACCGATCGCCGGGTTCGCCAGCGACGCACTGTCAATGACAAGCGCCTGATGCCGGACGGTTGCAAGCCTTTGGCCGTGCCGGACGCGCTGTTGAATGTAATCAAGCGCCGCTTCAGGTGTTTTCAGCTTTAGGCCGAAGACCTTGTAGGCGAGATTTGTGCTGCCGCCCGGCAGGATTGCAAAATCAGGCAAAACATCAAAACCCGTCCGGGGTGCGAGACTGGCCGTAAGCACGGCCTGCAAAGTGCCGTCTCCGCCTTCGACATATACCTGCCGGACCCCCTGCCGCGCGAGGTCTGTCATCTGCGACTCAAGCTGACCCACGTTGTCAAACCGCACCAGTGCCGCATCCGGCATGTTCCGGGCGGCGGCCTCCAGTACAGAGCCCTTCCGCAGGACCGTGTGGCTCCGCGGATTAACGACCAGCCCGACCGGGGCACTCATCTTTGGACTTCCCGGCCGAGGGCCAGCCACAACCCGGCCATGACCAGCCCGAGTATTGGCAGGCCGACTGCGAGGATCGCGCTGAATCCGCCACTTTCCGCCAGCGTCTTGAGTACGCCATCCGTGACCATGAAGATAAAGCCCGCCGCCACGCCGCCGGCCAATGCCATGTCACTGCTGTCACGCCTGCCGTAAAGCTGCATGATCGGCACCGCAAGAATGAGAAAACCAAGAGCGGCAAGCGGCAGGGATATCCGGTGAAGGGCCCAGAGCAGGTAGGCACTGGCGGGGCGGCTGCCGGACCCGCGCATCCGGTTGAGGGCAAGCAGATCAGCGATGGCAAGGTCACGTGGCTCGGTCAGCAGGAGGCGGAGGCTGTCAGGGGTCTGCGGGCTGGGCCAGAACGTCTTCACATCACCAGCCTGGCCGTCGAATCGCTGTTGCTCTGCACCTTCGATCTGCCATCCGCCCGCCACCGGGATCGCCGTCTCGGCCGTCGTGACTGCAACCACTGCTCCGTCAGCATCGCGTTCGAAGATGGTGATCCCGGACAGGCGTTCATTCTGCATCCCGACCACCTCGACGAGCAACCGGCCATCAGACAGCCACATGCGCTCAGGCGCCTGCGTATTCTCGACCAGTGCCGAGGTGCCAAGCCAGTTCTCCAGCGCCTTGTTGGCAATGGGATTGACCTGGTCAATCAGGATTGCCGACACGATGCTGACCGCAACAACGGCAGGTGCGAGCGCACGGATCTGGCCAAAGACAGACAGCCCTGATGCCGAAATGATGACCAGCTCGTTCCGCCGGTAAAGCGATGCATATGTCAGCAGCACGGCCAGCAGGATTGCAAACACGAATGTCCGGTCAAACAGGATCGGTATCCTGAGGCCCATGTATTTCATCTGCCCGATAAAGCCGGCGCCATCGGGAAGCCGGTCAGCATTACCGAGGGCATCGAGCACGCCCAGGAGCGTGACCATGCCAAATATGGTGATGAACAGGCGCTGCAGGAAAAGCACCGACAGATAACGCGGAAGGCGGCTTGTCATGACTGTGTGGTTTCGCTCAAGCGGGTTGCCATGGGCGGGTTCCATCGCCGCCGAATTGGCCTTGGCCCCAACAGTATGCGGCCGTGCGCAAGGCGGCGGAACATGATGAGTGCTGCGACGGCGAGGGCAAGAACGACAGGCCAGAAGCCGGCCCACGCCGGAATGGCGCCACTTTCGGCCAGTGCGAGGCCGTATTCCAGAAACTTCTGTACCGAAAGGAGAAGCAGGATGCCGATCACGATGCCTCCGGACCGCGGTGTGCGGCCAAGGTTAAGTCCAAGAATCATTCCGATCAGGGGCAGGATGAGCAATAGTGCCGCGCGGCTCAGGCGATCATGAAAACTGGCGACCGCAACAACCGGGTTGATCGCATCGCTGCCTGCACCACTTGAGGCCGCGATGAGTTCCGGCAGCACCAACTCGCGCTCGTCTTCGCCTCGGTCCCGGAATTCACCACCGGACGTCGGCATCGGCCAACTCAGCTGGCCGTACGAAATCAGGTTATTCGTGGTGGACTCGTCCGGATTCCTGAATGTGCCGCCAGCGCCATTATTGAGCGAGATGATGATGGTGCCATCCCCGGCCTCATTCAGCTCGCCAGTCTGCCCCGTCAGGAAGTGGCGCGCGCCATCCGGTTCGGTTTCAAGGATGAAGGTTTGTCCCAGATTTCGCTTGGAGGCATCCACATGGTCGGTCCAGACAATTCGGTCCTTGAGCTGGACAAACTTGCGCTCCTGGAACGCCGTGACAACGGTTTTGTGCTGCAGGTCATGCACAATCTGACGGTAATTATAGCGCGATAGCGGTTGCAGGAATCCGGATATGAACAAGGACAAGAGGGCCAGCAGGATCGCCAATCCGAGGTAGGGCCTGACAATCCGGTACAGTGACACGCCCGTCGCCATGAGGGCCACGATTTCACCAGACCGGCTTAGTCGGTCGATAGTGATGATCATGGCAATCAGGAATGCGCCCGGTAAGGCAAGGTCGAGGTAGTGAGGAATGAGATTTGCCACCATCATGCCGGCCGCCACGACCGTGTTGGTCGAACCGGAGACGATCTCGATAATGCGTATGAGGCGCTCGAGCAGCAACAGGGCGAGCGCCAGAACTGTCAGCCCGGCAAACAGGCCAAGACAGCTTTTCAGCAGATAGCGATCAAGTTTCACGAACATTCCTGGCGCAATCTCCCATCACGCGAATTTGTAATGTTGCGGATGCGTCCAAATGGTTCATCTGCTGCAGGCTTCCATTGATATGGGTGTCGCCTTAGCATTACTGAAGCACAACTGTAACCGATACGTCACATTTGGAGCATCGGGATGAAACTTTTAAAGGCATGGCTCTTTTCTCTGCTTGTTCTTCCGGCAGCCGCGATGGGAGACGCCGGACAGGACCTGGATATCCGGCCGCATGAGGCAGCGGCGGTATGTGGCTCGCATGCGCCGCAAATCCAGGTTGATGTTGCGGGTGTGAAGGGCGGAGGCATCCTGACCGTGGAACTGTATGCGCCCAGCGCCCGTGACTTCCTCCGGAAGGCATCCAGGCTGCACCGGATTCGCGTGCCCGCGCAGGAAGGGACACAGACAGTGTGTTTCGATATCGCCAGTGCTGGCAGCTACGCGCTGGCGGCCTATCATGATGAGGACGGCGACCGCCGACTTGCCCGCAAGTGGAACCAGATGCCGGCTGAACCCTTTGCGCTGTCGAACGACAAGCCGTTGAAGTTCGGCATGCCGCGCTTTGAGGACGCAGCGTTCAAGGCCGGTAACGACACCACCCTGGTGCGACTCGAGTTACAGAAATGAGCAGCGATACACAGGCCCGCACGCGGCCTTCCCTGGCGGGTCCCATCTCTGTCCGCCCGCTGGAAACGGCCGCCGACCGAAAGGCCTTCCTCGACATTCCCTACACGGCCTACGGGCATCTTGCAGACTGGCGGGCGCCACTCCGATTCGAGCGGGAAGCGCAGATCAACCCCGCCAAAAATCCGGCGCTGGCGCGCATGGAACATGTCCTGATGGTCGCGCGCCGAGGTAGCGACGTGGTCGGGCGCATCGCGGCATTCATCAACCCGGCCCATCTTGAAACGCACAAGGACGCAACCGGGCACTTCGGCTTTCTGGACACAGTTGCGCCAGACGATGATGTGATCGGCGCCCTCATGCAGGCCGCTGAGGACTGGCTGCGTTCACGTGGCATGAAGAGAATTGCCGGGCCGTTCAATTTTTCGGTCAATGAAGAATGCGGCTTGCTGGTGGACGGCTTTGACAGCCCGCCGGTGATGATGATGCCGCATGGCCGGCCAGACTATGCGCCAGCACTTGAAGCACGTCAGTATGCCAAGGCGATGGATATGTATGCCTACATGTGCCAGCTCGGCGAGCCGTATCGAGTGCCTGAAAAGATCCGTAAGCTGAAGGAGGCATTCGACCAGGACCCGGGCCTCGAAGTGCGCATGATGAACCCGCAAGACTACAAGGGCGAGATCGATCTCATTCTCGGCATTTTCGACGATGCCTGGTCCAGGAATTGGGGCTTTGTCCCATTCGGCAAGGACGAGATCACGCACATGGCCAACGAGCTGAAACCGCTGATACGACGCGACGGCTTGTGGATCGGCCTGATCGATGGCGAACCGGCCTGCTTCACATTGGTACTGCCAAACCTGAACGAAGCGACGGAAGGGCTGGATGGCCGGCTCCTGCCTTTCGGCTGGGTCCAGTTGGTGCGCCGCCTGAAGCTGCAGGGCACACGCACGGCCCGCCTTCCGCTAGCCGGCATGCGACAGAAATTCCACAAGACCCGGCGGGGCATGCTGACCATGGTCGCGAGCTGCGAGGCCGCATTTGCCGCCCAGCATGCGCGGGGGGTCCGTGAGGTTGAGGCATCCTGGATTCTCGAGACCAACCGGGATCTGCACAATCTCGTCTCCATATATGATGCGCCGCGGTACAAGACCTACCGCATTTACGGCAAAGCACTGTGACAGCCGGATTGCGGTTACCATCGGTCCCGGCGCTCGTACTCGCTGGCACGCGCGCCAGCGGCGACCCCCTTTGCCTGTCCGAAAACGTGGCAAGCAAGGCGCTCATCGATATTCATGGCGAGCCAATGCTTGCACGGGTGCTACGGGCATTGACCCTTAGCCAGTCTGTGCAGGGACCGATCCACGTTGCGGGCCTTGATGATGACCTGCTTCAGCGCGCAAGCGGCGGCGCGGCTGTCAGAGCCGCCGTTTCGGTAGAGGGCGGACCTGCCGCCAGCCTGCTCGGAGCGCTTGCGCAGGATGCATCCATCCCCCTCCTGGTAACGACCTGCGATCACGCCCTGCTGACGCCTGAAATGGTCGATCACTTTCTTGAGCACGCCATGGCCGGCGGCGCGGACCTGACAGTGGGTCTGGCGACGCGCGAGACGATTGAAGCCGGATATCCGCAAACGAAGCGCACATACCTCTCATTTGGCGGACCGGAGCTTTCAGGCTGTAACCTGTTTTACATCGCAACGCCTGAGGCCTTGCGCGCTGTGCATTTCTGGCGCGCTGCAGAGCAGGACCGCAAACGCCCCTGGCGCATTGCCTGGCGTTTCGGCCCTTTGACGGCGCTACGCATCCTGATCGGCCGTCCGGGTGTGGAGAAAGTATTCGAGCTGGTGTCGGCACGCCTTGGCGTCCGGATAGGGCCTGTAATCCTGCCCTTTGCCGAGGCAGCGATCGATGTCGATTCCACCGCCGACCTGGAACTGGTCCGCAGCATCCTCGCCAGGGCCAAGTGATGACCGACTCGCACGGAGACCTTCAGCCCATGCTGGCCGTATCAGGCATGCGGTTTCGGCCAGGCGGCCTTCAGCACTGCCGCGACTCGGGCAGCCTCGGCGAGCCCCTCCGATGCGCCAAGATCGGGCTGACCGGGCCAGCCAGGGTCAGGATAGGTGGCCCCCTCAAATTCCACAGGCGCACCATAGCGGGGGAGCACATGGAAATGGACATGTGGATCAACCATCATAAGCATCAGGTAGTTGATCTTGGCATAACCGAAGATATCATCGGCGGTTGCCTCGATATCGCGAACGACCTGCGACAGCTCGGTAAAGGCCTCCGGCGGCAGTTCGGAAAAACTGCGCGCAGGGCCGTGCGACAGGAGAATCATGGCGCCGAGGGTGACTTGCTTTGGCCGCGCCTGAACGCTCCAGTGACGGTAGTCCGCGACAAGCGTTCGCATGCCGCCAAAAGTTTCAAACGTCGCATTTCTGTTCATCAAGCTCTCTTTCGTATAGAGGGACCGGCCCGTCGGCTGACCGCACCCTTCTCAGATGAAACCTAAGGCGTATTTCCATAATGACAAAATCACCGGTCGCGGTCCGACTGCTTGGCGAAACTTCTGTGAGACTGTGGGGGCTTGATCTGGCCGAATGGCAGCGCCGTGCTTGGACCAAAGCTGGCGCTGGCAGGGTCGCTAAGGAAGATGGCCGATTGCTGGCGGGGATGGAGTGGGTCATGTCGCCTGCCCTGCAGCGCACATTGCTGGCGACACCCGGCGCGGCCCTGCTCGTGAACGGGACGGCCGGTACAATCCGGCGTCTCGCCGCCCTGCACCTGCCCGAAGGCGTCCAGGCCGACCGGTTCGCACACCTCATCGGCCAAGCCGTTGCAGATCCTGAGGTCTTGCGGGAGGCCGGCCTTCGTCCGGGCAGCATCGATGATTTTGCCGATCCATATGACGAGGCTTTGCGCAAGCGGGAAGCCCCCTACGCCCTGTCACTGACGCAGACACCGGTATCGGACGTCGAGCGTGTCCTGTTCAAGGGGTCGTACAAAGGGGTGACAGACCTCGTCACCAAGTACGTATGGCCAATACCGGCTTTTCACGTGACGCGCCTCGCCGCCTGGCTGCGCCTGTCACCGAACATGGTCACGACGGCCAGCCTGGGCTTCGTCTGTCTCGCTTTCTGGTTCTTCTGGATAGGCGCATGGCTCCCCGGCATCGCTGCGGCCTGGGCCATGACATTCCTCGACACGGTCGATGGCAAGCTCGCCCGGACGACCATGACCTATTCAGCCTGGGGTAATATCTACGATCACGGCATCGACCTGATCCATCCGCCCTTCTGGTACTGGGCGATATTTCACGGGCTCATGCTGGAACCGGTCGGCCTGCCTGAAGGACTTGTCGTCTCCTCACTGATCGTGATTCTTGCCGGCTATGTTCTGAATCGCGTGGAAGAAGGAATCTTCATCCGGCAGTTCGGCTTTCACATACACGTGTGGCGCCCGATTGATTCACGTGCCCGCGAAATCACCGCGCGGCGCAACCCCAACATGCTGATCTTCATGCTGGCTGTCCTGCTTGGCGAGCCCGCCTGGGGGTTTGTGGCAATCGCCGCCTGGACTGTCATTTGCCTGGTGTTTCATGGTGTCCGGGTCGTCCAGGCTCTCGCTCAACCGGACAAGCCGGTATCCTGGATGGAGGGATAGCTATCATGCCCGGAACGGCCATTTTTGATCTCGACAAGACGATCACATGCGCGCCGACATGGACGCGGTTCGTCTTCTTTGTGAACCGCGCCCGGATCCCGTTCCTGCTGCGCCTGCCATTGCTGCTTGGGCACGGCATTGCGCACAAGCTCGGCCTCGCCAGCCGGGATTCGGTCAAGGCCCACAGCCTGCGGACACTTGCATGGCTGGACCGAGACTCACTGGAAAAAGCCGCTGATACCTTCATCGCTCGTGAAGTGGCGCAAGGGCTGCACCCCGGCGCCGTCGCCGCGATCAAGTGGCACGCCCAACGGGGTGACCGGCTCGTTATTGCCACGGCTGCCGTCGACCTTCTGGCAGACCGGCTTGCGGCCGCCCTCGGCTTTGACCAGGTGATCGCAACGCGTCTTGACTGGACGCTACACGGCACGGTTCCCGCGCCGAGAATGTCTGGGGCCAATTGCTATGGCGCCGAAAAATTGCGCAGGATCGGGGAGTACACGTTTCCTCGTCCCATCTTCGCCTATAGCGATCATGTTTCTGACCTTGCCATGCTGGAACAGGCCGATCACGGAATTGCGGTCAACCCGTCCCGAGGCCTGCGTCACGCGGCGCCGGAGCGCAATGTCAGGGTGGTCGACTATCGCATGGCGACCGGTTACCCGCACACAGACGAGGCATCGGAGTTCACATGAAAGCCATCATCCTGAGCGCCGGCCGCGGCTCGCGGCTTCTGCCCCTGACCGAAAACATGCCGAAATGCCTTCTGCCAGTGAGGGACACGACGCTGCTTGGGTGCCAACTGGATACGCTGGAAGCGGCCGGGATACGCCACGCCACAGTTGTAACCGGCTTCATGCCAGGACTGGTCGAGGCCGAGCTTGCGAGCCGGAACGGCCCGCTGAAGGCCACGCCCTTCTTCAATCCCTTCTTCCAGGTCGCTGACAATCTCGCCAGTTGCTGGATGGTCCGTGAACAAATGGACGAGGAATTCCTGCTGATCAATGGCGATACGCTCTTTGAGATCAGCCTTTTGCAGGATGTCCTGTCGAGCCCGGTCCGGCCCATTCAGGTAACAATCGACCGCAAGGTGTCCTATGATTCCGATGACATGAAAGTAACTCTGGACGGGACGCGCCTCATGGCGATCGGCAAGTCACTGGCTCAGGCAGACAGCCATGCCGAATCGATTGGCCTCTTGAGATTCATGGGCGAGGGCCCCGGCATGTTCCGCGCCAAGATCGAGCAGATGTTGCGCACCCAGGACGGGATTTCTGCCTGGTTCCTCAAGGCGATTGATGCCATCGCCCGCACGACCGGAGAGGTAGAAACATTGTCGATTCAGGGGCGAGCATGGGCTGAGGTCGATACTGTCGCGGATTTCGAGGCCCTAGGTTCCCTGCCCTTTCTAGCGCGCCCTGACTAACCCTTATGCAATTCACCGCTCAGGAAATCGTGTATGACTGAGGCAGCGCTTTGGGACGGACAGGATGCCCTTTCCTCAATGGCGGAACCAAAACCCTGCGTCTGAACCTGTACATACTCCCGACGATCGTCAATCGCAGACACAGTCCAGGCGACTTCCATCAGGTCACGTCAGAACAGGATGGTCATGAGCAAGGACGCGTCCTCAATTCCTTTCACCGAATGTGGCTTGCCCCCTTCGAGATAGACCCAGTCACCTGCTCGCAGGTCGATTGTCTTGTCCGTTAATCCGAGCTGGGCGTGCCCCTCAATGCAAAGGAACATGATCTGGCCAGCAACATGGTGCGACGAAATCTCGCTTCCGTTCGGCACAACAAGGCGTATCGCTTCGAATCCCGGAGTGCGGACGATGGCGCTTGTCTTCGCCGCGCCGATCCGTGAGCCGTGGGGACGCAGATCAACGACCTCTCCGGGTTCTGCATGCTTCAAGGCCATATTGATGTCTCCCTTTGTTATAGTACGCTCACATCCGAAGCCGTGCACCTTTCCGGGATCAACACCGAGCAGGTCAAAATAGTCCGGCGCCTCCTCGCCCGCCATGCAGGGCGAGGAGGCGTACCGCCCAATCCCGTCATTACGTCCGGTCATTGCCATCCTCCAACGTGCGCCGTGCCGAACGAGGCATACAGCGAAGAATTCAACCCCGTACAAACGGCCAGATCCAGAACCCGGACATGGCTTGGCCGAGGTCGGCAAACAGTGCCGAAAGCAGAGCCAGCTTACAGTAGCACGCCCAGTCGGATGATCCGGCATGAGTTTTTAAAAAAGCGGAAGAGACCTGTGAAGATGAAGGGTGGCTAGATGCCACTATCCCTGATTTTAGGGCGATTGACGCTTACACCGCCCTGGAAACAAGAATTGGCGTGCCTGTGGCTTGAGGGTACGCATTTATACGTTCGTATCGTTTAGGTAATATCGGCAAGCCAAAAGTCGGGCATGTTCCGCGATCTCACATCTGACTTCCATACCTTTCTACATGTTTTACTATGTGGTGATTGGTCCTTCGATACTTGAAATCGGCACTTGCAAATACTGTACGTTCGTACAATATTCTTAGGGTAGGATCTGTTTAGCAGGGAAGGTGCAGCACCTGTCCCGGAAAGTCTGTCGATGAAGCGGATTGCCCTGATCGCGGCTGTTCTGGTCGTAGCGCTGGTTCTGGCGCGCTTTGTCCTGTGGCCTCGTTTAAATTCTGGCGACACCAATTCTGAGGCCGCGCTTGCACTCTATGGCAATGTCGAAATCAGGCAGGTCGATCTGGCGTTCCGGGTCTCGGGCCGTCTCGATGCCGTAAATTTCGAAGAAGGTGACACGGTTTCGGTTGGCAACGTGATCGCGGTTCTCGATACTGCGCCTCTGCGTGACGGAGTCACTCAGGCCAAAGCTGAAGCGTCGGTGCGCCGGGCAGAGCTTGCGCGCCTTGAGGCCGGTAGCCGGTCTCAGGAAGTTGACCGGGCGCGCGCCCGGGTTGAGGAACTGGAAGCAAACGTTCTGATCGCCCAGCAGACCTTCGACCGGCAGTCAAAATTGCGCGACAGTGGATACGTGTCCCAGCAAGCCTATGACACTGCGCTCGCTACACTGGACGCTGCAAAAAAGCGACTTGTCGCGGGGAAAAAGGAATTGGTCCTCGTGCAGCTTGGGCCGCGTCCTGAAGAGATCGCCGGAGGAACGGCGGGTGTCGAAGCAGCCGAGGCTGCCGTTGCTCAGGCAGAGTTGAGACTCGGAGACACAAGCCTGATTGCACCTTCGGATGGTATCTTACTGGCGCGCGTGCGTGAACCCGGCTCCATTGTTGCCGCAGGCGTGCCCGTTGCCACGCTGGCCCTGACCAGCCCGGTCTGGGTGCGCGCCTATGTCGATGAGACCGATCTTGGTTTCGTCGTACCGGGCAAGACTGCCGACGTGTTCACCGACAGCATGCCGGACCGCCCTTATCGGGGACAGGTTGGATTTGTCTCCCCCGTCGCAGAATTTACACCCCGGACTGTCCAGACCCCCGATCTGCGTACTGATCTTGTTTATCAGGTGCGGATCATAATCGACGCACCAGACAGCGGCTTACGTCAGGGCATGCCCGTAACTGTCAAGATGAGCCGTTCGGCTGTGGCAGATTGAGGACGCAGATGAGCGATGCCTCCGTCAATACCCTGAAGCCTCACCCCTTTGTCCAGATCAACAAAGTGACCAAGCGGTTCTCTGCAAAGGGACCGGCAGCGCTTGATGCCGTGTCCGGATGCATCGAGACGGGGAAGGTAACCGGACTTGTCGGCCCGGACGGAGCCGGCAAGACGACCCTGATCCGTCTCCTGACCGGGCTTAGCCGTCCAAGCCAGGGCGACGTGCTCATTGAAGGAATGCGCGCCCACGCCTCACAGCACCGCTTGCACCAGATGCTTGGCTATATGCCGCAACGCTTTGGCCTCTACGAGGACCTGAGCGTAATGGAAAATCTGGACCTGTTTGCCGACCTGAAGGGGCTCTCAGGCGACCAGCGGGAAGAAACGTTCTCCCACCTGCTGAAGTTCACCGATCTGTCTCGCTTCACCGCACGCCTGGCAGGCGCCTTGTCCGGCGGCATGAAGCAGAAGCTCGGACTGGCCTGCGCGCTGCTGACCCGGCCACGCCTGCTCCTTCTAGACGAACCGTCTGTAGGGGTCGATCCCATTTCGCGCCGGGAATTGTGGTCGATGGTTGGCGAACTCATCGATGACAGCATGGCAGTGGTCTGGGCAACAGCCTATCTCGACGAAGCCGAAAAATGCGATGATGTTCTCCTGCTCAGCGATGGCAAGCTTTTGTATTCCGGCTCCCCCGGCGAATTGACGGGCACGATGAAGGACCGTGTCTTTCTGGCGCGCGTTCCGCTGGCAAAGCGCCGCTCTGCCATCGCGCCGCTGCTGGGCGATGCATCAGTGGCCGATGCGATCCTGCACGGCGATGCCATACGCCTGCTCACCCGTGAAGGTGCGGATCTTGCTCACGTCAGAACGCTGGTGAAGGCAGAGATCGTTCCCGCCGCGCCACGCTTCGAGGACGCGTTTGTCGACCGGCTTGGCGGCGGGCCGGATGGACGCTCGGCTTTGGCCGATGCGATGAAAGGTCATGCTGATAATGGCGGTGCTGTCGTCGAGGCGCGCGGCCTGACCAAGCGTTACGGCAATTTCACCGCAGCATCCAATATCACATTCACCCAGAAACGTGGTGAGATCCTGGGCCTCCTGGGCCCCAATGGCGCAGGCAAATCGACGACTTTCAAGATGCTGTGCGGCCTGTCGGAGCCAAGCGAGGGCGAAGGACGGGTTGCCGGGTTCGACCTGCGCACGGCGGCTGCAGATGCGCGCGGGCGGCTTGGCTATATGGCGCAGAAATTCTCCCTCTACAGTGACATTTCGGTTGTGCAGAATCTCTCCTTCTTTGCGGGCGTGTATGGTCTCAATCGCCAGCGCGCCAGGGAGCGTATCGAAACCATGCTCGAGGCGTTCGATCTGACTCCCTATCGCGGCATTTCGGCCGGGCAACTGCCGCTTGGGTTCAAGCAACGCCTCGCACTTGCAGCCGCGCTGCTGCATGAGCCGGAAGTCCTCTTCCTGGATGAACCAACCTCCGGGGTTGATCCAATCACAAGGCGAGAGTTCTGGTCGCACATCAATGCGCTGACGGCGAAGAATGTCGCGGTCCTGGTCACCACGCATTTCATGGAAGAGGCTGAGTATTGCGACCGGATCAATCTGATCTATCGCGGCAAGACGATCGCAGAAGGCACACCAGAGGCGCTGAAGGCAAGCTGCAGCAATGCAGACGGATCGGTGGTGACCATGGAAGATGCATTCATTGAGCTGGTAGCGCGCTCTGAACTGGAAGGGGCCACAGCATGAACGGGCCGAGACTTCCTGCACCCTTGCGCCGCACCCTGTCTCTTGCGCGCAAGGAAACCTTCCAGATAATCCGTGATCCCTCATCCATCCTGATCGCATTCATCCTGCCTCTCATCCTTCTCCTGCTGTTCGGCTTCGGTATATCCCTCGATGCCAATTCGATCCGCATTGGTATGGTGGTACAGGACGCGCGCGCCGACGCGCGTAGCCTCGTTCAGGCATTTGAAGCGTCCGAGTATTTCGAAATTGTCACGGCCTTCGACCAGTCGGCACTCGAGCCGGGCCTGGTGTCCGGACAGTTGCGCGGCCTGGTCGTCATTCCCCCCGACTTCACCGAACGCCTGCACAGGCGCGATCCGGCGTCCATTGAAGTCTTGACCGACGGGTCTCAGCCAAATACGGCGCAATTCGTCGCGAACTATGCTCAGGGCGTTTATGCGGTCTGGCAAACCCGCCAGTTCGGTGATGCAGCCTTTACGCCCCCCCCTGCGATCACACCGCAACCGCGCTTCTGGTTCAATGCTGAACTGACCAGCCGATACAATCTCGTGCCAGGTTCGACCGCCGTCGTCATGACCATTATCGGCACGTTGCTGACCGCGCTGGTGATCGCCCGAGAATGGGAGCGCGGCACGATGGAGGCGGTACTCGCCACACCGGTCAGCCGGGTCGAACTGCTGCTGTCCAAGATTGTACCCTATTTCATCCTGGGCATGAGCTCTTTGGTGCTGTGCACCCTGGCAGCGGTGTTTGTCTTTGATGTGCCGTTCAGGGGCTCTGTGCTCGCCCTTGCTGCAGTGGCTGCTGCCTTCCTTGTGCCCGCTCTCGGGCAGGGATTGTTGATTTCTGCGGCGACCAAGAACCAGTTTGTTGCCGCCCAGCTCGCACTCTTCACCGGTTTCCTGCCGGCGACCCTGCTATCGGGCTTCATCTTCGAGATCAGCGCCATGCCATTGCCGATCCGCACGGTCACCACGGTGATCCCGGCGCGCTATTTCGTCACCAGCTTGCAGACACTGTTCCTGGCAGGAGATGTCTGGTCGGTTCTGTTGCCGGCAATAGCGAAAATGCTGGCCGTCGGGGCCTTCTTCCTTGCGCTCACGTGGCTAGCCACGCCGAAGCGGATCGCCTGATATGTGGCGACGCATCCTCTCTCTCATAATCAAGGAGATGCTCGCCATCTGGCGCGATCCGAAGGGGCGCGCCGTGATCCTGGTGCCACCGCTCCTCCAACTCGTGATCTTTGCATTCGCCATGACAATGGAAGTGCGCAATGTCGATATCGCTGTCCTCAACCTCGATACCGGAAGCCGGGGTCGCGACGTTGAAGCCGGCATACTGGGCGCCTCCCCCTTCGACGAAGTGATCGGGCTGCAGTCGGTCAGCCAGATTCAGGAAGTCATCGACAGTCAGCGCGTCATTGCAGTCGTCCATATCGGGCAGGACTTCACGCGCCGGATCGAAACCGGCCATTCGGCAGACGTCCAAATCATCCTTGACGGACGCAAGTCTAACGCATCGCAGATCGTCAATTCGTACCTTTCTGGTATCATTTCACGTGTTTCGGCGACAGCCTATCCGGGCGGTAGCGCGCCGGAAGCAATCCGTATCCGCCATTGGTTCAATCCCAATCTTGAATACGCCTGGTTTACCCTGCCAGGACTGGTCGCGACGATTACGCTCCTGACGACGATTATCGTGACCGCCTTGTCGGTCGCCCGTGAGCGTGAGCTTGGTACGTTCGACCAGTTGCTGGTCTCACCGCTAAGACCGATCGAGATCGTTGTCGGAAAGTCTGCACCGGGCCTGATCTTTGGTTACCTGCACGGGACATTCTTCATTCTTGTCGCTGTGTTCGGATTCAAAATTCCCTTTGCCGGCTCCCTGCTCGCACTCTACGGCTCGATGTTCTTCTACTTGCTGGCAGTCATCGGGATTGGCCTCTTCATCTCGGCGATATCTTCCACCCAGCAGCAAGCCATACTCGGCGCCTTCGTGTTCGCTTCGCCCGCAGTGCTCTTATCCGGCTTCATGTCTCCCGTCGAAAACATGCCGGGCTGGATGCAGCTGGCTACACAAATCAATCCGCTTCGCCACTTCCTCCATATTTCGCAAGGTGTGTTCCTGAAAGACCTGCCACTGTCCGAGGTGGTGCGTAGCACAGTCCCGCTGATCCTGATCGCCATGGTAACCCTTCCGGCGTCGGCCTGGCTGCTTAGAAAGACGAGTTCATAAATGGCAAAGCGAGACGACCCTCGGAATGTTGAAACACGCGACCGGCTCGTCGAATCCGCTATCGAGCTGTTTGGCCTTGTCGGCTACGATGGAACATCTACCCGCGCCATCGCAAGCAAGGCGGGTGCGTCGCTTGGTGCCATCCCATACCACTTCAAGACCAAGGAATGCCTCTATCTTGCCGCGGCAAGATCGATCGCAGAACAGGTCTCACTCAGACTTGGTCCGGTGCTCAGCGCATTTGAATCTGATATTTACAGTGACGAGCTCAGCCGGAAAAAGGCCATCTCGCTGCTCGAAGAGATATTCACACCATTTGTAACCATGCTGGCAAGCAATGACAGTGAGAAGTGGGCCCGGTTCACGCTCCGCGAACAAGCCGCGCCAACCAAAGCGTTCGATATATTGTACGCCAGCGATATCGGCCGGTTCTTTCGCGCAGTGATACATTTGGCAGCGATCGCAAGCGGTGATGTGCCTGCATCTCAATCCGCTCGCATTCGGGGTATGACACTGGTCGGCCAGGCGCTGGCTTTTCGCGCGGCACGGGCTCTTTCTTTAAGAACACTTGAACTGGAAGATCTTGGCGCCAAAGAGATCACACTGATCACGGCAACGATTCGGGAGAATATACGCCTCCTGCAATACGTGTAACGCCATTGGCGCAAGGTCAAAATCCTCAAGACGCGACTTCATCCTGCAATTTCAAGGCAGCGACGTGAAATGTTTCTCCCACCTGGTGGCAACTGCGACCAGAATGACCCTTCGCCTTACCAAGTCCTCAAGCGCCCCTGCGCCATATGCTGAAAACCTTCAATCTGACCCGGTCCTGAGCACGGATCCGAACCCGGCTCATTCGTGAACCGGGTTGCTACCGGGCCAGGCCCTGCAATCAAACTCGGCACCATTCGTGCGAAGTGATCGCAGGACCGAAGGGCCGACCTACTCAGCCGCGACCTGGCGGATCGGTCCGGTTTCAAGAGGACGCTCGAGCGAGGCCCAGTCAATCTCGGCGTCGGTCGCCGCATTCTCGTAATGCAGCACGCCAAGCGCCTCGAATTTCGGTTTCACGCTTTCCGTCAGCAGGCCGACGCGTTTCAGGTTCGGGATCATCCGTTCGAATAGAAAGTTGCGGAAGGCCTGGCCGCCCTGCGAATCGATACTCATCCGCCGGGCCTCTTCCCGGTCGAAGCCGAATTCTTCCTCGACAATCGTGGAGAACAGGCGTTCGCGCATGATGGCGCAAGCCTCATAGGCAAACTGTGCGCGTTCCTCGATTTCCGCTTCCGGCAGGGCCTTGATCCAGTCTTCAAGGTAATTCACGCCGAACGCGACATGGCGGCCCTCATCGCGCATCACGAGCGTCAGGATCTGACGCAGCAGCGGGTCGCGCGTCGTCTGCGCCATGGTCTGGAAGGCGGCCAGCGCCAGCCCTTCGATCAGCACCTGCATGCCAATGAACTTCAGGTCCCAGCGTTCGTCCGTCAGGATCTTGTCGAGCAACAGTTTCAGACTTGGATTGACCGGATATTCGACACTGCAGCGAAAGCGCAGGTATTTGTTGAAGACTTCGACATGGCGCGCCTCATCGAAGGTCTGTGAGGCGGCATAAAGTTTCGCGTCATAGGTCGGCGCGCAGGAGACGAGCTGCGAGGCGACCATCATGGCTCCCTGCTCGCCGTGCAGGAATTGCGAGAGTACCTGCGCCAGGGACCGCCAAGCATACTCGTTCTTCTTCTCCTCGCTCATGGCAAGATAGACCGGGTGGTCATGGAAGGGGTTCAGACCGGCCTGCGATGGCCCTTCGCTCTTGTCGAAGTCCACCTCCCAGTCGACATCCATCTGGGCATCCCAGTTGAATTTTTTTCCGAGTTCGTAAAGGCGGCGGATCTTCGAATTGGCGACCTCGTAGTCCCAGTTATAGGACCCGGTCAGCGGCGTCTTGAATATCTCGCGGACAATTTCGACATCCTCCGGCGACAGTTTGTCGGCCAGTTCACCGGGCTCCTTGAATGTGCGGGCCGTTGTGGGTGGGCCCGAAACCAGTTTCACTTTCATCGTTTCCTCCTTTTCAATCGCTGAAAAGGCGCCGCTATGATGACAGGCCTTCCCGCTTGACCGAGAATAGGCCCAGTATCCATTGGGAAAATACGTAAGTTGACGGAGGCGTCATCTTTTTTTGATGCGCGATTACCGTTTTCAGATGATCCGGGCCGGATGCAGGATCACTTGCGACATCTGACCCCGATGTCAGGCGCCCTCGTTCAACATGATGGCCTCGATCGCCCTTGCCACGCTATCGATCCGGTCCAGCCTGGTGCGGAGGTCAGGGTCTTCGCATGACGCCTGAATGGCGTATTCAACGTCGCGCCAGTCTTCGAGTGTCAACTGGCGTTCGGCCATGGGAAAGAAGACATTATCCTCCTTGACCATGTGGCGCCGCAGCAATCGCGTATACACAGCTCCGGTTTCAACAATGACTTCCATTGGCAGGTCGCTTCCCTGTCGAAGCTCACTGATGTGTTCGCCAAATTGCCTTGCTCCGGCCGCGAGGCGCTCATGGTCTGCGCGTAAGTCGTCGAGCGCCGGCCGCGCCAGATCCGATCTGGTGACGAGCACATCATAGATCAGATCTTCCTTCCGGTGATGCCACTCATCCGGAAACGATGTGAAATAGTCCAGCAACATCTCAAGAAGTTCGTATCGCGGTGACCTTCCCGCTTCAAAGGCTGCCAGCTCCAGTTCAAACAGGTCGAGAAAGCGTCGGAATACACGATGCTCCGCCTTGAGTATCTCAATTGCTTCCGGCATCTTTTACTCCTTTTCACTTTGTCGCGGGACGCTCTGGCCGCCCGAACCTATGTGGCTTCACGACTGTCATGACCGCCCCTTGCCAGCCTCACCGCCCGCGCATTTTCCTTGATCGCGATCCCGTCGCATCGTGACCGCGTTCTGTTGCCTGGCATTCTGTAAAGCACCCGGTCGCCACATCATGGAAACAGCTCCAGGGACTGCCATCCGTCATCAGCAGACAAGGCGAAAACGCGGCGATGGTGTATCCTGAATGATCCTTCAGACCAGAACTCGACCCGGTCCGGCCTGACGCGATACCCTGACCAAAAATCCGGGCGCGGGACAGGCTGCGCCGCAAACTGCACTGTTCTGCTGGCAATACGACTGAGGAGTATCGAAGGGGATTCCAGACGCTGGGATTGCCGGGATGCCCAGGCGCCAATCTGGCTGCTTCGGGGACGAGAGGCAAAATAGGAATCCGCCTCCTGCGGCGTCACACCCGTCACGCCGCCCTCAATCCTGACTTGTCGTCCCAGCGGCGACCAGTGGAAGCATAGCGCTGCTCTTGGATTGGCTTGCAGGTCACAGCCCTTGCGGCTGCCCAGATTTGTATAGAAAACGAATCCCCTTGCATCGAATGATTTGAGTAGAACCATCCGGCACGAAGGAAGCCCGGTTTCATCAGCCGTTGCCAGCGCCATCGCGTTCGCATCATCGATACGCCGGTCCGTCATAGCCGCCTTATACCATGTACTGAATATCCCGACCGCCTCATGCGGGAGGTCCACCGGTGATGCGTCAGACTGCAAGGGCATGACGGGATTTTTCCGGGTCAAGATATGCGTCGAAACATGAGGCAATCAACCTGAGGGCTGGCCGGCCCCTCTCTTGTATTCGCAGCAGGCGACCATTGACCACGACCAGCCCGTCAGCTTCATACCTGCGGCAGGCTGTGATTTCCCTGTCCAGAACATTTTCGGGAAATCCATGCATCTGGCTGATCTGCCCCAGATCGGCACCCATGAAGCACATGAGATTATTGATGACCTCCCCGCGCAGGCGATCCATCCTGCTCAGACTGTGACCGCGCTGGACAGGCAGGTGTCCCGAACCGACCGCCCGGTGCCAGGCGCCCGTTTCAGTACAATTCTGGACATAACCTCCCGGAACGCAGGAAATGGACGAGCTGCCGACGCCAATGACAGTTGACGGCGTATCGGCCACATAGCCCTGGAAATTCCGCATCAGCGTTCGATCGTCCAGAGCCTTTGCAAGGCCGTCCTCCGGCAGTGCGAAGTGGTCAAGGCCAACCCGCCTGTAACCGCCCGCCATCAGGTTCTCAGCCGCCCGCTCGGCCTGCTCGAAACGGGCCTCAAGTCCAGGCAGGGCGTCTTCATTGATCTGCGTCTGACGGCGCGCGGCCCAGGGAACATGTGCGTAGCCAAAGAGTGCAATACGGTCGGGACGGAGTGTCAGTGTCCGGGCGACCGTTTCCTCCAGTGTCGCCACCGTCTGGAAAGGGAGACCGTACATGAGATCAAAGTTGATTCGGCAGATTCCTGCGTCCCGGAGGCTATGGACGACGTCCCTGACCTGTTCAAAGGGCTGGATACGGTTAACGGCCTCCTGGACCGCCGCGTCAAATTCCTGAACACCGAGAGAGACCCTGTTGACCCCCAACGCCGCTAGCGTGCTTGCACGGGAGAGTGAGAACGTTCTGGGATCAAGCTCAAACGCGGTTTCCGCCAGTGGCGAGACATCGAAAAGCTGTCGAGTCCTTTCGGTCAGATGCGCGAGTTTCCCGTCCGGCAGGGAGGTCGGCGTGCCGCCCCCCCAGTGAATTGCGTCGATCCGTATGCCGTGCGGGAGGGCTTCACAGAGAAGTTCAAGCTCATGGTCAAGCGTCGCTGCATAATCGGCGAGCGGCTTTTCCCGTTTAACGAGCTTCATGTTGCAGGCGCAATACCAGCACACCTCCCGGCAAAAGGGCACATGAATGTAGATCGCGACCGGAATTGCAGGATCAAGTTCGGACAGCCACTTTCGATAGAGTGTTTCGTCAGGTGACGCCCCGAATGCCGTTGCTGGCGGATAGCTGGTATAACGCGGAACCCGCATATTCGCATAACTGGGACTATTTTCGGTCATGATCGGATCCCATCAAAATCTGAAGCGTCTCCCCGCAAGGAGCGGCGAGCCAGGGCGAGGTCGTCCATTGTGTTGACATTGTGAAATGGATCGAGCCCCTGCACTGGCCAGTCAACTCCGACGGCTGCGCAAATCTCCAATGCACCCATCAGGCTTAGACGTCCGTCATCGGCGTAAATTCTCAGCGGCTCGAGGCAATGAATCGGCCACACAGCACAGACCGGATGCCGCCGCTGCAATGACGACGCAACGGCAGGCCGGTCGAACCGGGCTGCAGCCGCGTCCAGACGGGTCTTCAGGTCTTCAGGCAAGTTCGGCATGTCGCACGGGATGGTGATCACACGTCGCGCGCCAAACGCCTTCGCCCATGTCAAGGCACCTAGCAATCCGCCAAGTGGCCCTGCAATACGCAGGTCATCGAGAATTTCGGGCATGCGCGCAGACCCAGCTTGTCCCGGTTCTCGCACCGCTACTCTCGCCGGAATATGCCATCCCGAGACATGACTGATCGCACGGTCGATCAGACAGTGTCCAGCCAGCATGACTGCCGGCTTGTTACCACCGATCCTGCGGCCCTCTCCGCCTGCAAGTATAACAGCTACCAGGTCAGTCATTCGGGAACCATGGACGTTCTGAGAGAGCGTCCACTTGCTTCGGGTGCGCGATAGACAGATCGAGATTACGCAAAAGCCCATCCCGGATGGAATATATCCAGCCATGGATTGCCAGGGATTGGCCTTTTCGCCAGGCATCGACCACGAAGGGATTCCGGCCAAGATACTCGACCTGAGTACGGACATTGTGCTCGCATACGACATTTACGCGCGTGTCGAAATCCGTGATGGCGCGCAGGTGTGCCTTGTGCCGATGCGCCATGTCCGCGATAGGCTGCAGCCAATGATCGATAAGTCCTCTCCGCTGGTTGTCTATCGCAGCGCGAACACCACCGCATCCATAATGCCCGCAGACAATTATGTGCCTGACTTTGAGTATCTCAACGGAATATTGCAGTACGGACAAAAAATTGACATCCCGCGGTGGGGCAAGGTTGGCGACATTCCGGTGAACGAACAGCTCACCCGGATCCAGGCCGACAATCTCGTTGGCCGGTACGCGGCTATCCGAGCACCCGATCCAGAGATGCTCGGGTGACTGCTGGGCTGCCAGTCTCTGGAAATACTTTGGGTCAGCCCGCACACGCGCGCTTGCCCAGTTCATGTTATTGTCAAGCAGCTCCTCGATCATGACGCCCCCGCGAACGGGTCCGGCAAGCCCCTGCGAGCGGCAAGCCGGCGTCCGAGATTGTGAAGATCAGCTTCGTTCAGCCGCGCGCGCGCGATTGGGAGAACGACAGCGTTCTCCACAGCTATGTGGCGTTCCTGGGATCGGCAGAATGGTGGAATGATCTGTGCGGCTTCAGTGTAACCTGCTGGGCCACGGCGATCCGTCAAGGCCGTGGTGATCAAGGATTTGACAGCCGAGGCATCGTGTAGATCGCTGGCATGTTCTCCCGACAGCATGCCCAGGACTGCCTCGATCTGGTCATCGGCCTGGCAGCGCCGCCGCAAGAGTGGAAACAGGTCATCCTCCTCATCAATGACATGGAGCGGCAGGTCATTGTTGAGGAAGTGCAGGACGTCCTGCAGCGCAGCCTCGTTGAACGCGACTGTCTTGGCCAGCTCACGCAATCGTTTGCAGACGGCCCGATGGCGATAATGTTCGGCAAAAAACCATACAAGTGGTTCGCGCAGCAGTTCCGCTGGCATGGCTTCAATAAACCCATCCTTATAGACCGGTTCCATTGGGTTCGCCTTTCTCTTCCGGATTCACGGCTCCTTTCCGGTGCGTCAGAATGAGCGTGCGGCTTGCCTTGACCTGTGGAAGCTGGCTTCGGACCATCGTTTCGAGGCAGTCTGAGAGCGGAGACGGGCTGTCCCGGAGGCGGGAAATCACCTGCGTCCAGGACTCATCCTTGGCCTCGGTCAGGAAGGAATTGATCGCATCAGACAGGACACTGGCCGCTGAGCTACCTGTCTTTTCCGCTTCGGCGTCAATCTGCCTGACAATGTCGGGCTTCAGCGCCGCGAGAGCGGCCTCGGGATGAGAGAAGACATCTCCAATAAGCGCAAAGACTCGTTTGTCAGGCGTCTGGTCCGTCTCCAGCGTTCCGAGCGCCGAAATCCCCAAGGCTGGCGCCGATGCAGACGCGCGCTTCAGAAGCGCGTCGACATAGCGGGCAGCTGCCAGGGTCCAGGCTCGGGCCTCCAGCTGCATTTCGATATGCGCCGCGACGTGCTCGAACGGCAAGCGCCGCCCTTCAACCCGATGGTCCAGCCTGAGAACGTGCCAGCCATGTTCCGTTCGTATCGGTTCGTCCGCAACCTTTCCCGGATCCAGCGTAAGCAATGCCTGCCAGATCGCGGGCAGCAAATCACCCGGCCGCAATTGACCGAGTGTGCCGCCATCACTTCCAGAGGGACAAGCTGACACCGTGCGCGCGAGGCCCCCAAACCTGTCGGGCTGCCTGGCAAGGACAGATATGAGTTCATCCGCGCGTGCGCGCGCCAGTGTGGCCGCCATGTCGTCATTCTGCTCGGGCGCAACCAGGATGTGCGAAGCTTCAAGCAAGGGTGGGGTCCTGAAGCCGTCGGGCTGGCTGTCATAAATGTGCCGCACAGCGTCAGCTGACGGCGCTTCAGCCTCGACCTCCTGACTGAGGAGCTCGCGGATCATCGCCTCCTCCTGTGTTTCCTCCAGTCCGTCCGCATTGCGTTCAGGAACCGCCGCTATATTGAGATGACGCGCACGGTCGATCAGGACAGCCTTGGCAGCCAGCGCCCGGCCCGCACGGGCACGCGCGTCAGCGAGACTCGCAGACCGATGGTTCTGCATTTCAGCTGCCAGCAATGTCTCAGGTACTTCGACGCCGTGGAATATTGCAGTAGCAGGACTGGACATCATGCATCTCCCATCCGCTTACGCGCTGCAATCGCCTGGTCCGCCTTTATGTTCCTTCGTGTGCGGACGAGTTGCCAGCCACGGCGGTTCAGATACCAGACCGGCGCCGATAGCATGTGCACCAGCCTGGTGAATGGAAAGACGAGGAATATGGTCAGGCCAAGGAACAGGTGCGCCTTGAAAATCCAGTGAACATTGGCAACATAGTCGGCTGCGTTTGACTGAAACGTGAAGATGCCTTGCGCCCAGTACATGAACTTGACCATTTCCGATCCATCAAGGTGATTGGCCGACAAGGGGATTGTCGAAAGGCCAAGCATCAACTGGAGCGTCAGCAGTGCCAGGATCGCGGTATCACCGAAGGAAGAATTGGCACGTATACGTGAATCGAATACGCGCCGGTGGAGCAGGATAAAGGCGCCGAGGATGGCCGCCAGCCCCGCGACACCTCCCGCGACGATGGCGAGCACCTGCTTCTGGCCGTGCGTAATCCCGATCATGTCGAATACCCAAAGCGGCGTCAGCAAGCCGACGAAATGGCCACCGAAAATCACAAGTATGCCGACATGGAACAGCACCGAACCGAGGACCAGCTGCTTTCGGCGCAGAAGCTGCGACGATCCCGATCGCCAAGTGTAGGGCTCACGGTCAAACCGCACCACAGATCCCACCGCAAGGACGGCAAGCGCGATATAGGGATAGATGCCAAATATCGCCTGGTCTATCCAGCCGGCTGAAGTCATTGTCGTAATTTGCTCTGGTGCCATGTCGTGGCTCCCTCCTGATAGGTCTAGAAGCTGGCCTCCAGGGCCAGCCAGAATTTGGTTCGGTCTGCCGGTCCGCCGGTGTCGCCATCGAATATGGCGACCTTGCCTTCAAGGTTGAGTTTTGCGTTGAGTGGCAGTCGCACCAGCGCATCGAGCTCGCGGCCGAGATCCTGTTCTCCATTGTCAGAGGAAAAATCGTGAGCCGCGATCACCCATGCGAGAGGCTGGCCTCCGGTAATAAATGCCGGGGCTTTGCCTTTCAGGGAAGCCGATATATCCCGCACGCCCCAGGCGGGCGTGGTCAGAAAGACATCCGCCCACCCCTGAAAGGCGTGCAGGGTCGCGAGCGGTGTCGCGAAGCCGCGGCCACCGGCCCCTTCCAGAATCTCGAGACCCAGCGCCCCCGTCACGCCCTGTTGCGTCATCGAAATGCTTGCAGACTGATAGCCGAGATTTGATTCAGGCCCCTGCCCGTTCCATTCGCTCTGGACAGCCGCTTCGACATCAAGGGCAAACTTGCCCAGATCGGTATCCATGGATCTTGTCCAGCTGGCACCCCAGGTCTGGCCCGAGGCCGCCGGCGCATCGTCAAAATCCAGTAGGAGGCCGTAAGCCGTAATGTCGCCGAGCGCTGTTTTTGTCGACACCCGCAGGATGTGAGACGCACTGTCCCACTCGCCGACCGGGCTGTCATCGCCGAACACACGGCGGACCTTGTCGATATAGACATAATCAACTGACACTTTCCCGGGAAAGACGTGACCCAGCCGGAGCGCATCAAAGGTCTGCTCATTCTGCCGGAAGCCGACATTGCCGACAAAGCGCGCATCATCAAGAATGATGCGCTGGCGCCCGAGTGTAACTGAACTTGCCTTGTCCTTCCACGCGACCTGCAGGCGGTTGATCTCAAATGCCTCTGGGTCAGCGACAATGGCCTTGCCGGCGACGGTGTTCACGGTATCGGAAAAGTCATCATTCAGGTGTGCGACGCCTTCGACTTCCCCAAGGAAGCTCCAGGTATCATTGGCCTTGTAATCATACCCAACCCGTCCTCGCGCCGTCAGGGCCGTTGTTTCGTCTAGCCCGGCCTGGTCGACCTGTTCAGCTCGCAACCGTATATCAAGGATCGGTTGTCCCTCGCCAGCCTGCGCCAGCGGGACCCCGAATGCACAGGAAGCTGATATGACCGCACCCGCCATGAGCACTGCTCTCAACCCGGACATTACCCGCGTGCTCCCTGCATATTGCCGACCATTGCGGCGGCTTTCGGACAACCGTCCGATGGCGTTCCCGGACCGAATGTAACGGGTGCTTCAGCCCAGTTTTCATCAAGCGCCTCCAGATCATCCGGATCATCCTCGGGTATGGCCAGAAGGTCTGCCAGCGCATCCTTGTCTGCCGGACGATCAGACAGGGTCATCAGGGCACCAAAAATCGCACGGTAAGGGCTCTGACGCTTCTTCAGGCGCTCGCCGATGGCCTCGATGACATGTGCTGCTTCGCCAATGAGCGAGGCGGCATCCGCATCCGGAATGATTGACAGGAACTCCAGGAAGATCGGCAGATAGTCTGGCAGGTCGCTGACATTGAGTTCCAGCCCGTGCGACTTGTACAGTTCCACAAGTCCCACCATGGCCGGTCCCCGCTCCCGGCTCTCACCGTGGACATGCTCATAAAGGTGCAAAGACAAGGTGCGCGACCGGTCGAACTGGTCGACATACATTGCCTGGGCTTCATAGATATCCATGCTGGCAAGGCTGAGCGCCAGCTTTCGCAGGGACTTGATGATCCGTTCCGGAATGATGCCCTCAGCCTGCATGGCGTCGACAAGAGAGTCTGCTTCTGCCTGCAGGACGGCATCGGGGTAGGACAAGAGGCGCGACAAAGCGCGATAGGTGATGGCCATGATTACAGCTCCATTGGGGTTTTGGCTTTTGAACGCTTGTCCCGGCCAAACAGGCCGAGTTCCGTGCGTCCACCAGAACAGTCATTGCCGAATGTAAATCCACACTCACCGCGCATTTCGAACGCGTCTTCCTGGGATTCACGATGGGTCGTCGGGATGACGAAGCGATCTTCGTAATTGGCGATCGCCATATAGCGATACATCTCGTCAATCTGGGCGGCCGTAAGTCCGACCTTCTCGGCGGTAGGGTGATCGATCACACCCTCAATCGTCTTTGCCCGCATGTATTTTCGCATCGCCATCATTCTCTCGAGCGCGAGAACGACCGGTTCTTCCTTGCCCGCCGTCAACATGTTGGCGAGATAGCGTACAGGAATACGCATGCTGGCGACGTCAGGCATCTCCGCATCGGTTTCAAGCGCGCTGGCGGCCACAGCCGACTGGATCGGCGAGAGGGGCGGGACATACCAGACCATGGGCAGCGTGCGATATTCCGGATGCAGGGGAAAGGCGACCTTCCACTCCATCGCCATCTTGTAGACCGGGCTCTGGCGCGCGGCCTTCAGCCAGGCTTCCGGGATCCCATCCTGTCGTGCCTGCGCAATGACGGCCGGATCATTCGGATCGAGAAAGACATCAAGCTGCGCCTGATAGAGGTCCTTCTCGTCCGGCGTACTGGCAGCCGCCTCAATCCTGTCGGCATCGTAGAGCAGGACACCTAGATAGCGGATTCGTCCGACGCAGGTTTCCGAACAGACTGTGGGTTGTCCGACTTCAATGCGCGGATAGCAGAACGTGCATTTCTCCGACTTTCCGGATTCCCAATTGTAATAGACCTTCTTGTAGGGACAGGCCGAGACGCACATGCGCCAGCCGCGGCACTTGTCCTGGTCGATGAGAACGATTCCATCCTCTTCCCGCTTGTAGATCGCTCCTGACGGGCACGCCGCGACACATGTCGGATTCAAACAGTGTTCGCATAAGCGAGGCAGGTACATCATGAAGGTTTGCTCGAACGCTCCGTAGATCGCCTTTTCGACCCCCTCAAAATTGTAATCCGCGCTTCGCTTTTCGAACTCGCCGCCCAGGATTTCTTCCCAGTTTGGCCCCCACTCGATTTTCTCCATTCGCTGACCCGTGATCTTCGAGCGCGGGCGCGCTGTCGGAAACGCCTTCATTTCCCCGGCGGTCTGGAGATGGGCATAGTCAAAATCGAACGGTTCGTAATAGTCGTCTATTTCCGGCAGGTCCGGGTTGGCAAATATCTTGGCAAGAATGCGCCATTTCGCACCCATTTTGGGCTCGATCCGGCCATTGGGCTTGCGCCGCCAGCCACCATTCCAGCGCTTCTGGTTTTCCCAATCCTTGGGAAAACCAATGCCTGGCTTGGTCTCGACATTATTGAACCAGGCATATTCAACTCCCTCGCGGCTGGTCCACACATTCTTGCAGGTTACAGAGCAGGTATGACACCCGATGCATTTATCGAGGTTCAGTACCATTCCGATCTGGGCACGGATTTTCATTGTGCGCTCTCCATTTGCGAGGCCGGCTCTTCGAGCCAATCCACGTTTGCCATTTTACGGATCACCACGAATTCATCCCGGTTGGATCCGACCGTGCCATAATAGTTGAAGCCATAGGACAGCTGCGCATATCCGCCGATCATGTGGGTGGGCTTCAGGATTGTGCGCGTAACCGAGTTGTGAATGCCACCGCGCTTGCCGGTGATTTCCGACCCGGGCGTGTTCACGATCTTCTCTTGTGCATGATACATGAAGATCGTGCCCTCCCGGATCCGCTGGGAGACGACGACACGGGCTGTCAGCGCGCCATTCGCGTTGAAAACCTCGACCCAGTCATTGTCGACAAGACCGGCGCGCTTCGCATCTGTTTCAGACACCCAGACGACCGGGCCGCCGCGGTTCAGCGTCAGCATCATCAGATTGTCAGTATAGGTCGAGTGGATGCCCCATTTCTGGTGCGGCGTGATGAAGTTGAGCGTGATCTCCGTGTTCCCGTTCGGCTTGGCACCCTGGACGAAAGTTGTCTTGAGATCGATCGGCGGCTTGTAGACAACGAAACCCTCGCCGAACGCACGCATCCAGTCATGGTCCAGGTAGAGTTGCTGGCGCCCTGTCAGGGTCCGCCACGGGATCAGCTCGTGAACGTTCGTATAGCCAGCATTGTAGCTGACATGCTCACTTTCGATTCCTGACCATGTCGGAGAAGAAATGATCTTGCGTGGCTGGGCAACGATGTCACGGAACCGGATTTTTTCGTCTTCCTTGGACAATGCAAGATGGGCGTGGTCTCGCCCGGTCTGCTTCTCGAGCGCATGCCATGCCTTGACGGCGACCTCACCATTAGTCTCCGGCGCCAGCATGAGGATGGTTTCGCAGGCATCGATATCGGAATCGATACGCGGTTGACCTTTGGAGACGCCTTCATCAAGCACGCGCCCATTGAGGGAGGCGAGATTGGCCACATCATGCGCCGTGTCCCAGCCAATTCCCTTCCCGCCATTTCCGAATTTCTCGAGGAGCGGACCGAGCGATGTGAATTTTGCATAGGTCTGGGAATAGTCCCGCTTGACCACAGTGATTTGCGGCATGGTCTGTCCGGGAATGGGTTCATTGCCGTCAGTCAGCCAGTCTGCCACACCGGATGCCTGAGCGAGTTCACCTGCACTGTCATGCTGGATCGGTGTCAGGACGACATCGGTTTCCTCGCCGAGCACTTCAGGCGCAACTTCCGAGAATGTCCGGGCCAGCCCCTTGAATATCTCCCAGTCCGACCGCGATTCCCATGCCGGATCCACCGCTGCGCCGAGCGGATGGATGAAAGGATGCATGTCAGACGTATTGAGGTCGTTCTTCTCGTACCAGGTGGCCGTCGGCAGGACGATGTCGGAATAGACAGCCGTGGTGGACATGCGAAAATCGATGCAAACGAGCAGGTCGAGTTTCCCTTTTGGCGCCTCCTCGTGCCACTTGACACTTGTCGGCTTCACGCCGCCCGTCTCACCCAGATCCTTGCCTTGTACCCCATGCTCGGTTCCGAGCAGGTGCTTGAGGAAATATTCATGCCCCTTGCCAGACGACCCAAGAAGGTTGGAGCGCCAGATGAACATGTTGCGCGGCCAGTTGGCCTCGTCATCCGGGTCCATGCAGGACATTTCAAGCTCGCCGGATTTCAGTGATTTCACCACGTAGTCCCTGGGGTCCATCCCTGCCTTTTCCGCAAGCGATGCGATTTCGAGCGGGTTCGTCTTGAGCGCCGGCGCAGAGGGCAGCCAGCCCATGCGCTCGGCCTTCGCGTTGTAATCGATGAAACTGCCGGACCAGTCCCCCTGGGGCGCCGTTGGGGACAGGATTTCGCCAATCTTGACCGTTTCATAGCGCCATTGGTCTGTATGCGCATAAAAATATGACGTTGAATTCTGCTGGCGGGGTGGACGCACCCAGTCTGTCGCGAAGGCAAGCGGCGCCCAGCCGGTCTGCGGGCGAAGTTTCTCCTGACCGACATAGTGCGACCAGCCGCCACCGGACTGGCCAATACATCCGCACAGGACTAGCATGTTGATCACTGCACGGTAGTTCATGTCCATATGATACCAATGGTTCATGCCGGCGCCGATTATGACCATGGATTTGCCATTGGTTTTTTCGGCATTGGTCGCAAAGCCCCTGGCGACGGCGATGATCTGGTCGCGCGGAACTGATGTGATTCCTTCGGCCCATGCTGGCGTATACGGCGCCGGATCATTGAAATCCGCCGCCAGATGCTCGCCGCCATATCCCTGGTCGACGCTGTAATTCGCCATCAGGAGGTCATAGACGCTCGCCACGAGGGTCTCACTACCATCCGCCAGTTTCATGCGCTTGACCGGGATGTTCCGGACCAGCACGTCCGGATGATCGGTCGAGGCAAAACCGTTGCTGGCAGCATTGGCAAAGTACGGGAACCGCACGCTGGCAATTTCATCTTCGACGCCCTTCAGGCCGAGACGAAGCCTGATCTCCTCGCCCTTGCCATCGCGTTCTTCGAGATTCCATTTTCCGGTGTCGCCCCAGCGAAAGCCGATCGAGCCATTGGGAACGACCACTTTGCCAGTCGCCTCGTCGAGACCGACAGTCTTCCATTCGGGCTTGTTTTCTTCACTGAGCGCATCATCGAAATCCGATGCACGCAGGAGACGCTCAGGCACATGGCCGTCTTCTTGTTCCTGCAGGCGCACGAGCAGCGGAAGGTCGCTATACTTGCGGATGTAATCGCGGAAATAGGGTACGTCGCGATCACGGTGATACTCGGTCAGGATGACGTGGCCGAATGCCATGCCAAGGGCAGCATCTGTGCCTTGCTTGGCGGCAAGCCAGACGTCCGAGAATTTCGATGCCTCCGAATAGTCCGGACAGATAACTACCGATTTCACACCCTTGTAGCGCGCTTCGGTGTAGAAATGCGCGTCTGGTGTTCGGGTTTGCGGCACATTTGAGCCCCAGAGCACCAGGAACCCCGAATTGTACCAGTCGGCGCTTTCGGCAACATCCGTCTGCTCGCCCCATGTCTGCGGACTTGCTGGCGGAAGGTCGCAATACCAGTCATAGAAGGATCCGGTCACCCCACCGATGAGCTGGAGGTAACGTGCCCCGGCGGCATAGGACACCATCGACATGGCCGGGATCGGCGAGAATCCGAATACACGGTCCGGCCCCCATTTCTTGATCGTGTGCGCGTTTGCAGCGGCGATGATCTCGTTGACGGTATCCCAGTCTGCCCGCACGAATCCGCCAAGTCCGCGCCGTGTCACATAGTCGGCCCGCTTGGATGGATCATCCTGTATCGACCTCCAGGCAGCGACTGGACCGAGTGTCTTGCGGGCCGCGCGCCAGGACTTTAGCAACCGTGCCCGGATAAGCGGGTATTTCACGCGATTGGCGGAGTAGAGGTACCAGCTATAGCTCGCACCGCGCGCACAGCCGCGGGGCTCGTGGTTGGGCAGGTCATCCCGGGTCCGAGGATAGTCGGTCTGCTGGGTTTCCCAGGTCACGATCCCGCCTTTGACATAGATCTTCCAGGAACACGATCCGGTGCAGTTGACCCCATGCGTGGAGCGTACAATCTTGTCGTGGCGCCAGCGATTGCGATAGGCCTCCTCCCAGGAACGATCCTCATCATTGAGAACGCCGTGTCCGTCCGAATAAAGCTCTGTCTGCCGCCGGAAGAATGTCAGTCTGTCGAGTGTGTGGCTCATTATTCAGTATCCTTTTAGACGGTTGCCGCGGTGGCAGATTTGGACAGGCTTGCGCGCCCACGTTCGATATCGTGCAGGAGGCCACCCTTGCGCGTATACACACGCCAGGTCAGCACGAGGCAGGAGACGTAAAAGACGAGGAAGCAGATAAGGGCCGGCATCGCGCTGCCGCTCGCCGATAGTGACGTGCCAAAACCCATCGGAATGAAAAAGGCACCGTAGGCGGCAATGGCGGAGGTGAAACCCGTGATGGCCGCACTTTCCTTGTCCGACTGGCGCACAAGCTCTTCGGCCGACAGGTTTGGCTCAAGCCGTGCCACTTCCTTGCGCATGATGACGGGGATCATCTGGAAGGTTGATGCGTTGCCAACGCCTGTCGCAAAGAACAGGAACATGAAGCTCGCAAAGAACCCGGTGAAGCTGCTGACCTGGAGGGACGCCATGACGCCCAGCGTACCAAGCGCCATCGCAACGAAGACCCAGAGGGTGACGCGTCCGCCCCCCCATCGGTCGGATATCCAGCCCGTGAAGGACCGTGACAGTGCTCCGACAAGAGGTCCGAGGAAGGCGATCTGCAGGACGTTGACGTTCGGAAACTGCGTCTTGGTCAGCAGAACGAAGGCTGCCGAAAAGCCGATGAAGGAACCGAATGTCCCGGTATAGAGCCAGCACATGAACCAGGTGTGCGCCCGCTGGAATATGACTGATTGCTCGGCAAACGATGCCTTCGCGGAGGCAAGGTCATTCATGCCGAACCAGGCTGCGAACGCCGAGGCAACAATGAACGGAACCCAGATGAACCCGGCATTCTGAAGGAAAATCTCCTCGCCATTGCTGGTCACGATCGGGTCGCCACCGAGGGCGCCAAACACGCCCATCGTGATGACAATAGGCACGATGAACTGCATGGCGCTGACGCCAAGATTGCCGAGGCCTGCGTTCAGAGCGAGTGCATTGCCTTTTTCCTTCTTGGGGAAGAAGAAACCGATATTCGACATGGAAGAGGCAAAGTTGCCGCCTCCGAAACCGCACAGCAATGCCAGCAGCAACATGATCGCGTAAGGCGTTTCCGGATTCTGGACTGCAAATCCGATGCCCAGCGCCGGCACCAGCAGTGACCACGTCGTCAGGGTCGTCCAGAGCCGTCCGCCGAAGATCGGAACCATGAAGCTGTAGAAGATCCGCAGCGTGGCGCCAGACAGGCCTGGCAGGGCTGCCAGCCAGAACAGCTGGCCGGTCGAATAGCCAAACCCGATCTGGGGCATTTTGGCGACCACAACCGACCAGACCATCCAGACAGAAAAGGACAGGAGCAAGGCCGGGATCGACAGCCACAGATTGCGCCTGGCAACTTTTTTTCCTGTCTCCTGCCAGAAAGTCTCGTCTTCCGGGCGCCAGTCGGTGATCAGCTTCGGGCTGAGCGCACTGCCGGCATCCTCATCATGGAGCGGCTGCATTTCCGGCAGCTGCGGCAATTGCTCAAGAACCGCGCCTGACGCCTCACGCTCCATCCTCTGGATTGCCAGATGCATCCATATGAACGACCCCGACACCAGCAGGAACAGCGCCATGAAGGAACTCGTCCACACACCTGTCAGATCGTTCAGTATGCCGAATAAGATCGGGAGAAAGAACCCGCCCAGTCCCCCGATCATGCCGACCAGGCCACCTACGGCGCCAACATCATTGGGGTAATAGATCGGGATGTGCTTGTAGACCGCCGCCTTGCCGAGGCTCATGAAGAAGCCGAGCACGAAGATCAGGACAACGAAGGCAACCGGGCCCATGGCCAGCCGGAATGTGATCGGTCCCCTGACGCCATCGACGATATAGGAGGTCGGGGGATAAGACAGGATGAAGGTCACCACCATGGACACAAGGAATGTCCAGTACATAACCTTGCGGGCACCAACCTGGTCGGACAGATGCCCGCCATAGATCCGGAAAATCGAAGCCGGGATCGAATAGGCCGCAGCCAGCATGCCCGCCGTCTTGATGTCAAATCCATACACCCCGATCAGGTAGTGGGGCAAAGACAGGGCAAGCGCGACGAAACCACCGAAGACAAAGAAATAATAGAGCGAAAAACGCCAGACCTGGACATTGCGCAATGGCGCGAACTGGGAGGAGAAACTGCGCGGCCGGGCGCCCGACCTGCGCCGCTCGGCGAGGGCAGGATCGTCCTTTGTGAAAACAAAGAAGATGACGGCAGTGACTGCCAGGGCAATCGCCCACACCGTTGCCACGCCGGTCCAGCCGATGGAGGCCATCACGACCGGAGCCGCAAACTTCGTCAAGGCCGCGCCGACATTGCCGGCCCCGACGATTCCGAGCGCAGCGCCCTGCTTCTCGATGGGAAAGAATTTCGACACATAGGTAATCGATACGGCGAAAGACCCGCCCGCCAGACCAATGCCCAGCGCCGCGAGGAGGAATTGCGGGTAGGTCTCGGCAAAGGTCAGAAGCCAGGTCGCCAGCGCGGAAAGCAGCATGACAATGACATTGACGATGCGTCCGCCATACTGGTCAGCCCAGATACCAAGCACGAGTCGCGACAGGGAACCGGTCAGGATCGGTGTGCCAACGAGCAGGCCAAACTGCGTTTCCGTCAGGCCAAGATCCTTCTGGATCTGGATGCCGAGGATCGCAAAAATGACCCATACTGCGAAGCAGATCGTGAAGGCGAAAGTGGTAAGGCCGAGTGCGGTATTGGCGCCGCTGGCCGGCTGGGTTCTGGAATCCGTCACGTCTGTCCCCTCGGATCGGCGGTGAAACTTCAAACCGAGACGTGGCACTACCCCTGTCCAAGAGCCTTGATATTTGCGAAGCGATGAGTTGCCGTTTGTCCGGACATGCGCACAAATTGAGATCAATCTTTTCGGGACTGATCAGTGCATCCAGGCATCTTGAAATACATGTGCCAAGGCCTGAGCGATTCGGGATGATTACTTGACTTTTATCAATCCGGTTTCTAGACTTCAGGCCGATGCACCGGTGGAAGTTTGGCCAGCCGCTGGCGATTGCCAGGTGGCAATTTTCAGGCCATTTACGCGCGACACTGACAGGAAGCTGCATGACGCTGAAACCCACGGATACTTTACGCACCCGCGAGCTCTCATTCTTCAAGGCGGCGAGTGCCGAAACGTTCGAGCGCGTCATGTCCGGCGCCTTCCTGCAGCGCTTCCCCTCCGGAACAACCCTGCTGATGGAAGGCGACAGCGTCGATTTTCTCTATGTCCTGCTCGATGGATCGGTCGAACTCGGTGCCGGATGGAAATCGAAAGACACGACGCTCGCAGTTCTCAGGCCGGTATCCACCTTCATCCTCGCCGCTGTCGTGCTCGAATCGGATGCCCTGATGTCGGCGGTCACGCTGGAGCGTTCCGAAATCCTTATGGTGCCTGGCGAGTCGATCCGGCGCGCCATGAGCGATGATCCGGCCTTCGGTTTTGCGGTCTCGGAAGAACTTGCCGGCTGTTATCGCGGACTGGTCCGCTCGATCAAGAATCACAAACTGCGCGATTCAACAGAACGCCTGGCGAACTATCTGATGACCCAGCGGGCCCGTCAGGGCGAGAAGGACGAAATCACCCTGCCTCATGAAAAGCGCGTGCTGGCTGCCCTGCTGGGCATGTCACCCGAGAACCTGTCGCGTGCCTTCGCCAAATTGTCAGCCCAGGGCGTGACGGTTGACGGCCCGATTGTCCGGTTCAGCAGGGTGCAGGCCCTCGAACGGCTGGCAAGGCCCAGCCCTCTCATCGATAATCATTTTGCGCAAGACCGCAGCCAGCTCGGCAAAGCCAATACCGAGCGCCAGCAGGGCGTGCTGAACGAGCCCCATAACCGCTAACCCCCGGTCTGCGATAGGTTGCGCGTTTCACCCGGATTGGCGGCGTGCAATTCGTGCGTAAGCCGCTTGCCTCCGAGCGACAGCACGATCGCTTCCTGCAGTGCCTCTTTCTGGTCATCATATTCGAGAAGATTGCGCAAATCGTGCCCACCTTGTCCGAAGAGGCAAAGGCGCAGCTGACCGCGCGCGGTCACCCTGAGGCGATTGCAGCCGTCACAGAAACCAGGTGCATAGGGTGCGATCAATCCAATCCGTCCGGCATGGTCAGGATGCGTGAACTCGATTGCCGGACCATCGTCATTCCCCCGTTCACGCGGTTGCCAGCCATGTTGAAGGAGCCAGTCTCGCAGCACAGTGCCGCTGACATGCTGATCCTGGAAAAAGGCTGCATTGTCCCCCGTCCGCATGAGTTCGATAAACCTTACGGAAATCCGGCGATCCCTGACAAAGGCAGTCCAGGCCGAGAAATCATCCTCAAGCCCCTCGCGCAACAGCACCGCATTGACCTTGACGGCCGCCAGCGGCAGCGACTGTGCCCTGTCGAGGCCGGACAGTACCTCGTGCAGCCGGTCGCGACCCGTGATCCGGGCAAACGCCTCACGATCAAGCGCATCAATGCTGACATTGAGGTGGCTGAGCCCGGCCGCCACCCAGTCATCGATATGACGCGCAAGGTTCCAGCCATTGGTTGTCATGGCGACCTTGTCGACATCGCTTTGCGATGCAACGCGCGCGATGATCTCGGTCAGGTCCTTGCGGACACTGGGTTCACCGCCGGTCAGCCGGATCTTCCGTAATCCAAGTTCGGAAAACGCGCGCGCCAGACGTTCGGTCTCGACAGGCGAGAGGAAGTCCATGGCGCCCGTCTTCTTGTAGCCATTGGGCAGGCAATAGGTGCACCGGAAGTTGCACACCTCGGTTACCGACAGCCGCAAATAGCGAAACCGGCGTCCAAAAGCATCCGTCGCATCGCGAGCGGTCAGTGTCATCGCAGGCTCCTTTCCAAGCGCGGGAGGCGACATGGTTTCCCATTGTCACCCTCGGCCTGGCCGCCATGGCAAATGCTTTAGGCGGCGCAGGCTCGGAGCGAATTGATCAAGACCTATGATGGCCGCATCCGCTTGTCGTTGACCAGACAACTTTCGGGAGTTGATGTCCGTCAAGTGGCCCTTGACTGAGTATCAAGCTGGATGTGACAGCCGCGGCTGTAACAGGCGCGGACCGTAGACAAGGCAGAAGCCTGAAAACGCTGCGCACCAGATCAATGCAGCGACAGGATTGAGAATCACCTGGGATGACAGGGGAAGTAAGGTTGCAGCGACCCTGAGAAGCGCCGCAAGATTGATCAGGACGTAAATCATGACCGTCCCGCTTCCTGCAAGAAGCGGGCTTCCTGTGTGGCCAAGACTGGCCCGCGTCATCACCGCAAGTGTCATGACACCGATGGCACCTGCGCCGGCAGCATGGATCCCTGTCACGGGCGGTATGATGGCCGGGACCAGACTGCCCAGACCAAGCAGGAACAGCGCGACGCCCGCCCAGGCATATCCGGCGTGCAGGATCCAGACGAGCGGCTCGGCCAGGCATGCGTGGCCGCGCCAGCGTGCAAGCCGCAAGAGGTTCAACCCACCCGACAGGATCATGCCACCTGCCCCCAGAACATGATCGCCAGCGAACACCCATGCCGCAAGCGACACGAGTGAAAAGACCAGCACAGCCGCGTCGAACCTGCTGAAGGCAGCAGGTGGCGGCGCAGCGCGCTTGGCAAGCCAGTTGCGGGTAAAACTGGGTGTAATGCGTCCGCCAATCAACAGGATCAGGAACAGCAGCGTTGCAAGACCGCCATTGATCGCCAGCCGGGGTAGCCCGCCGGATGACAGATGCAGGACATGAAAACCCGCATTTGCAAGCGCAAGTGCCGTGACGGCCATGGCCACCTTGATATTCTTTGTGTTTCGGCCCGCAATGACTTCCCGCCAGACCAGCGCTGCGAACAGGAAGAGGAAAGCCGCATCGACAGCGGCTCCGATCCAGGCCGGGTCGGTTTGCAGCAGCAGAGCCACCCGCCCTGCGACCCATACGAGGACCAGCAAAGCAAGCGGGATACCGCAGACCGGTAACCGTCCGGTCCAGTTCGGGATTGCGGTCAGGAGGAACCCGGCCACGATCGCAGCCCCGTAACCGAAGAGCATCTCGTGGACGTGCCAGACGAGTCCCGCCTCGAATGGCAAGGCATCAGGCCCGAATGAATAGGTCAGTATCCATAATGGAACTGACACCGCCGCCCAGAAGGCACCAAGCAGGAAGAGAGGCCTGAACCCAAAGCTGAACAGGGCTGGTCCTGCATAGGCCCGAACCTGTTGCGCCGTTGTTGTCATGTCATTGCCCTCAGTCCTGGGTGATCAGCCGCATTTCGAGTGGCCACATTCAAGACAGGTATCACAGCCTTCCTTGCGTACGAGCGCCTTCTGCCCGCACTTCGGACAACAACGGGCAGATTCATCCTGCACCGTGCTGGCTGCGGCGTCAGCGTGGCCGAGATGCTCTGCCACAATCCGCCCGATGGCCGCAGGCAGTGACGGGACGTATCGGCCGTCCATGAATGCCCCGCCCTGGGGATCAAATACAGCCTGCAATTCTTCAGCGACGAAGCTGACATCTCCCCCGCGCCGGAACACGGCCGAAATCATGCGCGTCAGGGCAAGCGTCCAGGCGTAATGCTCCATATTCTTTGAATTGACGAATATCTCGAAGGGCCTGGTGTTCTGCCCTTCCTCCGAATCGTTGATCGTCACATAGACCGCGTGCGCAATGGGTGGCCATTTCAACTTGTAGGTCGCACCCGTGAGACGCGCCGAACGTGGCGGCAAGCCTGTCTCATCCTGCGTGCTTGCGGCGGGATCGATCGTGCTCAACACGGATCCTGTGATTGCATTGGGCCGGTAAGTGGTCAGCCCCTTGCACCCCAGGCGATACCCTTCGAGATAGATATCCTTGAAAGCATCGAAATTGATCCCGGCTGGACAATTGACCGTCTTTGAAATCGAGCTGTCGACATGTTTCTGCGCCGCGGCCTGCATGCGCACATGATCGGCTGGCGTCAATGTTTGCACACTGACAAAGGTCTCTTCCGGTGGCGGCATATCGCCATGAAGACTTTTCCAAAGCGCAAGGGCGTAATCGGTGACCGCCTCATCGCGTGTCGAACCATCCGCCTGCTTGACCTTGCGAATATAGGAAAAAGCAAACACTGGCTCGACACCCGATGACACATTATCCGCCAGAAGCGACGTTGTGCCCGTCGGGGCAATCGATGTCAGGCACCCGTTCCGCAAGCCGTGCGCCTTGATCAGCGCGCGGGTCTCTTCATCGAGTTCGAGGAGATTGGGACGGTCAAGCACGGCCGCATCGTAAAGAGGGTAGGTCCCTTTCTCCCCGGCAAGCAGGGCGGAGGTCCGATAGGCAGCGCGCTTGATCGCACCCAGCCAGAGCTCTGTCTTTGCCAATGCGTCCGGCGACCCGTAGCGGGCACCACAGAAGATCAGGGCGTCGGCAAGCCCTGTAATCCCGAGCCCGATCCGCCGTTTCGCCTTCGCTTCGCGTTCCTGTGCCTCGAGCGGAAAGCGGGAAATGTCGATGACATTGTCAAGAAAGCGTACCGCAGATTCAGTCAGGCGCTCGAGCTGATCCACATCCAGCGCCGCCTCCTGTTCGAACGGTGCCTTGACGAGGCGGGCCAGATTGATCGATCCAAGTAGGCAGGCGCCATAAGGTGGCAACATCTGTTCGCCGCATGGATTGGAGGCAGATATGGTCTCGATGCCAGCCAGATTGTTGTCGGAATTGACCCGGTCAATGAAAATCACACCCGGTTCGGCCGCATCATAGGTTGCCTGCATCAGGCGATCCCAGAGATCGCGCGCCGCGACGGTCCGGTAGGGCGTGCCGGCATGCTGCAGCGTCCAGTCCGCCCCCGATTCCAGCGCCTCCATGAACGCATCGGTGACGAGCACGGACAGATTGAAATTCCGGAAACGTGCGCCATCGCGCTTGGCGTCGATGAAGGCTTCAATGTCGGGATGATCGATCCGAAGGCACCCCATCATCGCCCCCCGCCGCTGGCCGGCCGACATGATCGTGCGGCACATTGCGTCCCAGGTATCCATGAAGCTGAGCGGTCCTGACGCATGCGCACCAACACCGACAACCGGCGCTCCCGACGGACGGATCGTGGAAAAATCCATGCCGACCCCGCCACCCTGCTGCATCGTCATGGCCGCTTCGCGAAGATGCTCAAAAATACCCGGCAGGTCGTCCGGGATCGTGCCCATCACAAAGCAATTGAACAGCGTTACATTGCGGCCGGTTCCCGCGCCGGCAAGGATGCGGCCCGCAGGGATGAACTGGAAGTTGGTGAGTGCGTCCCGGAACCGTGATGTCCATTCCTTCCTTTTCGCGGGCTTTTCAGCTCTGGCGACGGCACTTGCAACGCGGTCAAGCGTACCTGCCAGATTGGCATCTTCCTTTGATGCCGAACGGAACCGGTATTTCTTGTCCCAGATTTCCTGGGCGAGCGGGGTATCGAAAGGCATGTGCGTCATCCTCTTTGACCAATGTGAGTCAGGACCGTCAGGTTCTGTGATTCGGTGCGGCGCCAAGCAGGGTGCGCGCCCGGTCTTTCCCTTGTTCCTTTGTCACCTCCATGCTTGATCTGCATCAACCGGTATTCCGGCAGGCAGATAAGGATCAAAAATCAAGTATTGTTACATCCGCGCCGGGTTGAGTAGCCGGCGCGCCTGCCTGACGACGGATCAGCACATCACTGAAGGCAAGTGCCCTCTGGCTCGAAGAGTCCTGTGAGGCGGCAAGCATAATACCTGCTTCATTCCGCCGGGCCCGGAGAAAAGTTTCCCGATCGCCGGTCTCTGGCAGCGCGTCGAGGCAAGGGCACGTTCTGAAAACGAGCGCGCCTGACGGATCTCCGCCAGACAGACCCGCCAGGAGTGGTGCGAGGAACAGCCGAGCTGTCACAAGCGCCGAGGTGGGATTGCCCGGCAGGCCGAGTACCAGTCGCGACCCCACCCTGGCCAGCCACACAGGCTTGCCCGGCTTGATCGCCACTTTCGGAAACACATAGTCAAGTGTCTTGCCAAACATGAGTCGGGAAAAATCCTTTTCGCCAACTGATGCACCGCCGATCACAATGACGAGGTCGGCATCTTCCAGCGCAGAGGTCGCTGCCGGAATCAATAGCGCGGGATCATCTGCCAGACGAAGCGATCGCAAAACGGTTACGCCTCTATCTTGTGCAAAGGCTCGAAGGCCGAAGGAAATGCTTTCCGGTATGGCACCCACGCGCTCATGCGCCTGCCCCGGCGCGGCCAGTTCGTCGCCAGTCGCAAGTATGACCAGGCGCGGTGCGCGGTAAACATCCACTTCCGCCCTGTCGGCCGCCGCCGCCGTCGTCATGGATCGCCAGTCCAGCCTGTGCCCGGCCGGAAGCAGGATATCTCCCTCCCGGAAATCAGACCCGGCCCTGCGAATATGCCGCCCCGGACCATAGGGACCGACGATACGCGCAACGTCGCCGTCCCGTTCGATGTTTTCCTGCACGATCACCCTGTCTGCACCTTCTGGCACAGGCGCGCCTGTGAAGATGCGGCAGGTCGTGCCGGGCTTCAGCACGATGGACGGATCCGATCCGGCAAAGGATTCCCCGTGTATGGGCAGGCTGAAGGGAATGGCCTTTGTGTCTGCGTCCCGCACCGCATAGCCATCCATGGCTGAGACGTCCTGTGCCGGCATATTGAAGCGCGCGACAACAGGCGCCGTGAGGATCCGGCCTGCCGCTTGTTCAAGCGGCAGGCGCTCCGATCCCAGTGGGGAGGCGAGCGCGGTAATCCTCGCAATGGCCTCCTGGAAACTGATCATGACGCATCATCCCCTGCGATCCAGTCGCCGGACTTTCCCCCGCTTTTTGTCATCAGACGGATCGCTTCGATCACCATGCCGCGATCAACGGCCTTCAGCATGTCATAAAGGGTCAGGCAGGCGACACTGACTGCGGTGAGCGCCTCCATCTCCACCCCGGTCTGGCCTGACGTGCGCGCCTCGGCTTCAAGCCTGAAACCGGGCAAGGCATCGTCAAGCCTTATCGTCACGGAAACCTTGCTGAGGGGCAACGGGTGACAGAGTGGAATGAGATCATGGGTTTTCTTGGCCGCCATGATGCCGGCGAGTTCCGCTGTTGTAATGACCGCTCCCTTTGGCGCCCGGCCCTCCCGAACCAGCAGGAGGGTTTCCGGAAGGCACCGCACCTGCCCATGCGCAACGGCAGATCGCGCAGATACGGCCTTGTCACCCACATCGACCATATGAACACGGCCATCCTCATCGAGATGCGTGAGCCGGGTCATGGGCAGATTCCGCGGTAGCGCGCGATCTGCCCGACCAGCGAACAAGGCCTGTACCGGCTGTTCAGTTCGAACGCGAAAACATGATCCCAGGCATCACGGCACGCGCCTGTCGAGCCGGGCACACAGAAGATGAACGTCTCGCCTGCCTGTCCGGCAAAGGCGCGTGACTGCAAAGTGGAAATCCCCACTGTGCCCATGCTGACATGGTGAAACACGGTGGAGAAGCCATCCATTTCCCTGGAGAACAGGGGGCGGATCGCTTCAGGTGTCACGTCGCGCGGCGAAAAGCCCGTGCCGCCTGTCGTGAGAATGACGTCGATCCCTGGATCAGCTACCCAACGCGCCACGGTTTCACGGATCGCGTTCACCTCATCTTTCACAATTTGACGGTCAGCAATGACATGGCCGGCGGCACTTGCCCGCTCGGCCAACAGGCCACCGGAAGTGTCCGTCGTTTCGTCACGCGTGTCCGATACGGTCAGAACCGCGAGATTGAGCGGATAGAATTCGAGCGTGTCATCAATCCTGGCCTTGGTCATTGTTCCATCTCGTCCTGTCTTGTTGATCTCTTTGCGTGGGCTCGATCCATCTGGAACCAAACGTGCCGACTTCGCGCTTCCAGAACACCGCGTCAGTCTTCAGTCGGTCCATAATATAATCTGCAGCCAGGAAGGCGTCACGCCGGTGGTCGCTTGCGACAGCGACAAGCACGATGGTTTCGCCTGGCAGGATATCGCCGCAGCGATGCACCACGGCTACTGCGCGCGTTGCAAACCGGTCGGCGCCAGCCTCTGCGATCCGGCGCAGCGATATTTCCGTCATGCGCGGATGCCATTCCAGTACCAGCCGGTCCAGCGGTTCCCCCGCCTTGGTTTCCGGACGCATGACGCCCTGAAAGGAGACGATAGCCCCTGCGCCCTCAGCTGATTTCGAAATTCGCGCGAGTGCATCAGATGCATCGAACGCCTCCATGGCCAGGATTGCGCTGACCGTACCGGTTCCCGGTTGCTTGCTTACCATAATGCACCATGCGCGCCCAGAACGGCTGCACCGACTGCAACAAGGCTGGCAATCAGCAAGACAATATGGCCCGTCTGGACCCTGTCCAGTGTTCTGGCAGGATCGACAGCGACACCCGCCGCGAACCATCGGTGCAGAAAGAGGGGTTCCAGGACGAACAGGACCAGCGTGAAGACCAGCCAGATTGCCACCATCGCATGCATCCACCAGAAACCAGGGTCAAAGAAACGGCCCCAGGCTGCCAGGCGGTGGGTCATGTAGAAACCGGTCAATCCCGCCAGTGTCACTGAAAGCCTGGCTTGCCAGAAAAAGGCCGATTCCACGCGCGCGAACAGGTCGGCCTGATTGTCCGGTGCCGCGAGACGCCGAACACCAGGCAGCAGCACCAGCGTCACGAAAGACACGCCGCCAATCCAGTGGACGACAGCCAGGACATGCAAGGCTCGGGCTATGGTCATGTCAAGCATGGTTACCGTTCCTATCCGCCCGACAGGGCGCTCATGAAAATCACGTCATCTCCCGGCATGACGATATGGTTTTCCAGAACGACCTCATCATTGACGGCGGCCCGAATTGTCTTGTCCAGAATCATGTCTGTCCTGCACGCTTGCGCGATGACCTGGCGAATATCAGCAACGCTCATGCCGGATTCCGGAAAGGCGATTTCCAGTGTCTTGCCAATCGGATCCGATATTTTTCCAAAGAAACTGATCTTCATACGCTCACTCTATCACCTGTCACGGCGGCCGTTTCCGAAAGGATACCCAAGACAATAGACACCAGTCTTTCGATTTCCCGGCTGATCAGGCTGGCATCCGGTTTTTACCACCCCTAGGTGCTGAAACCGGGCCTGCGTATGACATTCATCATGCGTGAAGGTGTTTTTTGCGGCAGACCGGCCAGACATCGGCACTAGGCCCGCCCCGCGACGGCAGATATATGAAGATGAACACGTCAGTCCGGATGCACGCCCATGCCTTTCCTGCTCGTTGCGGCGTTCCTGATAACCGCAATACTCTATGCCAGTGTCGGCTTTGGCGGCGGATCGACCTATAATGCCCTGCTTGTGCTGAATGGCACGGATTATCGCATTCTCCCGATGATCGCACTGGTTTGCAATATCATCGTCGTCAGCGGAGGCGTCTGGCGGTTCTCGCGTTCCGGCCATTTGTCGCTTCGCCGGCTCCTCCCCTTTCTCGTGACCTCCATCCCGATGGCCTGGTTTGGTGGGAGGCTGCTGATCTCCGAAACCGCTTTTGTCGGCCTGCTCGGGCTTGCGCTTCTGCTATCCGGCCTGCGCCTCGCACTGGAAAAATCAATCGTCCACGATTCAGCTGATCCGGCCGGCAGTCAGTATGTGTCGTCAGGCATCGCCGGAGCGGGGATCGGTTTTCTCTCAGGTCTGGTCGGCATTGGCGGTGGAATTTTTCTCGCCCCCGTACTCTACATGATGAAATGGGGAGGGCCGCGCCAGATCGCTGCAGCCTGCAGCCTCTTCATTCTGGCCAACTCTCTCTCGGGACTTGCCGGGCAAGTGATGAAGCTGCACGGTACGGCCCTCTTGTCCCTTGCCCTGCCCTACTGGCCTCTGCCCCTGGCTGTACTGATCGGCGGCCAGGCAGGCACATGGCTTGCCGGATACGGGCTCAAACCCGGGATCATCAAGCGATTGACAGCCATACTGATCCTTTACGTTGCGGCGCGCCTGCTTATTCACTGGTTCCGGCTGATTGTGAACGGGGCATAAGGTCGTTCATCCAACCCTTCCAGGTGCCTGGCGATCAGGCATGGCGCGCCCGATCAGCCGCTGCTGATCGACGCCATCACACATGTCGCCATAAAGAAACCCCGAACGGTCCGTGGCCAGGCGCTGACGGCAAAACGCCTCGAAAACGAAATCGGGAGCCGACTGGAAGAGGGCCGCCGCTTGCAGCGCCAGAGCGGCACATTGAGCGAAGCTCCGCGCCGCGCCTTCATGCAGTCCGCCTGGGCGCGCAAAAGCTTCCAATCTGGCGCAGTGCTGCTCAAGTGATCTGTTCTCTCTGCGGACCGGGGCGAGCTCCGCCATGACCGCCTCGAGACTGGACGGTTCGCGTGCAAGCGCGCGCAAAATGTCCAATGCGATGACATTGCCTGATCCCTCCCATATGGCATTCAGCGGCGATTGACGGAACAGACGCGGCATCGGGCCTTCCTCGACATAACCTGCGCCACCGAGGCATTCGAGTGCCTCATAGACAAAGCCGGGTTGACGTTTGCAGATCCAGTACTTGGCAATCGGGGTGGCCAGCCGAACGAATGCAGCTTCCTGGTCGTCACTCCCTGCGCGATCCAGACTTCTGCCAAGCCTCAACGCCAACGCGGTCGCCGCTTCGCATTCGATGACCAGGTCTGCCAGGACTCCGCGCATTGCAGGTTGATCTATCAGCGTTTTCTGAAACACCCGGCGCTGCGACCCATGCCACAGCGCCTGGACCAGCGCCGCCCTCATGCCGCCTGCCGAGCCAAGCACGCAATCATAACGCGTATGCTGCACCATATCGATGATGGTCCGCACACCACGTCCGGGTTCTCCAAGCGGCCGGGCCCATGCGCCATGATATTCGATTTCCGAGGACGCATTCGACTTGTCGCCAAGCTTGTCCTTGAGCCGCATGATATGTATTGCGTTGCGTTCGCCGTCCGGCCGCCAGCGCGGAACAAGGAAGCACGTCATCCCCTGATCCGAGTATGCCAGCGTCAGGAACGCATCACTCATGGGCGCGGAACAAAACCATTTGTGACCGGTCAGCAAGTATGCGCCGTCTCCATCAGGAATGGCCCGGGTCGTGTTCGCGCGAACATCAGAACCACCCTGCTTTTCTGTCATGGCCATCCCTATCGTGACGCCATGCTTCTCGTCTGCCGGAATCACACGGGGATCGTAACGGCTGGACTTGACGCGGGGGATCCATATGTCGGCCAGATCCCGATCAGCCCGCAGCGCGGCTACGCTGGAATAGGTCATGGACATCGGACAGGTCACGCCCGGTTCAGCCTGTCCCATCAGGATCATCATCGCGCCATGTAATACATGCCCGGATCCGGGTTTGAGCCAGGCGCCCGCCGATATGCCGGAATCGAGCCCGAGCTTCATCAACGCGTGATAGGCTGGGTGAAATTCAACCTCGTCGAGGCGGTGACCGAAACGGTCAAACGCTCGCAACTCCGGCGCGTTTCGGTTGGCTTGCCGGGCCTGGACCTGCACTTCAGCCGATCCGCACCGTGCGCCAAATTCTGACAGTTCATCGAGGTGACTGGCGCCCCCATTCGCCGTGACGGCACCGATAAGCGCCCGGTCCGTGTCGAACAGGTTCACATCCTCAAAGGGGTTCACCTGGTTGGAAACCACATGTGTCGAAAGGTCTGAACGGGGTGCACGATCGGACATTGTGTAACAAGCCTCTCTCTGTCTCTGATAGGGCACCCTAAGCTCGCAAGAACATCCGGCCAACGTAAATATGGTGGGTCATCAATCGGCGCTTGCTGTTTCCGGCCAGCGTGGCAGGCTGGATAACCCCGTATCTTCCCTTATTGCAGATAGCCGCACCATGCGCGGTAGTGTCCGGCCTTACGAGACTGACGGAGTCCGAAATGTATGGCGACGGATTGACCCAACCAATCGCGGTCCACGATGACGAAACCCAGAGGGTCGATCAGGCCTTCAGATCCGAGGTCGAGGCGTTTCTTGATGAATCGCTCACCGAAGCATTACGCGAAGCCGGGCGTGAGACGACGGGGCTGAAGTCTGCACCGGACGCGTGCGGCGCTTGGCGGGACAAGCTTTTCCAGCGTGGCTGGCTTGCCCCGTCCTGGCCCGTCAAACATGGCGGGGCGGGTTGGAGTACAGCGCAGCGGCTCTATTTTGAAAACGCATGTGCGGAGCGTGATGCGCCGATCCTGCAGTCATCGGGTGTTCGCACGATTGGTCCACTGATAATCGAGGAAGGCTCGCCGTCACAAAAGGCACGCTATCTGCCAGCCATCCTGAGCGGAGAACATGAATGGTGCCAGGGGTTTTCAGAATCTCAGGCGGGTTCAGACCTTTCAGCGCTGTCTCTGCGCGCAGAACGGGACGGCGATGACTTTGTGCTTTCAGGCAGCAAGCTGTGGACAAGCTTTGCCCAATACGCGACGCACATGTTTCTCCTCGCCCGCAACGTGCCGTCCTCACGTGGCGGAGAGGGACTGGTTTTCCTTCTGGTCGAGATGGACCGGCCCGGCATTGATGTCCGTCCGATCCGCTTCATCGACGGTCAGCATGAAACCAACGAAGTGTTCTTCGACAAGGTTCGCACGCCCGTCTCTGACCGGATCGGTGACATTGGCGAAGGCTGGAAAACAGCGAAACGACTGATGTCGATCGCGCGTTCCAATAATACGACCACGGGCGTTCTCCGTCGCGCACTTCGGGCGGCGCAGCGTGAGGCGGCTGAGTCAGGTGACGTCTGCCCTCAGGAAGAAGCGAAATTCCTGGACCTGCAACGACGCATTGATGCGTTCGAAGCATTTGAATGGCGGGTAGCCGCAGGAATGGTGGCTGTCGCCCCAGCGCCAGCGACGTCGGCACTGAAACTGCTTGCGACAGAGCTGCATCAGGCGATCACTGAAATCGGGCTCACAACCGCGCCCCATAGCGAATTCGCCCAGGCGAAGTATCTCGCAACCCGTGCAGCGACGATCTATTCTGGCACCAGCGAGATTCACCGCAATATCCTTGCGCGTTCGATTGGATGTCCATGATGCGCAAAGCTGACATGGCTGAAGACTGTCGGGTGTCAGCTGACTGAGATAGACAGCCTTCTGAGATTCAAGGGGCGGGCATGGGCTGAGGCCGATACCGTCAAGGATTTCGAAGCCCTTGGTTCCCTGCCCTTTCCAGCGCGCCCTGGCTAACCCTTATACAATTCACGGCTCAGGAAATCGTGAATGGCTGAGGCAGCGTTTCGGGACGGAGAGGATGCCGTTTCCTCAATTGCAGAACCAAAACCCTGCGTCTGGGCCGGTGCATAGTCCTGATGATCCTCAATCGCCGATGCAACCCGCGCCATGACCTCTTCTGCCGTGTTTGCAACTTCGCCATAGTGCCAGTGCCGGTAATGCTCGTCGGCCTGCCAGTCCACTGCATGCGCATTGGCAAAGACGCACGGCTTCGGTACACGCAGGAATTCATAGACCTGACTGCTCACATCACCAAGGTATATGTCAGCATACCGCGTATAGTTCATATTGATCGAATCGAGACTGCCACCGTCGAAACGCATGCCGGCGCCCGCATACTGGCTCGCAAGACGGTCAAACAACTGCCGTGAGCGGCCACGCATCCGGACATGCGGCGCACAAATCAGGTTCATCCCGGCATTTCGGCTGAAAGCCTTTATGATTGCCTCGCCGAACGCCGGCCAGGACGACAGGCGGTCATCGAAGTGCGGATTGTATAATACGGTCGGAAGTTCATTATCAAAGTAGTCCGGCACGTCCACAGGCAGCAGGTCGAACTTGCAATAGCCCACCACATGGCACTTCTCGCCGGAAACGATGCCGCGATGAACAAGCATGTCGCGATCCTTGCTGCCCGCAACCAGAACAAGGTCGAACATGCCAATGCGGGAATCGTAGCTTTTGGCGCGATCTCCCGCACCATGCGGAATGTGGATCAGTTTCGGGCAACGCTTCCCCAGGACCCGCCGCAAGAGCGTTGACGTGCGCTCGGGCGTCAGGATCGCATCGCAATCAAGGACGGCCTGCAGGCCAAACAGGAGATTCAGGAGCCTTGGGGGGCATTTATGCAATGGCTGATTTCTGAACATCACGGGCGATCGAATGATCCCCGGGCCAAGTTCAGGCGCATACGACCAGATGATCTTCTCGTGCCAGTGCGTCGACACCATGCAATTGACCTGAATGCCCATGCGATGCAGGTGCAAGGCGGGGCCGAGGACATGGAATAATTGATGCGCCTCTCCGATGGCCAGCACAAGAAGCCTCGCGGTCATCCCGGTATCCGGCATCCTGTCCTCTAACTGCATGCCGATAACCCCGAAATTCGCAGCCGACAGCAATATACACGGCCTTGCAACAAGTGAAGGCCGCGATTGGTTGCTGTGAGGTGCTGCTGTCACAAGGATCAGGAAGCCCTAAGTCCTTGTTTCCAGTGGTGCCGGTTGAGAGACTCGAACTCCCGACCCTCTGATTACAAATCAGATGCTCTACCAGCTGAGCTAAACCGGCGGCTGGAGGGGTGTGACTACTTCGATCGGCGCCGGGACGCAAGAGGGGTTTCCAGTGGGCGCCGCTCAGCTGGCCAGTCGCGGCTGATAGGCGGAAAAGCGGTCGAACGCGGCGAACACATCACGCCGCCCGTCCAGCCCGTCCATGGCCGCAATCAGGTCGTTCATGCGGGCAACATCAAACGCATAGGTCATGTAGGCGCCGTCCGACTGGGTGCAGGTCCCGCCAAGCGCCTTGAACAGGCTTCGCGCCTTCCTGTTTTCAGCCAGGACATGGGCTTCGAGCGTTAGAATGCCCGCCTCGGCACAGTCGCATCCGATCGTGGCCATCAGGATGCGCGCCATTCCTGTATTGTGATAGGCGTCCAGCGTCGCAATGGCGAGTTCGGCCTTATGCGTGCCAGGCATGCGGACCGCCCTGACAACGCCCACTGCCGGCAGGTCACGCTCGGCCAGGTCCAGCGCTGCCCAGGCGATATGATCCACGCCGTCCACCGCGACCAGCCGCTCAAGGACCGAATCAGGCACCTTTTTCATGCCGGAAAAGAAACGGAAATAGCGCGATTCATCTGAAAGATTGGCGATGCTGTCGCGTATGCGCAGGCTGTCCTGCGGCCGTACCGGCCTCAGGTATATGCGCTTGCCCGTCTTCAGGCTCGTATAGATGGCGCGATTGTCCATGCACCATATGTTGCAGCGCAGCATAAAAATACAATGGCCGTTTCACAGCCTCGCTAAAATTTCATGTTCCGCCAGATTCACGATTTCTTGCAATCACCTTGCAACGGCCCCAATCGCCACGCCGCCTGCACGTTTCGGCCCCATTTCATGCGTAGATCCAGTACCAATAACGATAAGTGCATGAAGGAATATCCCATGAAACGCCCGATAATCGCTCTTGCAGGCTTGAGTGTCGCCGCCCTGATGCAGATGCCGGCTTTCGCCCAGGTCCCGCCTCCGCCGCCGACGACACCGGCCACGATTCCCGTCACCAAGAGCTGCGAAGACGTCTCTCTTTCGATCTATTTCCCGGCCTATGAGACGATGCTGTCATCCTATTCCATGCGCGCCGTGAACGCCGCCAGCGACCAGCTGGCCGGATGCGCCGTGACTGAAATCAAGGCTGAAGTCACCTCCGAGGAGGCCCACACGGACGAAGGCCTGAGCCATATTTCAGAGGCCCGCGCCACCGCAGTCCTCAATGCCTTCAGCGCCCGCGGCATCCGCGCCGGCGATATCGAGACAGATGTCACGCCGGTGACCGTGACAACGACTCCGGCTGGCCAGAAAGCCACGCTCGCACGCCGCGTTGACGTCGTGCTGACGGCCGAGCCCGGCTACGGCCTGTAATAGCTCTCCCTGATGGCTGGATGGAGGGTGCTTCACCGCTCCCCTCCGTCCAACTCACTGCCCCGGACCGGTTCGAGACCGGCCGGGGCTTTTCTTTGTGAGCGGTCCTAGTCGAAAAATGACAGGACGGCGCCTGCCAGCCCCATCGAGACCAGCATATGCCCCCAGTCGACCATCAGGCCAGGCAGGGAATGGTACAAACCATAGACATATTCATAGGCTGTGACCGGCAAAACCACGACCACGGCCAGCATCAGGGCGGTTGAAACACAGGCGCCGAGGCCCTTGGCACCCTTCAGCTTCAGCACCCAGCCGAGCCCGAAGGCCAGCACGAGTTCGATCAGGAAACCGCCGGCCATCCAGGCCGGATTGGCATCTGCCGCCATGTCGGCCGTATAGCCGCGTGCAGCCATCCACTGCTCGGAAAACAGCATTCCGTAGAAAACGAATCCGACAAAGAACATCACTATGGCGGCCAGCAGCACGCCCAGCAGGTTCACTCCACTGAGTCTTGGCATGTTTATTCCTCCCAAGTTTCTTTCTTTTCCGGCCCACCCCGCTTAAAAGTCCCGTTCCAGCGGGCGACCGGCCCGAATCATGCCTCAAAAAGCCTCAACCGGAAAGAAAACACCCCCCATGACGCGACCCCGGCGCATCCTGATCACCTCCGCCCTGCCCTATATCAACGGCATCAAGCACCTCGGTAACCTGGCCGGATCCATGCTGCCCGCAGATGTCTATGCGCGTGTCATGCGCCTGCAGGGCCACGACGTGACCTATATCTGTGCCACGGATGAGCACGGCACCCCCGCGGAGCTCGCCGCGCAAGCCATGCAGATCCCGGTTCAGCAATATTGCGACGAGCAATACGCCGTCCAGCGCAAGGCTGGCGAGGGCTTCAACCTGTCGTTCGACTGGTTCGGACGCTCCTCGCGCCCGGCCAATCACGCCATGACGCAGCATTTCGCGCAGGCGCTGGAGGCGCGCGGCCTGATCGAGGAACGCACCTCGAAACAGGTCTATTCGGTCGATGACGGCCGCTTCCTGCCCGACCGCTATGTCGAGGGCACCTGCCCGCATTGCGGCTTCGAAAAGGCGCGCGGCGACCAGTGCGATAATTGCGGCCGCCTGCTTGATCCCGTGGACCTGATCTCGCCCTATTCGTCGGTCTCGGGCAGCAAGAATATCGAGATCCGCGACACCAACCACCTCTACCTGTTGCAGGAGAAGTCCCAGGACACCATTCGCCAATGGGTCAACACCAAGGGCGCCAACTGGCCGAGCCTCGCCGTTTCGATTGCCAACAAATGGCTCGACGAGGGCCTGATTGCCCGCGCGATCACGCGCGACCTGTCATGGGGTGTCAAAGTGCTGGACGTGGACGGTGCGGTGCGCCCCGGCTACGAAGACAAAGTCTTCTATGTCTGGTTCGACGCGCCAATCGGGTACATCTCCGCCACGCAGGAATGGGCAGAAGCGACAGGCGGCGACTGGGAAGCCCTCTGGCGCACCGACAAGGGCGCCGACGAGACCGAATATGTCCAGTTCATGGGCAAGGACAATGTCGCCTTCCACACGGTCAGCTTCCCCGTCACGCTGCTCGGCAGCGGTGAGCCATGGAAGACGGTCGACAAGCTCAAGGCGTTCAACTGGGTCACCTGGTATGGCGGCAAGTTCTCGACCAGCAACAAGCGCGGCGTCTTCATGGACCAGGCGCTGGAACTGCTCCCGGCCGACTATTGGCGCTGGTACCTTATCGCCAACTCGCCGGAAGGCTCTGACGCGGCCTTCACCTGGGAAGGCTTCCAGGCGGCGGTCAATTCAGACCTCGCCAACGTGCTCGGCAATTTCGTCAACCGGATCACCAAGTACGCCGCCAGCAAGTTCGACGGCAAAGTGCCGGAAACCGGCGAGCCGGGCGAGGCGGAAGCCTGGATGGTGGCCGAACTGGCTGAGCGCCTGCCCCGCCTGATCGGCTATTACGAAGACATGGAGTTCCGCAAGGCCGCTGCCGAAACGCGCGCGATCTGGGCCGCGGGCAACGAATACCTGACCAAGGCTGAACCCTGGGTGAAGTACAAGAATGATGTCGATGCCGCCGCTGTCGGCGTGCGCGCCGGCCTGAACCTCGCTGCCCTGTTCGGCATCCTCGCCTTGCCAATCATCCCGGAAACAGGTGCAAAAATTCTCGATGCGCTGGGCGTTCCGGAAGAAAACCGTACCCTGAAGTTCGGCGTCAGCACCGATTATGCAGCCCTTCTTGACGCCATGCCGCGCGGCCACGCCATCGCGCCGCCAGACGTGCTGTTCCAGAAGATCGAAGACGAGCAGGTCGCCGCGTGGACAGAGCAGTTCGCCGGCAGCAATCAGGCCTAGTTGATCACCTCGGCTTCGGCCTGTGGCGTCGGCTCCCAGTGCGTTTCCGGCGGGAATACATCGTCAAATCCGCCGCGAATGGATGGCCCATAGACCGGGTTCGGCAGGACGAACCAGCCATTGCCCCACAGGCCCGCGACAGAAGGTGCTTCCGTGAGCGCCCTGCGCTCGGCTACGCTCAATGACTTGTCATTGAACGGGTCGGCAATATCGCCCAGCTGGTCACCGACCAGCGCAACCACGCAATAATTGCCTGCAATCATTGCCCGGCGGCCATCCTTGCCGGATCCATCCGGCGCATCACCCTGCAGGAACAGCGTTTCGCCATGCGTGAAGTCGCCAATCCCTGCCTCGCGCAGCGTATCCACACTCCCTGCCGCGTTCACAGCCGCCCGGTTCGTGTTGACGATCACCGTCACACCGGCCGCGCGAATACGGTCAAGTCCGGCCAGTGCGCCAGGAACTGGCACGGCCTTGCCAGCGCCCGTCCTTTCCCAGTCATCCCAGATACCCGGATCGAAGCCGATGCCGGCGCGGGTAAAATAGCCCATCGAGCCAAGATTCCAGATCAGGGTCTCATCCGCGTCGAACACGGCCGCCAGCGGCTTGCCTTCGCAAGCCAGGAATGAAGGTTGCTCCGGCATGCTGCCCGGTGCCAGTACAACACCATGGCTCGGCCCACTCGCGGCCTTCGCCTCGACAAAGCCCGCAATGCCCGCCCAGGCCTGCCGCATAGCCACGCTGGCTTCGGCAGAGCCATACAGCCATTGCTGGCCAGGTATCGGCTGAGGCGCATCTGGGGCGCTCTCGGCTTGCGGCACCGGAATCGGGCTGTCGGCGATGGGTGTATCAACCGGCGCCGTCTGGCAGGCCGCCAGCAGCGCCACGAAGGCAAGGCTCAGAATCTGTTTCATGCTGCCTTTCTCAAACGACGGCGCCCGAAAGTCCACCCGAACTTTTTGTCTCATGCCCGCTCGAAAATGACCGACAGGTTGTTGGCGGGCATCTCGGCGACGTTCTGCAAGACGAGGCCGGCGAGCGAGGCCAGCGGCAGCACTTCCTGGTCAAGGTCGCGCACGCCCCATTCCGGATTGCGCCGCTTCAGGTCTTCACTGAAGCGCGCATTGGATGGTGCTATCGCGCCTTCGCGTCCATAGGGTCCGTAAAGGAACAATCTCCCTCCCGGACGCAACAGCCTCCCTGCACCTGCGAACAGGCCTTCAACGGCCGCCATTGGCGCAATGTGGATCATGTTGATTGAAACGAGCACATCCCATGGCCGCGCCGATTCAGCTGCGCCCCAGTCAGCAAGGCTCGCGTCGAGCATCAGGGGGCCCTTCAGCCGGTCATGTCCGGCCGCCTTCACCCAGGCCCGCTGGCTGTCGAGGCTGGCAGGGTCGATATCGGAATATGTCCACTCGATCCCCGGCAACGCCTGCGTGATGAAGGCGCCGTGTTCGCCTGTGCCCGACGCCACCTCCAGCACAAGTCCCGTGGTCGCCACATGCGCCGCGAACACGTCACGAATGGGCTCGCGATTACGCGCCACCGATGGCGAAAAGCGCCGCCCGTCCTCGCCGGTCTCGCGGGTCTCGAACGCAACCGGTCTGGCGGGCGTCTCGCTCATGTGCGCGCCTTGAACCTTGCCCGCAGTTCCGGCTTCAGGATCTTGCCATTGGCATTGCGCGGCAGCGGCTCGTCCTGGAACTGGATTTCAACCGGCACCTTGAACGCCGCAAGCAGGTTCGCGATGTGCGCACGCAGCTCATCCTGCGTTACCGTCTTTCCAGGCTTCAGCTGCACCACCGCACCAACTTCCTCACCAAGCACCTTGTGCGGAATGCCGACGACCGCCGCGTCCATAACGGCCGGATGGTCGTACAATGCACTCTCAACTTCGATACAATAGATGTTCTCGCCGCCGCGGATCAGCATGTCCTTGGCCCGGTCGACCAGGTAGAGAAAACCTTCCTCGTCGATACGCGCAAGGTCGCCCGTAACGACCCAGCCGTCACGGAATGTCTCGGCGGTCGCCTCCGGGCGGTTCCAGTAACGTTTGCAGTTCGACGGGCTCTTGCACCACAGCTCGCCCACTTCCCCCTGTGGCAGCGTGTTGCCGTCCGGATCACACACTTTCAGCTCAACCGCGTTTGGCGGCGCGCCGGCACTGTCCGGCCGGTTCACATAATCCTCGCCAATGTTCAGCGTCGCTGTCGCACAGGTTTCCGTCATGCCCCAGCCATTGCCGGGAGCCGCATCCGGGAAGCGCTTCTTGATCGTCGATACGAGTTCCGGTGCAGACGGCGCGCCGCCATAGGAAATCGCCTTGATCGAGGACAGGTCATACTGGTCGCGCTCGGGATGCTCCAGCAGCTGCCAGGCAATCGCCGGCACTCCGCCTACGGAGGTAACCCGTTCCCGTTCGATGATCGGCAAGGCCTCACCGGCATCCCATTTGTACATGGCAACAATCTTGTCGCCGCGCATCATGGACGGGATCAGTATCGCGAACGCCCCCGTCGCATGGAAGAACGGAATCGCCAGCAGCGTCCCGCCCTGCTCATTCGGATCCGGCTCGGGGATCGCTTCCCCGCGGCGCAGCAGCATGCGCGCCTGGCAGGTCGACGAGTTGAACATGTTGGAGATCACGGCCCGGTGCGACGCCAGGGCGCCCTTCGGCTTCCCGGTCGTGCCTGACGTGTACATGATCGTGGCATCGTCATCCGGCAATAGTTCCACGTCCGGCAGGCCGATCTCCTTCAGGCTACCCCAGCTGTTCGCCTCACCGATATATTGCTCAAGGCTGGCGACGCGCGGATCATTGTGTTCCTCACCCTTGTCCCGGGCGACGACAACATGTTCGAGCTCAGGCAGGTCTTTGAGGTGGTCGCGCAGGCGTTCGAATATCTGCCCGTCGACAACGGCTAGCTTCACCCCGGCAAATGACAGGCCGTATTCAAGTTCCTCACCTGTCCACCAGGAGTTCATCGGCGTCGCAATCGCACCCAGGCTGGACGCGGCAAAGAACGCCACCGGCCATTGCGGATAGTTACGCATGATTATCGCAACACGGTCACCCTTCCTGATGCCATAGGTGTCGCGCAGGACGGCGGCGAAATTCTGCACTGCCAGCATCATCGCCCTGAATGTCACGCGCTCGTCCTCGTAGACGATGTAATCGCGCTCCGGCCATGTGGCAGCCGCCATTTCCAGGATCGACCGAATCGTCGGCGGCGCATTGGCGTAGAGCTTCAACTTGACGCCATCGACTTCACCATCGACCAGTTCCAGCGGAGAGCCAGGACCAGCAAGGGCCGCATTGGCATCAGCAATCGAGATGACGGGCCATGCGGGCGGGGCTGTATCTGCGGGCATTCGGTTTCCTCCGGTGTTTTTTGCTCATTCACAGAAACCACGCCCCATGAGGGGATTAAAGGGCCCTTGTGTTGGAAACAGGCTGATTCAGGCAAAAAAATGCCCCATTGCAAACGCAAAGGGGCATTTGGGGGCAGGTTGTCGCAGACGGCCTATTTTCCGAAATCGCAGAATCGCAGCGTACGCGGGGTACCGTCCTGTTCAACGGCCTCGTAGGCGCGTCCGGTCAGCGCGTCATCCTCGCAGAGATAACCGATATCATACATCGCGATCAGCGCGTCATTGTCAGGCAAAAGGTCATTGGCGATCATCAGGTCAATGGCATCCTGGTGCATGCCCAGTTCCATCATGAAATTGAACTTCTGCAGCCGGCTCGTCTCGGGCTGCGACAGCTGGGCCTCAAGGGTCGTCACCTTCCCGCGCGCTGAATCCAGCATGGGCAGCGCAGCCGTGTACCAGGACGTATCGCCATATGAATCCGTGACTTCCTCGAAGTCCTCGACGGCGCCCAGCGCATCAAAGCCGCCGGGACCAAACCGGATTTCACCGCGGCGGAACAGCGCTTCAGCATACTCGTCCCGCGTCAGCGCCGGGCTTCCCAGCAACTGGGTCAGGCGGTCCAACGCCGCCTGGGTATTGCCCGCTGCGACAAGGCCTTCGACAGTCTGCATGGCCAGTTCAAAGGCAGAATCCGGAATGGCTGCGGCGGCCGTCGTATCGCTGCCGCCTGGAATCTTTGCCGTTTCCGGTGCAGAGGCGCAGGCGGCCAGCAGCATGGCTGAAGCAGCAACAAGGAGGGGGGTGCGGATCATCTGTTTGGACTCCATCAGGGTGTGGGGGATTATGTCAGCGCTCCACTCCTAGCCGCAGAACATGTGCGGAGACAGGGCGGATTTGTGAAGAAAGTGTGTTTCTTTCAATGCGCCGGATATCAGGCATCCGGCGGGGCACACCAGTGCTTGTGTTCAAGGTCAGGCCGCATATCGCCGAGCGTGTAGACAGGGGCCTCGCCGCCCTTGTCATCACAGACAAAGCCATCCGCAACCAGCTTGGCGAGTTCGGTTTCGCTCGGGCTCAGGCCCGACTTGCGGTATCGCTCAGCCGCTTCGGCATGCGCGCCGAGCACCCACATACTGTTGAACCACTGTGACAGGTTGAGCGGCCGCGCCAGGCCCGCTTCGATCGTCTCGACATCGGTCTGCGCGAAAGCCAGCTCTTCTCTTGCATTGGACGCGAGCGGATGTTCAGGCGCCAGTTTCAGCATCGCACCGAAATCCTCGACGGCGCCCTTGCGGTCATCGCCAGCCTGCCGGCGCAAGCTGCCGCGCGCATACAGGGCGCGCACGCGCTCGTCGTCGCTGAGGCTCGTGTTCTCCAGCAGTTTGGACAGGGCATCATCGGCCGCGTAGGGATTGCCGCCACTGCTGGCTTCAACCAATGCCGCGTCGAATGCGGGGCCCATGCCTGTGGGCGCCGTGGCGCAGGCTGCGAGAAATGCCGCCATGATAAGGGCCAGCCACAGATTCAATCTTTTTGTCATGCAGCAGACTCTACTCCGGGTCTGCCGTTCCAAACAAATTGCATTTCCGTCATGCGCTGGCGAGACGGTCGATTTCGGCAATATCCCCGCGTCCGAGCGCTTCGATGGCGCGCGCCGCTATGTGCCGTGCCGTCAGGCCAGCCTCTTCATACATGGCCTCGGGCGTATCCTGGTTCTGGAACACGTCCGGCAGCGTCATCGGGCGAATCTTGAGCCCGCGGTCCAGCGCGCCGGCTTTCGCGAGATGCTCCAGCACGAAACTGCCAAAGCCACCCGTCGCGCCCTCTTCCAGCGTGATCAGCACTTCGTGATCCCTGGCAAGTCGCTCAACCAGATCGGCATCCAGCGGCTTGGCAAAACGCGCATCCGCGACCGTCACGGACAGGCCCTGCGCCGACAGCATCTCGGCCGCCTTGAGCGCCTCGTGCAGGCGTGTGCCATAGGACAACAGCGCAATCGTGGTGCCCTCGCGCAGGATGCGGCCCTTGCCGATGTCCAGGGGCGCAATCACGTCGGGCATTTCCACGCCAACGCCTTCACCGCGCGGATAGCGGAAGGCGCTTGGCCGGTCATCAATCTGCGCGGCAGTCACGACCATGCGCGCCAGTTCCAGCTCATCGGAGGCCGCCATGCACACCATTCCCGGCAGTGCGCCGAGATAGCCAATGTCGAAACTGCCTGCATGGGTCGGCCCGTCGGCACCGACCAGCCCCGCCCGGTCAATCGCAAAGCGGACCGGCAGCCGCTGGATGGCCACATCATGCACGACCTGGTCATAGCCGCGCTGCAGGAAGGTCGAATAGATTGCCGCGAACGGCCGCATGCCGTCGGCCGCAAGCCCCGCCGCGAAAGTCACCGCATGCTGTTCGGCGATGCCGACATCAAAACTCCGGTCCGGGAACGCCGTCTCGAAAATATCGGCACTCGTGCCCGACGGCATTGCTGCGGTAATCACGCAAATCTTGTCGTCCGTCTCGGCAAGCCGGGTGAGGGTCTGGCCGAACACTTTCTGGTAGGCGGGCGCCTTGGGCTTGGCCTTGGCCTGCTCGCCCGTGACAACCGAGAACTTGGATACGCCGTGATACTTGTCGGCAGAATTCTCGGCGTGCGAATAGCCCTTGCCCTTCTGCGTCACGGCATGGATCAGGATCGGGCCTTCGCGCATGGCCTTCACGTTCTCAAGGATCGGGATCAGTGTATCGAGATCATGTCCGTCAATCGGGCCGACATAGTAGAAGCCCAGTTCCTCGAACAGCGTGCCGCCCATGGCGAAACCGCGCAGGTATTCCTCGGCCCGGCGCGCGGGCGACTCCAGGCCAATCGGGCTGACCACTTTCTTGGCAATCCGGCGCAGGCCGCGATAGGGCCGCGATGACACGAGCTTGGACAGGTAATTGCTCATCGCGCCAACAGGCGGGGCAATCGACATGTCATTGTCATTGAGGATGACGATCAGGCGCGACTTGTCTGCGCCCGCATTGTTCATCGCTTCATAGGCCATGCCGGCGGTCATCGCGCCGTCGCCGATCAGGCAGATGACATTATTGTTCTTGCCTTGCAGGTCACGCGACTTGGCAAAGCCGAAACCGGCCGAAATCGACGTCGACGCGTGCGCCGCGCCAAACGGATCGTATTCGCTCTCGTCGCGCTTGGTGAAGCCGGACAGCCCGCCGCCCTGGCGCAGGGTGCGCATCTGGTCGCGGCGCCCGGTCAGGATCTTGTGCGGATAGCACTGATGGCCCACGTCCAGGATCAGCTTGTCGTCCGGTGCATCAAAGACCGCGTGAATGGCCACGGTCAGTTCAACCACGCCCAGGCCGGACCCGAGGTGTCCGCCCGTAACCGACACGACATCGATGACTTCCTCACGGACTTCCTGCGCGATCTGTTTCAATTCGGCACGCGAGCGCCCTTTCAGGTCGTCGGGCGAATTGATCGCATCCAGTAGCCGGTTCGGGCTGTGTTCGGTCATCTTTCCTTGGACCCTTGAGTATTTGCGCACCCTTCAGAATACGGGTTGCTTGCGGTTATATTATGGTTCGCCCCTGTTTAACGGGTTCTATCCAATACAAAATCGACTGATTGCAGCAGAATATCGGCGCGATTGCGGAAGATAGCGAGGTGTTCCTTGGATTGAGCGGCCAGAAGCCGCACACGCTGCCGGGCCCCGTCGACCCCGAGAAGCGTTACAAAATTGGCTTTTCCGGCCCCTTGGTCGGTCCGCAGCGGCTTGCCGACCTCGCTTTCGTCGCCTGTGGCATCCAGCAGGTCGTCGGCTATCTGATAGGCCAGTCCGAGATCATTTGAAAAGCCGGCCAGCGCATTGCGCTCCGGCTCGCGCGCCCCGCCAATCAGGCCGGCCGCCTCGGTCGCGTACGAAATCAGCGCGCCCGTCTTGAGGCGCTGCATGCGCGTAATCGTGTTGATGTCGCGAGGGCTGTCCTCCTCCAGCATGTCGATCATCTGGCCGCCCACCATGCCCCGCGCGCCAGCCGCATCTGCCAGCCGCTCGATCAGCATCGTGCGCACGCTCGCATCATCATGCGTTTCGCTGGACGCCAGTATCTTGAAAGCGAGGGTCAGCAGGGCGTCGCCTGCCAGCACGGCGGTCGATTCGTTGAAGGCCTTGTGGACCGTCGGCTGGCCGCGCCGGAAGTCATCATCGTCCATGCAAGGCAGGTCATCATGCACCATCGAATACGTGTGCACGCATTCCAGCGCCGCTGCCGTGCGCAAAAGGCTTTTCTCGGGAGCATCGAACATGGCGCCGGTTTCCAGCAGGAAGAAAGGACGCATGCGTTTGCCATTCGCGAGCGCAGCGTGACGCATCGCGCGCATCAGGTTCGCTTCCGGGCCGCTCGCGGGTGGGATCAGCTGATCGAGCGCGACCGTAACCTTGTCGGCAACCTCCTTCAGGCGCAGCGCGAAGTCGGCGTCGTCGTCCATGGGGTCATCGGCCCTATTCAAAGCCGGCCGGCTCGGTCGTCACGCCGCCCGCACCCTGGACGATCTGTTCGACTTTCAGTTCCGCAGACTTCAGCCGCGACTCGCAGTGGGCCTTCAGCGCGGCGCCACGCTCGTAGATCGTGATCGATTTTTCGAGCTCGACTTCGCCCGCTTCCAGCTGCTTGACGATGCCTTCCAGCTCGCCGAGCGCCTCCTCAAAGCTCATCTTGTCGACCGGTTTTTCTTTTGCATCAGCCATCATGTTCGCCCGTGTTCGTACGCAGCGACTCTAGAGCGACCGCCGGGCGTCCACAACCTCTAAGCCGTTACTTGCCGGTGTATTCATAGATGCGGTGGCTCCAGTAGCTGTCACCACCATCATGCACGCATCGCCAGCCGAGCTTCTTGATCTCGGGCCGCAGCATCCGGTTGAACCAGCCATGGGCCGCCAGGTAGACCTTCTCGCCCTCGGATGCCTGGTGCAGTTTTTCAGCCGCAAGCGCCGCGCGGACACGCGCCTCGGAGACGCTTTCCCCATCCAGCGAATGGCCGCTCAGCCAGGCAGCCCGCGCCAGAATATTCCACGTCTTCGGCAGGTACCGCACGCCTACGATACGCGGCGGCGGCAATGGCGCCTCGTTGAAGACCGGGTCATGGATCGCATCGAGGTGCGGCGCGGCGCGCTGGGCGGTTTCCTGGGCCCGGATACGCGCCGATGCAAACACGACCGTTGCGTCCGCCACGATTTCCTTCAGCACGTCGGGCGCTTCCTGGTCGTCGCGCAGCGGACTTTCCTCGTAACGGTCCCACCAGTCCTTGTAGTCGCGCCAGTCGAGACGCGGTCCGGCGGTCCTGTCGAGCACGGGCCGGCCATGCCGCGAGACCACAATCGGGCCCCGCCGGGTTCCTGTCGATGTCGTGTCTGGCATCGCCATAAAGCCTGTCTTCAAACGCACACTGGGCTCGGTGAACCCGGTTCAGGAATTGCCACTAGCGGTGTTGGCCCCATGCGGCAAGGCGTCAATCGTCCGCCCGCATGGCAGCGTGTCGGGGGATATGGCTTACAGACCGCGCCAAACGCGCTTCTTGCACGGCTCATCGTCCTGCAGCTTGCAACGGTGCAGCGTCATGATCACCGTTTCAGCCCGCCCGATCAGGTGATCAAGCGGCACAAAGCCCACCGACGCCCGGTCCGACTCGACGCTGAGCGGACAGCCGGCCCGCGCCACGACGCCGTCAATCGGCGGACAATGCCCGGACAGGAACCGGCTATCGAGTGAGTTGTCCCGGTTGTCGCCCATCAGGAACAGATGCCCTTCAGGCACTTCGAACAGGACCGTATTGTCCCCCCGGTCGCCCTTTTCCTGGCGGTGTGTCAGCCAGGTCGCGCCGTCCGGAGCGGTCTCGCGCCACTCGAACGCAACGACATTGCGGCTTTCACTGTGCGGCTTGTAGCGGAGCGTCCGGATGAACTCGCTGTCGACCGGCTCTCCGTTCCGGATAACCTCTTCCCCGATCATCTGGATTTTATCGCCCGGCAGCCCCATGATCCGCTTGATCATCACCCGGCCAGTATGTGTGTGCTCGAACACCACCACGTCACCGAACTTGGGATCGCGCGCAAAGATGCGCCCTCCGGGAATCGGCAGGTAACGTCCCAGACTGAAAGGCAGGGAATACCGGTCATAACCATAGGCAAATTTCGCCACCGCCACCCGGTCGCCCACTTCCAGCGTCGGCACCATGCTCTCGGATGGAATGACCCGCTGTTCGTAGAACAGGCCCGAAAAGATCATGAAGATCGGGACGAAGACAGCCAGCGTCACGCCCCATTCCCTCAACTCACGCTTCACCTTTTCGGCGAAGGTCAGGTCTTCATCCTCGTGCTTGTCGGCCTTGTCGCCATCTCGTGCCATCGCGGGCTCACCTGATCTGCCTGTTGTCAGCCGACTTCTTAGACGAAAGCCGCTTCAGTTGCGAAGCTGAAATCCGCCTTGCCGCTGCAAAAGGCCCGTACTGTCTGGCAAACTGGCAGGCATCAGATCAGGCGGTAGCGCGCGATTCCGTCCTCACCCACGGCCGAAGTGACTTCGCCGCGGTGAATCATGCAGTTCAGGTGCGCGATGGCTTCGCCGGTGGCCATGCCCACCTCGTCCGGCTGGATCGCCCGGCCGAACAGGCTCGTAAACGTATCCATCACCGTCAGCGGCCCCTTCTGCATCCGGCCCTTGAGGCGCGACAGGGCGGTCTCGTGACCGTCAATCAGGTGACCAAGCCGTTCATGGGCGCCCCGGAAAGGCTCATTATGGGCCGGCAGCACCAATACGTCCGCCGGCAGCCGCTCCAGCAGCCGTTCGCAACTCGTCATCCAGTCCAGCAGCGGGTTCGCATTCGGCTCGGTCGGGTGCACTGACACATTGGACGAAATGCGCGGCAACAGCTGGTCGCCCGAAATCAGCACATTCAGTTCCGGGCAGTACAGGCATGAATGCTCAGGCGAATGCCCGTTCCCGGTGATCACCTCCCAGCCCTGTCCGGCCATGCGGAACATGTCGCCATCCGAAAGGCGCTCGAACGCATCGGGCATCTGGCTCACACCGCGCCCGAAGCCGCCAAACCGCTCCTTGTAATTCTCGATCTGTGCATCGTCCCAGCCAGCGCGCCGGTAGAAGGCGATTCCCGCCTTGGGCGCTTCGCGTCCTGTATCCGACACCAGCATCCGGCAGGTGATATATTCCAGCCGGCTCATCCACAGTTCGGCACCATACTTGTAGCACAGCCAGCCTGCACACCCGACATGATCGGGGTGCATATGCGTCACCATCACCCGCTTCAGCGGCTTGTCCGGCGTGACGCGCGCATCCAGCAGCTGCTTCCACGCATCCCGCGTTTCCTTCAGCGGCATGCCGGTGTCGACAATCGTCCAGCCGTCGCCATCATCGATCAGCCAGAGATTGATGAATTTGAGCGAGAAAGGGAGCGGCATGCTGACCCATTCGATCCCCGGCGACACCTGGATCGTTTCTGCGAGCGCGGGACGCGCATCCCCGTGGGGATAGTCGAGCCTGGGCCGTTTCGGCGTTTTTGTCTGGAATCCGTCCATGCGCCAGCATATGCCACGGGTCAGGCGCGTCGAGCCATCACGCCGGGTCAGTGCCTATTTGATCGGGGTCCGCTTGCGCGGGGCCAGTTTGGTGCGCTTGAACTTGGTTTCAGCCGGCTTCGGCTTGGCTGGCGGGCTGTCGCCGCGCGGTTTGCCCGCCGGCTTCTTGCCCGGTCCGGTCGGGCGTTTGCCTGCAGGCAGCGGGCGCTTGCGCTCAACCACGACCGGCGCCGCAGGTTCAGCCGAAAAGCCCTGCGCTTCCCAGCGCAGCAATTCGTCCCGCTCGCGCGCGCTGATCGGGCGCCACTTCCCCTCAGGCAGCCCGGCCAGCGACAGGGGGCCGATCCGGGTCCGCATCAGGTCAATCACGCGCAGGTCCACCAGATCGCACATCCGGCGGATCTGGCGGTTACGCCCCTCACGCAGGATGAATTTCAGTTCGTTGCCCTTGATCACCGTCACGCTCGCCGGCCGCAACTGCCGTCCGTCCAGCTCCAGCCCGTGGCGCAGCTTCGTCAGCTTGTCCTCCGTCACGTCGCCGCGCACCTTGACGTGATATTCCTTCTCCAGCTTACTCTCCGGCCCGATCAGCGCCTTGGCCAGCACGCCGTCCTCGGACAGGATCAGCAGGCCGTGCGAATCCTTGTCGAGCCGCCCGAGCGGAGCCAGCCGGTTATTGCGGCCCGGAATGGCATGCGCCCGCCCCGACAGGCTCTCCTCGGTGATCAGGCGCACAGCGGGTATCTCGCCGGCTTCCGGCGTGCCCGACACGATGCCCACCGGCTTGTGGAACATCAGCGACAGCTGGTTATCCAGCCGCCGCGCCGCCTTCTCGGTCAGGGTCAGCGTCTGGCCGTCCTCGATTTTGTAGCCGGCTTCGGTCAACACATTGCCGTCGATCTTGACCAGGCCCTTCTCGATCAGCGTATCGGCCTCGCGCCGCGAGCACACGCCCTCGGTCGCCAGCCACTTGTTGACGCGCATCGGCTCAGCGCCGCTATAGGTCTTAGTCCACGCCATCTTGCGGCTTTCCGGTATTGCAGGGGTCAGACGTCCCTCTTATCGGCGCAGCTGCGCGCCAGCAAGCGATCAGGCGATTCCGAACAGCGCCTCGGAATTCTCCAGGAACCGGCTGCCGCCTTCAGTGATGCTGGCCACCTTGCCAGGCGCCGCGGCCAGCAATGTCTCGGCGAAAAACCCCGCCAGCGCCAGCCGCCGCGCCCGTGCAGCGCCGTCGCTGCTGCGCGCCGCCACCGCCGCCCGCGTCAGGAAATGCCCGCCGATCACATCGCCCGCGAGCTCCAGATAGGCCGTCGCCCCTGCCAGCGCCTTGTCCTGCTCGCGGCCCTTCATCTGGCCCATCATCCAGTCGCTCGCTTCGCGCAGGGCCTCGGCGCCTGCCCGCAACCGATCGGCAATCTGCACGAGCTGCGGATCATTGGTTGCCCGCGCGGCCGCTGCCGTCGCCTCGACCTCGCCCAGCATCACGCGCATCGACTCGCCATTCGACCCGCTCAGCTTGCGTCCGACCAGGTCGATCGCCTGGATGCCGTTCGTGCCTTCGTAGATTGGCGCAATCCGCGAGTCCCGGTAGAGCTGCGCCGCCAGCGTCTCGTTCATGAATCCCATGCCGCCATGCACCTGCACGCCGAGGCTCGCCACCTCGACCCCCATGTCCGTCGACCAGGCCTTGGCGATCGGCGTCAGCAGGTCTTCACGCAGTTTCGCCGCCGCGCGCACGTCGGCATCCGGCGCGGCCTCGGCCAGGTCCGCCGCCACGGCGCAGGCGTAACAGATCGAACGCGCCGCCGCGACGCGGGCCCGCATCGTGGTCAGTGAACGGCGCACATCCGCATGGTGCAGGATCGGCGCGGCCCCTTCGACACCCTCCACCCGGCCCTGCTTGCGCTCCTGCGCAAACGCAAACGCCGTCTGGTAGGCGGCCTCACCCACCGCCACGCCCTGCACGCCGACACTCAACCGGGCGGAATTCATCATCGTGAACATGCAGGCGAGGCCCTTGTTCGGCTCGCCGATCAGCCAGCCCTTGGCATCGTCATATTCCATCACACAGGTCGGCGAGGCATGGATGCCCAGCTTCTTCTCGAGGCCGATGCATTTGACACCATTGCGCTCGCCCGGCGTGCCGTCAGCCTTCAGCAGGAATTTCGGCACCAGGAACAGCGATACGCCGCGCGAGCCGGCGGGCGCATCCGGCAGGCGCGCCAGCACGAGGTGCACGATATTCTCGGCCACGTCATGGTCGCCCCATGTGATATAGATTTTCTGGCCACTGACCGCATAGCTGCCATCATCATCCGGCACGGCCTTTGTCTTCAGCGCGCCGACATCGCTGCCCGCCTGCGGCTCGGTCAGGTTCATCGTGCCGGTCCAGGTGCCGGATACGAGATTGGGCAGATAAGCGGTCTTGAGATCATCGGAGCCATGCGCCAGCAGCACATCGACGGCACCGAAACTCAGCATCGGACACAGGGCGAACGCCATGTTCGCGCCGTGGAACATTTCCATCACAGCCAGCGACAAGGCCTTGGGCAAGCCTTGCCCGCCCCATTCCTCCGGCGCCGTCAGCCCCATCCAGCCACCGTCACGGAACGCTGCATACGCTTCGGCAAAGCCCGGCGCCGCCGTCACGCCATCCTCCGTCAGCACGGCGCCTTGCGAATCGCCAATCTGGTTCAGCGGCGCCAGCACGTCCCGCGCCAGCTTGCCAGCTTCTTCCAGGATCGGCATCACCAGTTCAGGATCATAAGCCTCAAGCCCCGCAAGGCCTTCCAGACGCTTCAGGCCGGCAACGGCCTCGAGCGTAAAGGCCATTTCATCAAGGGGCGCATCATAAGGCATCAGGCCGGTCTCCGGATTGTGAATAGTTGTTATTCGGGATAAGCAGTTACAGCGCCGTCGGCCATGGTCCAAGTAGAAACCTGTATTGCCAATCCGCAACCCAACTCCCAGGAGATACCTTCATGCGCCTTATCCTTGCATCCGTTTCCACGCTCGCGCTCGTCGCGTGTGGCGCCCCTGCCGCCCCCGCTGCCCCCGCCGAAACTGCTGCGGCCCCGGCCGAAGTTACTCCAGTCGCCACCCCAGCCGAAGCGCCCGCTGCTGAAGTCAAATACGGCAAGGCCGCCACGTATAAACTCGACCCCACCCACGCCTCGCTGACCTGGCGCGTGAATCATATGGGCCTGTCGAACTATACGGCCCGCTTCACCGACTTTGATGCCACCCTGCAGTTCAACCCGGAGGATCCGTCGGCCACGTCTGTCACAGCCACAATCAACCCGGCCTCGGTCGAAACCGACTATCCCGGTGACTTCAAGGCAGGCCATCCGGACAGCCCGTTCGACAGCTTTGACGAAGAGCTCAGCGGCAGCGAAACCTATTTCAATGCCCCGCAGTTTCCGCAGATCACGTTCCAGTCGACAGGCATCACAACGACCGGCCCGGATACCGGCACTGTCACGGGCGACCTGACTTTCCTCGGCGTGACAAAGCCCGTCACACTCGACGTGAAATATAATGGCGTTGCCAATTTCCCCTGGGCGCCTGAAGTCGACAATATCGGCTTCTCGGCCACCACGACGCTGACACGGTCCGATTTCGGTCTTACGGCCGGCACGCCATACGTCGGTGATGAAGTGGAAGTGATCATCGAAGCTGAATTCGGCGAAGTCGTCGCACCAGCCGAAGCGCCAGCAGACGCTGAATAGGCGGCCGGAATACCAGCACATGTTCAAACACAGCACATCTCGCTACACGGCCGTCGCGATAGCCCTTCACTGGGCTATCGCAGCGCTCATCATCTTCATGATCTGGCTTGGCTGGAACATGGAAGAGAATGAAACCCGCTACCAGCTGCACAAGTCGATCGGGATCACCATCCTGCTCCTCACGGTGGCGCGTGTCGTGTGGCGAATGCTGAACCCGCCGCCAGCCCTGCCAGCAGACATGAAGCCGCTCGAGAAAACCGCGTCGCACTATGTGCATGTCGGTCTCTACGCCCTGATGATCCTGATGCCGCTGCTTGGCTGGGTCCTTGTCTCGGTCTCGAAATTCCAGGTTCCGACGGTCCTGTTCGGCACGGTCAGCTGGCCGAACCTGCCATTCCTGTCGGGGCTTCGCGGCAATGAACTGGTTCACGCGATCATCGAAACCCTGCATTCGAAGGGCGCATGGGTCATCATTGCCCTGCTCGCCCTGCATGTGGCCGGCGCCTTGAAACATGAATTTTCGGCAGAGGAAGGCGTCCTGAAGCGCATGATCCCCGGCCTGTTCGGCAAGACCCAGCCACCCGCCGCACCGGCGCGGGGTTTCTTCATCGCCTTTGGCAGCGCAGCGCTGCTGTTCGCCCTGATCGCAGCAGGCCCCGTCCTGGCGCAATCCGGCGGCGTGTCAGGCAAAAGCGCGCCTCCCCCGCCTGAACCGGAAGCAGCCGTCGCCACCAGCGAGACCGCCGCCGCAGAACCCAACTGGACAGTCGACTATACCAAATCCGAGATCCGTTTCTCGGGCACGCACGAAGGCAACGCTTTCTCGGGCACGTTCAAGGACTGGACGGCGGACGTCGCCTTCTTCCCGGATGCCGTCGAGACGTCCGATGTCCGCGTGCAGGTCCAGACCGGCACGGCCACTACCGGCAAGAAACTGTATAATGACAGCCTGCGGGCACCCGAATGGTTCGACGTCTCGAATCACCCCGTCGCCACGGTCCACCTGACTGATTTCGCCAGAACCGACACGGGCTACACCGCCACGGCCTCCATGCGTCTCAAGAACCAGACAGTCACCACCCCGCTCACCTTCACGCTGGACATCAAGGGCGACGTCGCCACGCTCAGTGGCGAAGCCCGTTTCGATCGCAAGGTCCTCAATATCGGCCAGATCTCGGACCCCAATGCCGAATGGGTCAGCGACGAAGTCACAGTCACCGTGACCGGCGAGGCAACCCGCAAATAGGTTCCGCGCAAGGCAGGGCAGTGCTAAAGGCGCGCCAATGATCGCTAGAGTGCTGCCCCCGACACAGGAAACCATCGCCCGTGCTGCAGACATCCTGCGTATGGGCGGCCTCGTCGCCATGCCCACGGAAACCGTCTACGGCCTCGCCTGTGACGGCACGAATGCCGACGCCGTTGCGGGCCTGTACGAAGCCAAGGGCCGCCCGCGCTTCAACCCGCTGATCGCGCATGTCGCCTCGCAGCAAATCGCCGAGCGCGAAGCGGTGTTCAGTCCGCTCGCCCGCAAGACCGCCGAACACTTCTGGCCGGGCCCGCTCACGCTTGTCCTGCCGGTCGCGAAAACCGGCAAGGTCTGCGACCTCGCCCGCGCAGGCCTGGACACGATCGCGCTGCGCCGTCCGGCCCACCCCGTGGCACAGGCCCTGCTGGAAAAGTTCGGCGACCCCCTCGTTGCGCCCTCGGCTAACCGGTCAGGCCATGTCAGCCCGACCACGGCCGAACATGTCCGCGCAGACCTCGCGGGCCGCGTAGGCCTGATCCTCGATGGGGGGCCATGCGAGCGCGGACTGGAATCGACAATCGTCTCCTTTGTCGGCGATACACCCGTCCTCCTGCGCGCAGGCGCCATTGCCACTGCTGACCTGGAAGCCTTTCTCGGCCAGCCCCTCGCCCGCCTGGACACAAATGCCGGCATCAATGCCCCGGGCCAGCTCAAGAGCCACTACGCCCCCCGCGCCAGCCTGCGCCTCAACGCCGCGACGCCTATGTCCGGCGAGGGATTTCTCGGCTTCGGGGACCATTGCCCCCGCAGGGACAATCTCTCCCCGACCGGCAACCTTGCCGAGGCGGCGGCCAACCTGTTCGCCATGCTGCGCGACCTCGACTTCCGCTATGAGCGCATCGCCGTCGCCCCCATTCCCCAGACCGGGCTTGGCGAAGCGATCAATGACCGCCTCGCCCGCGCCGCGCATCGCGACTAACCCCCTGACACCCCTCTCGCGCCCCCTTGCCCGCTCTGCTAAGCCACCTTCATGCACCCCGCCCGCCCCTTCCTCGAGACAGGCATCGCCACGCTGGTTGCGCGGGCGCGCGCCCATCCTTTTGCACTGGTCTGCGTTGCTGACGGAACACGCGTTCACGCCGTCCACGCACCGGTCCTGCTCGACGAAACGGATGGCGCGCCCGTGCTGCGCTTCCACCTGTCCGCTGCAAATGCGGCAACGTCTGCCCTGATGGCGGGAAGCAACGCGCTGATCGTTTTCACCGGTAACCACGCCTATGTGTCGCCGGACTGGTACGGCCAGGACGACGAGGTCGGTACATGGAACTATCTCTCGGTCGAAGCCGAAGGCCCCGTCACGCATCTGGACGACGCGGGCGCGACAAGGCTGCTCGACGACCTGTCCGACCTGTTCGAGGCGGGTCTTTCCCCCAAACCGGCATGGACACGCGCCAAGATGACGCCCGGCCGCTTCGAGGCCATGCTTCCCGGCATCCGCGCCTTTTCCCTGACCCCCACGCGCTTTGAAGGCATCACCAAGCTCAGCCAGAACAAGCCGCCATCCGCTCGTCAGGGCGTCATCACGGCACTCTCCGCCTTCGAAGACGGTATCGCCATCGCCGAAGAAATGCGAAAACACCAGCCATGATCCGGCCACCCACCGGAAGACCGCTGCCGGAGACGCGATGACAGAGTACCTTGTTGCCATTCACCACCCAGATGACTACGACCCGGCCGTCGCCGAGGACGAAGCCATGTCCCGCGGCATCGACGCGCTCAATGACGAGATGGTGGCTGCGGGCGTCAGGGTTTTCGTGGGCGGACTGCACCCGGCACGTAACGCCATGTCACTGCGGGCGCAGCCGGATGGTCAGGTGCTCATCGCGGGCGGACCATACTTGCAGACCAGCGAGCATGTGGGCGGTTTCTGGGTGCTGGACGTCGCTGACCTCGACGCGGCGCTGGCGTGGGGGCGCAAGGCCGCCGTGGCCTGCCGCGCGCCGGTCGAAGTGCGCCAATTTCACTGACCGAGGACCCTCACCCGTCATGACCCAGATCCCCGCCACCTTCCTCGCTGCCGCCAAGGACCTGCTCGGCTCCAAGGGTTGGAGCGACGATCCTGAGCGCCTCAAGGCCGTTGCCACCCCCTGGCGCGGCGCCTTCACGGGCGAGACCCCCTTCCTCGCCCGCCCCGCCAGCACGCAGGAGGCGGCCGCACTCGTGAAGCTCTGTGCCTCCCACCACGTCGCAATGACACCGCAGGGCGGCAATACCGGCCTCGTTGACGGCGGCACGCCTCATGGCGAAATCGTCGTCTCCATGGGCCGCATGAATGCGGTTCGCTCCATCGACCCGTTCAACAACTCGCTCGTCATCGAGGCTGGCGCGCCGCTGGTGACCGCCCAGGCCGCCGCCGAGGATGCCGGGCGCCTGTTCCCGCTCTCCCTCGGCTCGGAAGGCACCGCCACGATCGGCGGCCTCATCTCCACCAATGCCGGCGGCGTCGCCGTGCTGCGCTATGGCATGATGCGCGACCTGATCCTCGGGCTCGAAGTCGTCATGCCGTCGGGCGAGATCTGGGACGGCCTGTCCGGACTGCGCAAGAACAATACAGGCTACGACCTGAAACACCTCTTCGCCGGGGCTGAAGGCACGCTCGGCCTGATCACTGCGGCCACACTGAAACTCTTTCCCCAGGTCCAGCGTGCCAGCGCCTGGGTCTGCTGCGACAGTGCCGGCGATGTCGTCGCCCTGCTCGCGCTCGTCCGCCAGCATGCCGGCGACACAGTCACCAGTTTCGAGATCATCCCGGCGGGCGCCGTCGACATGGTCATCGCCGACGTGCCCGGAACGCGCGACCCCTTGCCCTCCGCCCTGCCTTGGCGCGTCCTGATGGAAGTCTCGATGGTGGACGAGGCCCATGCCCGCGCCACGCTCGAAAAGGCGCTCGCTGCCGCCTTCGAACAGGATCTCGTGAAAGATGGCGTCGTCGCCAGCAGCAAGGCGCAGGCCCAATCCTTCTGGCACATCCGCGAAACCATCCCCCTCTCCAAGCGCGCCTATGGCACGGCGGTCAACCAGGACATTGCCGTTCCCGTCAGCCGCATTCCCGCCTTCATCGAAAGCTGCAATGCGGCCGTGCTCGGCATCGTCCCGACCGCCGAATTCGTGATCTTTGGCCATGTCGGTGACGGCAACCTGCACTATTCGGTCTGCGAACCGGAGGATGCCGATACCCCCATCCTCAAGGCCCATGTCGCCGAGATCACCCGCGTCGTGTTCGACCAGACCATGGCGCACGGCGGCTCGATCAGCGCGGAACATGGTGTCGGCCGCCTGAAGCGCGACGAACTGGCCCGCCTGCGCCCGCCCGCAGCTACCGACGCGATGCGCGCCATCAAGCGCGCACTCGACCCCCTCGGCATCATGAATCCGGGCCGGGTAGTCTCGGTTTAACCTCCCGGTAACCAAACTTTCCGAATGGCTAATCAACGCAGAATGCGGAGCAGACTTGCATGGCCTGGTATACGGATCTTCGGGACACGCGGCTGTTCTCGCCCGCCGAACGCGACTTGACGTCGCGCCGCCTGCTGGACCTGCGGGCGCGCCTGAAATCCGCGCTCCCGCACGGCGTCCCCCGCAAGACCAAGGATGCCTCGATCATCATCGGCACCTGGAACCTGCGCGATTTCGACAATAACAAGTTTCGCCACGGCCCGCGCCGCCGTGAAAGCCTGTTCTATATCGCCGAGATCCTCTCGGCGTTCGACATCTGCGCCCTTCAGGAAGTGAACGAAGACCTCGGCCCCCTGAAACAGGTGATCCGCCTCATGGGGCCGGGCTGGGACTTCATCGCCACAGACGTGACCGTCGGCGCCTCCGGCAATCGCGAGCGCATGGCCTTCATCTACAACAAGGACAAGGTGCGCTTCCGCAATATCGCCGGTGAGATCGTCCTGCCCAAGCATGCCTTGCTGCCGGATGAGCAACAGTTTGCCCGCACACCCTTCATGGTCTCGTTCCAGGCGGGCTGGTTCAAGTTCTCGCTCTGCACCGTGCACATCTATTTCGGCGAGGACGGCAAGGACACTGAAGGCTACCAGCGCCGGGTCAAGGAAATCGAGTTCATTGCCAAGGAAATGGCCGACCGCGCCGAACGCGAAGACGAGAACTTCATCCTGCTCGGCGATTTCAACATCAAGAACACGGTCGATGAGACAATGCAGGCGCTGACCAAGGCAGGCTTCCAGCTGCCGCCAGAGCTTTTCCCGTCAAACCTGCTGGGCACGAAATATTACGACCAGATCGCCTTTCGTACCCGCAAGGACGAAGTGACCTTCCTGTCGGCCGGCGCGTTCAACTTCGCCGACGTGCTGTTCAAGCCGGAACATTATGACCATTACGCCCCCGTCCTGCCCGCGCGCCACCGCGACGTCGACGCGTCCGGCGCCCCGCGCGACCGCGGCAAGGACAAGGACTATTATTCCAAACGCTGGCTGACCTGGCAGATGTCCGACCACCTTCCGCTCTGGGTCGAACTCGCCATCGACTTCTCGGACGAGCACCTGCTCAACAATCTTGATGACACGTTCGCTGCGGGCGATGTGCCCGCACAAGTGGAGTACACGGACGAGACGGAACCAGCGGTTTCACTGCCTGCGCCCGCCGAACCTGTCGGGAAGAAACGCTGGACGCGCAAGCGCAGGCGCCCCCACGTGGCCGCCAAGGAAAAGACCGGCACCCTCGCCCCCGCGTCCCGGATGACGCTTGGCGAAGCCTGGCGCATTTTCAAATGGGTGGCGTCCGGCAAGGCCGATGCATTCAAGCAACGGCAGAAGAGCCAGAAAAAAGACAAGAAATAACCAGGCTTACCTGACGCCTGCCGGGCCCGGAACCGCGCTTATGGCCTCGCCCGCAACAGCCGCCCGTCCAGGTCTTTCATATCCGGCACGCCCAGCAGGGCCAGCAGGCGGGCCACGTCTGCCGCAAGAATGTCCAGCGCCCGCGTGACACCCGCCTCGCCGCCTGCTGCCAGCCCGTAGAGGCACGCCCGCCCCAGCGCCACGCTGGTCGCCCCCTGCGCGATCAGTTTCAGCACATGGCTGCCCCGCCTCACGCCGCCATCGGCGATCACTTCGATCCTGTCCGTGACCGCCGCGCGGACGTCCGGCACCAGGTCCACCACCGGAACCGACGTGTCGATCTGGCGGCCGCCATGGTTTGATAGCCACACCACGCTGGCCCCGGAATCCACCGCCTTGCGTGCATCCTCTGCGGTACTGATGCCTTTCACCGCGAATGGCCCGCCCCATTCCTGCGCCATCCATTCGGCGTCCTTCCATGTCATCGTGCGATCAAACAGCTCGTTGATCACGCCCATGACATCGCGTCCACCCGTGTCCACACCCTGAAAGTTCGCCGGCCCGATCTTGGGTGAGCGGGCCAGATCGAACAGGTAGCCGGGGCGCGCCAGCGCCTGCGTCGCCGTCTTGACGTTCACGGACGGAGGAATGGAAAAACCATTGCGCGGATCGCGCTCGCGCTGCCCGGCCACCGTCGCATCAACCGTCAGTACACAGCCCGTATAGCCTGCCGCCTTGGCCCTCGCGAGAAAGTCGCGCACCAGGCCGCGATCCTTCCAGACATAGACCTGAATGATCTTGGGGATCGTCGGCGCGGCCTTTGCAATGTCTTCAATCGTATGGCTGGCCAGCGTCGATACGGAATAAGGCACACAAGCCGCTTGCGCCGCGCGGGCCGTCGCCAGCTCGCCCTGCATCGGGTGAAACAGACGCGACGCCGCCGTCGGTGACACAAAGAAGGGCTGCGCGCTCGGCTGGCCGAACACAAGCGTTTGCGTCCGGATCGCCGATACATCCACCAGCGAATTCCACACCCATTCGTAATCGCAGAACCGGTCCACCGACCGCCGCAGCGTCAGCTCGTCCTCGGCCCCGCCATCGATATAGTCGAACACCATGCGCGGCAGGCGCTTCCGGGCCAGTGTCCGCAAATCATTTATATTGATCGCCTCAGCCGCTCTCATGTCACCCTCCCCCCCGGTTCAGCGCCGCCCGAACAGGCGCTCAACGTCCGCCAGCTTGAGCTCCACATAGGTCGGGCGCCCGTGATTGCACTGGCCGGAATGCGGCGTCGCCTCCATCTGGCGCAGCAGCGCGTTCATCTCCTCACCCGTCAGGCGCCGTCCGGCCCGCACCGATCCGCGGCACGCCATGTTGCCCATGACTTCCTCGAACCGCTCCTTCAGCGCCAGCCCGGCATCATACTCCGCAAAGTCATCCGCCAGGTCGCGGATCAGGCCAATGGCATCCATCTCGCCGAACAGGGCCGGCGTCGCCCGCACGCATACCGCGCCAGCGCCAAACGCTTCAATCTCCAGCCCCAGCTCGGCCAGCTCGCCTGCCCGCTCAAGCACGCGCGCCGCCTCGTCCTCGGTCAGCTCCACGACATCCGGTATCAGCAGCGCCTGCCGCTTCACGCCGCCCGCCGCCATCTGGCGCTTCATGTCCTCATAGACCAGCCGCTCATGCGCCGCATGCTGGTCAACGATCACGATACCATCGGCCGTCTGCGACACGATATAGGTTTCGTGCAGCTGCGCCCGCGCCACGCCAAGCGGAAAGTCCGCCTGCGGCGCATCCGGCACGTATTCCACCCGCGCCGTGGGGGCATCGCTATAGTCATAAGGCTCCGACGGCGCTTCGGCATGGCCCCTGCGCTCATACGTTTCGGCCCGCTGGATGGGCGCAACATGCCCTCCGCCGGACCCTGCCCGCGACTGGAACAGCGCACCCGTCGGCATCGGCGCCTCCGGCCTTGCCCGGCCAAGCGCAAACCCAGCCACGGTCGTCGAGGCCCGGTGCCCCGCCGCCGCCAGCGAATGGCGCAGCGCGCCGATCATCAATCCCCGTACATTCCCCGCATCGCGGAAACGCACTTCCGTCTTCGCCGGGTGCACGTTCGCATCGACATATTCCGGGTCGAGATCCACGAACAGGGCCGCCATCGGGTGCCGGTCTCGCGCCAGGAAGTCCTGATAGGCCGCGCGGATGACCCCGTTCAGCATCCGGTCCTTCACCGGGCGGCCATTGACGAACATGAACTGCATCTGGGCATTGCCGCGATTGAGCGTCGGCAGGCCGGCAAACCCGGTCAGCCGCACCCCCTCGCGTTCGGCATCAATCGCCACGGCATTGTCGCGGAAGTCGCGCCCCATGATCGCGCCAAGGCGCGCCAGCTGCCCGTCTTCGCCCTCCGGTTCGGCCGCATGGCGGAACAGGCTGCGCCCATTGCTTTCCAGGCTGAACGCCACAGTGGGGTTGGCCATGGCCAGCCGCTTGACGACATCGGACACGGCCATCGTCTCCGCCCGTTCGCCCTTCATGAATTTCAGCCGCGCCGGCGTGGCATGGAACAGGTCGCGCACCTCGATCCGCGTGCCCGTCTCGCCCCGCCCGGTGAAGGCGGCCGGCCGCGGCCCCTCGATCCGCCCCGCCTCGACGAACACGTCGGCCGCATCTTCTCCCGCCGCCCGCGAGGTCAGCGTCATCCGGCTGACCGATGCGATCGATGGCAGGGCCTCTCCCCGGAACCCCATCGTGTGGATGTTCAACAGGTCGACCCGCCCGTCTGCGCCCGGCGACAGCTTGGACGTCGCATGCCGCTCCAGCGCCACCAGAAGGTCGTCAGCCGACATGCCGCATCCGTCATCCTCGATGGTGATGCGCTTCAGGCCGCCCTCTTCAATGGCAATTGCCACACGCGCCGCCCCGGCATCGAGCGCGTTCTCGACCAGTTCCTTCACGGCGGCGGCAGGGCGCTCCACCACTTCGCCAGCCGCGATGCGGTTGACCACATCGGGCGGCAACCGGCGGATCTGGGGCTTCGGGCGAACGGAATCAGGCATGGAACAATAGTAGACCAGCCCGCAGGCTTTGTCGCGGGCAGCATCAGTCGTGCAATGTGTCGCGAGCCCGGACGGTTGCAACGGTCCCGGCGAAGGCACACAATGGGCTGAGACCCGTTTGAAAAGGATTCTTGCGTCATGCCGCCACTGCTCAAGTCAGCCGCCGCGTTTTCCGTCATTGCCTTCCTGACCGCTTGTGGCGGTTCGGGCACAGAGGCCGAAACTCAGAGCACACCTGCAGCCACCACGCCGGCGACAGAAGCGGCGCCCGCCCCTGCCGCAACGCCTGTCGCGGATCCAGTCGCCACGCCCGCTGCTGCACCAGTCGGCGAACCGAACGCCGAGTTCGCCAGCCTCCCGGCCCCTTACAACACCGCGGACTACGCGCTCGGCAAGCGCACGTTCAAGCTGTGCGTCTCCTGCCATCTCACTGCCGAGGGCGCCGGCAACCTGGTCGGCCCCAACCTGCACGGCCTGTTTGGCCGCGAAATCGGCACGCTGGAAGGCTTTGTCTATTCTGACGCGCTGATGGAAGCCGACTTCATCTGGGAGCCGGGCCATCTCGATGAATGGCTGGCCAATCCGCGCGCATTCCTGCCGGGCAACCGGATGAGCTTTGCCGGCGTGCGCAGGCCTGAAGACCGGCTTGCCCTGATCGCCTACCTTATGCTGGAAACCGGCTATGAAGCCCCGGAAACGGAAGAGACGCCCGCGCCCTAGCGGCGCGTCGCCAGCGCGATGAGGTAGGCATTCTCCTCATAGATCCCGCCAAATTCCTCGCGGTATCCGACCGATACGTCGAAATGCCCGAAATGATAGCCGACCTGGCTCTCGAACTTGTTCAAGTCGGCGCTGTCATTGCTGCGCTCCAGCCAGACCTGCTGGGTCACGAATATCGGGTCGGACACGTCAGCACCATAGCCGAATTCCGCCCTGCGGCGCAGGCATCCATCCTGATGGCTGATCAGCGCGACGTCGCTGAACAGATAGAATCCCAGCGACTTGCGCACGCCTGAATAGCCGCCGCTGACCCGCGCCTCACCGCCCCATTCATCGCAGCCGAACGTGCCGGCAATCGCGTTGCCATAGACGGCCCCCGCCTCGGCGCCAAACGTGAATCCCTTGCGCGACCAGAGCTGGCGCCGCAGCGACACGCGATAGGACTGCCGGTCGATCGCCCCGATACTGTCTTCATAGAAAACCGCCTCGGTCTTGCCCGTCAGCGTCAGGCGGTCGGTCAGCCCGTATTCGCCATAGGTATCGGCCCGCATGCCATCCAGTCCGCCCAGCGTTTCCGCCGAGACGAGGCCGCGCACATAGAAGCCGCCGGCATCACGCGCCCATGGCCCGGCCTCGGCCGGTATGGCCACGACAAGCGCGCCAACAAGAACAGCCCCCAATCCCCGCATGGTTGAAAACCTAAGGGAAAGATCCGCGATCGCCCAGAAGATTCTGGCGCCGACGGAAATCGCTGCATCAGACGTCCCAGGCCGCGTTCTGCAGCACGATGCGATAGCCGTCAGGATCCTCGAATGTGACCCCCTTCACGTCCCAATAGGCATTGAAGGCGCGCACCGGGCTGAACCCCGCCCCACGCATGCGCTGCACGGCCGCATCGAACCGCTCAGGCTCCGGCAGGTAAAAGAGCAGCAGATTGTCCTCGGTAGGCGCGCGTCCGGCCGCATGACCATGCGCCCTTGTGAACTCGAGATGATACGGCGCGCCCGGATGGCCGAGCATGATGCCATCGAAATCACCATGCCCGCGAAACGCGTAAAGGACTTCAAAGCCCAGCCCGTCGCGATAGAAGGGCAACAGGGCATCAAGATTATCGGTGGGCCGGGCAATCCGGATCGTGGCGTCTTCAACTGTCATGTCTGCTCCCTGATGTGTGGAGCGTGACCTATCCCGCCTCAACCTCGGTTGAGGTCAAGCGCCATCACCGGCTTTCGCCCAAAAGAAAGCCCCCGCCAGGGTGGCGAGGGCTTTTCAGGGGACGCGAATGATCGCGTTGTCCGCTTAGAGGCGAAAGCGGATCTGGTCGGACCAGAAGCGCTCGAGGCGCGAAATGGTCTTGTTCAGTTGCGACAGGTCGTCGTGGCGAACACTCGCCGTTGGCTCAAGGGCCGTTGCCTGCTTTTCGAACAGGTTGGCGACACGGTCGCGCACCTTGAGGCCACGCTCGGTCAGGCGCAGCGTCACAGTACGCTTGTCGTCTTCAGAGCGGGTCTGGATCAGGTAGCCGCCCTCCTGCAGTTTCTTGACGTTGTAGGACAGGCTCGTGCCGGCAAAGGCACCGCGGGCCCGCAGGACCGAAGCGGGCGCTTCGTCATCGCCAATCTCGTAGATCAGCAGGGCCTGGACGCCGGTCAGCGACCGTTCACCACCGCGCTCGAGGTCGTCCTTGACGACGTCGTGAAGACGGCGATGCGCCTGTTCAAGAAGGGACAGAGACTTGAGAAAAGACTCGCCAACGGAAAGGGGTGCAGTTTCCTGCATATCGGAGATCATCATTACTTCCACCATCACTCAACTTTTGTTGTAGTTTGAGTAGATTTACGCGATCAATCCTAATTATTTGATAATCATGCTCCCGCTTCAAGTGTAGAATGTTAACAAATGGTCAAATGCATTAACCGTTACTGCCGCGTAACGTGTTTTACCGCCAAATCACGCCAGTTTTACGCCCTGCACGCGAATTTTGGTCGCCCCGCGTGTGGGGGCGGCCATCAATGCATGGTGAATACTTGGTAAACTTGGACGCGCGGCAGAACTAGGCGAAAGTATCGGCCGTCGTTACGCCCATATACTTGGGGCTGGGCCCATGCTTGTTCGGCGCGGGCTTGCTGTCCAGGATCATGAAGACGAGCAGGATCAAGCCACCGACATAGGGAACGAAACTGATCAGGTACAGCCAGCCGCTCAGGTCCTGGTCGTGCAGGCGCCGCACGGTGATAGCGATGGACGGGATGATCTGGTAGAGCCCGAACAGTATCGTCAGGATCGGAATGAACTGGGGATCCCCATATTCGGTCGTCCCGTAGAACGCGACGCTCAGGATCCCGTCAACGACCAGGGCCACGATAAAGGTCAGGATGACGAAAAGCGTATAGCCCCAATACTCAGACCGGCGGGCACGCCCGTTGAACTGGAAATAGTTCTTTGTCAGGGCCCGCGTGAAATAGGTCCACAGCCCGTCACCCTTCAGCGGTACCGCTGCCGCATAGCTCGCCGTCGGCATCATCGGCGCCGCGCCCGCATAGGCCGGCTGGGCGGGCGCAGGCTGCGCCGGTGCGGCTGCCGCCCCCAGCGCATAGATGTCGCGCGCCTCTTCACCCATGCCGACGAAATCCACCGTCCGGCCCGGTTGCAGCACGGCGCCATTGCGCACCTGCACCTGCGAGAACTGATAGCGCATGCCATCTTCACCCAGGATCAGGCCGGCCCCATCCGGGCCATCGGATTTCAGAACCTCTCCGCGCATGCTTGTCTCCCTCAGCTGCCCAAGGGGTTTCTGGCCGAATTGCAAACGGCTTGTCCAGTCTCAATCGAATTGAAGTTCGTCCGCGCCAAGGGGCTCGAAATAGCGCGCAACGTCGACCTCCGTCACATCCTCAAGGCGCGCGGGCGACCATTTCGGCGCATTGTCCTTGTCCACGATCACCGCCCGCACACCTTCCAGGAAGTCCGCGCTCTGCACCTTGCGCCACCCGATCCGGTATTCCATCCGCATATTGTCCTCGAAACGCTCCAGCCGCCCCCCTTCGCGCAACTGGCGCAAGGCCACTTTCACGGTCTCGGGAGACTTGGTGCGCAACACAGCCACCTGTTCGCCCGCCCAGTCGCTGCCATCGGCCTCGAGCGCGGCGATGATCCCTTCAGCCGTGTCCGGCGCGAAGCAGCGGTCGAGGATCTCCCGGTGCGCCTCGAAACTCCCCGCCGGCACCGCATGGCTCACGGCGCGCAGGATCTCGTTCAGCAGATCGGCGGCATCGACCGAGAAATCGGCCCCTTCGATCTGCTTCTTCAGGTTGGGCACCAGCTCGGACGGCATGAAATGCGTCGCCACACGCGCCGCCGCCACGTCCGCGCCCTTCAGCCGCGCCCCTGTCAGCGCCAGCCATGTGCCCAGCGCGCCGGACAGGCGCGGCAGGAACCAGCCCCCGCCGACGTCCGGGAACAGGCCAATCCCCGTTTCCGGCATGGCAAACACGGTCCGCTCGGTCGCCACACTGTGCGATCCATGCACTGACAGGCCCACGCCGCCGCCCATCGTCACCCCGTCCATGATCGCCAGCACGGGCTTGGGAAACGCCTCCAGCGCCGCGTTCATCCTGTATTCCACATTGAAGAAGGCCCGCGCCTCACTTGCATCGCCCGCCCCGCTTTCGGCCAGCATGCGAATGTCCCCGCCCGCGCAGAAGCCCCGCGTACCTTCCTCATGCTCGATCATGACGAGATGAATGGTCGGATCGCCCGCCCACCGCTCCAGCGCCGACAGGATGCTCTCACACATCGGGGCATTCAGCGCATGCAGGGCTGCGGGCCGCGTCAGCGTAATACGCCCCAGTCGTTTCCGGGCGGTGATCCGAACATCTTCAGTCATCGGCGCGTCCTTTTTCGTTTCTTTTTCGAATGCTTCAAAACTGCACTTATCACAGCAATATCCGTTTACCAGTTTCTGTCATCTTACCTTCTGGACGCACAATCGCTTACCGTTGCGTCCGAGAGGATCGACGATGAATACGACCATGAATCGCAGGGGAAGCCGCACCAGCCTGACAGAGAACGGCATGATCCGGCTCGGCCTCTTCAAGCGTCTGGCCTGCGAAATTCGCGACGTATCCCCCGGCGGTGCGCGCATCGTGACACCGGAAGGCACCACCCTTCCCGAGCAGTTCGTCATGCACATGCCCCAGTTCAAACGCCCCCGCACCTGCATCCGCCGCTGGCAAAGCGGCCGCGAAATCGGCGTCGAATTCAAGATCGACTAGCCAGACCCGCCAAAAACCCTCGCCCCACACACCGTACTCATCCTGAGCGAAGTCGAAGGATGAAGGAGGCGGCGCACCCCCTCCCCGCCCGCGCCCGTGCTTCGACTTCGCTCAGGATGAGCGCTCCCAAAACGCCGGGCCAGCAGGCGCATCAGGCGCCGCCTAGCGCCTCGGCGCCGCGACCACCGTATCACAATGCCAGCATGACTCGCCCATGTCCGAGCCAATCGGGCTGCCGGGCGGCACGTCGGTTACCGGCACAGCCGGAGAGGCTGGCGCGGCAGGCTGGCTCAGATGAGCCGTGATGCGCCGGATGATATCGCCGCGCGTTGCGGCATCAGCGCCCTGCCCCTTCACGGCGATGCGCCCGCCAAGTGCGCCGAGATAGGCATTCGTCCGCGCGGCCACTTCCGGCGTCGCCCCGCCATTCGCCGCCAGGTCGATCAGCAGCGAGGCATAGCGCACCTGCTCCCGGCGCAGGATATCACCCTGCCGCGGCGTGGCCGGTGCGGCGAACACCACCGCCTCCACGCTGGCCAGCACGTCTTCATAGCTCAGCGCCCCTGCATCCCGCCGCTGCGTCTCGATCAGGCGCGCCGCCCGTGACGGATGCAACAGCGCTTCCAGCGTTTGCGACGCGGCGGTATCGGCCGCTGTGACCAGGTCGAACATGGCGCCTGTCGCGCCCGGGAAAAACTCCCCGCCGGAGGCTGAACCGGAAAACGCATCCAGCGGCGTGTTGAGCAGGTTCAGCGTCGCGTCCGGCAGGTCCAGCACCGCCGGATCGAGCGTCGCCACCAGCGCAGCCAGCGCAGCACGCTGACGGTCCGCCGGTACCGGCGCGCCCGTCTCGCCGCCATCTCCGCGCACGGAATAGCGGAAATCATACCCGCCAACCAGTTTTGCCGCCGCATTCACCTGGTAGCGATGATAAAGGTAAAGCGGCACGATCACTTCGCGCAGCTTCGGCACGCCCTCTCCCGCCCCGATATTGCCAAGCCCGAACCGGCCGAGCGCAATCTGCCTGACGTGCATGGTCTCGTTCAGCGTCGCCACAGGATCGCCGCCATTGTCCCAGACGCTTGCATACGGGTGAGCCGTTCCCACGCTGCGCCCCTGCGCATCATCCACGAACCGCAGCCCGCTTTCATAGGCCGCCAGCAGCACCGCCTCGCCCTCAGCCTTGCCATCACTTCCCTCCGGATACTGCGCATAAAGCCAGGCGGCCGCCGCCTTGTCCCATTCCCCGATGCCCACCGCATAGGCCTGCGAGAAATCCAGCGTGCGATTGCGCCGCGCCGTCACCAGCGGCGCCGGATAATCCATCACTGAGGCGCGATCATTGCTGGAAGCCGCAAAATTATGCGCAAAGCCCAGCGTATGCCCCACCTCATGTGCAGACAGCTGGCGGATACGCGCCAGTGACAGCTCGACCGGGTCATCCGCCGCGCCGGTGCCGGTCTTGTCCGTGCCGGCCAGCCCCTCGAAGATCATCCGATCCTGCCGAACGCGCTGGCTGCCCAGGATGACATTAGCCTTCAGCATTTCGCCCGTGCGCGGATCATACACGCCGCCGCCATACGACCAGCCCCGCGTCTGCCGGTGCGTCCACTGGATCATGTTGTAACGCACGTCCAGCGGGTGCGCGCCTTCCGGCAGCACCTCCACGCGATAGGAGTCCGGAAAGCCCGCCGCTGCAAAGGCATCGGCCCACCACATCGCGCCCTCGATCAGCGCCTGCCGGATCTGCTCCGGCGCGCCGGAATCGACATAGAAAACCAGTGGCGCCTTTGCCGGGCTGCTCGCCGCCGCGGGGTCCTGCTTCTCCAGCCGGAAACGGCGCGCGAATGACTGGCGCACGCTGCCAGACAGCGGCGCGGAGAAATCATAGAAGCCGACATCAATCGCCCCGCTGCGCGGATCGAACATGCGCGGGCGATAACCATCGTCCGGCAGGCGCACCAGCGACTGGTGCTGCACCAGCGTGAAGGCCCGTCCGTCCGCCGCCGTCGCCACAACCTGCGATTTCGGCGTATCACTTGTCAGTGTCAGGAAGGCATCAAACTCGGCATTGTCGGGAAAGCTCAGCGCCTGCGATACGTCCGGCATCGACCGGTCTTCCGCGATCGAGAACTCCCCACCATCGTCATGGCCCTTCAGCGCGCCGCGCACATCCAGCGCATCGCGCGTCAGGAAGCCCGACAGGTCCACCAGCAAGGCGCCCTCAGGCGATTCCGAAATGATCTCCCCGGCCCAGATGAACGAGCGCGCAAAGGATTCCCGCACCGCCTTGCGCTCCAGCGCATTGTCGGCGCTCGCCCGATAGGTCCAGTTTTCCTTCTCCGCGATCACCTTCTTGCCAATGCGCCGGAACGCCAGGATCTGCCCGCCATCGAAATAGCCGCGGTCGAGGCCAATCGGGTTGGACCCGAGCCCTGCCGTCAGCGACGATGCATGAATCGCCCGCAGCGACACGCCTTCCGCGTCCGGCGCCGGAAACGCCGCCAGCACGCGCCCGCGCTTGGCGTCCACATAGAGATCAAGAAAGCCCGCCTTCAGCGTCAGCCCCCTTGTCGCACTCGCCCAGTCCGCCCCACCCGGCGCCTCTGCGGCAACCGCCGCTTTCGGCTGCGCGGCACACGCCACCGGAAACACGGCAAAAACCGCAAGCAATAGCGAGGCAACAAGACGCATGAATTCTCTCCGGGAATCGCTGGCTGTTCCTACGCTGCCGCAATTGGCCGAAAGGTTCAAATCGTTTCCGGTGGACAGCTCTGGAAACAGCCCTGAACTTGGCGGGCAATGCCCCTTCATCCTCAACGACACAGGAGCCCTGTCATCCTCTTCATTGTCGCACCAGCGTCGAGACCGTCGCGTGAAAGCGACCTTCTTATAAAAGGCACTGGACAGTTTATTGAAAATCGATATGCCTCTGCCAATGACATATTCACCGACAGATCGCCGTGATGCCTGGATAACGATTTCGATATTCCTGGTAATCGTATGCTGCCTCAGCGCGATTGCGCATTATGCGATCCTCGAGCTTAACCCCACCAGCCTCTACATAGGCACATTAATGGTGTGTCCGGCGATCGCCGCCCTGGTGACTCAAAAGATCAGGGGCCGCACAATCTCCAGCCTGCCATGGGCGTGGGGAAACTGGCGCAGCAATTTTCAGGCCTACCTGATTCCGTTGATCTATGTCGCATTGGCTTATGGCCTGATCTGGACATTCGGTCTCGGGGTGCCGTTGAATCCTGAGACCATTTCCGAATGGTCTGCGGAACTTGGCTTTCCGCCGAATGCGCCTGCCTTGTCGATGCTTGTCATGATCGGTCTGCTGGCCAGCGTCCAGTTTATCAAATCCCTCGGCTCAATTGCCGGGGAAGAGATTGGCTGGCGCGGCTTTCTTGTCTGGGAACTTCGCAAAGTCATGCCATTTGGCACCGTGTCCATCGTCAGCGGCCTGATATGGGCAGCCTGGCACTATCCCATTGTCATCAAGTATGGCGGCGGTGACCCCCTGTTCCAGGTCGCATGCTTCACGCTCATGATAACAAGCATGTCCGTGATCATGACGTATTTCACATTCAAGTCCGGCAGCCTCTGGCCCGCCGTCATGTTTCACGCCGCCCATAATATCTTCATCCAGAAGATCTTCACGCCCCTCACTGTGACAACCGAGGCCACACAGATGTGGATCGATGAATTTGGACTCATGGTCCCGCTTGTCGTGACCGCCTTTGCCATCGTCTACTGGCGAAAAGCGAAGTCCGAAGGGTTCTGAGAAACACCATTTCTTGACGCTCAGTATCGGCGGTCAAAGTTACCCGCCAATCACCCCTTCAACATATCCCGCGAAATGATCACCCGCATGATCTCGTTCGTGCCTTCGAGGATCTGGTGCACGCGCAGGTCACGCACGATGCGCTCCACGCCATAGTCGGCCAGATAGCCATAGCCGCCATGCACCTGCAGCGCGTCATTGGCCACATTGAACGCCGTGTCCGTGACAAACCGCTTCGCCATCGCGCACCAGCGCGTCGCATCCGGCGTCTTGCCGTCGAGCCGCGCCGCCGCCTCGTACAGCATCACGCGCGCCGCCTGCAGTTCGGTCTCCATGTCGGCCAGCTTGAACTGCATCGACTGGAATTCCGCCAGCGCCTTGCCGAACTGCATGCGCTCTTTCGCATAGGCCACCGCCTTGTCCAGCGCCAGCTGCGCCCCGCCCAGCGCGCAGGCCGCAATGTTCAGCCGCCCGCCATCGAGGCCCGCCATCGCAAAGCGGAAGCCATGCCCCTCCTCGCCGATCCGGTTCGCCGACGGCACGCGCACGCCATCGAGGATCACCTGCGCCGTCGGCTGGCTCTTCCAGCCCATCTTGCGCTCATTCGCACCAAAGCTGAGGCCCGGCGTATCCTTCTCGATAATGAAGGCCGACACGCCCTTTGCGCCATCATCCGATGTGCGCGCCATCAATACGTACACGTCCGATGTGCCGGCGCCGGAGATGAACTGCTTGGTGCCGGTGATGACATAATCGTCGCCATCCTTCACCGCCTTCGTCTTCAGGCTCGCCGCGTCCGATCCCGCGCCCGGCTCGGTCAGGCAATAGCTCGCAATCAGCTCCATCGAGGTCAGCCGCGGCAGCCAGGCCTTGCGCTGCGCCTCAGACCCGAACGTGTCCACCATCCAGCTTGCCATATTGTGGATCGAGATGAACGCTGCCGTCGACACATCGCCATAGGACAGCTGCTCGAAGATCAGCGCCGCATCGGTCCGCGTCAGGCCCGATCCGCCGACATCCTCCTTCACATAGATGCCCGCAAAGCCGAGTTCCGCCGCGTCCCGGATCACATCGACCGGGAAATGGCTGTCCCGGTCCCAGGCTTCCGAATGCGGCAGCAGGCGGTCTTTGGCAAATTTCTGCGCCATGTCACGGATCATGGCCTGCTCATCGGTAAACATTGCGCTCATTGGCTTTTCGTCCCTGACTGACTAGAAACCAGACCAATGACAAACAGCCGCAGCGAGAGTCAATGCAAAGCCTCCCCGAAGACTATTCGATCACTCGGTCGGCCAGGGATGAAATCCCGGCCCTGATCGCGGTCGATCTGGCCGCTGGCGGGCTGTTTGCCGATACCGGGCTCCTGTCCGAGGAGGCCCTCGCCGACCATGTCCCCGCGGAAGTCTTCGAACACGCTCTTGAGGAGAATGACCTGCTCGTTGCCCGGGACCGCAAGGGCCGGCCCGTCGGCTTTGCCCTCACCTCCCAGCGCGGCGGAACGCTCTATCTCGACCAGATCAGCGTCCACCCGGACCATGGCCGCCGGGGCCTCGGTCGCGCCCTGATCGCCCGGGTTGCCGGCGAGGCGCGCACCCGCAAGCTGCGCTGCATCACGCTGTCCACCTTCCGCGACCTCGCATGGAACGGGCCGTACTATCGCAGCCTCGGTTTCCGCGAGATTCCGCAGGCGAAAATGGCCGGCTGGATGCGCGACCTCGAAAGCGTCCAGGCCGCCAGCCTCGATGTGTCGCAGCGCTGCTTCATGATACGCAAGGTGAAGTGGTTGTAGCGGCCCCCGATTTGCCGCATCTATCCGCCCATGACCCAGTTCCCCCAATCCTTCCCCGCCACCCGCATGCGCCGCCTGCGCCAGTCCCCCTGGATCCGCAGCCTCGTCGCCGAAAACACGCTCACGCCCGCCGATCTCGTCTGGGCCATATTCGTGCATGATGGCGAAGGCCGCGTGCCCGTCGGCTCCTTGCCGGGCATAGACCGGCTCAGCGTCGCCGAGGCCGCCCTCACGGCCAAACGCGCCAGCGCGCTCGGCATCCCCGCCATCGCCATCTTCCCCTATATTGGCCCCGAGGGGAAAGACGAGACCGGCTCCGGCGCGCTCGACCCTGACGGCCTCGTCCCCCGCGCCCTGCGCGCCATGAAGGATGCCGCCCCCGAAATCGGCCTCATCACCGATGTCGCCCTCGATGCCTATACAAGCCACGGCCATGACGGCCTGCTCGATGCCGACGGCACCATCCCGAATGACGCCACCGTCGAAAAGCTGTGCATCCAGGCCCTCGCCCACGCCGCCGCCGGGGCCGACAGTGTCGCCCCCTCAGACATGATGGATGGCCGCATCGGCGCCATCCGCACGGCTTTCGACGAGGAAGGCTTCACCAATATGATGATCCTCGCCTATGCCGCCAAATATGCCAGCGGCTTCTACGGCCCCTATCGTGACGCCATCGGCTCGGCCAAGTCCCTCAAGGGCGACAAGAAAACCTACCAGCAGGACCCCGCCAACAGCGACGAAGCCCTGCGCGAGGTTGCGCTCGACCTCGCCGAAGGCGCCGACATGGTCATGGTCAAACCGGGTCTTCCGTATCTGGACATTGTCCACCGCGTCTCCGCCACCTTCGGCGTGCCCACCCTCGCCTACCAGGTCTCCGGCGAATACGCCCAGATAAAAGCCGCCGCCCAGAACGGCTGGATCGACGGCGACCGCGTCATGATGGAATCCCTCATGTGCTTCAAACGCGCAGGGGCAAGCGGCATCATCACCTACTTCGCGGAAGAGGCGGCGGAGAATCTGGGCTAGCCCCCCACACTGAACTCATCCTGAGCGCTATAAGACGGCCATGGCGTTCTGGGTCTATCTTCTGCTGTGTGCGGACGGGAAATACTATGTCGGCTCCCACAGGGGAGACGACGTGGAAAACCGCGTCTGGGCGCACAATGAAGGCATCGATCCCAAGGCCTTCACGTTCAGGCGCCGGCCTGTTGAACTGATCTGGGCTGGCGCGTTCCCGGACCCTGGCAGCATGGTCAATTTCGAACGCCAGATGAAAGGCTGGAGCCGGGCGAAGACGGAAGCCTTCATTCTCGGTGACTGGACCCGGCTCAAGACCTTGTCGAAATCGCAAACCGCGCCGCCCATCCGGGAATTGGGAAAGTTCCACAAACTCGCCCACCCGGACACCCTACATGAACCGGACTCGTCCTCGCCCCCCCACACCAGACTCATCCTGAGCGAAGTTGAAGGATGAACGCAACAGCGCATACCCGCCCCGCCCGCGCCCGTGCTTCGACTTCGTTCAGCATGAGCGCTTCGGAGACGCTTTCTCACGCCCAAACCTCACAAATCCGTAATCCACGCCACCCTTCACCGCCCATTCATCCGCGCAGTGCCATCTCAATCCTGACACGATCCCGGCCTACCCCTCGCCGGTCAATTCAGGAGCCTCCCATGATCCGCACCCTTTGCCTTGGACTTGCCGCCACATGCCTCACCGCCGCGCCCGCATGGGCCGAGGACCGGTCCGAACAGGTCGCCACCTGCATGATCAGCCACGCCACAGAGGCTGACATCTCCCAGATGAAACAGCTCATGCTGCTGGCCCTGCAGGAGAAGAAGCAAGAGGCAACCAGCGTTCTGGGCTCGCTCATGCTGACGGCCGGCCTCAATGCCTCCGGCAATTGCGGCGTCGGCTTCAATGAAGTGGGCACGCCCATGTTCGAATACGCCATGCGCCTCTATGGCGAACATCTCGGCACCGTCGTCCTGGAACGCTCCCTCGATGCCATGGACCTGCCCATGCAATAGCAGGGCACGGGGGGCGCAGTCACCTGTTCCCCCCGCGCGCCTTCTGCTAGCCTTGGCGCTGCGCCAATGGACCCTGCCCGGATATGCCCCAGCTCCTCATCGTCTACCATTCCCGCACCGGCGGCACGCGCCAGATGGCCGAGGCCGCCTGCGCCGCCGCCAGCGATGAGACAGAAACGATCCTGAGGCGCGCCCGCGACGCCACGCCGGAAGACCTGCTCGCCGCCGATGGCTACCTGTTCGCCGCGCCGGAAAACCTCGCCGCACTGTCCGGCGAGATGAAGGAATTTTTCGACCGTTGCTATTACTCCGCCCTCGGACAGATCGAAGGCCGCCCCTATGGCCTCATGGTCTGCGCCGGGTCTGATGGCGAAAGCGCCGTCAAGCAGGCCGCCCGCATCGCCACCGGCTGGCGCCTCAAACAGGTCCAGCCGCCGCTCATCGTCTGCACCCATGCCCAGACGCCGGAAGACATTCTCGCTGAAAAAACCATCCCCGAAGTCGATCTCGCCAGGTGCCGCGATCTCGCCGCCGCCCTCGCCGCCGGCATCGCCATGGGCGTGTTCTGAGCAGGCAAAGAACCGCGCTCACACCGCCCTAATACGACCGCCTCGGCGTCACCATGGATTCGGCTCGGTCGGCATAGAAGGCACGGATCAGGTCCGGCAGCGGCTTGTCGTCACCCCGGCTCATGTCATCCGCCCACGTCACGGCCGAACAAAGGTCTGACACGAAGGCAGAGACGCGCTCATTGCCCGGCACCAGGCCGACATATTGCTCCTGCCTGAGTCGATAGGCATGCGCATTGGTCTGGTGGAACAGGCCGAGGATACAGGCCTGCTCCGCCGGCTCGGCATCATGCTTCCAGTCCGGCCACGGACGGCCATCAAGCGGCTCGCCATCGCAGATGCGAAACACGAACCGCGTCGACAGGCCGGTGCAATATTCCGGCGTCGGCAATATCGAGTCTATACGCCAGGACGCTTCGTCTGCGTGCTGCATGATCATTGCCATATGCGCGTGGGCTGCGCCGGGCATGGTCCCGGCATCCGGCCTTGCGCTCGCAATCCATATCCCGATTCCCGCCCCAACCGCAATCACCGCCCCACCCAGACCGAGCCCTATGGGCAAGATCCCTTTCATGCCGCCCCCCGATTCGTTTTATATACTAATCAGAACACAAATCAGATCGTGAGTAAAATACGCCTCATCGGCAGGCACGCACGCAAATTCCGGCTGCCAGACCCCGGAATTTATTGCACAGGCCGCCGCGATTCCGTACCAATGGGCCTATCACATGCACGGAGAGCCTCATGACGCACCGCCAGATCCCCTTCGCCCTTGCTGCCCTCGCCAGCCTCGCTTTGCTCAGCGCCTGCGGAACCGGCGACGCGCCCGTTGACGCTGAAGCCGCCACGACACCCCTCTCCAACGGCCTGACCGCCGCCGAAACAGTCGAGGCCCGCCAGACCCATCTGAAGGCCGTCGGCAAGGCATTCAAGACGATCAGCGACAATCTCAAGTCCGGCGAACCCGACCTCGCCGCCATACAGGCCGCCGCTGCCAGCGTGCCCGCTGAGACGTCCGGCATGGCAGACTGGTTCCCCGAAGGCTCCGGCCCCGCCTCCGGCGTCAAGACAGATGCCCTGCCCGTCATCTGGGAAACGCGCACCGATTTCGACACGAAGCTCGCCGATTTCCAGGCCGCCGCCACCACGCTGGGCACGGTCGCTGCCGCCGGTGACATCGCCGCCATCACCGAGGCCTTCGCCGCCACTGGCGCCACCTGCAAGGCCTGCCACCAGACCTATCGCGCAGACGACTAGCGCCGATGGCCCCGCCCGCCGCGCGCGTCCTCGTCTGGGACTGGACCGTCCGTCTCTTCCACTGGCTCCTCGTCCTTGGCATTGTGGCCATGTGGTGGACGGCCGAACAGGGCATGATGGACTGGCACCGCCGCCTCGGCCTCATCCTGCTGGGCCTCATCGTCTACCGGCTCGTCTGGGGCCTGATTGGCCCGGCCACGGCCCGCTTCTCCCGCATGCTCGCACGGCCCACCACGCTCGCGGCCTACCTGCGTGACCTCGCCGGCCGCCGCCACCGTCCCCATTTCGGGCACAATCCCGCCGGCTCGCTCAGCGTCTTCGCCATGCTGGCCGCCCTCGCCACACAGATCACCACAGGCCTCTTCGCGGTGGATGTCGACGGGCTGGAATCCGGCCCGCTGGCCACGCTTGTCTCGTTCGAAACCGGCCGCCTCTTCGCCGACATCCACGAGACCAGTTTCAATGTCCTGCTCGTGCTGGTTGCGCTCCATGTCGCCGCCATCGCCGCCTACCTCTTCCTGCTACGCGACAATCTTGTCCGCCCCATGGTCACCGGCCACCGCCCTGAGGCAAACTTCGCCGCCCCCCAGCCCCCATCACGCGCCCCCTGGCCCCGCATCCTCGCCGCCACCGCCATCGCCCTCGCCGCTATCTACGCCGTCGCCACGCTCGGCGGCTGATACGGCCAGCCCCCTCTCCCCCACTCCACACCCTGCATCCTGCAATCCCTGCGGCCCCTGCCGCAAAACCTGTCCCACACCCTCCGTTCCCGGCGCATAATGCGTGCATCATGCCTTCGCGCCGGGGTAATCTCTACATCAACGCGATTGGCGACGCCCCGCGCTCTATCATTATGATGCGCCGCGCGTTCCCGCATGGGCCGCGCCCGCCCTCGCCTGCGACCTGTCGGACAATATCACGCCGCAGGGCCTCTGCCCCTTCACGGAGCAACGCGCCCCGCAAGGCCCGCACGTCTTCCCGAGCGCGCCGCTGGCGCCGGACACGTCCTAGCCCCCGCCCCCAAGCCGAATTCAGCCCGCACTGCACCGGATGGCCCCCGCCATGCCGGGCGCTGGTGCTGGCTGACGTATCTAGAAGTTCACGCGGCTGGAAACCGCGCCGTCCACGATCAGGTTCGCCCCCGTCGTATAGGATGACAGCGGGCTCGCCAGGAACACGGCCGCATTGGCAATTTCCTGCGGCGTGGCGCACCGGCCCGTGGGGTTGCGCGCATTCGCCTGCTCGAAGAATTCCGGCATGTTGGTCTTCACCGTGTGCCAGATGCCGCCTTCGAAATAGACCATGCCGGGCGACACCGTGTTCACGCGGATGCCGATGGCGGCATGCTGACGGGCAAGGCCCTTGGCCATGTGGATCAGCGCCGCCTTGATCGGGCCATAGGACTCGCCGCGATCAGACTGCGCCGCCGACACGGACGAAATGATCACGAAGGCCGCATCACCGGAGGCCTCCGCCGCCTTGGCCAGCAAGGGCTGCGCCGCCTCGAACGCATTCACCGCGCCCAGGATATCCAATTCGAAATTCTGCTTCCAGGCGGCCTCATCATTGCCCTGCGCCATCGCGCCTGCATTGGAGATCAGGATATCCACCCCGCCCAGCGTCTTGCCCGCGTCGGCAATCCATTTTTTCAGCGCCGCGCCGTCGGTAATGTCCACGGCTGCGCCGGTGGCTTTCACGCCCATCGCCCCCAGTTCCCTCACCGCCTCGGCCACCTGGTCCGCATTGCGCGCGCAGACGGCCACGTTCGCGCCCTCGCCGGCCAGCGTGTCCGCAATCGCCCGGCCAATCCCGCGCGTGCCACCCAGGATGATGGCATTCTTGCCCTTCAATTTCAGATCCATAACCGTTTCCTCCTTGTGTTTTTCGATAGTCCGCACACCCCTCAAAGGCTACGGCGACAGGCGTTCCAGGTTCGCCAGCAGCATCTGCAGGGTCAATTCCCGCGCCCGCTCTGGTGGCTTGCCGATCAGCTGGCCGAGCGATGGCCCGAACAGGCCGACGCCAACCGCCAGCGTCACGCTCAGCAGGATCAGGTCCTCGACCAGATCTGCCGGCAGGTTGGTCTTGGCCATCTTGGTCTGCGCCACTTCCTGCACGGCCTCGCGCACCAGGGTCAGGCGGCTCGTCTCGTCGGTCAGCTCCAGCCAGGCCGCCAGCCGCGCCGCCCCGCGTGTCTCGAAGGCGTCAAACAGGGTCCGCAAGGCCGCCTCGCGCGCGGCTGCCGGATCCTCCTGCGGCACGTTCACGGCCATGATGCCGGCCACCAGGTCTGCGATCATCCGCTCCATCAGCGCCTTCTGGACTGCGTCGATCGAGCCGAAATGGTGCAGCACCGTGGCATTGGCCACACCGGCCGCCTTGGCCACATCGGCCAGCCGCAGGGATTGCGGCCCCTGCGCCACCAGCAGCGATTCAGCCGCCGACAGGATATTGCTGCGCGACTCTTCGGGAGAGCGGCGGATCCGGGGCTTGGGTTTATTTTTTATTGACATTTTTGTCAGTAACACTATGTAGGCACATGAAGCCAGTCCGCATTTCCGTTTCAAGGGCAGTATGCACAATGACGAACAAACGCACACCCGAAGACATCACGATTTTGCCGCGCGATTTCCATTTCGACATGGACGGGGCCCGCGCCGATCACTGGCTCGACGGCAGCCCCGTGGCGACCGCCGTCTTCAATGCCATGTCGCTGACATTCCCTGACGGCGAGCGCCTGTTCATGGATGCCGTCAAGGCCCATCGCGGACAGGTCACCGGAAAGCTGGCGCAGGACGTGAAAGACTTCATCGCGCAGGAAGCCATCCATTCGCGCGAGCATCACATGCTCAACAACATGATCGACCGCGAGAAATATCCCGTCGCCGAAATCGAGGCGGCCATCGCGGAAAAGATCGCCTTCGGACGCTCCGGCGGCCCGATGCGCATGCTGATTGCCACCATCTGCCTCGAACATTTCACCTCCATGATGGCCGACCTGATGCTCGACCTCGAAATTGATGGCGAACCGCTGTTCAGCAAGACCGAGCCCTCGCTCGAGCGCCTGTGGCGCTGGCACGCGATGGAAGAGACCGAGCACAAGGCCGTCGCCTATGACGTCTTCATGGAAGCCACACGCGACTGGTCGCCGCTCAAGCGCTATTTCCGCCGCAGCCTGTCCATGCTGCTCATCACCCAGCAGTTCACGAAGAATATCGCGGAATATGCCAGCATGCTGCTCGTCGCGGATGGCTACGAGCCCGAGGCCGCCCGGCGCACCGTGAAGGACTTCCTCTGGAAGAAGCCGGCCCTGTTCGGCGCGGGCTGGGCCATCTGGCTGTCCTGGTTCAAACCCGGTTTCCATCCCTGGGACCATGACAATCGCGATGTCATGGCCGGCTGGAAGCAGGAGTTCGACATGGTCGCAGCCGAGTAGGGCTCCGTTCGCCCGAGCCGCCCATAGGCCCGTCACAACCGGGATTTCAACAGCCCGTGCCCGGTAATTCCACAAAAGCATCCACAGGGTTATCCACAGCCCTTCAAATCGGTTAGTTTCGGTATCAAAACGAACAGGACTGATTCGGCTCCGCAACTATTAGGGTTTCGGAAACCGGCGTCCGTCACTGATTCGGCTTCACGAAACACGCGTCGCATGGGGCTGGCCAAATGGAATTGAAACGAAACACGATCATGCAGGGCGACTGCATCGACATCCTGCGGCGCCTGCCCGACCAGTCTGTCGACCTGGTCTTCGCCGACCCACCCTACAATCTCCAACTGGGCGGCGGGCTGACACGCCCCGACCAGTCAATCGTCGACGGCGTGGATGATGAATGGGACAAGTTCGACAGCTTCGATGCCTATGACCTGTTCACGCATGAGTGGATGTCGGAATGCCGCCGCGTCCTGAAGGATGATGGCGCCATCTGGGTCATCGGTTCCTATCACAACATCTTCCGGGTCGGCACCGTGCTGCAGGACCAGGGCTTCTGGATCCAGAATGATGTGATCTGGCTCAAGTCGAACCCGATGCCGAATTTCAAGGGCACCCGTTTCCAGAATGCCCACGAAACACTGATCTGGGCCGGCAAGTCCGAAGCCTCGCGCGTCACGTTCAACTATGACGCCCTCAAGGTCTTCAACGAAGACAAGCAGATGCGCTCCGACTGGGTCATCCCGCTCTGCACGGGCGGCGAACGCCTGAAGGACGAAGCGGGCAAGAAGGCCCACCCGACTCAAAAGCCGGAAAGCCTGCTCTCGCGCATCCTCCTCGCCACGACCCGGCCGGGCGATGTCGTGCTCGACCCCTTCTCCGGCACCGGCACAACCGCCGCCGCCGCCCGGCGCCTCGGCCGCGATTTCGTCGGCATCGAGCGCGATCCCGACTATGTCCGCCTGTCCCGCGCCCGCATTGCGGCCATCACGCCGCTGGAAGGCGACATGCTGGAGACCGAGCGCAGCAAGAAGTCCCTGCCCCGCGTCCCGTTCGGCGCGCTCATCGACAATGGCTGGCTGAAGCCGGGCGACCGCCTGTTCTCGCCGCAGCGCCGCTACCAGGCCCGCATCCGGGTCGACGGTTCCCTCACCACGGGCGCCGTGTCCGGCTCGATCCACCGCCTCGGCGCGCATGTCCAGCAGGCCCCGGCCTGCAATGGCTGGACCTATTGGCACTTCGAAGACCCAAAGCGGAACCTTGCGCCGATCGACCTCCTGCGCCGCCGCTACCGTGAAGAAATGGGCCTGAACTAGTCTCGCTCCACTGCCAGCCGGAAGGCCTTGGCAAAGACGGTCGGCAAGCCTTCAACGTCCCGGATGGGTGTCCACACCCCGTCCGGGCGTTTGCCATTCAGGGCGCCGCGCCTGACGCTCAGGGTCAGGGCAAAATGCGTGAACACATGGCGCACCTCTCCGACAGGCTGCCAGTCAGCATCTGCGGGCGGCGCGGCTTCAGGGATTCCGGTCTTTGGCCAATCGGTGCTCGGCAGGGCCAGCATGCCGCCCAGCAGGCCCTTGTCCGGGCGCCGCACAAGCAGCACGTCCTCCCCGTCCACCAGCACGTAGGCCACCCCCTGCCGCACCCTCGTCACGCCCTTCGCAGGCTTCACCGGATACCGTTCCGGCGCCCCTTCCGCCCGCGCCCTGCACAGCTCTGACAGCGGGCAGTTGCCGCAATCCGGACGTGTCGGCGTGCAGACCGTGGCGCCAAGGTCCATCAGGGCTTCGGCAAATTCGCCCGGCCTCTCCGCAGGCACGAGGGCCCGCACAGCCTTGGCGATCACCTTCTTCTCGGCCTGCCACTCGCCCTTCAGCGCCAGCAGCCGTGCGAACACGCGATCCACATTGCCGTCGACAGCTGCAGCCTGCTGGTCAAACGCAATCGCGGCGATGGCCCCTGCCGTATAGAGGCCAATCCCGGGCAATTTCACGAGTTCCGGCCCGGTCTGCGGAAAGCCGCCCAATGCCACCACTTCGCGGGCGCATTTGAGCAGGTTGCGGGCCCGCGCATAGTATCCAAGCCCCGCCCAGGCGCTCATCACCTCTTCATCACGAGAATTTGCAAGCGCCTCCACATCCGGCCAGCGCGTGACGAACCTGTGGAAATACGGCGTCCCGTGCGGGATCGTGGTCTGCTGCAGCATGATCTCGGAAAGCCATATCCTGTAAGGATCAGGGCGGATTCCCGCCGCGCGACCTGCTGGCGAAACACGCCAGGGCAGGTCGCGCGCATGCCCCTCATACCAGGCCAGCAGCCGCTCCGGGAGTGTGGCTAGTTTCGCCTTGGGAACCACGTTCGTCTTTTCCTCGCCATCAAGCCGTGCTTGTCTTGACGAATGGTCACAAGATCAACCCTCGATCCCCTTGAAGAGGCGCGCGCCCGCGTCCGCCTGCGCTATCAGCGAGCGCGCAAGGTGCATCCGGGCATCCCCCAGATCGGCCTCGCGGCGGAGCGGCTCGGCCGCAAGGTCGGCGCGAAGAAGCTCCCCGCCGTGCAGCTGTTGCAACGCCGGTGGCGAGAGATCGTCGGCGAGAAGCTCTACCCCTTCTGCCGCCCGGAAAAGATCACTGGCGGCAAGGACGGCCGCGTTCTCACCCTGCGGGTCATTCCCCAGGCCGCCCCGCTGGTACAGCACCAGGTCGAGACGATCCGGCAGCGCGTGTCGGTATCGGCCGGCGGCGACATTATCGCCATCAAGATCGTGCAGGGCGCCCTGGCCACAAGCGAGCCTGCCAGGCCACGCCGGCGGCCCGTTCCCCTCACCAGTGCCCAGCGCAGGCAACTGGAAGACAGCGCCGCCAGAATCGAGAACACTGCCCTGCGCGCGGCGATTGTTGCATTGGGGGCAGCCGTGCTAACCGCAGACGATCCCGCTTCGCCCACGCCGGATACCGGTCCGGCCAAATAGCCAATTCCATGTGAAGGCCCCTCAAATGGCTCTTGTTTCCCGCCCCTCCGCTCTCATCTCGGTCCTCGCTCTGATGATCGCCGCCTGTGGCAATGCAACAGGTGATGACAAAACGCCGACGCCCGCTGAAACAACTGTTCCCGCCGTGCTGGGCCACGTGAAGGGCGCCGAGGATGCCCCCCTGACGGTGATTGAATACGCCTCGCCGACCTGCTCGCACTGCAAGCATTTCCATGACGATGTCATGCCCATGGTCGAAGAGAAGTTCATCTCGACCGGCAAGGTGAAGTTCGTTTTCCGTGAATACCCGCTCAATGACATCGACGTGGCGGCCTATGCCATGGCCAACTGCGCCGGCGACGACAGGTTCTTCGATGTCCTCGACGACCTGTTCGAACACCAGAATGACGTGTTCGACGCATCAAAGGACGGCAAGCTTGAAGCCCTGTTCCTCGATATCGCAGCCCGCCACGGCATCGCCGACAAGAAGGCCTTCGATGCTTGCCTTGCCAACCGTCCGATTCGCCAGCGCATCGCCGACACCATGATGACGGGTGACAGCTTTGGCGTCAGGGCCACCCCCACATTCATCGTGAATGGCCAGGTCAAGGTGGCGGACGGTGACGTGCACTCGGCGGACGCCTTTGAAACCTATCTCAATGCCGAGCTGGAAAAGCTGCCTCAATAGGGCCCTTGTACGGCATTAACGATTTGGCAACCAAGACGACTCAATTCTTAACGCAAAGGTTATGATGATGGAACGCATCTCCAGACGAACCGCTTTGGCCGCCCTGTCGGCGCTGGCGCTTGTTGCCTGTGGCAATGGCGAAACCCCGGGCACGGCCGCAAAGAGCGGAGACGATCCTGCGAAGATCGGCCACGTCATTGGCTCAGCCGATGCGCCGGTCACAGTGATCGAATACGCATCGCCCACCTGCCCCGCCTGCAAATATTTCCACGATACGGTCCTGCCCGAAATCAAGGAAAAGTACGTGTCCACCGGCAAGGTGCGCTTCATTTTCCGGGAATACCCCATCCACGATATCGACGTCCCGGCCTATGCGATGGCGCTTTGCGCGGGTGACGACAAATACTTCGACGTGCTGGACGACATTTTCGAACACCAGAGCGGCATCACGGATGCGGCCCGCAATGGCGTACTCAAAGCCGCCCTGGTCGCCATCGGCGAACGTCACGGGATCAATGGCGAAGCAGCCTTCGATGCCTGCATGGCCGATGAATCGATCCGGAAGCGCCTGAAAACGACCTATGACGAGGCCCAGAAAGACGGCGTCGACAGCACACCGACCTTCATATTCGACGGCGAGATGGCCCGTTTCGAAGGCGACATTCGTTCACCGGAGGGCTTTTCCGCAAAGCTTGACGGGCTTCTCGCAAACGCGGCAGGACAATAAGGATATGAGGCCGGCATGCAGATAACAGAACTCCGCATCGCCGGCTTCAAGTCGTTCGTCGATCCGCAAACCATACCCGTAGAACCGGGTCTGACGGGGATCGTGGGACCGAACGGCTGTGGCAAGTCAAACCTGCTGGAGGCCCTGCGCTGGGCCATGGGCGCAAGCTCTGCCAAGGCCATGCGCGGCGGCGAGATGGATGACCTCATCTTCTCCGGCGCACAGAACCGCCCGGCGCGGGAAACCGCCGAAGTCACACTCGTTCTGGATAATTCCAAACGCACGGCACCGCCTGAATTCAACTCGTCTGACACGCTCGAAATCGTCCGGAAGCTGCGCCGGGGTGCCGGCACATCCTACAAGCTCAACGGGCGCACGGTGCGCGGCAAGGACATCCAGCTCCTGTTCGCCGACGCATCGACCGGCGCCAACTCGCCAGCCCTCGTCCGCCAGGGGCAGATATCCGAGCTGATCGGCTCGAAACCCCAGAACCGCCGCCGGATTCTCGAAGAAGCCGCCGGCATTGCAGGCCTCAATACCCGGCGCCATGAGGCGGAACTGAAACTCAACGGCGCCGAGTCGAATCTCGAACGCCTGACGGAAGTTTCCGCCGAAGTCGAACGCCAGCTCGCCAGCCTCAAACGCCAGGCCGGCAAGGCCCGAAAGTACCGCCGCCTGTCGGACGAGATCCAGGCCCTCGACGCCCTCGTCGCCCATCTGCGCTGGACCGAAGCCCGTATCGCCTGCGAGATTGCGCGCGAGAAACTCGAAGAATCCCGCCGCGCCGTAGAAGACCTGACCCGCCAGGATGCCGTGTGCGAACGCCAGCGCATCGAAGCCAGCGAAGGCCTGGGACCGCTCCGCGAAGCCGAAAGCGTCGCCTCGGCCAAACTTGGCCAGGCCCGGATCGCGCTCGCCAGACTCGAAACCGAGCGCAAGGTCGCTGCCGATGCCCTTGCGCGGCTCGAAGCGGAAGCCGCGCGTCTGGTCGAGGACCTTGAACGCGAACAGGCGGCGAAGACCGAAGCCGAAGCCGCCACCGATAACGCGCGGCATGAACTTTCTGCCTTGCCGGTGATGGACGAAGCCCGCAATGACGAGATCGAGGCCGAAACCCGCGCCGCGCTCGAAAATGCCCGCGCCCGCCTCGCAGCGGCAGAAGAAGCGGCAGACGCGGCGCAGGGGCAACTCTCCGAAGTGCGTGCCCGCCGCAAGGCGTCCGAAGAAAACGTCGGTGCCCAGACACGCCGCCGCGACCAGATCACGGCTGAAATCAATCGCCTGACCAGTGACATGGCTGGCCTGGAAGACGCCGTTTCGCTGGTACGCAAACTGAAGGACGCCAAGGACGCCGAAACGCTGGCAGAGACGGCCCTGCGCGATGCCGAGACTGCAGTCGAGGCCGCCGAAGCAAGGCTTCACGAAACCCGGGAAGACGAGGCCCTTGCGCAACCGCCGCGCGATGCTGCCGACAAGGATGTCCGCGCACTGGAAGCCGAAATCGCGGGATTGCAGAAACTGCTGCGCAAGGCCGATGGGCCCAGCGCGCCGCCCGTGATTGACCGGATCCGCACGAAAGACGGTTACGAAAAGGCTGTCGCTGCCGCATTGGGAGATGATATCGAGGCCCCGACCGACCGGAACGCCGCCATGTTCTGGAGCGGCGCAAGTGCGGCCGCCCAGGCCCTGCCATCGGGTGCGACGGGCCTGAACGCATTTGTCGAGGCCCCCTCCGAACTGGCCGCGCGCCTGTCTCAGTGCGGTGTTGTCAGCGCATCTGATGGCGCCCGGCTCATGGCGGAGCTCAAGCCGGGCCAGCGCCTCGTGTCGCGCGAGGGACACCTCTGGCGCTGGGACGGCTTCACACGCACACCGGACGCTCCGGCAAGCGCAGCGGCTCGGCTGGAGCAGCAGGCCCGGCTGGAAGCGGCATTGGCCGAGATCGAACCTCTGCGGGCCCGTTTTGAACATTGCACGGCGGTTCTGACCAGCGCCCGCGACGCGCGCCTCTCGGTCGAGGAATCGCTGCGGGGATTACGCCAGGCCATTGCGCCATCGCAACGCGCGCTGAGTGAAGCGCGCACCCGCGTGACGGAAGCCTCGCAAGCCTCTGAACGCGCCGCGATGAAGCGCGACTCGACCGGCGAAGCCCTCGACCGTGCCAAAGCCGACCTCGCTGTGGTGAAGGAAGCGCTCTCATTGATGTCGCCGCAATCGTCTGCGGATGAGGAAGCCTCGCTGGAGTCCCGCCTCACGCAGGCGCGTATTCGTGTCACCGAAGCGCGCGATGACGAAATTGAATCCCGCGGGCGCCTGACAGACATCACGCGCGGCCGCGAGCAGGCCGCCGCACGGCGCGCTGGCCTTGAGCGCGACATTGAAACCTGGACAGTGCGCGCCATCGCTGCGGGCGACCGTGTCGAGCGCCTGCTGGAACGCCGCGCCGCAGCTGCAGCTGAAGCGATTGCCGCAAAGGCGCGTCCCGAAGAACTGGCGGCCGAAATCGAAACCATGTCGACAGATGTCGAGCGGCTGGAAAGCGACCGCAAGCGCATTGCAGACCAGCTGTCCGAGAAGGAAGCCACGGTCCGGGAAACCGAAAACGCCGCGCGTCAGGCGGCCATCGCAGCGTCTGAAGCGCGCGAGAGCCTCGCCGGGTGGAAAGTCAAACTCGAAACCGCCGAAGGGCGCCTCGAGGAAAGCGTCGAGATCGCGCGCCATTCGTTTCAGCGCACACCCGAAGGCCTGCTCGCCATTGCCGAGGCCGGGCTGGATGCAGACGAAATGGGAGAATTCACCCCGCGGGATGCCGAGCGCAAGGTCGAAGACCTGCGGCGCGAGCGCGACCAGCTCGGCGGTGTCAACATGAACGCCGAAGAGGAAGCCACCGAACTCGAAGAACGCCTCGGCAGCCAGGTCCACGAGAAGGAAGACCTGAAAGCAGCCATCGCCAAGCTGCGCGAGGGCGTCGATGCCCTGAATGCCGAAGGGCGCGAGCGCCTGCTTGTCGCGTTCGAAACGGTCAACGAGCATTTCAAGGCCCTGTTCACCGCCCTTTTCCAGGGTGGGCAGGCCGAGCTGCGCCTTATTGATGCCGAGGACCCGCTGAATGCCGGTCTGGAAATCTACGCCCAGCCGCCGGGCAAGAAGCTCGGCACGCTTGCCCTCATGTCGGGCGGCGAACAGGCGCTGACTGCCGCCGCGCTGATCTTTGCCGTCTTCCTGTCCCGCCCGGCGCCGATCTGTGTGCTCGACGAGGTCGATGCCCCTCTCGATGACGCCAATGTCGACCGTTTCTGCAACATGCTGAACGAGATGCGCCAGCGCACCGACACGCGGTTCGTGGTGATCACCCACAACCCGGTGACGATGAGCCGGATGGACCGTCTTTTCGGCGTCACCATGCGGGAAAAGGGCGTCTCGAAACTGGTTTCTGTCGATCTCGAAGCCGCCGAACAGCTCGTTGCGGCGGAGTAGCGCAGAGCGTGAACCAGTATATTCAATAAAAACAAGGAAGTGCGTTTCTGCAATCGCGGTTGACTTGCCCTCGCCCCCCTCATAGTTTGCGCCAAATTCGGGGGGTCTCCCCGTCAGCAGGGATTCGCGGCTGCGGAGCGCTAAAAAACATGTCCAGTGAAGGTCCAGACGGCCTTGGTGACGAGATCGCCAAGGCAAGGGCGGCCCGGGCTGAACGTGAAGCGGCAAAGCGACGTGAGACCAGGGCTGACGAAGGAAATCACTCGGCTGGGGCCTACGCCTTGCGATACGGTGCGGAATTCGGCACCTCGGTCTTTGTTGGTGGCTTCATGGGCTACTGGATCGACGTGTTCGCGGGAACAAAGCCCTGGGGCTTGCTGATCATGGGGGCCCTGGGCTTCGCGGCAGGCATACGGGCCATCATACGCGCCTATAAAGAGCTGAATGCTCGGGCGTTGAAACACACACAGGAGCTTGAGGCTCCGGAAGACGGGAATAAGGACGGATGAACCTGTTTATGCCTAGCGTCGCACTGGATCCGATCCACCAGTTCAAGATCACGAAATGGCTTGAGTTCAACGTCGGCGGCGTCGACCTGTCGTTCACGAACGCATCAGGCTTCATGGCCCTGGGCGTGATCCTGACCATCGCCTTTTTCGGCATTGCCGCGTCCAAGGGACAGCTGGTCCCCTCGCGCGTGCAGTCGCTTGCGGAAATCGGCTACGGGTTCGTCGCAGACATGGTACGCGGAGCGGCCGGTGAGGAAGGCCTGAAATTCTTCCCCTTCGTGTTCACGCTATTCTTCTTCCTTTTCTTCGCCAACATGATCGGCATGGTACCTTATGCATTCACCACCACCAGCCACATCATCGTGACAGGCGCCCTCGCGCTGCTGGTGATCTCCATCGTCATCGGCTTCGGATTCTACAAGAACGGCTTCAAGTTCCTCAAACTGTTCGCACCATCGGGCGCCCCATGGCCGATCTATATCATCCTGATCCCGATCGAAGTCATCTCGTTCTTTGCCCGCCCGCTGACCTTGTCCCTGCGCCTGTTCGCCAACATGCTGGCAGGACACATCATGCTGAAACTGTTTGCCGGATTTACGGTTGCTCTGATCGCTGCCGGCGGCGCCTATGTGATCATCGCGCCGTTCGCGTTTGCCATGGGCGTTGCCCTCAACGCCCTCGAACTGCTGGTTGCGGGCCTTCAGGCATACGTTTTCGCCATTCTTACCTGCGTTTACCTGAACGACGCGTTCCACCCCGCGCACTAGGGACCCACTTCGCCGGTGCGGCCACATGGCCTCACCAAACCGCTTGACGCCGCAGACGGAACACGCTTCACGAGCGGCACTTTGTAGAACTACAGCATTCCCATAAGGAGATCCCCATGGAAGGCGATATCACCCTCGGCCTCAAATACGTTGGCGCAGGCCTCGCAACGCTCGGCATGATCGGTGCCGCTATCGGTGTGGGTAACATCTTCGGCTCGTTCCTCGACGCCGCCATGCGCAACCCATCGGCTGCTCCCCAGCAGACCGGCAACCTGTTCATCGGTATGGCCCTTTCCGAGGCGCTCGGCATCCTGTCGTTCCTCGTTGCCATCCTGATCCTCTTCGTCGTCTAGGCAGAACCTGCTTTTTGGGGCCGGCGGCCGTGTCGCCGGCTCCCACGACTGGACACGAAACCGAGGATTTTCCGATGCTGATCGCATTGCTTGCAGAAACTGCGGCCCAAGGGGCAGAACACGGCACGGACGGCAAAGCGCCGTTCCCGCCGTTTGAAACCTGGCACATGCCATCGCAGCTGTTCTGGCTGGCGATCCTGTTCAGCATTCTCTACCTCGCCATGTCACGGGTCATCCTGCCGAAACTGTCGGACACGCTCGAAAAGCGCTCTGACCGTATCGCGTCCGACCTTGACCAGGCTGGCCGCCTCAACGATCAGGCAACCGAAGCGCAGCAGGCACTTGAACTGCGCATTGCGCAGGCCAAGGCGAAGGCGCGCGAAACGTCCGACAAGGCCCGGGACAAGATGAACGCCGAGATGGCGGCTGAGACGGCGCGGGTCGATGCAGAGCTCGAGAAGAAACTGGAAGCGGCCGATGCGCGCATTACCAGCCTTCGCGCGAATGCCATGAAGAACGTCGAGCAGATTGCCGTCGATGCAGCTGACGTGATTGTGGGCCGCTTCGGCGTGTCGGCCACCAAGGCCGAACTGAAAAAAGCCGTCACGGCGGCAATGGAGTAGCCAGATGCGGACGATGAAACACCTCATCCTTTTGAGTGCACTTTTCGCGGTGTCATCTCTTCCGGCAATGGCGGCTGAAGACAGCCACGGCGAAGGCTTCATGGGTGGCCTTGCCTATGCGGCGAGCGACCCGGTCACCTTCGTGGCATTTCTGGCGCTGGTCGTTTTCCTGCTGATCGCTGCCCGCATGGGCGCATTCAAAACCGTTCTGGGCGGCCTTGACGCGCGCTCCACCGCGATTGCAGAGGAACTGGAAGAAGCCCGCAGCCTGCGCGAGCGGGCGGCAGAGGCCCTCGCCCTTGCCGAACGCCGCCAACAGGATGCCGACAAGGAAGCAGAGGCCATGATCGATCAGGCCAAGGCCGACGCGAAGCAGATCATGGCCGAAGCCCGCAAGGACATCGCTGACCGCATGGTGCGCCGTGAGGCGCTTGCGGAAGCCCGGATTGCTCGCGCCGAAACCGAGGCAACCGAGCAGGTCCGCCGCGCTGCGGCCGATGCCGCGATCTCGGCGGCCCGCCGCATTCTCAGTGAAGACACCGGTGTTGACCAGTTCGAGTCCGCTGCCCGCGAGATCGACCGCGCCCTCAGCTAGTCCTTCAGAAGCAGATCAAATGAAAAGCGCCGCCGGACATCATCCGGCGGCGCTTTTCATTTCAGGCGAACCCGAATGGCCTAATCGTCCGTATCGTTGATGATCGGCCCCGGCTGCAGCACATCATTCATCAGGGATCGCGGCACCTGGCCCACAGGGCAGGTCACAGTGGCCTGCGAGCCATTGCTGATCGCGGGCATTGCCACACGCATTTCAGGTGAGATGGGCTGCGAGCGGAAGAACCATGCCAGAATCAGCATGCCCAGAATGGCCAGTGAAATGGCCACGATCGTGCCCCAGCTGACAATTGCATCTTCGACGGTTTCCGTCACCGGCGCTGCGGAAGGCCGTGCGGCAGCCGCCGCAATGGTCATGCCTGCAACCGGCCGGTGTCCGTTTCCGTTGGTGTGCCCCTTCAGGGAGGCCGCCGCCAGCGCTGCAGCGCCCTGCGCTTCAGGCGCAGGGGCAGGCTTCATACCAAGCTCTTTTTCGCGTTGCGCCTTCGCGTGGAGCGCCAGCGGGTCATGCGGGTGGGCTGCGAGCCAGTCAGCGCGTTCGTCTTCGTCCTTCGCGCCAAAGCCCATCCATTCGCGAAGGTCGGTGCGGCCGTCATTCGCGCCCAGCGCTTCTACGGCCTTGTAGAAACCGTCAGGCGTCTTGCGCGATGTCATGCCCACGACCGAATGGCGTTTGCCTGTGCGGAAGGGCTCGTAGGGAATTGTCTTGTCGAGGCCCATCTGGACCAGTGTGCCGGGGCGGGAATGCCCCACTGACGCGGCCGCACGCACCCAGTCGCTCTTTACGGCATTCTCTGACCAGAGGACCAGCATGGAGGTGGAGTTCGTCGCGTTGCGGGCGTCCTTGGCATCAAAAGTCTCGTCAACCTGTTTCTGATTGAACCAGACCTTGAATTTGAGGGCGCGAAGCCGCCGTGCGATCAGCTTCGCCGTATCGCGATCTTCGCTCGCGGAAACCAGAAAGACGTCATATGCCATGGGGTCATTCCTGCAACTCTCGTGCCGAGAATAGCAGTCCGCTGCCCCTTGGCCACCCAATTCCGCTTTCAGGCGACAAAACTCCCTGTTTTTCACTGCGAAATAGCGCTAAGGCCGCGCTCAGACAGTTAAGAAAAGGAGGCCGGAATGGGCTTCAAATGCGGAATTGTGGGCCTGCCCAATGTGGGCAAGTCCACGCTTTTCAACGCCCTGACGCAGACAGCTGCCGCGCAGGCCGCCAACTACCCGTTCTGCACGATCGAGCCGAATGTGGGTGAAGTGGCCGTTCCCGAGCCCCGTCTGAACGAACTGGCAAGGATTGCCGGATCGAAGGAGATCATTCCGGCGCGCATGAACTTTGTCGATATTGCAGGTCTGGTTGAGGGCGCTTCCAAGGGAGAGGGTCTCGGCAACCAGTTTCTCGCCAATATTCGTGAGACAGACGCCATCATCTACGTGCTGCGCTGCTTTGAGAACGATGACATCACGCATGTGCGCGGACACGTCGATCCGATTGCAGATTTCGAAGTGGTCGAAACCGAACTCATGCTCGCCGACCTGGAAAGTCTTGAAAAGCGCAAGGTCGGCGTCGAGAAGAAGGCCAAGTCCGGTGACAAGGACGCCAAGGCGCAGGTCGCGCTGATCGACCTGGCCCTTGCCGAACTCAATCAAGGACGCCCCGCCCGGAAAGCCAAAATCGCCAAGGATGATTTGCGCGCCTGGAACATGCTGCAGCTTCTCACGTCCAAGCCGGTCCTGTTTGTCGCCAATGTCGACGAAGACAGCGCCGCCACGGGCAATGCGCATTCCGAACGGGTTGTCGCCCGCGCCCGGGAAGAAGGTGCCGGCTGCGTGGTCTTTTCCGCCCAGATCGAAAGCGAGCTCGCCCTGCTCGACGAGACGGACCGCGCAGAATACCTGGCGGCGCTTGGCCTCGAAGAACCGGGTCTGACGCGGCTCATTCACGCTGGCTACGACCTGCTCGACCTGCAGACCTACTTCACGGTCGGGCCGAAAGAGGCCCGCGCCTGGACCATACGGCGTGGCTGGACCGCGCCGAAGGCTGCAGGTGTTATCCATGGCGACTTCGAAAAGGGGTTCATTCGCGCCGAAACCATCGCCTTTGCCGACTTTGTCGCGTCGGGCGGGGAAGCCGGCGCCAAGGAAGCCGGCAAGATGCGGGCCGAGGGCAAGGAATACATTGTCCAGGACGGCGATGTCCTGCACTTCCGGTTCAACGTCTAGGAAACATGCGTTAGATGGCGACCGGGGCTTGCGGTGCGGCTCCGGTTTCACTAGACGACTAGCTTGCGCTGGAGAGGTGGCCGAGCGGCTGAAGGCGCGCCCCTGCTAAGGGCGTATACGTTAACGCGTATCGAGGGTTCGAATCCCTTCCTCTCCGCCACTATTCCGCCCCTGAAAATCCCATAATTCCCAGAATACACTGGTTTTTATGCGCGCCGTTGCGCCCATTTGCATGCGTCCTGGCTTGTTTTGCTGCACAATGACGGAGTGAACGTGTGTCGATCTTCATGCTTGGCGGCCTTTACCAGCTGAGACGACGGGTACCGCGCCGCTATGGGGCATTGTCAGGAGAACCGGGCTTGAGATGACCAATCCAAGTGTTTAGCCTCAGGAGATGGCCAAGAACCCGTTTCGCTACTTCAAGACTTCGCCCGAGATCATCCAGCTAGCCGTACTCATGTATGTCCGATTCCCGCTGTCCTTGAGGAACGTTGAAGACCTTCTTCACGAGCGCGGCATCGATGTCTGCCACGAAATCATCCGTCTCTGGGTTGATCGGTTCGGCACATACTTTGCGCATAAGATCAGGAGGCGGCGCTCAGAGTCGATGAGAAGTAGCCCCCAATGGTTGTGGCACCTAGACGAGGTCTTCGTAAAGATACGAGGCGAGAGGCATTACCTGTGGCAAGCTGTCGACCACGAAGGCGAAGTTCTCGAATCTTATGTAACCAAGAAGCGCGATAAAGCCGCTGCGTTGAAATTCCTGAAGAAAGCAATGAAGCGCTATGGCAGCCCGCACATCGTCGTGACGGACAAGTGCCCTTCTTACCGGGCCGCGATGAAAGTCATCGGGAATGAACGTCGCCAGGAAACGGCTCGCCATCTGAACAATCGCGCCGAGAATTCACACCTGCCCTTCCGAAGACGAGAGCGGGCGATGTCTCGATTTCGGCGGATGCGAAGTTTGCAGAAATTCGTTTCAGTCCATTCGTCAGTGCACAATCACTTCAACTTTGAAAGGCACATCAACACCAGAACCCGGTTCAAACAAAAACGAGACGCCGCGCTTCGCGAGTGGCGCGATCTTCTTGTCGCATAGCTCCTGCTGCTCCGCGAAAATCCGAGACTGGTTCGCATTAGACTGACAGCACCTGTTTTCAGATTGGGTGGGCGTCGAGCGCCTGCCCGACTGCTGCCCTGGCCGCTTCTTTGTCGATACCAAGCAGGCGAAGCTGCATCTCCGCTGTTCGGGCGCCCGCATCGGCGGCGGCCGTGCCCGACAGGCACGATAGCAGGGCTGAAAGGACAAGCCCGCCGACGCAATCGATCAGGAAGTCATCGACAGGCTCTGTGAAGACGCCTTGTTTGACGCCCCTTGCAATGTCCTGGCGCATGTAGACGCCCACCTGCTGGCGAAGGTCAGGCAACACCTGACACGCCTTGAGAAACGCCCAGCCAAGGGGTGGTTGTTCGCGGGTGATTTGAAGGAAACGACGCGTTGCGCAGACGACGCGCTGGATCGCGCATTCGATATCGCGCATGTCTTCGTCGAGCTGACGTGCTATTTCGGCCGCCAGGGCAAGCGATACCACGGACACCACCTCGTCCTTGTCGCGGAAATGAACGTAGAAGGTACCGTTCGCAAGGCCAGCAGCCCGCGCGATTTCGTTCACGGATGCCGCTTCGATGCCATGGCGGGCGAACACCGCAATGGCGGCGTCCATCAGCTGTGCGCGCGTTCTTGCGCTCTTGCCCAGGCTCGCCGCTTCCGGCGCAAACATCGTAAACGTCTGCAAGTGGGTCTCCTTCAGAAATGATGAAGCTTACCGTGGTTTGAATGTTTTGAACAGTATCCCAAATATGAGTATTGACTCATAATTGGGAGTTCTCTCATATTGTGGTTACAGATGTGCCCCATGCGGGGACGCATCGAAAAGCTGGAAACAACCAGCGCCAGGGAGGATATCTTGAAACACGATCTTGCACGCCAGCGCGCACTTTTGGCGGGTGCCGCGGTACTCGCTCTATGGCCGACCAGCGCAGCATTGGCTCAGGGCGCGTCCGACGAGGCGATCCAGGCCGATGGAGCGGCGCGGACACTGGAAACTGTCACGGTCACAGCCCGTCGCCGCGAGGAGCGGCTGCAGGATGTCCCGGTTGTCGTCAGTTCCTTTGGCAAGGACCAGATCGACGCCTTCGGCGCGGAAGGCTTTGAGGACATCTCGGCCCTGACGCCGTCTCTCGTGATCGATGAAAGTGGCGGCGCAGAGGGCCTGATCACGCTGCGGGGCATATCGACCGGGGGGCTCAACGCCTCCAGCGACCAGGCCGTGTCGATCAATATTGACGGGGTCCAGTTCAGCAATGCGACGGCGCTGCGATTCGGGCAATATGACGTGGAGCAGATCGACGTCCTGAAAGGCCCGCAGGCCCTGTTCTTCGGCAAGAACAGCCCCGGCGGAATCCTTTCGCTTCGCACGAGCGACCCGACCGACACATTCCTGTTCGAGCTTGGGGGCGGGTACGAGTTCAGTGCCGCCGAGCGTTTTGGCGAGGCCGTAATCTCCGGGTCTATCCTGCAAACGCTGGGCGGACGGCTCTACCTGCGCGCGTCCGATGAGGACGGCCCGTATGAGAATGTTGCGCCGGGAGCGGTTCGTCCTGATGCGCAGGAAACCTCGACCTTCTTTGGGCGGGCGACGCTCAACTGGACGCCGGACGATCGCTTCACGTCCCGGTTCAAGCTCGCTTATGGAACCGGCGAGGGTGCCCCTCAGGGCATCGAGCAGCGCTTCGGTTGCGAAGGGTCGGGGCTCCCCGGTCCCATCAACGGGCCGGTTGATAACTGCCAGCTGGATGAGGTCTTCGTCACAGGCGATCCAGACCCTGCGCTCGCCGCGCTGTCTCCCCTGTTCAGCGCTGAGCCGGAGGGCGAGACCCGCATGCTGCTGACCTCGCTGGAGCTGTCGGTGGAACTGACCGATAGTCTCACGCTGACCAGCCTGACCGGGTATTCGGACCTCCGATACAGCAATTACGGCAACACCTTGCCGACGCTCGCACCGATCTTCGTTTCCGGCTTCGACCAGGATCAGACCTCGCTGTCGCAGGAAATCCGGCTTACCAGCACGTTTGAAGGTCCGGTCAATTTCATGATCGGGGCTTTCTTCGACGATCGCTCATTCGACATCGCACAGGCTTTGCTCGTGCCAGCTCCTGCGCCCCCTTTTCCGCCGGGCGCACGCCTGCTGTTCGAGAATGACCAGAGCGTCGATTCCGACTCGCAGTCGGCCTTTGGCCAGCTCTTGTGGGATGTGACCCCGACAATCGAGATCAGTGCCGGTGCCCGCTATACGAGCGAGACCAGGACCCTCAGCGGCACGGGTGCGCTGTCGCCGGGCGGGTTCGGTCTGGTCCTGCCTGCCAGTTTCGCTCCGCCCGCAGTTCCGACCGGCGCTTTCCAGCCGTCCCCTGACGAAGTGTCCTATGATAACTGGTCGCCCGAGGTCAGCATCGCCTGGCGCCCGCATGAACGGGTGACGCTGTTTGCAGCCTACAAGGAGGGCTTCAAGTCCGGCGGTTTCAACACTTCGGTGAACGGGTCGTCCCAACTGGCAGCTATCCCCTCGGATCAGAGCTTCGCCGAAGAGACGGTCGACGGCTTCGAGGTCGGTATCAAATCCTCGCCGCGCGGCAATCTGCGCCTGAATGCAGCGGCGTTCAGTTACACCTATGACAACCTTCAGCTCTCGACGTTCGACTTTGCCGGCGGCGGCATTTCTACGCGCGTGGTGAATACGGGTGCTGCAAAAACCGAGGGTTTCGAACTTGATGGCATCTGGTCGCCCGACGCCATTGACGGCCTGACGATCACCGGTGGTCTGTCGTTCAATGACACCGAGTACACTGAGGATGTATTCTTCCCGTGCAATGGGCCGCAGATTGCTGGGCAAATGGCCGGATGCGATTTCCTGACCCAGCTGGGGGGAGTGATAGCAGTCGCGCCGGGGAGCGGCAACGCGCAGAACCTGCAAGGACTGCCGCTCCTGCGCGCGCCTGAATGGTCCGGCAGTCTCAGCGCGGCCTATGAAGGCCGACTGACCAGTTCGCTGCGTTACAGGCTTAACGGCAATACCAGCTATTCAGGATCGTATCAGACAAACAATCGCTACGATCCGCGCGCCGAGCAGGATGCATTCTGGTTGTTCAATGCCAGTCTTGGCCTGATGGGTCAAACTGACCGCTGGTCGATCGACCTGATCGGGCGAAACCTGACCGATGAGATCGTCCTCACAGGATCAGGCGGTGTCGTGCCCGTGGGCGGCACGGTACCCGGTGTCTCGGCCGGCGAGCTGCAAGGGCCTGCAAGTCGTCCGCGCAGCGTGCTGCTGCAATTCAGCTACCGCTTCTTCGGCGAATGATCCGCCGGACTTCATACGTATGCACACTAACGAAAGAGACTTAGCATGAGCCAGACACCTATCATCAAGGTTCGGGACGTCGCGTTCCCGCGTTTGCAGGCCCCCGATCTCGACAGGATGGAATCCTTCCTGATCGATTTCGGCATGGTGCGCGCGCAGCGCACCGAGGATACGCTTTACATGCGCGGTGTGGGGCCAGCGCCCTTCGTGCATGTCACCCATCTTGGCGAGCCGGGATTTCGCGGGTTTGCCTTTGTCGCCGGATCCCGGGATGATCTCGAGAAGATTGCCGGCAGCGAGGGGTTCTCGCCGGTAGAACCCCTGGAGTCGCCCGGCGGCGGCTTCCGGACCGTCACCACCGATCCTATCGGGTTGAAGGTCGAGGTCGTGTTCGGCCAGGAACCGGCCCAGCCGCTCGACACCGCCAACCCGCGCGCGCTGAATATGGGCACACGTTTCGAGCGGATCGGCGCGCCGCAGCGCATCCCCAGAGGGCCCAGCCGGGTCAAGCGCTTTGGACACTTGCAGCTCAACGCTCCTGATCCACAGGCAATGTTCAGCTGGTACAATGCCCGCTTCGGACTGATTGTCTCGGATGCGGTCGAGCTGGCACCCGGCATGCCGGTGGCGATCTTCAACCGTTGTGATCGCGGCGCCGAGCCGACGGATCATCATACGATCCTCTTCTCCAGCGACATGACGAGCGGCGGCGTGCCGGGGCTCAATCACGTCTCCTGGGAAGTCTGCGATATCGACGATGTGTTCGCCGGACATGAACATCTCAGCGCCAAGAAGCGTTCGCCGGAATGGGGCATTGGCCGGCACCTGCTGGGCAGTCAGGTGTTCGACTACTGGAACGATCCCTGGGGACAGATCCATGAGCACTGGACCGATGGCGACCAGTTCGACGCCAGCGTCGCCCCGGGCAGTCTCGGGATCGACCAGGGCGCAGCCAGCCAGTGGGGGCCCGACATGCCTTCAAGTTATGTTCGCACGAGCGCCAGGGTGATCTCATGACCCCGATCGATATTCCTGTCCTGATCGCCGGGGGTGGCCCGGTCGGGCTGCTTGGCGCCCATCTGTGTGAGCGGCAGGGGCTGGGGGCGCTGGTCGCCGAACGCTATTCAGGTCGAGTGGGCGCGCCCAAGGCGCATGCGCTGAATTCCCGATCGCTGGAAATCTGTCATGCCGTCGGCTTGTCCATTGACGAGATCCACAAGGTGATGACGCCCCCTGCAGAGGGCGCGCATGTCCGCTTCATGACGAACCTGTCCGGCCATGAGATCGGCAGCCTGCCTTATGAGCGCCAGGATGAGGCCGTTCGTGCCTTCACACCCTGGCCCCTGATCAATATCGAGCAACCGAAGTTCGAGAACATTCTCGAAACTTCGCTGATCGGTGCCCGGCATGTTCGCCTGCAGAGAGAACTTGAGTGGCTGGGCTGCGACATGCTGGCGGACAGCGTGGTCTCACACCTGCGCGATCACGCGGCCGGCAAGGACATCGCGATCCGCAGCCGATACCTGATCGCGGCCGATGGTGCCGCCAGCCGGGTCCGCGAAGCAGCCGGCATCAAGATGCTGGGGCCTGATGCTCTCGCGCACAACATTACAATCCACTTCGAAGCCGATCTGCGCCCGGTCATCGCCAAGAAGCCGGCCATCCTCTATTTCCTGTTCGGCATGGGCACGGGCAGCGTGCTGATTGCCTACGACATCGCGCGGACCTGGGTGCTGATGCATGCCTATAATCCGGCGACCCAGTCGCCCGGCGATTTCGATTTGGCGAAGTGCGAGGCCATCGTGCGCGAGGCCATCGGTGCCGAGGTGCCTTTCACGATCAAAGGAACGAGCCCCTGGATCATGACAGCGCAGGTCGCCGGGCAGTACCGATCCGGCAATACTTTCCTGACCGGGGACGCGGCGCACCGTTTCCCGCCATCCGGCGGGCTCGGCCTCAATACCGGCCTGGCCGATATCGAAAACCTTGTCTGGAAGATCGCTGCCGTTGAGCGCGGCGAGGCCAGCTCGGCATTGCTGGACACCTATGAAACCGAGCGGCGCCAGGTTGCGCAAACCAATACCAGCCAGAGCGTTGCCAATGCGATGCGCCTGCGCGTGCTGCTCCAGGCACTCGGCCAGGATATCGGCCGTGATCTCGATGCCGATGCGCTCGCCGGAAAACTCGCCGACCCTGCAAAACGGGCGGAAATCGACGCGGCCGTGGCTTACCAGAAGGATCATTTTGACAGCCTGCGTCTGCAGCTTGGATACATCTATGGCGAACACCGCACGATCGACGACCATCTCCCGATCAGCGCGTTCCATCCGCGCGCAATCCCAGGTGCCTATCTGCCTCATTGCGGGCTTGCTGGTGCTGGGTCGGTCCTCGACCTCGTTTCAGGTTCCGGGCTGACGCTGATCACTGGTCCTGCTGCCAATGTCGGCACGCTGGTGACCGATCGGACTGCAGAGCCCGTGACGCCGGTGACCGAAGGCCGGGATTTTACACTCGCCGAAGGCAGCTGGGCCGACCGGATGGGACTTTCGCCCGAGGGGGCCATTCTGGTCAGACCCGACCGGCATATCCTGCACGTCGCACCGACGTTCGATGAGGCCGCCCGCAGCGCGATGGGCGCGGCGATCGAAGCCCTGCTTGGCCCCGCATGCATTACATTAACAGGAGCTGCGTGATGGAACTGGGGCTGAATGGACGCAAGGCGCTGGTCTGCGCGTCTTCCAAGGGACTTGGCCATGCCTGCGCGCTCGCCCTGTCTCGCGAAGGCGCGCACGTGACCCTGAATGGCCGCAACGCTGATACGCTGGAGGCTGCACGCGTCGCCATCGAGAACGAGACAGGAAATCCGGTCCGGGCGTTGACCGCTGACCTGAACACCAGGGAGGGACGAGGAGAGCTGCTTGCAGCCTGTCCGGAAGCCGACATCCTCGTCAACAATAATGGTGGGCCGCCGCCGGGGCGTTTCGAGGCCTGGGATGAAGCGGCCTGGCTGGCCGCGATCGGGGCCAACATGCTGCCTGCGCTGATGCTGATCCGGGGGCTCCTGCCGGGCATGCAGGCCCGCAGGTTCGGCCGCATCATCAACATTACGAGTGCCATGGTGAAATCGCCGCGCGCGCCGATGGGCCTGTCGACGGCCGCGCGCACGGGACTGACCGCCGCCTGCAAGGCGCTCGTCCCGGAGGTCGCCGCCGACAATGTCACCATCAACTTCATGTTACCGGAGCGTTTCGACACCGAGAGGCAGGTGGGCATGGCGCGCCTGACGGCCCAGCTCAAAGGCATCACCTATGAGGAGGCGCGGGAGGAGATTGCGCAGTCCATCGCGGCGAAGCGGTTCGGGCAGCCAGCGGAATTCGGGGCCACCTGCGCCTTTCTTTGCAGTGAGTATGCGGGGTTCATCTCGGGCCAGAACATCCAGCTGGATGGCGGCTCCTATGCGGGGCTGATGTAGGCCGATGAGAAATGTGTCCATGATTGCACGTTCGACTGGTTTGTTTTCGATCCTGCTGGCCAGCCTGATGCTGATCGCTTCCTGTTCGCCGCGCGCGGGTCTTCCGGAGCTCGCGCCCGCCACCGATGAGCAGCCGCTCTATCCGAACATTGTGATCATCATGGCCGACGATCTCGGCTGGAATGATGTCGGCTTCAATGGCAGCGAAATCCGCACACCCAATCTCGACAGGCTCGCCGCTGAAGGCGTTGTGCTCAGCCGCTTCTATGCACAACCAACCTGTAGTCCGACTCGTGCCGCACTGATGACGGGACAGTCACCGCTGCGCCTCGGCGTGCTGGCACCGATCTCCAAGAACATGCAAAACGGCCTCCCCTTGAGCGAGCGGATCCTGCCTCAATATCTGAAGGAAGCGGGATACCAGACGGCACTGCTGGGCAAGTGGCACCTTGGCGGAAACCGGCGACCGTATCACCCTAACAGTCGGGGCTTCGACTATTTCTACGGGAACCTGCACGGCGGCATCGGCTATTGGGACCATGTACATGGCGGGGGTTACGACCTGCAGCGCAATGGTGAGAGCCTAGGCGAAGAGGGCTATGTCACCGATCTGGTCGCTGCTGAGGCGGTGCGCGTCATCAAAAAGCGTGACAGCGCCCGTCCGCTCTTTCTTATGGCGTCGTTCAATGCCCCCCATCTGCCGAATGAAGCACCAGAAGCGACCATCGCCAGTTATGGCGACATGACTGATCCGAGGCGCCGGGTGCATGCCGCAATGGTCAGCGAATTCGACGCGGCTGTCGGTGAGATCGTGGCCGCGCTGGAAGCAGAAGACCTGATCGATGAAACGCTCATCTGGTTCCTCAGCGACAATGGCGGACTGATTCCGGCCCCCGCGCCGCCCGCCAATCTGTCACCAGAGCAGGTCATGGAGCAGCTGGGCCAACGATTTGGTGTTCGCATGACACCACGCTTCCTCCAATTCATCCAGGTCAACTCGACCCAGGGCGGATCGGACAATTCGCCTTTCCGGGGTGGCAAGGGCTCGGTCCACGAAGGCGGGGTCCGGGTTCCCTCTCTGGTCTATTGGCGCGGCGTACTTGAGGCGGACCGGGAAGAGGCGTTCGTGAGTGTGCAGGACGTCCTGCCTACCCTGATCGATGCAGCCGGGATTCCCCATGAAACCGATCCGCTGGACGGGCGCAGCGCCTGGCCTGCAATTTCAGGCGCAGGGGCGGTCGAAGCGCTTGGCTATGCTGTCCAGACCCATCAGGCCACGGATATCGCCTATTACCGCTATCCCTGGAAGCTTGTCCTGATCGCCAACACGCCGCCCCGATTGTTCAATTTGACCGAGGATCCCGGCGAACAGGACGATCGTGCTGGCGCGTATCCCGAACAGGTGGCGGTGCTTACCGCAGAGCTTGCGGCTCTCCCGCGCGGCGCTGACATCGCTCTGCCTCTTCAGGACGTGGTCGATGATCCGGACTTTTTCGGCGGCGAGGAAGACCGCGCGCCCTGGGCCGAACAGATCCGGGACTAAACCGCGTCGCCAAGGCCGCGCCCAACACAACAAGAAGGATACTCTAATGCATCTCCTGACTTTCCTGCGGCATGAAAAAGCCGAACCAGGCGTCCTCGTTGACGCCAGCCAGATCGTCTCATTGTCCAGCATCGCTGCGGACATGATCGCGCTGATCGACGATTGGGAAGCGCATTCTGACAAGGTGATGGCCCTGATGCAGCAAGGCGAACGAATTGCGCTCGATCGTGTGCGGCTGCTTGCCCCTGTCCCGCGCCCCGGCAAGATCTTCGCTATAGGTCTCAACTATGCCGACCATGTCGAAGAGTCAGGCATGGATATGCCACCCCACCAGATATGGTTCACCAAGGCGGCGACCGCCGTGAATGGCCCGTTCGACCCTATCGAGATTCCGCGCAGCTCCTTCACCACCGATTACGAAGTCGAGATGGTCGCCGTCATTGGCAAGGGCGGACGCCACATTTCGACCGAAGACGCCCCATCCCACATCTTCGGATATTGCGTTGGCAATGATGTCAGCGAACGTATGTGGCAGATGCGGACACCTCAATACTCGCTCGGCAAGTCATTCGATACGCATGCCCCCTTCGGCCCCTGGATCACAACCAGCGCGGCGGCGGGCGATGTCCATGCGCTCGACATCCGATGCAGCGTCAATGGCGAGGTGCGCCAATCGTCCAACACGCGCCATCTCATCTTCAATGTCTGGCAACAGGTCGCCGAACTTTCACAAGCCATGACCCTCGAGCCAGGCGACGTCATCTTCACCGGCACACCGGGCGGCGTTGGCGGGGCGATGAAACCGCCGCAATTCCTCAAGCCCGGCGATGTGGTACGCTGCGAAGTCGAGGGCCTCGGGTCAATCGAAGCGACCTGCAGACCGGAATGACGGCGGAGAGGCTGCACGCGAGCGGGGGTGCCGGATATCGCAATATGATGCTCGTCCCCCTCACCGCTGTCACGGTAATGAACGTCGTCGCCCGCCAGCTCATCAGCATCCTGTCACCCACCATAATGGAAGACCTCCAACTTTCGGATACGCAGCTCGGCCTTCTGAAAGGGAACGAATTTGCCTTGCTGTACACGCTTCTCGGCAGGAGGCGCCTAGGCGTTCTGACAGATGAGCCGTCACATCGCTGAACACTGGAAACTGACCGATGCCAATTGTTTGCGGCATTCGGATTATACCAAATGATGAATACCCAGGCCCAAGGAAAAGACACTATGCTTAAGGTTCATTTTGCCCCGAATTCCCGCGCGGGACGGATTGTCTGGCTTCTGGAGGAACTTGGACTGCCCTACGAATTGAACAAGATGGCTTTCCACCCCAAGGACCTCAAGTCCGATGCGCATCGCAGCCGCCACCCGCTTGGCCGTGTCCCGGTGCTCGAGGACGGTGATGTCCGGATATTCGAGTCCGGCGCAATCATCGAATACATTATCGAGCGTCACAAGAACGGCGGTCTCAAGCCGGCACCGCATGACCCGGAATTTCCGGCTTACCTGCAATGGTTTCACTATTGTGAAGGCATGGTCATGCCACCGGTGAACATTGTAGTGGTCAACACGCTGTTGCTACCCCCTGATCGGCAGGATCAAACGGCGCTGGCCCAGGCCACCCGCTTGCTCACCAAGGTGCTCGAGCCTGTGAATGCGGCTCTGGAAGGCAGGGACTATCTTGCCGGTGACTTCTCGGCTGCAGATATTATGCTCGGTCATGCTTGCTTCATGAGCAACCGGATTGGCTCGGTCGACGACAGCATGACGGCTCTGAAATCCTATATAGGCCGAATTGAAAACCGAGAGGCTTTCAAAAAAGCCATCTCAATCAGATGAGTTCTACTCCGCGCAATGAGTGCGTACCCCAACTCATGGTCGGTGCCTTAAACGCGAAGCGACAGCATGTGTGGGCTCGTCAACGAAAGGCGGATGTTTGGTCTGGTCGTTGGTCGCCACCTCGCTCGGACTACACACCGTTCAGATAGCGTGCGCACGTTATTCAGCACGATGGAACAGGGGCCTTCGCTTTTCAAGAAACGCTGCCATCCCTTCTCGGGAATCGGACGTGTTGCGATTGTCTTTGACGGCCTGCCGCTCAGCGGTCAGCAACTCCTCAAGGGGTCTGTCCTGGCCATTGACGATCAGGCCAAGCATACTGCGCACTGGGCCAACGGGCATGGCCGCAAGTTCGTGACCGAGCCGCACGGCTGCCGCCTTCAAGTCCTTTAGCGACCACACTTCGTGGACGAGGCCGATACGAAACGCTTCAGGCCCTGAAATTTTCTTCGCCCGCAGGATCATGTCCAGTGCGTGATGTTCACCAACGCATTTGGTCAAACGTGCACTACCACCCCAGGCAGGAACTGATCCGAGGTCAAGCTCAGGCAGGCCGATCTGCGCTCCCTCTGCAGCGGCGAGGCGAAAATGACATCCAAGCGGCAATTCAAGACCCCCGCCAAGACAGAACCCGAAGAGCGTCGCGATCCATGGTTTTTCCATGGTTTCAATTGATCGGATGATCCGGAGGCGCTGGTCGAACACAGCATCGGCACTTCCCATACGCGCAATGCCTTCAGGCAATTGCTTGAGATTCATCCCGACTGAAAAATTATCCTGCCCCTCTGCGGTCATGACAACGGCTCGAATGGACGTGTCTGAGCCGATCCGGGTGACGTGCTCTTCGAGGGCATCCATGAATTCAAGCGACATACGGTTGAAGGGTGCATCATTGATCGAAACGATCGCGACGGCGCCGTCCTGGTCAATTAGCAGGGGATCTGTCATTGAGATACTCCGTCTGGCTCTTTGGCCTGGCAGGGACTTATGAGGCCAGGTTGTCAGTCCCGGCGGCCGGCAACGCGTGGATACTCGGCCTTCAGGGCTTGCCCGGCGCTGCGAAAGGCATCGACCACGGCATCGGGCAACCATTGTGTCACCGCGCCAGCCCAGCTCGGCCGCGCCTGCACCGCATCATACCAGCGGGCAAGATTGGGACGGGTCTCGATAAGTTCGCCCAGCATGAGATGGTCAACGCGCAGGACATAAGGCGCGAGAGCGCAGTCTGCGAGGCTGAAGGTTTCTCCGGCGATCCATGGGCTTCCATCGAGTGCGCGTTCGACATGATCAAGCACGGCGTGGTGGATGTCCATGGCCGAGGCGAAGGCGGGCGCTTCGGCGCCGCGTTCGATCACGCTCCGCCGCGTCTCGCGCCTCGCCGCGTCCGGGATCTTGGCCAGCATGGCTTCGCGCTCGGCCTCGGGGCGGGCCAACAGGGTAGGCCGCGCGCCGATGGCATAGGTGAGCACACCGCACGCGCCATGAAGGGCGTCATCCACCCGCTTGGTCATCAGGCGCATCCTGTGCCGCCCGGTGGCTGCGGCCGGCCGCAGGGACGGCGCCGGGAAGGCGTCGTCGATATACTCATTGATCAGCGTCGACTCGGTCATCACGCTGCCGGCGTGCTCAAGTGTCGGGACGACCCCATTCGGATTGAGCTTGAGATAGGTGGGATCAAACTGGTCCCCGCGCTGCAGATCCAGGAGGGCGTCCTCCACCTCGATCCCTTTCTCGCAAAGGACGAGACGTACTTTCTGCGAGCAGGTTGAAATCGGGTTGTGATACAGCTTCATGGTGGCCTCCGAGGGATCAGCGAATTTCATTAACGAGGTAGCCCAGCCCGTCGGCCTCGGTGCGCACAATGTCGCCGCGCTCCAGATACAGCCATTGCGCCCAGATATTGGCCGGTTTGAAGACAACACCGCCAGCTGTCCCGGTCAGGATCAGCGTGCCAGAGGGAATGGTTCCGTGGGGGAGCAACTCAACCGCTTCCTCACCCCGCCAATAGATCCAATCCTGCTGGGCGAAGGCCTGCGCGACAATGTCGCCGACTTTAAGGATCATGTCATCGGCAACGAAATGCTGACGCAAAGCGTCGTTGACATAAAGGCGTAGTTCAATGGAGCGATGAAAGTCCTGCGTTCGTGGGATAACGAACAGGTTTCCGCAGGGCAGGAAGGTTTCGCGGCCCTTGGCACTGGCAAAGCCGGTTGTTCCCATCGGTTTGCTGAGCCGCAACTCGCGAATGAGCGTCCAGCGATCGGTAAAGTCATTGCACAAGACCAGGCCGTACTCGACCGCGTCGCCGGGGTCTTCGATGTCTGTCAGCGGGACCATTGCCAGTTCCGCCTCATAATCGAGGCGCGGAACGAAATGGACCGGGGCATCCCAGCGTGTCGGGGCAGACAGCTTCGGGAAGAGGAAAGGCGGGTCGTCGAGCAGCACTTCCTCGGCATGCTCGGCATAGTTTGTGCCGGCAGCTATAAAGGGGGCGGTGTACTCGATAGGCGCACGTAGCGCCGTGTTCGCGGCGGTGACCGATGGCCCGTCAACGCCAGCGAGGGCGTCATAGCCAAGCACAGAATAGAGTTGGAGGAGGTCAGACGTCTCGTCGACCCCGATAACGGCGGTCAGATCTATACCGGTCACGCCGGTGTCGCCAATTGAGGTGACGCGGATAAGGGCATCTGGGGTGCGTGCGAAGGTCAGGGCTTCCAGCGGATCGGCGACCGACGCGGTGAGAGCGAATTCGCGGGTTTCATCAAAAATCGGGCGCGAGATCCAAAGCGACCATAGGATGGCGCCGCCGAGGAGTAGCGCGAGCGCACCGAGGACAATTTTCACGGGCCGCATCTGGAACTCCCACTCCGGTCTGTGTTTTGCCGAGCCGCTTGTCGCAAACGCTGCTGAACCCGCGAACTCCCTAGGATTGGGCGGCTAGCGGCCGTATTGCAGAGCGAACTGAAACGTCGATAATTGAGATAAATCCCACAAATGAGAGGTGTGTCAACATTTTCTTCCTGTCGGGATCAACGATCCGAAACGCCAACGCCAGGATGTTTCCAGGTTTCACAATCAAATACTGCTCATGGCCCTGTTTGCTGCGTCGAGCGTGGCAACTGAGCCCTCCAGCGCAACACAGCGCCCGGTCCAGATCGGCCTTGTATTGCCCGACAGCGCGGTGCCAGAGCATCAGCGCTTCAGTGACGCCAGCAAAGGATATTTTGGTCGTGTCACTCACGCAGCGCCAGTCCTTCGAGGGCCGGTTTGAGCGGAGGATCGACCTTGCCCAGGGGCGAATGTCCCTCATCGGCAACGAAAAGGCATTCGCGCTGGTGCCATGGCGACGCGATCTGGAACGCCTTCGGGGGCAGAGCCTTGTCCTGGAGCCAAAGGCGAAGGGACTTGGATGGACATTCCCAGGTGGAAGGACGCGCGGGATATCGAGATGAGGGACAGATCTTCTATTGGAATTGCAAATGTCGAACTCCCTGCCCTCTCGGAGAAAGAGTTGGTGAAGCTTAGCGACATCGTTAGGATTCGTTTGGAAAGGCTGGATTATCTCGTCAGGAGACATTGGGCGGAGCAGTATTGAATGTCGGAAACTCGCCAAGAGTCGGTGTTCGGTGCCAACTTGTGAGTGTCCATTTTGGAGCGACTTGACGCTACTCTTGAATTGGCGTGTCCACTGCTTCTTGTGAGGATTGGTCGGCGTTGCGAAATGCGCTTGGTGTATGGCCGGTTTCCAGCTTGAAGGCCTTGTAGAATGACGAGCGCGCATTGAAGCCGGCACGCAGAGAAATTGCCAGAATGGTCTCTTTACTTTCAATGATGAGCGGTTTCGCGTATTCGACCCGCATCTGGTTCACATAATCGAAAAAACTCTTCCCGATGGTCTCATTAAGCGTCTGCGAAATGTAGCTCGGAGAAATCCCGACGTGGCGGGCTAGCTTGTGCAAGGAGAGCGCGGGGTCGAGGAAAAGTTGATCGCTTTTCATCGCGGCATCAATTTTTGCGGCAATCCGGACGGATTGCTCTTCGCCAAGGGCTGAGCGCTGGTATTTCTGGCTGGAGGTGATGTCTGTGACCTCTTCCGGGACTTCGTCTGAAGCGTCGCCGAGATACCGCCCTTCGAAGCCTGGCTTCTGCCGCAGCCCCCAGACCGCCAGGGTCCAGGTGAGCAGCAGGGCCATAACGGCCCCCGCGCGACGGTCGATAATGACTCGGCCGAAGAAGTTTTCGGCAATGATTGCAGCAAACGCCAACAACCACACGCCGCCAAGTACAAGAATGAGCCAACTCAGCCAGTACAGTTCACGGCTCTCATTGCTGGCGAATAAGTTGCGGAGTTCATGACGGTAGGTGCGCAGGCGCCGGATCGCCCGAATACCATACCAGCCTGCTTGTACTGGCCACAGCAGGATTAGAGCGAAGGCGGAGAGAGCGATTATCACAACAAGTCCACCCGGTGGCAGTTCGCCGGTGAACAACATCTGCTCGCGGATATCGAGAGGTTGCGCGATCAACATTCCGGCGACGATCAGACCCAGCACAAATGGAAGGAAATGCCAGAGATGGCGACGCTGCCATTGCCACGGCACGGAAGCTGTCAGCCCCTCAATATACAACCACAGCATCGGACCGAGCAACAAATAGGCCGGGAGGGTCAGGGCAATTGCCTGCGTCCTCAACGCAGGCGCGAACACCGCGACGACTGGATCCATGATCACGACCCCTAGCGCGACGAAGAAAGCGCTGAGCGGCATGTAGGTCTGGCTCTGTCCTGCACGCGCGAGCAGGATCGTCGCGCACAGACCTATCTGTCCCAGCGCGGCAACCATCAGGGCGAAGACGTCGAGATTGGGCAATTGCTATTCTCCGGAGGCACTATTCCTAGCGGAGTCAGGCCTGCGTTCAAATGCCGAAGGTGGCTCGGTGTGTCCGGGCCTTTGGGGACGGACGACAGGCATCAGGCAAATCCCGCAATTGAAGATCATACGGTCTACAACAGAAAGGGCCTGAAAATGACACACGAATTTCAGAAAGCTGGCGGCTTTTCCGCCATCGCTATGGCAGCCTGTTACCTCATCGGCTTTGCGATGTTCATCTTCGTGCTGGACTCATCGGGCTATTCCGGACCTTCAGGCAGCGTGGCCTTCGCCGCAGACCATGCGTTTCAGCTGTTTCTAACCATGCTTGTCAGCTACGTTCTGGCCAGCCTGTTTCTTATCGTGCTCCTGCTCGCACTCAATGATCGGCTGAAAGCGCACGCGCCTGTTGTGATGCAGACGGCGACGGCGGTCGGCATCATCTGGGCCGCCATCGTTCTGGTCAGCGGCATGCTCTCCATCCTTGGCGCGGACAGTGTCACGCGCCTTGCTGAAACTGATCCCGAGCGCGCCGCGACGGTTTGGCTCACCGTTGGCATTGTGCAGAATGTTTTGGGCGGGGGAACTGAGTTCGTCGGCGGCGTCTGGATCACGCTGGTAAGTCTGGCCGGACTGCGACATCGCGGTTTGCCCAGGGCGTTGAACCTGTTCGGCCTTGCGATCGGGCTTGCCGGCATCGTGACAATCTACCCCGATTTCGAACCGCTCAACGCTGTTTTCGGGCTCAGCCAGATCGTCTGGTTTCTTGGGGCGGGTGTCGTGATGCTGTCCCGCAAGTCGCGCAAACTGATGCCTTCAGCGGCATGAGCCACCCAAAATACTATCAGGATGAACACTAACATGTCTGATCTTCCACTCATTGGGTTGCTACACCTCTTGATGGGCACGCTGGCCGTCATCTCCGGTGCGGGTGCGTTGGCGGCCGCGAAGGGGCGGCGTCTGCACAGGATGGCCGGAAACCTGTTCTTTGGCGCGATGCTCCTACTGATCGCAAGTGGCCTCTATTTCAGCGTCACGCGTTCAATTCTGTTCACCTTTTTTCTGAGCGTGATGGCCTTCTATTTGCTCTCCAGCGGCTGGGCGACAGTCATGCGCCGCGAAGGAAAAACGGAGCGGTTTGAGCTGGCGAATTGTCTTTTCATTCTCATTGCGGGCGCATCCGCACTCGGATTGGGCCTGACAGAAACAATCCGCGGGGCTCCGTTGCAGAGCGATGTTTCCTCCGCCGCTTTCTTCATCTTGGCCGCTCTCGCGGTGCTGTTTGGTGCGCAGGATGTTGCTGTGATCCGGCGCGGCGGCTGCACTGGCAAGCATCGGATTGCGCGCCACCTCTGGCGGATGTGTCTGTCTCTGTTCATCGCAGTGACGATTTTCTTTCTCGGCAACAATGACGTACTGCCGGAAGTCCTGCGCACACCATTTTTCCTCACCTCCCCGATTGTCGCCGTTCTGGCACTGATGGTGTTTTGGCTGATGCGCGTGACTTTCACCAATTGGTACAGAACTCCTTCCCGTTAGATACGCCGTTCGGAGGCCCACCAGTGCCTGTCTCAATTGGGCCAAGTCGGCACGGATCATTATCTTCGGCGATCGGCAGGGGGAACTGGATCCGGTCATCCGGCTACCTCACCAGCACCAGGCCGGACTTCGCCAAGCACCGTCATTCGGCTTCTTGTGTTGAACGACCGTTGTGGGCCAACAACGCCCATTCGAGAAGACCTGGCCATCTGGCTGGAACTCGCCGGAAACAGTCAATCGATGGCTCTGCGGCGAAAGGCCCGTTCGTGCCCCATTTTGATTATTGCTGCAGCAGCAAAAAACGACTGACTTCCTCCGCCAACAAAACAACAAACTGCGCAAGAATCGGGTGGGTTGAGCACCTCGATATCGTCAGACACCTCCTAATCCTCAATCAATGGAGATGGGAATGCTTCTCAACGGAAAGACAATCATCATAACCGGCGCAAGCAGCGGTATCGGAGCCGCAGCCGCTAAGATTTTTGCGGCCGAAGGCGCGAAAGTGGTTCTTGGAGCCCGCCGCGTCGAACGACTTGAGCAAATCACAAAGGATATTTCTGCCAACAGTGGCGAGGCGGTTTTCTTGGCAGGGGACGTCGAAGACAGCGCCTATGCCGCAGACCTGGTGAAGCTTGCAGAGTCGCGCTTCGGGGGGCTCGACGGCGCTTTCAACAATGCTGGTGTGACGGGTGATATGGGACCAATCCCCGACATGGCAGAAAGCAACTGGCATAAAGTGATAGCGGTTAATCTCAACAGCGGCTTCTACGCGGCAAAGCATCAAATTCCGGCTATGCGCAAACGCGGTGGCGGTTCCATCGTCTTCACCTCCTCATTCGTCGGACACACGATTGGTTTGCCCGGCATGGGGGCCTACGCCGCTGCAAAGGCTGGCCTCATCGGCATTACCCAGGTGCTTGCGGCGGAGCACGGTCCTGAAAACATTCGCGTCAATGCACTCCTACCAGGAGGTACGATGACGCCAATGGCCGGGGATGATGCCGATTTTCATGAGGTCGTGCGCGGGTTTCACGCGCTGAAGCGCATGGCGGAGCCGTCCGAAATCGCTAACGCCGCGCTCTTCTTGCTTTCTGATCACGCATCCTTCGTAACCGGAAGCGCCATGATCGCGGATGGCGGAAACTCGATAAGCAAACTGTAAGAAATTGCCGGTGTCCGTCATTCCCCCATAGCGACCGGTTGCTTGGCTTTTACCGACCGGCGGAAACGGGCCAAAGTTTGCCCGCTGAGCATCCGATTCCTGATGACTGCTTCTGTTTAGGTTTCCACGACGCCCGCCTTGCACAGCCGGTTGCACCACGCATGATGGCGGGCGTCGTGGAAGGCTCAATGCCTGACGCGCGGACGGTGTGGACTGCTATGGGGATTTAAAGACTGCGCT